>Ga0180217_1000003_pt1 | contig 483612 bp, 444 predicted proteins | sample eDN3rd37CBELigOP_FD_128521 | JGI IMG/M metagenome (GOLD analysis project Ga0180217, IMG submission 128521) | Enriched Organic Plus compost microbial communities from Emeryville, California, USA - eDNA 3rd pass 37_C BE-Lig OP (version 2) (version 2) ...
CGATGGCGGTGTGGCCGAGTTCCTCGACCACGATCATGGCGGTTTCCTGGTCCAGCACCTGGTTGATGGTCACCATCTGGCCCAGCTTCATGAGCTGCTTGATGACCTCGGCGGCCTTGACCGACATCTTGTGGGCCAGGTCGGCCACGCTGATGGTTTCGGGCACGTGCACTTCGCGCGCGATGAATTCCTGCGGCGCCGGTTCGGCGCGGCGCTCGTTCTGCTGGTTGCGGCCGCCGCGGCCGCCCTTGCCGCCCTTGCCGGCGCGCCAGCCGTCACGGCTCGCGGGGCCCGAGGGCTTGTCCGCGGGCTTCTTGCGGGCGCTGTCTTCGGACCAGGTGGACGACACCTCGGCCGTCTTGATGGTCTTCTTGGAGCCCGGCGCGGCCGGCTTCGCATCCTTCTTGGCGGCGGTGGCGGCGGGCGCCTGCTTGCCGGCCGGCTTGTGCAGCGTGCCGGACAGCGCGGCGGGCGCCTCGGGTTCGGGCGCGCGCAGCACCTTGCGCGGACGGTTCAGCATTTCGCGCAGGGCCGCGGCCTCGGCCTCGGCGGCGCGGCGCGCCTCGTCGCGCGCGGCGGCGCTGGCCGACGGGCTGCCGGCCGAAGCGGCCAGGGGCGGCGGCGCGGCGCGGCGGAGATCGCCGGACCGGCCGGCCCTGGGGGCGGACGCGGCCGGCTCCTGCTTGGCGGCGGGCGCGGACTTCACGGATTCGGGCTTCGCCGCGGCCTGGGGCTTGGCGGCAGGCGCTTGGGCCTGGGAGGATGTTTCGGACTTATTCGCTAGCACAACGGGTTCCGGCTCGGCTTTTTCAGCCTGGGGCTCGGCAGATTCGATCTCGACTTCGGGCTTGGCCTCTTGGGCCACGGGCTCGGCAGGAGCAGGCGCCGGCGTCGGTTCCGGTGTGGGTTCAGGCTGGGCCTGGACCTTGGCCTCGACGGCCTCGACGGGGGCGGGCGCTTCGGCCGCAACGGTATTCTCGGGCGCGGACGCCGGGGCGGCGGGCGCTTGCTCGGCCGGCTCGGGCTGCTTGGCGGCGGGGGCCTGCTCCATGGCGGGCGCCGGCGCGGGCTCCGCCTTGGCGGATGCGGCGGCCGTCTCCGGCTGGACAGCGGCGGCGGCGGCCTCTTCTTCGGCTGCGCGCGCAGCGGCGGCCTGCTCCTGGGCCAGCTCGGCCGGATCGCGCTTGACGAACACGCGCTTCTTGCGCACCTCCACCTGGATGGTGCGCGAGCGGCCCGTGGCGTCGGCCTGGCGGATCTCGGACGTCTGGCGCCGCGTCAGGGTGATCTTCTTGCCTTCTGTCGCTCCATGCGCGCGGCGCAGCGATTCGAGCAATTTCGCCTTGTCGCTGTCGGTGACGGCATCGTCCACCGATTTGAGGTCAACGCCGGCCGAACGCAACTGCTCCAGCAGCACGTTGGCAGGCATTTTCAGCTCGGTAGCGAACTGGGCGACGGTGTTACTCGACATTAGGCTCTCTCTTCCCTTTATGCAGCTATGACAAACAACGCGAACTCGCGGCGGGCGGGGCCGGCCCGCCGCGCTCCCGGCCCCTGGTTATTCCTCGTCGAACCAGTGGGCGCGGGCCCGCATGATGAGTTCGCTGGCTTCCTGCTCGGACAGCCCGGCGATTTCCGCCAGTTCGTCCGTCGCGAGTTCGGCCAGGTCATCACGCGTATGCACTTGACGCTCGGCCAGCTTCGCGGCCAGTTCGGGCGTCATGCCTTCGAGTTCCAGCAGATCCTGCGCGGTCTCAAGGCGCTCTTCCTGGGCGATGGCCTCGGTCAGGAGCGCATTGCGGGCGCGGGCGCGCAATTCATTGATGGTGTCTTCGTCGAACGCCTCGATTTCCAGCAGCTCCTGCAGCGGAACGTAGGCGATCTCCTCGATACCCGTGAAACCCTCGTCGATGAGGATGTCGGCGACTTCCTCATCGACGTCCAGCTTGCTCATGAAGGTGGCGCGCAGGGCCGAACGCTCCACTTCCTGCCGGTTGAGGCTTTCTTCCGGCGTCATGATGTTGATTTGCCAACCGGTCAGCTCCGAGGCCAGGCGCACGTTCTGGCCCTTGGCGCCGATGGCCTTGGGCAGGTTTTCCTCGTCCACCACCACGTCCATGGCGTGCTTGTCCTCGTCGACAACGATGGACTCGACGTTGGCGGGCGCCAGCGCGCCGATGACGAACTGGGCCGGATCCTCGGACCACAGGACGATGTCGACCTGCTCGCCGCCCAGCTCGTTGCGCACCGCCGTCACGCGCGAACCGCGCATGCCCACGCACGTGCCGATGGGATCGATACGCTTATCGTATGCCACCACGGCGATCTTCGCACGCACCCCGGGGTCGCGCGCCGCGGCCTTGATCTCCAGCAGGCCCTGCTCGATCTCGGGCACTTCGTTCTCGAAGAGCTGGCGGATGAACTCGGGCGAGGTGCGCGACAGGATCACCTGCTGGCCGCGGGCCGCGTGGTCTACGCGCAACACATAGGCGCGCACGCGGTCGCCGACCCGGAGGTTTTCCTTGGGGATCATCTCGGAGCGCGGCAGCCGCGCCTCGATCTTGCCGGTTTCGATGATGGCGTCGCCCTTGTCCATGCGCTTGATGGTGCCGGACACGATGGTTTCGCCGCGGTCGAGGAAGTCGTTCAGCACCTGCTCGCGCTCGGCGTCGCGGATCTTCTGCAGAATGGCCTGCTTGGCCGCCTGCGCGCCGATACGGCCGAACTCGATGGGCTCGAGCGGCTCCTCGATGTACTCGCCGACCTGGATGCCGGGAACGATCTCCTGCGCATCCGACAGCATTTCCTGCTTGTCGGGCTCCTGCAGACCGGCCTCGTCGGGCACGACCAGCCAGCGTCGGAATCCCTCGTGGTTGCCGGTTTCCCGGTCGATGGCCACACGGATGTCCGCATCGTCCTTGAAGCGCTTTTTCATGGCCGAGGCCAGCGCACTTTCGAGTGCTCCGAATACGACTTCACGCGTGACGTTCTTTTCACGCGCCAAGGCATCGACCAACAGAAGAATTTCGCGACTCATCGCTTTTTGCCCTTGAAATCCAGAACGGGATCCAGTTTTGCACGCTCGATGTCGTCGAGCGTGAAATTCAGTACCTGGACGTCGTTCTTCTTTGCCTCAAATTCGAGACCGAACACGGTCTTGCGCGCGCCGGCCTCGGCCTGCGGCGTTTCTTCCTCGTGCACAGTCAGCGTGCCCGTGTAGACCTTGCGCCCGTCGAGCGCCTCGCGCAGCTTGATCTCCACGCGTTCTCCCGCGAAACGGCGGAAATCGGCCTCGTTGCGCAAAGGGCGGTCCACGCCCGGCGAACCCACCTCAAGCCGCTTGTAGTCGATGTTCTCGACCTCGTACACCCGCGACAACTGGCGGGATACCTGTTCGCAGTCTTCGATGCGCACGCCGCCGACCCGGTCGATCGTGACACGCAAAAGGCCCAGGGCGGCACGTTCCACGTCGACGAGTTCGACGTCCATGCCGGCCAGAGCCTCTTGGGTCAATGCGAATAAATCAGCCATATACTCAAAAAAAATGGGCTGCACGCCCAGCCCATCCTATTGCACAGCGCCCGGCCACCCTGCCCGCCAGGGACAAGGCGATGCCGGGCGGCGCCCAGATCGCGGCATGCAGTCTCGATAGCGCCCCGAACCTGCGGTTCCCGGGGAAAGCCGGGACGCGCAACCGGCGCGGCCCGCCGCAGGTATATATAAAACCGTCCGTAATAGACGTTTATATAACTCGCCGCCCGCCGCACTCAAACGCCGCGCGCCACAAGACGCAAAGCCATGAAAACCGTTGATTTTACCAGATAAACTGGAAAAACGCCTGATTCCTCACGGGTTTACGCTCATCCGGCGCAGGCTGGCGGCCGCCGGCGCCTCAGCGGCCGCCGCGCCCCCTGCCATCCAGGATGCCGAGGCGGGATTCATGGGCGCTTGCGCCCCGCGGCTGCCAGTCGTCGCCGCGCGCGGACGAACCGCGCGGGGAACGGGATTTGGCCGCAGGCTTGCCGCCGCGCGGGCCTTCCGCTTTCGCGGCGCGCCCACCCTGCTTGGCGGGGCGGGCGGGCCCGCGCGCATTGCCGCCCGCCTTGCCCGCGCCGCCGGACTTGGACGCCCCCTTGCGGGCCGCGGGAGCGGCATTGGCGTTGACGGCCGCCGGCGCGGCGGACGCGCCGGCCGCGGCAGCCCGCAAGCCGCCGGCCTGCCCGCGCCCCTTGCCGCCCTGTTTGCCGCCGCCCTTGCCGCCGCGCGAAGCGCCGGACTTGCCCTTGCGGCTGCCCTCGGCGGCCAGCGGATGGCCGTTGGCGTAGCCGCCGGCGATCATCAGGCCCGTGCCGAAAGGATCGGACGGACAAGCGGCAACCTGCCCCGGGCTGCCCTGGCGGCCGCCCTGGAGCTTGCCCCGGCGGCCGATGCGCGCGCCGTTCATGCCGTTGCGGTCCAGCGTGCCGAATCCGGGCGGCAGCGCGCTGTCGTGCGACTGCGGCTGTTTGGAGCGGCGGCGGCCGCCGGATTCATCGTCGTCGCGCAGCAGACCCAGCTGCACCATCAGCGCGGTGACCAGCGAGGCGTCCAGCTCCTCCCAGCGGCCCCGGCGCAGCGTGCGGGGCAGCACGATGTCGCCGAAACGGGTGCGGATCAGGCGGCTGACGGTCACGCCCACCGCCTCGAACATGCGCCGGACCTCGCGGTTGCGGCCCTCTTGCAGCGTGACGCGGTACCAGCGGTTGCTGCCGTCGCCGCCCAGGTAGTCGAGCGAGCCGAAGGCGGCCATGCCGTCTTCGAGTTCGATGCCGTCGACCAGCGATTGGCGCTGGGCATCGTCCATCTCGCCCAGCACGCGGACGGCGTATTCGCGCTCCGTGCCGTAGCGGGGATGCATGATGCGGTTGGCCATGTCGCCCGAGGTCGTGAAAATCAACAGCCCTTCGGTGTTCAGGTCCAGCCTTCCGACCGACAGCCACTTGCCGGTGCGCAGCTTGGGCAGGCGGGCGAACACGCTGGCGCGCCCGCCGGGATCGTCATGGCTGACGATTTCCCCGGCCGGCTTGTGATACAGGATCACGCGCGGCGGCTTCTTGGCGTTGGGGCGGGCGACGGGCTTGCCGTTGACCCGCACCTGGTCGTTGGGGCCTACCCGCTGGCCGATGTGGGCCGGCTCGCCGTTGACGGAAACCCGGCCCGCGATGATCAGCTCTTCCATTTCGCGGCGCGAGCCGATGCCCGCGTCCGCCAGCACCTTGTGCAGCTTGGGCATGACCGCCTCGCTGTTGAGGTACTTGCCCAGGCGCTGCTCCATGCGGTCGGCCTTTTCCAGGTAGGCCAGCGCCTGCTCGGCCTCCTGCTCGGTGCCGCGATCGCCGCCGCGCGGCTGCGCCTCGGCCGCCGCGGGAGCCGCGCCCTCGGCCGCGCCTTCGGCGGCTTCCGAGCGGCGGCGGCGGAAAGGCGTGCGCAGCTTGCGCCCGCGGCCGCGGGCGCCGCCCTCGGCCTCTGCGGCCGGCTCCCGGGCCGGCGACGATTCCGGCGAAGCCGGCTTCACGGCATCGTCCGAACGGGGTGTGTCATCCTGCATAGCGCTATTCGTTGTCACGGGGACAGCTCCGAATTTCAAACTTGGTTGGGCCTGCCTGCGGCGGGCGCCTCTTCATCATCAGGAAATGCCGGCCTCGGGCCGGACTCGGGCGGCCGCGCCTGCGGCTCGCCGCCGGGCGCCGGCCCGTTTGCAGCCGCCGGACTGCCAGCCACCTCGGCTCCGGGCACGGCTTGCGGCGAATCCATGGAAACGCCGCCGGCAGCGGCCGCCTGCGAGATCGAATCGCCCGGCTCGCCGGGCCTTGCTTGCTTTTCAGGGGATGCGGATTCCGCCTCTTGGGCGGCGTCGTCGGGCATCTGGCCGTCGGGCGCCGCGATCGCGGCCTCGGCGGGCTCATCCTGGCGCGCGGAGCGGGCCTGGTCTGCCCGCGCCGGGGAAATCGGCGTATCCGCGGGGGATGCCTCCGCAGACGACTCGTCCGCAGGCATGCCCGCAACGTCCGCGCCATTCACGCCTTCGTCTTCATGTATGCGTGAAAGCGGTGATTCTACGCCATCGGCAGCCGCCGTGGCGGATGTTTCGCTCGAAACAGACATTTCCGCACGCGGAACATCCGCATTTTCCTCGGCGGCGGCGGGAGTTTCCGCGGCGGCTTCGGCCTCGCCCTGCGCGGGCTGCGCCTCGCCCAGGTCCAGCCCCGCCAGCGCCGCGGCCGCCTGGGCGGACTCCAGCGGCGGAAGCTCGTCGAGCGCCCTCAGCCCCAGGTCGTCGAGAAACTGCCTCGTGGTGCCGAAAAGCGCGGGACGCCCGGGCGCATCGCGATGGCCGATCACTTCGATCCAGCCGCGGTCCTCCAGGGCCTTGACGATCTGCGAAGAAACGGTCACGCCGCGTATGTCTTCGATATCGCCGCGCGTGACCGGCTGGCGCCACGCAACGATGGCCAGCGTTTCCATGACCGCGCGCGAATACTTGGGCGGTTTCTCGGGATTCAGCCGCTCCAGGTAGCGCTGCATCTGCGGACGGCTCTGGAACCGCCAGCCCGACGCGAGCTGCGCCAGCTCCATGCCGCGGCCGTTCCACTGCTCGCCCAGCGTCTCCAGCAGCGATCGCAGCTTGGCGTTGTCGAACTGCGGATCCTCCGCGAAAAGCTTGCGCATATCCGAAAGTTGCATCGGCTGCGACGCGCACAGCAGCGCGGTTTCCAGCACGAGTATCGCCTCGCTATCGTTCATCGACATCCAACGTTAAAAAGGCCGACTTGCGTTCGGCAAAAAATGGGATTACTATTTCATTCTTCCAGACGCGGGGTGGAGCAGTCTGGCAGCTCGTCGGGCTCATAACCCGAAGGTCGTAGGTTCAAATCCTGCCCCCGCAACCAGAACTCGAAAGGCCCGGCCGTTGCGCCGGGCTTTTTGCATCTGGCGTTCCGTGTGCATGTGGCGTTCTGCCCGGTTTTCCTGGATTTCCCGATTCCGGCCCGCCACCCGGCTGCCGCGCGCGACGCGCCCGCAGCCGGCCGGCAGGATTCGCCCGGCATCGATGGCGCCCCGGCCGTGAATGGCATGATTGTGCGATGTTCTCACCGTAATCCTGTATGACAGCCTGGAATTCGGCCGCGCGAAGACAGCCCTGGCCTGGCGGCAAGCCCCGAACCGCCCCGCATGGCGGGCGGACGCGCCTGATTTCCGGAACAGCCGGCACATCGGCCGGCGGACCGTGCGCAGCGCCCGCTACGACGGACACATGCCCGGCCCCTAACAAAACAAGGTAAACAAGGCCCTGATCCGCAAGCACCCGGCGCCGGACCGCGGCGCGGCAGTGGCGCCGCATCCGTTCCGCCCCCTCCGTTGCAAGAGCGCGCCGAGCGCGCCTGCCGGGCTTGCGATTCTTAGATGTTTTTCCTGACCAACAGATCACAGGCAGGTCACAGGCAGACAGACCAAGGGGCTATGGCGGATTTGCCGGCAAACCCGCGCAGGCGCAACGCCCGCCCCAACCTGTTGATGCAATAGGCAAATTATAGCGCCATATCCCCTCGCCTCAAGCCCGGGCAGGCCGCGGGGCCTGCGCATCCCAGGGAGCCGACTCCAGCCTGGCCGCCAGGAAATCGAGCATGGAGCGCAGGATCAGGGGCATCTGCCGGCGCGACGCGTAGACACCGTAGATGCCGAGTTCCTCGGGCGGAAACGACGCGAGAATGGGGCGCAGGCGCCCTGCCGCGATGTCGTCGGCCGCCAGGTACGTGGGCAGCATGGCGATGCCTGCGCCCTCGACGGCCGCCCGGGCCAGGGCGGAGACGTCATTGGCCCGGATATTGCCGTCGACCGGAACGTCCACCGGCTGCCCGTCGCGCATGAAGCGCCACAGGCTCTTGCCGAAATGCGTGTGCGTCAGGCAGTTGCGCTGCGAAAGATCTTCCAGGCGCGCCGGCTCGCCCTCGCGCGCGAGATAGGCGGGGGCCGCGCACACCACCGAGCGGCACACCGCGAGCTTGCGGGCGATCACGTTGGGGTCGAGGTCGTTGGTGATGCGCACCGCGAGGTCCACCCGCTCCTCGATGAGGTTCACCGCGTGCTCCACCAGCACCAGATCCACACTGGCGCCCGGGTGCAGGCCGACGTATTCCGCCACCAGCGCCGCCAGGTGCCGCGCGCCGAACGACACGCTGGCCGTCATGCGCAGCAGGCCGCGGGGAGCATCCTCGGGCGAGGCCACCGCACTGCGCAGCTCGCCCACCATTTCGAGCATCTGGCGGCAGCGCGGCAGAGTTTCGGCGCCCGCCGGCGTGAGACTGAGGCGGCGCGTCGTGCGATGCAGCAGCCGCACCCCCACCCACTGTTCCATTTCGGCAAGGTAGCGCGACACCATGGCACGGGACATGTCCAGATGGATGGCCGCAGCCGACAGGCTGCCCCGGTCGGCGACCTCGACAAATACCTGCATGGCTTTCAGACGGTCCATGATTGTCTCGATCCGCGCATCAGACGTAACGTTTATACCGTACTTCCGGGCGTTTTCCTTGCCGGGCCGCCCGCAAGGGTCAGTGCGCGTCAACCCCGGGCCGACAGGACTTCCTGCAGCGCGGCGCGCACGGTTTCCGGGCATTCGCCGCGCACGATGGCCACCAGGCGCGACTCGCCCTCGCCTTCCGGCCAGCCCGGCAGGGGCGCCAGCGGATAGAGTTCGCCATGCACGCCCTGCACCTCCATGGGCAGGGTTTCGCCTTGGAAGGCGACCCAGCCCTTGAGGCGCAGCAGCGCATCGCCGAACCGCTCCTGCACGCGCGCCACCCCGGAGAGAAATCGCGCCCGGGGCAGCGGCGCGTCCAGGGCGACGACGCAACTGCCGGCCGGCGCATGCCGCGACCCGGCCATTCCGGCATAGGCGCCCAGCCACGACCTGAGCTCCGCGGGAGAACGGCGCGCCGGCAGCGGCTCGGCCAGCAGCCCGGGCAAGGCCGAGCCGGCCACATGGACGGCGCGCCGGGCGCCCGGATTAATGGCGCTCGCGGCGCGTTCGGCTTCGGCCAGTTCGGACGGACCGGCCAGATCGGCCTTGCTGAACACGACGGCGTCGGCAAGCGCGAGCTGGCGCACCGCCTCGGGATGTTCCGCCAGGCGGCGCGCGCCCTGCCGGGCATCCACGACCGCCACGCAGCCCGTATAAACGTAGCGCTCTGCCAGGAAACGGTCGTGCCGCAGCGTGAAGATCACGGACGCGGGGTCGGCCAGCCCGCTCGTCTCGATGAAAACCCGCCGGAAAGGCGGAATGGCGCGGCGCAAAGCCTGCATGAAAAGATCGCGCAGCGCATCGGCCACGTCGCCGCTGACCGCGCAGCACAGGCAGCCGCCCTCGACCAGCACCACGCGGTCGCTCGCCGGCCTGACCAGATGATGGTCCACCCCGACATCGCCGTATTCGTTGACGATGACGACCGAGCCGGCAAACGCGGGCTCGCGCAGCAGCCGGTTGAGCAGCGTGGTCTTGCCGCTGCCCAGGAACCCGGTGATCACCTCGACGCGGATGCGCCCGTCCTGCTCCTGCAGCCCCATGGCCCACTACCTCGAAAGCGGCGATCGCCGAAAACCGGGAAAGGCCGGAGAAAACCAAGGCCGAGCGCCGAAACGCCCCCAAAGCCCCCAAAGCCCCCAAAGCCCTGTAATAAAAGCCTCAATGCCACCCCAAAGCCAAAAGGGCCAATCACTTGCGTGATTGGCCCCAAATTCCTTGGCTCCCCGAGCTGGGCTCGAACCAGCGACCTGCGGATTAACAGTCCGTCGCTCTACCGACTGAGCTATCGGGGAACTGCTAAGAAGTGAGATTATGGAGGAATTTTTTGGGAAATGCAAATCGTGGCTTTGAAGAAAAAACGCGGGCACGGTTTCCTTTTGCCAAGAATCTCTGATATGATCTCGGTCTTTCGTGACCCGCGCGCCCCTGATAAAGGGACGCACGCAGATGCGGAACGGTCAGGCCGGCATAGCTCAGTTGGTAGAGCAGCGCATTCGTAATGCGAAGGTCGTAGGTTCGACTCCTATTGCCGGCACCAGAATCCAGAAAGCAGCCCTACGGGCTGCTTTTTCATTTCTTTTTTCATTTCGCCTTCCCTCGCGTTCCGGCGCCACAAGTGTCCGCCACGGAGCCCGATACCCGGACCTCGGACCCCGCCCGCATCCCGGGGAACTCCGGTCGCGCGGGCCGCATCCAATCTGGTTGTAGGCCGGCGTTCGCCGGCGCTTCCCTGCGAGCACACCCATGCGCATCCTTCTCGTTGAAGACGACACCATGATCGGCGAAAGCGTGCTGGACTGCCTGCGCGCCGAACACTATGCCGTCGACTGGGTTCGAGACGGCGCTGCCGCCGAACTGGCGCTGCGCACCGATCCGTACGACCTGGTGCTGCTGGACCTGGGCCTGCCCAAACGCGACGGACTGGCGGTGCTGCGCGATCTGCGCGCCCGCAAGGACCGCACGCCGGTGCTCATCGCCACCGCCCGCGATGCGGTCGCCGACCGCGTGGCCGGACTGGACGCGGGCGCGGACGACTACATCGTCAAGCCCTACGACGTGGACGAACTGCTGGCGCGCATGCGCGCGCTGATCCGCCGCAGCGCGGGACGGGCTGAACCCGTGTTCGAGCACGGCGGCATCACCATCGACCCGCAGTCCCACAGCGCCATGGTGGACGGCGCGCCGGTCGCGCTCACCGCGCGCGAATGGGCCGTGCTCGAGCCCCTGATCGCGCGGCCCGGCATGATCTTCTCGCGCGCCCAGCTGGAAGAAAAGCTCTATAGCTGGAAGGACAGCATCAGCAGCAACGCGGTCGAGGTTTATATTCATGGACTGCGCAAGAAACTGGGACAGAATCTGATCCAGAACGTCCGCGGGGTCGGTTACGTCATACCCAAAAATGAGCATTCCGCTTAGCTATTCGCTGAGGGCCAGGCTGCTTTTCTTCCTGCTTGCCGCCATTGCGGTGGGCGCGCTGGTGCAGGGCGCCATCGCCTACCGCAGCACGCTCGCCCAGGCGGACGACATTTTCGATTCGCTGCTGCAGCGCACCGCGCTGTCGCTGGGCGCGGGCGACGGACTGCTGAGCGCCGGCCCCTCGCGCGGCGACGGCGCGGTTTCCCCCGCGGCGGACGATCTCATCATCCAGATCTGGAGCCCGGACGGCGTGCGCGTCTTCAATTCGCGCTCCCGCCGCCCCCTGCCCGACCAGATCGTGCTGGGTTTCTCCGACGCCCGCATCGAAGGCAGCACCTATCGCGTCTATTCCCTCGCCACGCCGTTCCAGGTCATCCAGGTGGCGCAGGACATGGCGGTGCGCACCCGCATGGCGCGCGCGCTCGCGCTGCGCACCATTGCTCCCATCGCGGCGGCGGCGCCGCTGCTCATGTTCGTGATCTGGTGCGTGGTGAGCTGGTCGCTGCGGCCGGTCAAACGCGCCCGCGCGCAGGTAGCCGCCCGCCAGCCCGAGGATCTCTCGCCCGTGAACGAAGATGGCCTGCCCGACGAGATCCGGCCCCTGATCGCGGAGCTGAACCTGCTGCTGGCGCGCATACAGAGTGCGTTTGCCTTGCAGAAGCAGTTCGTGGGCGACGCGGCGCACGAGCTGCGCTCGCCGCTGGCGGCGCTGCGGCTGCAGCTGCAGGCCCTGCAGCGCGCCCCGGACGCGGAAGCCCGCAAGCAGGCCGAACAGCGCCTGGCCGCGGGCATCGACCGCGCCACGCGCCTGGTGGAGCAACTGCTCTCCATGGCCCGCCACGAAAGCGGCGTGGCGCGGGAGCCGCTCGTGGCGGTGGACCTGTCCGAGGTGCTGCGCCAGACGCTCTCGGAAACCCTGCCCGCGGCCAACGCCAAATCGATCTCCCTGGAGCAGAGCGGCGCCGGCCACGCCTGGGTGCGCGGCGACCCGGAGGCGCTGCGCCTGCTGGCGCGCAACCTGCTGGACAACGCCGTCAAGTACACGCCGGACGGCGGACGGGTGCACCTGCGGCTCGAGCCCTCCGACCTGGGCTGCGCCATGCTGGTCGACGACAGCGGCCCGGGCATCGCGCCGGCCGAACGCGAGCGCGTCTTCGACCGCTTCTACCGCGCCGAGGGCAATACCCAGCACGGCAGCGGCCTGGGACTGGCGATCGCGCGCTCCATCGCCGAGCGACACGGCGCGCGCATCACGCTGCACGACGCGCCCTGGGGCGCCGGCCTGCGGGTGCGCGTGGATTTTCCGGCCCATCCCCGGGCGGACGTGGCGCGGGCCGCGCCGGCAGGCGCAAATTAAGATTCCCCTAAGTGTCAGGCTTCACCATAGCGCCATGTCCTTCAACATGAACGCAGAGGAGCCGACATGAAGACCTCGCAACTCACCCCCTCGCGCCTGGCCGTGGCGCTGCTCGCGGCCGGCGCCATCGGCGGCGCGGGCGCCACCGCCGCGCTGGGCGTGGCCGCGCATGCGGCCGGCGCGCCCGCCCCCATTCCCGCCTCGACGGCGATCGGCTTCGCCTCCCCGCCCAACTTCGCCCAGATCACGCGCGACTACGGCCCCGCCGTGGTGAACATCAGCGTCAGCGGCACCCGCAAGGTGTCGGCGCTGGACGACGACGACGCGGATCCGTTCGCCCAGTTCTTCGGCCAGTTCCCTGGCATGCCTCAGCGCGAAGTGCCGATGCGGGGCGAAGGGTCGGGCTTCATCATCAGCAGCGACGGCGTCATCCTGACCAACGCGCACGTGGTGCAGGGAGCCAAGGAAGTGACGGTCAAGCTGACCGACCGGCGCGAGTACCAGGCCAAGGTGCTCGGCTCCGACCCGCAGACGGACGTCGCGGTCATCAAGATCGACGCCAAGAACCTGCCGGTGGTGAAGATCGGCAACGTCAACGACCTGCAGGTGGGCGAATGGGTGCTGGCCATCGGCTCGCCCTACGGCCTGGAGAACACCGCCACCGCCGGCATCGTGAGCGCCAAGGGCCGCTCGCTGCCCGACGACACCTCGGTGCCGTTCATTCAGACCGACGTGGCCGTCAACCCGGGCAATTCCGGCGGCCCGCTCTTTAACGAGCGCGGCGAAGTGGTCGGCATCAATTCGCAGATCTATTCCCGCACCGGCGGCTACCAGGGCCTGTCGTTCGCCATTCCGATCGACGTGGCGTACAAGATCAAGGACCAGATCCTCGAGCACGGCAAGGTCCAGCACGCCCGCCTGGGCGTGACCGTGCAAGAAGTGAACCAGGACCTGGCCAATTCGTTCAAGCTGGACTCGCCCAGCGGCGCGCTGGTGTCCAGCGTGGAGAAGGGCAGCGCGGCCGCCAAGGCCGGCCTGCAGCCGGGCGATGTGGTGCGCAAGATCAACGGCAAGACGATCCGCTCGTCCGGCGACCTGGCCGCGATGATTACGCTCGCCTCGCCGGGCGACAAGCTGACGCTCGACATCTGGCGCCACGGCTCGCCCAAGGAACTGGAAGCCACCCTGGGCGGCATTCCCCGCGACAAGACGCAGACCGCGGCGAACGACCAGGGCGTCAAGCATGGCCAGCTCGGCCTGGCGCTGCGCCCGCTGAGCCCGCAGGAGCAAGAGGCAGTGGGCTCGCAGGGCCTGCTCATCCAGCAGACCGCTGGCCCCGCGGCCCGCGCCGGCATCCAGCCGGGCGACGTGCTGCTCTCGCTCAATGGCGTGCCCGTGCACAGCGTAGCCCAGGTCAAGGCCGAGCTGTCCAAGGCCGGCAAGACGGTGGCGCTGCTGGTGCAGCGCGGCGAAGACAAGATCTTCGTGCCAGTGCAGATCGGCTGACCCTGGCCGCCCGCGGCCCCGCCCCTCTCGAACCGCCCGTTCCGGGCGGTTCTTTTTCTGCGCCGCGCCGCCTGCAGGCACGCGGCGGAGAGATTTCGGCCGGCCTCGACCGGAAGCCGCCATCGCGGCGAAAATGCTTGCCTGCGAGCGGGGTCGAGCGGGTCATCGCGGGACTCGCCGTCGAGCAGGCCATCAGGATGCGGGCCGCGGCAGATTCTTGCGGCGGCCGGCCCGATTCTGGTGATCGCCGGGATTGCCGTCCGCCCCTACGGCATTTTCCCGGGGCGGTGCCGGCGGCTGTTCGACGTTTCCGCGGAGCGGCTCCGGGATGCGGAAGACGCGCGCGAGGCGGCGGGCGACGGCGGACTGCGGGCGAGCGCGCCGGCCGCCGCAAGGCAATGGCGAGGCGCCCGCCCTATTCCGCGTCGGGCTGCCGGGACGGCTCGGCCGCGGCGAAAGCCGGCAGTTCGCGGCAGGCCGCGTCGATGCGCACGACGTTCGGCATGGCTGAAAGATCGCAGTCGAAGCGCCGCGCGTTGGCCACCTGCGGCACGAGGCAGAGATCGGCCATGGTGGGCGTGTCGCCATGGCAATAGCGGCCCGTGGCCGGCGAACCCGCCAGCTGCGCCTCCAGCGCGGCCAGCCCCTGGTGCACCCAGTGCCTGTACCAGGCCGTCTTGGCCTCTTCGTCCACGCCCAGCGTGTGCTTGAGGTACTTGAGCACGCGCAGGTTGTTCAGCGGGTGCGTGTCGCAGGCGATGCCCAGCGCAAGGTCGCGCACGCGGGCCCGGCCGACCGGGTCGGACGGCAGCAGGGCCGGCTCGGGATGCGTTTCTTCGAGGTATTCGATGATCGCCAGCGATTGCCCGATGACGGCCTCGCCGTCGACCAGCGTGGGCACCAGCGCGGTCGGGTTCAGTTTGCGATAGCTCGCCGAGGTCTGCTGGCCGCCGTCCTTGAGCAGGTGCACGGGCAGGTACTCATAGGACAGTCCCTTGAGATTGAGGGCGATCCGCACGCGATAGGCGGCCGAACTACGGAAGTAGCTATACAACTGCATGAAGTGTCTCCTGTGGTGGTCGGCGCGCCGCCGGACGGGCGGCGCCGCGTCTATTCGGGCGATTCGGTCTGCGCGAGCTTGCGCGACAGTTCCTTGGGCAGCGGGAACGCCACGTTTTCTTCGAGGCCCGGCATGGTGCGCACCGATACCGCGCCCAGCTCCTTCAGGCGCGCGATCACCTGCTGCACCAGCACTTCCGGCGCGGAGGCGCCCGCCGTCACGCCGATGCGCCGGCGGCCTTCCAGCCAGGCGGGCTGGATGGAATCCGCGCCGTCGACCAGGTGCGAGGCCACGCCCTTGCGCTCGGCCACTTCGCGCAGGCGGTTGGAATTCGAGCTGTTGGTGCTGCCCACCACCAGCACCAGGTCGCAATCCGGCGCGAGGATCTTGACCGCGTCCTGGCGGTTCTGGGTGGCGTAGCAGATATCGCTTTTCTTGGGTTCGACGATGTTCGGAAAGCGCGCCTTGAGCGCGCGCGACACGGCCGCCGCATCGTCCACGGACAGCGTGGTCTGGGTCACGTAGGCGAGGTTGTCGGGGTCGGCAACCTCCAGCCCGGCGACGTCTTCCACGGTTTCCACGAGGTACATGCCGCCCCGGGCCTGGCCCAGCGTGCCCTCGACCTCGGGGTGGCCCTTGTGGCCGATCATGACGATCTCGCGGCCGGCGGCGCGCATGCGCGCGACTTCGATGTGCACCTTGGTGACCAGCGGGCAGGTGGCGTCGAACACCCGCAGGCCGCGGGCCTCGGCCTCGGCCCGCACCGCCTTGGACACGCCGTGCGCGGAAAACACCACGATGGAGCCGGCGGGCGCGTCGTCGAGCTCGTCGATGAACACGGCGCCCTTGGCGCGCAGGTCTTCCACCACATAGCGGTTGTGGACGATTTCGTGGCGCACGTAAATGGGCGCGCCATGCAGCTCCAGCGCGCGCTCGACGATGTCGATGGCGCGGTCCACGCCGGCACAGAAGCCGCGCGGCTGCGCCAGCACGACTTCGGCGTCGGGGGCAGTGACAGGCCGGACGGTCATCAGAGCACTCCGAGCAGCGCCACGTCCAGGCGCAGGCTGACCCCGGCCAGGGGATGGTTGAAGTCGAACAGCGCGGATTCGTCGTCGATTTCCTTCAGCACGCCCGAATAGCGCCCGCCGTTGGGCGCGGCGAATTCGACCAGATCGCCGGGCTCGAAGGTGGCGTCGGCGCCCGCGTGCTCGGCCAGCATGGCGCGCGTGACGCGCTGGATGAGGTCGGGATTGCGGTCGCCGTAGGCCTGGGCGGGCTCCAGCGTGACGCTGAAGCGCTCGCCTTCGGCGTGCCCCAGCAGCGCCGCCTCCAGGCCGGGAGCCCACTGGCCGCTGCCCATCTGCAGCGTGGCCGGCCGGCCGTCGAACGTGTCCGTGAACACCGAATCCTTGCCGGGCCCGGAGGCCAGGGTGATGCGGTAATGCAGGGTCAGGTAGGAGTCCGGACGGACCGGAACATTCACTTCTTTGGATTCGGCGCTCACGATCTGCCACCGTAGGGATTTGGATAAACCCCGATTTTAGAGCCTCTTATGAAATTGTCCGCCCAGCTCTCCCGGCACGAGCGTCCCCGGGAACGGCTCCTGCGCCACGGCGCCTCCAGCCTGCGCGACGCCGAGCTGCTCGCCATCGCCCTGCGCACCGGCGTGCCGGGGCGCAATGTGCTGGAACTCGGCAACCTGCTGCTCGAGCGTTTCCAGGGCCTGCGGGGCCTGCTGGGCGCCACGCCCGAAGAATTGCAGACGGTTCCGGGGCTGGGGCAGGCCAAGGCCTGCTCGCTGGCGGCGGTCATGGAGCTGGCGCGCCGCGCCGCTGAAGAGGAACTGGCCCGCGAGGCGGCCCTGAACCACCCCGCCAGGGTGAAACAATATTGCAAGGTGGCGCTGGGCCACCGCCGCGTCGAGCACTGCATCGCCCTCTACCTGGACGGCCAGCTGCGCCTTATCGCCAGCGGCGAGCTGGCGCGCGGCACGCTGGCCCAGGCCTCGGTGTATCCACGCGAGGTGGTGCGCGAGGCGCTGCGCCACCACGCGGCGGCGCTTATCGTGGCCCACAACCATCCCTCCGGCCTGCCCCACCCCAGCGCGGCCGACCTGGCTTTCACCCAGCATCTCAAGCAGGCGCTGGCGCTGGTCGACGTCCGGCTCATGGACCACCTCATCGTGGCGGGCGGCGAGGTGGTTTCGCTGGCCGAAAGCGGCCGGCTCTGAGCCGCGGGCGCAGCTCGCCATCCACCGGCCCCGGGGTCGCCCCGATCCGTTAGACTAGCGGCCCCAGATGGTTTAGGCTTCACATAAATCACTCCGCGCCGCCTGCCTGCATGAAACGCCTGTGGGACATCTCCCCGCCCGTATCGACGGCCTCGCCCGTCTTTCCCGGCGACACGCCGTACCGCCAGCAATGGAAGTGGACGCTCGCGCCCGGCTGTCTGGTGAACGTCAGCGAAATCACCATGTCGCCGCACGTGGGCGCGCACGCCGACGCGCCGCTGCATTACCAGCAAGGCGGCGCCGCGGTCGGCGCGCTGGCGCTGGAGCCCTTTCTCGGCCCCTGCCGCGTCATCCACGCGCTGGATTGCGGCCCGCTGATCCTGCCCGGGCACCTGGCGCACGCCGCCGAGGGGCTGCCGCCCCGCGTGCTGGTGCGCACCGCCAAGCATGCCGCCCAGGACTGGTGGACCGACGATTTCTCCGCCTACGCGCCGCAGACCATCGAATGGCTGGCCGGGCGCGGCGTCATGCTGATCGGCCTCGATACCGCCAGCATCGACCCCGCCTCGAGCAAGACCCTGGACAGCCACCATGCCATCCTGCGCCACGATATCCGCGTGCTGGAGAACCTGGTGCTCGATGAGGTGCCGGAGGGCGATTACGAATTGATCGCGCTGCCGCTGGCCCTGGTCCAGGCCGATGCCAGCCCGGTGCGCGCCGTCCTGCGCGAGCTGGGCTGATCCGCCGGCGCCGTGCCGGCCCGCCCGAACAGAGCACGACCATGACGAAACACCCCTACGCGCCCGCGGCCCGGCGCTCCCACGGCCGCCCCGCCACCCCGTCCACGCCGGGAGGCCGCGCATGACCTCGACCCACCGCCCCGAAGACATCGTCCACGCCGAAAAGGCCCAGCTCGACTATGCGCAGGACATGACCTACGGCGACTACCTGCACCTGGACGAGCTGCTCGGTGCACAGCACCCGCTGTCGCCCGAACACAACGAAATGCTGTTCATCATCCAGCACCAGACCAGCGAGCTGTGGATGAAGCTCATGCTGCACGAGCTGCGCGCCGCCATCGCCAACGTGGCGTCCGGCCAGTTGCCGCCCGCCTTCAAGATGTTGGCGCGGGTAAGCAAGATCATGGAACAGCTCGTTCACGCCTGGGACGTGCTGGCCACCATGACGCCGCCGGAATACTCGGCCTTGCGCCCGTATCTGGCGCGCTCCAGCGGATTCCAGAGCTACCAGTACCGCCAGATCGAATTCCTGCTGGGCAACAAGAACGCAGCCATGCTGCAGCCCCACGCGCACCGCCCCGACCTGCTGGCGCAGGTGCGCCGGGCCTTCGAAGCGCCCTCGCTATACGACGAATCGCTGCGGCTGCTGGCCCGCAGCGGCCTGCCGCTGCCGGCGTCCGCGGTGGAGCGCGACTGGACCCAGCCCTACCAGGCCAGCGACGAAGTCGAGCAGGCCTGGCTGGAGGTCTATCGCCACCCCGACCGCTACTGGGACCTGTATCAGCTCGGCGAAAAGCTCACCGACCTGGAAGACGCGTTTCGCTTGTGGCGTTTTCGCCACGTCACCACGGTCGAACGCGTCATCGGCTTCAAGCGCGGAACGGGCGGCACATCGGGCGTGGCATACCTGCGCAAGATGCTGGAAGTCGTGCTGTTTCCCGAGATCTGGAAGCTGCGCACCGACCTCTGATGCAGCGGCCCGGCGCCGCATGGCCGCATATGCCTGGCGGGCCGGCCCGGGGCATGCTAGAATGCGAAGTTACTTTTTGGATACGTGGCTAGGGTTTTGGCCCCCGGCGGGTTCCGACGATGGTTCCCGCAGGCATTTTCTGCCGATCTCCGGCGGAGAGCGCCGCAGCCGGAGGCGCTGTAGCTGGCGACCCCCAACACTGGAAGCGGCTCTTGCGAGCCCAAGGAAAGCACCATGAAAGAAGGCATTCACCCCGAATACCGCGAAGTCGTCTTCGCCGACCTGCAGACGGGCAGCAAGTTCATCACCCGCTCGACCGTGCAAACGCGCGAAACCATCGAGCTGGACGGCAAGACGTACCCGCTCTTCAAGTGCGACGTGACCTCCGAATCGCACCCGTTCTACACGGGCGCCCAGACCCGCATCGTCGAAACCGGCCGCGTGGAAAAGTTCCGCGCCCGCTTCGCCCGCACGGCTGGCACGGTCAAGTCCGCCTCCTGATCCGACGCTCCCTCGGAGCCTCGGCAAAAAGGCAGCCTTCGGGCTGCTTTTTTTTCCCCGCGCGGGCCGTAGCCGGGCCGCGCCGCCCGCCCGGCGCGCACCGCAGGCCGCGTCCGTCCGCGACCGCAGAAACCGCGTTCAAAAAAGGCTGGCACTTCCCGCGTCCTCGGTTACATTAACGCCCGTGTCCCCACTTTCGCTTACCACGCCGGCCCGGCTCACGTCCGTGGCCACCGCCAAACTGCCCCGGCTGATCCTGCTGGGCCTCTCGCTGGCCTACATCGTCGCCGGCCTGTTCATGCGCGACCCGTGGAAGACGGACGACGCCGTGGGGCTGGCCACGATGATCACCACCATCCGCGAGGGCGGCATCACGTGGCTGCTGCCGCAGGTGGGGCATCTGGCGCACGCCGAGGAAGGGCCGCTCATCACCTGGGTGGGCGCGATCTGCATCTGGCTGTTCGGCCCCTACATCGGCGACATCACGGCCGGACGCCTGCCCAACCTGCTGTGGTTCGCCATTACCACCATGAGCGTGTGGTACGGCACTTATCTGCTGGGCCGCCGGGCCGAGGCCCAGCCGCTGGCCCTGCCCTTTGGCGGCGAGCCGGAGCCCCGCGACTACGGGCGCATGCTGGCCGATGCGGCGCTGCTGCTCCTGCTGGCCACCGTGGGCATCCTGCAGCGCACCCACGAAACCACCGTGATCCCGGCCATCATGGCCTGCCAGGCCCTCGCCTTCTACTCGCTCGCCCGCAGCCTGGACCGCCCCTTCAGCGGCCTGACCTCGCTGGGCGTGGCGCTGGCCGCCGCCTTCCTGACCCGCGGCTGGGTGGGCGCGCTGCCCATCATGGCGGCGTCGGCGCTGGCGTTCTACCCGCGCAGCGCGCTCTGGAAGTGCAGGCGCTGGCTGCCGCTGGCGGCGGCGATCGCCGCGCTCCTGATCCTGGCCTGGTGGATTCCCGCCACCCAGGCCAGCGAATACTGGGTCCGCAACTGGAAGATCTGGAACCTCTCTTCCTTCTCCGTTCCTTCCCTGGGCGACGCGGGCCGCACCCTGCGCGACCTGCCCTGGTACCTGTGGCCCACCTGGCCGCTGGCCATGCTGGCCATCTGGCGCTGGCGCGGCTGGCTGTTCGCGCCGCACATCTGGCTGCCGCTGGCGCAGGCGGCCTGCGCCGGGTTGATCCTGTTCGCGATGGAAGAGGCGTCCGATTCCGAGTACGCGCTGCTCGCGGTGCCGTGCGCCGTGCTGGCCGCGTTTTCGCTGCCTACGCTGCGCCGCGGCGTGGTCAACACGCTGGACTGGTTCGCGGTCATGTGCTTTTCGCTGACGGCGGCCACCGCGTGGCTGGGCTGGATCGCCCTGCACTTCCGCTGGCCCGCCCAGATCGCCCGCAACATCGGGCGCCAGACCACGGGCTACGAGCCGGTGATTTCCTGGTTCGCCTTCGCGCTGGCGCTGCTCTTCACCATCGGCTGGGTGGCGGTGGTCGTCTGGCGGCTCAAGGTGAAGCCGCAGGCGCTGTGGCGCGGCACGGTGCTGTCGGCCTGCGGCCTGACCGTCACCTGGATCCTGCTGGTGCTGCTGTGGCAGCCCGCCGTGGACTACGCCCGCTCGTACCGCACGGTTTCCGGGCAGCTGGCCGAAGCGCTGGCGCAGTACCGGCAGCCCGGGGAATGCGTGCGCGGCCTGAGCCTGGGCAGCGGCCAGCGCGCGTCGTTCCTCATCTTCAACAACCTGACCTTCACTTTCGACTCGAAGTGCACGCTGGTGCTGCAACAGACCTCCAACCAGAGCCTGCGCGACAATACCGCCGCCTATAGCGACGGCGCCGAGGTCCTGTGGCAGGGCGGCCGCCGCGCGGACCGCCACGAAGTGTTCCGGCTGCTGCGCATCCCCTCCCCCCGATGACCGCAACATCCGCAGCGCCGGCAGGCTTCGGCGCAACCCTGGGCGGCATCGTCCGCCAGGCCTGGCCCGTCCTCATCAGCCAGTGGGCGGGAATATCCTTCGGCGTGCTGGACACCGCCATGACCGGCCACGCCAGCCCCGGCGACCTGGCCGCCATGGCGCTCTCCGCCTCGATCTACATCACGGTGTTCGTGGGCCTGATGGGAGTGGTGCATGCCCTCATCCCCATCCTGGCGCAGCACTTCGGCGCCGGCCGCTACGACGACGTGGGCCATGCCTGGGGCCAGGGCGTGTGGCTGTCGCTCGGACTGTCGGCGGTGGGCGCGGTTTTCATGCTGTTTCCCGATGTCTGGCTCTCGTTGTCGGGCGATGTCGATCCGGGCGTGCGCGAGCGCATCGGCTCCTATCTGCGCGCGCTGACCCTGGCCCTGCCCGCCGCCCTCGCCTTCCGCACCATCTACGCGCTCGGCACCGCCGTCTCGCGCCCCAAGCTGGTCATGTCGATCAACCTGGCGGCCATCGGCATCAAGGCGTTCTTCAACTGGCTGTTCATCTACGGCGAGCTGGGCCTGCCCGCCATGGGCGCGACGGGCGCCGGGCTCTCCACCGCCTTGGTTTCGTGGATCAGCCTGGCGCTGGGGATCTGGGTGGTGACGCACGACCGCTACTACCGGCGCTTCCACCTGCGCGTGGGCCGGCCGGACGCCCAGGCCCTGAAAGAGCTGCTGCGCCTGGGCGTGCCCATGGGCGCCTCCTACCTGGTGGAAGTGTCGGCCTTCACGTTCATGGCGCTGCTGGTGGCGCGCGAGGGCACGTTCGTCACGGGCGGCCATCAGATCATGTCCAACCTGGCGGCGCTGTGCTACATGATGCCCATGGCGCTGGGCGTGGCCACGGCCTCGCTGACCGCGCAGGCCATCGGCGCGGGCGACCTGCCGCGCGCCCACCGGACCGGCATGGCCGGGCTGGCGCTGGGGCTCATGGGCGCGGTGCTCACCGCCGCCGCGGTGCTGTCCGGCCGCCCGCTCATCCTGGCCGCCTACACCGACAACGCCGACGTGGCCGCGGTGGCCGCCACCCTGCTGGCCGTGCTGCCGCTCTTCCACCTGTTCGACTCGATGCAGTGCATCAACTCTTACCTGCTGCGCGCCTACAAGGTCGCGGTGGTGCCGCTGCTGCTGCAGACCGTGGCGCTGGCCGGCGTGGGACTGGTGGGGGGATGGTGGCTGGGCTTCGGCCCCGGCCGCGACGGCGCCGCCCGCGCCGGCATGGACGCCGTGCGCGGCCTGCTGGCGCCCGGTTCGCCGCCGGGCGCGGGCACGATGTGGATCATGGCGATGGTAGGGCTGGCCCTGTCCGCCCTGCTGCTGCACCTGTGGTACCGCCACATCGTGCGCAACCGCGGCGGCGCGGCGCTGGCGGCCTGAACAAAGGCCGGCGCGGGCGCCGGCCTTTTTCCGTGCGGGCGCTGGCCCGTCTACTTCGGCCGCTTGTCGATCACGCGGCGAGCCTTGCCCGTCAGCGTGCGCTCCACGTGGCCGGCGTCCGACACCTGCACGCGCGCGCTGACGCCGATGTGGGTCTTCACGGCATGCTGCAATTGCTTGCCCAGGGCGGCGCGCTCGGACTCCGGCAGGTTCGAGAACTCGGCCCTCACCTCGGTAAGAATCTCCAGCTCGTCCAGATTGCCCGTGCGCGAGAGCACGAGCTGGTAATGCGGCGCGAGCTGGGCGATCTTGAGCACCAGCTCCTCCACCTGCGTGGGGAACATGTTCACGCCACGCACGATCAGCATGTCGTCGCTGCGGCCGGTGATCTTGCCGATGCGGCGCATGCTGCGGGCGGTGGGAGGCAGCAGGCGCGTCAGGTCGCGCGTGCGGTAGCGCACGATGGGCATGGCTTCTTTGGTGAGCGAGGTGAACACCAGTTCGCCGGGCTCGCCGTCGGCCACGGGCTCGCCCGTGTCGGGGTTGACGATCTCGGCGTAGAAATGGTCTTCCCACACCACCGGACCGTCCTTGGTTTCCACGCACTCGCTGGCCACGCCCGGCCCCATGACCTCCGACAGGCCGTAGATGTCCACGGCGTCGATGCCGGCCTCGGCCTCGATGTCGGCGCGCATCTGGCCCGTCCAGGGCTCGGCGCCGAAGATGCCGATGCGCAGCGAGCTTTGACGCGGATCAATGCCCTGGCGGCGCTGCTCCTCCAGAATGTTGCAGAAATAGGAGGGCGTGACCATGATGATGTCCGGACGGAAATCATTGATGAGCTGCACCTGCTTTTCGGTCTGGCCGCCCGACATGGGCACGACCGTGCAACCCAGCCGTTCCGCGCCGTAATGCGCCCCCAGGCCGCCCGTGAACAGGCCGTAGCCGTAGGCCACGTGCACGGTGTCGCCCGGCTTGCCGCCCGCCGCGCGGATCGAGCGCGCCACGAGGTTGGCCCAGGTGTCGATGTCGCGCAGGGTGTAGCCCACCACAGTGGGCTTGCCCGTGGTGCCGCTGGATGCGTGGATGCGCGCGATGCGCTCGCGCGGCACGGCGAACATGCCGAACGGATAGTTCTCGCGCAGTTCCTTCTTGCTGGTGAAGGGGAACTTGGAAATGTCGGAAAGCTGCTTCAGATCGTCGGGATGCACGCCGCGTTCGTCAAAGGCCCTCTTGTAGTGCGGCACGTTCTCGTAGGCGTGCTTCAGCGTCCATTTCAGACGCTCCAGCTGAAGGGCGCGCAGCTCGTCGATGCTGGCGTGCTCGATGGGGTCCAGCCCCGGCTTGCTCATGGTGTTGGACATGGTTGTCTCTCTCCTGAAATCCTCTGGAACCGCCGCCGGCAAGACGGGCGCGCGGGCGGCGCGCCGTCTTGCCGGCGGCAGTCTCGTCATGGCGGAAATCCGTGCTCAGTCGGTTTCGGCGGCTCCGACGATCTGGCCCTTGATGCGGTAAGACCGTCCCCGGAACAGCGCCACGCTGCGGCCGTCCTGGTTGGTGACGGTGACATCGTAGACCCCGGTGCGGCCCGCGAGCGAGCGTTCCTGCGCCACGGCCGTGAGCAGGTCGCCCTCGAAGCCCGGCGCCAGGAAGTCGATGGTGCAGCCCGAGGCCACGGTGCTGACGTTGCGCGAATTGCACGAAAACGCGAAGGCGCTGTCGGCCAGCGCAAAAATGAAGCCGCCGTGGCAGGTCTTGTGGCCGTTCAGCATGTCGGCGCGCACGCGCATGGTCAGCCGCGCATAGCCGGGCGCGATCTCCTCGACCTTCATGCCCAGGCCCTGGGAGGCGGCGTCTTCGGCGTACATGGCCTGGCCCACGGCCTGCGCCAGTTCGTGCGGATCGGCGGGCGCCTCGACGGGAGGTACGTGCGTCGTCATCATTTTCCTTTGAATTGCGGTTCGCGCTTGCCCAGGAAGGCGGCCACGCCTTCCGCGTAGTCGGCGCTGCGGCCCAGCTCGCGCATCAGATCGCGTTCGAGATCGAGCTGGGTGTCCAGATCATTGCCCAGGCTGGCCTGCAGCGCCCGCTTGGCGTAGGCCAGGCCCTTGGTGGGCGCCTGCGCGAAGTGGCGCGCGAGCCGCTCCAGCTCGGCATCGAATTCCTCGTCGGCCACACAGCGCCAGATCATGCCCCACGCCTCGGCCTGGCTCGCGCTGATCTTGTCGCCCAGCAGCGCCAGGCCCATGGCTCGCGCGCGCCCCACCAGCCGGGGCAGCGCATACGTGCCGCCGGTATCGGGGATCAGGCCCAGCTTGCAGAACGACTGGATGAAGCTGGCCGACGCCTTGGCGATGACGAGATCGCCCGCGAACGCTAGGTTGGCGCCCGCGCCGGCGGCCACGCCGTTCACGCCGACCACCACCGGCATGGGCAGCGCGTTCAGCCGGCGCACCAGCGGCGCGTAGAACTTGTCCACGGTTTCGCCCAGGTCGGGCGGCGTGCCGTCGGGCGCGGGCTGGCGCTCGCTCAAGTCCTGCCCGGCGCAGAACCCGCGGCCGGCGCCCGTCAGCACCAGCACGCGGGCGCCTTCGGCTTCGACGCGGCCCAGCGCGTCGGCCACCTCGCCGTGCATGCGCGCGGTAAAGCTGTTCAGCTTGTCGGGGCGGTTCAGCGTGAGCCGCGCGACCCCGCCGGAGAGATCGAACAGAATGTCTTGATAGCTCATGGCGCGGCTCCCGGTCAGACGTGACGGCGGGTTTGCACCACGCGGAACCGGTTGGACACGAAGGCGGTGTCCGAAAGCGCCGCGTTGGCCGCGGGGTTGGCGCCGGTGCCGTGGAAGTCGCTGAACGCCGCCGTCTGGTTGACGAACACCGCGCCCGTGAGGTTGAGCGAAAGCGACACGCCGGCGACTTCGGCCGCGTCCTGCACGGCGGCCGCCACCTTGTCGTCCGTGGTGTAGGCCGAGAACGACAGCGCGCCGTTGCGGATCACGCTTTCGCGCGCCAGGCGGATGCTCTCTTGCGTGGAATCGGTGGCCACCAAGAAGGCGATGGGACCGAACCATTCCTGGCCGATGGCTTCATTGCCGGCCTCGGCGCGCAGCAGCAGCGGCGTGCGCACCCGCGCCTGCTCGAACTGCGGGTGCGCCAGCGCCTTGCTGTCGGCGATGACGGGCAGGCCCAGCGCCCGCGCGCGCTCGATGCGCTCCAGGATGGCCTCGCTCTGGATGGCCCCCGTGAGCTCCACCGCCTTGGCCGGGTCCGCGCCCAGTTTCTCGACGGCCGCGCCCAGCGCCGCCGCCACCTCGTCGAAGCTCGCGTGGCCCTCGGGCGTGTCGATGCCGCCGCGCGGCACGTAGATGTTCTGCGGGGCCGTGCACATCTGGCCCGAGTACAGGGCCAGCGAGAACGCCAGATTGCGCGCCATGCCCTTCAGGTCGGACGTGGAGTCGATGATGACCTGGTTCACGCCCGCCTTTTCGGTATAGACCAGCGCCTGGCGCGCATTGTTTTCCAGCCAGTCGCCGTTGGCCGTGCTGCCGGTGAAGTCCACGATCTTCACGGCCGGGTCCAGCGCCAGCGTCTGCGCGGTGTCGTCGCCCGCCTCGTGCGCGGCCAGCAGCACCACGTTGGGGTCGAAGCCCGCCTCGGCCAGCACTTCGCGCGCCACCTGCACGGTGATGGCCAGCGGCAGGATGGCGGCCGGATGCGGCTTGACGATGACGGTGTTGCCCGTGGCCAGGCTGGCGAACAGGCCCGGATAGCCGTTCCAGGTGGGGAAGGTGGAGCAGCCGATCACCAGACCGATGCCGCGCGGCACCACGGTGAAACGCTTTTCCATGCGCAGCGGCTCGTTCTTGCCCTGCGGCTTTTCCCAGATCGCCACGCCGGGGATGCGGGACATTTCCTGCCAGGCGTAGGTCACGGCCTCGAAGCCGCGGTCCTGCGCATGCGGGCCGCCAGCCTGGAAGGCCATCATGAAGCCCTGGCCGGTGGTGTGCTGCACGGCATAGGCGATCTCGAAGCTGCGCTTGTTCAGGCGGGCCAGGATTTCCAGCGACACGCCCACCCAGTCGCGCGGGCCGGCGCGGCGCCATTGCTCCAGGGCGCGGGCCGAGGCTTCGATCAGCTTGCCGGCCGGCACGCGCGGATAGGCGATATCCAGCGGGAAGCCGTAGGGCGAGACTTCGCCGCCCACCGTGCCTTCGGCTCCCGGCAGATCCAGCGCGAAGGGCTTGCCGCGCAGCGCCTCGAAGGCGGCGCGGCCGTCTTCGTTGGCGGTTTCGCCGTAATTGCGCGGGCTGGGCGACTCCGCGAACGGGCTCCAGTAGCCGCGCTGGGCGGCGGCTTTCAGCCCTTGTTCCAGCAGCGGCTGGTGGCGTTCGAAGAAGGCTTGGGACACTGTGTCTCTCCAGATGGGAATTCGTTATGGCGCTACAGGGCGCGGAAAATCAGGTTTCCTGGTCGAAATCGAGGACCAGGCGGTCGCTGACCGGAAAGCTCTGGCAGCTCAGGATGAAGCCTCGCGCCACCTCGTAATCTTCAAGCGCGAAGTTGGCGTCCATGTCGACCTCGCCCTCGACGACCTTGCAGCGGCAGGTGGAACACACGCCGCCCTTGCAGGAATACGGCAGTTCGATGCCCTGCGCAAGCGCGGAATCGAGCACGCTGTCCTTGTTCTTGTCGATGACGAAGGTGCGGCTGTGGCCGTCCTGCACCACCGTCACCTCGCACTGGCCCTTGCCCGGCGCCTGGCGCGCCTCCTTGCCGGTGCGCAGCGCGCGCGGCCCCTTGGGCGCGCCGAACAGCTCGAACTTGATGTGGTCTTTGGGAATGCCGCGGGCCTGCAGCCGATCCACCACGCTTTCGGTCATGGTCTGCGGGCCGCAGACGAAAACGTAATCGACGTCGTCGGGGCTCATCCAGGCCGACATGAGCTGGTCGACCTTGTCGCCGTCGAGCCGGCCGTTGAAAAGCTCGATGTCCTGCGTCTCTCGGCTCATGATGTAGACCAGCGAGAACCGGTCCATGTAGAGATTCTTGAGGTCTTCGATCTCTTCGCGAAACAGCACGGCGGACGACGCGCGGTTGCCGAAGAACAGCGTGAAGCGGCTGTCGGGCTCGGTGGACAGCGCGGTCTTGACCAGCGAGAAAATCGGCGTGATGCCGCTGCCCACCGCGAAGGCCACGTAATGCCGGCTGTTGGCCGGCGAGAAGTCCACCGTGAAGCTGCCCGCCGGCGGCATGACCTCCAGGGTCTGGCCGGGCTGCAGCTCGTGGTTGGCCCAGTTCGAGAACACGCCCTCGTCCACTTTCTTGATCGCCACCCGCAGCGTCCGGTCCTGGGGCGCCGAACAGATGGAATAGGAACGGCGCAGCTCCTCGCCGTTGAGGCGGGTGCGCAGCGTGAGGTACTGGCCCGGCTGGAAGGCGAACTCGCCGGCCAGCGACTCCGGCAGGTCGAAGGTCACCACGACCGCGTCGCGCGTATTGCGCGCCACCGACGCCACCTTCAGGGAATGGAATTGATTCTGGCTCATGACAAAGCGCTCTCAGTGCGTCTTGAAATAGTCGAAAGGCTCGCGGCAGGCCACGCAGCGGTACAGCGCCTTGCAGGAAGTGGAGCCGAAGTGGCTCACCAGGCGGGTGTCGCGCGAGCCGCAATGCGGGCACTCGACGACCGGGCCCGCGGCGCGGCGGCTGATGCCGGAAATATCGATGGCCCGCTCGGCCGGGGCCGCGATGCCGTAGCCCTTGAGCGCGGCGCGGCCCCGCTCAGTCATCCAGTCGGTGGTCCAGGCCGGCGCCAGGCGGGTTTCGACCCGCACCCGCGCGATGCCGCGATCCGCCAGCGTGCGCTCGATGTCCTGCGTGATCTCCCGCATGGCCGGGCAGCCCGAATAGGTGGGGGTAATCACCACCACGCAGGCGTCGCCATCCCACGACACTTCGCGCACCACGCCCAGGTCCACCACCGACAGCACGGGAATCTCCGGGTCGGGAACCTCCTGCAGCCAGGCGTAGACCTGGTCGGTGGAAACGGGCGCGGCGGCGTTCACCACTTGGCTCCCGGATAGGCGCGCGGCAGGAACTGCATTTCGGCCAGCAGGTAGCCCAGCTCCTCGGTGTGCCGTCCCTGGCGGCCGCCGCGCAGGGCGGGCAGGTCGGCCGCCGCCTCGTCGGGCACGGCCAACGTGGCTTCTTCCAGCACCTCGCGCACGTGGCGCAGCCAGGGCGCGCGCAGGGCCGCCAGCTCGCAGCCGATGCCGCGCGCCGCCATGTCCTGGTCGACCGCGTCGTCGGCGAACAGCTCGCCCGTGTAGCGCCAGGCCTCGTCGATGGCGGCCTGCATCTTGGCGTGGCTCTCCGCCGTGCCGTCGCCCAGGCGCACCACCAGGTCGGAGGAGCGGCGCACGTGATAGGTGACTTCCTTGAGCGCCTTGGCCGCGATGGCGGCCACCCGCTCGTCGGCGGATTTCTCGAGTTTCTGCAGCAGGAAGTAATGCCACACGTCGAACAGGAACTGGCGCGCCATGGTGTCGGCGTAATTGCCGTTCGGGCGCTCGACCAGCAGCGCGTTGTGGAACTGGTGCGCGTCGCGCAGGTAGGCCAGCGCGTCTTCGTCGCGGCCCGCGCCCTCGACCTCGCCGGCCAGCGTCAGCCACAGGCGGGCCTGGCCCAGCAGGTCGAGCGCGGTGTTGGTCAGGGCCAGGTCTTCTTCCAGCACCGGGCCGTGGCCGGTCCAGGCGGACAGGCGCTGCGACAGGATGAGCGCGGTGTCGCCCAGGCGCAGCAGGTATTCGAACAGCGTCTTGTCCATGTCTCCTCCCGCCGCCTACATGTGCTTGATTTCTTCGGGCATCGGGAAGAACGTGGGATGCCGGTAGACCTTGCTGTTGGCCGGCTCGAAGAGCGGGTCCTTGTCGCCGGGGCTGCTGGCCACGATGTCGGCCGCGCGCACCACCCAGATGCTCAGTCCTTCGTTGCGCCGCGTGTAGACGTCGCGGGCATGGTTGATCGCCATTTCGGCGTCGGGCGCGTGCAGGCTGCCCACGTGCTTGTGCGCCAGGCCGTGCTGGCTGCGGATGAACACTTCCCACAGAGGCCAGTGCTTGCTCATGATGGATATCCTCGACGCCGGCGCGCGGAGCCGCGCGCCGGACTGCAATGATGGAAAAGAAAGAAAACCCGCTGGAAAACGGCGGCCGTCAGCCGCCTCAGGCGGCCTTGCGCGCCGCCTGCTTCTCGGCATGGGCGACCAGGGCGTCGCGCACCCAGGCGCCCTCTTCGTGCGCCTTCACGCGCGCGACCAGGCGCTCACGGTTGCAGGGCCCGTTGCCCTTGATGACCGCGTAGAACTCGTCCCAGTCGATCTCGCCGAAGTCGTAGTGACCCCGTTCGGGATTCCACTTGAGATCGGGATCCGGGATGGTGAGCCCCAGGTACTCGGCCTGCGGCACGGTCTGGTCCACCATCTTCTGGCGCAGCTCGTCGTTGGAAAAGAGCTTGATCTTCCAGGCCATGGACTGGGCGCTGTTGGGCGAATCGGCGTCGGAGGGACCGAACATCATCAGCGCCGGCCACCACCAGCGGTTCAGCGCGTCCTGGCACATGGCCTTCTGCTCGGGCGTGCCGTGCAGGCACATCTGGATGAGCAGGTCGTAGCCCTGGCGCTGGTGGAACGACTCTTCCTTACAGACGCGCACCATGGCGCGCGCATAGGGGCCGTAGGAGCAGCGGCAGAGCGGGATCTGGTTGATGATGGCCGAGCCGTCGACCAGCCAGCCGATCATGCCGATGTCGGCCCAGGTGAGCGTGGGGTAATTGAAGATGCTGGAATACTTGGCGCGCCCGGCGTGCAGATCGTCGATGAGATCCTCGCGCGACACGCCCAGCGTCTCAGCGGCGCTGTACAGGTACAGGCCGTGGCCGGCCTCGTCCTGCACCTTGGCCAGCAGGATGGCCTTGCGCTTGAGCGACGGCGCGCGCGTGATCCAGTTGCCTTCCGGCAGCATGCCCACGATTTCGGAGTGCGCGTGCTGCGAGATCTGGCGCACCAGGGTCTTGCGGTAGGCATCGGGCATCCAGTCCTTGGGCTCGATGCGCACGCCGTCGTCAATGCGGCGCTGGAACGTCTGTTCGCGGCCTTCGAGCTGGTCCGCGGTCTTGACCTGCTTGACGCCGGTTTCGACGAGTTGAGCGTACATGTCTGTCTCCTGGTGACGGCTCTTGCGGTAGCGCAAAGCGCAATGCCGGCATTGCCGTTATTCAGCAGGATTATTTAATACAAAAAATTCATTGTCAAACTCAAATCTGTATCACATTGGATTTATGTATCATGTCGGCGATCCCCATACCGGCCGCTTCCGGCCCTCCTTATGGCAAACCCTCAGTCGCCCCTGGACCGCTTTCTCTCCCGTCTGCTGAAGCAGGACCCGCCCCGAGCCAAATCCTTGTGCGTGAGCCTGCTGGGCGACGCGCTGGCGCCGCACGGCGGGGCCATCTGGCTGGGCGACCTGATCGCGCTGCTGGCGCCGCTGGGCATCAACGAACGGCTGCTGCGCACCAGCGTCTTCCGGCTGGTGGCGCAGAACTGGCTGCAATCCGAGCGGCACGGCAGGCGCAGCCTCTACCTGCTGTCCGAACAGGGCCAGCGCAACACGGCCCACGCCTCGCAGCGCATCTACGAAGGCCCGCCCCAGGAATGGAACGGGGAATGGACACTGGTGGCCCTGCCCCGCATCGGCAACGGGCTGGCCGAGCGCGCCGAACTGCGCCGCGAACTGGTATGGGAAGGCTTCGGCATGATCGCGCCCGGGCTGTTCGCCCACCCGCACACCGAGGCGCGCGCCGCGCACGACATCCTGGAAAAGCTGGGCATACCCGACCGCGCGCTGGTGCTGTCGGCGCGCGACCTGGCCGGCGCGGGCGGGCTGCCCATCGCCAGCCTGGCGCCGCAATGCTGGAATCTGGAAAACGTGGCGGAACAGTACCGGCAGTTCACGCGCCATTTCGCGCCGCTGGAAAAATTGCTGGACGAGCCGCCCGCCCCGGAGCAGGCCTTCGCCGCCCGCGTGCTGCTGCTGCACAGCTGGCGGCGGATCGTGCTGCACGACCCCCAGCTTCCAACTCCCATGCTGCCTGAGAACTGGCCCGGCCACCCGGCGCGCCAGCTTTGCGGCCGCCTCTACTGGAAGCTTTTCGACGCCTCCGAGGCCCATCTGCAGGCCATGGCGGGGCAGGACAACGAACGCTACGCGCCGCTGGCGCCCGAAGCCGCGCTGCGGTTCGGCGGCCGGCCGCCTGGCTGAGCCGGCGCCAGCTTCGCCCCTGATTTTTCCCCGAGGGTTCTTCCGCGATTCTTCCCCGATTCGCCCGCGGCTACAGCGCCACGCCCAGGGTGTCGAGATGCAATTCGCCCGCCGCTTCGCGGGCCGGCCCGGGTCCCTGCAGCCCGCGCGCCTGGCCGATGAAGCTGAGCGTCCAGCGCGCGCGTACCGGCCGGCCGAGCGCGGCGCCGGTGTCGGCGTCCACCCCGCTGGGCACGTCCAGCGCCAGCACCGGCACGCTCCAGCCATTGAGCTCGTCGATGACCGCCTGCCAGTCGGCGCCCAGGGGACGGTTCAGGCCGATGCCGAATAATCCGTCCAGCACCACGTCCGGCGCGGGACCCGCTTCCAGGACCGCCGACTCGGCGCCGCCCTCCTCGCGCCAGCCGGCCAAAGCACGGGCCGCGTCGGCCGGCAGCCGGTCGGCGCCGCCCGGCATCGCCACGCGCACCCGGTAGCCCGCGCGCCGCAGCAGCGTGGCCGCCGTCAGCGCATCGCCGCCGTTGTTGCCGGGGCCGGCCAGCGCCAGCACCGACGCGCCGGGGGGAAAACGGGTCTGAATGAAGGCCGCCGCGGCGGCGCCCGCCAGCGGCATGAGCGAGCGCCCCTGCGCCAGGGCCCGGCGCTCGGCGCTGCGGATATCGGCTACGGAATGGAAGGTCATGGCCAGCCTCCGGCGGATGGGCGCCGGCCCGGCGACGCCGCGCGGGCCGCGCACACACGAAAAACGCGGACCGCCATGCCCGACGGCCCGGCTCCGCTACACCTTCAGGAAGTGCTCGCGGTAGTACTTCAGCTCTTCGATGGATTCGTAGATGTCGGCCAGCGCCTCGTGCCGGCTCTTTTTCTCGAAGCCCTTGTACACGGCGGGCGCCCAGCGCCGCGCCAGCTCCTTGAGCGTGCTGACGTCGAGGTTGCGGTAATGGAAGAACTGCTCCAGGCGCGGCATGTACGCGAACATGAAACGGCGGTCCTGGCTGATGGTATTGCCGCACAGCGGCGACTTGCCGGCCGGAACGTGCTGCGCGAGGAACGCCAGCAGCGTATCCTCTGCCTGCTCCTCGGAAATCGTGGACGCGCGCACCTTGTCGATGAGGCCGCTCTTGCCGTGCGTGGACTTGTTCCAGCTGTCCATGGCGTCGAGCAGGCTGTCCGGCTGGTGCACGACCAGCACCGGGCCTTCGGCGACGACGGTCAGGTCGGCCTCGGTCACCACCACGGCGACTTCGATGATGCGCTCTTTCGCGGGATCCAGGCCGGTCATTTCCATGTCGAGCCAGACCAGTCGGTTTTCGTTCACAGCCATATAATTTGCCTATAAAACACGCGATTTTCGCACATCCCCATCCGGGAGCACCGCCTCATCCATGTTTACCCTGCTGTTCGTCGCATTCCTGCTGGCCGATATCGCGGTCCGATTCTGGCTGGCCTCGCGCCAGATCCGCCACGTGGCGCTCAACCGCGGCGAGGTGCCGGCCGAATTTTCGCACCGGATCGGCCTGGCCAGCCACCAGCGCGCGGCCGACTACACGGTGGCGCGCGTCAAGCTGGGCTTGCTGGAGCGCACCTACGACGCCATCGTGCTGGTCTGTCTGACGCTGCTGGGCGGCCTGCAGGCCATCGACCTGGCGGTCGCCGGCGTGGTTTCCAACGATTTCCTGCGCCAGTTGCTGCTGCTGGCCACGGTGGCGCTGCTGCTGGGCCTGCTCGGACTGCCGTTCACGCTGTGGCGGCAGTTCCGGCTGGAGGCGCGGTTCGGCTTCAACCGCATGACGCCCGGCCTGTTCGCGAGCGACGCCGTCAAGGGTCTGCTGGTGGCGGCCGTGCTGGGCCTGCCGCTGGCGGCCGCCGTGCTCTGGCTCATGGGCAGCGCCGGCCCGTACTGGTGGATCTGGGCCTGGGCGCTCTGGACGGTGTTCAACCTGTCCCTGCTCATCGTCTATCCGATGTTCATCGCGCCGCTCTTCAACAAATTCACGCCGCTGCAAGACCCCGAACTGGCGGGCCGCATCCAGCGGCTGGCGCAGCGCTGCGGCTTCGCGCTCAACGGCCTTTTCGTCATGGACGGCTCGCGCCGCTCGGCCCACGGCAACGCCTATTTCACGGGTTTCGGCCGCTCGCGCCGCATCGTGTTCTTCGACACGTTGCTGGCCCGGCTGAACGCCGACGAGATCGAAGCCGTGCTTGCGCATGAGCTGGGCCATTTCGCCAAGCGCCACATCATCCGGCGCGTGCTCATCAGTTTCGCCGCCGCGCTGGCCTTTTTCGCCCTGCTAGGCTGGATCTCCCAGCAGCCCTGGTTCTACGTCGGCCTGGGCGTGCTGCCCCAGCTCGGCGGGCGCAACGACGCCATGGCCCTGCTGCTCTTCTTCCTGGCGATCCCCGTGTTCACCTTCATGTTCACGCCGCTGGCGAGCTGGTATTCCCGCCGCGACGAGTTCGAGGCCGACCGCTATGCCGCCCAGCAGAGCTCGCCCGAGCGCCTGGTTTCCGCCCTGGTCAAGCTGTACGACGACAACGCCGCCACCCTCACCCCCGATCCCGTGCATTCCGCCTTCTACGACAGCCATCCGCCCGCGGTGGTGCGCATCCGCCACCTCATGGCGGGTGCGGCATGAGCGGCGCCCGGCCCGCCACACGCGCCCGCCAGGCAACCCGTCCCGATGCGGGCCTCGAAGGCCGCATCATCGCCGCCCACGGCCGCCACTACACGGTGGAACTGCCCGACGGCAGCCTGCGCAAATGCTTCCCGCGCGGCAAAAAGGCGGGCGCCGCGGTGGGCGACCGGGTCCGCATCGCGCCGCAAGGGCGCGACGAAGGCGCCATCGACGCCATACTCCCGCGGCGCAACCTGCTCTACCGTTCCGACGAAATGCGGTCCAAGCAGTTCGCCGCCAACGTGGACCAGTTGCTCATCGTGGTCGCGGTGGAGCCGACCTTTTCGGACGACCTCACCGGACGCGCGCTGGCCGGCGCCTGGAGCGCGGGCATTTCCCCCCTGGTAATCCTGAACAAGGCGGACATCGCGGGCGCGCTGCCCGCGGCGCGGGCGCGGCTCGCCCCCATCGCCGCCCTGGGCGTGGACATCATCGAACTCAGCGCCCTGGAGCCCGGACGCGTCCACAGCCTGCTCGCGCCCCGGCTGGCCGGGCGCACCAGCCTGCTGCTGGGGCAGAGCGGCATGGGCAAATCCACCCTGCTCAATGCCCTGGTTCCGGACGCCGGCGCCGCCACGCGCGAACACTCCACGGCGTTGGACATGGGCCGGCACACCACCACCAGCACGCGGCTGTACCACCTGCCCGAACCGGGCGGCGACCTGATCGACTCCCCCGGCTTCCAGGCTTTCGGGCTGCAGCACCTGAGCCGCGAGGACATCATCCGGGGCTTTCCGGAATTCGCCGGCCCCATCGAACACTGCCGCTTCTACAACTGCACGCACCGGCACGAGCCGGGCTGCGGCGTGGTGGCCGCGCTGCGCGAAGGCCGCATCGACCCGTCGCGCTATGCGCTCTACCAGCGCATTCTCGAAGAAAACGAAGCCGGCCAGCAGCGCTATTGAGCGGGGCGCGCCATGGGCCGCTCGCCCTCAGCCCAGACCATTGCGCACCAGATGATAGAGGTTGCGCAGCATGCCCGCCGTCGCACCCCAGATGAAATGCTTGCCGTAGGACATGGCGTAATAGCGCCGCACCCGGCCGTCTTCCAGCCTGGCCTCGTAAAGGCGGTGATTGGCCGGGTCCATCAGGAACGCCAGCGGCACCTCGAATACTTCGGCCACCTCGCAGGCATCGGGCGCCAGGGCGAAACCCGGGCGCACCAGCGACACGACGGGCACGATGGAAAACCCCGTGGCGGTCAGGTAGGGCGGCATGCTGCCCATAACCTCCACATGTCCGGAAGGCAGGCCGGTTTCCTCTTCGGCCTCGCGCAGCGCCGCCGCCACCGGCGTGGGGTCGCTTGTCTCGATGCGGCCGCCGGGAAAGCTGACCTGGCCGGCGTGCTCGTGCAGGTGCGCGCTGCGCTGCGTGAGCATCACCCGGATGCCGTCTTCGCGCGTGACCAGCGGGATGAGCACCGCGGCGGGCACCGGCTCGCCCTCCCGGCCGGGATAGCGCAGGTCGTTGTCGCGCGAGAGCTCGAGCTTCCAGGTGTCGGGTCGCGCCAGCATGCCGCGCAAGCGGTCGGGCGTGAGCAACTGAGGCGACACCGGGGCCAGGGTGTCGTTGGCAACCACCCAGGGTTGCGCTGCGGGGTCGAATCCCGGCCGGGCCAGCGGCCTGCGCGGCCTGGGAGTAGACGAAGAATCGGACATGCGGCTATTCAGAAAGAAAAAGGCACCTTCACAGGTGCCTTTTTTAACCCGGAAATCCGTATCGGACGAATACGCATGAGAACAGCGCGGACGTCCGACACGGGCGGGGCCGTGCGCCGATGAGCGATCAAGCCGCCGAGGCTTGCTTGCTGACCAGCTTTTCCTTGATGCGAGCCGACTTGCCCGAGCGGTTGCGCAGGTAGTACAGCTTGGCGCGGCGCACGTCGCCGCGGCGCTTCACTTCGATGCCGGCGATCTGCGGCGAGTAAAGCTGGAACGTGCGCTCCACGGCTTCGCCCGACGAGATCTTGCGCACGGTGAACGCGGAGTTCAGGCCGCGGTTGCGCTTGGCGATGACCACGCCTTCGTAGGCCTGAACGCGCTTGCGCGTGCCTTCGACCACGTTCACGCTCACGACGACGGTGTCGCCGGGGGCGAATTCGGGCATGGGCTTGCCGCCGGTGAGGCGGGCGATTTCTTCCTGTTCCAGGATAGCGATGAGGTTCATGAGAACTCCTAGGTCATCGTGACGTTGCGGCCTGATTTGCCGGTATTGTTCGTACCGATCGGTGTTGTTCGTGCCAATCCGCGATCGGTGCAGATGGACGGAACCGGCAGGCTTGCGCCGCCGCCCCGGCCATCCTCGTATGCCGCAAGCAGAGGATGAGATTTGGCAAACCAATGATTCTACACCAAAAACACCCCGTGGCATGGGAGTAACATCCTTCCCTTTGCACGGCCGCGCATTGCAGTACGCTTGCGCCCTGGCTGTAACAAACCTGTCATCCCGCGCCCACCTCGCTCATGTCGTATTCGTCCCTGATATTGGTCGTCCTGGCGGCAATGGCCCATGCCACATGGAACCTGCTCGCCAAGCGCGCGGCCATGGTGGGTGCGCCCTTCGTCTTCGCCTATGGGCTTTGCGCCTCGCTGCTCTATGCGCCCTGGGTGATCTGGGTGCTGCTGCACGACGGCATGAACTGGACCTGGCCGGTGGCGGGCGCCATCCTGGCCTCCAGCCTGTTGCACCTGGGCTACAGCCTCTGCCTGCAAAAGGGCTACCAGGTGGCCGACCTGTCGGTGGTGTACCCCATTGCCCGGGGCACCGGCCCGCTGCTCTCGTCCATGGGCGCCTATCTACTGCTGCGCGAGCCGGCCAGCACCTCCGGCATCCTGGGCATGCTCTGCGTGGTGGGCGGCGTGCTGCTGATTGCCACGCAGGGACGGCTGGCCATCTTCCGCAATGCCCACGCCTGGGTGGGCGTGCGCTGGGGCCTGGTGATCGGGCTTTTCATTGCGGCCTACACCGTGGTCGACGCCTACGGCGTCAAGGTGCTGCTCATCAGCCCCGTGCTCTTCGACTGGTTCACCTGCGTGACACGCACCACCATGATGGCCCCGCACATGCTGCGTCGCCGCGCACAGAGCTGGGAAGCCATGCGCGGCTACTGGGGCCTGGCGGCGGCGGTCGGATTCCTGTCGCCGCTGGGCTATATCCTGGTGCTGTATGCGCTGCAGCATGGCGCGCCGCTCAGCCTGGTGGCGCCGGCCCGCGAAATGTCGATGATGCTGGGCACCCTGGCGGGCATGTTCCTGCTGCGCGAAAAAGTGGGCGCAGGCCGCCTGGCCGGCTGCTTTTCCATTCTGCTGGGCGTGGTGCTGCTGGGTTCGGCCTGAGGACGCCGCCAGGCCCGGGCGTGCCGGCGCGTCCTAGAAGCCGGCCGCCGCGCCCAGCCACATCAGCGCGGGAATCATGGCGCCCCAGGCCAGCACCATGGCGATGTCGGCGACGATCTGCCGCGTGGTGAGCCCCTGGGACACCGGCTGCACGGCGGCGGCGTCCAGGCCGCGCTCTTCGGCGGCCCGCGGCTTGCCCGCCCGCAACCCGCCCACGGGCGAAGCCGGCCGTGCCGCCGGCGATTGCAGCGTGTCCGCCGATGGCGCCGGGGGGAACGGCCAGCGCGCGGGCAGCCCCGCAGCCAGGCTGGGCGACACCGGGGCCTGCGCCGCCGGCTGCGAAGATTTGCGCGCGCCCTGAATGGCCAGCCTGGCCAGCTTGCGGCAGGCGGCGCGCACGCTGAGCCCGGCCGGGCTCAGCGCGGCGCCCGGGACACGGCCCGGCTCGTTGGTGAAAGTGCCGTTGACGGCAGTGCTGAGGTCGGTGCTGATGGCGGTGCTCATGCGATGGGCTCCTTGGCGCGGACAGGCCGCAAGGGGTCGGCGCGGACAGGCCGCAAGGGGTCGGCGCGGACAGGCCGCAAGGGGTCGGACAGCGAAGGGGGGGCCGAAAGCGGCGGCGGCTCGAACAGCGACAGCTGCCCGGCCGGCGCGGCGTGGCCTCCCGGTTTGCGCCCGACGGGAACGGCAGGCCGTTCCGGCACGGGCCGGATGAAACGATGGCAATCCAGCGTGAGGCGCTGGCGGTTCAGCCCCGCCTTGCGGGCGGCGACGGCAAACCGCTGGCGCAGCAGATCGGCCCAGATGCCGGTGCCGCGCATGCGCGAGCCGAAATTGGGGTCGTTGCGACGCCCGTTGCGCAGGTCTTCAACCCGATGCAGCACGCGCTGGGCGCGGTCGGGGAAATGGGCGAGCAGCCAATCCTCGAACAGGGTTTTCACTTCCCAGGGCAGCCGCAACACGGTGTAGCTGGCATAGTGCGCGCCCGCCGCCTGGGCTTGCTGGAGAATGTGTTCGAGGGATTCATCGTTGATGAAGGGAATGATGGGCGCCACCAGCACGCCTACCGGCACGCCGGCCTGGGCGAGGCGGCGCACGGCCTCGAGCCTGCGCCAGGGCGCGGAGGCGCGCGGTTCCAGGGTGCGGGCCATGTCGGCGTCGAGAGTGGTGATGCTCATGTAGACCGCCGCCAGGTTCTGCTGCGCCAGGGGAACGAGCAGATCCAGGTCGCGGGCGACCAGGGCGTTCTTGGTGACGATGCTGAGCGGATGCCGGGTTTCGAGCATGAGCTCGAGCAGGCCGCGGGTGAGCCGCCATTCGCGCTCGATGGGCTGGTAGGGATCGGTGGCCGATCCGATGTTGATGGGCGACACGCGGTAGCCCGGCCGGGCCAGTTCGGCCCGCAGCGCGGGCACGGCATTGCTTTTGGCGATGAGCCGGGTTTCGAAATCGAGCCCGGGCGAATAGCCCAGGTAGGCATGGGTAGGCCGTGCGTAGCAGTAGACGCAGCCATGCTCGCAGCCCCGGTAGGGATTGACCGCCAGCTCGAAGGGAATGTCGGGCGAATCGTTGCGCGAGAGCATCTTGCGCGCCGCCTCGGGCGTGACCGTGGTTTGCGGCGCGGCCCCGGACTCGGCCCGGATGGGAATGACCGGCGCGCCGCCTGGAACCGGGGCAGGCTCTGCCCGTGGGTTCGGCACAAAATCGGGGGCGGAATCAACGAAGTCGGGAGGAAGATCCGTGGCTGACCAGCCGTCGTCGACCGGCACGCGCTCATCGCGCTCGAAGCGATGCCGCACATTAGTAACCGCACCCCGACCGCGCAAGGCGGCGGGGGCGGCAGCCGGGGACCCAGAACCGGCGAGAAAAGAATGATCAGTGCGTGCCATGGAAACTACTGTACAAAAACACAGTAGTTTTGGCAAGCGCCTAAACCCTTTTCGTAAGGCAGTCCCACTTTACCGCAAGACGCAAACGCCGTCTGGACAAATCGATTTCACCAGGCGATATCGCCCTGCAAGCCGCGCCAGATAACGGTTTGGCAGAAAAACAACAACCCTCGGCGCGCGTTTTCCCGCCTGCCCCGGCGGGCTCAGCGCAGCATGCCTGCCGCCGCCGTCTGGTGCGTGGCCTCGTCGATGAGAATGAACGCGCCGGTGGCCGGAACGTCGTCGTAGCGGTCGGCCGGCAGCGCCTCGCGCGTGGCCAATGTCACACGGCCGATGTCGTTCATGTTGAGCGCCGCGTCGGCCCGCGCCACTTCCTCCAGCTCATGGATGTCGCGCACCGCGTGCACGGCGCGCACCCGCGCCGACGTGAGCCGCGTGCCATGCTTGAGCAGATAGCGGCGCGAAGGATTCAAGGGCTGCGCGTCGAGCCAGCACAACTCCGCGTCGAACTCGCGCGTCACGCGCGCGGGGGCCTGCGCATGCGAGATGATGTCGCCGCGGGAGACGTCCACGTCGCGGTCCAGCACCAGGGTCACCGAATCGCCCGCCACCGCCTCGTCGAGCGCGCGGTCGAAGGCGCGCAGCTCGCGCACCACCGCGGCGGTGCCTGCGGGCTGCACGACGATCTCGTCGCCCGGTCGCAGCACGCCGCTGGCCACGCGCCCGGCGTAGCCCCGGAAATCGTCCTTGCTGTCGCCGCCGTGGCGCGCTACCCACTGCACCGGAAAGCGCAGCGGCAGCCCACGCCCGTCGGACGCCAGGTCGAGCGACTCCAGCAGCGTCAGCAGCGGCTCCCCCGTGTACCAGGGTGTGCGGGCCGAAGGCGTCACCACGTTGTCGCCATTGAGCGCGGACAGCGGCAGCGCGTGAAAATGCGCGATGCCCAGCTTGGCGGCCAGCCTGCCGTAGGCCGCTTCGATGCGCGCGAACACCTCGCGGTCCCAGTCCACCAGGTCCATCTTGTTGACCGCCACCACGATGTGGCGGATGCCGAGCAGCTGGGCGATGGCGCTGTGCCGCTTCGTCTGCGGCAGCAGCTCGCCGCTGGCCGCGCGCGTGGCGTCGATGAGAATGATGGCCGCATCGGCGGTGGACGCGCCCGTCACCATGTTGCGCGTGTACTGCTCGTGCCCCGGCGCGTCGGCGATGATGAACTTGCGCGCCGGCGTGGAAAAGTAGCGGTAGGCCACATCGATGGTGATGCCCTGCTCGCGCTCGGCCTCCAGCCCGTCGGTCAGCAGCGAGAGGTCGATGCCGTCGCCCGCCACGCGCTTGTGCTTGGCGCGCGAGATCGCGGCCAGCTGGTCGGCGAAGACGCCCTTGCTGTCATAGAGCAGCCGGCCGATGAGGGTGGACTTGCCGTCGTCCACCGAACCCGCCGTAATCAGGCGCAGCACGCCGGCGTCGGCGCCGGAGAGGAAAGAGTCGTTGATTGCGTTCATGTGCGTGTGTCCTTGCCGGCGGGCCGGCGCGATGCTCGATCAGAAATAGCCTTCCTTCTTGCGGCGCTCCATGGACGCCTCGGAGGTCTGGTCGTCCATGCGCGTGGCGCCGCGTTCGGTGATGTCGGTGACCGCCGTCTCGGCGATGATGGCCGCCGCGTCGGCGGCCTCCGAGGCCACCGGGCAGGTGCAGGAAATATCGCCCACGGTGCGAAAGCGCACCGGCAGGCGCTCGACCTGCTCGCCTTCCTGCGGCGGCGTCAGCCGGGTCACCGGAACCAGCAGGCCCTTGCGCCGCACCACCTCGCGCTCGTGGCTGTAATAGATGGAAGGCAGCGAGAGCCCTTCGCGCTGGATGTACTGCCATACGTCCAGCTCGGTCCAGTTCGAGATCGGGAACACCCGCATGTTCTCGCCGGGATGCACGCGCGTGTTGTAGAGATTCCAGAGCTCCGGCCGCTGGGCCTTGGGATCCCACTGGCCGAACTCGTCGCGGAAGGAAAAGATGCGCTCTTTGGCGCGGGCCTTTTCCTCGTCTCGGCGCGCGCCGCCGATACACGCGTCGAAGCCGAATTCCTCGATGGCCTCCAGCAGCGTCACGGCCTGGGCGGCATTGCGCGAATCGGTTTCCCGCCGCAGCACCACGCTGCCGCGCCGGATCGAATCTTCGACGCTGCGCACGATGAGGGTTTCGCCCAGTTCGGCCGCGCGCCGGTCGCGGAATTCGATGACCTCGTCGAAGTTGTGGCCGGTGTCGATGTGCATGAGCGGAAACGGAAACCGGCCGGGGCGGAATGCCTTCTCGGCCAGCCGCAGCAGCACGACCGAATCCTTGCCCCCCGAGAACAGGAGCACGGGGCGGGCGCATTCGGCCGCGACCTCCCGCAGAATGAAGATCGCTTCCGATTCCAGCCAATCGAGATGGCTGCGTTGGAGCACGGCTGACATAATGGATACTCTCCCGATACAGAATGGATTTCGCGGACGCTCAAGCGGCCGGCGCAATGGAAATGACCCGGTTGCCCGCATGCAGGCCGCATTCCTTGGAATCCGACGATTCCCACCACCAGCGCCCGGCCCGCACGTCCTCGCCCGGGCGGATGGCGCGGGTACAGGGTTCGCAGCCGATGGACGGATAGCCCTGGTCATGCAGCGGGTTGTAGGGAATGCCCAGGCCGCGGATCACAGTCCAGACTTCGTCTTCGCTCCACTCGGCCAGCGGATTGAACTTGCGCAGGCCGAACACCGGGTCGTCTTCCTCCAGGGCCAGTTCGCCGCGCGTGGCGGACTGGGCGCGCCGCTGCCCGGTGATCCACGCCCCGCGCCCGGCCAGCGCGCGGCGCAGCGGCTCGACCTTGCGGATCTGGCAACAGGCTTTGCGCAATTCGACGCTTTCGTAAAACGCATAGGCGCCGTGCGCCGCGACGTGCGCCTGCACGGCCGCGGCGTCCGGCCGGTACACGGTGATTTCCCGCCCGTAGCGCGCGCGCACGGCATCCAGCACCCCCAGGGTTTCCGCATGCAGGCGGCCCGTGTCCAGCGTGAACACCTGCAGATCGAGGCCCGCATCGAAAATGGCATGGGTGAGCACCATGTCCTCGGCCGCCAGCGAGGAAGCCAGCGCGGCGTCGGGATGCCGCTCGCTAATGCCGCGCAGGCTGGCGAGCAGCCGCGTCCAGCGCTGCGCCGCGCCGCTGGGAAGCCCGGCGGCGGCCGCGCCCGAGGGAGCGCCCGCAGATGCGTGCCCCGAGAGATCCGGCCGGCTCATGGCTGCACCGCGAAAATGCGCGCGTGCCGCGGCCGCGCCAGCAGCGGGTCGCCCTGGCGCAGGTCGAGCTCGCGGTACACCGCCTGCGGCACTTCGGCCTCGATGAGCGCGCCGGCGTCTTCCCGCACCAATTCCAGGAAGGCACTGGGCCCGGCCAGGTAGGCATGTGACAGGCGCACCGGAATACCTTCGCCGTCCGCGCGCCAGCGCTGCACTTCGAAGTCGTGCGGCCTGACGTAGGCGGTCGCACCCAGCGGCTCGTCCTGCGCCAGCCCCGGCGCGGGCAGCGACAGCCCGGCGCCTTCCCAGACGCCTGCGCGCGCCGTGCCCGCGAGCTGGTTCACATCGCCCAGGAATCCATACACGAACGGGGTGGCCGGCGCTTCCCACACCTCGCGCGGCGTGCCGACCTGCTCGATGCGCCCGGCATTCATGAGCACGACGCGGTCGGACACTTCGAGCGCCTCTTCCTGGTCGTGCGTCACGAAGACGCTGGCCACGTGCAGCTCGTCGTGCAGGCGCCGCAGCCAGCGCCGCAGCTCCTTGCGCACCTTAGCGTCGAGCGCCCCGAAAGGCTCGTCCAGCAGCAGCACCCGGGGCTCCACGGCCAGCGCGCGCGCCAGCGCGATGCGCTGGCGCTGTCCGCCCGAAAGCTGGGCGGGATAGCGGTCGGCCAGCCAGTCGAGCTGCACCAGGTTCAGCAACTCGTGCACCTTGCGCCGGATTTCGGTTTCGGAAGGACGCTGCGACCGGTGCTTGACGCGCAGGCCGAAAGCCACGTTCTCGAACACCGTCATGTGCTTGAAGAGCGCGTAATGCTGGAAGACGAAGCCCACCTGGCGCTGGCGCACGTCCACCGCGGTGGCGTCCTCGCCCGCGAACAGCACGCTGCCCGAATCCGCCGATTCCAGGCCGGCGATGATGCGCAGCAGCGTCGTCTTGCCACAGCCGGAGGGCCCCAGCAGGGCGACCAGCTCGCCCGTTTCGATGTGCAGGGATACGTCGTCCAGCGCCCGGAACGCGCCGAAGCGCTTGGACAGGTTGCGAACTTCTATGCTCATATTCAATCTCCGCCTAGGGTCGTCAGGCCAGGGCCGGGCGCGTCGGCGCGGGCCGCTCCAGCGGCACGGGCTCGTCCTGGCGCGCCCGGGCATTGCGCCACTCGACCACGTTCTTGGCCACCAGCGTCACCAGCGCCAGCAGGGCCAGCAGCGACGCCACCGCGAACGCGGCCGCGTACTGGTACTCGTTGTAGAGAATCTCCACGTGCAGGGTCATGGTGTTGGTCAGACCGCGTATCTGGCCCGACACCACCGACACCGCGCCGAATTCGCCCATGGCGCGGGCATTGCACAAAATGGCGCCGTACAGCAGTCCCCACTTGATGTTGGGCAGCGTCACGCGCCAGAAGATCTGCCAGCCGCTCGCGCCCAGCGTCAGCGCGGCCTGCTCTTCTTCGCTGCCCTGCGCCTGCATGAGCGGGATCAGCTCGCGCGCCACGAACGGAAACGTGACAAACAGCGTGGCGATGACAATGCCGGGCACCGCATAGACGATCTTCAGGTCGTGCGCCTGCAGCCAGCCGCCGAACCAGCCCTGCGTGCCGAACAGCAGCACGAACACCAGGCCGGCCACCACCGGCGACACCGAAAACGGCAGATCGATCAGGGTGATGAGAAACTGCTTGCCCCGGAACTGGAAGCGCGTGATGGCCCAGGCCGCGGCCACCCCGAACACCAGGTTCAGGGGCAAGGCGATCGCGGCGACCAGCAGCGTGAGGCGTATGGCGGCCAGCGCGTCGGGCTCCACGATGGCGGCCAGATAGAGATCCCAGCCTTTGCGCAGGGCTTCGGTGAACACGGCGGCCAGCGGCACGAGCAGGAACAGCGCCAGGAACGCCAGGGCCACGCCCAGCAGCGCGCCGCGCACCCAGCGCGGCTCGGTCAGGTGGGCGGGACGATCGACGACGCTCATGCCAGCCTCCCCAGGCCACGCCGGGCCTGCCAGCCCTGCAGCAGATTGATGACGAACAACAGCGCGAACGACAGCGCGAGCATGACCGTGGCGATGGCCGCGGCGCCCGCGTAGTCGAACTGCTCCAGCTTGGCGATGATGAGCAGCGGCGTGATCTCGGACACCATGGGCATGTTGCCCGCGATGAACACCACCGAACCGTACTCGCCCACCGCGCGGGCGAAGGACAGGGCGAAGCCGGTCAGCATGGCGGGCGCCACCGCCGGCAGGAGCACGCGGCGGATGGTCTGCCAGCGGTCCGCGCCCAGGCTGGCGGCCGCTTCCTCGATCTCGCGCTCCACGTCTTCGAGCACCGGCTGCACGGTGCGCACGACGAACGGCACGCCGATGAAAATCAGTGCGACCACGATGCCCAGCGGGGTATAGGCGACCTTGAGGTCGAAGAGGCGCGCCAGCGGCGCGCCCAGCCATCCCTTCTCCGAATACAGCGCGGCCAGGGCGATGCCGGCCACCGCGGTCGGCAGGGCGAACGGCAGGTCCACCAGCGCGTCCACGATCTTCTTGCCCGGGAAGCGGTAGCGCACCAGCACCCAGGCCACCACGCTGCCGAACACCAGATTGACCAGCGCCGCCAGCAGGGCCGCGCCGAACGTCAGCTTGTAGGAGGCCAGCACGCGCGGCGCGGTCGCCGCCTCCCAGAACCCTTGCAATCCCAGGCTGGCGCTCTTGATGGGCAGCGCGGCCAGCGGGATCAGCACCAGCAGGCTCAGGTACAGGACCGAGTAGCCCAGCGACAGGCCGAATCCGGGCAGCACGCCCGCCCGGATCCGCCGCGTCGCCGCCGGCAGGGAAAAGACATTCGCCATGGCCGTCTTCAACGCCGCTGCGGCTGGTAGATCTGGTCGAACGTGCCGCCGTCGCTGAAGTGGGTCTTCTGCGCCTTGCGCCATCCGCCGAAGATCGCGTCATCGATCGTCACCAGCTTGAGCTCCGGGAATTTCTGCGCGTATTTGGCGGCGACTCCCTTGTCGATCGGACGGTAATAGTTCTGGGCGATGATTTCCTGGGCCGCGGGCGTGTAGAGGAATTCCAGGTAGGCCTGGGCGGCCGCGCGCGTGCCCTTCTTGTCCACCACCTTGTCCACCACGGCCACCGGCGGCTCGGCCAGGATGGACAGCGACGGCACCACGATATCGAACTTGTCCGGCCCCAGCTCCTCGAGCGCGAGAAACGCCTCGTTTTCCCAGGCCAGAAGCACGTCGCCCACGCCGCGCTCCACGAAAGTGGTGGTGGCGCCGCGGGCGCCCGTGTCGAGCACCGGCACGTGCTTGAACAACTCGGCCAGGAAGGCGCGCGCCTTGTCCTCGCTGCCGCCGTTCATCTCCAGCGCATACGCCCAGGCCGCCAGGTAGTTCCAGCGCGCCCCGCCCGAGGTCTTGGGATTGGGGGTGATGACCTGCACGCCGTCCTTGACCAGGTCGTCCCAGTCCTTGATGTGCTTGGGATTGCCCTTGCGGACCAGGAAGACGATGGTGGAGGTGTACGGCGAGCTGTTGTGCGGCAGGCGCGCCTGCCAGTTCTGCGGCAGCAGCCCCCGGTCGGCGATGGCGTCGATGTCGTAGGCCAGCGCCAGCGTCACCACGTCGGCGTCCAGCCCGTCGATGACCGACCGCGCCTGGCGGCCCGAGCCCCCGTGCGACTGGCGTATCGTGAGATCCACGCCCGCCTTATCGCGGTACTGCTTGACGAAAGCCTCGTCGATGGCGCGGTAGAGTTCGCGCGTCGGATCGTAGGAAACATTCAGCAGCGTCTGCTTCTGCCCGGCCTGCGCGGCCCCGGCCGCGGCGAAAGCCAGTGCCGCAGCCGCCAGCGCGCCACGCCAGCCTGCTCGCTTGAACAACATCCCGGACTCCCTTTCTCGTTTAGAAGATGGGAGCTAGTTTGCGGGCGCTCGCAGATGAACGGAACGAATCATTTTTTGATTGCTCATGGCTTCAAGGCATATGCGCCCGGAAAACCCGCTGCCGCGCCCGCTGCGCGGGCTTGCTGCCCCCCGAGGGGGCGCTTTTTGTCTTGGGGCGGCCCGGCGACAAAAAAGCCGGACCTTCGCGAGGAAGGCCCGGCCGTCTGCGCCGGCGCATGCGCGCCGACTTGCCTGCTTCTTACTTGTTCGGCTGCGGCGTGATGCGCAGATAGGGGCGCACTGCCTTGTAGCCCTTGGGGAATTTTTCTTTGATGACGGCCTCGTCCTGCAGCGAAGGCACGATGATCACGTCGTCGCCGTCCTTCCAGTTGACCGGCGTGGCCACGCTGTGGCTGTCGGTGAGCTGCAGCGAATCGATCACGCGCAGGATCTCGTCGAAGTTGCGGCCGGTGCTGGCCGGATACGTGATGATGAGCCGCACTTTCTTGTTCGGGTCCACAATGAACACCGAACGCACCGTGAGCGTGGCGTTGGCGTTGGGATGGATCATGTCGTAGAGCTCGGACACCTTGCGGTCCTTGTCCGCGATGATCGGGAAATTGACCCGGGTCGACTGCGTGTCGTTGATGTCGTCGATCCACTTGGTGTGCGAATCCACGTCGTCCACCGACAGCGCCAGCACCTTCACGTTGCGTTTGGCGAATTCGTCGGCCAGCTTGGCCGTGTAACCCAGCTCCGTCGTGCAGACCGGCGTGAAATCGGCCGGATGCGAGAACAGCACGCCCCAGCTATTACCCAGGTACTCATGAAAGCGGATGGGACCGATCGAGGACTCCTGTTCGAAATCGGGGGCGGTATCGCCCAGGCGTAGATGACTCATGATGTCTCCTGCAATGCGGGTTCGGTAGGGAAACGGGTCCGGCGCCAAAGCGCCGGATCATCCGGCATCGTGCCGGCGGCCGCCAAGGCCATTCGACATGATTCTTCCATCAAAACCGCTACGCGGGAAATACGCAAGACATATAACCTTATGCAATATCGCTATCCGGGACCGCACTCAGTTGACCGTCTTCGTGCTCTCCCGCGCCAGGCTCAAACCCTTTGCGCCTTCCTTGCGGGCAAACGCATCGAACGCCGCGATCGACTGCGACGGCGTGGCCTCCTCATAGCCCGACGCCAGGCCCGCGCGCACGTCCTCCTGCGCGAGCACCTCATTGCTGGCCTTGAAGAGCACATCCACCACGGCGTCCGGCGTTCCCTTGGGGACAAAGATTCCCCACCAGTTCGAAAGATCGTAGCCGGGCACGGTCCGGGCGATGGGCGGATAGGGAAGCAGGCGCGACGGCTCGGCCGACGTCACCGCCAGTGCCACGACCTTGCCGGTATCGATCACCGCCTTGGCCGACGGCGCGGTCGCAAACGAAATATCCGTGTCGCCGGCCGCCACCGATTGGGCCGCGGCCGCTCCTCCCTTGAAGGGAATGTGCATGAACTGCACGTGGGCGAGCTTCATGAATTCGACGGCGGCCAGATGGGTGATGACGCCGTTACCCGACGAAGCCACGTTGATCGCGCCCGCCTTGCGCCGCGCCCGATCGATCAGGTCCTGCACGCTCTTGATGCCCAGCCGCGCATTGGCGATCAGCACCATGGGCCCGGTCGTCAGCTGGGCGACCGGCGTGAAGCTTTCGGCGCTGTAGTCCACCTTGTACAGCACGCCGTCGCTGCCCATCACACTGGAGTTGCCCAGGAACAGCGTATAGCCGTCGGGCTGCGCGCGCGCCGCGTGACTGGCGCCTATCGTAGAGCCGGCGCCGGGGCGGTTTTCCACGATGACGGGCTGGCCCAGCCGCTTGGACAACGCATTGGCATAAACGCGGCCCACCTGATCTGCGCCGCCGCCGGGAGGAAAGCCGATCACCAGCGTAATAGGCTTGGCCGGATAGGCGTCGCCAGCCGCCGCCTGTCCGGCCGCGGTGGCGCCCGCCACGGCCAGCGCCACCGCGGCGACGCGCAAAGCTCGAGCAATCTGCATGAGTCTCTCCTTTGGGATGGAATGGCGCCGTGCGCCTTGTTCTCTGTCTTGTGTGTGCCGGCGCCTCAGGCGCCGGTGAATCGCGCAGGCCGCTTTTCCTTCCAGGCGCGCGCGCCCTCGGCCAAGTCCTGCGAGCGCTCCGAACGCAGCACGGCTTGTGCGATTTCGTCGGCATTCAACCGCCCGCGCGCGATCAGGTTGAGATGCTTCTTCACGCCCTCCAGCGGCAGCGGCGCCATGGCCGCCAGCTGCGCCGACAGCGCCTGCATGCGATCCGCCAGCTGTTGCCGGGATACCAGCTCGGTCAGGAAGCCGATGCGCAGCATTTCCGCCGCATCCAGCCTCTCGGCCGTCAGGAAAAGCCGCTTGGCCTGGTCCAGCCCGAGCCTGGATACGTAGCGCGACAGCCCGCCCGCATAGAAGTGCAGCCCCAGCCGCGTCGCAGGCATGAACATGTCGGCCTGCGGCGTGCCGATGCGGAAATCGCAGGCCAGGCACAGGTCGGTGCCGCCGCCATAGACGCCCCCCTGCACCACGGCGATGGTTACCGGCCGCAAGGCTTCCACCTCATCCATGGTTTCGCCGAAGAATGTGGAGCTGGGCGCCGTATCCGACCCCAGCGATCCGATGTCATAGCCACTGCAGAAGTACTTGCCCAGGGCCAGGAAGCGCAGGACGCGCACCTCACGATCCTCGTTCACCACTGTTATGTGGCGCCGCAGCGTTTCCAGGTCGTCCGGATTGAGGCGATTGGCGTGGGCCGGCCGGGACAGGGTAATGGTGGCGATATGCCCCTGGATGCTCAGCTGCGGGCTCTCGGAAACGGCCAGGCCGGCGGCGTTCATGCGGCCTCCGGCAATCCGGCCTGATGGGCCACCGCCCGATCCAGCCAGCGCTCGATCTCGCGCGGGGCAAAGCCATAGGACTCGAGCACGACGCGCGTGTGCTGGCCGAACACGGGCGGCGCCAGGCCGGCGTCCGGCGCCGTCTCGTCCGCATCGCGGCGGCCCAGCGGCAGGCCGACCTGGCGCAGTTCGCCCAGCCGCGGATGCTGCAACGACCGCACCAGGCCGCAGGCCTGCACCTGCGGATCCGCGAACACGTCGGCCAGCGTGTTGATGGGCCCGGCCGGGATGCCGGCCTCGATCATCAGCGCGGTCCATTCCTTGCGCGTCCGTCGCCGCAGCCCGCGTTCCAGCTCTTCCTTGAGCGCGTGGCGGTGCTGCATGCGCTCTGCATTGGTGAGAAAGCGGGGGTCGGACACCAGGTGCTCGAGCTGCAGGATGCCGCAGAGCCTGACCCACATGGCCTGGGTGGCCGGCGCCAGGTTCAGCAGGCCGTCGCGGGTTTCGAACGCACCATAAGGCGCAATGACCGGATGCACATTGCCGCAGGGCTCGGGCACCTCGCCCTTGCTGAGAAAGCGCTGCCCCTGCACGCTGAGCAGGGCCGCCAGGCTGGCCAGCAGCGAGGTTTCCACATGCTGCCCCCGCCCGGTCCGCGCCCGCTGCGCCACCGCCGCAAGAATGCCGATGGTCAGCCACATGCCGGCCGTGAGGTCGCCGATGGCGGTTCCGACCCGCATCGGGCCGGACTCCGGCGTACCGGTCAGGCTCATGAATCCGGAATAGCCCTGGGCCACCTGGTCGAAGCCGGCCCAGTCGCGGGCCGGCCCGCGGCTGCCGAAACCCGAAATGGAGGCCATGATGAGTCCGGGCTTTTCGGCGGACAGCGCCGCGTAGCCCAGTCCCATGTTTTCCATCGTGCCGACCTTGAAGTTCTCGACCACGATGTCCGAGGCAAGCGCCATTCTGCGGATGAGGTCCAGGCCTTCCGGCTGGCGAAAGTCGACGCCCACCCCTTTCTTGTTCCGGTTGGCGCTAAGATAATAAACGCTTATATCTTCATCGAACGGTCCCCACTGCCGGGCCATCTCTCCGGCCGGCATGGGTTCCACCTTGACGACTTCGGCACCCAGGTCTCCGAGAATCATGGTGCTGAAAGGGCCGGACAGCGCCCTGGTCAAGTCCAGCACCTTCAATCCGGCAAGCGGCTGATCCATGATCTTCTCCTCCTGGACCCATTCTAGGCACAGCCCGCCAGGCGCCGAAAATATGATTTTCCGATAAACCAATAAGAAATTCTTATCCCATGAATCTGCGGCAACTGAAGTACTTCGTGCGGGTGGTGGAGCTTCAGAACATGACGCGCGCCGCCGAAAGCCTGCATGTCGCGCAGCCGGCGCTCAGTCAGCAGATGTCGCTGCTCGAAGAATCGCTGGGTGCGCATCTGCTGATACGCGGCGCAAAAGGCGTGCAGCCCACCGCCGAAGGTCTGCTGCTGTATCGCCACGCGCAGACCATCCTGCGCCAGGTCGACAGCACCCGCGCCCTGCTCTCGAAAGCCACCGACCAGATCACAGGCACGGTTTCCATCGGGCTGGCCTCCAGCACCGCGCGCATGCTGTCGCTGCCCCTGATGCGCCGTGTCCGGGAAGAGCTCGGCGCCGTGGTGCTGGAGATCGTCGACATTCCCAGCGCCGATCTGACCAAGCTGGTGCTGCAGGGGCGCATCGACTTCTCGCTGTCGCCGGACCAGCAGGCCATGCAAGGCCTGCTGCGCACGCCGCTCCTGCGCGAAGACCTCTTTCTGCTCGCCCATCGCAGCGTCGCGCTGCCCCGCCGCCGCAGGCTGACGATTGCCGATTTCGCCGCGCTGCCGCTCATTCTTCCCAGCCTGCCCAACACGCTGCGCGCCCGGCTCGACCATGCCTTCCTGACGGCAGGCCTCACCTGCAATCTGTTTGCGGAGGCCAGTACCTCCGCAATCCTGATTCCGGCGGTCCGGGCGGCCATGGCGGCAACCATCCTGCCGCATTCGGCGGCGGCGCCCGAGATCGCCGAAGGCATGATTGCCGCCTACCCGCTCGACGAAACGCTCAGGCGCGACCTGGTCTTGTGCGCGAGCGCCACGCAGGCGCTGCGTCCGGAAGTGGAGCGGGTGATGACGCTCTGCCAGGACGAAATCCGTCGCCTGGTTAAGGGAGGCGACTGGCAGGCCTGCGCGCTGCTATAGCCGCCCAGGCGAAGCACGGCCGCCCCGGCCTTCGTTCTTCTCCGCGCTTCGGACGAAAAAAAAACGCGGACGACAAGCGTCCGCGTCTCTCGCCCGCCCGCCGGCCGGGCCGGCGGGGCGAGGCTGCCCGGCTTACAGGGCGTTGGTGAGTTCCGGCACGACCTGGAACAGGTCGCCGACCAGGCCGTAATCGGCCACGCCGAAGATAGGAGCTTCGGGATCCTTGTTGATGGCCACGATGACCTTGGAATCCTTCATGCCCGCCAGGTGCTGGATGGCCCCGGAAATGCCCACGGCCACGTACAGCTGCGGCGCGACGATCTTGCCGGTCTGGCCGACCTGCCAGTCGTTGGGCGCGTAGCCCGCGTCCACCGCCGCGCGCGAAGCGCCCAGCGCCGCGCCCAGCTTGTCGGCCAGCGGATCGAGAATCTTGAAATTCTCCGCGCTGCCCAGGCCGCGGCCGCCCGACACCACCACGCGCGCGCCGGCCAGCTCCGGACGGTCGCTCTTGGCCACTTCGCGGCCCACGAACGACGACAGCCCCGAATCGGCCACCGCCGCCACTTCCTCGACCGCCGCCGAGCCGCCCTCGGCGGCCACCGCGTCGAACCCGGTGGTGCGCACCGTGATGACCTTCACCGCGTCGCCCGACTGCACCGTGGCGATCGCGTTGCCCGCGTAGATCGGGCGCTGGAACGTGTCGGGCGCGTCCACCCCGATGATGTCCGACACCTGCGCCACGTCCAGCTTGGCGGCCACGCGCGGCGCAACGTTCTTGCCCGAGGCCGTCGCGGCAAACAGAATGTGCGAGTAGCCCGAGGCCACCGCCAGCACCTGCTCGGCCACGTTCTCGGCCAGGCCCTCGGCCAGCTGCGGCGCATCGGCCAGCAGCACCTTGGACACGCCGGCGATCTTGGCGGCCTGCTCGGCCACCGCGCGCGCATTGGCGCCCGCCACCAGCACGTGAACGTCGCCGCCGATCTTGGCGGCCGCGGCCACGGTGTTCAGGGTCGCGCCCTTCAGGTGGGCGTTGTCGTGTTCGGCAATAACCAGCGTCGTCATCTTCAGAGCACCTTCGCTTCGTTCTTGAGTTTGTCCACCAGGGCCGCAACGTCGGCCACCTTGATGCCGGCCTTGCGCGCCGGCGGCTCGGTGACCTTCAGCGTCTTCAGCCGGGGCGCGGGATCCACGCCCAGGTCCGCCGGCGCAACCGTCTCCAGCGGCTTCTTCTTGGCCTTCATGATGTTGGGCAGCGTCACGTAGCGCGGCTCGTTCAGCCGCAGGTCGGTAGTGACGATGGCCGGCAGCTTCAGCGACACCGTCTCCAGGCCGCCGTCCACCTCGCGCGTGACCGTCGCCTTGCCGTCGGCCACTTCCACCTTGCTGGCAAACGTCGCCTGCGGCCAGCCCAGCAGCGCGGCCAGCATCTGCCCCGTCTGGTTGGCGTCGTCGTCGATGGCCTGCTTGCCCAGGATCACCAGCTGCGGCTGCTCCTTGTCCACCAGCGCCTTGAGCAGCTTGGCCACCGCCAGCGGCTGCAGTTCGACATCGGTCTGCACCAGCACCCCGCGGTCCGCGCCGATCGCCATGGCCGTGCGCAGCGTCTCCTGGCATTGCGCAACGCCGCAAGACACCGCCACCACTTCGCTGGCCGTGCCCTTCTCCTTGAGCCGCGTCGCTTCTTCCACCGCGATCTCGTCGAAGGGGTTCATCGACATCTTCACATTGGCGATATCCACGCCAGTCTGGTCAGACTTGACGCGCACCTTGACGTTGTAGTCAACGACGCGCTTGACAGGTACCAATACCTTCATCCCGCTGCCTCCAAGGGAAATGATCAATTGAAATAATTACCCGGCAATCGCCGGCATTGCAACGCACAATTTTTCTGATTCTACAGCTTCGCCAGGGAGCGCACGTGAGCGACCACGCTGCGGCCGAGTGCGGACAAGTTGTAACCGCCCTCCAGCGTGCTCACGATGCGCCCCTGACAGTGGCGTTCGGCGACTTCCACAAGCTGGTCGGTGATCCAGGCGTAATCCGCCTCCACCAGCCCCATCTGGCCCATGTCGTCCTCGCGATGCGCGTCGAAGCCGGCCGAGATCAGGATCAGCTCCGGGCGATGCTCGTGCAGGCGCGGCAGCCAGGCGTCGCCCACGATGGCGCGCACCGCCGCGCCGGCGGTATAGGCGGGCACCGGCACGTTGACCATGTTGGGCGCGGGATGCCCGGTGCCGCTGTTGGGGAAAAACGGGTGCTGGAAGAAGCTGCACATCAGCACGCGCTCGTCGCCCGCGAACACGTCTTCGGTGCCGTTGCCGTGGTGGACGTCGAAATCCACGATGGCCACGCGCGACAGGCCGTGGAACTCCAGCGCATGGCGGGCGGCCACCGCCACATTGTTCAGGAAGCAGAACCCCATGGCCTGCGAGCGGCAGGCGTGGTGCCCCGGCGGGCGCACCGCGCAGAAGGCCGTGCGCGCCTCCCCGCCCATGACCGCGTCCACCGCCGCCACGCCCGCCCCCGCCGCATAGAGCGCGGCCTCGTAGGTGTGGGGGTTCATGAGAGTGTCCGGGTCGATGGGGTAGTAGCCGTGCTCGGGCAAGTGCTCGCGCAGGCTGTCCAGGTACTGGACAGTGTGCACCCGCAGCAGGTCATGCCGCGAAGCCTGGGGCGCCTGGCGGTCGTCCAGGTACGGCATGAGGCCGCTCGCCAGCAGCTGGTCGGAAATGGCATCGAGCCTCTGCGGGCTCTCGGGATGCCAACTGCCCATTTCATGCAAGCGGCATGCAGGGTGGGTAAGATACATAGTCTCCATAAGGAAGATTATGTTCATCTGTCGGCGAATACTGCAACTCGCAACCCTGCCCGTCCTGCTCGCCGGGTGTTCCACCACCGCCCCCACCGCAACGTCCCCCTCCCAGCCCGCCCCCGTCGCCAGCGCGAGCGCCGGCGCCGTGCGCATCGGCCCCGCCATGCCCGCGCCGCCCTCGGCCGGCGAAGACGGCGGACCCGCCACGCTCACGGCGGGCGGGGCCCTGCGGCCCGAGGTGCGCGCATTCGCCGAAAGCCTGGCCGCCGAACGCCAGCTGCCCCTGCCGCCGCTGCTGGCCGCGCTCGAGGGAGCGCGCTACAACGCCACGGTCGCGCGCCTCATCCTGCCTTCGGGCGCCAGCGGCAAGAAAGTCTGGCGCAGCTGGCTCACCTACCGCTCGCGCTTCGTGGAGCCCAAGCGCATCGGCTGGGGCGCCCAGTTCTATGAAGAAAACCGCGCCTTGCTCAACCAGGCCGCCCAGCGCTTCGGCGTGCCCGCGCCCATCATCGCGTCCATCATCGGGGTCGAAACGCTCTACGGCCGCAACATGGGCAACTTCCGCGTGCTGGACGCGCTCGCCACCCTGGCCTTCGACTACCCCGATCCGGCCCGGCCCGAGCGCGCCGAGATGTTCCGCGGCCAGCTCGCGGATTTCCTGACCCTGGTGGAACGGGGCAAGCTCGATCTGGACACGGCGGGCTCCTACGCGGGCGCCATCGGCATGCCGCAATTCATGCCCGGCAGCATCATGCGCTACGCCGTGGACGGCGACGACAACGGGCACATAGACCTTTCCGGCAACACCTACGACGCCATCATGTCGGTGGGCAGCTTCCTGGCCCAGCATGGCTGGCAGCGGGGCCTGCCGGTCTTCGCGCCGGTGGCGCTGCCGCCCGACCCGGCGCCGCTGGCCGACGGCGGGCTGGTGCCGCGCCAGACCTGGGAATCGCTGCACGCCGCCGGCGCCACGCTCCTGCCCGGCGCCTCCGCCGCCGGCTGGAGCGAGCAGCCGCTCGGCGTGGTGGACCTGGTGGAGGAAGCCCGCGGCACGGCGCAGTATCGCGTCGGCACGCCCAATTTCTTCGCCCTCACGCAGTACAACCGCAGCTATTTCTACGCCACGGCGGTGGCCGATCTCGCCAAGGAGATCGAAATGCGCGTCGGCCGCTGATCCGCCGGCCGGCCTGGCCAAACGGGCCGAGGCGCGATCGGGCAGCCCGGGTGCGCAAAAGGAGGCATGCAAAAGAAAAGGCTCCCCGCCGGGAGCCTTGCGTGCGGTGGTTCCGGCGGCCGGGTTCGCCGGCCCCGGCGTCAGTTGAAGACGCCGGTGGACAGATAGCGGTCGCCGCGGTCGCAGACGATGAAGACGATGGTGGCGTTATTGACGCGTTCGGCGACGCGCAGGGCCGCCACGAGTGCGCCGGCCGACGAAATGCCGCCGAAGATGCCTTCCTCGGCCGCCAGGCGGCGCGCCATGGTTTCGGCCTCGGCCTGCTGGATGGACTCGTAGGCGTCCACGCGGCTGGCATCGAAGATCTTGGGCAGGTAGGCTTCGGGCCACTTGCGGATGCCGGGGATCTGCGAGCCCTCGGCGGGCTGGGCGCCCACCACCTGCACCGCCGGGTTGCGCGACTTCAGGTAGGTGGACACGCCCATGATGGTGCCGGTGGTGCCCATGGCGCTGACGAAATGGGTGATCCGGCCCTCGGTCTGGTTCCAGATTTCCGGCCCCGTGGTTTCGACGTGGGCGCGCGGATTGTCGGGATTGGCGAACTGGTCGAGCACCACGCCCTTGCCCTCGGCCTGCATTTCGGTGGCCAGGTCGCGCGCATACTCCATGCCGCCCTTGTCGGCGGGGGTGAGGATGAGCTCGGCGCCGTAGGCGGTCATGGCGGCGCGGCGCTCCAGCGAGAGGTTGTCCGGCATGATGAGGATCATGCGGTAGCCGCGCATGGCGGCGGCCATGGCCAGCGCGATGCCCGTGTTGCCGCTGGTGGCCTCGATCAGCGTGTCGCCCGGCTTGATGTCGCCGCGCTCCTCGGCGCGCCGGATCATGGACAGCGCCGGGCGGTCCTTGACCGACCCGGCGGGGTTGTTGCCTTCCAGCTTGGCCAGGATGACGTTGCCGCGCGGCGCGCCGGCCTCGCCCGGAATGCGTTGCAGGCGCACCAGGGGCGTGTTGCCGACGGTTTGTTCGATGGTGGGATAGTTCGTAGTCATGCCGCCGATCATAACCTTGCCTGGCGCGCCGCAACGCCTAAATCCGTGTTCGCGCCAGGGACTCCCGCCGGCGGAATCAGGGCCGCGCCGCCGGCGCAGGCGCGCCACGCGCCGGCGTCTTGCCCGCGGCCGGACCGGAAACCGAGCCTGAGGCCGAGCCGGAAGCCGGACCCGCCCGCGACGGCTTGCCGGAGGCGGCGTCACGCTGGCCGGCGGGCCGCGCCGCGCCGGATGCGTCGCCGCCCACCTCCAGCCCCGCCGCGCGCAGGGCCTGGATGCGTTTTTCGCCCATGCCCCGCACCCGCTCGGCCAGGTCGTCCATGGATTCGAACGGGCCGCCCCGCTCGCGTTCCTGGACGATGATCTCGGCGGTGCGCGGGCCGATGCCGCGGATGCGCTCCAGCTCCTGCGCCGACGCGCGGTTGGCGTCCAGCGCGTGCGCGGCGCCGGCCAGGCCGATGCCCGCGGCGGCCAGCGCCAGCATGAGCGCCCGCCTGAGGCCCGCGCCCCGCGCCGCAGGCGGCGCCGGCAAGCGCCCCGCGCCCGAGCGGGGCCGGCGGACGGAGCGGAACGAGAAAAGGGTCGAAGGGACGGCAGCGGGTTGGCCGCGCAGGCGGGATTTCAGACGGAACATACGGATCTCCAGAGGGGAAAAAGCGCGGCGGCCATTGCCGCGCCCTGTCCGCATCATCCCGCGCCGCGCCTCGCCCCGCGGCCGCGGTGAACGGATTTGCCCACCCCGGCAGGCACGAATGAAAAAAAGGCCACCGCTTGCGGTGGCCTTCGTCGGCGGCCTGGCTGGACCCGCGCCCGCCGCGTTCAGCGCGCGCGCCAGTAGCGCACGTATTCCGAGACGCCGGTCTGCACGTCGCGCATGGGCGCCGTGAAACCCGCGGCCCGCAGATTGCGCACGTCGGCCTGGGTGTAGCTCTGGTAGCGGCCCTTGAGATCGTCCGGAAACGGGATATAGCGGATGAGCTGCTGCTCCACGAGCTGGGCCAGGGTCAGCGTGGCCTCGCCGCGTTCGGCGCGCAGGGCATTGACCACCGCCGCCGCCACGTCGTTGAAGGGCTGGGCGCGGCCCGTGCCGCAGTTGAAGATACCCGACCGGCCGGGGTTGTCGAGAAAATGCAGGTTCACCGCGACCACGTCTTCGACCGAAATGAAATCGCGGCTCTGGCCGCCGTCGGCGTAGCCGTCCCAGCCCGCGAACAGGCGCACGTGGCCGTGTTCGAGGAACTGGTTCATGTTGTGGAAGGCCACCGAGGCCATGCGGCCCTTGTGCTGTTCGTGCGGGCCGTAGACGTTGAAGTAGCGCAGGCCCACGACCTGGGCCGTGAGCGTGTCCATGCGCTGGCGCAGCACCTGGTCGAACAGCAGCTTGGAGTAGCCGTAGACGTTCAGCGGCCGCTCGTTGGCCGGATCTTCCGCATAGGTGGAAGACCCGCCGTAGACGGCGGCCGACGAGGCATAGATGAACGGCACGCGGCGCGCCTGGCAGAACTCGAAGAGCTCCAGCGTGACGCGATAGTTGTTGTCCATCATGTACCGGCCGTTGCGCTCGGTGGTGTCGGAGCACGCGCCCTGGTGGAACACGGCGCGCACCTCCGGCAGCTCGCCGCTGGCCACGCGCTGGCGGAATTCGTCTTTGTGCAGGTAGTCGGCGATGCGGCAATCGACGAGGTTGAGGAACTTGTCGCCCTCGGTGAGATCGTCGACCGCGATGATGTCCTCGATGCCGCGGCGGTTCAGGCCCCGCACCAGGTTGCTGCCGATGAAGCCCGCGGCTCCTGTAACGATGATCATGGGGATACTCCTGCCAGTTCGGCGGCGGTGACGACGGAGGTGCCCAGCTTGCCCACGGCGATGCCGCCGGCCCGGTTGGCCCAGTCCATGGCTTCGGTCCAGGGCTGGCCGATGGCGCGCATGACGGCCAGCGTGGCCAGCACGGTGTCGCCCGCGCCGGACACGTCGAACACCTCGTGGGCCTGCGCATCGGTATGCGCGCGCCCTGCGTCGGTAAACAAAGTCATGCCCTGCTCGGACCGGGTGACGAGCAGGGCTTCCAGCTCCAGCTCCGAGCGCAGCCGCTGCGCCCGCTCGGTGAGCTCGGATTCGCTGTTCCAGCGCCCCACGGCCTGCTGCATCTCGGCGCGGTTGGGCGTGACCAGGGTGGCGCCGTGGTAGCGGACATAATCGTCGCCCTTCGGATCGACCAGCACGGGAATGCCCGCGGCGCGCGCCTGGGCGATCATGGGCTGCACGCGGGCCAGCACGCCCTTGGCATAGTCCGACAGCACGATGACATCGTGGCTGGCCAGGTGCCGCGCCACCGCGGCGTCGATCTCGTCGAGCGCCCGCGTCTCGGGGTGCTGTTCGAAGTCCACGCGCAGCAGCTGCTGCTGGCGCCCCAGGACGCGCATCTTCAGCGTGGTGTGCAGACTGGCGTCGACGATGAGATCGGCGTTGATGCCGGCTTCGGCGGCCAGGCGCCGCACGCTGTGGCCCGCCTCGTCCTCGCCCAGCACGCCCACCAGCGTCACGTGGCCGCCCAGCGCCGCCACGTTGCGGGCGACGTTGGCCGCCCCGCCCAGGCGGTCTTCGCGGCGCGCCACGCGCACCACGGGCACCGGCGCCTCGGGCGAGATGCGCTCGACTTCGCCGAACCAATACCGATCCAGCATGAGATCGCCCACCACCAGGACGCGGCTGTGCGAAACGGCTTCTGCGGGAAATGCGTTCATTCGGTTTCTTCCAGACGGCGCGGCGCGTAGGTTTCCCATGCGTTGCAGCCAGGGCACTGCCAATAAAAGCGACGGGCCTGGAAGCCGCAGCTGCGGCAGGCGTAGCGGTCCAGGCGTTGCGTATGTTTGTGGATCAGGCTGCGCAGCAGGGTGAGGTCGGCGCCGGGCACGGGGCCCTCCACGCCGGACTCGCCATCGGCCGTGGCCAGTTCGGCCTCGAGCAGGCGGTCCAGGCCCAGCAGCGAGGGGTGGTGGCGTAGCGCCGAGCGCGCGAACGCCCAGGCCGGCGCGGCGCCCTGCTGCGCCCGCAGCTCGCGGAACACCACGTTGAAAAGGTCGAGCGACGCATGCCGGGCATACTGCTTTTGCAGCAGGTCGAGGCCGGCTTCCTGCTGGCCGGCGTTCCGGTAGTTGGCCAGCAGCTGCTCGGCCACCAGGCCGGCGAATTCGGGCGCGTCGGTAAGGATGGACTCCAGGTAGAGACGCTCGCGCTTCGGGTCGTTCTCGAGCAGCGCCAGGCGCGCGCGCAGCATTGCGGTGCGCACCATGGCGCCCTTGCCGCCGGCCGCATCGGCCGCGTGCAGGGCATGGTCGGCGGCATCCAGCGCGGCATGCGCGGCATCGGTGTCGGCGGGCTTGGCCGACAGCGCAGACTGCGCCTGCTCGCAGTAGTAGTGCACGATCTGCGGCACGGGCTCGTCCACCAGCCCGTGCAGGGTCTTGACGGCCTCGATGGCGCGCGGCCAATCGTGCTCGGATTCGTAGATGCGGATCAGCGAGCGCAGCGCGGGCAGCGCGTAGCGCGTGTCCTTGAGCTGCTTGAATCCCGCTTCGGCGCGGTCCAGCATGCCCGCCTTGAGGAAATCCTGGGCCAGCTCGTGCTGCGCATGCTCGCGCTCGGCCGCGGGAAGGTCCGCGCGATTGAGCAGGCTCTGGTGCACGCGGATGGCGCGCTCCATTTCGCCGCGCCGCCGGAACAGGCTGCCCAGGGCGAAGTGCAGTTCGGTGGTTTCCGGGTCGAGCTTGGCCACCTCGACGAAGGCGTCGATGGCCTGGTCCGGCTCTTCGTTGAGCAGGAAGTTCAGCCCGCGGAAATAGGAGTCGGGCAGGCTGCGCGTCTCGCGCAGCATTTGCCGGAAATCGAAACGCGCGGCCAGCCAGCCCAGCGCGAACAATACCGGCACGAATATCAGCAGCCAGGGTTCGAAATCCACTATCGGAGCTCTGTTTTCTTATTCAGACGAAAAAATCGGGACGCCTGATCCGGATCAGAGCGGCGACATGGGAGCCACGGCCTCCGGCGGCACCGACGGCGTGGTGCCCGCGACGGCGGCCTGGACGCGGTCCAGCTCGCGGCGCAGGCGCATGGCTTCGCGGCGGCGTCGCATGGCGGCCGGCACGGTCAGCAGCAGGCCGAAGAGCGCGCCCACGACGAAGGCAGCCAGCATGACCACGATGAGGGGAACGTCCTGCACCACGTAATCCGCGTAGAACCTGACGGCCACCGGATCGGTGTTTTTCAGGGCGAACATCAGAACGGCAATGAAGACGAGCAATCGCAGGGCCCAGACGAGGTAGCGCATGACGCATGCTCCTATGAATTCAAGACTGTCAATTGTAAGCGACAAGCCGGCCGCCGCACCCGGCTTTTGCCCCCCCCCCGGGGGGAGCGCCGGCAAGACGATCGCCGGAACATGGTCGGCCGGAAAAAACAAAGCCCCTCGGAAATTCGAGGGGCTTTGCACGCGGTCGGATCTGCCCGGGGGCAGCCGCGACTGCCGCGCCGTCAATGCATGGCGTGCAGACTGACCATGGACGGCATCGGCTCGCCCGATCCGGAGGATGAGGCGTCCTCTTCGTTGCCGCCAGCCACATCCACCCGCTCGCGCAATTCCTTGCCCGCCTTGAAGTGCGGCACCTGCTTGCCAGGCACCAGCACCTGTTCGCCGGACTTGGGATTGCGGCCGATGCGGGGGGATCGCCGCGACAACGAAAAACTGCCGAAACCCCGGATCTCGATGCGCTGGCCCGAGGCCAGGGCCTGGGTCATGGCATCGAGAACGGTCTTGACGGCGATATCGGTGTCGCGGGCGGCCAGCTGAGGATAGCGGGCCGCCAGGGCGGCGATCAGCTCCGACTTGGTCACTATTAACCGTCGTTGCGCTGTTGGTCCAGCTTGGCCTTCAGCAGCGCGCCGAGGTTGGTCGTGCCCGAGGAGGCGCTGGCTTCAGACATGCGCTGGATGGTTTCGGCGGTCTCGGCGTTGTCGCGGGCCTTGATCGACAGCTGGATCGAGCGCGTCTTGCGGTCGATGTTGACGATCATGGCTTCGATGTTCTCGCCGGCCTTCAGCACGGTGGTGGCGTCTTCCACGCGGCCCGAGGAGATCTCGGAGGCGCGCAGGTAGCCTTCCACGTCCACGGACAGCGTCACGACGGCGCCCTTGGGCTCGACCGACTTGATGGTGCCCGGAACCACGGCGCCCTTGTCGTAGGTGGCCACGAAGTTGTTGAACGGATCGCCTTCGAGCTGCTTGATGCCCAGCGAGATGCGCTCCTTGTCGGTGTCGATGCCCAGGACCACGGCTTCGATCTCGTCGCCCTTCTTGAAGTTGCGCACGGCTTCTTCGCCCGATTCCGTCCACGACAGGTCGGACAGGTGGACCAGGCCGTCGATGCCGCCGGGCAGGCCGACGAACACGCCGAAGTCGGTGATCGACTTGATGGCGCCGCGGACCTTGTCGCCGCGCTTGAAGTTCGTGGCGAACTCTTCCCACGGGTTCTGGCGGCACTGCTTCATGCCCAGCGAGATGCGGCGACGGTCTTCGTCGATCTCGAGGACCATGACTTCGACTTCTTCGCCCAGGGTCACGACCTTGCGCGGATCGACGTTCTTGTTGGTCCAGTCCATTTCGGACACGTGCACCAGGCCTTCGATGCCGGCTTCCACTTCGACGAACGCGCCGTAGTCGGTCAGGTTGGTGACCTTGCCGAACAGGCGGGTGCCTTGCGGATAGCGGCGGGCCAGGCCCACCCACGGGTCTTCGCCCAGTTGCTTGACGCCCAGCGAGACGCGGCTCTTTTCCTGGTCGAACTTGAGCACCTTGGCTTCGACTTCCTGGCCCACTTGCAGGACTTCGGAGGGGTGGCGGACACGGCGCCAGGCCATGTCGGTGATGTGCAGCAGGCCGTCGATGCCGCCCAGGTCAACGAACGCGCCGTAGTCGGTGATGTTCTTGACCACGCCCTTGACCACTGCGCCTTCGTGCAGGGTTTCGAGCAGCTTCTGGCGCTCTTCGCCCATGCTGGCTTCCAGCACCTGGCGACGCGACAGGACGACGTTGTTGCGCTTGCGGTCGAGCTTGATGACCTTGAATTCGAGGGTCTTGCCTTCGTACGGGGTGGTGTCCTTGACCGGACGCAGGTCCACCAGCGAACCCGGCAGGAACGCGCGGATGCCGTTGGTCATGACGGTCAGGCCGCCCTTCACCTTGCCGGTGATGGTGCCGGTGACCAGCTCGCCGTTCTCGAGGGCCTTTTCCAGTTGCAGCCAGGCCGACAGGCGCTTGGCGCGGTCACGCGACAGGATGGTGTCGCCATAGCCGTTTTCCAGGGAATCGATGGCCACCGAGACGAAATCGCCGGGTTGCACTTCGAGTTCGCCCTGGTCGTTCAGGAACTCGTCCAGGGGAATCAGGGCTTCGGACTTCAGGCCGGCGTTGACGACGACGAAATTGTGGTCGACGCGAACGACTTCGGCGCTGATGACCTCGCCGGACTTCATGTCCTGGCTCTTGAGGCTCTCGGCAAACAGATCGGCAAAGCTTTCGCCGCCGGTAGCGGTAGTGGAAACGGAAGACATGGGATTGAAATCCATTGGGCCGGATGGCCGTTAAAAACACACCGCAGCGGATTGCCCGCCACAGTGGAGTGAAAACACCTGCCCGCGAACGCCCCGGCAAGAAGAGCCGGCAACGGCGCCCTGGCGGAAACAGGGCCGGAAAAACCACCCGCGGAACGCTCCGCATGAAACCGGCGCTTGCCGGAAGCTGCGGGACACCGCGGGGCACTGCATGATGCGGACCGCCTTTTCGGCGCATCCGCGCCCGCCCGAAGGCGGAAAATCGTGGCACCAGGCGCCAGGCCGGCGCAGCAACAGGCTGTCGTGCCCGGTGCGCCCTTACCCCTTACCTTTTGCTCTTGCCCTTCACCCTTATTTCGCCGTTGACGCTTTTACGCTGCCCCCGCTCCGGCCTCGCGCCAGAAATCGAGAATGGCCTGCACGGTTTCGGCGATCGTCAGATTCGACGAATCCAGGATTCGCGCATCCGGCGCGGGAGCCAGCGGCGCCGCGGCGCGCTGGGTATCGCGGGCGTCCCGCTCGCGCATATCCCGCAAAAGGTCATCCAGGTTAGCAGAAATTCCCTTTTCGATCAACTGCTTACGGCGCCTTTCGGCCCGCGCCACCACGTCGGCCACCAGGAAGACCTTCAGGGCCGCGTCCGGGAACACCACGGTGCCCATGTCGCGGCCGTCCGCCACCAGGCCCGGCGGCTGGCGGAAAACCCGCTGGCGCTCGAGCAGCGCCTGCCGCACGCCGGGAAACGCGGCCACGCGCGAGGCGAAATTGCCGACTTCCTCGCGGCGGATGTCGTGGCTGGCCTCCGCGCCGTCCAAGTAGACGTGGGGGCCGTCGAACCGGACGTCGAGGGCCTGGGCCACCCGCGCCACCGCGGGCTCGTCGTCGGCCGGCACGCCGCGACGCAGCGCGGCCAGCGCGGTCAGCCGGTAGAGCGCGCCGCTGTCCAGCACGGACCAGCCCAGCGCCTTGGCGACGCGGTGCGCCACGGTGCCCTTGCCCGAGGCGGTGGGGCCGTCGATGGTTATGACCGGAACATGCTCCGGAAGAATCGCTGTCATGGTTCTCGCAAGGGCGCGCCTTGCCGCGCACCCGAAAGTCTGTTTGCAATCAAGGCCGCCGGCCCCAGGGTGCGCCGGCGCGCCCTTATTAGGCCGACACCAGGCCGGCGTAGACGTCAAAATAACCCGGGAAGGTCTTGCTCACGCAACCCGGATCCAGGATGCGCACCGCCGCCGGGCCGAAGGCCGCGAGCGAAAAACACATGGCCATGCGGTGGTCGTCCCAGGTGCCGATGTGCGCGTCGCGCCAGCCGCCTTCGGCGGGCGGCGTCACGCGCAGCCAATCCGGCCCCGATTCCACGACCGCGCCCAGCTTCTCCAGCTCGGTCTGCATGGCGTGGATGCGGTCGGTTTCCTTGACCCGCCAGCTGCCGATGTTGCGCAGGCGGCACGGGCCGTCGGCGTAGAGGGCCAGCGCCGCCGCGGTCATGGCAGCGTCGGGAATGAGGTTGAAATCGGTGTCGAACGCCTTGAGCTTGCCGCCCTCGGCCACGCGCACGCCCGTCACCTCGATCCAGCCGGGGCCGTATTCCACCCTGGCGCCCATGGCAGCCAGGGTGTCGGCGAACGCCACGTCGCCCTGGATGCTGTCTGCGCCCACGCCGGTCACGCGCACCGGACCGCCGCCGATCGCGCCCAGCGCCAGGAAATACGACGCGGTGGACGCATCGCCTTCCACCGCGATGCGGCCCGGGCTGCGGTAGACCGCGTCCGCCTCCACGGTGAAGCGGCTCCAGCCCTCGCGCCGGACCTGCACGCCGAAGCGCGCCATCAGGTTGAGGGTGATTTCGATATAGGGCTTGGAGATGAGCTCGCCGGCGACTTCGATGCCGACGGCCTGGCCCGTCCGGCCCGCCAGCACGGGCGCGGCCAGCAGCAAGGCGGTGAGGAACTGGCTGGACACCGAACCCTGCACGCGCGCGACGGCGCCGGCCTTCAGCGCGCCGCGGCCGATGCGCAGCGGCGGATAGCCGGCCTGTCCCAGGTACTCCACTTCGGCCCCCAGGGCCGCGAGCGCGTCGACCAGATCGCCGATGGGCCGCTCGTGCATGCGCGGCACGCCGGACAGTCGGTAGTCGCCGCCCATTACCGCCAGCGCGGCCGTCAGCGGCCGGATCGCGGTGCCGGCGTTGCCCATGAACAGGTCCGCGCTTTCGACGGGAAACCGCCGCACGCCTTCCACGGTGACCCGCCCCTGCTGCGGCTCGGACACCGTCACGCCGAGCTGGCGCAGCGCGCCCAGCATGACCCGGGTGTCGTCGGAGTCGAGCAGGCCGGTGATGTCGCAGCGTCCTTGCGCCAGCGCCGCCAGCAGCAGCACGCGGTTGGAAATGCTCTTGGAGCCCGGCAGGGCCATCGTGCCCTGCGCGCGGCGCGCGCGGGGCAGGTCGAGATAAGGCAATGCGCCCATGATTACTCCTTGCGCCACGAGCGGCGCGCCTGCGCCGCCGTATCCAGTTGCGCCAGCAGCGCTTCGCCGTCGCCCTCGGCGATGGCCCGCTCGGCGCGGTCGAGCCCGGCGCGCAGGCCAGCCAGCTCTTGCAGCATGGCCTCCCGGTTCGACAGGAAGATGTCGCGCCACATTTCCGGCGAGCCCGCCGCGATGCGGGTGAAATCGCGGAAACCGCTGCCCGCGGTGTCGAGCCGCAGCCGCGCGTCGCCGGCGCGGGCGACCTGCTCCATGTAGACGGCGGAAAGCAAGTGCGGCAAATGGCTGACGGACGCGAGGACGCGGTCGTGCGCGTCGGCGTCCATGTCCGAAACCCGCGCGCCGCAGGCCTCCCAGGCCCGGGCCACCCGCGCAACGTCGCCAGCGCTGTTTTCGGGCAGCGGGGTGAGGATGACGCGCCGCCCGCGGTACAGGCCGGGATCGGCGGCTTCCGGGCCGGTGCGCTCCGCGCCCGCGATGGGGTGGCCGGGCACGAAGCATCCGATCTGCCCCCCCAGCGCCTGGCGGGCCGCGGCGATGACTTCGCTTTTCGTGCTGCCGGCGTCGGTGAGCAGCGCGCCGGGCCGCAAGTGCGGCAACATGCGCCGCAGCGTGTCCCCGAGGGCGCCGACGGGCGTGGCCAGCATGACCAGGTCGGCCCGGGCCGCCGCGTTTTCGGCGCTGACGGCCTCGTCGATAAGCCCCAGCGCGACGGCGCGCTCCAGCGACGCGGGATTGCGCCCCACGCCCAGCACCCGGCCTACCTGCCCCGCCTGGCGCAGCGCGGCGGCGAACGATCCGCCGATGAGGCCCACGCCGGCCACGGCCAGCACGGGAATCAGGGGAGCGGCGGCCCCGCCGTCAGCGCCTTCGGGCGGCCGTGCGGTGCTCATTCCTCCAGAACCGCCTCGAGCGCCTCGATGAAGCGCGCGTTTTCCTGCGGCAGGCCGATGGTGACGCGCAGCCACTCGGGCAAGCCGTCGCCGGCGACGGGACGCACGATGACGCCGCGCTTGAGCAGTTCGAGGTTGATGCGCGGGGCGTCGCCGACGCGCACCAGGACGAAGTTGCCGTAGCTGGGCACGTAGCGCAGTCCGAGCCGCTCGAAAGCGGCGCAGAGCTGGGCCTTGCCGGCCTTGTTGGATTCGTAGGCGCGCTGGAGATAGTCGGCGTCGGCCAGGGCGGCGATGGCCGCGGCCTGGGCCAGCGTGTTCACGTTGAACGGCTGGCGCACGCGGTTGAGCAGATCGGTCAGCGCGGGCTGCGCCACGGCGAAGCCCACGCGCAGGCCGGCCAGCCCATAGGCCTTGGAAAAGGTGCGCGAGACGATCAGGTTGGCGTAGCGGCGCACCAGGTCCGTGCTGTCGAAGCGCAGCTCGGGGTCGAGGTATTCGTTGTAGGCCTCGTCCAGCACCACGGTGACGCGGTCGCCGTGCGTCTCGTGCACGCGCTCCAGGAAGGCGGCGACGCGGTCGCCCGGCACGAAGGTGCCGGTGGGATTGTTGGGGTTGGCGATGAACACCAGGCGCGTGTCGTCGGCAATGGCCTCGAACATGGCGTCCAGATCGTGCCCGTAATCGCGCGCGGGCACCACGATGTGGCGCGCGCCCCGGGCCTGCGTCGCCAGGCGGTAGACGGCGAAGGAATGCTGCGCGTAGACGGCCGAGGCGCCCGGCTCCAGCAGCGCCAGGGCCGCGATCTCGAGGATGTCGTTCGAGCCGTTGCCCAGGGTGATCCAGCTTGCCGGCACGCCGTAGCGCTGGGACAGCGCCGCCTTCAGGTCGAAGCCATTGGGATCGGGATAGCGCGCGAGCGACTCGGCCGCGGCCAGCATGGCCTTACGGGCCGACTCGGGCATGCCCAGCGGATTTTCGTTGGACGCGAGCTTGACGATGCCGGCGGGATCCAGCCCGAACTCGCGGGCCAGTTCTTCGATGGGCTTGCCGGCCTGGTACGGCGCGATGGCGCTGACGTGCCGGGGAGCGACGAGGGGCTTGGATGCGGTGGTCATGGTGGTGGCTTATTGCGCCGGGTACGAACCCAGCACCTTGAAAAAGGCGACCTGCGCCTGCAGGGCGGCCAGGGCGCTCGCGACATTGGGATCGTTGCGGTGGCCCAGCACGTCGACGTAGAAGTAGTACTCCCACTGGCCGGTGCGCGCCGGACGGGACTCGAAACGCGTCATGGACACGCCGTTGGCGGCCAGGGGCGCGAGCATTTCGTAGACCGCGCCGGCGCGGTTGGGCACCGCCAGGATGAGGCTGGTCTTGTCCTTGCCGCTGGGCAGGGGCTCGATGTCGCCGATGGCGAGAAAGCGGGTGCGGTTCTGGGGATCGTCCTGGATGCCGGCCTCGACGATGCGCAGGTTCCAGGCCGGCGCCGCGACCTCGCCCGCGATGGCCGCCACGGAAGCGTTCTCCGCGGCCACGCGCGCGGCCTCGGAATTGCTGGCGGCGGCCACCCGGTTGAGGTCGGGATAGTGGCGCGTGAGCCAGCCCTGGCACTGCGCCAGCGCCTGCGGATGCGCGGAAATGGTCTTGATGCCGTCCATGGTGCCCGATTGCGTCATCAGGCAGTGGCGGATCACCAGCGAGCGCTCGCCCAGGATCTTGAGCGGCGTATTGAGCAGCAGGTCCAGGCTGCGGTTGACCGCGCCTTCGGTGGAGTTTTCCACCGGCACCATGCCCACGTCGGCCTGCCCCGCCTCGACGGCGCGGAAGACCTCATCGAACGAGGGGCATGGCAGCGACTGCACCGCGTGGCCGAAATGCTCCATGGCTGCCTGTTCGGAGAACGACCCCTGCGGCCCCAGATACGCGACGGTCATGCCCCGCTCCAGGCCGCGGCAGGCGGAAATGATCTCGGTCCAGACGGCGGCCACGCCGGCATTGGGAAACGGTCCGGCATTGAGCTGCTGCAGCCGGCGGATGACCTCGGCCTCGCGCTCGGGACGCAGCACGGGCCCGTCGGCCTGGGCCGCATGCTTGGCCTCGCCCACTTCCTGCGCGGCGCGGGCGCGCTGGCACAGCAGGTCGAGGATCTGCGCGTCGAGCGCGTCGATGCGCTCGCGCAGGGGAAGCAGCTTGCGCTGCAGTGACTCATCCATAGCGACGCTCGAATTCCTTCAGGTACTCGACCAGGGCCTGCACCCCGGCCAGCGGAACGGCATTGTAGATGGAGGCGCGCATGCCGCCGACGCTCTTGTGGCCCTTGAGCTGCGTCAGGCCGGCCGCCTCGGCGCCCTGCAGGAAGGCGTCATTGAGCGATTCGTCGCGCAGCACGAAGGGCACGTTCATCCGCGAGCGCACCGGCATGTGCACCGGATTGCGGTAGAAATCGGTGCCGTCCAGATAGCCGTAGAGCAGTTCGGCCTTGGCCTTGTTGGCCGCTTCCATGCCCGCCACCCCGCCGTTGGCCTTCACCCACTTGAACACCAGGCCCGCCACGTAGATGGCGAACGTGGGCGGCGTGTTGTAGCGCGAGTGCTCGGCGGCCACGTTGGCGTAGTCGAAGGCCGAAGGGCAGATGGGCAGCGCATGGCCGATGAGGTCGCGCCGGGCGATCACCACGGTGACGCCGGCCGGGCCGGCGTTCTTCTGCGCACCGGCGAACAGCAGGCCGCAGCGGGTGACGTCCATGGGACGCGACAGGAAATGCGAGGAGGCGTCCACCACCAGCGGCACATCGGGCGCGCCCAGCGCGGCCATGTCGGGCCAGTCCATGAACTCCACGCCGCCGATGGTTTCGTTGCTGCACAGGTGCAGGTAGGCGGATTCCTTGCGCACGCGCCAGGCGCCGGGCTCGGGCACCCAGGAAAACGGCGCCTGCTGGCGGCCGTCGAGCGTGACGGCCTCGGCGCTGGACGCCGCGACCTGGGCGTCGCCGTAGCGGCGGGCCTCGGCGTGCGAACGCTTGGACCAGTGGCCGGTCACGACGAAATCGGCCGCCGGCGTGCCGCGCCGCCCCATGAGGTTCATGGGAACGATGGCGTTTTCCCCGGAACCGCCGCCCTGCATGAACATGACGGCGTAGTCGGCCGGAAGATCGAGCAGGTCGCGCAGGTCGGCTTCCGCCTCGTCGCAGATCTGCACGAAATGCTTGCCGCGATGGCTCATTTCCATCACGGACATGCCGCTGCCGTGCCAGTCCAGCATTTCCGCAGCGGCTTGCTGCAGCACCACCTCGGGCAGCGCCGAGGGGCCGGCCGAGAAATTCCAGGGGCGGGCCATTATTGCTCCGTAGGTTCAGTCGAATCCGTCGCGCCGTCGTCGCCCGCGTCCTGGTCGTCGTCCAGGTCGCCGTCCTCGTCGGCATCGCTTTCCACCACGCGGCGCACGCCGGACAGCGAGCTGCCGTCGTCCACGTTGATGAGCGTGACGCCCTGCGTGGCGCGGCCCATTTCACGGATTTCCGCGACCCGGGTGCGCACCAGCACGCCGCCGGTGGTGATGAGCATGATTTCATCGGACGGCATGACAAGCACCGCGCCGACCACCTTGCCGTTGCGCGAGCTGGTCTGGATGGCGATCATGCCCTTGGTGCCGCGGCCGTGGCGGGTGTACTCGGTGATGGGCGTGCGCTTGCCGTAGCCGTTCTCGGTGGCGGTGAGCACGCTCTGCGTCTCGTCGCCCGCCACCAGCAGCGCGATCACGGTCTGGCCGTCTTCGAGCATCATGCCGCGCACGCCGCGCGCGTTGCGGCCCATCGGGCGCACGTCGTTCTCGTCGAAGCGCACGGCCTTGCCGGCATCGGAAAACAGCATCACGTCGTGCTTGCCGTCGGTGAGATCGGCGCCGATGAGGTAATCGCCCTCGTCCAGGTCCACCGCGATGATGCCCGCCTTGCGCGGGTTGGAGAAATCGGACAGCGGCGTCTTCTTCACAGTGCCGCGCGAAGTGGCCATGAACACGTAGTGATCTTCGCTGAACTCCTTGACCGGCAGCACCACGGTGATCTTCTCGCCGTCGGCCAGCGGGAACATGTTGACGATGGGCTTGCCGCGCGAGTTGCGGGTGCCTTGCGGCACTTCCCACACCTTGAGCCAGTACACCCGGCCGCGGTTGGAGAAGCACAGCAGGAAATCATGCGTGTTGGCGATGAACAGCTGGTCGATCCAGTCGTTCTCCTTCATGGCGGTGGCCTGCTTGCCGCGGCCGCCGCGCTTCTGCGCACGGTATTCCGACAGCGGCTGGCTCTTGATGTAGCCGCCGTGCGAGAGCGTCACGACCATGTCGGTGGGCGTGATCAGGTCTTCGGTGTCCAGTTCGGTGGCGTTCAGCTCGATTTCCGAACGGCGCGTGTCCTTGGCGCCGGTGGAGAACTCCGCCTTGATGGCCTGGAGCTCCTCGCCGATGATGGAGGTGATGCGCTCGGGCCGCGACAGGATGTCGAGCAGGTCGGCAATGGTGGACATGATGTCCTTGTACTCGCCGACGATCTTGTCCTGCTCCAGCCCGGTCAGGCGCTGCAGGCGCATGTTGAGGATTTCCTGCGCCTGAGTCTCGCTCAGGCGGTACATGCCGTCGTCCTGCAGGCCGAATGCCTCGCCCAGGCCGTCGGGCCGGTAGGCCGCGCGTCCGCCGGCCGTGTCCGCATCGGCGCGCGAGAGCATCTCGCGAACCAGGGACGAATCCCAGGCGCGCGCCATCAGTTCCTGGCGCGCCACGGGCGGCGTGGGCGCGGCCTTGATGATGGCGATGAAATCGTCGATGTTCGCCAGCGCCACCGCCAGGCCTTCCAGCACGTGGCCGCGCTCGCGGGCCTTGCGCAGCTGGAACACCGTGCGCCGCGTGACCACTTCGCGGCGGTGCTGCAGGAAGTAGTCGATCATCTGCTTCAGGTTGAGCAGGCGGGGCTGGCCGTCGACCAGCGCCACCAGGTTCATCCCGAAGGTGTCCTGCAGCTGCGTGTTCTTGTAGAGGTTGTTGAGCACGACCTCGGGCACTTCGCCGCGCTTGAGCTCGATGACCAGGCGCATGCCTTCCTTGTCCGACTCGTCGCGGATGTCGGAAATGCCCTCGATCTTCTTCTCGTTGACCAGCTCGGCGATACGCTCCTGCAGCGTCTTCTTGTTGACCTGGTAGGGAATCGCGTCGACCACGATGGCCTGGCGGTTGCCCTTGTCCAGATCCTCGAAGTGGGTCTTGGCGCGCATGACCACCCGGCCGCGGCCGGTGCGGTAGCCCTCGCGCACGCCCGACATGCCGTAGATGATGCCGCCGGTGGGGAAGTCGGGCGCCGGAATGAGTTCGATGAGCTCGTCCACGGAGCATTCCGGGTTGCGCAGGCAGTACAGGCAGCCGTCCACGACCTCGGCCAGGTTGTGCGGCGGAATGTTGGTGGCCATGCCCACGGCGATGCCGGAACTGCCGTTCACCAGCAGGTTGGGCAGCCGCGAGGGCAGCAGCAGCGGCTCCTGCTCGCTGCCGTCGTAGTTGGGGCCGAAGTCCACGGTTTCCTGGTCGATGTCGGCCAGCAGCTCGTGGGCGATCTTCGCCAGGCGGATTTCGGTGTAGCGCATGGCCGCGGCGTTGTCGCCGTCGATCGAGCCGAAGTTGCCCTGGCCGTCGACCAGCATGTAGCGCATGGAGAAATCCTGCGCCATGCGGACGATGGTGTCGTAGACGGACTGGTCGCCATGGGGATGGTACTTACCGATGACATCGCCGACGATGCGCGCCGACTTCTTGTAGGCGCGGTTCCAGTCGTTGTTGAGTTCGTGCATCGCGTAGAGCACGCGCCGGTGGACGGGCTTGAGGCCGTCTCGCACATCCGGTAGCGCCCGTCCCACGATCACGCTCATCGCGTAATCGAGGTAGCTGCGGCGCATCTCTTCTTCCAGCGATACCGGAAGCGTCTCCTTGGCAAAGGAATCCATATAGTTAACGACAGAATCGTGTAAGAAGGAACCCGGGCCGGGCAAACAGGAAATTCTATCATTCGATTCCGCGGCGGACTCCGCGCGCCGCCAGAGGGCGCGGGCCGGCCGGCAAGCCGCCGGCCGGATCGGGGGGCCGGGAGTCGGCCAGACCCGTCCCGCCCCCCCTGTTGTCAAAAACCAACACGCTCCGCCGGGTGGAGCGCCCAAATCGTCATATCCAGCATTAATGCGGCTGTGCAGGGAAGCCAAAGGCCCCCAAATGCCTTAAGATTGTTTCCAGCACGCAGGAAACCCAGTAGCTATTCCTTTGAACCAGCTCTTGGCGTTGCTATACTGGCCCCGTTTTCCTGATATGCGGCGGGGGTTCGCTGCGAGTCACTTATCCAGCTTCAAGCTCAACGAGGAGAAACATGAACAAACCCTCCAAATTCGCTCTGGCGCTCGCCTTCGCCGCCGTCACGGCCTCTGGTGTAGCCTCGGCCCAGTCGTATCCCCAGACGGTGGACAACTGGCGCAACCCGTTCGGTGACGTCTGGAAGAACGGCACGAACGAACTCTGCTGGCGCGATGCCTTCTGGACCCCGGCTACCGGCATCCCCGGCTGCGACGGCGTTCCGGTTGCGCAACAAAAGCCGAAGCCCGCTCCGATGGCTGCGAAGGTCGTCTTCAACGCCGACACGTTCTTCGACTTCGACAAATCGACCCTGAAGCCCGAAGGCCGTCAACTGCTGGATCAAGTCGCCCAGCAAGCCCAAGGCATCGATCTGGAAACCATCATCGCCGTCGGCCACACCGACTCGATCGGTACCGAAGCCTACAACCAGAAGCTGTCCGAGCGCCGCGCCGCTTCGGTCAAGGCCTACCTGGTCAGCAAGGGCATCGATCCCAACCGTATCTACACGGAAGGCAAGGGCGAGCTGAACCCGATCGCTTCCAACAAGACCGCTCAGGGCCGCGCCCAGAACCGTCGCGTGGAAATCGAAATCGTGGGCACCCGCAAGTAATCGGCGGACTCGCTACAATAAAGGCCTCGCACTGCGAGGCCTTTTTTTCGCCCCGCGCGCACCATGCCGGTGCATGGCCGGCCGGCTCCCGCGCAAGACGCGGCGCAGCGAGGCCGGCCCGCCGCGCGCCGATGCCTTCCCCCAGCCTGACCGCCCATGACCACCCAGACTCCCGATTCCGCCCGCGCCCCCGTCAATGCCGACCAGGCCGAACTGGACAAGTTCAGCGCCCTGGCCAGCCGCTGGTGGGATCCCGAAAGCGAATTCAAGCCGCTGCACGCCATCAACCCGCTGCGGCTCGAATGGATACAGGAATGCGCCGGCGGCCTGGCAGGCAAGAAGGTGCTGGACGTAGGCTGCGGCGGCGGCATCCTCTCCGAAGCCATGGCGCGGGCCGGCGCCGACGTCACCGGCATCGACCTGGCCGACAAGTCGCTCAAGGTGGCGCGCCTGCACGGCCTGGAATCCGGCGTGAAAGTGGAATACCGCAAGGTGCCCGTGGAAGAGCTGGCCGCCGAGCAGCCGGGGCAGTACGACGTGGTCACCTGCATGGAAATGCTGGAACACGTGCCCGACCCCTCCTCCATCGTGCGCGCCTGCGCCGCGCTCGCCAAGCCGGGCGGCTGGGTGTTCTTCTCCACCCTGAACCGCAACCCCAAGTCGTTCCTCTACGCCATCATCGGCGCCGAATATGTGCTCAAGCTGCTGCCCCGCGGCACGCACACCTACGACCAGTTCATCAAACCCAGCGAGCTGGCGGCCGCGGTGCGCGACGCCGGCCTGCAGGCTGTGGGCATGCGCGGCATGCAGTACAACCCCATCACCCAGATCTACAGCCTGTCTTCGGACACCTCGGTGAACTACCTGATGGCTACCCGCAAATGAGCGCCCTGATCCTCTTCGACTTCGACGGCACGCTGGCCGACACCGCCCCCGACCTGGCCGCCGCGGCCAACCGCCAGCGCGAACGGCGCGGGCTGGAGCCCCTGCCTTACGAAGCGCTGCGTCCGGTAGCCTCGCAGGGCGCGCGCGGCCTGCTGCGCGTGGCGCTGGGCCTGCGCCCCGACGACCCCGCCTACGAACCCGCGCGGCTGCAGTTCCTGGAGGACTACCACGCCGCCTCCACCGTGCACAGCCGGCTCTTTCCCGGCATTCGCGAGCTGCTGGCCGACATCCGTGGGCGCGGCCTGTCGTGGGGCATCGTCACGAACAAGGTCACCTACCTGACCCTGCCCATCGTCGAGCACCTGAATCTCGTCCGCGACAGCGCGGTGCTGGTCTGCGGCGACACCACCGCCCACGCCAAGCCGCACCCGCTGCCCCTGCAGCACGCGGCCCGCGAAGCGGGCTTCGCTACCGAGCGCTGCGTCTACGTGGGCGACGACCTGCGCGACATCCAGGCCGCGCATGCCGCCGGCATGCCGGCCGTGGCGGCGGCCTACGGCTATGTCGGCGAAGAAGACGACATCGCCTGCTGGCAGGCCGAACGCTGCGCGCAATCTCCCGGCGAACTGTGGCCGGCCATCGAGCCGCTGCTGCCCGTCGGCCTGCGCTAACGCCGAAACGCGCGAGCGGCCCGGCCGCCCGCGCGCCATTGGCGGCGCCCGCCAAACACAGTTGTTGGATGCGCCGTCTTTATCCCGTCACCGCGCTCCCCTAGACTGGGCGCCTTGGGGGCACCGGGGCACATCGCCCCCCGGCGGGCGCGCTTTCCCCTCCCCGCCGCACTTCCGCCGCCGCCCCGGCGGCCGCCCGGCGCGCTTGCGCCACACCTCCATCTCTTTCGATCATCCTCGCGCCGCATCGCGGCGCGTCAGAGGAATACTCATGCTATTGCCCATCTTGCTGTTGTCCGCGGCCGGCTTCACCGTCCTGACCACGGAATTCCTGATCGTCGGCCTGCTGCCCGGCCTGGCCCGGGACCTGCACGTGAGCATCGCGCAGGCTGGCCTGCTCGTCACGCTGTTCGCGCTCACCGTCGCGGCCACGGGTCCGTTTCTCACGGCCCTCATGGCCAACCTCGAGCGCAAGCGCCTGTTCGTGGGCGTGCTGGCGCTTTTCGGCCTGTCCAACGCGCTGGCCGCCGCCGCGCCCGACATCTGGATCATGGCGCTGGCGCGTTTCCTGCCGGCCCTGGCCCTGCCCGTTTTCTGGTCGCTGGCCAGCGCCACCGCCGTGGAACTGGTCGGCCCGGCCCGGGCCGGACGCGCCATCTCCCTGGTGGCGTTCGGCATCGTCGCGGCCACCGTATTCGGCATACCCATCGGCGTACTCATTTCCGACGCCTATGGATGGCGCGCCGCCTTCGGCGCGCTGTCGGCCGTGGCCTTCGCCAAGGCGCTGCTGCTGCTGGCCGCCTTTCCCAGCACTCGCGTCCACGCCGAAGGCGTGCGCTTCTCCCGCCAACTGCGCATCCTGCGCAAGCCCGTGGTGCTGGGCAACGTGGCGCTCTCCCTGCTCGTCTTCACCGGCATGTTCACCGCCTACACCTACCTGGCCGACATGCTGGAGCGGCTGGCCGGCTTCGATGGCCGCACCGTGGGCTGGACCATGATGGCTTTCGGCGCCGTCGGACTGGCCGGCAACACCCTGGGCGGCCGGCTCGTGGACCGCAGCCCGCTGGGCGCCACCGCTCTCTTCGCCGCGGTCATGGCGGCCAGCCTGACGACTCTCGGCGCCGTCATGGGCTCGCACGGCCTGCTGGCTGCGGTGCTGGGCGCCTGGGGCATCGCCCAGGCCGCGCTGTTCATCGTCTGCCACGTGCGCCTCATGAAAGCCGCCCCGGAAGCGCCCGCCTTCGCCGCCTCGCTCAATATCTCGGGCGCTAACATCGGCATCGGCCTGGGCGCCGTGGCCGGCGGCGCCGTGATCGAGCGGGTGGGCCTGGACGCCCTGGGCTGGGCCGCCGCCGCCATCGTCGGCGCGGCCGTCGTGCTGTCCCTGTTTATGATGAGCGTCACGCGGCCCGCCCGCGCCAAGACCGCCTGCGCCGATACGGCATGAGTCCGAAAATTCGCGCAATCTATCGCGTTTGAGCGTACAATAGCCTTACTTGGGGCCGATCCGGATTCGACGTGGGTCGCGAAACAACTCAGGGCATGCCGAGCACCAGTAAGCTCGTAAATCCACTGGAACACTACAAACGCCAACGACGAGCGTTTCGCTCTCGCCGCTTAATCGGTGAGCCGCTGCACTGATCTGTCCTTGGGTCAGGCGGGGGAAGGCAACTTCCCAGGGGGGCAACCCTCGAACCGCAGCAGCGACATTTACAAGGAATCGGTCTGCGCTGGGGTCACACGGTTCAGGCTTAAATTACGTGAATCGCCCTGGTCCGGCCTGTCGGTTGGCTAAGTCCAGGGTTAAATCCAAATAGGCCGACTACGCATGTAGAACTGGTTGCGGAGGGCTTGCGGACGGGGGTTCAATTCCCCCCGGCTCCACCAATACCCAAAATCCCAACCCTCATCGGTTGGGATTTTTTTTGGCTCATCGAGCATTACCGGGGAATGCGGCACGGATTTCCAGGAAGCAGTATTCGCGGACGTATCCATAGGCCAAGCACTCGACCCGGACGAGTCCGACTCACGCACCAAGGCTGGCTGGCTGGCCTTGTCCAGGGTCTGGACCGTGAGCCACCCCAGATCGAAGAACCTCGCCACCGCTTGCACATTGCTCGATCGCGGCAACTGGCCGCAAGCCTGTGCCCGGCGCGCTCCGCGGCTGGCGATGTCGATCACGAAACGGTACTTCACGCCGCCTTTGAGCATGCGCTCGTAGGCCTGGTTGACCTCGTCGGCGTGGGTCATCTCGATGCCGGCCACGATGCCGCGTTCGGCGCATAAGTCGAGCATTTCCTGGGTTTCGGGGATGCCGCCGATCATGCAACCAGCAAGGCTGCGGCGTTTCATGATGGGCTGAACACCTGGGGCGACGGATGCGGCGTGGCGGGCGCGCCTGCCAGCGGCCATGGCGCCATCGCGCTTGAGCAGCGCGAAATAGGGATCGAGATCGTGCGGCGCGGCGACGATGTTGAGGATGCAATCCAGGCTCCGGACACGGGCCGCCATCTCGTCCGCATGACGGGAGATGGCGACTTCGTGCGCGCCCATGGCGCGGGCCAGCTTGATGCCCATGTGTCCCAGGCCGCCGGTCCCCACCACGCCCACTTTGTGGCCAGGGCCGACGTTCCAGTGGCGCAAGGGCGAATAGGTCGTGATGCCAGCGCACAGCAGGGGCGCGGCGGCGGCGAGCTGCGCCTCGGAATGGCGGATGCGCGGCACGTAGCGCTCGCGCACCACGATCCTGCGAGTAGCCGCCCAGCGTACACAGGGATACAGGGTGCCTGCCCATTCCCGGCGGCCCCGGCATCCCGTTCCCAAGGCCCCCAAGAACCTCACCGCGCACAACGGCATCAACCAGAGAATGCCGAGGCCGAGAGGACTGTCCGTGTGGAGTTTCGCGCGCCGCGGCCGGCAGGTGAACGTGCAGGTCGACGGACAGCGCATCTTCAACACTGCACCGCCGCAGGTGGACGCGGCCCTGGCGGGCCTGGGCATCACGCTGCTGCCGGAAGACGAACTGGCGGAGCGCCTCGAGTCGGGCCGGCTCGTGCGCGCGCTGACGGACTGGTGCCCGAAATTCACGGGCTATCACCTCTATCCGAGCCGGCGGCAGCCTTCTCCCGCCTTTTCGCTCGTGGTGCGGGCCTTGCGGACCGCGGCGCCCGACGCGCCGGGGGTCAGGGCTGGGCGGAGGACGCGGCGGGGGCCGGCTGCGCCGAGCTGCCGGAAGACGGCGCAGCCGGCGTCTGCGTGGACGGCGGCCGCGCGGCCTCGCTGTCCGGGGCGGCCTGGCCGGGCTTGCCCGCGCCGCCGTCCGCCGGCGACGCGGCGGCCGGCGAGGACTGGGCCGAAGGCGCGCCCGGCGCCTTGGCGGGCGCGGGCTGCGCGCCCTGCCCCGGCTTGGCCGCCGCGCCGGCCGGCTGCGGATTCTGCGCGGGCGTGGTGCCCGACTCGATCGCGGCCTGCGCGGACGCCAGGTTCTGCGCCACCTGCTCGAAGAACCCGTCGTAGAACGCGCCGCGCGAGATGGTTTCGCTGGAGGTCTTGACCAGCGAATCGTCGCTGGCGCCCACTGGCATGGATACCGCGCCCAGCACGCTCAGGCCCACGCTGGCCGAATTGCTGGACTTCTTTATCGTGTACAGCTCGCGCAGCGCACTGGCGTAGACGACCGAGTCGCCGTTGCCGCTGGGCGCACAGTCCACGTTGAACAGGATCTGCGCATGCTGATTGCCGTTTTCCTTGTCCTGGTAGTTCTTGTGTCCGCTGACCCGGTTGGGCTCGGCCTTGTCGATGATGTACCCCTGCCCCAGCAGCGAACGCCGCCCGGCTTCGCAGGCCGCCTGGCTGGAGCCGGGGAAATTGCGGGAATAGGTGTTCCCCTGGGTGAAGGAATCGCGCTCGTCTATGGTCGGCGTGGCCGTGCAGGCCGCCAGCAGCGCGACGGCGCCGAGCAGGCCGGCGCGCGCCACGGGCAGCGCATGCCGGGAGGTGAGAAATCGGATAGGCGTGAAACGCATGGGGCGCGCCCCTGGCAATGACGAGCGTCCATTATTTCCCATTGCCGGGGCCGGGGCCTGAATCCAAGCGTATACAGGTCGCTATGTTTGTTACGGCGCGCCGCGCCGCCGCTGTCGTCCTGAAACGCTTTGTGGCGGCGTAAACGGATATGACGGCCGTGCGCCGCTGAATCCGGGCTGAAACGCCCGTCGCCCCTCATGCCGCGCCCCCGCGCTCGCTGCCCTGCCTGGCGCCGGCCACGAGCAGTCCGAGCGCCATCCATGCCGCGCCGCCCGCCAGGCCGACCGGGCCGCTGGAAACGAGCAGGACCAGCGCCATGAGAAAAGCCAGCGGCAGCAGGATGGCGGGAGCGGGCATCCGGAAGGCGGGCGCGGGCCCGGCGTTCTTGCGCAGCTTGGCCAGGGCCAGCAGCGGCGGAATGAAATGCACGACGTACAGGAAGCCGCCTATGGCGGTGGAAATGCGCAGCGTGCCCGTCAAGGCCACCAGCGCCAGCATGGCGCCGCTGAGCAGCACGGCGGCCCAGGGCGCTTGGGTCTGGGGGCTTACCCGCGCCAGGCCCGCCGGCAGCAGCCCGTCGCGCGCCATGGCAAAGCTGATGCGCGACGTCACCACCAGCACCGCGTTCGCGGTGGCGGCGGTCGTCAGCACGGCCACGCCGGCCACCAGGCGGCCGCCGATGCTTCCCATGAACGCCTGGGCCGCATCGGCCAGGGGCGCGGCGGACGCGCCGAGCAGGCGCCAATCCAGCGTGCCCAGCGCCGCGAACGCCACCAGCAGGTACACCACCAGCACGATGGCGAGCGTGAGCAGAATGGCCAGCGGCAGGTTTCTCTCCGGCCGCTCGATCTCTTCGCCCGCGGCCGCCACCATGTCGAAGCCGCCGAAGGCCAGGAAGGCGATGAGGGCGGCGGAGAGCATGCCGGACGCCCCATTGGGCATCCAGGGCGTGAACCGATGCGTCTGCACGGACGGCAGGCCGGCCAGTGCGAAGCCCAGCAGCCCGGCCAGGGCCACGCCGATCACCAGCACCTGCATCTGCCCCGAAAGCCTGACTCCGGCCGCGTTGACGGCAACGCAGGCCGCCACCAGCGCGATGGCGCCCCATGCCGGCGGCAGCCCGGTGAGCGATCCCAGGTAGCCGCCGAAGCCCAGCGTGACGTAGCCGCTGATGAACAGATAGGCACCCCAGAACACCCAGCCCATCAGGAACCCCCATCGCCGCCCCAGCACTTCGCGTGCGAAGGCATAGCCGCCCCCGGATTCGGGATAGCGGCAGGCGAGTTCCGCATAGGGCAGCGCGATCAGCAGCGACGCGAGGAATGCCAGCGCGAAGGCCAGCAGGGCCGCCGGGCCGGCTAGCGCGGCCGTGTGCCCCACCAGCACGAATATGCCTCCGCCGATGGTGCCGCCGACACCCAGCGCGACGGCGGCGCGCAGCCCCAGGGCCCGATGCAGCCGGGCGCGGCCAGCTCCGGTTTCTTTCCTGTTCATTGCGGCGCTCACCCGTTCACCAGCCCGATGCGCACCCGGCGGTTGTGGCGTCCTTTGTTGTCGATCTTGAGGATGCGAACGGGGCGCGACGCGCCGGTTTCCGACAGATGGGTGCCGCCGCAGGCCTGGCGGTCCAGGCCCGCGATTTCCACGATGCGTATGCCGCCGTCTTCCGTGGGCGGCGGGGCCGCCGACTTGGAGCGGATCAGGCCGTGTTCGCCGCGCGCCGTCTCCAGCGGCACGTAAACGTCCCGCACAGGCAGGTTCTGCCGGATGGCGTCGTTGATGGGGCCTTCCAGGGCCCGCAGGCGGTCGTTGTCGGCCTGCGGCACGTCGAAGTCCATGCGCGCCGTGCCGTCCTCGTTCATCTGCACGCCGGTCACCAGCGCGCCATCGAAGGCCTGGAACACGAACGCGTTGAGGATGTGCGTGCCGGTGTGCAGCTCGCGCATCATCTGCCGGAAGCCGGGATCGACCTCCGCCCGCACCGCGCCGGCCAGTTCGAGCGCGGGGTCCGCCAGCAACGCCCAGATCCGCCCGCCGTCGGCTTCGAAGCCGGCAACGGCGACCTCTCCGCCCCGGTGCCGCAACATGCCGCGGTCGGGCAATTGTCCGCCGCCGCCGGGGTAGAAAGGCGATTCGGCCAGCAGGACGCGGCCGGGCCTGGCGTGCGCCACCTGGGTTTCGAGAACGAGGATGTCGGGATGTGCGTGATAGAACGCCGGTGGAGCCATGCGAGCTTCCTGGAATGTCGATACGGTGTCCGGGAAGTATCGGCAAAGGCCGGCGCCGCGTATTGGCAAAAATTGCGCCGAGAGGGGCGCCGCGAAAGACGCCGGAAAAGGTGACGCTATCTCAATGCGCCGCACCCCGCGCGGCCGCCGCCCGGGCGAACTGCAGCGGCGTGATCGCATAGCACCGCTTGAAATGCTTCGTCAGGGCGCTCTGGTCATAGAAGCCGGTGGCCGCCGCCACCTGCGCGATCGGCATGCCGAGCCGCAGGTAGCGGCAGGCCCGCCCCAGGCGGACTTGGGTCAGGTAGGCATGGGGCGTCAGGCCCAGGCAGCGCTTGAACAGTCCGATGAGCTGGAACGGCGTGAGCCCGGCGGCCGCGCTCAAGTCTTCCAGGCGCAGATCCTGGGCGTGACGGTCGTTGACGAAATCGGTCACGATGCGCAGCAGGGCCCGGTCGCGCGGCGGCGGATCGATGCGTCCGCCGCCGCTGCCGTGGCGCCGGTAAAGCTGCCCGAACGTGGAGAACAGCAGCTCCCGTTCGCGGAAAAGATCGTGCCCGTCTTCCAGCGCCCGGTGCAGCGTCAGGAAGCTGTCGATCAGATCCCGGTCGCCGAACATGTTGCGGGTGAAATACGGCACGTCCTCGATTCCCAGCCCCCGGGCCACGGCGTCGATCGCCGACTGCGTGAGATAGAACGAACGGTAGCGCCAGCGCTCGCTGGAACCCATCCATCCCGCGTGCGCCTCGACCGGATTGAAGACGAACAAGGTCGACGAACGCGCCTCTTCCACCACGCCTCGGCTCTTGATGACCGAGCCCCCCGTTTCCGTGACGGCGATGACGAAACCGTCGTGCGTGTGCGGCGGATACTCCTGCGTGGTGAAATCCGCGCACATGAGGCTGAGGCCGGGGGTGTGCCTGTCCCACCAGTACCGCGACAGGTTTTTCGTGTCGGTGCGCGCCATGGGTCGATTCCCGGATTCCGTTTCCGCCTACGCCCGCAGCAGGCGCAGCGTGGCCTCGTCGGGGCCCTCGGGATAATAGCGCCGCAGCGCCTCGCCGAACCGGGCCTCGTCCGGGGCGACGGCGCTGAACAGCGTCAGGCACGAGCGCAGTTTCAGGTCGTCGGGGGAGCCGAATATGGCGTGGGGGTCGGCGCCGTCCAGGGCCAGCAGCCGGTCCACGCATTCGCGCAGCCGGGGGCCGAGCACGGGATGCCCGAGGTAGGCGGCCGCCTCCTCGCGCGAGGCGATGCCGTAGTAGCGGGCCGTGGCGCTGTGCCCCAGGCCCTGGAGCTGCGGAAAGACGAACCACATCCAGTGGCTGGTCTTGCGGCCTTGGGCCAGTTCGGCCAGGACGTCGTCGTAGACCCGGTCCTGGGCATCGGCAAAGCGCTGGAGGTTGTAGGGGTCTGCGCTCATGGCACGCGCTCCCGTCGTCATGAATCGCGGCCCGCGCGGGCAGGCCGACAATGCCGTTATACCTCCGGCCGGGCGCCGCTGTCGTCTTCTCCGGAAGGCCCGGCCGCTGCGCCGGCTTGCCGCGCGGGCCGCCTTGGCGGCGGCCGGACGGCCGCCCGCCGCTCAATAGGTGCTGCCCGGCGCCACGGCCTGCACGTCCTTGAACCGCGCGGCCAGGGCGCTGGTGGCCTGCACCAGCAGGCTGGTGTCCAGCCCTACGGCCACGAAGGCGCAGCCCATTTCCAGGTACTTGCGCGCCATGGCCTCGTTGGGCGTCAGGATGCCCGCCGCCTTGCCCGCCTTGCGCACGCGCGCGATGGCGTCGGCAATGGCGGCCTGCACGTCGGCATGGCCCGGGTCGCCCACGTGGCCCAGCGAGGCGGACAGGTCGGCCGGCCCGATGAACACGCCGTCCACGCCTTCGGTGGCGGCGATGGCGTCGAGGTTGTCCAGCCCCGCGCGGGTTTCCACCTGCACCAGCACGCAGACCTGTTCGTTGGCTTCCAGGAAGTACCCGGGGCGGCGGCCCCACAGCGAGGCGCGCGCGCCCGCCATGCCGCGGATGCCGCCCTTGCCGTCGTTCTGCGGATAGCGGGCGGCGCGCACGATGCGGCCGGCCTGTTCCGCCGTGTCGACCATGGGAACGAGCAGCGTCTGCGCCCCGAGGTCCAGGTACTGCTTGATGAGCATTTCGCCGACTTCGCCGTGTCCCATGGGCACGCGCGCGATGGGATGGCTGGCCGGATACGCGGCGATCGACTGCAACTGCGACAGCAGGGTCAGGGTGTCGTTGGGGCCGTGCTCGCCGTCGACGAGCAGCCAGTCGAAGCCGGCGCCGGCGCAGATCTCGGCGGTGTACGGGCTGCCCAACCCGAGCCACAGGCCGATCTGCGGCTGGCCGGCGCGCAGGGCGGCCTTGAAGCGGTTGACGGGGGTCTGCATCGATACCTCGCGTGGAAAGATGTTCAGGAAAAGCGGAAACGCAGCACGCCCAGCGGGCCGTAGTCGGCTTCGAAGCCATCGCCCTGGCGCGCCGCCACGGGGCGAGTGAACGACCCGGCCAGGATGAGCTGGCCGGGCTGCAGGGTTTCGCCCCACGGCGCCAGCTTGTTGGCGAGCCAGGCCACGCCGATGGCGGGATGGCCCTGCACGCCCGCGGCCAGGCCGGTTTCCTCGACCACGCCGTTCTGGCGCAGCACCGCGCCGCACCAGGGCAGATCGAGGCCGGCGGGGTCCGCCCGCCTGCCGCCGACGACCACCCCGGCGTTGGCCGCATTGTCGCTGATCGTATCGTAGACCTTGCGCATGGCGCGCGTGTGGCGGTCGAACTGTTCGATACGGGCGTCGATGATCTCGATGGCCGGTGTCACGTAGTCGGTGGCGTCCAGCACGTCCTGCAGCGTGACCTCCCCGGCCCGGCCGGAACCGCCCAGCGGCGACTTCAGCACGAAAGCGAGCTCCACCTCCACGCGCGGCGCGATGAAGCGGGAAGCGGGAATGGCCAGTTCCTGGCCTTCCACGCAGGTAAAAAGCATGGAATCGAGCAGCGTGCCGAAATCGGGCTCGTCGATCTGGCTGGCCTGCTGCATGGCGCGCGAGGTCAGGCCGATCTTGTGGCCGATGATCTTGCGGCCGGCGGCGACCTGCATACGCACCCAGGCCCGCGAAACGCGATAGCCGTCTTCGATGGTCATGCCGGGGTAGCGCTTGGAAAAATGCTCCACCTGCATGCGCGATTTCTCGCTGGCGTCGAGTTCCTGCGCGAGCTGGATCAGAAGTTCGTCGGAAAACATGGTCTGGATGCTCCAAGGCGCCGGCAAGGCCGGACGCGGGCGTCGCTAGCGGGAAAAAAGCGGATGCAGGGTGCTGTGCTTGCCGTCGTAAACCTGGCCGGGGCTTTCATCCACCTGCACGGTGAGGCCCAGGTGCCCGGCGGCGAAAACCGGCGCCAGGTGCTCGCGCGCGCAGGCCAGCAGCGCATCGCCCGCGGCCTGCCTGACCGCATCGGAGCGGCCCCGCCCCATGCGCAGGTTGACGTAGACGAAACCGTAATCGCCGTCGCCGCCCGCGGCCTTGCCGGCCGCGCCGCCGTCGGCCACGGCGTAGTGGGGGGCGGGATAGGCGTAGACGCGCGTGCCGCCCGTGGGAAAGACCTGGCTGCCGTCTTCGGCGCGCACCGCGAGCATGGCGTCGGCCAGCTTGCGGCACAAGCCGCCCATGTCGGCGCGGGCGTCCAGGTTGCCGGTGTAGAGGATGACGACGTGGGGCATGGCAGTCCTTGCGCAGCGTTTATCCGAGGGTGATGTGGGCCCGCTGGATGATGTCGGCGTACTTGGCGGTTTCGCTGGACACGAAGGCGGCGAACTGCTCCACGCTGCCCGATTGCTCCACGATGCCGCCCCTGGCGAATACTTCCCGCACGTTGGGCGCGGCCAGGGCCTGGTTGACCTCGGCATTGATGCGCCGGACGATGGCGTCCGGCGTGCCGGCGGGTGCGAGCAGGCCCTGCCAGGAGTTCGACTCGATGGACGCGCCCTGCTCCGCCAGCGTGGGAATGCCGGGCGCGAAGCGCGAACGCTGCAGCGTGGCCATGCCCAGCGCGACCAGCTTGCCGCGCTCGACGTGCGCGCGGAACTCGGACCAGTTGCCGAACATCACGGACACCTGCCCGCCCAGCAGGTCGGTCAGCGCCGGGCCCTGGCCCTTGTACGGCACGTGCACCATGTCGATGCCGAGCTTCTGGCACAGCGCGGCCGCCGACAGGTGGGCCGAGGTGCCGTTGCCGAACGAGGCGTAGGTCAGCGTGCCCGGCTTGTCCGAGGCCGCCTTCTTCAGGTCGGCCAGGGTCTTGAGCCCGCTGTCCGGGTGGGTCGCCAGCACGTGCTCCGACAGGCCCATGAGCGCCACGGGGCGCAGGTCGCGCGCGGTGTCGTAGGGCAGGTTCTTCACCAGGGTCTTGTTGGCCGTGAAGCTGTTGGCCACGCACACCAGCGTGTAGCCGTCCGCGGGCTGCTTGGCGACGTAGTCCACGCCGATCACGGTGCCCGCGCCGGGCTTGTTCTCCACGATGACGGACACGCCCAGCTGCCTGGACAGCTCGCTGCCGATGAGGCGCGTCACCATGTCAGTGGTGCCGCCGGGCGGGAACGGCACCACGATGCGCACGGGCCTGGCGGGCCAGGCGCCCTGAGCGGCCCGCGCCAGGCCGCATGAGCAGGCCAGCGCGGCGGCGGCCGAAGCCTGCAGGAATTGACGACGTTGCATGGATGTCTCCTGGTTGTTCTCTTTGCCTTGGGCCGCCGTCTCAGGCGCCCCAGCGGGGAATGTGATGAGAGCCCAGCGACACGGCGACGTTCTTGGGCTCGCAGAAAACTTCATAGCTCCAGGTGCCGCCTTCGCGGCCCGTGCCCGATGCCTTGGTGCCGCCGAAGGGCTGGCGCAGGTCGCGCACGTTCTGGCTGTTGACGAAGCACATGCCGGCCTCGATGGCCGCGGCCACCCGGTGGCCGCGGCCGAGGTTCTCCGTCCAGACGTAGCTCGACAGGCCGTAGACGGTGTCGTTGGCCAGGCGCACGGCTTCTTCTTCGTCGCCGAACGGGATAATGCACGCCACGGGGCCGAAGATCTCGTCCTGGGCGATCCGCATGCGGTTGTCCACGTCGGCGAACACGGTGGGCAACACGTAGTTGCCCTTGCGCACGCGGGCCGGCAGCGGGGGCGTTTCCAGGCCGCCGCACAGCATGCTGGCGCCCTCTTTCCGGCCCAGCTCGATGTAGCGGCGCACCTTGGCCAGGTGATTGGCGCTGATCATGGGGCCGACGATGGTCTGCTCGTCCAGCGGGTCGCCCACGGCGATCTTGCGGGCGCGCTCCACGAAGCGCTCGACGAAGCGGGGATAGATGCCCTTCTGCACCAGGATGCGGCTGCCGGCCGTGCAGCGCTCGCCATTGTTGGAAAAGATCATGAAGACGGCGGCGTCCAGCGCGCGCTCGAAGTCGGCGTCGTCGAAGATCACGAACGGACTCTTGCCGCCCAGCTCCATGCTGAACTTCTTCAGGCCGGCCGCCTGCACGATGCGGTTGCCGGTGGCCGTCGAGCCGGTGAACGACACGGCGCGCACGTCGCGGTGCGCGACCAGCGGCTCGCCCGCATCCTTGCCGTAGCCATGCACCAGGTTGAGCACGCCGGCCGGAATGCCGGCCTCCAGCGCCAGCTCGCCCAGGCGCGCGGCCGACAGCGGCGAAAGCTCGCTCATCTTGAGCACCGCCGTGTTGCCGAAGGCCAGGCAGGGCGCGACCTTCCAGGTGGCCGTCATGAACGGCACATTCCAGGGCGAGATCAGCGCACACACGCCCACCGGATGGAACAGCGTGTAGTTCAGGTGGGTGGCGGTGGGATAGGTGTGGCCGTCCACCCGGGTGCACATCTCGGCGAAGTAGTAGAAGTTGTCGGCCGCGCGCGGCACGAGTTGCCTGCCGGTCTGGGCGATGACCTGTCCGCAGTCGTCGGTCTCGGTCTGCGCGATGTCGGGCGCATGGCGGGCGATCAGGTCGCCCAGCTTGCGTATGAGCCTGGCGCGCTCCGGCGCGGGCGTGCCGGCCCATTTGGGAAAGGCCGCGCGCGCCGCGGCCACGGCGGCGTCCACTTCGGCCGCTCCGCCCGCCGCGACCTCGGCCAGCACTTCCTGCGTGGCGGGATTGACGGTTTCGAAATAGTCCTGGCCGGCGACGGCCTTGCCGTCGATGAGATGGTCGATGCGCATGAAGGAATTCCGGATAAAGAGAGATGCCGCGCCGCGTCAGTGCGACGGCGGCGCGGGCGGTTCGCCGGCAATGGTATTGACCAGCCGGCCCACGCCCTCGACTTCCGTGACGATCTCGTCGCCCGCCTTGGAATCCGCCACGCCGACGGGCGTGCCGGTCAGGATCAGGTCGCCGGGGTTGAGCGTCATGAAACCCGACAGGTGCGCGATCAGCGCAGGAATGTCGTGCACCATGTCGCGCGTGTTGCCGTCCTGCTTCAGCTCGCCGTTGACCCAACTGCGCAGGCGCAGGTTCATGGGATCGGGAATGTCGGCCGCGTCCACGAACCACGGCCCCACTGGCGTGGCGCCGTCGCGGTTCTTCACGCGCAGGTTCGGCCGGTAGAAATTCTCGAGATAGTCGCGGATGGCGTAGTCGTTGGCCGCGCAGTAGCCCGCCACCACGTCGTAGGCCCGTTGGCGCGGCACGTTGCGGCACGTCTTGCCGATCACCACGCCCAGCTCGCATTCGAAGTGCATGTAGTCCACGTCGGCAGGACGCCAGGTCTTGCCGCGGTGCCCTTGCAGCGCGTTCGGCCCCTTGAGGAAGACGAGCGGTTCCTCGGGCGCCTTGTTGAAGGCGATTTCCTTGGCATGGTCGGCGTAGTTCAGCCCCAGCACGAAGACGGTGCCGAATTCCAGCGGAGGCAGCCACTGCGCCTCGGCCTCGTCCAGCAGGCGACCGTCGGGCAGCCTCACCCGTCCGTCCGCGCCCTCCGTCACCTCGACGACCCGGCCCTCGTAGCGTATGCGTCCGTGTTTCATGCCTGCGCTCCTTCCTGCGCCGCGGCCGCCTCGGCCACGATGCGATGCGCCAGCCGGCCCAGGCCCGGCGCCTCGATCTCCACCAGGTCGCCCGGACGCGCCAGCGGCGAGCCCTCGCCCGGCCCCAGCAGCAGCACGTCGCCGCGCGAGAGCGTCATGAACGCCGTTACGTCGGCAATCAGTTGCGCGGCCGGCCTCACCAGTCCGGCAAAACCGCGCCGCCAGGCGGGCCGGCCGTTGATCGAAACCTGCAGCGTGGCGGACGCGATGTCGTAGCCGTCGCCCGGCGCGTATGGCCCGCTCATGGGGCAGAAGCCGTCGCGGCAACGCTGGCGGATCGCGGGGCGGAAATAATTGTCGTGCGGCAAGGTGATGTCGCTGGCCAGCACGAAACCCGCCACGTGGGCCATGGCGTCGCGTACCTCCACGCGCGTGGCGGGCGCGCCGATGAGCAGGCCGATGGTGGCATCGAGCCGGACCGCCCCGGGTTCGGCGGGAATCGCCACGGCGGCGCCGTCGCGCGCATAGGTGTTGCGCGGCTTGATGTACAGCACCGGCGCCCTGGGCGCGGCCTTGTAGGGAGGCGCGTCAAACTGCGGCGCCAGCCGCCGCACGGTGGCGGCGTCGTTAAGCAGCACGCCGTACACCGTGCCCAGGGGCTGCCTGTCGTCGAGAAGAAAGGGTTGCGGTTTCATGATGGATATTTAGTTAACATGATAATTATTATCCGGCCGACCACCCCCGTCAATCGAACGGCCCGCAGGGTTTTCCCGCAACGGCAGGGCAAAAACAAACAGGCCCCGCGGGGCCTGTTTGAATGGTGCATGGACGAAAACGCGCGAACAGCGCATGGGGATCCGTTCCCCGCCATGGCGCGCCGGCGTCCCGCTATGGCTCGGCCGCAGCGGGACGCGCTTCGGACAGGCGCCTAGGCCTGGCGATTGCCGAACAGGCTGGACAGCGAGCCCAGCAGTTCCGCGGGGTTGAAACCCTGCTGGCCTTCCTGGACCTGCCCCGAGGGCGTGGCCTGGTCCACCAGTTGCGGCAGCAATTGCGACAGCGTAGCCAGCACCGAATCCTGGTCCTGCCCGGTCTTGGCGGCCAGCTCGTCCACCATGCCGGGCTCCAGCACCTGGCCGAGCTGGCCGGGGCTGACCGGCTGGTTCTGCCCGGTGCCGACCCAGGAAGCCACGATTTCGCCCAGGCCGCCCTTCTGGAAGCTGGCGATCAGGCCGGACAGGCCGCCCGGGTATTTGTTCAGCAGTTCGATCAGGGCGGGCAGCAGCGCGGCGGCGGCCAGCCCGCCCGCGGCTCCGCCCTGGCGCTGGCCGCCGCCAGCCATCGAAGCCAGATCATCCAATAGACTCATCGCCGTACTCCCGGGAAAAAAATCGGAAAACCAGTATAGGTCAGCGCGGCCCGCATGGCCGCGCGCCGGGCCCCGGCCTTACAAACCTTAGCGATTTGCCCCGGCCTCGCCTTCCAGCCTCGGCTTCCACTCTTCGACCTCGCCTAGGCGCGCGCGCTTCTCGAACAGCGCCCGCCAGTTGGGGGACAGTTCCGGCAGGGCCGCCAGCGTCCGCAGGATGCCGGCATCGAGCACCCGCCGGTTGAGAATGTCCTGCACGCGCGCCAGCGTCCATTGCGGGTGCGGGCGCGCCTGCAGCGCCAGCGTGTCGCCGGGCGACAGCCAGCCCGGCTCCAGCACCCGGTAGTACCAGCCCGTCATGCCGCTGGCCTGCACCCGCGCCGACATGCCGGGCGCGCCGAAGCGGTGGTTGAGCTTCCAGCACGGCTGGCGCGCCTGCGACACCTGGATGAGCGCGCCGCCGGCGCGGAATACGTCGCCCACGCAGACGTCCGCTTCCGTCATGCCGACGGTGGACAGGTTTTCGCCGAACGCGCCGGGCGCCGCCAGCACGGGCAGCTCGCCCAGCTCGCCGCGCCAGCGCGCGTAGTGCTCGCGGGCGTAATGGTGCAGGGCCTTTTCCGGGCCGCCGTGGTGGCGCCGGTCGGCCTGCTCGTCGCCGTCCAACCCTTCCAGCCCGAGCCGGAGGCGGCCGGGCGCGGGCTGCTTGCCGATGGCGCTGGTCTTGCCGGAATCGCCCAGCGGGCGCACCGGGCCGGTCAGCAGCGCGTCGATGACGATGGGTTCCATGGGCATGGGGGTCAGGCGGCCGGGGCGGTCAGCGCAGCCAGCTCGGCCTCGTCGAAGCCCGCCGCGCGGCGCGCCTCCAGGTTGAAGGGGCCGCGCAGGCGCGGCGCGCCATAGCGCTGCGCAAGCTCGGCATAGCAGGCCACCGGGTCGGCGCCGGCCTGCGCGCACAGGTGCCGGTACCAGCGGTTGCCGATGGCGACGTGACCGATCTCGTCGCGCAGGATGATGTCCAGGATGGCCGCGCTTTCGGCGTCGCCCGCCCCCGCCAGCTTGTCGCGGATGAGCGGCGAGGCATCCAGTCCGCGCGCTTCCAGGGTGCGCGGCACCAGCGCCAGCCGCGCCAGCAGGTCGCCGCGGGTTTTCTCGGCCATTTCCCAGAGCCCGTTATGCGCGGGAAAGTCGCCGTAGGCATATCCCAGCGCGGCCAGGCGCCGGTTGAGCAGGTCGAAATGGTGGGCTTCCTCGCGCGCCACGCGCAGCCAGTCCCGGTAGAACGCCTCGGGCATGCCGGAAAAGCGCCAGACGATGTCCAACGCCAGGTTCACGGCATTGAACTCGATGTGGGCCAGCGCGTGCAGCAGGGCCGCCCGCCCTTCCACCGTGGCCATGGACCGCTGTTTCACCTGGGCCGGCGACACCAGCTCGGGACGCGCCGGGCGTCCCGGCAGCGGCGCGGCGGCGGCGAGTTCTCGCGCGGCGTCCACCCTGGCGTCGTCGGCGATGGCGCGCACCGCGGCCAGCTTGTCCGGCCATGGCCCGGCCGCGAGCGCGGCCAGCGCCCGTTCGCGCAGGCACGTCGCCTGGCCGCCGGCCCCGGCCGGCACGGAAAAACGGCTATGCATGATGAGGTTTCCAGAAACAGAGGGGCCCGGTACACCTCGCGGGCCGCCCGCGGCGCGCGCCCTCGGGCTGCGTCGCCAGCACAGACTTTATCATTCACGCATGGACTCCTCCCCGCGCCTGACCCTGGAAACCGACCTGCGCCGCATCGACGCCCGCGCCTGGGACGCGCTGGCGGGCGACCAGCCCTTTCTCAAGCATGCGTTCCTGTGCGCGCTGCACGACACGGGCTGCGCCTCGCCGCGCAGCGGCTGGTCGCCGCACTACCTGGCGCTGTGGCGCGGCGACACCCTGGCGGCCGCCTGCCCCCTCTACCTGAAATCGCATTCGCGCGGCGAGTACGTGTTCGACTACGCCTGGGCGGACGCCTTCGAGCGCCACGGGTTGCGCTATTACCCCAAGCTGCTGTGCGCGGTGCCCTTCACGCCGGTGACGGGGCCCCGCCTGCTGGCCGCCTCGGACGCCGACCGCCTGCGCCTGGCGCATGCCATGGCCGCCTTCGCCGAAGAGACGGGCGTGTCCTCGCTGCACGTGCTGTTTCCCGCCGAGGCCGACCGGCTCGCGCTGGAAAGCGCCGGGTTCCTGCTGCGCGAAAGCGTGCAGTTCCATTGGCGCAACGCGGGCTACGCCGACCTGGACGCCTTCCTGGCCGCCATGAGCCACGACAAGCGCAAGAAGATCCGCCAGGACCGCAAGAAAGTGGCGGCCGCCGGCCTCGCGTTCCGCTGGCTGCGCGGCGCGCAGATCGGACCGGCCGAGCTGGACTTTTTCTATGCCTGCTACCAGGGCACCTATTTCAACCACGGCAACCCGCCCTACCTCAGCCGCGAATTCTTCGCCCGCGCCTTCCGCGCGGACCCCGACGCCTTCGTGCTGATCCTGGCCTGCCGGGGCGAGCAACCCGTGGCGGCAGCCCTGAACCTCGCCGGCGGCGACGCGCTGTATGGACGCTACTGGGGCGCCGCCGAGTACGTGCCCGGCCTGCACTTCGAAACCTGCTACCTGCAGTCCATCGCCTATTGCATCGCGCACGGCCTGGCGCGCTTCGAGGGCGGCGCGCAAGGCGAGCACAAGATGGCGCGCGGCCTGCTGCCCACGCCTACCTGGTCGGCGCACTGGATCGCCGACCGGCGCTTCGCCGCCGCGATCGAAGACTTCCTGGAACGGGAAACCGCTGCCGTGGCCGGCTACCTGGGCGAGCTGGAAGCGCACACGCCCTTCAAGCGGCGCGCAGGCTGAAGCTTCAAAGAAAGCGGTCCAGCAGCTTGCGGCTGTGGCGGTCCAGCGAAAGCGCGTCGCGGATCAGGTAGAAAATGCCGTGGCTGTCGGCGATGAGCAGCGTCTGCCCGTGCAGGCGCCGGATGTCTTCCTCGCCGCGCAGCGTGAAAGACGTGGAGCCCCTGTCGGTTTCCACGTCCCAGACGCTGGGCGTGGCGTAGGTGGACACGCTGACCAGCCGCTGGATCACCGGCATGAACTCGCGGGCGGCAAGCTCTTCCTCGATGAGGTCGCGCGCCGGGGCGGGCAGGTCGGCCAGGCGGTCGATCCAGAGCAGTTCGCGCCCTTCGGACGACACCAGGGACAGGCCGTGATCGGCGTCGCTGATGGGAAATGCGCGCACCGGGACCACGCCGTCGTACGTCTGTCCGTCGGCGGACTCGAACACGAGCCGCCCGAAGGCGTTGCGGCGCAGTTGGAATGCGGGAAGCGTCATGGCGGTTTCCGTTGTTGCGTCCTGGGGCGGTCAGGTCGGCGGGGCGTCAGGCCACGGCGGCCACGTCTTCGCCGCCCGCGGAGGCCGCGGCCTCGGCGTCGGCCTCCGCCTGCCGCGCCTGCGCCTGGTAGAGCCGGTAGTAGGCGCCTTCGCGCGCCATGAGTTCCTCGTGCGGCCCCTCTTCCACCACCTGCCCGCGGTCAAGCACGACCAGCCGGTCGGCCTTGCGCAGCGTGCTCAGGCGGTGGGCGATGGCGATCGTGGTGCGGCCGCGCACGAGATTGTCCAGGGCTTTCTGGATCTCTTTCTCGGTGGTGGTGTCCACCGAGGAGGTGGCCTCGTCCAGGATAAGGATGCGGGGGTCGATGAGCAGCGCCCGCGCGATGGAAATGCGCTGCCGCTCGCCGCCGGACAGGGCCTGTCCGCGCTCGCCGACCAGCGAATCGTAGCCGTGCGGCAGGCGCAGGATGAATTCGTGCGCATGGGCCGCGCGCGCCGCGGCGATGATCTCCTCGCGCGTGGCCTCGGGCCGGCCGTAGGCGATGTTCTCGGCGATGGTGCCGAAGAACAGGAACGGCTCCTGCAGCACCAGTCCGATGTGGCGGCGGTACTCCGCCACCCGCAGGCTGCGGATGTCCGCTCCGTCGACCAGCACCGCGCCTTCCGACACGTCGTAGAAGCGGCAGATCAGGTTGATGAGGGTGCTCTTGCCCGATCCGCTGTGCCCCACCAGGCCGATCATTTCGCCGGGCGCGATGTCCAGGTTCAGCCCGCGGATGACCTGCCGGTTGCCGTAGCGGAATCCCACGTCGCGCAGCTCGATGCGCCCGTGCAGGTGCGACAGGCTGGCCGGACGCTGGGGTTCGGGCACGCTGGACACGTGGTCCAGGATGTCGAAGATGCGCTTGGCGCCCGCCGCCGCTTTCTGCGTGACCGACACGATGCGGCTCATGGAATCCAGGCGCGTGTAGAAGCGCCCGATGTAGGCCAGGAAGGCCGCCAGCACGCCCACCGTGATCTGGTGCTGCGACACCTGCCAGATGCCGAAGATCCACACCACCAGCAGGCCGATCTCGGTCAGCAGCGTCACCGTGGGCGAGAACAGCGACCACACCGTATTGACGCGGTCGTTCACTTCCAGGTTGCGGTTGTTGGCCTCGCGAAAGCGCTGCACTTCGCGCTTTTCCTGGGCGAAGGCCTTGACCACGCGGATGCCCGGGATGGTGTCGGCCAGCACATTGGTGATTTCCGACCAGATGCGGTCGACCTTCTCGAATCCATGGCGCAGGCGGTCGCGCACCGAATGGATCATCCAGATGATGAAAGGCAGCGGCACCAGCGTGACCAGCGCCAGCCACGGATTGATGGACACCAGGATCACCGCGGTCATGGCGATCATGAGCACATCGGTGGCGAAATCCAGCAAGTGCAACGACAGGAACACGCAGATCCGGTCGGTTTCGCTGCCGATGCGGGATATCAGGTCGCCCGTGCGCTTGCCGCCGAAATACTCCAGCGATAGCTGCTGCAGGTGCTCGTAGGTGGTGGTGCGCAGGTCGGCGCCGATGCGTTCGCTGACCCAGGCCAGGATGTAGGTGCGCGCCCAGCCCAGTCCCCACGCCAGGAACGCCGAGGCCAGCAGCCCGCCCAGGTAGAGCCGCACTTTGCCGTATTCGATGGGCGCGCCGTTCTGGAACGGGATGAGCACGTCGTCCATGAGCGGCATGGTCAGGTAGGGCGGCACCAGGGTCGCGGCCGTGCCCAGCAGGGTCAGCAGGAAACCGGCCAGCAGCGGCATGCGGTACGGCCGGGCGAAGCGCCACAGCCGCAGCAGCGCCCAGGTCGAGGGCGGCGCGGCGGATTCCCGGGAGCAGGTGGGGCAGTCGTCCCGCCCTTCCGGAATGGCGCCGCCGCAGGTGGGACACAGACGCGGCGCCGCCTCAAGGCGCTGGCCGGACAGGTGCAGCGCCTGCTGCGCCTCGAACCGGCCCAGCAGCCGCAGCGCGGCCGGATTGCGCGCCAGCGTGAAGCGCCAGGCGGCCAGGCGCTCCTGGTCGTCGTGCAGTTCGAGCTGCGCCGCGCCCGCGTGGTCGGTCAGGGACAGGGCGAGCTGGGCGCCGTAGGGCCAGCATTGCCAGCCCGTGCCGTCGGGGCTGCGCGCCAGCAGCCGGCGATCGGTCGCCGCCACGAAACCCGCGCGGAACTTTAGCCTGCCGTCGAGGTCTGTCTCAAGCCAGGCCAGCAGAATTTCGCCCGGCTCCAACTGGGCGCTGAGCTCGCCGCCCCACGGCGCGGGTACCGCATCGGCAGAGCCGGAAAACTGGTGTGTTTTTTTCATTGGAACGCTGGGTGAACCGCGCCTGGATCCTCGGGACGGCAACGATTTTCGCCGCCCCGGACGCCCGGGAAACCCCGCGGCCGAAAAGCTGTGATTTCCTTACAACACAGCGATTCTCGCCTCGCAAGGCGGCGTATAGTATCAGCCGATTTTTCTTATTAGGAATATCCGGGATCCCCCACTCGTTGGCATCCTTTTTCCAAGGCGCAGCTCCACGCGATCCGCGATCAGGCAACAGGGGCGTCCGCGCGTGCCAACGTGCTTTTCACGTAAATTAAAACATGAAAAAGAAAGACATTGAATTTCTCGATGTCGTGGCTTTGCGCGGCCCGAACATTTGGACCTATCGCCCCGTGCTCGAAGCCTGGGTGGATATCGGAGAGCTGGAAGACTACCCTTCCAACACCATTCCCGGCTTCTACGAACGGCTCACCGCCTGGCTGCCGACCCTGATCGAGCACCGCTGCAGCCCGGGCGTGCGCGGCGGATTCCTGCAGCGCCTGAAAGAAGGCACCTGGCCGGGCCATATCCTGGAACACGTCACGCTGGAGCTGCAGAACCTGGCCGGCCTTCCCGGCGGCTTCGGCAAGGCGCGCGAAACCTCTACGCGCGGCGTCTACAAGGTGGTGGTGCGCGCCTGGCAGGAACAGGTCACCCGCACCGCCCTGCAGGAAGCGCGGAACCTGGTCATGGCCGCCATCGAAGACCGGCCCTTCGACGTCGAGGCCGCCGTGGCGCGGCTGCGCGGGCTCGTGGACCGGCACTGCCTGGGCCCCAGCACGGCCTGTATCGTCGACGCCGCCGACGACCGCGACATTCCCTATATCCGGCTGTTCGAGGGCAACCTGGTGCAGTTCGGCTACGGGTCGCGCCAGCGCCGCATCTGGACCGCGGAAACCGATCGCACCAGCGCCATCGCCGAAGGTATTTCGCGCGACAAGGATCTCACCAAGGAACTGCTGGCGACCTGCGGCGTGCCGGTGCCGGAAGGCCGTCTGGTCGAAAACGAGGACGACGCCTGGGAAGCCGCGCAGGACATCGGCCTGCCGGTGGTGATCAAACCTTACGACGGCAACCACGGCCGGGGCGTATTCACCAACCTGCTCACGCGCGAGGAAATCGTCTCGGCCTACCGGGTCGCCGTGGAAGAAGGCAGCGGCGTCATCGTCGAACGCTTCGTGCCCGGCAACGAGCACCGGCTGCTGGTCGTGGGCGACCGCATGGTGGCCGCCGCGGCCGGCGAGCCCGCCTGGGTCACCGGCGACGGCGTATCCACCGTGAAAGAGCTGATCGACCTGCAGCTCAACACCGACCCGCGCCGCGGCCGCACGGAAAACCATCCGCTCAACCCGGTCCGCCTGGATTCGGCCGCCACCCTCGAGATCGCGCGCCAGGGCCTCGCCGCGGACAGCGTGCCCGCGCAGGGGCAGCGCGTGCTGGTGCAGCGCTCGGGCAATGTGGCCTTCGACGTGACCGACCGCGTGCATCCCGACGTGGCCGCTGCCGTGACCCTGGCCGCCCGCGTGGTGGGCCTGGACATCGCGGGCGTGGACCTGGTGGCCGAGGACATCTCGCGCCCGCTCGAGGAACAGCGCGGCGCCATCGTGGAGGTCAACGCCGGGCCGGGCCTGCTCATGCACCTCAAGCCCGCCGACGGCAAGCCGCGCCCCGTGGGCCGCGCCATCGTGGACCATCTTTTTCCTGCGGGCGAAGACGGCCGCATACCTATCGTGGGCGTCACCGGCACCAACGGCAAGACCGTGGTCGCGCGCCTGGTGGCGCGGCTGCTGCACCTGTCGGGCAAGCGCACGGGGCTGGCCTGCAGCGAAGGACTCTATCTCGACCGCCGCCTGGTGCAGAAAGGCGACCGGGCCGACTTCGACTCGGCCACGCGCCTGCTCGTGAACCGCAACGTGGACGCGGCCGTCATCGAGAACGACAGCGGCGTCATCCTGGGCCAGGGCCTGGCCTACGACCGCTGCCACGTCGGTGTGGTAACCAACATCGACGACGCGGACCACCTGGGCGATTTCGACGTCAACGACGCCGAGCGCATGTTCAACGTATTCCGCACGCAGGTCGATGTGGTGCTGCCCACGGGCGCGGCCGTGCTCAATGCGCGCGACCCGCGCGTGGTGGAAATGGCCGAACTCTGCGATGGCAGCGTCATCTTCTTCGGCATTTCGCCCGACCTGCCTGCCATCGACGGGCACCGCGGCCAGGGCGGCCGCGCCGTCTTCGTGCGCGACGGCGGCATCGTGCTCGCCCAGGGCGGCGCCGAGGAACGGCTGGCCGACGTGGCTTCCATCCCCCTCACCCATGGCGGGCGCGTGGCGTTCCAGGTGGAGAACGTGCTGGCCGCCGTGGGCGCGGCCTGGGCGCTCGACATCCCGGTTCCGCTGATCCGCGCGGGCATCGAGACTTTCGACATCGACCAGGCGGACGCACCCTGGCAGTTCACCTTGTTCGAGCGCGGCAACGGCACCGTCGTGGTGGACGACGTGCACAACAGTTCGGCGCTGCGCGCCCTCATCGACGCCATCGGGCAGTTCCCGGCCGCGCGCCGCACGGCGGTCTATTCCGCCGGCGCGGACCGCCGCGACGAAGAACTGCTGGCCCAGGGCAGGCTGCTGGGCCAGTCGTTCGACCAGGTCGTGCTCTACGACGACGCCACGGTGCGCAGCCGCAGGCCGGCGGGCGAAGCCCGCGCCCTGCTGCGCCGGGGCGCGGAGCAAGGCGGCCGCGCCAGCGCCATCGTCGACGAGCCCGACCACGCGCGGGCCATCGAGGCCACGCTGGGCGCCATGCAGCCGGGCGATTTCGTCCTGCTGCAGTCGGACGAGGCATTCTCCGGCCCCACCATCGACCTGGTCCGCCGCTGGATCCAGCAACACTGACCATTTTCCGCGCGCCGGCCCGCCGGGCGGCGCATGCTAGACAGGAAATCCTGCCATGGAAGTTTCTCGTATCCGGGCGCTGCGCGGCCCGAATCTCTGGAGCAAGAACACGGCCATCGAGGCCATCGTGTCCTGCGCCGACGCCGAATGCTCCATCGAAAACCTGCCCGATTTCGAGCCCCGGCTGCGCGCGCGCCTGCCGCAGACCGGCGTGCTGCGGCCCGATGGCCACCAGGGCGCGGTGTCTATCGCGCACGTGCTGCAGATCGTGGCGCTGACCCTGCAGGCCTACGCCGGCTGCCCCGTCACCTTCGGCCGCACCGCGGCTACGGTCGAGCCCGGCGTGTTCCAGGTCGTGGTCGAATACAGCGAGGAAGAAGTGGGCCGCCTGGCCATGGACCTGGCCTGCGAACTGGTGCGGGCCGCCCTGGACGACACGCCCTTCGATCTGGCCGGCGCGCTCAAGCGCCTGCGCGAGCTGGACGAAGACGTGCGCCTGGGGCCCAGCACGGGCGCCATCGTCCATGCCGCCGTGGCCCGCAACATCCCCTACCGCCGGCTCACGCAGGGCAGCATGGTGCAGTTCGGCTGGGGCAGCAAGCAGCGCCGCATCCAGGCCGCCGAAACCGATCTCACCAGCGCCATTTCCGAGTCCATCGCCCAGGATAAGGAACTCACCAAAATGCTGCTGGAAGCGGCGGGCGTGCCCGTGCCGCGCGGCCGCTCGGTAGGCTCGGCCGGGGAAGCCTGGGAAGCCGCCCAGGAGCTGGGCGGCCCCGTGGTCGTCAAGCCGCGCGACGGCAGCCAGGGCCGCGGCGTAGCCGTGAACATCGAAACGCGCGAGCGCGTGGTCCAGGCTTTCGAGGCCGCCGCGGAGATCAGCTCCGAAGTCATCGTGGAGCGCTACATTCCCGGCCACGACTTCCGCCTGCTGGTGGTGGGCGACACGCTGGTGGCGGCGTCGCGCCGCGATCCGCCGCAGGTTACCGGAGACGGCCGCCACACCATCCGCGAGCTGGTGGAACAGGTCAATGCCGACCCGCTGCGCGGCGACGGCCACGCCACGTCGCTCACCAAGATCCGTTTCGACGACATCGCGCTGGCCACGCTCAGGAAACAGGGCTACGAGGCCGACTCGGTGCCACCGCCCGGCACGCTGGTGTTCCTGCGCAACAACGCCAACCTGAGCACCGGCGGTTCGGCCACCGACGTAACCGACGAGGTGCATCCCGAGCTGGCGGCGCGCGCCGTGGCCGCCGCCCGCATGATCGGGCTGGACATCTGCGGCGTGGACGTGGTGGCCGAGAGCGTGCACCTTCCGCTGGAAGAGCAGCATGGCGGCGTGGTCGAAGTGAACGCCGCGCCCGGCCTGCGCATGCACCTGAACCCCTCGTTCGGCAAGGGCCGCGCCGTGGGCGAGGCCATCATCGCCAACATGTATGCCGACGGCGAGGACGGCCGCATCCCGGTCGTGGCGGTGGCCGGCACCAACGGCAAGACCACCACCGTGCGCCTGACGGCGCACCTGCTGGCCACGGCCGGCAACCGCGTGGGCATGACCAACTCCGACGGCGTCTACATCGCGGGACGGCGCATCGATACCGGCGACTGCAGCGGCCCGCGCAGCGCCCGCAGCGTGCTCATGCATCCCGACGTGGACGCGGCGGTGTTCGAGACCGCGCGCGGCGGCATCCTGCGCGAAGGCCTGGCCTTCGACCGCTGCAACGTCGCCGTCGTCACCAACATCGGCATGGGCGACCACCTGGGCCTGGGCTACATCAGCACGGTCGAGGACCTGGCCGTGGTCAAGCGCGTCATCGTGCAGCACGTGCAGCCTTCGGGCGCGGCGGTGCTCAACGCCGCCGACCCCATCGTGGCCGACATGGCCGCGAGCTGCCCCGGTTCCGTCATCTACTTCGCCGAAGACCGCCACCACCCCGTCATGACCACGCATCACGCGCAGGGCCAGCGCGTGGTGTACCGCGACGGCGACGCCATTGTGGCGGCGCAGGGCGCCGCGCAAGAGCGCTTCCCGCTGGCGGCCATTCCGCTCACCCGCAACGGCAGCATCGCGTTCCAGGTGGAGAACGCCATGGCTTCCGTGGCTGCCGCCTGGGCGCTGGGCCTGGACTGGACAGTGATCCGCCAGGGGCTCGCCACCTTCGTGAACGACGCGCAGACGGCGCCGGGAAGGTTCAACGTGTTCGACTACCGCGGAGCCACCGTCATCGCCGACTACGGCCACAACCCCGACGCCATCCTGGCGCTGGTGCGCGCCGTGGACGCCATGCCGGCGCAACGGCGTTCCGTGGTGATCAGCGGAGCGGGCGACCGCCGCGACGAAGACATCCGCATGCAGACGGAAATCCTGGGCGAGGCGTTCGACGACGTGGTGCTGTACCAGGACCAGTGCCAGCGCGGCCGCGCCGACGGCGAGGTGCTGGCCCTGCTGCGCCAGGGCCTGGCGCACGCCAGCCGCACGCGGCGCATCGATGAGATCCACGGCGAATTCCTCGCCATCGACACCGCCCTGGAACGGCTCGCCCCGGGCGACCTGTGCCTGGTGCTGGTGGACCAGGTGGAAGAGGCGCTGGCGCACATCGCGCGCCGCATCCAGGAAGGCTGAGGCCGCAGCCGGATCGGTCAGGCCGGGCCCTGCCCGGCCTCAGCTGCACGGCCCCAGGCCCACGTCGCGCGCCCCGGCCTGATACCTGTCGGTGACGTGGGCGCATCCGGCTGCCAGCGTCGCCGCCCCCGCGAGAACCATCGCACACAACAGCCGCTTCATGTTTTCTCCTTGTGATGGATAGGCGCGCGGGCCCATATCCGGTTACCTGCCCCGTTCAAAGCGGGACAAGAGATTGCCCAAATGTAACTCCCCATGGAGCCGCCCCGGTGCGCTGCGCCCGTGGCAAAACCCCGGGCAACGGGCCGCCAGCCCCGTTACATTTTTCCACAGCCCCGTTTGACACCCCTCGAAGCCCGCTCGTACCTTGGAATCAAGCTGATCAGCGCAGATTCACCCCGAGCGGCGCGCCGATCGTCGGCCACGAAAGGACGCGCCGCCACGACAACAGAGAGGTCACTATGAACAACGACATCATCGCTGGGAAGTGGAAACAGTTGGCCGGCAAGGCGAAGGCGGCCTGGGGCGAACTGACCGACGACGAACTGACCCGCACCGAAGGCAATGCCGAGCGCCTCGCGGGACTCATCCAGGAACGCTACGGCAAGACCCGCGAAGAGGCGGAAAAGGAAGTCCGCGATTTCTTCGACCGCAATCCCTGATCCGGCGCAGGCTTCCGATTCTCGTTCAATACCGGGAGGACCGACATGTTGCACTACGCCGTAGTTTTCTTCGTGATTGCGATCATCGCCGCGGTGCTGGGCTTCGGCGGCATCGCCGCCGGCGCTGCGGGCATCGCGAAGATCCTGTTCTTCATCTTCCTGGTCCTGGCGCTGCTGTCCATCCTGGGCGGCGCCTTCAGGAAGAAATAGATCCCGCGGCCAGTCCCCGACTCATGGCGCCTGCGCGCGCCGCCCCCTGTCAAGAAGGAGCACGACTATGGAACTTCGCAAGCTGATCGCCGCCGCCGCTCTCGGCACGGGCGCGGCCTTCTCCTGCATCGCGCTTGCCGCCGACGACGGCAAGCCCAAGCAGTCCGTGGGCGAGTATGCGTCCGATGCCGCCATCACCACCAAGGTCAAGGCCGCGTTCGTGGCGGACAAGCAGCTGAGCGCGCTGGACATCGCGGTGGAAACCAACAATGGCGTCACCACCCTGACCGGCACCGTCGGCACCGCCGCCGAGGCCGACCATGCGGCCCAAGTGACGCGCGCGATCGAAGGCGTCAAGCAGGTCAAGAACGACATCAAGGTCGACCCCGCGAAGGCCAAGAAGTCGTAGTGGCCCCGCCCGGCCCATTGCTGGGTTGCCCATGCTTGGCCCGCGCTGCGCGCGGGCTTTTTTTGTCGCCGGGCCGTCCCAAGACAAAAAGTGCCCCCTCCGGGGGGCAGCAAGCCCGCGCAGCGGGCGCGGCGTGGGGGCTCTTGTTCTCTTCTCTTGTTATCGCCGGCGCTACAACGTCACCGTGCCGCGCCCGATCTGCAGCGCCGCGCCGCCGACGCGGATGCGGCCGTCCGCCTCCACGTCCAGCCGCAACCGGCACGGCCGGCCTTTCTGGTCGCCTTGCCGCACCAGCACGCTGGCGGGCGTCGGGCGGCCCGTGTGCAGCAGCCATCCGCCCAGGTTGGCGCATGCCGAGCCCGTGCCGGCGTCTTCCTCCAGCCCGCCGCCCGGCTTGCCATAGAAATAGCGCGCCGTCGCCAGGCGCCGGCCGTCCGGGCCCGTCCCGGGTTCCAGCGCGAACACATACGCGATGCGGCGGCCCAGGCTGTTCGGCTGCCACTGTTCCAGCCGCGCCGCGTCGGGGCGGGCGCGGCGCACGGCATCGGCGTCCTTGACCGGCACCAGCAACTGATCCGCGCCGGTGTCCACCCAAAGGGGCGCATCGAGCAGATCGGATTCCCGCAATCCCAGCAGCGCGGCGATCTCCCCGGCGCTGTGCTGCGGCGGCGCGGTGCGCACGCCGTCCGGGCAAGGCGCGGTGAAAGTCCAGCCTCCGTCTTCGGCCACGAGCGGCACGATGCCCGCCTGGAACTCCACGTCCAACCGGGCGCCGGCCCCCAGCAGCTCGCTCAGCACCTGCGCGGTGCCGATGGCGGGATGGCCGGCGAAGCGCATCTCGTGGCCGGGCGTGAAAATGCGCACGCGGGCCTGGGCCCGGGACGAGGGCAGGATGAAGGTGGTTTCCGACAGATTGAACTGCGCGGCGAGGTTGAGCATGGTGGCGTCGTCCATGCCGCGCGCATCTTCGAATACGCAAAGCGCGTTGCCGCCGAAGGTGGACGGGGCGAAGACGTTGAGAAGGCGGAATGCGTAAGAGGCCATGGCGCGAAAGACGTGAAGGAACGCCTGCTCGAAGAGGAACGCCTACTTTACCGCGCCCGGCCGGCGCGCCTCACCACACCGCGAAGAACAGCACCCACGACAGGCAGAACGGCGCCAGCCCCGCCGCGAGCACCAGCCAGGCCGCCGCCTTGCGTGCCTTGCCGACGGGCCGCGGCGCGAGCAGGCGGGCGTAGAGCCTGAGCGTCCAGAGCACGGCCAGCGTCAGCAGGGTGAAACGCACCGGACCGGCCCAGGCGGCCTGCACGCCTTCGTGCTTGAGCAGGTTCACCGTCGTGGCCGACAGGCCCAGGAACACGCCGATGCCCGCGCTGGGAATAAGCGCCTGGGCCAGCTTGTGCAGGCCGGGCCGGCCCATGCGGGTGACGTGGCCATTGGCCGGCGGGGCGGCCGGGGCGATGCGGTCGGCCACCCACAGCGACAGATAGGTCATGCCGCCCACACAGGCCATGGCGCCGAACACGAAAGCCAGGATGCCCGCGCCGTCCAGCCAGGAAAAGCTGTCGTTCACCTCGGGATAATGCGTCAGGATGAACCAGGGCGCGTTGTCCTGCAGCGGCCACATGATGTCGTGCTCCACCAGCCAGGTCGCCGCCCATTGCTTGAGCGCGACGAACCAGGGGCTGGCGCTCCAGAGGAACGCGCCGATGGCGATGCCCATGAGGCCGAAGCACAGCAGCGCCGTCTGCCAGGGCTCGCCGTCGGCCACGTGTACGATTTCCTCTTCGGGCGAGCGCGGCGTCAAGGCGATGGCGCCGCGGTAGCCGCTGCAGCGGCCGCAGACGTGGCATTCGCCGGCGCCCTTCATGTGCCGCAGCGGCACGAGCGGCGCGCAGTTCACGGGCTGGATGCGGATGACAGGATGGCGCCACGCCTCTTCGTTCACCTTGAAATGCCAGGGCGCGAGCTTGGCCAGCAGGTTGAACACGCCGTTCACGGGACACAGGTATTTGCACCACACCCGCTTGCTGCGGCCGTAGCGCCAACCCACGATCATGGCCGCCACGGTGGAGCCGCCCAGCACGGCCAGCACGGCCAGGGGATACTGGTAGACGCTGACGAGCTGGCCATAGATGGTGGTCAGCGCGAACGCGACGAACGGCCAGCCGCCCCAGCGCATCCATTTCGGAATCGCGTGGCCCTGGCCGTGCTCGCTGGCCCACTCGGTCAGCATGCCCTCGGGACAGAGCCAGCCGCACCATGCCCGGCCGAGTATCGGCATGGACACCAGCACGAAGGGCCACCAGATGCCCCAGAAGGCGAACTGGGCCACGATGGTGAGGTTGTTGAAAACCGATGCCGCGTTGCCGGGCAGCGGCATCATCGCCGGCACGATCAGAAGAAATGCGTATATCGCGACAATGCCCCACTGCAGCTTGCGCAACAGGGGGGCATGGTCGCGGAGGAAATCGGCGATACGGGAGGTTGCCCTCCCGAGTGCTGCTGCCATGTTCAGACCTTCATCAATGCGATCCCGCGTGCCGGCCTCAGGAAGACGCGCCGTGCGCGGCGGCCGGCGCCGGCCTGCCGCCGCCGAAGGCGCGCAGCAAGGCCCACACCACGACCCAATAAGCCAGCCACAGGATGACCGTAATCAGCGCGGGATAGGCGCGATAGCCCGCGAAATCCGCCAGTACCTTGCCCAGGCCGCTGCTGTCGTCGAGCAGCCAGGAGCTGTCCCAGACCGGGTCCACCAGAGTGGGAAGCACGCCCAGCGAAATCAGGTGATCCAGCCCGCCCACCAGCAGGGCGCCCGCGAGCAGCAGCAACAGGATTTCCGTGACGCGGAAGAACCGCCGCCATGTAATGAGCTTGCCGCCCAGCTGCAGCAGCCAGAACGTCAGCAGCGCCACGGCAAAGCCCGCCACGCCGGCCAGCGCCAGTTTCATCATGTCGCCGCCGCCTTCGGAGGCGGCCACGGTGCCGTACAGGAACACCACGGTTTCGCTGCCTTCGCGCGCCACGGCGATGGCCACCAGCACCAGCAGGCCCCACCAGTTGTCGCTGGCCACCGAGGCGCGGGCCCCGCTTTCGAGTTCGCTCTTGAGCGTGCGGCCGTGCTTTTTCATCCACACCACCATCTGCACCACCAGGGCGCAGGCCGCCAGCGACATGATGGCCTGGAACCACTCCTGCCCCTCGTCGCTGAGCCAGGAGGACACGCCCAGCAGCACCAGCGCCAGGGCCACGGCCAGGGCCAGGCCGGCCACGATGCCGCCCCAGAGATAAGGCAGGCCGCGGCGCCCCTCGGGCGTGGCGCGCAGCCAGGTATAGAGAATGCCCACTACCAGCAGGGCTTCGACGCTTTCGCGCCAGACGATGAAAAGTACCTGTTCCATGCGATGAGGCAGCCTGTCAGTCTTTGGGCTTCACGACGAGCGTGCCTTTCACGTTCTGGTGAAAGTCGTCGAAAAACGGATACTCGCCGGGGCGCGAAATGGTGATGACGACAAAGGACTTCACGCCCGGCCCCAGCACCTTTTCCTTGCGCAGCGGAATGCTCTCGAATTCCACCGGCTCGTTGCTTTCGTTGATGAGTTCTATCTTGAAGCGGCCGGCCGGAACCTCCAGCGTGGCCGGCTCGAAGGTGCCGTCGGCCTTGAAGCGCAGGGTGAACGTGGGAAGATCGGCCGCCTGCGCCGGCGCGCAGGCCAGGCCGATCCACAGGGCGGTCAGGACGCTGAGCAGACGGCGCACGATCAGTATCCGCCCTTCTTGCCGGTGCCGGCGTAGACGAACTCGTAGTTCAGTTCGAACGGCTCGAACCACGGACCCACGCCGGTTTCCTTGTCGATGTGGCGCCCGAAGTGATTCATCTTGGCCGCGGTGGGCGGCTTGATGGAATACTTCAGCTTGTACTTGCCCGGGCCTTCGAGCTTGACGTTGTCGCCGTAGTGCGGCCCGTCGTTGGCGACCATGGGCATGAAGGTGCCCTTCTGCACGTTCTGGCTGCCCACCTTCTGGATTTCGTAGTCGACCACAAGGTACGGCACCCATTCGCCTTCGGGAAAGCCCGTCTTGTTGCCGGCGGTAGCGTGAATGTCGGCTTCCAGGTGTACGTCGGAATCCTTGGCGTCGCGCATCATGCCGGGGGGGTCCATTTCAATGGGCTGCAGATACACCGCGCCGATTTCCATGCCGCCCTTTTCCACGGGCTTGCCGATAGGGTATTCGGCCGCTTGCGCCGCCGACACGCTCAAACCGACGAACGCCAATGCCAAGGCTTTTTTGATCATCTGGAACATCCTCAGAATTCAGGGGAGATAACGGCCAGTAGAATATAAACAAGAACCGTTTTCATTAATTTAAAGCAAACAACTGACAGATCCCTGAATCGAAGCCATTCTGGTGACGCAACGCGACCATGAAAAAGCGCGGCTCGCGCCGCGCCACGGTAAGACCGGTTATCCCCCGTTTACTTGCGTCCGCTCCCCCCGCCCTGCTGCGGCCCGCCCTGCACGAACGGGAACGTGGAGAACATGGCGCGGGTCTGGTCCTGCATCTGGTCCTGCATCTGCACGAACAGGTTTTTGCTCTGGTCGATGTAGTTGTTCATCATGTTCTGCAGCATGGGGGTCTGCACGTTCATGAACTGCGCCCAGGCCTCGGGGCCGAACTGGCTGCCGTACAGCCCCTTGGACTGCTCGGCCATGCGCTGCTGGATCTCCATGAACGCCTGGATGTTCTTCTCCAGGTACGAGCCCATGATGCCCTGCATCGCGTGGCCGTAGAAACGGATGATCTGCGCCAGCATGTTGGACGAGAACATGGGCATGCCGCCGCTTTCTTCCTCGAGAATGATCTGGAGCAGGATGCTGCGGGTCAGGTCTTCGGCGCTCTTGGCGTCGACGACCTGGAATTCCTCGTTGGCCAGAACCAATTGCTTTACGTCGGCCAGCGTGATGTAAGTGCTGGTCCGGGTGTCGTACAGGCGGCGGTTGGGGTACTTTTTAATCAGGCGCAAACTGGCGCCGGTTTGTGCTTGCGTCATGGTTGTCCCCGGATCGGGCGATCTCTCTGACTTGGAATAAGGTGAAGTGTAATCCCGCGCGGCCCTCTCCCCGAAACCGCGCGGACCCTGGCGGAGGCCGCCCTGGGGCGGCGCGCCGCGTTCAGCCCATGTGCAGGCCGCCATTGAGCGAAAAATCCGCGCCCGTCGCGAAGCCGGATTCGTCGGAAGCCAGCCAGGATGTAATGGACGCGATTTCTTCGGGCGTGCCCAGGCGGCGCACGGGGATGGTGGCCACGATCTTTTCCAGCACGTCGGGCCGGATGGCCCGGACCATGTCCGTGCCGATGTAGCCCGGCGACACCGTGTTCACCGTGATGCCCTTGCTGGCCACCTCCTGGGCCAGCGCCATGGTGAAGCCGTGGATGCCGGCCTTGGCCGTCGAGTAGTTGGTCTGGCCGAACTGGCCCTTCTGGCCGTTGACCGAACTGATGTTGATGATGCGCCCCCACTGCCGCTCGATCATGCTGTCGATGACCTGCTTGGTGACATTGAAGAGGCTGTTGAGGTTGGTGTCGATCACGGCGCGCCAATCGTCGGCGCTCATTTTCCGGAACAGGCCATCGCGGGTGATGCCCGCGTTGTTGACCAGCACGTCCACCGGACCGTGCTCCGCGGTGACCTTCTCGAAGGCCGCCACCGTGGAATCCCAGTCCGACACGTTGCCCACCGACGCGTAGAACGTATAGCCCTGCGCGGCCTGCTCGTCCAGCCATTGCTGGTAGTTGCGGCTGGGGCCGCAGCCTGCCACGACGCGAAAGCCGTCCTTGGCCAGGCGCTGGCAAATAGAGGTGCCGATACCGCCCATCCCGCCTGTAACGTAAGCCAGTTTCCCGCTCATACTTCCTCCTGTGTGCGACGGACGCCTCGTTGATTGAAACCGCTCTGGTCCGATGCCCGCGAGGGCCGCGGCCTCAGGCCGCGCGAACCTTCACATATCGCCCGGGGGCAGGCTCGATGGGCCTGTACCGGGCGCTGCCCAACTTCGACCTTGCCTTTACTTTCTTGCCGGAATGGCCGGCCAGCCATTGCGCCCAGTCGGGCCACCAGCTTCCGGCATGCTCGGAAGCCCGGGCCAGCCAGGCATTCGGATCGCCCGGCAGGGGCGATTCCAGTTCATCTGCCGCCCAGTAGCTGCGGCGCTTTTTGGCGGGCGGATTGATCACGCCCGCGATGTGCCCGGAAGCGCCCAGCACGAAGCGCTGGGGCCCGCGCAGCAGTTGCGTGGAAGCATAGGCCGTGATCCAGGGCACGATGTGGTCTTCGCGCGAGCCGAACAGATACGCGGGCATCTTCAGGCGGGTGAGGTCCAGCGGCACGCCTCCGGCCTGGGCGCGGCCCGGCACCTTGAGATTGTTCTCAAGATAGGTATTGCGGAAGTACCAGGAAAAGAAGGGCCCGGGCAGGTTGGTGCTGTCGCCGTTCCAGAACAGCAGATCGAAGGGCGGCGGCTTCTGGCCCTTGAGGTAGTTGCCCACCACGTAGTTCCAGACCAGCTCGTTGGGCCGCAGGAACGAGAAGGTGGTGGCCAGGTCGCGTCCGGGCATCAGGCCGCCGCGACCGAGCTGGTGATCGCGCAGCAGCGCGTGCGCTTCGTCGACGAACACCTTGAGGATGCCCGTGTCGTGGAAGTCCAGCATCGACGTCAGCAGCGTGAGCGAGGCCACGGGGTGTTCGCCGCGCGCCTCGGCCAGCGCCAGCGCCGACGCCAGCATGGTGCCGCCCACGCAGAAGCCCAGCGCGTTGACCTGCGGCTGCCGCGTGATCTCGCTTGCCACCGCCAGCGCGCGCAGCACGGCTTCTTCCAGATAGTCGGACCAGGAGGCCCTGTCCACGCCGTCGGTGTCGCCCGGCATCGGATTGCGCCACGAGATCATGAACACGGTGAAGCCCTGCTCCACCGCATGGCGCACGAAGGAGTTCTCGGGCTGCAGGTCGAGGATGTAGAACTTGTTGATGTTGGGCGGCACGATCACCAGCGGCAGCTCGTGGACCTGGGCGGTCGACGGCGCGTACTGGATGAGCTGGAACAGCCGGTTTTCGTACACCACCTCGCCGGGCGTCACGGCCACGTTGCGGCCGATCTCGAACTGCGATTCGTCGGTCTGGGTAATGCGGCCCTTCTGCACGTCGCCCAGCAGGTTGGCCAGCCCCTCGGTGAGGGCGCGGCCGGCGCTTTCCACGACGGACTGCTGGGCATCGGGGTTGAGGGCGAGGAAATTCGCGGGAGACAGGGCGTCGACCCATTGCATGACCGAGAAGCGCAGCCGGTCGCGCAGCGGCTCGCTGACCTGGGCCGCTTCCACCATGCGCGACAGGGCGCGGGCGGACAGCAGGTAGGTATGCGCCAGCAGCAGGTGCGCGCCGTTGGCGGCCCACGCGTTGCCCGCGAAGCGGCGGTCGGACGGCGGCGCAAGCGCTCCGCGTCGGGCATCATCGCAAAGACGCTGCCATTCGCGCGAGAACTCGGCCTGGATTTCAGCCAAGATTTCCGGCGCCACGCTCACCGGATCGGGCCCTGCTGCGGAGAGATTGGCATTCACTTCGACACCTTATTATCGAGACTGCGCGATTGATGTTGCATGTGGGGTCCAGGGCTGTCAATGCGGGTATACCAGCCTGCAATGCCGCGCCAGCCCTTAGCCCGCGCGCCTCGCGGCGCGTCAGTCCGCCGGCGGCATCCAGGCCAGCATCGCCATGCGTCCGGTCTGTCCGTCGCGGCGATACGAAAAGAACCGCTTCGCATCGCTCGCGGTGCACAGCCCGCTCAGGCTCACCTCTTTTACCCCGGCCCGGCGCAAACGGAAATCGGCCAATCCGGGGAGATCGGCCAGCCACTTGCCCTGCACGCCGGGGCGCGGCCGGAAATACGCCGCGACGGAGGAATCGTCCGAAATAAAGGCGTCGCGCACGTCGTCTCCCACCTCGAAGGCCTGCGGCCCGATGCCCGGGCCGACCCAGGCGCGCCATTGGCTCGCGCCGGGCGCCTTGGCCCGCAGCGCCGCGAACGTGTTCTCCAGCACGCCGCCCGCCAGGCCGCGCCAGCCCGCGTGCGCCGCGCCTACTGCCCGCCCTTCGGCGTCGGCGATGAGCACGGGCAGGCAATCGGCCACCATGATGGCCAACACCCGGCCGGGGCGCGAGGTGACGCTGGCGTCGGCCGCCGGCTCCGTCTCCGCTTGCGGGGCGTCCGCGTCCACCACGCCCGCGCCATGGACCTGCCGCAGCCACAGCGGCTCGGACGGCACGGCCGCCCGCAAGCGGCGGCGGTTCTCAGCCACGACCGCCGGATCGTCTCCGGCCCGCAAGCCCAGGTTGAGGGTGTCGTGAGGCGCCGCGCCCACGCCGCCTGCCCGGGTGGTGCAGAAATAGCTGACGCCTTTCCAGTCGGGCCCCGTCACCACGGGCAGCCCCGCGATCATGCGTTCCATTCGATGGCCTCCTGTACCTGAAGCATGTCCGGCGGGGGGTCGGCGTGGAAGCTGACTGCGCCGCGCCCGGCCGGATCGTCGAAATGCAGGGCGCGGGCGTGCAGCATCTGCCGCAAGGCGCCCGCCGCGTTCTTGCCGCCATAGAGAGCGTCGGCCAGCAGCGGATGCCCCAGGCTGGCCAGATGCACGCGGATCTGGTGCGTGCGTCCCGTTTCCAGGCGGCACACGACTTCGGAAACGCGCACGCCGGGACCGGCGGCGCCGAGGCGCGACGGCGCATAGTGGGTGACGGCGGGCTTGGGCGCCACGGGCCGCTCCACGCTCATGCGCACCGGCACCCGGGGGTCGCGGCCGATGGGGCGGTCGACCCTGCCGGGCCGCTCGATCCAGCCATGGACCAGCGCGACGTACTCGCGGCCCATGCTGCGCGCCTGCAGCTGGCGCACCAGGTGGGTCTGGGCGATTTCGTTGCGCGCCACGACCATGAGGCCGGAGGTGTCCTTGTCGAGCCGGTGCACGATGCCCGCGCGCGCCACCTGGACCAGCTCGGGATAACGGTGGAGCAGCCCGTTGAGCAGGGTGCCGCTCCAGTTGCCCGCGCCCGGATGCGTGACCAGGCCGGCCGGCTTGTTCACCACGATCCAGTCGGGGCTTTCGTCCACCACGCCGAAATCCACGGGTTCGGGCGCGAAGGCCTTCGCCTCGGGGGCCGGCTGCACCCAGACCGCGAGCTCGTCGCCGGGCCCCACCGTCTGGCGCACCTTGGCGGGCTTGCCGTTGACCAGCACGCCCGCGGCTTCGATCCAGGCCCGCAGCCGGCTGCGGGAATGCTCGGGAAGCAGGCCGGCCAGCACTTTGTCGAGGCGGTCGGCGCGCGCGTCGCGGGGCACGGTGAGCAGAAGCGGCTCGGCGGCGTCATCGTCGGCCAGGATGGCCTCGCCGGCGCGGTCAGGGCCGGTGTTTTCGCCTGCGCGGCGGCGCGCCTCGCCTTCGCAGGGGGGGTCGGAACCGACGGCTGTATCAGACATGGAGACAAATCATATAATCAGCCTGCCATGCTAACACCAAGGATACGATTCTCGTGATTCACCACTTCGCAGCTTCCTCGAATCCCGCCTCCCGCAGCGGGCCGGTCTTGCGCGTGGTTGTCGCGCTTCTCATCGCGCTGTCCATCGCCGGGTGCAGCTCCACCGACGGCAAATACGACAAGACCGCCAACTGGAGCGCCGAGCAGCTCTACGCGGACGCCAAGGCCGAAATGGCCTCGGGCGGCTGGAAAGAAGCGCGCGAACGCCTGACCTCCATCGAAAGCCGGTATCCCTTCGGCGTCTACGCCCAGCAGGCGCTGCTCGATCTCGCCTACGTCAACTGGAAAGACGGCGAAAACGAGCAGGCCCTGGCCGCCATCGACCGCTTCCAGCAGCTCTACCCGAACCACCCCGGCACCGACTACGCCCTCTACCTGAAGGGCCTCATCAACTTCACGCCGGCCAGCGCGTTCATGAGCAACATCACGGGCCAGGATCCGTCCGAGCGAGACCCCAAGGGCCTGCGCGCCTCGTATGACGCGTTCAACGAGCTCATCAAGCGCTACCCCGACAGCAAGTACTCGGCCGACGCGGAAAAGCGCGTGGCGTGGCTGGTGAACGCCATCGCGATGAACGAAGTCCACGTGGCGCGCTACTACTACGAGCGCGGCGCTTACGTGGCCGCGGCCAATCGTGCCCAGACCGTCATTACCGATTTCGAAGGCGCGCCGGCCGCCGAAGAGGCGCTGTACCTGCTCGTCAACTCCTACGACAAGCTGGGCATGACGAAGCTGCGCGACGACGCGAAGCGCGTGTACGACACGAACTTCCCCAACAGCGCCTTCCGCGAAAAAGGACTGGACGCCGACAAGAGCTGGTGGAATCCGTTCAACTGAGCCGCCCGGACGCCGGCCGTCCCAGGCTGCCTTGAAGCGGCAAGCCCCGAACGACAAGCCCCGTCTCCGGGGCTTGTCGCTTTTGGACCCGGGTCAGTCGCCGCCCTTGCGCCGGTAGAAGGCCAGCGCCTCTTCCAGTTCGCGCGTGCGCGCGAAAGGCGGCAGGCCCCGCCACAGCCGTTTGCCGTAGGGCTTTTCGACCAGCCGGGTATCGCCCACCATGAGCACTCCCCAGTCGGATTCGGTGCGGATCAGCCGCCCCGCGCCCTGCTTGAGCGAAATGGCGGCTTCGGGCAACTGGTATTCGGCAAAGGGGTTGCCGCCCTGGGCGCGGCAGGCCCGCAGCCGCGCCTCGATGACCGGGTCGTCCGGCGGCGCGAACGGCAGCTTGTCGATGGCCACCAGCGTAAGCACGTCGCCGGGCAGGTCTATTCCTTCCCAGAAGCTCGCGCTGCCGACCAGCACCGGATGCTTCAGCTTGCAGAAGCGCTCGAGCAGGTCGCGCCGCGTGCCGTCGCCCTGCTTGAGCAGCGGCCAGTCGTGCCCCTCGTCTTCAAAGGCGTCGGCCAGCAGGGCCGCCACCTTGTCCACCGCGCGCAGCGTGGTGCACAGCACGAGCGCGCCGCCGGGGCTGGCCTGCAGCAAGGGCAGCAGCGTTTCGACGAAGCGCTCCAGGAAAGCCGGCGACTGCGGCTCGGGCAGCCCGCGCGGCACGAATAACAGCCCCTGCTCGGGGTAGTCGAAGGGCGATTCCCATTTGCCGGTGCGCGCCTGCTCCAGCCCGAGCTGGCTGGTGAAGTGATGGAACTCGCCGTTCACCGACAGCGTGGCCGAAGTCATGATCCAGGCCTGGCCGGGCTTGCGGTACTTGGAAAAAGCCTGCGCCACCGAGAGCGGCGCCGAGTGCAGCCGCACGTGGTGCTGCCCGTGCTCCACCCAGCGCACCGCCGGGCCGGTCCAGGGCGTCGCGTCGGCCGCGGCCTGCATCAGCGCGGGCGCGAGCGAGCCCGCGAGCGGTTCCACGGCAGCCCCGCCAGGCGACTGGTCGTCGCGCCCCCAGCCCTCGTCCTCGGCCGCCGCGCCCGCGCGGGCCGGCGTGGCCCAGCGCTTCAGGCGCAGCGAGATCTCCGCGCCGCTGCGCGCCGCTGCCATCAGGTCCGGATGCTTCTCGGCCACGGCGCCCAGCGCCTGCGCGGCGGCGTCCACGGCGGCGCGCAGGTCCGTCAGGGCCGCGTCGAAGGTATCCGGGTCGGGCATGGCCTCGAAAGTGGCCTTGCGGCCGGGCAGCCTGTCCAGCGGCGCACAGGCCAGCCGCAGCTCGCGCGCGGCGGTTTCGAGATGGCGGGCCACGTCGCTCCATTTCGCGGCCTCGCGTGCATAGGCCAGGCCGGCGGCCTCCAGGGTGCGGCAGAAATCCAGCAACTGGTGCGTGGACACGCTGCTGCCCAGAAAGCGCGTGGCCGTATCGGGCAGCTGGTGCGCCTCGTCGAAGATGACCGTGTCGGCTTCGGGCAGCAGATCGGTCACGCCCTCCTCGCGCAGCACCAGGTCGGCCATGAACAGCGCGTGGTTCACCACCACCACGTCGGCCTCCTGGGCCTGGCGCCGGGCCTTGAGCACGAAGCAGTCGCGGATGCGCGGGCACTCCTGCCCCAGGCAGTTCTCGCGGGTGGATGTCACGCGCTGCCAGATGTCGGCGTCTTCAGGCACCTGGGCCAGGTCGCTGCGGTCGCCGGTCTTGGAAATACCGGCGAACACCTGGATCTGGCGCAACTGGCTGATCTCGGTGCGCGATTTCAGCGCCCGCTCGTCGCCCTGCAGGCGGTCGAGATGGTAATGGCACACGTAGTTGCCGCGGCCCTTGAGCAGGGCCGCGGTGACGGGCGCGGCCAGCGCCGCGCGCACGCGTGGCAGGTCGCGCATGAAAAGCTGGTCCTGCAGGGTGCGGGTGCCGGTGGAGATGAGCACCTTGCCGCCCTGGATGAAGGCGGGTACAAGATAGGCCCAGGTTTTTCCGATGCCGGTGCCGGCTTCGGCCACGAGCGTGGCGCGGTCGCGGATGGCTTGCCCGATGGCCTGCGCCAGCGCCACTTGCGAGGGGCGCGGCGCATAGCCGGGCAAGGCCGACGCGAGCGGGCCATCTTCGGCGAAGAATTCGGAAATTTCCAGGTCCAGCATGGGGGAGTGCAGGCGTGTTTCGGGCAGGCGGGAGAACCGGGCTGGACCGCGGTTCGGGCACAGGCTCGGAGGCGAAGGCCCCAATGATACCCCCTGCCGCGCCGCCGCGCCGGCCGCGTGCGCGGCGCTTCAGGGACATATCCGTCCCGGTGCGCACTTTTTGTAACACCCGCTTATGGCACAATCCGCCCCTTGTTTTCCCTTTTTGCCGTCGTACCGAGATGTCTGAAACTTCCGTTATCACGAACGTCGCCGCCGGCGTCGACAACGCCCGCATCGTGGCGCAACTGGCTACCGAACTGGGCGTGCGCGCCAGCCAGGTGGCCGCGGCCGTGGAGCTGCTGGATGACGGCGCCACGGTGCCCTTCATCGCCCGCTACCGCAAGGAAGCCACCGGCGGGCTGGACGACAGCGTGCTGCGCAACCTGGAAGTGCGGCTGGGCTATCTGCGCGAGCTCGAGGAACGCCGCGGCGCCATCCTCGAATCCATCTCCCAGCAAGGCAAGCTCACGCCCGAGCTGCAAAAGGAAATCGCCGCGGCCGACACCAAGCAGCGCCTGGAAGACCTGTACGCGCCCTACAAGCCCAAGCGCCGCACCCGCGCGCAGATCGCGCGCGAAGCGGGACTGGAACCGCTGGCCGACGCCATCCTGGCCGATCCGTCCTGCGATCCCGCCGCGCTGGCCGCCCGGTACCTGAACCCAGAAGCCTCCATCAGCGACGCCAAGGCGGCGCTGGACGGCGCGCGCGACATTCTCGCCGAGCGCTATGCGGAAAACGCCGACCTGCTGGCCGACATGCGCGAGCACCTCTGGAACACCGGGGTGCTCTATTCCAAGGTGGCCGAAGGCAAGGAGGCCGAAGGCGCCAACTTCCGCGACTGGTTCGATTTCAGCGAGCCGCTGCGCACCCTGCCCTCGCACCGCATCCTGGCGCTGCTGCGCGGGCGCCAGCAGGGCGTGCTGGACCTGCGCCTGGGCCTGGAGGCCGGGCTCGAAGAACAGCTTCCGCATCCCTGCGTGGCGCGCATCGCCAGCTTCCTCAAGCTGGGCAACGGCCTGTTCGCCGCCGATGCTGCGCCGCGCGAGCGCTGGCTGGGCGAGGTCTGCCGCTGGACCTGGCGCGTCAAGCTGCTCACGGCCTTCGAAAGCGAACTCATCGGCCGGCTGCGCGAAAGCGCCGAGGACGAGGCCATCCGCGTCTTCGCCGCCAACCTGAAAGACCTGCTGCTGGCGGCGCCCGCCGGCCCCAAGGCGGTGCTGGGCCTGGACCCGGGCATCCGCACGGGCTGCAAGGTGGCCGTTATCGACCGGACCGGCAAGGTGGTGGACACCGCCACCGTGTATCCGTTCGAGCCCCGCCGCGACCGCGACGGCGCCATCAATACCCTGGCCGCCCTGGCGGCGCGCCACCAGGTGGACCTCATCGCCATCGGCAACGGCACCGCCTCGCGCGAAAGCGAGAAGCTGGTGGGCGACATGATGGCGCGCTTCCCCGAGCTCAAGGTCACGCGCGTGGTGGTCTCCGAGGCGGGCGCATCCGTCTATTCGGCGTCCGAGCTGGCCGCGCAGGAATTCCCCGATCTGGACGTCACGCTGCGCGGCGCGGTATCCATTGCGCGCCGCCTGCAGGATCCCCTGGCCGAACTGGTGAAGATCGATCCCAAGGCCATCGGCGTGGGCCAGTACCAGCACGACGTCAACCAGCGCGAGCTGGCCCGTTCGCTCGACGCGGTGGTCGAAGACTGCGTGAACGCCGTGGGCGTGGACGTGAATACCGCCTCGGCGGCCCTGCTCGCCCGTGTGTCGGGGCTGAATTCGCTGCTGGCCAAGAACATCGTGGCCTTCCGCGACGAGAACGGCGCCTTCCCCACCCGCGAGGCCCTGCGCAAGGTGCCGCGCTTCGGCGACAAGGCGTTCGAGCAGGCCGCGGGCTTTCTGCGCATTCCGAACGGCGAGAACCCGCTGGACGCCTCGGCCGTGCACCCGGAAGCCTATCCGGTGGTCGAGCGCATCGTGGCCCGCATCAAGGCCGAAGTGAAGGAGATCATCGGCCGCCGCGAAGCGCTCAAGGGCGTGTCGCCTTCGGACTTCACCGACGAGCGCTTCGGCCTGCCCACGGTACGCGACATCTTCGCCGAACTGGAGAAACCCGGCCGCGACCCGCGCCCGGAATTCAAGACGGCGCAGTTCAAGGAAGGCGTGGAAACGCTTAACGACCTCTATCCCGGCATGGTGCTGGAGGGCGTGGTGACCAACGTCGCCAACTTCGGCGCCTTCGTGGACATCGGCGTGCACCAGGACGGGCTGGTTCACATTTCGGCGCTGTCCGAGAAGTTCGTGAAAGACCCGCGCGACGTGGTCCGCGTGGGCCAGACGGTGACCGTGAAGGTGCTGGAAGTGGACGTGGCGCGTAAGCGGGTCGCGCTCACCATGCGCCTGAACGACACGGCGGCTCCCGCGCCCCGCCGTGGCGGCGATGCGCCGCGCGGCGGCGAGCGCGGCGGCGAGCGCGGCGGCGAGCGCCCGAACCGGCGCGGCAACGATGGCGGCCGCGGCCAGGGCGGCGGCCTGATGAACAGCGCCATGGCCGACGCCTTCGCCAAGCTCAAGCGCTGATCGTCCCGCATCGCCGTCCCGCAGCCCGCTGCCCCGCAGCGGGCTTTTTCATGCGCGCCGGCAGGACGGGAACCGTCGCCGGCCTCGACGGCGCCCGGCCCGGCGGGCGCGGTTCGCCTCGCCGGGCCCGCCCCGCCTTATTCCTCGGCCAGGGATGCCAGGGCGGCGCGGATTTTCTCCAGATGCGCCTCGGCGTCCGCCACGGCCATCGACGCGGCGGCCGAACCGTCGAGGTAGGCCGCAACCGTGCCGTCTTCGCCCGCGCGCAGGTCGGCCGCCTCGGTCTGCAGGCGGCGCAATGCCGCGCCCGCGGCCTTGGGATCGGCATGTCGCCCGGAAAGCAGCAGCTCTTCGCCGTCGGCCGCCAGCAGGCGGAAGCGGAAGCTGCCGTCGGTTTCGCGGAAGCTGACGAAGCGCGCGCCCTTGGCCTTTTCTTTCTTGCCCGCGCGCGGGGCGGCGGCGGGCGCCGCCGAGATGTTGCGCAGGCCCACGGCCTCGCGCAGTTCCCGCATCAGGGGCGTGGCCAGCTTGCGCGCCTTGGCCGCGCCCGCCTGGAGAATGTCTTCGATGCGCGCCGGATCGGCCATCAGTTCGACGTAGCGATCGCGCATGGGCGCGACCAGGGCTTCGAGATGCTCGTACAGCGCGTTTTTCGCGTCGCCCCAGCCCATGCCCTCTTCGAGCTGCCGGCGGAATGCCGCCGCCTGCTCGGCGCTGGCGAAGGCGCGATAGATGGTGTACAGATGGGAGTTCTCGGCATCCTTGGGCTCGCCGGGCTCGCGCGAGTCGGTCACGATGCGCATGATGGCGGCGCGCATCGCCTTGGAGCCGCCCTCGAAGAGAGGAATGGTGTTGTTGTAGCTCTTGGACATCTTGCGCCCGTCCAGCCCCGGCAGCGTCGCCACGTCGTCCTCGATGGAGACGTCGGGCAGGGTGAAGAAGTCGCGCCCGTACAGATGGTTGAAGCGCTGGGCGATGTCGCGCGCCATTTCCAGGTGCTGGATCTGGTCGCGCCCCACCGGCACCTTGTTCGCATTGAACAAGAGGATGTCGGCCGCCATCAGCACCGGATAGGAGAACAGCCCCATGGTGACGCCGTCGTCCGGGTCCACGCCCTTGGCCACGTTCTGGTCCACCGAGGCCTTGTAGGCGTGGGCGCGGTTCATCAGGCCCTTGGCCGTCACGCAGCTGAGCATCCAGCACAGTTCGGGAATCTCGGGAATGTCGGATTGCCGATAGAAGGTGACGCGGTCGGGGTCGAGGCCGGCGGCCAGCCAGGTCGCGGCGATTTCGAGGCGCGAGCGCGCCACGCGGGCCGGGTCGTCGCACTTGATGAGCGCGTGGTAATCGGCCATGAAGAAGAACGCGTCCGCGCCGGGCTGGGTGCTGGCGCGGACGGCGGGGCGGATGGCGCCGGCGTAATTGCCGAGATGGGGGGTTCCGGTGGTGGTGATGCCAGTGAGGACGCGGGTGTTCATAAACCGTCAGACAGTAGCGCTGGGAAAAGCCGAGTTTAACGCGCCCCGCCCGCAACGCCGGCCCGGAGCCTGCGGCTAGAGCGCGGCCAGCACCGGCGCGGCCACGGCGCAAAGCCCGCCCGCGGCGAGCGCCGCGCGCGGCTTGTAGGTCAGGAACCAGATCAGCAGCAGCCCTGCCAGGCTGAGTATGCCTATCCATTCGACCGTGCCGTAGCTCCATCCCCACACGGCGGCCGAGGCGCACAGCGACAGGCCCAGCGCCAGCGCGCCGAAGAGGCGCAGCGGGATGCGGTGGCGGCGCGGCAACGTGCGGTCGAACACGTCTTCATAATGACGGTCCATGGCCAGGCACAGCGCGGAAAAACCCGCGTAGGCCAGGCAGAAAGCGGCGAGGATCATGGCGCTTCACCTCCTTGCGCGTAGTGGGTGGATGCGGACGGAGCCGGCGCCGCGGCGGCCGCGGACGCCCCGCGCCGCGCCGGCGCGGCGCCGGCTCTGGCCTGCGCGGCGGGCGCCTTGCGGCCGCGCGCCGCCCGGCGGGCGATCCAGGCAAGCAGCAGCCCGCCGGCCAGACAGGTCAGGTCGAACCCGGCCATGACCCAGTCGCCCGCGGGCAGCGACACGCCCAGGTGGCGCTGCGTGGTCAACGCGTTGAGCACGGGCACCAGCCCCAGCGCCAGCGCGCCGGCCGACAACAGGTCTTGCCACTTGCGGCGCGGAAACAGGAAAGCGTAGGCGAGCGACAGGCCCCAGGCCGCGAAGAACGCGCGCGTTTCCCAGAGCTCGCGCCCCGGCAGGCCGGCCGGCACGAGCCGGTTGGCCCAGAAAACCGCCGCCACCGCGATGAAGAGGCCGGCCACGGTGCCCGCGTTGAGCCCGTCCACCAGCCGCAGCGAAAATGTCTCCGCCGCGCCGGGCCGCAGCTTCTGGCGGCGCTTGGCGATCCAGAGGACCAGTCCCGTGCCCACCATGCCGGCGCCGGCCAGACTGACCAGGAAATACAGCCAGCGCAGGAACGGCGCGGCGAACAGGCCCAGGTGCAGGCCGCTGATCGTGCCGGCGGTCCGCACCGCCGCGCTGAGTTCGTCCTGCCTGTCCTGCAGCTGCCCCGTCACGCCGTCGAACCGCATGGAGGGAGAGATCCTGCCGAACGAAACGCCGTCGGCCGCGTCGCGCGACACGGTCACCACGGCGCCCGCATCGCCCGGATTGTTCACGGTGACGCGGCCTACGCGGCCCTGCCAGTGGCTTTCGGCCTGCGCGACGAGCGGCGCCAGCGGCGTGAGCGGCGCCGGCGCATTCTTGGGCGGCGTGATCCGGAACGAGCTGAAGACCTCGTCGGAATACTGCCGCTGGTTTTCGTACACCGCCAGAATGCCGGCGGGCATGAGCATGAACATGAACAGCACCAGCCCGCTGAACGTGATCATGAGGTGAAACGGCAGCCCCAGCACCGAAAGCACGTTGTGCCCGTCCATCCAGGCGCGCTGGCCGCCCTTGCGCGGCCGGAAGGTGAAGAAGTCGGTGAAGATCTTCTTGTGCGTGATGATGCCGCTGATGATAGCCACCAGCATGAACATGCCGGCGATGCTCGCCAGCCAGCGCCCCCATGGGAAGCCCATTTCGAGCTCGAAGTGGAAACGGTAGAAGAAATCGCCGCCGCGGGTTTCGCGGCCTTGCACCGCCTCGCCCGTGGCGGGGTCCAGCGCGACCCGCACGAAGCCGCGCTCGCCCGGCTTGGGCTTGGGCGCCTGGTACAGCAGCCGGATGACGGGCTCGCGGTCCGAGGGCGGCGTGATGAACCAGCGCCTGGCGTCGGGCGCGTGCGCTTCGAGATAGCGCTGCGCCAGGGCCGCCGACTGGGCGGCGGGCGCGCTGTGCGTCTGGATTTCCGGCTGCATCCAGCGCGTGATCTCGGGCCGGAAGAACGCCAGGGTGCCCGTGAGAAACATGGCGAACAGCACCCAGCCGAAGATCAGCCCCGACCAGGTGTGCAGCCAGGACATGGACTGGCGCAGGCCTTCTTCGCCCTGTGCTTTGGCGGCCGGCTTCATGCCACCCCCAGGGCGCGGCCGGCGAGGAACAGGCCGCCGAAAACGGCGGCGGGCAGCACGATGCCGCCCCACGCCCGCCATGCGTTGCGCGTGGCGAACACCCAGATCACGCCGCAGGCATACACGACGAAGGACAGCATCTGGGCGGTGGTCACCGCGTCGGCGCGCGCCATCGGCAGCCACACCGCCAGGCAGGCCGCCGCCGCCGACGCCAGGCCGTAACCGCCCAGGATTGCGGCCACCGCGCGCGAGGCGACGGCCATTCGGTAGCGCATCATGCCTGCGCCGGCAGCGGGAGCTTTCACTTGGCTACGTCGAAGGTGAGCGTGGTGACATAGCGGACCTTGGCATAGGACTTGCCGTCGGCCTCGCCGGGTTTATCCTCGACGTGCGCGGCCTCCAGCACATACTGGCCCGGCCACGGCGTCGTGATCTCGATGCGCCCGTTTTCGTCGCTGCGGAACCGCTTTTCCCATTTGGGCGGACCGAACACCGTGACTTCCGTCCTGGGCAGGGGCTGGCCCTTGAACTGCAGCACGAAGGCGTTGGCGCCCGCCGCGGCCGGCACCAGTTCGAGATCGAGCTTGCCCCGGGTGTCCTGGCGGCCGGCGCGCGCGCCGAAGCGCACCAGGGTGTCTTTGTACGGGTAGGGCTGGCTCAGGCGCACGTCGCCCTTGCCTGCGCCGCCGAACGCGATGAAATCCGCGCCCTCGCCGGAAGCCTTGAGCGTCTTGCCTTCGGCGTCGGTCACCACGGGCGCGGCGAGCACCTTGCCCAGCAGGCCATCGCGCTTTTCGCGCAGGTCGTCGGCCCACTCGCCGAAATAGGCTTTGGCGACGCCGCCCGGCGCCTGCTCGATCCAGACGAAATGCGCCTGCGCGGCGCCCGCGCTGCCCAGAAGAACGAGCGCGGCCAGGGTTCTTGCGAATTGCATGAGGTCTTTTCCTTGTGATGAGCCGCCGGCCGCGCCCGCCCCGCTGCGAACGCCCGCCGACAGGGTTTGAATTATAACCATTCTCACTACGAAAAAGACCGCCGCATGGCCGCCCGGCCGCCGCGGCGCGCAAAGGCCGCGCCGCGGCAGCCTACAGGTCCACCGCCAGGCGGCGCTCGGACTCCAGGTATTCGCGCGACTGCATCTCCAGAATCCGGGAGACGGTGCGGTGGAATTCGTTGGCCAGCACGCCTTCGGTATAGATTTCCTCGGGTTCGCATTCCGCCGACATGATGAGCTTGACGCGATGGTCGTAGAACACGTCGATGAGCCAGGTAAAGCGGCGCGCCTCGGAGGCCTGGCGCGGTCCCATGCGCGGCACGCCGGAAAGGATGACGGCGTGGAAGCGATTGGCCAGCTCCAGATAGTCGTTCTGCGAGCGCGGCCCGCCGCAAAGCGTGGCGAAATCGAACCAGACCACCGTGCCCGCCAGCGCCAGGGCGCGGATCTCGCGGTGCTCGATGTGCAGCACCGGATCCTGCGGCGGCGTGTCGGCCAGGTGCTCGAAGGCTTCGCGCAGCGCCTGGTCGGCCTTGGCGTCCAGCGGCGTGTGGTAGCACTGCACCTGCTCCAGGGAACGGCGGCGGTAGTCGATGCCGGCGTCCACGTTCAGCACGTCCATGCGCGACTGGATCAGCTCGATGGCCGGCAGGATGCGGTCGCGGTGCAGGCCGTCGGGATACAGCGTGGAGGGCTCGTAGTTCGAGGTCATGATGAACGACGTGCCGTATTCGAAGAGCTTGAGGAGCAGCCGGTACAGGATCATGGCGTCGGCCACGTCCGATACGTGGAATTCGTCGAAGCAGATCAGCCGGTAGCGCTTGGCGAGGCGGCGCGCGACCTCGTCCAGCGGATCCTGCATGCCTTTCACTTCTTCGAGTTCGCGGTGCACGCCGCGCATGAACTCGTGGAAGTGCAGCCGCGTCTTTCGCACCACGGGCACGGTGGCGTAGAACGCGTCCATCAGGAAGCTCTTGCCGCGCCCCACCCCGCCCCAGAGGTACACGCCGCGCGGCACGTCGGGCCGGTTGAGCAGTTTCTTGAGGGCGTTCGAACGCATGGACTTGAACCTGACCCAGTCGTCGTAATAGCGCTGCAGCCGGTCGATGGCCCGCAGTTGCGCCTCGTCGGGCTTGTAGCCGCGCTCGGCCAGGGCATGTTCGTAGTATTCGCGGACGTTCATGGAGATGAGGGAGCAGGCAGGATGAAAAAAGGGCGGATTCGCGAACCCGCCCTTGCTGCGATGGCCGGGGCGCCCGGGCGCCCCGTCGTGCATCAGAAGTTCAACGCACGCTTGTCCACGGCCAGCGCGGCTTCCTTCACGGCTTCCGACAGCGTCGGGTGCGCGTGGCAGATGCGGGCGATGTCTTCGGCGGCGCCGCGGAATTCCATGATGGTCACGGCTTCCGAGATCAGTTCCGAGGCCATCGGGCCCACGATGTGCACGCCCAGGACTTCGTCGGTCTTGGCGTCCGCGATCACCTTGGCGAAGCCGGTGGTGTCGCCCAGCGCGCGGGCGCGGCCGTTGGCCAGGAAGGGGAACGAACCGGCCTTGTACTCGCGCCCTTCCTTCTTGAGCTGCTGCTCGGTCTTGCCGACCCAGGCGATCTCGGGCGAGGTGTAGATGACCCACGGCACGGTGTCGAAGTTGACGTGGCCGTGCTGGCCGGCGATGCGCTCGGCAACCGCCACGCCCTCTTCCTCGGCCTTGTGCGCCAGCATGGGGCCGCGCACCACATCGCCCACCGCCCACACGTTGGGCAGGTTGGTCTTGCAGTCGGCGTCCACGGCGATGAAGCCGCGCTCGTCGAGCTTCAGGCCCACGGCCTCGGCGTTCAGGCCGCCGGTGTAGGGCACGCGGCCGATGGAGACGATGAGCTTGTCCACCACCAGCTTCTGCTCGGCGCCCTTGGCATCGGTGTAGGGAATGGTCACGGACTTGGCCGTGGCCTTGACCTCGCCGATCTTCACGCCCATCTGGATGTCCAGGCCCTGCTTGGCGAAGGCCTTGAGCGCTTCCTTGGCGACCTGCTGGTCGGCGGCGGCCAGGAATTCCGGCATGGCTTCCAGGATGGTGACTTCCGCCCCCAGGCGGCGCCACACGCTGCCCATTTCGAGGCCGATCACGCCCGCGCCGATCACGCCCAGCTTCTTGGGCACGGCGCTCATGTTGAGCGCGCCGTCGTTGGACAGCACGACCTTCTCGTCGAACGGCAGGCCCGGCAGCTCGCGCGCCGACGAGCCGGTGGCGACGATGACGTGCTTGGCCACCAGGTCCTCCTCGGCGGTGCCGGTGACCTTGATGCCCCAGCCGCCTTCGACCTGGCCGCTGAACGCGCCCTTGCCATGGAAGAAGGTGACCTTGTTCTTCTTGAACAGGTACAGGATGCCGTCGTTGTTCTGCTTGACCACGGTGTTCTTGCGGCCGATCAGCGTGTCGAGTTTCAGGCCCAGGCCCTTGACCTCGATGCCGTGCTCGGCGAAGTGATGGCCGGCCTGTTCGTAGTGCTCGGACGATTGCAGCAGCGCCTTGGACGGGATGCAGCCGACGTTGGTGCACGTGCCGCCGGGGGCCGGGCCGCCCTGGCCGTTCTGCCAGGCGTCGATGCACGCCACGGACATGCCGAGCTGCGCCGCGCGGATCGCGGCGATGTAGCCTCCGGGGCCGGCGCCGATCACGACGACGTCAAATTGTTTGGACATAGCGTTCTCGCAAAGAATGAATGGGATGGCGGGTCCGGGGCGGGCCGGCGCAGGGCCGGCCCGGGCGCCGCGGGGCGGGATGCCCGCCGCGGCGCCCGGACCAGGACGGACGGATTACAGGTCCAGCAGCAGGCGCTGCGGATCTTCCAGGGCGTCCTTCATGGCGACCAGGCCCAGCACGGCTTCGCGGCCGTCGATGATGCGGTGGTCGTAGGAGAGGGCCAGGTAGTTCATCGGGCGGATGACGATCTGGCCGTTTTCGACGACGGGGCGCTCCTTGGTGGCGTGCACGCCCAGGATGGCCGATTGCGGCGGGTTGATGATCGGGGTGGACAGCATGGAGCCGAACACGCCGCCGTTGGAGATGGAGAACGTGCCGCCGGTCATTTCCTCGATGCCCAGCTTGCCGTCGGCCGCGCGGCGGCCGAAGTCGGCGATGGCCTTCTCGATATCGGCGATGGAGAGCTGGTCGGCGTTGCGCAAGATGGGCACCACCAGGCCGCGCGGACTGCCCACGGCGATGCCGATGTCGAAGTAGCCGTGGTAGATGATGTCTTTGCCGTCGATCGAGGCGTTGATCAGCGGGAACTTCTTGAGGGCGGCCACGGCGGCCTTCACGAAGAACGACATGAAGCCCAGCTTGATGCCGTGCTCCTTCTCGAACTTCTCTTTGTACTTGTTGCGCAGGTCGATGACCGCCTGCATGTTCACTTCGTTGAACGTGGTGAGGATCGCGTTTTCCTGTTGCGACTGCAGCAGGCGCTCGGCGATGCGGGCGCGCAGGCGGCTCATGGGCACGCGCTGCTCGGGGCGGCCGTCCAGCGACAGGGTGGTGGGCGCGGGCGCGGCGGCGGCCGGCTTGGCGGCGGCCTTGGGGGCTTCGGCGGCCAGGGCGTCGCCCTTGGTCACGCGGCCGTCGCGGCCGGTGCCGGTCACGGAAGCGGCATCGACGCCCTTCTCGGCCAGGATCTTGGCGGCGGCGGGCGAAGCCACGCCGGCGGCCGACTTGGAAGCCGGAGCGGCGGCGGGGGCCGCGGCGGCCTGCTCGGCGGCCTTGGGCGCGGCGGCGGGCGCGGTGGCGGGAGCGGCGGCGGCCTTGGCGTCGGTATCGATGCGGGCCAGGACTTCGCCGGAGGTCACGGTGCTGCCGTCGCCCTTGACGATTTCGGCCAGCACGCCCGAAACCGGGGCCGGCACTTCGAGCACGACTTTGTCGGTTTCGACTTCGATGAGGATTTCGTCCGCTTCAACCGCGGCGCCCGGCTGCTTCTTCCAGGTGAGCAGCGTGGCTTCGGAGACGGACTCGGACAGTTGGGGGACGACGACGTCGGTAATAGCCATTTTGTGTATTCCGTAGAGTTTGTATTCTGGTAACGGGCCGCGGCAAGGTCGAAACGGGCGTTCCGGTCGCTTGCCGCGGACGTCGCATGCGGCGTGTGATGCTTACTTCGTCAGCATGGTCTTGAACTTGGGCGCGAAAGCCGCCTCGATCAGGGCCTTCTGCTGCTCCTGGTGCTTGGCGAGGTAGCCCACGGCCGGCGAGGCCGACGCCGGGCGGCCGGCGTAGCCGAGCTTCTGGCCTTCGACCATGTTCTCGTACACATGGTGCTGCACGTAGAACCACGGGCCCTGGTTCTGGGGCTCGTCCTGGACCCAGATGACCTCGGTGGCCTTCGGGTACTTGCGCATCTCGGCTTCGAACGCCTTGTGGGCGAACGGATAAAGCTGCTCGACGCGCATGATGGCGACGTTGTCGGCGCCGCGCTCGCGGCGGGCGTGGACCAGGTCGTAGTAGACCTTGCCCGAGCAGACCAGCACGCGCTTGACCTTGCCGGCGTCGATGGACTCGTCCAGCTCGCCGATCACCGGGCGGAAGCTGCCGCCGGCCAGTTCGGTGAGCGGCGAGCCCGCGTCCTTGTTGCGCAGCAACGACTTGGGCGTGAACAGCACCAGCGGCTTGCGGAACGGGCGGATCATCTGGCGGCGCAGCACGTGGAAGATCTGCGAAGCCGTGGTCGGCTGGATGACCTGCATGTTGTTGTCGGCGCAAAGCTGCAGGAATCGCTCGATGCGGCCCGACGAGTGCTCGGGCCCCTGGCCTTCGTAGCCGTGCGGCAGCATCAGGGTCAGGCCCGACTGGCGGCCCCACTTGGCTTCGCCCGAGCTGATGAACTGGTCGATCACGACCTGGGCGCCGTTGACGAAGTCGCCGAACTGGCCTTCCCAGATGGTCAGCGTGTTGGGCTCGGCGCTGGAATAGCCGTATTCGAAGCCCAGCACCGCCTCTTCGGACAGCACGGAGTCGATGACGGTGAAGGGCGCCTGGCCTTCCGAGACGTTCTGCAGGGGGATGTAGGTGCCGTCGTCCCAGCGCTCGCGGTTCTGGTCGTGCAGCACGGCGTGGCGGTGCGTGAACGTGCCGCGGCCGGAGTCCTGGCCGGTGATGCGCACGGCGTAGCCCGAGGCCACCAGGGTGGCGAAGGCCAGGTGCTCGCCCATGCCCCAGTCGAGGTTCAGCTCGCCCTTGGCCATGGCGCGGCGGTCGTTCAGCAGCTTGGCCACCAGCGGGTGCACGGTGAAGCCGTCGGGAACCGTGGTGATGCGCTCGCCGATGCGCTTGAGCTCGGCCAGCGGCACGGCGGTGTCGGCCTGGTCGGTCCACTTGGCGCCCAGGAACGGCGACCAGTCGATGGCGTACTTGCTCTTGTAGTCGGTCAGCACCGGCTCGATGGTGCGCTGGCCGTCTTCCATGAGCTGGCGGTAGTCCTTGACGAGCTGGTCGGCTTCGCCCTCGGCCAGCACGCCCTGCGTGGTGAGCTTGTCGGCGTACAGCTTGCGGGTGCCGGGATGATGGCCGATGCGCTTGTACATCAGCGGCTGCGTGAGCGAGGGGGTGTCCTGCTCGTTGTGGCCCAGCTTGCGGAAGCAGACGATGTCCACCACCACGTCGTGGCGGAACTGCAGGCGGTAGTCCAGGGCCAGCTTGGTCACGAAGACCACGGCTTCGGGATCGTCGCCGTTCACGTGGAAGACGGGCGCCTCGATCATCTTGACCACGTCGGTGCAATACAGCGTGGAACGCGAATCGCGCGGATCGGACGTGGTGAAGCCGATCTGGTTGTTGATGACGATGTGCAGCGTGCCGCCCGTGCCGTAGCCGCGGGTCTGCGCGAGGTTCAGCGTTTCCATGACCACGCCCTGGCCGGCGAAGGCCGCGTCGCCGTGCACCAGCACGGGCAGGACCTGCTTGCCTTCGGTGTCGCCGCGGCGTTCCTGGCGCGCGCGCGCGCTGCCCTCGACCACAGGATTCACGATTTCGAGGTGGGAGGGGTTGAACGCCAGCGACAGGTGGACCGGGCCGCCGCGCGTGGAGAGGTCGCTGGAAAAGCCGTTGTGGTACTTCACGTCGCCGTCGGTCAGACCTTCGGCGTGCTTGCCCTCGAACTCGGCGAAGAGGTCGCCGGGCATCTTGCCCATGATGTTCACGAGCAGGTTGAGGCGGCCGCGGTGGGCCATGCCCACGACGATTTCCTGCACGCCGTTCTCGCCGGCGTGGTTCACCACTTCGTCCATCGAGGCGATGAAGCTTTCGCCGCCTTCCAGCGAGAAGCGCTTCTGGCCCACGTACTTGGTGTGCAGGAAGCGCTCGAGACCTTCGGCTTCGGTCAGCTGCTGGAGGATGTGGCGCTTTTCTTCGGCCGTGTAGTTCGGCGCGCCCAGGGTGGACTCCAGGCGTTCCTGGATCCAGCGCTTGGCGGCGGGGTCGGAGATGTGCGTGAATTCGGCGCCGATGGAGCGGCAGTACGTGTCGCGCAACGCCTTCAGGATGTCGCGCAGCGTCATGGTGCTGGCGGTCGTGAAGTACGTATTGGTGGCGGAATAGGTCTGGTCGAGGTCTGCTTCGGTCAGGCCGTAGAAGGCCGGGTCGAGTTCGGGGATGGGCGGACGTTCCTGGCGCTTGAGCGGATCGAGGTCGGCCCAGCGCGAGCCCAGCGAGCGGTAGGCGGCGATCAGCGACTGCACCGACACCTGCTTGCTCGCCACGGTGAGATCCGGCTCGGCGACGCGCTGCACGAAGGCGTTGGCGCGGGCGCGTTGCGCAAAGGATTCGACGATGGGAGCGTGGGCCTGATCGCGGGTGGATTCCTGGCCGTCGGTGGCGGGGGCGTGCTGGAGCTGATCGAAATATTCGCGCCAGTTGTCGGGCACCGAACCCGGGTTGTCGAGGTAGGCTTCGTAAAGCTCTTCGACGTAGGGGGCATTACCCCCAAACAAGTAAGACGTGGATAGGGACTCTATTTCCGAAGACATATCGCTTCACCTTTACGAGTGCTTCACTCGACACGATGCAGGAGAAAACCTTCCGCGACACGGGCTTCCCGGTTAGCGGATAGCAGGGGCAGAAGGCGCGTACGAGCCTTGAAAGCCGTATGGGCGAAAGTATAACCCTTTGAGTTTACGGGTGTCTTTTCGGCATTGCGTGCCGCAAAAGCCGATTTGGAATGGAGTCATGCAAGCCTGGAATGTCCTGGCAACGCCGGGCATTGCGCCGGTTACTCGCCCGCAATGTCAGGCATTTCGAGATGCGGCGGCGCATCATATTTTGCACGGCGGGCGTCGGCCTGTTGCATGCAAGCCTCGTCCGGATGTCCGATATTCGCCGAGACCGCCTGGCGGCAGCGCGCGGGCACGCAAGCGGATCACATTCCGCACGCGGCCTGGGCGCCGGCCGGTGCACTGGAAATTTGTATACATCTTTTGTACTCTATGAGACTTCCCGCCCCCCGTTTCCATCCGAGCGCTCCATGACCCCCGCCACTCTCGCCGATCTCAACCGCGCGCCGCACGACGAAGCCCTCCGCCTGCTCGACGGCCTGTACGACCACGCGCCCTGGATCGCCCGGGCCGCGCTCGCCGCCCGCCCCTTCCGCTCCCTGGCCGAGCTGCAGCAGCGTCTGCGGCAGGCGGTGGACGAAGCCGGCGCCGAAGCGCAGACGGCGATGCTGCGCAGCCAGGCGCGCGCCCCCGGCGCGCCCGCCTGGCTGGCCGATGAATACGAGGCGCGGTTCGGCTACCCCTGCGTGCTCGCCGAAGCCGGCCCGCGCGGCGCGCCGCTGGACGCGGCGCAGGCCGAGGACATGCTCAGGCGCCGCCTGGATCATCCCGCCGACCTGGAACGCGGCGAAGCGCTGCGGGCGCTGCACCGCAGCGCCGAGCTGCGCCTTGCCCGCCGCTTCGGCGCCGACACCGCCATGGGCGACCGGATCTGGGACTGGCAGGAGGAACTGAGCGCCCACAGCGACCCGGGATACGCCGAAAGAGGCCAGCTCACGGTCACCTACCTCACCGAGGCCCACCGGGCCTGCGCGCAGCGCATCTCGCAATGGATGGGCGAATGCGGCTTCGACGAAGTCGGCACCGACGCGGTGGGCAACGTGGTGGGCATCTACCGCGCCGCCGATCCCCAGGCCCCCACCCTGATGACAGGTAGCCACTACGACACGGTGCGCAACGCCGGCAAGTACGACGGCCGGCTCGGCATCTTCACCCCCATGGCCTGCGTGCGCGAACTGCGCCGCCAGGGCCGCCGCTTGCCGTTCCACCTCGAAGTGATCGGATTCGCCGAAGAGGAAGGCCAGCGCTTCCCGGCAACCTTCCTCGGCTCCGGCGCGCTGGTCGGCGGCTTCCAGCCCGCCTGGCTGGACCAGCGTGACGCCGACGGCGTCACGCTGCGCCAGGCCATGGCGCGGGCCGGCCTGCGCGCCGAAGACATCGCCCGGCTCAAGCGCGATCCCGCCCGCTACCTGGGGTTCGTGGAAGTGCACATCGAACAGGGGCCGGTGCTGTACGAACTGGGCCTGCCGCTGGGCATGGTCACATCCATCAACGGTTGCCTGCGCTATCGCGTGCGGATACTCGGCATGGCCGGCCACGCGGGCACCACGCCCATGGACCGGCGGCGGGACGCGGCCGCCGCCGCGGCCGAGCTCATCCTGTATGTGGAGCGACGCGCCGCGGCCGACGCCGGGTCGGTGGGCACGGTGGGCATGCTGGATGTCCCGGGCGGCTCGATCAACGTCATCCCGGGCGAATGCCGTCTGAGCCTGGACCTGCGCGCGCCCAGCGACCCGCAGCGCGACGCCCTCGCGCGCGACGTGCTGGCCGAGCTGGACGCCATCTGCGCGCGGCGCGGCCTGCGCCGCGAACTGGAAGAAACCATGCGCGCCAGCGCGGCGCCGAGCCATCCGCAATGGCAGGCCCGCTGGGAAGCCGCCGTCGACGCGCTGGGCGTGCCCGTGCACCGCATGCCCAGCGGCGCCGGCCACGACGCCATGAAGCTGCACGAGATCATGCCGCAAGCCATGCTGTTCGTGCGCGGACAGAACGGCGGCATCAGCCACAACCCGCTGGAATCCACCACCAGCCACGACATGCAGCTGGCCGCCGAAGCCATGCTGCGACTGCTGGACGACCTGGCCGGCGGATCGGAGCAAGGCTGAACCATGACCGACTACGCCAAGCTCGACGCCTGGATCGACGCCCACTTCGACGAGCAGGTCGCCTTTCTGCAGGCGCTCGTGCGCATACCCACCGACACGCCGCCGGGCGACAACGCGCCCCACGCCGCCCGCACCGCCGAACTGCTGCGAGGCTGGGGCCTGGAAGCGGAATCGCATGCCGTGCCCGCCGACGCCGTGCACGGCTACGGCATGCGGTCCATTACCAACCTCATCGTGCGCCGGCCCTACGGCGCGGGCGGTCCCTGCGTGGCGCTCAATGCCCACGGCGACGTGGTGCCGCCCGGCGAGGGCTGGACACGCGACCCGTATGGCGGCGAGATCGACGACGGCTGCCTGTACGGCCGCGCCGCCGCCGTCAGCAAGAGCGATTTCGCCACCTACACCTTCGCGGTGCGCGCGCTGGAAGCGCAGGCCCGGCCTCGACGCGGCGCGGTCGAGCTGCATTTCACCTACGACGAGGAATTCGGCGGGCTGCTGGGGCCGGGCTGGCTGCTCGAGCAGAAGCTCACCCGCCCCGACCTGCTGATCGCCGCCGGCTTCGGCTATGAGGTCATCACCGCGCACAACGGCTGCCTGCAGATCGAAGTCACGGTGCACGGCAAGATGGCCCATGCCGCCATTCCCGCCAGCGGCGTGGACGCGCTGCGCGGCGCGGTGGCCATTCTCGATGCGCTGTATGCGCTGAACGCGGGCTACCCGTCGATACGCTCCGGCGTGCCGGGCATCGGCCACCCCTACCTGAACGTGGGCCGCATCGAAGGCGGCACCAACACCAACGTGGTGCCGGGCAAGGTGGTGTTCAAGCTCGACCGCCGCATGATTCCGGAAGAAGATCCGGCCGAGGTGGAAACCGGCATCCTGCGCGTCATCCGGCAGGCCGCCGGCGCCCTGCCGGGCATACGCGTCGAAACCCGGCGCCTGCTGCTCGCCCGGGCCATGCGCCCCCTGCCCGGCAGCGAGCCCTTGGTGCGGGCCATCCAGCGGCATGGCGCGGCGGTCTTCGGCGCGGCGGTCCCGGCCATGGGCACGCCGCTCTATACCGACGCGCGGCTCTACGCCGAGGCCGGCATTCCCTGCGTGCTGTACGGCGCCGGTCCGCGCACGGTGCTGGAATCGCACGCCAAGCGCAGCGACGAGCGCCTGGTGCTGGAAGACCTGCGCCGCGCCACCAAGGTGGTGGCGCGCACGCTGGCCGACCTGCTGGCCTGAGCGGGCTCAGGCCAGGCGCATCACGCGGCGCCAGAACAGCACCGCCACCAGCACGAAAACGGCCAGGCCCAGGTACGAGGCGGTCTGCTCGAACCCCTCGCCCGCCACGGCCAGCGGGGCATTGCTGCCGGTCGCCCCGATCACGGCCGCCATCAGCACGCCGACCAGGCTCTCGCCCACGATCAAGCCCGAGGCGATGAGCACGCCGCGGCGGTTGGCGGCGTCGGCATGGCGCGCGTAGGGCTGGCCCGCGGCCTGCGCGCGGCGGCGCAGCGCGCGCTCCAGCAGCCAGGCCAGCACCGCGCCGACCACGATGGGCGCGGCCACGGTCGGCGGCAGGTAGATGCCGATGCCCACGGCCAGCACGGGAATCCGCGCCACCTTGAAGACGCGCTTCATGATCTCGTCGGCCACGATGAGCGCCACGCCCGCCGCCATGCCGACGAGAATCATGGTCCAGTTCAGCTGGTGCGTGAAAATGCCGCGCGCGATCGCCAGCATCAGCGTCGCCTGCGGCGCCGACAGGGCCTGGGCCGGGTCCATGCCCTGGCGCGGCATGGCGTCGGCAAAACCGTAGGCGTTGTAGAGCAGGTCCAGCACGGGCGAGATCACCGCCGCGCCCACCACGCAGCCGATCAGCAGCGCCACCTGCTGCCGCCACGGCGTGGCGCCCACCAGCCAGCCGGTCTTGAGGTCCTGCAGGTTGTCGTTGGAAATCGAGGCCACCGCCACCACCGCCGAGGTGCTGAAGATCGCCAGCGCGATCGCGATGCGCGTGCCGTGCTCCACGTCCAGCAGTTCGCGCCCCAGCACCAGCATCAGCAGCGACACCAGCACGATGGCGACAATGCCCACGCCGGAGATGGGGCTGGTCGAGGAGCCCACCAGGCCCGCCATGTAGCCGCAGGCCGCCGCCACCAGGAAACCGAACACGAAGGCAAACAGCACCGCGTAGGCCACCAGCTTCCAGATGGAGGCGGCCGGCAGCGGCGCGGCCCCGGCGACGAACACGTAGAAAGTCGCGACCAGGATCGCCACCAGCGCCAGCGTCACGGCCGAAATCCACAACGCGGGCATGTCGCGCTCGGTGCGCGGCGTGCCGCCCTCGCGCGGGCCGCTGGGCTTGCCGATGGCGGAAAACGAAGCCTTGAGCCCGCGCACCATGGGCATGAACAGCGTGGCCAGCGTCCAGATGGCGCCCACGCCGATGACGCCCGCGCCGATGAACCGCACCTGCGAGGACCAGATGCCGGTGGCGTACTGCGCCGCGGTCTGCCCGGCCGGGATGACGCCCTGCGCGGTCAGCACCGGCACCGCGACGCCCCAGGCGATCACCAGCCCCGTGAACATCGCCAGCCCGGCCACGATGCCGATCAGGTATCCCGCGCCCAGCAGGGCCAGCGAAAATCCCATCGGCAGCCGGAACACGGCCCCGCCCAGTTCGAACCAGCGGCTCACGCCGTCGCCCAGCACCCGCAGGCCGCCAGCGGCGAAGCTCACCAGCGCGGCGGCCGCGCCGCCGGTGACGATGTCGGCCATGCCGGTGGCGGCCTGCGTCTGGGCGCCGCCTTGCGGTGCGCCGCCCGCCTCGGCCTGCGCGTCCAGCGCGCGCTCGGCGCTGCCCACGCGCAGGATCTCGGCGGCCGCCACGCCCTCGGGGTAGGGCAGGTCGCTCTGCACCACCATGACATGGCGCAGCGGAATGGTGAACATCACGCCCAGCATGCCCCCGGCCGCGCAGATGCCCAGCGTCTGCCAGAACGGAAAGCCCTGCCAGTGCCCCATCATGACCAGGGCGGGCAGGATGAAGATAATGGAGGACAGCGTCCCGGCCGCCGAGGCCTGGGTCTGCACCATGTTGTTCTCCAGGATGTTGGCGTCCTTGAAGAGGCGCAGCACCGACATGGAGATCACGGCCGCCGGAATGGCCGAGGAAAAGGTCATCCCCACCTTGAGGCCGAGGAAGACGTTGGATGCGGTGAAGATCACCGTGATGAGGGCGCCCAGCAGCACGCCGCGGAATGTCAGCTCCGGCAGCGTCACCCGCGCCGGCACACTGAGGGGTAGGGTCATTGCATATCTCCGTAGCCCGCGGCCGGCCGACGTGCGCAGGGCCTGCCGCGCTTATGCGTCCTGCGGCAGCCGAAACTGCCGCGAAACGCCAGAACGATAATAGATTATGCTGAATCGACGCGGCCCGCGCCCGGATTTCGATGCCTCATGCCCCGCGCACCGGTCTAGCATGAGGGCCGAAAAGGAGACAAGCATCATGCGCGATCATCGCCACACCGACGCGGGTTCCGCCGCCCCGCAGGATACCGATCCCGCCGAAACCGCCGAATGGCGCGACGCCTTGCAGGCGCTGGCGCAGCACGGGGGTCCGGAGCGCGCCGCCTACGTGCTGGACAGCCTGCTGGGCCATGCCGCGGCGCTGGGCCTGCGCGCGGGCGGGCAGGTCCGCACGCCCTATCTCAACACCATTCCCGCCGACCAGGAGCCGCCCTTTCCGGGCAATCTCGCGGTCGAGGAGCGCATCGCCAGCATCAACCGCTGGAACGCGCTGGCGATGGTGGTGCGCGCCAACCAGGCGCACGGCGAGCTGGGCGGGCACATCGCCAGCTATGCCTCGGCCGCCGACCTGTTCGAAGTCGGGTTCAACCATTTCTTCCGCGCCGGCACGCCCGGCAACCCCGGCGACCTGGTCTACATGCAGCCGCACTCCGCGCCCGGGGTGTACGCCCGCGCCTACCTGGAAGGCTTTCTCGGCGAAGACGACCTGGCGCATTTCCGCCAGGAGATCACCGCGTCCGCCCGCGGCCTGCGCGGCCTGTCTTCCTATCCCCACCCCTGGCTGATGCCGGACTTCTGGCAGTTTCCCACCGGCTCCATGGGTATCGGCCCCATCAATGCCATCTACCAGGCGCGCTTCATGCGCTATCTGGAACACCGCTCGCTCCTTCCCGCCGGCGACCGCAAGGTGTGGGGCATTTTCGGCGACGGCGAAATGGACGAACCCGAATCCATCGCCGCCCTCACGCTGGCCGCCCGCGAGAAGCTGGACAACCTGGTCTTCGTCGTGAACTGCAACCTGCAGCGCCTGGACGGCCCGGTGCGCGGCAACGGCCGCATCATCGACGAGCTGGAAACCCTGTATGCCGGCGCGGGCTGGAACGTCATCAAGCTCGTCTGGGGCAGCGACTGGGACGCGCTGCTGCGGCGCGACGCCACGGGCGCGCTGGCGCGCGCCTTCGCGGGCACGGTGGACGGCCAGTTCCAGACCTTCGCGGCCAACGACGGCGCCTTCAACCGCACCCACTTCTTCAACCAGAACCCCGAGCTGGCCGCGCTCGTGGCCGACTGGACCGACGAGGCCATCGACCGCCTGCACCGGGGCGGCCACGACATGGTGAAGATCCACGCCGCGTATCACCGCGCGGTGCGCCACCGCGGCCAGCCCACCGTGATACTGGCCCAGACCAAGAAGGGCTTCGGCATGGGCGCGGCGGGCCAGGGCAAGATGACCACGCACCAGCAGAAGAAGCTGGACGGCGAGGCCCTGCTCGCCTTCCGCGACCGCTTCGCCCTGCCGATCCCCGACGAGGACTGCCTGGCCCTGAAGTTCTACCGCCCCGCCGAAGACAGCGCCGAGCTGCGCCATCTGCGCAGCCGGCGCGCGGCGCTGGGCGGCCACATTCCGCGCCGCAGCGGCCAGTCGCCCCGCCTGGCCCCGCCGCCGGTGGAACAATGGGCGCGCTTCGCGCTGGCGGCCGCAGGCAAGGAAATGTCGTCCACCATGGCCCTGGTGCGCATGCTGACCGCGCTGCTCAAGGACCCCGCACTGGGCCCCCGCATCGTGCCCATCGTGGCCGACGAGGCCCGCACCTTCGGCATGGCCAACCTGTTCCGGCAGATCGGCATCTATTCCGCGCAGGGCCAGCTCTACGAGCCGGAAGACATCGGCTCGGTGCTCTATTACCGCGAGGCGCGCGACGGCCAGATCCTCGAGGAAGGCATTACGGAAGCCGGGGCCATCTCTTCGTGGACGGCGGCGGGCACCAGCTACTCGGTGCATGGACTGCCCATGCTGCCCTTCTATATCTATTACTCGATGTTCGGCTTCCAGCGCATCGGCGACCTGATCTGGGCGGCGGCCGACCAGCGCACGCGGGGCTTTCTCATCGGCGCGACCTCGGGGCGCACCACGCTGGGCGGCGAGGGCCTGCAGCACCAGGACGGCTCCAGCCATCTCATGGCCGCGGCCATACCCAACTGCCGCGCCTACGATCCGGCCTATGCCTATGAAGCGGCCATCATCATCGAGCACGGCATGCGCCGCATGCTCGACGAACAGCGCGACGAATTCTATTACCTCACCGTCACCAACGAAAACCTGGCCCAGCCCGACCTGCCGGATGACGATGCCGTGCGCGCCGGCATCCTGCGCGGCATGTACCGGCTGCGGCCGGCGCGCGGCCAGGCGCGGGTGCGGCTGCTGGGCGCCGGCCCCATGCTGCGCGAGGCCGAACTGGCGGCGCGGCGGCTGGGCGACGAATACGGCGTGGAGGCCGAAGTCTGGAGCGTGACCAGCTTTTCGGAACTGGCGCGCGACGGCCGCGAAGCCGACCGCGCCCGGCTGCTGGGCCTGGACAGCCGCCAGGCCTGGGTTTCGGCCTGCCTGGGCGGCAGCGCCGCGCCGGTGATCGCCGCCAGCGATTACGTGCGCGCCGTGGCCGAGCAGATCCGCGCCTGGGTTCCCGCGCCCTACCGCAGCCTGGGCACCGACGGCTTCGGCCGCAGCGACACCCGGGCGCGGCTGCGCGACTTCTTCGAAGTCGGCGCCGACTGGATCGTGCTGCAGGCGCTCGACAGCCTGGGCCTGCGGGGGCCGGCCGACGCCCTGCGGCGGGAATTGGCGGCCGCTTCGCGGCGCACGCCGCCCTGGGAGGCCTGAGCGCCCCGCCAGCGCAAAAACGTCCATGGCCTGACCGGAATCCCCGCTTTCGTTGCGGCGCAGCAACCATACCGCGCCGCTTTCTGTTGAAATACGGGGGTTCCCCTAGCGTTTCCGGGCAAATACGGCGGGCTGCGGCCCGCTTTCTCGTTTCAAGCTGTTTTACCAAAGCCGCAAGGCTGAAATTCCATGGACGAAACCCTCACCAAACTGGCGCTGGACTACCACGCCTATCCCACCCCCGGCAAGATTTCGGTCACGCCGACCAAGACGCTCGCCAACCAGGACGACCTGTCGCTGGCCTACTCTCCCGGCGTGGCCGCCGCCTGCATGGCCATCTTCGCCCAGGGCGACGACGCCGCCTCCAAGTACACCTCGCGCGGCAACCTGGTGGGCGTGATCACCAACGGCACCGCCGTGCTGGGCCTGGGCAACATCGGCCCGCTGGCGGCCAAGCCCGTCATGGAAGGCAAGGGTTGCCTGTTCAAGAAGTTCGCCGGCATCGACGTGTTCGACATCGAACTGGCCGAGAACGACCCGGACAAGCTGGTGGACATCATCGCGGCGCTGGAACCCACCCTGGGCGGCGTCAATCTCGAGGACATCAAGGCGCCCGAGTGCTTCTACATCGAGAAGAAGCTGCGCGAGCGCATGAAGATCCCCGTCTTCCACGACGACCAGCACGGCACGGCCATCATCTCGTCGGCCGCCATCCTCAACGGCCTGAAGGTCGTGGGCAAGGACATCGGCCAGGTCAAGCTGGCGTGCTCGGGCGCGGGCGCCGCGGCCATCGCGTGCCTGGACCTGCTGGTGCACCTGGGCATCAAGCGCGAGAACATCTACGTGGTGGATTCGCGCGGCGTGATCTGGGAAGGCCGCGAAGAGAACATGGAGGCCAACAAGAAACGCTATGCGCAAAAGACCGACGCGCGCACGCTGGCCGACGTCGTCAACGGCGCCGACGTGTTCCTGGGCTGCTCCACCGCCGGCGTGCTCACGGCCGAGATGGTCAAGACCATGGCCGACAAGCCGCTGATCCTGGCGCTGGCCAACCCCGAACCCGAGATCCGCCCCGAGGTGGCCAAGGCCGCCCGCCCCGACTGCATCATCGCCACCGGCCGTTCGGACTACCCGAATCAGGTCAACAACGTGCTGTGCTTCCCCTTCATCTTCCGCGGCGCCATGGACGCCGGCGCCTCGCGCATCACTGAAGAAATGAAGCTCGCGTGCGTGAAGGCCATCGCCGAACTGGCCCAGGCCGAGCAGAACGACGAAGTGGCCCGCGCCTACGCCGGGCAGGAGCTGTCGTTCGGCCCCGACTACATCATCCCCAAGCCCTTCGATCCGCGCCTCATCGTCCAGATCGCCCCGGCCGTGGCCCAGGCTGCCGCCGACTCCGGCGTGGCCGCCCGCCCCATCGAGGACATCGAGGCCTACCGCCAGAAGCTGATGGGCTTCGTCTACCACTCCGGCCAGCTGATGCGCCCGCTGTTCGCCCAGGCCAAGAAGGCGCCCAAGCGCGTCATCTACGCCGACGGCGAAGACGAACGCGTGCTGCGCGCGGTGCAGGTCGTCGTCGACGAAAAACTGGCCCAGCCCATCCTGATCGGCCGCCCCTCGGTCATCGAGATGCGCATCAAGAAGTTCGGCCTGCGCCTGACGCCCGGCGTGAGCATCGAAATCGTCGATCCCGAAGACGACAGCCGCTTCAACGAGACCTGGAACGCGTACTACCAGATGCGCGGCCGCGAGGGCGTGACGCCTGCCATCGCCAAGGCGATGATCCGCAAGCACAACACCCTGATCGGCGCCATGCTGCTGCGCCGCGGCGACGCGGACGCCCTGCTGTGCGGCGTGGCCAGCAAGTACGACAACCAGCTCAAGTACGTGGACGAGATCATCGGCAAGAAACCCGGCCAGACCTACGCCGCGCTCAACGTGCTGATGCTGCCCGACCAGACGCTTTTCGTGACCGACACCCACGTGAACGAAAACCCCACGGCCGAGGAAATCGCCAACATCACCATCCAGGCCGCCGACGAAATGGTGCGCTTCGGCGTGGTGCCCAAGGTGGCGCTGCTGTCGCACTCCAACTTCGGCAGCCGCGTGACCGAGTCCTCGCGCAAGATGGCCCAGGCCCGCCGCCTGGTGGCCGAACGCGCGCCCGAGCTCGAAGTCGACGGCGAAATGCACGCCGACGCCGCCCTGTCGGAGAAGATCCGCGTGCTGGCCTACCCCGACAGCACGCTGAAGGGCCCGGCCAACCTGCTGGTCATGCCCAACCTCGACACGGGCAACATCACGTACAACATGCTCAAGATGACCGGCAGCAACGGCATCGCCATGGGCCCCATCCTGCTGGGCGCGGCCCGTCCGGTGCACATCCTGACCACCAGCGCCACGGTGCGCCGCATCGTCAACATGACGGCGCTGGCCGTGGTGGATGCGCAGCAGGAAGCCGCGGACGCCGCCCGGCAGCGCCGCTGACCCCTGGCGCCCCGGCCCGCCGGGGCGCCGCCGACGCGCGAGGGCGCCCTGCGGGGCGCCCTTTGCTTTTCCTTTCTTCTGGCGCGCCTATCCGACTGCGCGTCATGCGGCAATGGTAAAAACGGGCTTGTTTCCCCTTACCGGAGTCGACATGCTGCAAGACGCCCTGCTTGCCTGGTTTCACTACCTGGCCATTTTCGTGCTCGTGGTCATCATGGCGGCCGAGGCCGTGCTGCTGCGCCCGGGCCTGTCGCCCGATACGGTGCGGCGGCTCGCGCTCTACGACCGCCTGTACCTGGCATCCGCCCTGGCCGTGCTGGCCACCGGCGTGCTGCGCCTGACGCTGGGCGCCAAGGGCGCCGCCTTCTACATGGGCAACCCGTGGTTCCATGCCAAGATCGCGCTCTTCGTCATCATCGGGCTCTGTTCGATCCCGCCGACGCTGGCCTTCCTGCGCTGGTCGAAGCAGCCGCAGGGCTACGTCCCGCCCGAGGCCGAGATCCGGCGCGCCCGCCGCTGGGTGATGATCGAATCGCACCTGTTCATCCTGCTGCCGCTGTTCGCGGCGCTCATGGCGCGCGGCATCGGCCTGTAGCAGCGCCGGCGTCCGCCGTCAGGGACAGCGCGCCGGCTCCCGCGGCGGCGCGCCGTCCACCTCGATGACGGCATAGCGCACCACGCCGGCGCGGTCGTTCGGCAGTACGTCCAGCACCTCGCCGTCGCTCCGCTGCACCGCCGACATGCCGTCGGGCAGGTCCTGGCCGTCGTCGCGGCGCGCCGTCATCCCGTAGTCCGGGCTGAACACCCACGCGCCGGGCAGGCGCCGGTTCAGCGGATACGCGGTGGACTGGACCAGCGTGCCCGCGGGATAGCGGTACGGCCCCAGTCGCAGCGGGCAGGCCAGCGAACCGCGCGCCACGCCCAGCAGGCGGCGTTCCTCGTCCAGCAACAGCCCGGGACGGCCCAGCAGCAGCCCGGACACGGCCACCGGCTCGCTGGACTCGACGCTCACGTACCAGCGCAAGGGCTCGACGTGCCCATTGGTATATTTCTCGCCATCGCGCGCCTGCGCTTCGGCGCCCGCGGGCAGGTCCACGCCGCCCGCGCGGTTGCCCGCCGCCAGCGAGCAGGACGCGAACTCGATGCGGGCCCCTTCGTCCTCCACGCGGAATTCCACTTTGCGCGTCGTGTCGCACAGCCATCCCGCCACCGTCTGGGCGCCCTCTCCCCAGACCTGCACGGTGCGCGGATAACTGCGCGTTTCCTTGTAGGTGCGCCGGTCGTAGTCGGTGTACAGGTAGCGCACGATGCGCCTGGCCCGCATGCCGAAGGCCGGCGTCGGCGCATCGAAAACGGCCTCGGTGTAGCGCTCGGGCTGGCCTTCCTTCTCCAGCACCAGGCGCGTTCCGGCGGGCATGGGCACGCCGCCGAGCGTTTGCGGCTGCCGCAGCGTCACGCGCCGCGCCGCCTCCTGCCTGGCCTGCTCGCGGTCGAACTGCCAGAGCATCACCCGGAACGCAACGTGAAACGCCGACACCGCGGCCAGCGCCAGCAGCGCCGCGCCATGCAGCCACGGACGGCGCGCGAAGCGCCGCCGCGCCCCGCCGCTGACGGCCAGCACGGCCAGCCATCCCAGCAGCGCCACGCCGGCGAGTTCCGAAACGAGCAGCAGGGCAAGGAATTCCGTCGAGGGCAGCGCAAGTGGGATCATGGCCGCGATGATACGTGAACCGGCTGGCCTGTCCACGGCGCGCGCAACGCCGCACCGCAGCCGCCGGGAAGAACGGCAAAGAAAAACCCGCCACGCGGGCGGGTTTGTCGGGCAAGCGTCAGGCGATCAACGCTTGTCCATCGGGGGCACGTCGCGGGTGACGTGACCGGTGAAGAGCTGGCGCGGACGGCCGATCTTGTAGTCGGGGTCGGACAGCATTTCGTTCCATTGCGCGATCCAGCCCACAGTGCGGGCCAGCGCGAAGATGGCCGTGAACAGCGAGGTCGGGATGCCGATGGCGCGCTGCACGATGCCCGAGTAGAAGTCCACGTTCGGGTACAGCTTGCGCTGGACGAAGTAGTCGTCTTCCAGGGCGATGCGCTCGAGCTCCATGGCCAGCTTGAAGAGCGGATCCTTTTCCAGGCCCAGGGAAGCCAGGACTTCCTTGCAGGTTTCCTGCATGAGCTTGGCGCGCGGATCGTAGTTCTTGTAGACGCGGTGGCCGAAGCCCATCAGGCGCACGCCCGAGCTCTTGTCCTTGACCTTCTCCATGAACTCGCCGACCTTGGCCACGCCGCCGTTGGCCTGCAGGTCTTCGAGCATCTGCAGGCAAGCTTCGTTGGCGCCGCCGTGGGCCGGGCCCCACAGGCACGCCACGCCGGCCGAAATGGCGGCGAACGGGTTGGTGCCCGACGAGCCGCACAGGCGGACCGTGGAGGTGGAGGCGTTCTGCTCGTGGTCGGCGTGCAGGATGAAGATGCGGTCCAGCGCGCGCTCGACCACTTCGTTCACCTTGTACTCTTCGCACGGCGTGGCGAACATCATGCGCAGGAAGTTGCCCGTGTAGGACAGGTTGTTCTGCGGATAGATGAAGGGCTGGCCCTGCGAGTACTTGTACGCCATCGCCACCAGCGTCGGCATCTTGGCGATCAGGCGGATCGCCGAGATGTGGCGGTGCTGCGGATTGGTGATGTCGGTGGAGTCGTGGTAGAAGGCCGACAGCGCGCCCACCAGGCCGGTCAGCACGGCCATCGGGTGCGCGTCGCGGCGGAAGCCGCGCAGGAAGAAATGCAGCTGCTCGTTCACCATCGTGTGATGGGTGACTTGCGAATCGAAGTCGGCCTTCTGCTCGGCGTTGGGCAGCTCGCCGTTCAGGATCAGGTAGCAGATGTCCATGAAGTCGCAGTTCACGGCCAGCTGCTCGATCGGGTAGCCGCGGTACAGCAGCTCGCCCTTGTCGCCGTCGATGTAGGTGATGGCCGATTCGCACGAGGCGGTGGACATGAAGCCGGGGTCAAACGTGAACATGCCCGTCTGGCCGTACAGCTTGCGGATGTCGATCACGTCGGGACCGACCGTACCCTTGTAGACAGGAAACTCAATAGGAGCGCTGCCATCCGAGAAGGATAGAGTGGCTTTTTTGTCAGACAGGTTCATCGCTATTTCCTTTCGATTGAATCAGAGCTCGCGCATCCGGCCCAGAATGCTCCGAATCCGAGGCGTGTCCAGCACGCCTTCGGGTTCCTTGCGAGCCAGCAGCAGGTCGAGCAGATCGTTGTCTCCAAGCTCGAAGAGCTGCGTCAATGCGCTCACATCCTCGTCGGTAAGCTGGGTTTCGTAGGCGTCCAGATACCGGGTGATGATGAGGTCATTTTCGAGCAGGCCGCGGCGCGCTCGCCAACGCAAACGCGCCCGTTCCAGTTCAGTGAGCCTGCTCATGGTCGCACCTTGTGAATACCATTAAGACTAGACAGTCCGTCGAACCATCAGTTCCTTGATCTTGCCGATCGCCTTGGTCGGGTTCAGGCCCTTGGGACAGACGTCGACGCAATTCATGATCGTGTGGCAGCGGAACAGGCGGTACGGGTCTTCCAGGTTGTCCAGACGGCTGCCCGTGGCTTCGTCGCGGCTGTCGGCGATGAAGCGGTAGGCCTGCAGCAGGCCGGCGGGGCCCACGAACTTGTCCGGATTCCACCAGAAGGACGGGCAGGAAGTGGAACAGCACGCGCACAGGATGCACTCGTACAGGCCGTCGAGCTCTTCGCGCGCCTCGGGCGACTGCAGGCGCTCGCGTTCGGGCGGCGGCGTGTCGTTGATGAGGTACGGGCGAACCGAGTGGTACTGGTTGAAGAAGTGCGTCATGTCCACGATGAGGTCGCGGATCACGGGCAGGCCGGGCAGCGGCTTCAGGACGATGGGTTCCTTAAGCTCGCGCAAGTTGGTGATGCATGCCAGGCCGTTCTTGCCGTTGATGTTCATGGCGTCCGAACCGCACACGCCTTCGCGGCACGAGCGGCGCAGCGACAGGCTGTCGTCCACCGTGTTCTTGATGCGCACCAGCGCATCGAGCAGCATCTTGTCGGTGGGCTGGAGTTCGACCTCCAGCTTCTGCATGTAAGGACGCTCGTCCTTGTCCGGGTCGTAGCGGTAGATTTCGAACTTGACGATTCTCTTGGTGCTCATAATTTGCTCTTTCCGGACTTAGAAAGTACGCGCCTTGGGCGGGAAGGACTCGACCGTCAGAGGCTGCATCTGCACGGGCTTGTACTCGAGGCGGCTGCCTTCGGAGTACCACAGCGTGTGCTTCAGCCAGTTCTCGTCGTCGCGGTTCGGGTGGTCGTTCAGGGCGTGCGCGCCGCGGCTTTCGGTGCGGTTGGCGGCCGACTTGATGGTGGCGCGCGCCACTTCGGTCATGTTGGCCAGCTCCAGCGCCTCGACGCGCGCGGTGTTGAACACCTTGGACTTGTCCTTGAAGTAGATGTGGTCGGCCTGCTTGGCCAGGTCTTCGATCTGCTCCACGCCTTCGTTCAGCAATTCCAGCGTGCGGAACACGCCGCAGTGGCGCTGCATGGAAACGCGGATGGCGTTGCCGATATCCTGCGCCTTCTCGCCGGACGTGCGCGATTCCAGCTTGTTGACGCGGTCCAGCGAATATTCCACGGCCTGCTGCGGCACCGGCTGGTGCGCGTGCTGGCGCTCGGGGTGCGAGTTGACGATGTGGTTGCCGGTGGCGCGGCCGAACACGATGAGGTCCAGCAGCGAGTTGGTGCCCAGGCGGTTGGCGCCGTGCACCGACACAGCGGCGCACTCGCCCACCGCGTACAGGCCGTTGACGATCTTGTTCTCGCCGTTGACGCGCGTGAGGACCTGGCCGTGATAGTTGGCCGGGATGCCGCCCATCTGGTAGTGGATGGTCGGAACGACGGGAATCGGCTCCTTGATCGGGTCCACGTTGCCGAACTTGATGGCGATTTCGCGGATCGAGGGCAGGCGCTTGTTGATGACGTCGGCGCCGAGGTGGTCGAGCTTGAGCACCACGTAGCTGCCGTCGGGACCGCAGCCGCGGCCTTCCTTGATTTCCTGGTCCATCGAGCGGGACACGAAGTCGCGCGGGGCCAGGTCCTTCAGCGTGGGCGCGTAACGCTCCATGAAGCGTTCGCCATCCTTATTGAGCAGAATGCCGCCTTCGCCGCGCACGCCTTCGGTGATCAGCACGCCGGCGCCGGCCACGCCGGTCGGGTGGAATTGCCAGAATTCCATGTCCTGCAGCGGGATGCCCGCACGGGCGGCCATGCCCAGGCCGTCGCCGGTGTTGATGAAGGCGTTGGTGGACGCGGCCCAGATGCGGCCGGCGCCGCCCGTGGCCAGCACGGTGCTCTTGGCTTCCAGGATGTAGATTTCGCCGGTTTCCATTTCGAGGGCGGTCACGCCCAGGACGTCGCCGGCCTCGTTGCGCAGCAGGTCCAGCGCCATCCATTCGACGAAGAACTGGGTGCGCGCGGCGACGTTGCGCTGGTAGAGGGTGTGCAGCAGCGCGTGGCCGGTGCGGTCGGCGGCGGCACAGGCGCGCTGGACGGGCTTCTCGCCGAAGTTGGCGGTGTGGCCGCCGAACGGGCGCTGGTAGATGGTGCCGTCGGGGTTGCGGTCGAACGGCATGCCGAAGTGCTCGAGCTCGTACACGGCGTTGGGCGCTTCGCGGCACATGAACTCGATGGCGTCCTGGTCGCCCAGCCAGTCCGAACCCTTGACGGTGTCGTACATGTGCCAGTACCAGTTGTCTTCGCTCATGTTGCCCAGCGAGGCGCTCACGCCGCCCTGCGCCGCCACGGTGTGCGAGCGGGTGGGGAATACCTTGGACAGCACGGCGACCGACAGGCCGGCCTGGGAAAGCTGCAGGGAACAACGCATGCCGGCTCCGCCGGCGCCGACGACCACCACATCAAACTGGCGGCGCGGCAGGGATTTCATGACAGAGACCACGGCTTAAATGCTCCAGAGGATTTGCGCGAAGTAGATGAACGAACCGACCAGCCAGAGGATCGTCAGCACTTGCAGCAGCAGGCGCACGCCCACCGGCTTGACGTAGTCCATCCAGATGTCGCGCACGCCGATCCAGGCGTGCCATCCGAGCGCGATGAATGCGAGGGAGGCCAGCAGCTGGCCCACCGGAAGAACGCCCACATAGAACGTGAACAGCGCGGTCCAGTTTTCGTACGTGAAGGCGGGCATCGCCAGGATGCCGATGAGCAGGACCAGCGTGTAGACCGCCATGATGACGGCGGTGATGCGCTGGACGATGAAATCCATGACGCCGTAATGGGCGCCGACGACCAGACGCTTGGGTCCGTAGTTCTTGGTGGCGGCCATTTACAGCACTCCGAACAGTTTGAGGGCGAACACCACGGTCAGCGCCAGGCTGACCCCGAAAACCACGCCGGCGCTCTTCTTGGCCGACTGCTTGTCCAGGCCGACGTGCAGGTCGAGGACGAGATAGCGGATGCCGGCACAGAAGTGGTGCAGGTAGCCCCAGATCAGCACCAGCAGGACCAGTTTCACGATCGGGTTGCCCGCGTATGCGGCCACGGCGGCGAACGTCTGCGGCGAGGCCACGCTGGCCGCGAAGAGCGGCAGGATGACCAAGGGCAGACAGACGAAGAGCAAGGCGCCGCTGACGCGGTGCAGGATGGACAGCTTGCCCGGCAGGGGCAGGCGATAGCTGGCAATTTGCGCAAGACCAATATTGCGAAACTGCGGACGTGGCTTGGCAGCGGTGTCGGACATGACGGCCTCAGGTTTCTTACTAGGGAATCGTGACGGCGAAAATGCCGTGCCCCTTTCGGGCAAACGCATTATTTTCGCCCAGAGATCGGGTTGGTATCAAATCGTAGGCAAAACACTCATCAATTCAGACTATTGCGGTAGTGGTATCGATCAGTCAAGTAAAGACCGCGCCGGATTTCCATGGGGCGGTCACCATAGGTGTAGGACACGCGATCCACCTGCAGCAACGGGGTTCCGGGCTCGACATTCAGCAGCGCCGCGATCTCGGCCGGCGCGGCCACGGCGCGGAGCTTTTCGTCGGCGCGCACCATGCTCACGCCGAACTCCGACTCGAAGAGCCCGTACATGGGAGCGCGGTTGGCCGACAGCAGCTCCAGCGTGAGGCCGCGAAAGGCCGCGCCCGGCAGCCAGATGTCGTCCACCACGGTGGGGACCTGGTTCATACAGAGCAGGCGGCGGATCATGATGACGGTTTCGCCGGCGCGCAGGTCGAGCCCGCGGGAGATCTCGGCCGGCGCGCGCAGGCGGCGGCATTCGAGGATGCGGCTCTCGGCGCGGCCGGCTTCGGCGCGGCCGGCTTCGGTTTCGTCGTCGGCGGCCAGGCGCAGGAAGCGGTAGCGCACCCGCGCCTCGTGATGGGTGGCAACGAAGGTGCCCTTGCCCTGGCGGCGCAGCAGCAGGTGTTCGGCGGCGAGCTCGTCCACCGCCTTGCGCACCGTGCCCTGGCTGACCTGGAAGCGCGCGGCGAGGTCGATCTCGCTGGGAATGAGTTCGCCAGGCTTCCATTCGCCGCGATCAAGGCTCTGCACCAGCAGATCCTTGATCTGGCGGTACAGCGGACTGAAAGCGGCCCCCTCGCCCGAAGGTCGGGCGGCGCGTGCGCGTGCGCGTGCGGAGGGTTGGTCGGCCATGGGTTTTCTTGGAGTCTTCATGTTCATGCGAATGGCGGAGGCGTCGCGCGGGGCGGCTGTTCCGCCGCGCGACCGGAGGAAGGCCCGGAAGGGCCGCCCCGGGGCGGCAGCCTTTGGCAGGACACCCGAAGACGGCATGCGCTGCGGCGCATTCGAACAAACGCACTATTGTGGCATACCGCGAGCCGGCCTGTCCAACGTCTTATGTCTTATATAAGATATAAGAGAAATTGACGCATACGTAAATTCGATCTAGGATTCCAGGCTGCCCAGCCCTCCTGCCTTGCGCTCCGGCGCGGCAGGTTCCGGCCGTCAACGGATTACACTGATTGTCGAGATTTTTTCTCGCCAAACCATTCTGGAGAACGTCCATGTCCAAGCCCGCCATGCGTGTCGCCGTCACCGGCGCCGCCGGCCAAATCGGTTACGCCCTGCTGTTCCGCATCGCCTCCGGCGAAATGCTCGGCAAAGATCAGCCCGTCATCCTCCAACTGCTGGAAATCCCCGACGAAAAGGCGCAAAAGGCCCTGAAGGGCGTCATCATGGAACTCGATGACTGCGCCTTCCCGCTGCTGCAGGAAGTCACCGCCCACAGCGATCCGCGCACCGCGTTCAAGGATGCCGACGTGGCCCTGCTGGTCGGCGCCCGTCCGCGCGGCCCCGGCATGGAGCGCAAGGACCTGCTGTCGGTCAACGCCCAGATCTTCACCGCCCAGGGCAAGGCCCTGAACGAAGTCGCCAGCCGCAACGTCAAGGTGCTGGTGGTCGGCAACCCGGCCAACACCAACGCCTACATCGCCATGAAGTCGGCGCCGGACCTGCCCGCCAAGAACTTCACCGCCATGCTGCGCCTGGACCACAATCGCGCCCTGTCGCAACTGGCCGCCAAGTCCGGCAAGGCCGTGGCCGACATCGAGAAGCTGGTCGTGTGGGGCAACCACTCGCCCACCATGTACCCCGACTACCGCTTCGCCACCGTGGGCGGCGAGAGCCTGGCCAAGATCATCAACGACGACGCCTGGAACCGCGACGTCTTCATCCCCACCGTGGGCAAGCGCGGCGCCGCCATCATCGAGGCGCGCGGCCTGTCCTCGGCCGCCTCGGCCGCCAACGCCGCCATCGATCACGTCCGTGACTGGGTCCTGGGCAGCAACGGCAAGTGGGTCACCATGGGCGTGCCGTCCGACGGCTCCTACGGCATCCCCGAAGGCATCATCTACGGCGTGCCGGTCATCACCGAAAACGGCGAATACAAGCGCGTCGAAGGGCTGGAAATCGACGCCTTCTCGCGCGAGCGCCTGGACTTCACGCTGAAAGAGCTCCTCGAAGAGCGCGACGGCGTCAAGGACCTGCTGAAGTAATCGGCGTCCCGCTTCCGGAATTGGGCCCGCTCCTGCGGGCCCAATTCCCAGGCGGGCGCGGAACATACACCTGTCCCTTTGCCCGGCCGCGCCGGCGCGATTGTCGCGTAGGGGACAGATTTATTTTCCGCCGCCGCGGTATGGTTCCGCGAGGCGTCCGTGCCGGCCGCGGCCCACGGACGCCGGCGCGCCACCGACCAGACCGGGCGCAACCCGGCCCCTCACGGAGACTCCTCATGTCCAGACCCGAATCGCCCGGCGCCCTTTTCCGCAAGGCGCTCAAGGAAGAAACCCCGCTGCAGATCATCGGCGCCATCAACGCCAACCACGCCCTGCTGGCCAAGCGGGCGGGCTACCGCGCCATCTATCTTTCGGGCGGCGGCGTGGCGGCCGGCTCGCTGGGCCTGCCCGACCTGGGCATCAACACGCTGGACGACGTGCTGACCGACGTGCGGCGCATCACCGACGTGTGCGACGTGCCGCTGCTGGTGGACATCGATACGGGTTTCGGCCCCTCGGCGTTCAACATCGCGCGCACCGTCAAGAGCCTCATCAAGTTCGGCGCCGCCGCCTGCCACATCGAAGACCAGGTCGGCGCCAAGCGCTGCGGCCACCGCCCGGGCAAGGAAATCGTCAGCACCGAGGAAATGGTCGACCGCGTCAAGGCGGCCGCCGACGCGCGCACCGACAGCGACTTCTATCTCATCGCCCGCACCGACGCCATCGCCTCGCACGGCGTGGACGCGGCCATCGAGCGGGCGCTGGCCTGCGTGGAAGCCGGCGCCGACGCCATTTTCGCCGAGGCCGCCTACGACCTTCCCACCTACGACCGCTTCGTCAAGGCGGTCAAGGTGCCGGTGCTGGCCAACATCACCGAGTTCGGCAAGACCCCGCTCTTCTCGGTGGACGAGCTGCGCAGCGTGGGCGTGGGCATGGTGCTCTACCCCCTGTCGGCCTTCCGCGCCATGAACAAGGCCGCCGAGGCCGTCTACACGGCCATCCGCCGCGACGGCCACCAGAAGAACGTGGTCGACATGATGCAGACGCGCGACGAGCTGTACGATCGCATCGGCTACCACGAATTCGAATCCAAGCTGGACGCGCTCTTCCAGAAGGGCAAGGCCTGATTCCGCACGTCCTCCCGGCGGGCGGCCCGCTGCGCGCGGCGCCCGCCGTCCACTGATTCTTCGACCATCGCGTAAGGAAAGGAGTAGAGACATGAGCACGGCTCCCAAGAAAGAAGCCAAGACGGAAGCCAAGCCGGAGGAGAAGGCCGGCTTCAAGCCCAAGAAATCGGTTGCGCTGTCCGGCGTGGTGGCCGGCAACACGGCGCTGTGCACGGTGGGCCGCAGCGGCAACGACCTGCACTACCGCGGCTACGACATCCTGGACATCGCCGACACCTGCGAATTCGAGGAAATCGCGCACCTGCTGGTGCACGGCAAGCTGCCTAACAAGGCCGAGCTGAAGGCCTACAAGGAAAAGCTGCGCAGCCTGCGCGGCCTGCCCGCCCAGCTCCAGTCCGCCCTCGAGGCCCTGCCCGCCGCCAGCCACCCCATGGACGTGATGCGCACGGCCGTGTCGGTGCTGGGCTGCGTGCTGCCCGAGAAAGACGACCACAACATCCCGGGCGCGCGCGACATCGCCGACCGCCTGATGGCCAGCCTGGGCTCCGCCCTGCTCTACTGGTACCACTACAGCCACAACGGCCGCATCATCGACGTGCAGACCGACGACGACAGCATCGGCGGCCATTTCCTGCACCTGCTGCACGGCCAGAAGCCCAGCGAAGAGTGGGTCCGCGCGATGCACATCTCGCTGAACCTCTACGCCGAGCATGAGTTCAACGCGTCCACCTTCACCAGCCGCGTCATCGCGGGCACCGGCTCGGACATGTACTCGGCCGTCACCGGCGCCATCGGCGCGCTGCGCGGCCCCAAGCACGGCGGCGCCAACGAGGTGGCGTTCGAGGTCCAGAAGCGCTATGACACGCCGGACGAGGCCGAGGCCGACATCCGCCGCCGCGTCGAGGCCAAGGAAGTCATCATCGGATTCGGCCACCCCGTCTACACGGTATCGGATCCGCGCAACAAGGTCATCAAGGAAGTCGCCCGCAAGCTTTCCAAGAAGGCCGGCAGCACCAAGATGTTCGACATCGCCGAGCGCCTGGAAACCGTGATGTGGGAAATCAAGAAGATGTTCCCCAACCTGGACTGGTTCTCCGCCGTGAGCTACCACATGATGGGCGTGCCGACCGCGATGTTCACGCCCCTCTTCGTGATCGCCCGCACGGCCGGCTGGTCGGCCCACATCATCGAGCAGCGCATCGACAACAAGATCATCCGTCCGACCGCCAATTATGTCGGGCCGGAAGACCAGAAGTTCGTGCCCATCGAAAAGCGGAAGTAACGGTGCAACCGGGGCCTGTCGATTCGGGAAACGCCAATCCGCGTCGGATTGGCGGGCCTCGGCCCACCTGTATCCCCTTACAGGAGAGGTTCCGACATGTCTGCCCCGATCTCCAATGCCCGCCGCGATCCCGACCAGGTGCTGGCCGATATCGCGGACTACGTCCTCAATACCGACATTCCCGGCAGTCTCGCGTATGACACGGCGCGCAACTGCCTGATCGACACCCTGGGCTGCGGCCTGGAAGCGCTCGAATACCCCGCGTGCCGCAAGCTGCTCGGCCCCATCGTGCCGGGCACGGTCGTGCCGCACGGCGCCAAGGTTCCCGGCACCCAGTTCCAGCTCGACCCCGTGCAGGCGGCCTTCAACATCGGCGCCATGATCCGCTGGCTGGATTTCAACGACACCTGGCTGGCGGCCGAGTGGGGCCATCCCTCGGACAACCTGGGCGGCATTCTCGCGACCGCCGACTGGCTCTCGCGCAACGCCGTGGCGGCGGGCAAGCCGCCGCTGACCATGCGCGACGTGCTCACGGGCATGATCCAGGCGCACGAGATCCAGGGCTGCATCGCGCTGGAGAATTCCTTCAACAAGGTGGGCCTGGACCACGTGGTGCTGGTCAAGGTGGCCTCCACGGCCGTGGTATCGCGCATGCTGGGGCTGTCGCGCGAGGAAATCATCAACGCGATCTCGCTCGCCTGGGTCGACGGCCAGAGCCTGCGCACCTACCGGCACGCGCCCAACACGGGCAGCCGCAAGAGCTGGGCGGCGGGCGACGCCACCAGCCGCGCCGTGCGGCTGGCCCTCATCGCGCGCACCGGCGAAATGGGCTACCCCACGGTGCTCACCGCCAAGACCTGGGGCTTCTACGACGTGCTCTTCAAGGGCCAGCCCTTCCGGTTCCAGCGCCCCTATGGCAGCTACGTCATGGAGAACGTGCTGTTCAAGATCTCCTACCCGGCCGAGTTCCACGCGCAGACGGCGGTGGAATGCGCCATGCAGCTGCACGGGCGGCTGCGCACGCTGGGCCGCAAACCGGAGGACATCAGCAAAATCACCATCCGCACCCACGAGGCGTGCATCCGCATCATCGACAAACAAGGCCCCCTGCACAACCCGGCCGACCGCGACCACTGCGTGCAGTACATGGTGGCCGTGCCCCTGCTGTTCGGGCGCCTCACCGCCGCCGACTATGAAGACGGCGTGGCGGCCGACCCACGCATCGACGCGCTGCGCGCGAAGATGACGTGCGTGGAAGACCCCGCCTTCACCCGCGACTACCACGACCCTGGCAAACGCTCCATCGCCAATGCGCTGACGGTGGAATTCTCCGACGGCACGGCGCTGGACGAAGTGGTGTGCGAGTACCCCATCGGCCACAAGCGCCGGCGCGCCGAGGGCATTCCGCTGCTGGAGGCCAAGTTCCGCACCAATCTCGCGCGCGTATTCCCGCCGCGCCAGCAGCAGCGCATCCTGGCCGCCTCGCTGGCCCAGGACACGCTGGAAGCCATGCCGGTGCACGAATACGTGGACCTCTACGTCATCTGAAAAGGCGCGGGGCGCGCGGGCGCCCCGCGCCCTCCTGCCCGCCGGACCCGCGGCTTACAATGCGGCTTTCCCGCCTCTGGATCGCGCCATGCTTTGGGTCAAGACTTTTCACATCGTCTTCATCGCCTCCTGGTTCGCCGGCCTGTTCTACCTGCCGCGCATCTACGTCAACCTCGCCCAGCAAACGGACACCTCGGTGCAGGCCACGCTCATCGGCATGGCGCGCCGCCTGTACCGCTTCACCACCATGCTGGCCATCGTGGCCGTCATCCTGGGCATGTGGCTCTACCTGGGCTACGGCATCGGCGTGGGGCCGGGCAACGGCTGGATGCACGCCAAGCTCTTTTTCGTGCTGCTGATCATCGGCTACCATCACGCCTGTGGCGTCATGCTGCGCAAGTTCGAACAGGGCAAGAACACCCGTTCGCACAAGTTCTATCGCTGGTTCAACGAAGTTCCCGTCTTGCTGCTCCTGGTGGTGGTGGCGCTGGTCGTCGTCAAACCCTTCTGATTCCCCCCTGCCTGTTGGCTTATCGCCAGGATCCGTATGGCCTCTGATGAACCGAACCGCCCGCGCAAGACGCTGACGGTCAAGAAAACCGCACGCGACGCCCACGCCGAGGAATCGCCCAAGCGCGCCCGCAGCGGCGCGCGGGCGCGCCTGGTTGCCCAGATCGAGCGCGACAAGGAAAAGCGCCAGCGCCTGCAGGAAGCCGCAGCGCCCGAGACTTCGCGCCCGCCCCGCCGAGAGCCGCAGGAACACCGCCGCGGCGCGCCCGCCGGTGCCGCGCGCGGCCCGGCCCGACCTGACGCGGCCCGACCTGACGCGGCCCGACCTGATGCGATCCGATCTGACGCGAGCCGGCCTGGCAAATCCCGGCCCGGCGCTGCGCGGCCCAACACGGCCCGGCCAGCCCATCCGCAGGACGACCTCGACTACGTCGCGCCCACCGCCTCGGCGGGCGGCTTTCACGATCCGTTCGAAGACGACGGTCCAGCCCCCGAATTCGCCCCCGCGCCCGAGAACTGGCGCGAGGCGGAACACGTCCCCGTGGTCGAGAAGCGCAGCCGCCGCCCGCGCACGCCGCGCCCGGCCGAAACCTTCAAGGTGTTCGCGCCCTGCCCGCAGGGTCTGGAAGAAGCCCTCACCGCCGAAATGCAGGCGCTGGGCTATGAAGACGCGCAGGCCGGCCGCGCCGGCTGCTCCTTCACGGCCGACTGGTCGGGCGTGCAGCGCGCCAACCTGTATTCGCGCCTGGCCACCCGCATCCTGGTCCAGGTCGCCCACGCCGAAATCAGCCACGAAGACGACATCCTCGACCTGGCCCGCGCCACGCCCTGGGAACGCTGGTTCGGCCCGGAACAGACGCTGCGGGTGGACACCTCGGCCGTCAAGAGCCCGGTGCAGAGCCTGCAGTACTGCAACCTGCGCGCCAAGGACGGCATCTGCGACCGGCTGCGCGAGGTGGAGGGCGCCCGCCCGGACATCGACACCGTGCGTCCCGACGCCCGCGTGCATCTGTTCCTGACCGGCCACACCGCCACCCTTTACCTCGACACCTCGGGCGAATCGCTGTTCAAACGCGGCTGGCGGCTCGACAAGGGCGAAGCGCCGCTGCGCGAGAACCTGGCCGCCGGCATGCTGGCGCTGGCCGGCTGGGATCCGGCCGCCCCGCTGCTGGACCCGTTCTGCGGCTCCGGCACTATTCTCATCGAGGCGGCCTGGATCGCGCTGGGCGTGCCGCCCGGCATATCGCGGCCCTTCGGCTTCGAACGGCTGCGCGGCCACGACGCCTACCGCTGGCGCGACCTGAAGAACGACGCGCGGGCCCGGATCCTGCCCCAGATCGAGCAGCCGTTGGTCGGCTACGACCTGGATCCGCGCGCGGTGGAATTCGCCCGCGCCAACGCCGAGCGCGCCTGGCTCACGGCCGACACCATCCGTTTCGAGGTGGGCGACGCCCGCGACATTCCCGCTCCCGCCGACCACGGCTGGATCGTCACCAACCCGCCCTACGGCGAGCGCATGCAGGCCGAGCAGCAGGAAGGCCTGTGGCGCGCATGGTCGAGCTGCCTGAAGCGCAACTTCGCGGGCTGGCAACTGCACGTCATCACCAGCGACATGAGCCTGCCCCAGCAGCTGCGCCTGAAGCCGCGCCGCCGCATTCCGCTGCACAACGGCGCGCTGGACTGCCGGCTGTTCGGCTTCGAGCTGGTGGCGGCCAGCTACCGCGACCGCTGATTTTCCCGCTTCGCCTCCGGCGGTTTTCCGCCCGGTCCCGCTTGTGCGCCGCAACGCGCGGCGGCGCGCTTGCTGGCGCCGTCCGGCCCGCGCCCCGTTCCATCGGCGGCGCCCCCGTCTTCGGGCCGTTGTAAAAGCGCCGCAACACAGACACACCAGACTTGCCGTGGTGCGCCGGGCGCCGAATTGGGGCATTATCAGCACCAGGATGTTGCAAAGCCGCACTGCCCGCTTGCATGGTTTAGGGTTAACCCCTATAATTCGGGTTATCCCTAGTAGCAAAACACACTGTGCAAGCCCGTGGAGGCTATTGTGATCAACCCGAACAACACCATCCGCCTGACCGACGAACTGGAACGTCAACTGATGCTGCAGGCCATTGAAGAACAATTCCGTCCGCATCCGATGCGGGCCCTGGCCGCCGGCCTGCGCAAGCTGGCGCACGGTCTGCGCAGCCTGGCCGGCAAGACGAGCGCCAAAGACGCGCACTCTGCCGCCTGAGCGGACCCCGGCCCCCAGGCTCGCGCCTGACGAACGTTTTCCCCTTGGGGGCTGCACAGCCCCTTTTAAGACCCGCCCTAACCGGCGGGTTTTTTTTGCCCTGCAGGGCGGCCAGCGCGAAAGCGCGGCTCTGGCTCGCCTTTTCCCGCCGGGGCGCGTAATAATACGGCCCCATGACCGCCGCCCTTCCCCTGGACCAGACGCCCAACCGGCTACGCCGGTTTGCCTGCATGATGTACGAAGCCGTGCTGCTGTTTGGCGTGGTTTTCCTGGCGGGCTACCTCATGGACACGCTCACCCAGAGCCGCAGCGGCATGGACCTGCGGGGCCTGCGACAGGCCTGGCTGTTTCTGGTGATCGGAGCCTATTTCGTGATTTGCTGGCGGCGGCGCGGCCAGACCCTGCCCATGCAGACCTGGAACATCCGCCTCGTGGACCGCGACGGCAACACGCCGGGCACGGCGCGGCTCATCCTGCGCTACGTGCTCGCCTGGCCCCTGGTGCTGGCGGGCGCGGCGCTGGTCTGGGCGGCTTCGTCGCTGACCGGCTGGCGCTCCATGGACATGTTCATCGTGGCCGCGCCCTTCACCATCTTCGTGTGGTCGTGGTTCGATCCGGACGGCCAGTTCCTGCACGACAGGCTGCTGGGCACGCGCCTGCGCAACGCGCCGCCCCGGCCCAGGCGGCGTTGAGCGCAGGCTGGATTCACAAGACGTTACAAGCAGCAAAATCCGGCGGCGAAATAGCGCCTGGCTTTCAGAAAGTTGAAAGTCTCCGGCAAAGACAATGGGGCCCCTTTTTAAATGTCCCCATTATCATGCGAGCGTTTCTCTCCCGACTGTCGCTGGCCGCCAGCGCCTTGCTGTTCCTGCCTGCGGGCGCCTGCGCGCAGACCGCCGAGGCCCGGCAGGAAATCGAGGCGGCCGCCCGAGCCGCCTATGCCGCCGCTCAGGCTGGTCCGACCGACGTCAAGCTGGCGGACCAGGCGGTGGTGCACCTGCCCGAGCGGATGCTGTTCGTGCCGCGCCCGCAGGCCGAACGCCTGATGCAAGCCTACGGCAACGGCAAGGACGCGACGCTGCTGGGCCTGGTCATGCCCAAGGCCGACGACGAAGACTGGGTCATCACGGTCAATTTCGAGAAGGCCGGCTACATCAAGGACGACGACGCGCGCAACTGGAATGTGAGCGAACTGCTCACCAGCCTGCGCGAAGGCACCGAACAGTCCAACGAGGAGCGCAGGAAACTCGGCTTTCCCGAGCTGACGGTGGACGGCTGGGTGCAGGCGCCCCGCTACGACAGCGCCACCCAGCGCCTGGTGTGGTCGGTGGCGGCCAGGCACAAGAAGGCGGGCCTGTCGGAAGACCCCACCGTGAACTACAACACCTACGCGCTGGGCCGCGACGGCTACATCACGCTCGACCTCATTACCCAGAAAAGCGCGGTGCCCAAAGACAAGGGCGCCGTGCTGGCCCTGCTGGACAACCTGGAATACGTGGAAGGCAAGCGTTACGCCGACTTCAACGCCTCCACCGACAAGGTGGCCGAATACGGCCTGGCGGCGCTGGTGGCCGGCGTGGCCGCCAAGAAGCTGGGCCTGTTCGCCGTCATCGCCGCTTTCGTCGCGAAATTCGCCAAGGTGTTCGTGCTCGCCGCGGCGGCGCTGGGCGGCGGCCTCTGGAAGCGCCTGCGCGGCAAGAAGGAGAAAGCGCAGGACTCGCAGCAGGCATGAAACTGCTGTTCCTGCTGTTTTCCGGACTGAAGTTTCTCAAATTCGGAAAACTGTTCGCCACCGGCGGCAGCATGCTGCTGTCGGTGGCCGCCTACGCCCTGGTGTTTGGATGGCGGTACGCGGCGGGCTTCGTCGCCCTCATCCTGGTCCATGAGCTGGGCCACTACGTGGCGGCGCGGCAGCGCGGCCTGGATGTAGGCGCGCCGGTGTTCATTCCCTTCGTGGGCGCGTGGATCCAGCTCAAAGACCAGCCGCGCGACGCGGACACGGAAGCCTATGTGGGCCTGGGCGGGCCGTTCGCCGGCACCCTGGCCTCGCTGCTGTGCTATTTCGCGGCGCGGGAAACCGGCAGCAACCTGCTGCTGGCGCTTTCCTATGCGGGCTTCTTCATCAACCTGTTCAACCTCATCCCGCTCTCGCCCTTCGACGGCGGGCGCATCACGGCGGTGCTCACGCCGCGGGTATGGCTGGTGGGGGTGCCCGTGCTGGCCGCGGTGTTCCTGTGGCGGCCCAGCCCCATCCTGGTCCTGGTCGCGCTGCTGGCCATCCCCAACGTCGTGCGCGCGTTCAAGTACGACCCCGGCCTGCCGGAAAACCAGGCCTATTACGGCGTGTCGCTGGAAAGCCGGCTGACTTACGGCAGCGCCTACCTGGCGCTGGTCTGCCTGCTGGCGGTCATGGCGCACGACGTGCACGACATGCTGGGCGGGCTGCGCGGGCAGTAACGCGCGGGAAATCCGGGCCGGGTGTCACAACCCGGTCACCGCATATTCACATGGCCGTCATCGGCGGGTGATTTCATCTCCAGGCATGAGCACAGCGTCCCTGGAACCCACTGTGAACGACGTCCGCACGCACTGGCGCACTCTCTGGATATCCGACATTCACCTGGGCACCTCCGGGTGCAAGGCCGATTTCCTGCTCGATTTCCTCGAGCGCAACGATTCGGACACGCTGTATCTGGTGGGCGATATCGTGGACGGTTGGCAACTGCGCCGCCACTGGCACTGGCCCCGCACCCACAACGACGTGATCCAGCGCATCCTGCGCAAGGCGCGCAACGGCACCCGGGTGGTGTTCATTCCCGGCAACCACGACGAGTTCGCCCGGGAATTCATCGGCTTCGCGTTCGGAGACATCGAGATCCTGGACGAAGACGTGCACGTCACCGCCAAGGGCCTGCGGCTGCTGGTGCTGCATGGCGACCAGTTCGACGGCGTGGTGCGCCACAGCCGCTGGCTGGCCCACCTGGGCGACGGCCTCTACCAGTTCGCGCTCTGGATCAACCATCACTTCAACCGCCTGCGGCACCGGCTGGGACTGCATTATTGGTCGCTGTCGCAGTATCTGAAGCACCGCGTGAAGAACGCCGTTTCCTTTATCAGCGGTTTCGAGGAAGCGCTGGCGGGCGAGGCGCGCCGCCGCGACCTGGACGGGGTGGTGTGCGGCCACATCCACAAAGCGGAGCTGCGCGACGTGGGCGGCATCCTGTATTGCAACGACGGAGACTGGGTCGAAAGCCTGTCCGCGCTGGGCGAAACGCACGACGGGCAGCTGCAACTGCTGGACTGGGCGGCGGAGATGGCCGCGCGCCAGGCCGGCTTCTCCAAACGGCAGCCCCGCTCGCTCAGCTTGCCGGCGCTTCCCTCGGCGTTGCGGCGCCAAGGCCGGCACCCGTGATAACCCTTATACGTCCCCATTACGCAACGCGGATATTGCAGTTCCCGTCCCTCTAGGTCATGCTTGCAGCTTGGGGCGATGGGCCGGCGGCCCGTTCTCGCTGCAACATGCTCACAACATAGGGCCATGAACGACCAATATCAGGCGCTCTACCAAACATTCCGCTGGCTGGTTCCCACCCAGTTCAATATTGCGGAAGCGTGCTGCCACCGCTGGGCGTCCAGTACTCCGGACGCGCGTCGCATCGCCATCTACCACGAGGACGAATCCGGCAACCGCGAGGTCTGGACGTACGCCAGGTTGGGCGAAGCGACCAACCAGCTCGCCAACGGCCTGATGAAAATGGGCGTGGCGCGGGGCGACCGGGTCGCCGTGGTGCTCGGACAGCGCCCGGAAGCCGTGGTGGCGCACATGGCCATCTACAGCGTGGGCGCCGTGGCCATGCCGCTTTCGGCCCAGTCCGGCCCCGACGCGCTGCAAAGCCGGCTGTGCGACGCCGACGCGCACGTGGCCATCGTCGATCACGCTTCCAGCGCCAATCTGCTGTCTATCAGCGACAATTGCCCCAATCTGCACCAGATCATCGGCATCGGCTTCGCCGACGAGCGCGTGCTGCCCTGGCGCAGCCTGCTCGCCCGCCAGCCGGGCGAGTTCAAGACGGTACAGACGCTGTCTTCCGACCCCGCCATACTGCTCTACACCTCGGGCGCCACCGGCGCGCCGCGGGGCGCCCTGCTGCCGCACAGCGCCCTGATCGGCAGCCTGCCAGGCTTCGTGGCTTCGCAAGACTGGTTTCCGCGCCACGGCGACGTGTTCTGGACGCCCGCGGACTGGGCCGGGCCCGAAGGCCTGACCGACTCGCTGCTGCCCACCCTGTATTTCGGCCATCCCATCGTGGCGACGCGCGCGCGCTTCTCGCCCGTGCGAGCCTACGAACTGATGGAGCGCTACCAGATCACCAACGCCTGCCTGTCTCCCGCCGTGCTGCGCCAGCTGCGCCAGGCCGACCCCGAGCCGCGCGACCGCTACCGCCTGGCCCTGCGCAGCATCATGGCCAGCGGCCAGACGCTGGGCGCGGGGCTGTCCGCGTGGTGCGAATCGGCGCTGGGCGTGGAGCCCAACGAAATGTACGGCACCGCCGAGGCCAACTACGTCGTGGGCAACAGCCGCAAGCGCTGGCCCGCGCGTCCCGGCAGCATGGGGCGACCCTACCCCGGCCATCTCGTGGCCGTGCTGGACGAAGACGGCCGCCCCGCCGCGCCGGGCCAGGTAGGGGAGATCGCGGTCAGCCGCCAGGACATCCACGGCTTTCCCGACCCCGTCCTGTTCCTCGGCTACTGGGGCAACGACACGGCCACCCAGGCCCGCTGCACCGGCGACTGGTGCCGCACGGGCGACCTGGCCTCGGCCGACGCCGACGGCTATCTCTGGTATGCCGGCCGGGTCGAAGACGCTTTCGTCGCGGGCGGCCGCCGCATCGCGCCCGCGCCCATCGAACGCCGGCTGATGGAACACGCCGCCGTCAGCCAGGCGGCCGTGGTTCCCCGCCCCGGCGCCGCGCAGGGCACAGCCGTGAAAGCCTACGTGGCGCTGGCCGCCGAAACGGGCCTGGACGAACGCGAATCCCTGGCCGAAACCCTGCGGGCGTACCTGGCCGAGGGCCTGCCCGCCCATGAAGTCCCGGCCGAAATCGAGTTCCTCGACGCCCTGCCCATGACCGCCAACGGCCGGGTGCAGCGCCGGATCCTGCGCCAGCTCGAAGAAGACCGGGCCCTCGCGGCGGCCAAGGCCGGAATCTAGGCCGGCCGGCGCCGCGGCGCGCAACCGAGACACACGCAAACCATGCCTATCTACCAACTCGACGACCTCATTCCCCGCATCGACCCCTCCGCCTATGTGGCCGACAGCGCCGACATTATCGGCAACGTGACGCTGGAAGCGGGCGTCAGTATCTGGTCCCACGTTTCCATCCGCGGCGACAATGACGCCATCCTCATCCGCGAGGGCACCAACATCCAGGAATCCAGCGTGCTGCACGTGGACGGCGGCTGTCCGATGGCCATCGGGCCCAACGTCACCGTCGGCCACCAGGCCATGCTGCACGGATGCACCATCCACGAGGGCGCGCTGGTGGGCATGCAGGCCATCGTCCTGAACCGGGCCGTCATCGGCCGCAATTGCCTGATCGGCGCCGGCGCCATCATTCCCGAAGACCGCGTCATCCCCGACAATTCGCTGGTGATCGGCATCGGCAAGATCGTGCGCGAGCTCTCGGCGGACGAAATCGCCAACATGCACAAGAACACCGCGCACTACGTGGCGCGCGGCCAGCATTACCGCAAGGCGCTCAAGCGCCTGGACTGAGCGTCCGCCCGCCCCCGCCGATCGGCTAACATTCCACCCATGACCGATCAACTCAAGAAATACCTCTACGCGGACCGCAGCCTGCGCGTGCAGGCGGTGCGCCTGCACGACACCTGGCAGGCCGTCCAGGCCAACCACGACTACCCGCCCGCCATCCTGCAACTGCTCGGCGAACTGGTCGCGGCCGCCGCGCTGCTGGCCGCCAACATCAAGTTCGACGGCTCGCTGGTCCTGCAGATCCAGGGCGACGGCCCCATCGCCCTGCTGGTGGTGGAATGCCGCGCCGACCTCAGCCTGCGCGCGACCGTGAAAATGCGCGAAGGCCACGACGTGCCGGCCCATGGCGACATGCAGAGCCTGCTCAACCCGGGCGGCAACGGCCGCTTCATCGTAGTGCTCGACCCGCGCAACAAGGTTCCCGGGCAGCAGGCCTACCAGGGCATCGTCCCCCTGGAAGGCGACACGGTGGCGCAAGCCCTGCAGCACTACATGAAAGCCTCCGAGCAGCTCGACACCCGCCTGTGGCTGGCGGCCGACGGCCAGCACGCCGCCGGCCTGCTGCTGCAGCGCCTGCCCGTGCATGGCGGCGGCGACAACCCGCTGCTGTCGGCCGAGGCCGCCGACGAGAGCTGGGAGCGGGCGCTGGCGCTGGCCTCCACGCTCAAGAACGACGAATTGCTGGAAACGGACACCGACACGCTCATCCGCCGCCTGTACTGGGAAGAAACCCTGCAGGCCTTCGAGCCGCTGCCCGTGCGCTGGCACTGCCCGTGCACCCGCGAGCGGGTGGCCGGCATGCTGCGCTCGCTGGGCCGGGCCGAAATCGAGGAAATCGTGGCCGAGCAGGGGCAGGTGGAAGTCTCCTGCGACTTCTGCGGCAAGCCCTATGTGTTCGACGCCGTGGACTGCGCCGCGCTGTTCTCCAACAGTGCGCCGGCCGCTGACGACAAGCCGCCCACGATGCACTGAGCCGGCCGCCCGCCCCCCGGCAACCACGTATCGCCAGGCGTTCACGGCACGCGCCATACTGCGCAGCCATGAACGCCTTTTTTCTGCCTTCCGTCCGCCGACGACGCCAATCGGGCGCCGCCGCCGTCGAATTCACGGTGCTGGCTGCGCTGCTTCTGCTGCTGGGGCTGGCCGCCATCGAGGCGGCCCGCTGGCACCAGGTTCGCCAGGTACTGCACCTGGCCTTGCTGGAAGCGGCCCGCGCGGGCGCCATGGCGCATGGCGATCCCCGGCGCATCCGCGCCGCATTCCTGCAGTCCCTGTTGCCCCTGCATGCCCATCCGCAGGGGCCGGCCGAGGCGGCGCGGCGGCGCGACCGCGCCCTGGAAAGCCTGGAGCGGAACGCCGGGCTGCCCGCCTGGCGCATCGAGGTGCTGTCGCCCGCGCCGGATGCGTTTCGCCGCCATGCGCGCCGCTGGCCCGCGCGCGCGGGCCAGCTTCCGGCCGATGCCGCCGGCCTGCCCGCCATCGGCAACGATTTCCAGCCTGAGCAGCACGCCCGCCCGCCGGCCGGGCCCGGGCCGGATATTTTCGAGGCCAATACGCTGCGCCTGCGGCTGCGCTACCTGCATCGGCCCATGCTGCCGCCGGTGCGCGCACTGCTAGGCTTGTGGGACGGCGGGCCCGACGCCTACAACCGGCGCGCACTGGCGCGGGGCCTGCTGCCCATGCAAATGGAACTGGCGCTGGAAATGCACTCGCATCCGGTCGACTGGGCGCGGGCGCGCCGCCGGACCGAGAACGTGACGCATGGAAAATGCGAAGCAGCGGCCTGCGATTGAGGCCGCCGTTGCGGAAGGCGCGCCGGGCCGTTCCGTGCCGGGTGGATGCGCCAGTATGGAGGTGCCGGAGGAGGTTTCGGGTGGAGGGGCCGGCGCCGGTGCGCCGGCGCTCATGCCCCCAAAGGCGCGGGCTCGCTCAGTGCCCTTCCCTGTGCCCTTGAGGCGGCCGCGTGGCGTTGCCTGGCGCGGCAGACGCCGCCGGGCGGCCAGCCGGCTGCGCGCGGGCCGGCGCGGCGGGCTTTGCGGCCGGCTTGGAAGCGCTGGCGTTGAGCACCGCTCCGCCGGCCGGCGCAGGCGTGTCCTTGGGCAGGATATGCACGAAAACCTCGCCTTCGCGCATCATGCCCAGTTCGCCCCGCGCCCGTTCCTCGATGGCGCCGGTGCCCGTCTGGAGGTCGCGCACCTCGGCCTCCAGCGCCGCGTTGCGCGCGCGCAGGCCTTCGTTGGTTTCGCGCTGCTCGGCGACCTGCCGCTGCAGGTCCCAGACCTTGAACCAGCCGCCCTTGCCCAGCCAGAGCGGATATTGGATCAGGCCTAGCAGCACGAACAGCACCAGGAACAGCAGGCGCATACGCGGGAACCCTCAGCAGTCGTGACGCGGATACGGCCACAGCGCCTTCGCGCCACGGCCGTGCTTGCATTAGCGCAGGTTGTAGAAGGCTTCCAGACCAGGGTAGGACGCCACTTCGGCCAGTTCCTCTTCGATGCGCAGGAGCTGGTTGTACTTGGCCATGCGGTCGGAACGCGACAGGGAGCCGGTCTTGATCTGCATGGCGTTGGTGGCCACCGCGATGTCGGCGATGGTGGAATCTTCGGTTTCGCCCGAGCGGTGCGAAACCACGGCGGTGTAGCCGGCGCGCTTGGCCATTTCGATGGCCGCGAAGGTTTCGGTGAGGGTGCCGATCTGGTTGATCTTGATGAGGATGGAGTTGGCGATGCCCTTCTGGATGCCTTCGCGCAGAATCTTGGTGTTGGTGACGAACAGGTCGTCGCCCACGAGCTGCACCTTGCGGCCGAGCTGTTCGGTCAGCAGCTTCCAGCCATCCCAGTCGTTTTCGGCCATGCCGTCTTCGATGGAGATGATGGGGTACTTGTCGCACCACGTGGCCAGCAGGTTGGCGAACTCCTGCGACGAGAGCGAGATGCCGCCTTCGCCGGCCAGCGTGTACTTGCCGTCGCGGAAGAATTCGGAGCTGGCGCAGTCCAGGCCCAGCGCGATCTGCGTACCCGGCTCGTAGCCGGCCTCGGTGATGGCCTTGAGGATGAGCTGGATGGCCGCTTCGTGGTTGGCCACGTTGGGGGCGAAGCCGCCCTCGTCGCCGACGGCGGTGGACATGCCCTGGCTGTGGATCAGCTTCTTGAGCATGTGGAACACTTCGGCGCCCCAGCGCAGGGCTTCGCGGAAGCTGGCCGCGCCCACCGGCAGGATCATGAATTCCTGCAGGTCCAGGGTGTTGTTGGCGTGCGCGCCGCCGTTGATGACGTTCATCATGGGCACGGGCATGCTCATGGGGCCGCTGCCGCCGAAATAGCGGTACAGCGACAGGCCGGACTCGTCGGCGGCGGCACGGGCCACGGCCATGCTGGCGGCCAGGATGGCGTTGGCGCCCAGGCGTTCCTTGGACTCGGTGCCGTCCAGCTCGATGAGCGTGCGGTCGACGAAAGTCTGTTCCTGGGCGTCCAGGCCCATCAGGGCCTCGGAGATCTCGGTGTTGAGGTTCTCGACGGCGCGCAGCACGCCCTTGCCCAGATAGCGGCCCTTGTCGCCGTCGCGCAGTTCGATGGCTTCGCGGGCGCCGGTGGACGCGCCCGAGGGCACGGCCGCGCGGCCCATGGCGCCGGATTCCAGCAGCACGTCGCATTCGACGGTGGGGTTGCCGCGCGAATCGAGGATCTCGCGGCCGATGATATCGACAATTGCACTCATGACTTTAGATTCCCTGAACGATAAACATATTCATGACGGCCGCGCCTTCGCGGGCGTTGCGGGCGCGGCGATACTGCCAGGAGTCGTAGAAGGCCTGCGCCGCCGCCATGGAGGGAAATTCCATGACGACGGTGCGGCCCGGCTCGCGTCCCTCGAGGCGCTTGGAATCGCCGCCGCGCACCAGGATCCTGGCATCGTACGCGCGCATGGCCAGCGTGGACAGGCGCTTGTAGTCTTCGTACTGCGCGGGCTTGGTCACGGTGACGTCGGCGATCAGGTAGGCACTCATGGGGTTCCTTCAGAGCAGTTGCGTAGCGATGAGGGTAACAGTTGAGGCGGCGCATTGGATACGCCCTGCCCCGGGCGGACGACGCCGCGGCGCCCCCGTGCAGGCGGGCGCCGCTGGGAAACAGGCTCGTGGCTCGGCAACTTCCGGTTGCGATTCGAAACCACGAGCCGTCATCACGCCTCCTGGCCGCGCCGGCCTTTCTGTTCGATGGCGGCGCGGATGTAACTCGAAAAGAGCGGATGGCCGTCGCGCGGGGTGGACGTGAATTCCGGGTGGAACTGCACGCCGATGAACCACGGATGACCGGGGAGTTCCATCATCTCGGGCAGGTTCTCGGTGGGCGTGCGCGCGCTGATGACCATGCCGGCCTCCTCCAGGCGCGGCACGTAGACGTTGTTGACCTCGTAGCGGTGGCGATGGCGCTCGTTCACCTCGTTGCCGTAGATGGCCTGGGCGCGGGTGCCCGGCTTGATGGGGCAGCGCTGCGCGCCCTTGCGCATGGTGCCGCCGAGGTCGGACGAGGCGTCGCGCTTCTCGACCTTGCCCTCGCGGTCCATCCACTCGGTGATGAGGGCCACCACGGGATGCGGCGCGGAGGGATCGAATTCGGTGCTGTTGGCGCCGCCCAGGCCGGCCACGTGGCGCGCGAACTCGATGACCGCCAGCTGCATGCCCAGGCAGATGCCCAGGTAGGGCACGCCGTTCTCGCGGGCGTAGCGGATGGCGGCGATCTTGCCCTCGGTGCCGCGCTTGCCGAAGCCGCCCGGCACGAGGATGGCGTCCAGGTGCTTGAGCTGGTCGGTGCCCCGGGTTTCGAGGTCTTCGGAATCGATGTATTCGATGTTCACCTTGCAGCGGGTGTGGATGCCCGCGTGCACCAGCGCCTCGGTGAGCGACTTGTACGACTCGGTGAGGTCGACGTACTTGCCCACCATGCCGATGGTGATCTCGTGCTGGGGATGCTCCAGGGCATCGACCAGGTTGTCCCACATGGACAGGTCGGCGGGCGGAGGATTCAGGCCCAGCGCCTCGCACACGATGTTGTCCACGCCCTGCTTGTGCAGCATGGCGGGGATCTTGTAGATGGAGTCGGCGTCCCAGACGGAGATCACGGCGTCCAGCGGCACGTTGGAGAACATCGAGATCTTGGCGCGCTCGTCGTCGGGAATGGGACGGTCGGCGCGGCACAGCAGCGCGTTGGGATAAATGCCGATTTCGCGCAGCTTCTGCACCGAGTGCTGCGTGGGCTTGGTCTTGAGCTCGCCGGCCGAGGCGATGAACGGCACCAGGGTGAGATGCACGAAGGCGGCATTGTTGCGGCCCAGGCGCAGGCTCATCTGGCGCGCGGCTTCCAGGAACGGCAGCGATTCGATGTCGCCCACCGTGCCGCCGATTTCGACGATGGCCACGTCGGTGTTGCCGTTCCAGGCGGCGTCGGCCCCGCGGGCGATGAAGTCCTGGATCTCGTTGGTAATGTGCGGAATGACCTGGACGGTCTTGCCCAGGTAATCGCCGCGGCGCTCCTTGCGCAGCACGGATTCGTAGATCTGGCCCGTGGTGAAATTGTTCACCTTGTGCATGCGGGCGGAGATGAATCGCTCGTAATGGCCCAGGTCCAGGTCGGTTTCGGCGCCGTCTTCGGTGACGAACACCTCGCCATGCTGGAACGGGCTCATGGTGCCCGGATCGACGTTGATGTAGGGATCGAGTTTCAGCAGGGTGACCTGCAGACCGCGGGATTCGAGGATGGCGGCAAGCGACGCGGCGGCGATGCCCTTGCCCAGGGAAGACACCACACCGCCGGTGACAAAGACGTATTTGGTCATCGTAATGAGCACCCGGGACGAACGGGCGCGTGCGGGAAATTTGGATTATAGCCAAGTGATCGCGCCCGTATGGGTTTTCCCTTAATTCCACCACGTAACAGAACGCGAAGCAGAACGCGAAGCGAAGCCGCCCGCCTCGCCGCCTCCCGAAAGCGGAGCGGCGAGGCGGCCCGGCGGCATGCTATGGTCGCGCCTGTTCCCGTCCCTCTTTTCAAGGCATGGCCGTGCCCGACGCTCCCGACCTTCCCCGCCGTTTCGCCATCGCCAGCGCGCTCGCGCGCCTGGTTTTCGGCCTCGCCGGCTACGGGCTGATTCTTTTTGTCTCGCCGCAGGCGCACCAGCTGCGCGCGTTGTACGCGCAGCCGGCCGCGCTCGGCCCCATGGTGGCGCGCGGGCTGGCGGCCATCCTGCTGGCGGGACTGGCGGCCTGGTGCGTAACGCGGCGCTGGCTCGCGCGGCGCGGCGCCGGCCGGCTGGCGCGGCCCGGACGGACGCTGGCCGGTTACGTGGGGCTGCTCTGGGCGGGCCTGCTGGCGGCGGAGATCCTGCAGGCCTATTCCGGCGTCTGGCTGGCCGGGCTGGCGCGCCGGCTCGCCGCGCCCGGCGGCGGCATGCGCATTCCGCCCGCGCTGTTCGCCGCCCTGCTCTCGGCGATGGCGGCCGCCGCCCTGGAGCTGCTGTGCGCCTGGGCCGCGCTGCGGGTCGCGCTGTGGCGCTCGCGGACCGCGGGCGGCGCGGCGCCGGCCTATACCGCGGACCATGCCGCCGCCATCGCGGCCGCCAGCCTGCTGGTCTGGCAATGGCTGATCGTTCTCGGCCTCGTGCCCTTCCTGGGCATCGGGCTGCTCGAACGGCAGAGCAGCCTCGCGGCCTACGCGCTGGGATACTGGGCCCTGCCTGCCGCCCTGGCCGCGCTGGCGCTGGCCGTGAACCGGCGCCACGTGCCGCGCGCGCTCGGCGGCGCGGACGCGCCGCGCGCCGTGGCGCACGGCAGCCTGTCGTTCTGGCTCGCGCAGGCCGCGGGCATCGGACTGGTGGCGCTGGCCCTCATGAATGTGGACAGCGCCGGCATCCAGGCTTTCTCGCGCTCGCCCGCCGCGCCGTGGATACGGCTGCTCGCCTACGCGGCGCTGCAATCGCTGTCTTGCGCGCTGTGCGCGCGCCTGCTCTATGGCCGGCGCGGCGGGGCAGCGCCCGCCGCCGCGGCCTGACGTCGGGGTTTCAGATCGGCGCGCAACGGCGCTCCAGCCAGCGAAGCGCCGCTCCTTCGACCAGTGGCGAAACGCGCTCGTAGACGGTGCGGTGATAGTCGTTGAGCCAGGCAAGCTCGTCTTCGCGCATGAGGGCGGGCTCGATGCAGCGCGTATCGATGGGGCACAGCGTGAGCGTCTCGAAACACAGGAACTCGCCCAGTTCGGACTCGAGCCAGCTGCGGTTGGCCACCAGGTTCTCGATGCGCACGCCCCAGCGGCCGGGGCGGTAGATGCCGGGCTCGTTGGAGGTGATCATGCCCGGCTCCATCGCCGTGTGCGGCCCCGGCGCGGCGCGGTAGGAAATGACCTGCGGCCCTTCGTGCACGTTCAGGAAGTAGCCCACGCCATGGCCGGTGCCGTGGCCGTACTCGGCTCCGCCCTCCCAGATGGGCGCGCGGGCGATGGCGTCCAGCATGGGCGAGGGCGTGCCGCGCGGGAACGAGGCGCGCGACAGCGCGATCATACCCTTGAGCACCAGCGTGAAATCGGCCTTCTGGTCGGCGCTGGGCGTGCCGACGGGCACCACGCGCGTGATGTCGGTGGTGCCGCCCAGGTACTGGCCGCCGGAGTCGATGAGCAGCAGGCCATCGCCTTCGATGACGGCGTGCGAGTCCGGCGTGGCGCGGTAGTGGGGCATGGCGCCGTTGGCGTTGAAGCCCGCGATGGTGCCGAAGCTGGGACACACATAGCCGGGCCGGCGCGCGCGCGCGGCCGTGAGCTTTTCGTCGATGGTGAGCTCGGTAACGGTTTCGCGGCCCAGCGCGCCCTCGAACCAGGCGAAGAACTCGCACAGCGCGGCGCCGTCCTGGGCCATGGCCTCGCGCACGTTGGCGAGCTCGGCCTCGGTCTTGCGCGACTTGAGCAGCGTGGAGGGGTTGATGGCTTCCACGCGCGGCACGTCCGGGTCCATGGCGTGGAACACCCCGCAGGTCACGCGGGCGGGGTCGATCAGCAGGGTCTGGTCGCGCTCCAGCGAACCCAGCGCCTCGGCCGCCTGCCCGTAGGCCGCCACCTCGACGCCGTCGGCCGCCAGCGCGGCGCGCACGCCCTCGTCCATCGCGCCCTCGGCCACGAAGAGCGTGGCATGGTCCGGCCCGACCAGGGCGTGGGCCAGGAACACGGGGTTGTATTCCACGTCGGAGCCGCGCAGGTTGAAGAGCCACGCGATGTCGTCCAGCGTGCAGAGAAAATGCACGTCGGCGCCGTGCCCGCGCATGGCCTCGCGCACCTGCGCCAGCTTTTCGGCCCGCGTCACGCAGGCGTGCGGAGGCAGGTGTTCGTAGATGGGCGCGGCCGGCAGGCCGGGACGGTCGGTCCAGATCTCGTCCAGCGGGTCGGCCAGGATGTCCAGTTCGGCGCCGGCGCGGGCAGCGGCGGCCGCCAGCGCCCGGAAGGCCGCCAGGCCCAGCACCTGCCCGTCCACCCCGATGCGCCCGCCGGCCTCGACGTGCCCGGCCAGCCAGTCCACGTGGCCCGGCACGGCCGCCGAGGCAATCTTCATGAGCCGCACGCAGGTGCCAGCCAATTGCGCCTCGGCCTGCACCCAGTAGCGGCTGTCCACCCACAGACCCGCAAAGTCGGCCGTGACCACCAGCGTACCCACCGATCCCGTGAAGCCCGACAGCCAGCGGCGCCCCTGCCAGCGGGCGGGCAGGTATTCGGACAGGTGCGGATCCGAAGACGGGACGATGCAGGCGGAAAGGCCGCGGCGGCGCATGGCCTCGCGCAGCCGGGCGATACGGGCGTCGGTATGGGACATGGGTGGGGAATCCTCAGCGCAACATGAATGACATGGCGGCCAGGCTATTGAGCATGCGGATGGCGGACTGCATGCTGTCGGTGGTGAACCGCAGGGTGACGCCGTCCACGCGCTCCAGCGCGGGCCACATGCAGAACAGATCGGCCAGGGCCGTGCTCTGGGTCTGCAACCGGCATTCTATAGGCGGCGCGATGCGGAACGGAACGGCCTTCTTCAGATTGCGCACGGCAGTCTCGGCCGCCGCGGCGATGGCGCGACGCGACGCCGCCGGCGACAGCGTGACGCCGCTGCCCTGGCCGCCCGCCGTCTTGGTCTGCACCCACTCCGCGCCGGGGAACAGCCCGCGCGTCTCGGCGATGAAGACGTCGTCGCCCGTGCCCAGTATGACGGGCACGCCCATCTCGCCGGCCAGCGCGCCGTACAGGCCGGCCTCGCCCAGCTCCATGCCGTTGATGAGCACGCGCGCAAAGGCGAAGCTGTTGATGGTGTGGGCCAGCACGCCGCGCCCCTGCGAGCGCGAGTGATAGCCGATCATGAACACGGCGTCGCAGCCGCCCTCTTCCAGCCCGCCCATCATGCCGAGATAGCGCGGCTTGCCCAGCACGAGGCGCGCGCGCTCGTCGAGCCCGTCGGGCAGCAGGTTGCGAAAGCCTCCGTGCGAATCGTTGACCAGCACTTCCTCGGCCCCGCCCGCGATGGCGCCCTGCACGGCGGCGTTGGCCTCGGCGGTCATCCAGGCGCGGGCGCGCTCGTACTCGCCATTGCCGGGACGGACCTGCTCGGCGTGGAACACGCCCGCCACGCCTTCGATATCGGTGGAAATCAGGATCTTCATGGGATTCAGCCTTGGTTCGGTGCGAATTCGGTATCCGCCAGCCACTGGCGCCACTCGGGCGCCGCCTCGCGGATGCTGGCGCGGCGGTGCCCGTCGCGCCCGGTAACGCTCTCGGCGCGCCAGAGCGCCGAGATGATGGATTGCTCGACCGCCTCGGCGGCGGCCTCGAAAAGCGGATCGATGCGGGACTCGTGCAGCATGGCCACGGCGGGCATCGGCTGCTCGGCGCGCTGCGGCACGGTGTAGGCCGTGGAGAACGCCAGCGCGATGTCGCCGCTGCCGTGGCCGAAGACCGAGCCGGTGCGCGCCAGCCCCGCGCCCGCGCGCAGCGACAGGCGGCGCAGCTGCCGCGAATCCAGCGGCGCGTCGGTGGCCAGCAGCAGGATGATGGACCCTTTCTCGGGCGCGACGGCGGCGTTCTCGCCGGCGCCCAACAGGCCGCGGTCCATGCGGTCGGCCAGGCGGCGGCCGAAGGGGCGGCCCGCCACCACCAGGTTGGGCAGGCGGCCGAAATTGGCCAGCACCAGCGCGCCCACCGTATGACGCAGGCCCGGCTGGATCTGCGCCATGCGCGAGGCCGAGCCGATGCCGCCCTTGAACGAAAAGCACGACATGCCGCGCCCCGCTCCCACCGCGCCCTGCTCGAAGCGCGGGCCGGCGGCGGCCAGGGCCTGCTCGTAGTGCGTCTCCCGCACCGCCAGCGCCTGGATGTCGTTCAGGTAGCCGTCGTTGCACTCGAACACCAGCGGATTGACGGTGGGCATGCCGCGCCCGATTTCCGGGTTGGCCGCGATGGCGCCGCGGATCTGGGCGTTGGCCACGGTGCCCACGCCGAAGGTGTTGGTGAGCGCGATGGGCGTTTCCAGCACGCCCAGTTCCTGCACCTGGACCAGGCCGGCGCTCTTGCCGAAGCCGTTGAGCACCGTGGCCGCGGCCGGCACCTTGTCCAGGAAGGGATCGCCCGCGTGCGGACGCACGACCGTCACGCCCGTTTGCAGCGCCCCCTCGGACAGCGTGCAGTGCCCGACGGTCACGCCGCCCACGTCGCAGATCGAATCCAGCGGACCGGACGCCAGCACGCCGATGCGGGGTTGGTCCAGGATCTGTTTTTCCATGATTGCCTCGTGCCGCCACATGTCTCGATGCAAAACGCCGCCGCGCCCGCGGCCGCGCGGGGCGGCCCGGGCACGGCGGCGGTCGCGGCGGCGCGGACTACTTGCGGTCGATCTTCGGGTCCAGCGCGTCGCGCAGGCCGTCGCCCAGCAGGTTGAACGCCAGCACGGTCAGGAAGATCGCCAGCGCCGGGAACACGGCCACGTGCGGCGCGATCACCATGTCGGCGCGCGCCTCGTTGAGCATGGCGCCCCATTCCGGCGTGGGAGGCTGCGCGCCCATGCCCAGGAAGGACAGGCTGGCGGCGGTGATGATCGAGGTGCCGATCCGCATGGTGCCGTAGACCACGATGGGCGAGATCGTGCCGGGCAGGATGTGGCGCATGATGATGGTCCAGTCAGAGGCGCCCACGCTGCGCACGGCCTCCACATAGGTCATCTGCTTGATGGCCAGCGTGTTGCCGCGCACCAGCCGCGCGAAGGCCGGCACGCTGAACACGGCCACGGCCACGATCACGTTGACCATGCTGGAGCCCAGGATGGCGACCACGCCGATGGCCAGCAGCATGCCCGGGAAGGCCAGCAGCACGTCGGAGATGCGCATGGTGATGCGCTCCCACCAGCCCTGGTAGTAGCCGGCCATGAGGCCCATGAAGGTGCCCACCACGGCGCCCATGGCCACCGACAGGAAGCCCGCCGCCATGGAAATGCGCGCGCCCATGATGATGCGGCTGAAGATGTCGCGGCCCAGCGAATCGACGCCCAGCCAGTGCTTCACCGACGGGCCGGCGTTCAGCGCGTCGTAGTCGAAGAAGTTCTCCGGATCGAACGGCACGATCCAGGGCGCGAAGATCGCCACGATGACGAGCAGCAGCACGAAGATGCCCGCGCCCACGGCGAGCTTCTGTTTCTTGAACTTGCGCCAGAACTCGGTGGCCGGAGTGCGCACGTCGCCGGGCGCGGCGGCCGGGGTTGCGGCGGTAGTGGTATTGCTCATGGCCGCCTCACTTGTAACGGATGCTGGGATTGATGACGCCGTACAGCACGTCCACAATCAGGTTGATCAGAATGAATTCCAGCGAGAACAGCAGGACCAGGCCCTGGATCACCGGATAGTCGCGCTGCGTGACCGCATCGACCAGCAACCGGCCCAGTCCGGGCCAGTTGAACACGGTCTCGACCACGATGGAGCCGCCCAGCAGGAAGCCGAACTGCAGGCCCATCATCGTGACCACGGGAATCAACGCGTTGCGCAGCGTGTGCTTGATCACCACGCGGCGTTCGCTCAGGCCCTTGGCGCGGGCCGTGCGCACGAAATCCTCCTGGATCACTTCCACGAAGGAGGCGCGGGTGAAGCGCGCCATCACGGCGGCCACGGCGGCGCCCAGCGTGATGGACGGAAGTATGTAGTGCTTCCAGCTCGACGCGCCCACCGTGGGCAGCCAGCCGAGATTCACGGAAAACACCTGCATCAGCATCATGCCCAGCGCAAACGCCGGGAACGAAATGCCCGACACCGCCAGCGTCATCCCGAGGCGGTCCGGCCAGCGGTTGCGCCACACGGCCGAGACGATGCCGATGACCATGCCGAAGGTCACGGACCAGAGCATGCTGGCCACCGTCAGCCAGAGCGTGGGCATGAAGCGGTCGGCGATTTCGGTGGAGACGGGGCGCTTGGTGCGCAGCGAGGTTCCGAGGTCGCCCTGCAGCATGTGGCTGAAGTAGCGCACGAACTGCTGCGGCAGGGGCAGATCGAGCCCGAGTTCCTTGCGCACCAGCTCCACGGTCTGCTGGTCGGCGTCCTGGCCGGCGGCCAGGCGCGCCGGGTCGCCCGGCAGCATGTGCACAAACAGGAACACCACCACGGCCACCAGCAGCAGCGTGGGGATCATGCCCAATAGACGTTTGACGATGTAGGTCAGCATTGAAATTCCTGCGACATCGGCGGGGGCACCGCGCCCCCGCCGCATGTGGCCTTACAAGGGCCCGGAGGCCCCAAGGGTTACTGCTTCAGGTCGATGTCGCCGAACCAGAACGAGGTGTCCGGCTCCACATACACGCCCGAGAGGTTCTTCGACTTCACGTACACGTTGTTCTGGGTCACCAGGAAGGCCCACGGGGCGTCGTTCCAGATGGTTTCCTGAACCTTCTTGTAGATCTCGGTCTTCTTCGCGCGGTCGGTGGTGGCCAGGGCCTCCTGGACGCCCTCGTCAACCGACTTGTTCGAGTAGTACGAGACGTTGTTGAGCACCGGCGGGAAGGCGGCGGTGGTCAGCAGCGGACGCAGGCCCCAGTCGGCCTCGCCGGTCGAGGACGACCAGCCGGCGTAATACATGCGGACCTTGGCGTCCTCGGGCTTTTGCACCTGCTGCACGCGCTGCACGCGCTGGCCCGATTCCAGCACTTCCACCGACACCTTGATGCCGACCTGGGCGAGCTGCTGCTGCAGGAACTGCACCACCTTCACCGAGGTGCCGTCGTTGTAGGCCGACCACAGCGTGCTCTCGAAGCCGTTGGGGTAGCCGGCTTCGGCCAGCAGCGCCTTGGCCTTCTTCAGGTCGTAGGGCCAGGGGCCGGTCTTGTAGGCGTAGTCCACGCCCTTGGGCACCACGCCGTCCACCACGGTGGCATAGCCCGAGAAAGCGACCTTGGCCAGGGCTTCCTTGTTGATGGCGTAGTTGATGGCCTGACGCACTTTGAGGTTGTCGAACGGCTTTTGCTGCACGTTCATCGACAGGTAGCGGGCCATGATCGAGTTCTTGTGGTCGACCACGTCCAGCTTGTCGTTCTTGGCCAGCACGGCGGCCTGCTCGAACGGCACGGGGAACGCGAACTGGGCCTCGCCCGTCTGCACCACGGCGGCGCGGGTGTTGTTATCGGTCACGGTGCGGAAGGTCAGCGTGTCGACCTTGGGGTAACCCTTCTTCCAGTAGCCGTCGAACTTCTTGACCTTCAGGTACTCGGCCGGCTTCCATTCGACGAACTCGAAGGGGCCGGTTCCCACGGGATGAAAGCCGATGTCCTTGCCGTACTTGGCCAGGGCCGCCGGCGAGATCATCATGGCGGCCGGGTGGGCCAGCGCGTTGATGAAGGCCGAGAACGGCTTCTTGAGCGTGATCCTGACGGTGAGCGGGTCCACCACCTCGGTCTTCTCGATCACGCTGAACTGGATGTAGCGCGACAGGTGGTTGTCCGGGTTGGCGGGACGGTCGAAGTTGATCTTGACCGCTTCGGCGTTGAAGTCGGTGCCGTCGTGGAACTTCACGCCGGGGCGCAGCTTGAAGGTGTAGACCAGGCCGTCCTCGCTCACCGAGTAGTCGGTGGCCAGCACTTTCTGGATCTTGAGGTCTTTGTCGAACTCGAACAGGCCTTCATAGTAGGCCTTGCCCGCCGCCTGGTTCAGCGTGCTGTTGGTGTTGTACGGATCCAGGGTCTCGAGCGCGATCGATACCGCGAAGGTCACGTCCTTGGACGCATGCGCCAAGGGCGAGGCGAGCACGCCGAAGGCCAGCGCGGCGGCGGCCATCAGCTTGGTGGGGCGCAAAACTTTCATCATTGCAACTCCAGATTCCACAGGGGAGAAGGGGTTTGGTGGAGAAAAAAGCCGTCATTCGCGGCCGGGGATCCCAGTCTGCTGGACGGCGGCATGAGACTGCGGCCTGCTCAATATGCGCCGCCCACGGGGTGGCGCGCAACAAAATGGTCGGGGCCGACCTGCTCCAGCGGCCGCACCACGGGATCGTCGCCCAGCCTGCGGATGGGGCTCGGGATCTCGTCGGAAAGCAGCGCGCGCTTGAGGTGGCGGCGCGCCGGGTCGGCGATGGGCACGGCGGACATCAGCTTTTTGGTGTACGGGTGCTGCGGGTTCTCGAAAATGGCGCGGCGCGGCCCGATTTCCACGATCTGGCCCAGGTACATCACGGCCACGCGGTGGCTGATGCGCTCCACCACGGCCATGTCGTGCGAAATGAACAGGAAAGAAATGCCCATATCGCGCTGCAGGTCGATCAGCAGGTTGACAATCTGGGCCTGGATGGACACGTCCAGCGCCGACACCGACTCGTCGGCGATCACCACCTTGGGATTCAGCGCCAGGGCCCGCGCGATGCAGACGCGCTGGCGCTGGCCGCCGGAAAACTCGTGCGGATAGCGCTGCGCCATCTCGGCCGGCAGGCCCACCCGCTCCAGCAGCTCGGCCACGCGGCGCTCGGCGTCCTTGCCGCGCGCCACGCCGTGCACCAGCAGCGGCTCCATGATGGAAAAGCCCACCGTCACGCGCGGATCGAGCGAGGCGAACGGATCCTGGAACACGAACTGGATGTCGCGGCGCAGGGACTGCAGCTCGCTGGTCTTCAGATTGACGATATTGCGTCCGCCGAAGCGGATCTCGCCGCCCTGGCTGTCCACCAGGCGCAGCAGCGAACGGCCGGTGGTGGATTTGCCGCAGCCCGACTCGCCCACCAGCGAGAGCGTCTCGCCGGGATAAAGATCGAAGCTCACCCGCTCCACGGCGTGCACGCGCCGTTGCACGCGGCTGAAGATGCCGCCGCGCAGGTCGAAGCGGGTGACCAGGTCGCGCACGCTGAGCACGGGCTCGCGCTTGCCCGCCGGCGCCGAAGCGGGCGCCTCGGCAGGCGCTTGCGCGGCCGGCGCCTTGCCGTCGACCTGCAGCAGCGGGAACCGCGCCGGCAGGTCGGTGCCCTGCATGGAGCCCAGGCGCGGCACGGCCGACAGCAGCGCCTTGGTGTAGCGGTGCTGCGGCGCGGCGAACACCTGCTCGGACGGGCCTTCCTCGACCTTGTCGCCGCGGTACATGACCAGCACGCGGTCGGCCACCTCGGCCACCACGCCCATGTCGTGCGTGATGAACACCACGCCCATGTGCATTTCTTCCTGCAGCTCGCGGATGAGCTGCAGGATCTGCGCCTGAATGGTCACGTCCAGCGCCGTGGTGGGCTCGTCCGCGATGAGCAGCTGGGGCTTGCAGGCCAGCGCCATGGCGATCATGACGCGCTGGCGCATGCCGCCCGACAACTGGTGCGGATGGCGGTTCATGACCGACTTCGCCTCGGGGATGCGCACCAGCTCCAGCATGCGCAGCGCCTCGGCGCGCGCGGCCGCCGCATCCTTGCCCTGGTGCAGCTGGATGGACTCCGCGATCTGGTCGCCCGCGGTGAACACGGGGTTCAGCGAGGTCATGGGCTCCTGGAAAATCATCGCCATGTCGGCGCCGCGCACGTTGCGCATGGCCCGCTGGCTGGCGTTGACCAGGTCGATCACCGAGCCGTTGCGGCGGCGCAGCGCCATGCGGCCCTGGGCGATGCGCCCGCCGCCGTGTTCCACCAGGCGCATCAGCGCCAGCGAAGTCACCGACTTGCCCGACCCCGATTCGCCCACGATGGCCAGGGTTTCGCCCCGGTCCACGTGGAAAGACAGGTTGCGCACGGCTTCGACCGTGCGCTCCGAACCCACGAAGCGCACCGTCAGGTCTTCGACCTGGACCACGCGGTTTTCCGGCAACGCCAGGCTGTTAGCGCGATCAACCATCTTTATTCAATCCCCAACTGAAAAAACCTGCGCCGCGCTGCGCGGCGCTCGATCAAACGAGCCTGGCCGGCGCTCATCGGTAGATGGCGACGACCGGCTTCTCGCCCACGCGGGCGTAGCCCCGGTACATGCCTTCCGTGTTGAACGGCAGCGCCACGTTGCCCTGCGCATCCACCGCCACCAGCCCGCCCTTGCCGCCGATGGTGGGCAGTTTTTCGTGCACCACGCGGTCGGCCGCCGCCTGCAGGGACGCGCCGCAATATTCCATCTGCGCGGCGACGTCATAGGCGGCCACCATGCGGATGAACATCTCGCCCGTGCCCGTGGTGGACACCGCGCAGGTGCGGTTGCTGGCATAGGTGCCGGCGCCGATCAGCGGCGCGTCGCCCACGCGGCCCACCTGCTTGTTCGTGATGCCGCCCGTGGAAGTGGCCGCGGCCAGGTTGCCCTGCGCGTCCACGGCCACCGCGCCCACGGTGCCGAATTTCTTGTCGGCGTCCAGCGGATCGGCCGGCGCGGGCTGGCCGCGCGCCACCATGGCCTGGCCGTCGTGGTCCAGCACGGCGGCGTCGGGCGTCTCGCGCTGCACGCGCAGCAGCTGTTCGCGGCGGGCCTCGGTAGAGAAATAAGACGGATCCACCAGCTCCACGCCCTGCCCGGCGGCGAAGGCTTCGGCGCCCTCGCCCACGAAGAACACGTGCTTGCTGTTTTCCATGACCTTGCGCGCGGCGAACACCGGGTTGCGCACGCGGTGCACGCCGGCGATGGCGCCCGAGCGCAGCGTGGCGCCGTCCATGATGGCGGCGTCCAGCTCGTGAGTGCCGGCGCTGGTGAACACGGCGCCGTGCCCGGCGTTGAAAAGCGGACAGTCTTCCAGCAGGCGCACGGCCTCGGTCACCGCGTCCAGCGCGCTGCCGCCCTGCGCGAGCACCGCCTGCCCCGCCGCCACGATGCGCTCGAGCGCCTCCAGGTACTCGCGCTCCTTCTCGGGCGACATGGCCGAGCGCGTCAGCGCGCCGGCGCCGCCGTGAATGGCGATCACGGGTTGAATCATCGTTTTCCTACTCCATGGATGAGCCACGGCATCACGGACTGGGTCACCCCGGCCGCGGCCGCGACGGAATTCTTGGCCCGATAGGCCACCGCCGCCGAGAGCGCTTCGATCAGGCCCAGGGCGGCGGTTTCGGAATTGGGCATGAGCTGGCGCGCCGAATATGCGTAGAGCACCACCGATGCGGCGGGCGCCAGCGGCGAAGTGGGCTTGTCGGTCAGCACCAGCACTGGCACGCCGGCCTGCCGCGCGGCGTTGACCAGCGTGACGGTGTCGGCCAGGTAGCGCGGAAAGCCGATGGCGATCACCAGATCCCTGGACGTCATGCGCGACATCTGGCGCGCGGCGTGCGACACGCCGCCCGGCCCGGCCAGGGATTCCACCGAATGCAGGTGCATGCACAAGCCCCGCTGCAGCAGGCCGGCCAGGAAGCCGCTGGCCCCGAAACCGATGATGAAGACCCGGTCGGCGCCGAGCACCGCGTCCACGGCGCGCTCACAGGCCTGGGCGTCCAGGGCCTGGAGATTGCGCTGTGCGTTGTCGATGTCTTCCTGCAGCGTCGCGGCGAAGATCTGCGCCGCGCTGGCGGGGTGCGCGAGTTCGGTGCGCAGTTTTTCCACCGGTTCCAGCGCGGCCTCGAAGCCGCGCGCCAGCTCGGCGCGGAATTGCGGATAGCCGGGCAGGTCCAGCGCCCGGGCGAAACGGTTGGCCGTCGCCACCGACACGCCGACCGCCGCCGCGAATTCGTCGATGGTCATGGTGGCCACCCGGAACTGGTGCGCCAGCACGTATTCGGCCATCTTGTGCTGCGTCCGGCTGAGCGCGGGCTGGGCCCGGGCGATGCGGTCAGCGATCGTAAGTGCAGCCTTGGTCATCGAGGGGAAAAAGCGTGGGAACGAATATGTAAATCTGTTTACATGCAAATTTTAGATAAGAAAATAGATTTTCATACTCAGGGTATACCCGCGTTCAGATGTAACAGTCGGGAGAAAAAAAACGGGGCCGGCAGGCGTTACGCTTACGCCTCCCGTCTTTCTGGAGTTTCCATGCCCGCCTGGATCTGCAAGCCCCATTCCGAACTCGCCCCGGCCGAGCTCTACGCGCTGCTGCGGCTGCGCTCCGAAGTCTTCGTGGTGGAACAGGAATGCGTCTACCTGGATCTGGACGGCAAAGACTTGCAAGGCGCAACGGCGCACCTCATGGCCTGGGAAAACGGCGAGCTGGCGGCTTATTGCCGCCTGCTGGAGCCCGCGCTGAACGGAGGCCGCGCGGTCATCGGCCGGGTGATCACCGCGCCCGCATTCCGCGGCGCCGGCCTGGGGCACGAACTCATGCGCCGCGCCAAGGCCGAGGCCGCACGCCTGTGGCCGGGCCGGCCGCTCTACCTGAACGCCCAGGCCCGCCTGCGGAACTACTATGCGGGCCACGGCTTCGTGCCGGTCACGGACGAATACATGGAAGACGGCATCCCGCACGTGGGCATGCTGCTCGACGCGCCGTCCAAATGAAAACAGCGCCCGCGAGGGGCGCCGTTTCGAGGTCGTGCCGGGCGATTACTTCACCGCCGAGACATCCAGCTTGGCCTTGGTCTTGGACTGGATCTCGTCCACGGCGACGCCGGGAGCCAGCTCCAGCAGCTTGAGGCCGTCGTCGGTGACTTCCATCACGCCCAGGTCGGTGATGATGAGATCGACCACGCCCACGCCGGTCAGCGGCAGCGTGCATTCGGGCAGCAGCTTGATGTCTTCCGTGCCGTCCTTCTTCTTGGCGACGTGCTCCATCAGCACCACCACCTTGCCCACGCCGGCCACCAGGTCCATGGCGCCGCCCATGCCCTTGACCATCTTGCCCGGGATCATCCAGTTGGCCAGGTCGCCCTTCTCGGACACCTGCATGGCGCCCAGGATGGCCAGGTTGATCTTGCCGCCGCGGATCATCGCGAACGAATCCGCCGAGGAAAAGATGGAAGAGCCGGGCAGCGTGGTGACCGTCTGCTTGCCGGCGTTGATGAGGTCGGGGTCGACTTCGTCGTCGGTGGGGAACGGACCGATGCCCAGCAGGCCGTTTTCGGACTGCAGCCACACCTCGACGCCCTTGGGCACGTGGTTGGCCACCAGGGTGGGCAGGCCGATGCCCAGGTTCACGTAAAAACCGTCTTGCAGCTCGCGCGCGGCGCGCGCTGCCATTTCATCGCGGGACCATGCCATGTCGTCTTCTCCTTAGGCCGGGCGAGTGGTGCGTTGTTCGATGCGCTTTTCGGGATTCGCGTTCAGGACGATCCGCTGCACATAGATGCCGGGAAGGTGGATCTGGTCGGGGTCCAGGTCGCCGGTCTCGACGATCTTTTCCACTTCGACGACGGTGATCTTGCCAGCCATCGCCACGTTGGGATTGAAGTTGCGCGCCGTCTTGCGGAACACCAGATTGCCGCTGCGATCGGCGATATGGGCCTTGACCAGGGACACGTCGGGCACCAGCGAGCGTTCCATGACGTACTGCTGTCCGTCGAATTCGCGGATTTCCTTGCCGTCGGCCACGATGGTGCCCACGCCGGTGCGGGTGAAGAACGCCGGGATGCCGGCGCCGCCGGCGCGCAGCTTCTCGGCCAGCGTGCCCTGGGGCGTGAACTCGAGCTCGAGTTCGCCCGACAGGTACTGGCGCTCGAATTCCTTGTTCTCGCCCACGTAGGAGGCGATCATCTTGCGCACCTGGCGGGTGTTGAGCAGCTGGCCCAGGCCGAAGCCGTCCACGCCCGCGTTATTGCTGACGCAGGTGAGATCCTTCACGCCCGAATCGCGCAGCGCCGCGATCAGGGCCTCGGGAATGCCGCAAAGGCCGAAGCCTCCCACGGCAATCATCTGGCCGTCCTTGACGATGCCTGCCAGCGCCTCCCGGGCGCTTGCATAAACCTTGTCCATCGCTCCAACTCCTGGTTAATGTAAACGGAAGAGGGTCGTACCGGGACGGCGCCCCCTCGCTATTGTGATTCTTGGTTTGCGCTCGATTTTAACGGCATGCCGGGCAATTGCACGCCCGTCAGGCGGCCGGCTGGAACTGCGCGGCCAGCCGCGCCAGCACCTCGGGCGGCCACGGCGCGGACACATTGGCGACGTAATCCATCCAGACGAGCACATTGCGTCCGCGCGCATAGGGCCCCGTGTCGTCGCCCGCCTTCTCGAGCGCCAGCTCGAACTCGGCGCTGGAGCGCCCGATGCGCACCACCTTGTGGGTCACGCGCACCGTGGCCGGATACGTGAGCGGGCGCAGGAAATCGCAGGACGCGTGCGCCAGGATGGCGCCCGTGTCGGCCGGCAGCGGCAGGCCCGCGGCGAGGAAAATCTGGATGCGCGCCTCTTCCATGAGGCGGAAATACAGCGTGTTGTTGAGATGGTTCAGGGCATCCGAATCGCCCCAGCGCAGGGGGACGTCGGCCTGATGGGTATCTCCCGGGGCGAGGATTCTTTCCGGCGGCTGTTCGGGCTTCACCAATAACTCCTGGTCAGTGAACAAAATACGAAGGCGGCCCGAATGCCGCCTGCAATACAATCGCCGATAATACTTCCACATATATGGAATACAACGGGGAGCTTTGCAATGTCTGAACGCGAGTCGATGGAATATGACGTGGTCGTGGTCGGCGGAGGACCCGCCGGCCTGGCCACCGCCATCCGTCTGAAGCAACTGGCCGCGAACAAGAATCAGGAAATCGGCGTCTGCGTGCTTGAAAAAGGCGCGGAACTGGGCGCGCACATACTGTCGGGGGCCGTCATGGACCCGCTCGCCCTGACCGAGCTCATCCCCGACTGGAAAGAAAAAGGCGCACCCCTGAACGTGCCTGTCACGCAGGACAAGTTCATGTTCCTGAGCGAGACAGGCGCCCGCGTGACGCCCAACTGGCTGTTGCCGCCCTGTTTCCACAACGAGGGCAACTACATCGTCCGCCTGGGCGACGTGGTGAAGTGGCTGGGCGAGCAGGCCGAGGCGCTGGGCGTGGACATCTTCCCCGGCTTCGCCGCGGCCGAGGTGCTCTACGACGAAAACGGCGCCGTGCGCGGCGTGGCCACCGGCGACATGGGCGTGGCCCGCGACGGCACCCACACCGACCACTACCAGCCGGGCATGGAGCTGCACGCCCGCTACACCATCTTCGCCGAGGGCGCGCGCGGCCAGCTGGGCCGCCAGCTCATCGAGCGCTACAAGCTCGACGAAGGCCGCAACCCGCAGTCGTACGGCATCGGCATCAAGGAACTCTGGGAAGTCGACCCGGCCCAGTCCAAGCCCGGCCTGGTGATCCACACCGCCGGCTGGCCGCTGGACTCCGATACCTACGGCGGCTCGTTTCTCTATCACCTGGACAACAACCTGGTGGCGGTGGGCCTCATCGTGGGCCTGGACTACGCCAATCCGTGGCTGTCGCCCTTCGACGAATTCCAGCGCTACAAGACCCATCCCGCCATCCGCGGCACCTTCGAGGGCGGCAAGCGCATCGCCTACGGCGCGCGCGCCATCACGGCGGGCGGCCTGCTGGCCCTGCCCAAGCTGACCTTCCCGGGCGGCGTGCTGGTCGGCTGTGAGGCGGGATTCCTCAACGCCTCGCGCATCAAAGGCAGCCACGCGGCCATCAAGTCCGGCATGCTGGCCGCCGAGGCCGCCTTCGACGCCCTGGCCGCGGACCGCCGCCAGGACGAACTGTCGGCCTACCCGGAAGCGTTCAAAGCCTCGTGGCTGCACACCGAGCTCAACAAGGCGCGCAACTTCAAGCAGTGGTTCAAGAAGGGCCGCACCGTCGCCACCATCATGACGGGCATCGAGCAGCTGGTGCTCAAGGGCAACATCCCCTGGACCCTGCGCCACAACAAGCCCGACTACGCCAGCCTGCAGCCCGCCTCGCAGTGCGCGCGCATCGACTACCCCAAGCCCGACGGCAAGCTCACCTTCGACAAGCTCAGCTCGGTGTTCATTTCGAACACCAACCACGACGAAAACGAGCCCGTGCACCTGACGCTCAAGGATCCCTCCGTTCCGGTGCGCATCAACCTCGCCAAGTACGGCGGGCCGGAATCGCGCTACTGTCCGGCCGGCGTCTACGAGTTCATCAAGGACGACCACGGCGAGGACAAGCTGCAGATCAACGCGCAGAACTGCGTCCATTGCAAGACCTGCGACATCAAGGATCCCACCCAGAACATCGTGTGGGTGGCCCCGCAGGGCGGCGAAGGGCCGGTCTACAGCGGCATGTGAAGCCAGGCGCCCCGCGGGGCGCCGTTTTTTGTCTTGGGCCGTCCCAAGGAAGAACGACCATGAGCGAACGCATCCTGCTGGCCGGCTGCGGCGACCTGGGGCTGCGCGTGGCGCGGCTGCTGCGCGCGCGCGGCAACGAGGTCCATGCCTTGCGCCGCCACCCGCCCGACGGCGGATCCGACGGCATCCGCTGGCTGCGCGGCGATCTGGCCGACCCGGCCAGCCTGCGCGGCCTGCCCGCGGGCATCGGCTGCCTGGTCTATCTGCCCGCGCCCGGCTCGCGCGACCCCGACGCCTACCGCTCGGTGTTCGTGGACGGCTTGCGCAACGTGCTCCAGGCCCTGGCGGGCGACCCGCTGCGGCGCGTGGTGTTCATTTCCTCCAGCGCCGTCTATGGCGAGCACCACGGCGCCTGGGTGGACGAGAACACGCCTGCCGCCCCGCTGGCCGGCAACGGGCGGATCCTGCTGGAAGCCGAAGCCCTGCTGGCCTCGCAACCCGTTCCCGCGGTGGCGCTGCGGCTGGCCGGCCTCTACGGGCCCGGCCGCATGCGGCTCGTCGAGCGGTTGCGCGCGGGCAAGGCCGGCGCGCCACGGCGGCCGCCGCACTGGGCCAACCGCATCCACATCGACGACGCGGCCGCCGCGGTGGCGCACCTGGTCGGCCTTCCCGACCCGGCCCCCGTCTATATCGGCTGCGACAGCACGCCCCTGCCGCTGCATGAGCTGTACGCGGAACTGGCCAGGCTGGCGGGCGCGCCCGCGCCGGCGGAAGCGCCCGCGCCCGCGCACGTCGGCAGCAAGAAACTCAGCAACGCCCGCCTGCTCGCCAGCGGCTTTTCGCTGCAGTGGCCGGACAGCCGCCAGGGCTACGCGGCCCTGCTGGCGGCCGAACGCGCCGGCCGCTGAAGGCGGCTCAAGCCGCCATCGCCACGCGGTGCATGGCGCCCGAGGCGGGCACCGGCGCCATGCGCGGCTCGCCCCCGCCCGACACGGGATCGAAGCAGCCCCGGCCCGCGCCCTCGCCGGGCAAATCGCGCACCTCGACGCGAAAGCCGCGCTCGCGGTCTCCGCGCAATTCGGGCACGGCCTGCAGCAGCCTGCGCGTGTACGGATGCGTGGGCAGGTCGAACACCTGGTCGCGCGTGCCCTCTTCCACGATATGGCCGCGCAGCATCACCACCACGCGGTCGGCGATCTGCTCGACCACGCCCAGGTCGTGCGAGATCAGCAGGCAGGCAAAGCCGTACGCGCGCTGCAGGTCCATCAGCGTGTCCAGCACCTGCTTCTGCACGGTCACGTCCAGCGCCGATACCGGCTCGTCGGCGATGATGACTTCCGGGCGCAACACCAGGGCGCGGGCAATGGCCACGCGCTGGCGCTGCCCGCCCGACAGTTCGTGCGCATAGCGTCCGGCGTAGCCGTCGCCCAGCCCCACGTCGCGCAGCGCCTGGTCCACGCGGGCGCGGCGTTCCGAGGCAGTCAGCCCCGGCTCCAGCCGCAGCCCTTCGCCGACCAGGTCCGCGATGCGCATGCGCGGATCGAGCGAGGAGTACGGATCCTGGAACACCATCTGGATGCGGCGGCGCGCGGCCCGCCAGGCCGCCCCTGCGCCGCCCGCGGGCAGTTCCTGCCCGGCCAGCGCGATGCGGCCGCCCGCACGCGGAACCAGGCCCAGGATGGCCATCATGGCGGTGGTCTTGCCGCTGCCGGATTCGCCCACGATGGCCAGGGTTTCTCCCGGCGCCACCGCAAACGTGGCGCGATGCAGGGCGCGCACCCGGCGGCTGCCGCGCCAGCCTTTGCGCACCGTGTAGTCCACGGCCAGGTCGGCGACCTCCAGGATGGGCGGCGCGTCCGGCGTCCGGCGCGCCGGGCCGCGCTTGGGCAGCGCGTCCAGCAGGCCCAGGGTATAGGGATCGGCCGGCCGCGACAGCACCTGCGCCACGGGGCCGGCTTCCACGGCCCGCCCCCGGCGCATGACCAGCACGCGCTGGGTGTAGGCGGCCACCAGCGCCAGGTTGTGGCTGATGAAGATCAGCGCCGTGCCCTCCTCGCGCGTGAGTTCGCACATGAGGTCCAGCACTTCCTTCTGCACCACGCAGTCCAGCGCGGTGGTGGGTTCGTCGGCGATCAGCAGCCGCGGCTTGAGCAGCATGACGCCGGCCAGCAAAATGCGCTGGCGCATGCCTCCCGAGAACTCGTGCGGAAAGCGCTTCATGCAGTCGCGCGCATCGCGCACGCGCACCCGCTCCAGCATGGCCACGGCGGCTTCCCATGCCTGGCGCCGGTCCATGCCTCGGCGCGGCACCAGCGCCTCGATGAGCTGCTCTCCCACGCGCAGCGCGGGGTTGAGCGACACCATGGGCTCCTGGAACACCATGCCGATGCCGGCGCCGCGCGTGGCGCGCCATTGCCGGGCATCCTGCCGCAGCAGGTCGGCGCCCTCGAACAGCGCCTGGCCGGCGGCGACACGGGCCGCGTCGGGCAGCAGACCCAGCAGGGTTTTGCCGATGAGGGTCTTGCCGCTGCCCGACTCGCCCACGATGGACAGTGATTCGCCCGCGCGCAGGTCGAAAGATACGCGATCGACCACGGGCGCCGCGTCCCCGCGGCCAGGGAAGCGGATCTCCAGGTCGCGCACCGACAGCAGGACGGGCGGCGGACCGTCGTGAACGTTGCGGCGAGGCTGCACGTCGCTCATGCCATGACTCCTCTCATGCGCGGATCGAGGCGGTCCCGCACCGCGTCGCCCAGCAGGTTGATGCCCAGGAGACTCAGCGAGATCATGGCGCCGGGAAACACGGCCAGCCAGATGGCCTGGTCCATTGCGTTGCGGCTTTCCGAAAGCATGCCGCCCCAGGTGGCCAGCGGCGGCGGCACGCCCAGCCCGAGAAAGCTCAAGGCGCTTTCGGCCAGCAGCGCGGAGCCGAACAGCGAGGTGGAGAAGATCAGCAGGGGCGCCACGCAATTGGGCAGCACGTGGCGGAAGACGGTCCAGAGGCCGCCATGCCCCGTGGCGCGCGACGCCACCACGAAATCGCGCTGACGCAGCGACAGCGCCGCGCCGCGCGCGATGCGCGCCACCGAAGGCGTGTAGGCCAGGCCCAGGGCCAGCACCACGCCCCATTTCGACGGGCCGAGCACCGTCATGATGCCCAGCGCGAGCAGCAGCCCCGGAAAGGCCATGACCGATTCCACCAGCACCATGATGCCGCGGTCCGCCCAGCCGCCCGCGTATCCCGCCGTGACGCCGACAGCCGTGCCCAGCGCCAGGGCCAGGGCCACCGAGCACAGGCTGACGGCCACGCTCACGCCGGCCCCGGCCATGAGCCGCGACAGCACGTCGCGGCCGAACTCGTCCGTGCCCAGCCAGTATTGCGCCGACGGCGGCGAAAAGCGCGCCAGCAGGTCGCCCTCCAGCGGATCGTGCGGGGTATAGACCAGCCCCACCAGGGCCATCAGCACCACTGCCCCGACCAGCAGCCCGCCCAGCAGCGCATTGGTGTTCTTGAAGATGTTCATGTCCGTCCTATTGCAATTTCACGCGCGGGTCGAAGAGCGGATAAAGCAGGTCCACCAGCAGGTTGACGCCCACATACAGCAGCGCGATGAACAGCAGGCAGCCCTGCACGACCGGATAATCGCGGGCATAGATGCTTTCCACGAGCAGGCGGCCGATGCCGGGCAGCGTGAACACGGTTTCGATTACCGCCGCGCCCGACAACAGGTGCCCCAGCATCAGCCCGATGACGGTCAGCGTGGGCCCGAAGGAGTTCGGCAGCACGTGGCGCAGCATGACGCGCCGCTCGGGCAGCCCCTTGGCGCGCGCGTGCGCCACGTACTCCAGCCGCAGCGTCTCGATGGTGCTGGCGCGCATCATGCGGGTGATGGCCGCGATCTCCGTGAGCACGATGGCGCACACCGGCAGCACGAGATAGCGCAGCGCCGACGGCCCGGCCTGCGCCACCGACTCGAAGCCGTAGACGGGCAGCCAGTTCAGCTTTACGCCGAACAGCCAGATGAGCAGGATGCCCACCCAGAAGCTGGGCATGGAGACGAACAGAATGGAGGTCGAGACGATGGCCGTGTCGGCGCGCCGGTTCTGGCGCCAGGCCGCGATCATGCCTGCCGGCACCGCCACCAGGCAGGCCAGCAGCGTGGCGCTCAGCACTACCTGGGCAGTCACGGCGAAGTGGCTCAGCACCAGATGCATGACCGGTTCGCGCCGGGCAATCGACATGCCCAGGTCGCCGCTGAAGACGTGGCGCACCCAGATGAGAAACTGCTCGGCCACCGGCCGGTCCAGCCCCAGCCCGTGCCGCATCTCGGCCAGCAGCGCCGGGTTGTCGATGTCGCCCAGCATGAGCGCCGCCGGGTCGCCGGGAATGGCGCGGATCAGCGCGAAAACCAGCACGGTCACGACGATGACGGTGGGCACCGCGGCGGCGATGCGCTTGATGATGTAGCCCAGCACGACGCCTCAGTTCTTGGTCACGTTGAAGAATCGCGGCTTGCGCAGCGGCCAGCCCGTATAGCCGTGCAGCTTGCTGGAAACCACGACATAGCCCGGCTTGTTGTAGTACATGAGCAGCGGCGCGTCGCGCAGCATCAGCGCGTGCAGGCGGTCGAACGCCTGCTGGCGCCGGGCCGGGTCGGGCTCGGCCTCGATGCCGTCCAGGATGGCCGCCGCGTCGGGGCTTTCCCATTGCGCCATCGGCGTGCGCGACTTGTCGCCGATCACGTCGCGAAACAGCAGCGCCGGCTCGGTGCGCGCGGAATAGGCGAAGGCCATGAGCTGGAACCTGCCCTCGCGGAAATTCGACACCTGGGCGCCCCATTCGAGCATCTCCAGCTCTGACTTGATGCCCGCCTTGTTCAGCAGCTGCTGCGTCACCACGGCGACGCGATAGAGATAAGGGTAGCGCTTGCTGGTCTGCAGCTTGAGCGTCTCGCCATGGTATCCGGCGGCCTGCAGCAGCTTCCTGGCCTCGTCCAGGTTCTTTTCGTAGCCGGCGCGCTCGGCGGCGCCATAGTATGTGCTGGACGTGGGCACCAGCGACGGGTTGTACGGCGCGTTGCCATTGCTCAACGCCCGCGCGATGGCGGGAAAATCCAGCGCTAGCGCGATGGCGCGGCGCATTTCCGGCTTGGCCAGCAGCGGGTCGCGCGTCTGCATCAGCAGGGTCACGGTGTCCAGGCCCTGCTCGGTGACGATGCTCCAGCGCGGATCGCGCGCGGGCAGGTTGTCCTCGTCGGCGTTGTACGCATCGACCTGGCCCGCCATCAGCGCGGCCTTCTGCGCGGCGGCGTCGGGAATCACCACGAAGCGCACCCCGGCCAGTGCCTGCTTGCGCCCCGCCATGCCGCTGGGCGCTTCCTCCCGGGGCTGGTAGGCCGCATAGGGCCTGAGCTCGACGTACTGCTCCTTTTTCCAGTCGGCGAACACATAGGGCCCGGTGCCGACCGGCCGGATCCACTTGCCCTCGCCATCCACGCTGGACGGGCTGAGCACGGCCATGGGACATTGCACGCTGGCCATCTGATCGAGGAACAGCGCATAGGGCTCGGCCAGGCGCATCACCACCGTGGAAGGGTCCGGCGTTTCCACCGCCACCACCTTGGCGCCCTTGCTGCCGTCGTACAGGTTCTTGCACGCGTACTCCGAGGCCGGCCCGGTCAGGTAGTCGTAGCTCCACTTCACTTCGGCCGAGGTGAGGGGCCTGCCGTCGTGGAACGTGACGCCATGGCGCAGCTTGAACGTGTAGGCGCGCTTGTCCTCGGACAGCGTCCAGCTGTCGGCCAGCATGGGCGCCACGCTCATGTCGGCGCGCAGCGCCACCAGCGACTCCACCACGTGCGCCAGCACGTTGTCGGTGGACGTATTGCGGCCCCGGCCGCCCGGCAGCGACGTGGGCGTGCCCGCCCCCTCGGCGTAGCGGATTTCGGGCGGCGCGGGCGCGGCCTGGGCGGCGGCCGGCGCGTTCGCCGCGGCGAACGCCGCCGCGCACAGCGCGCCGGCAAGACGGGCCGGACCAGTCATGGGGAAATGTGTCATGGAATGCACCTCCAAGAGCGGCCTGGGCCGCCGTCAGTGAGCGGTCGGCCTCAGAAGAGGCGGTACTCGGCGTAATTGCGCCCCGCATAGGGCTGGCGCGCGATCCACATCAGGCCGCTGGCGGGCTCCATCAGGGTGGTCGCGACCGTGGCGGAGATACTGTCGAAGCTGGCGGGCTTGGGCGAGCGCAGCACGCCGTCGGGCGCGGCGAAATCGTCGGCCAGAATGCGCTTGACCGTGTGCCAGTCCACCTGGCGGCGCGCGTTTTCCAGCATGGCCTGCACCCGCCGCTGCCGGTAGATCGAATCCGGATTGGCGGCCAGGCCGCGATCCTGCAGCTTGACGCGGGCCGGCGCGCTGATCCAGTGATTGGCGTGCACCAGCAGGCCGTTTTCCGGCGTGATCCAGAAGATCTCGTCCGGCGCGCACTCCAGGTTCACGGCCTCGCCGGCGGCCTGGGCCAACATGAGGTTGTTGGAGCAGAAGCGGCGCGAGGCCCACAGCACCTTCATGGCGTTGCAGATGTTGACGGCTTCCAGCATCTTGCGCCGCACCAGCACCAGCGGCACCTCGGCCGGGCGCTGGTAGTCCTGCTCGCAGGACAGGAAATTGCCCGACAGCGACACACCGGCGCTGTTGAAGCCGTGGCGCGCCAGGCTGCCCGCCTCGGTGAACATCAGCAGGTCGGGGCCGTCTTCGCGGCGCATGCGCACCACGATGCCCGTGTCCACGCATTCTTCGCGCCAGTCCCAGTTGTGGGCGTGCATGAGCTTGCCGCCGGCCGCCGCCTCGGGCAGCACGACGAGGCCGGTGCATCCGTCGTCCAGCCCGGCGCGCGCGCGGCCGATTTCCGCGTGGCCGAACATCATTTCGGTGCGGCAGTTGATGACCACCACGTCTTCCAGCGCCTGCCCGGCGCCATCGGCAATGCCGCGCAGTTCTTCGAGGTAGCCGGCGTCGTAGTCGCCCACCACCGGCACCATGGCGCGCGCCAGCGCCCTGAGGCGGTCGGCGCCCACGCCGCGGCGCTCGAGCTGCCCGCGGTACAAGGCCACGCTGCGCGCGACGCGCTCCGGCACGGCGGCGCCATGCTGGCGGCCGCGTTCGTAGGGACTGCCCTGGACGTCGACCAGGGGAAAGGGGGTAGGCAGGGTCACGCGATTGCTCCGAACAAGATGGCGAAATTTTGTACTAACATAGATAAAAGTTCAATATCAGGGTTTCCCCTGGGCGGCGTGCGCCGCGCCCGCCCTCCGTTACCATTGCCCCTTTCCGCAAGACACCGCGCGCCCGACCCATGCCCCCAGCCGCCGCTTTCCGCCCCACGCCCCTGCAAGTCGACCTGGCCCGCCAGATCGCGCGCGACATCGTGGGCGGGCGCCATCGGCCCGGCGAGCATCTTTCGGAAGAAACGCTGGCGGCCTCGTACGGCGTGTCTCGCACGCCGGTGCGTGGCGCGCTGCGGCTGCTCGCGGGCCAGGGCCTCATCCGCCATCGCCCCAACAGCGGCTACACGGTGGCCGAGCACGTCGCCGGTCAGCCGCCCGCCATCGAGGGCGCCGGCCCTACGCAGGAAGAGCTGTACCGCCGCCTCATCGACGACCGCGCCAGCCGCAGCCTGCCGGAAACTTTTACCGAGCGCGAACTGATCCAGCGCTACGACGCGCCGCGCAGCGTGCTGAACAAGACGCTGCTGCGGCTCTCGGCCGACGGGCTGATCGAAAAGCGCAAGGGCCACGGCTGGCAGTTCGCGCCTTCGCTGGAAAGCCCCGAGGCGCTGGCCGAAAGCTACCGCTTCCGCATGACGGTGGAATGCGCCGGGCTGCTGGAGCCGGGCTTCCATGCCGACCGCGACGCCCTGGCGCGCATGCGCGCGGCCCACGAAGCCCTGATCGCGCGGCCCGACGCCGAGATATCCGCCACCGAATTCTTCGCGCTGAACGCCTCGTTCCACGAGATGCTGGCGCGCTTCTCGGGCAACCGCTACATCCTGCAGGCCGTGCAGCAGCAGAACCAGCTGCGGCGCCTGGAAGAGCACGCCGCCTTTTACCGCGACGCCCGCTTCGTCAGCTCCAGCCGCGAGCACCTGCAGATCATCGAGGCGGTCGAGGCCGGCGACCTGGAATGGGCCTCTCAGCTCATGCGCCGCCACCTGAAGACCTCGCTGCAGGCATCCTGAGCCCCCTGCTTCCCCCGCGCCTCCGCCGCCGGCGGCCGCGTGCGCACGCGGGTTCGCGGCACGCCCTGGGTTTTCCATATTGTATTTATAATTCGTTTAATACAAAATGAAGAACCTCTTGGCCTTTCCGCAGGTTACCCATGCCCTCTACCGCCGTTTCCGAAATCCATCCCGACGCCTACTGGATGCCCTTTACCGCCAACCGCCGTTATAAGCGGGCGCCGGTGCTGTTCAGCGCCGCCGAAGGCATGCATTACATCCGGCCCGACGGCTCACGCGTGCTCGACGGCATTGCGGGCCTGTGGTGCGTCAACGCGGGACACCGGCGTCCGGAAATCGTCGATGCCATCTCACGCACCGCGCACGACCTGGACTACGCCCCCTCGTTCCAGATGAGCCACCCGCTGGCCTTCGAACTCGCCCAGGCGCTGTGCGACGAAGCCCCGGAGGGCTTCACCCAGGTGTTCTTCTCGAATTCGGGATCGGAAGCCGTGGACACGGCGCTGAAAATCGCGCTGGGCTACCATCGCGCGCGCGGCGAAGGCCAGCGCGTGCGCCTCATCGGGCGCGAGCGCTCATATCACGGCGTGGGCTTCGGCGGCCTGTCGGTTTCCGGCATCGGCGGCCACCGCAAACCGTTCGGCAACCTGCTTCCCTACGTGGACCACCTGCCGCACACCTACGACCGCGACCAGATGGCCTATTCCCGCGGCCAGCCCGGCTGGGGCGCCCACCTGGCCGATGCGCTGGAACGCATCGTGGCGCTGCACGACGCCTCCACCATCGCCGCCGTCATCGTGGAGCCTGTGGCCGGATCCACCGGGCTGCTGGTGCCGCCCGAGGGCTATCTGCGGAAACTGCGGCAGATCTGCGATGCCTACGGCATCCTGCTCATCTTCGACGAAGTCATCTGCGCATTCGGCCGCATCGACGGCGCCTTCGCCTCTTCGTATTTCGGCGTCACGCCGGACATCATCACCAGCGCCAAGGGGCTGACCAACGGCGCCATCCCCATGGGCGCGACCCTGGTGCGCAAGCCTGTCTACGAAGCCTTCATGCAGGGGCCCGAAAGCGCCATCGAACTGTCGCACGGCTATACCTATTCGGGTCATCCGGTGGCGTGCGCGGCGGGCCTGGCGACGCTGGACATCTTCCGCCGCGAGGGCCTGTTCGGCCGCGCCCGCGCGCTGTGGCCCTATTGGGAAGACGCGGCCCACAGCCTGAAGGGCCTGCCGCACGTGGAGGACATCCGCAACATCGGCCTGCTGGCGGCCATCGAGCTGGCGCCGCAGGACGGCAAGCCCGGACAGCGCGCCTACGCCGCGCACCGCGCCTGCCTGGAGCGCGGCTGCCTGATCCGCTCGGCCGGCGACACCATGTTGCTGTCGCCGCCCCTCGTCATCGAGAAGGCGCAGATCGACGAGCTGTTCGGCGTGCTGGCCGACGTGCTGCGCGCCCAGCCCTGAGGCGCGGCTACTGCGCCAGGTGGCCGGCCACTGCCTGCGCCACGCGCCGGACGTCCTCGGCGGAGACGTCCAGGTGGGTCACCAGCCGCGTCGGCCCGCCGTAGACGGCGCGCACCAGTATGCCCTGCCGCCGCAGCGCGTCTTCCAGGCCCGCGCTGCGCGCGCGGTCGAATTCGGCAAACACCATGTTCGTGTCCTGCGCATGCACCCGCACGCCCTCGATGCCGCGCAGCCCCTCGGCCAGCGCGCGCGCGTTTTCGTGATCCTGCGCCAGGCGGTCCACATGGTGCGCGAGCGCATGCAGGCAGGCCGCGGCCAGCACGCCCGACTGGCGCATGCCGCCGCCCAGCATCTTGCGCCAGCGATGCGCGCGCCCGATGAGTTCTTCGCTGCCCACCAGCACCGAGCCCACGGGCGCGCCCAGCCCCTTGGAAAAGCAGATGGAAACCGTGTCGAAAGGCTCGCACAGCTCGGCCAGCGGCAGGCCGCTGGCCACGGCGGCATTGAATACGCGCGCGCCGTCCAGATGGGTGGACAGGCCTTCCGCGCGCGCCCAGCCCGTGGCCGCCCTCACGTAGTCCTGCGGGATGACTTTGCCGTGGAACGTGTTTTCCAGGGCCAGCAGCTTCGTGCGCGCGTAATGGGGATCGTTGCGGGGCTTGAGCGCGGCGGCCAGCCTGTCCAGCGGCAGCGTGCCGTCGGCCGCGTGCTCGATGGGCTGCGGCTGGATGCTGCCCAGCACCGCCGCGCCGCCGCCCTCGTATTTGTAGGTGTGGGCGAGCTGGCCGACGAGGTATTCGTCGCCCCGCGCGCAATGCGCCATCAGGGCGGCAAGGTTGCTCTGCGTGCCGGACGGAAAGAACAGGCCGGCCTGCTTGCCGGCGCGTTCGGCCACCGCGCGCTGCAGCTCGGCGACGCTGGGGTCGTCGCCCATCACGTCGTCGCCCACGGGCGCCGTGGCCATGGCCTCGCGCATGGCCGCGGTGGGGCGCGTTACGGTGTCGCTGCGCAGGTCGATCATGGAATTTCCTTGTAAGACCGGGGAGGAAAAATCAGGTTCAGGCGGCGCGTCGGGCCGGCCCCGCGCGGCTGACGACCCAGATGCCCGCCAGGATGAGGCCCATGCCGGCCAGCTCGACCAGGGTGGGCCTTTCGGAAAGAATGGCCCAGGCCAGCAGCATGGCGGTAACCGGCACGCCCAGGCTGGACAGGCCGGCGATCGAGGCCGGCACGCGCCGCACCACTTCGAGCCAGAGCAGCCAGCCCGCCGCGGTGGCGATGAGAATGATGTAGGTCATGCCCGCCGCCAGCGGCCAGCCCCAATGCGCGGGCTCCTGCGGCACCAGGTAGGCCACCGGCACCATGACCAGCCCGCCGAACAGCATCTGCCAGGCCGTGAACGTCATGATGTCGGGCGCGTGGCGGTCGAACATACGCTTGGAGAGCACCGTGCCCACGCCCCAGCAGAAGCCGCTGCCCAGGCCCAGCAGCACGGGCTTGACGTCGCCCATGCCGCCCCAGGGCTCGATGAAGCAGATCAGGCCCGCCGCCGCCAGCGCGATGCCCGCGGCATGGCGCGTGCCGGGCTTCTCGCCCAGCAGCCCCCAGGCCAGCAGCACCACCCAGAAAGGCATGGTGTAGGCCATCAGCGAAACCTTGCCGACGCCGCCCGACACCAGGGCGCTCTGGACGAAACCCTGGAAACCGGCCGTCTGCGTCAGGCCGATGAGCAGCGTCAGCCCGAAGGGCGGCATGGCCAGCGGCCGGCGCAGCGCGATCGCCAGGGCGAACAGCACGAGGCTGCCCACCACGTAGCGCAGGGCCACGAAATCGAACGGACCGATGTACGGCACCACGAGCTTCATTGCAATCCAGCTTCCCGCCCACACCACGATGGTGGCAAACATCAGGACCAGGCCGGTGCGATCGAAACTGCTGGGATTCAAGGCGAAACTCCGTTGTGCCGCAAGAAAACAAAGACGCCCGAACGGGAAAGCCGGTCGGGCGCCTCACATTATGCTCCCGCCGCCGGCCCGCGGGCCGGCGCGGGCGGCCGCGTCCGTGTCGCGGACACGGCGCGGGAGCTCACAGCGACTTGGAAAGCTGGTCGAGAATGGCCGGGTTCTCCAGCGTGGACACGTCCTGGGTGATCTCCTCGCCCTTGGCCACCACGCGCAGCAGCCGGCGCATGATCTTGCCCGACCGCGTCTTGGGCAGGTTGTCGCCGAACCGGATGTCCTTGGGCTTGGCGATCGGCCCGATTTCGCGGGCCACCCAGTCGCGCAGCTGCTTGGCCACGGCCTGGGCCTGCTCGCCCTCGGGGCGCGCGCCCTTGAGCACCACGAAGGCCACCACGGCCTCGCCGGTGGTGTCGTCGGGACGCCCCACCACGGCCGCCTCGGCCACCAGCTCGTGCGCCACCAGCGCCGACTCGACTTCCATGGTGCCCAGGCGGTGGCCGGACACATTCAGCACGTCGTCGATGCGGCCCATGATCCAGAAATAGCCGTCGGCGTCGCGCTGCGCGCCGTCGCCCGCCAGGTAATAGCCGCGCAGCTCCGGCGGGAAATAACTCTTCTTGAAACGCTCCGGATCGCCCCAGATGTTGCGGATCATGGCGGGCCACGGGCGCTTGATGACCAGGAAGCCGCCGTTGCCCTGTTCCACGTCGGCCCCGGTTTCGTCCACGATGGCCGCGGCGATGCCCGGCAGCGGCAGCGTGCAGGAACCCGGCTTGGTGGGCGTGGCGCCCGGCAGCGGCGTGATCATGTGGCCGCCGGTCTCGGTCTGCCACCACGTGTCCACGATGGGGCAGCGCTCGCGGCCCACGTTCTTGTGGTACCACATCCAGGCCTCGGGGTTGATGGGCTCGCCCACCGTGCCGAGGATGCGCAGGCTGTCCAGGTCGTAGTTGCGCGGATGCGCCTCGGGCGTGGCCTCGGACGCCTTGATGAGCGAACGGATGGCGGTGGGCGCGGTGTAGAAGGTGGTGACCTTGTGGCGCGCGATCATGTCCCAGAAGCGGCCGGCGTTCGGGTAGGTGGGCACGCCCTCGAACACGATCTGCGTCAGGCCGGCGGCCAGCGGACCATAGGTGATGTAGGTATGGCCCGTGACCCAGCCCACGTCGGCCGTGCACCAGTACACGTCCTCGGGGCGCGCGTCGAAGGTCCATTTGACCGTCAGCAGCGCCCACAGCAGGTAGCCGGCCGACGCGTGCTGCACGCCCTTGGGCCGGCCGGTGGAACCGGAGGTGTAGAGGATGAAGAGCGGGTGCTCGGCGTTGACGGGCACCGGCTCGCAGGTGTCGGGCTGGCCGGCTTCCACGTCGTGCATCCAGAGGTCGCGGCCCTCGACCCACTGCACCTTGCCGCCCGTGCGGCGGTACACGATGACCTTGGACACGGCCTCGCAGCCGCCCATGGCGATGGCTTCCTCCACCGCGGGCTTGAGCGGGATGACCTTGCCGCCGCGGACCTGCTCGTCGGCCGTGATGATGAGCGAGGCGCCCACGTCGACCACGCGCTCCTGCAGGCTCTTGGCCGAAAAGCCGCCGAACACCACCGAATGCGTCACGCCCAGCCGGGCGCAGGCCTGCATGGCGACCACGGCCTCGATGGACATGGGCATGTAGATGATGGCGCGATCGCCCTTCTTGTAGCCGAGCTTGGCGATGCCGTTGGCGAAGCGGCACACGCGGGCCAGCAGCTCGCGGTAGGTGACGCGCTCGACCTTGCCGTCGTCGGCCTCGAAGATGATGGCGGTCTTGTCGGCGTTGCCGTTTTTCAGGTGCACGTCCAGGCAATTGGCCGAGACGTTGAGCTCGCCATCGCCGAACCAGCGGTAGAAGGGCGCGTCGGATTCGTCGAGCACCTGCGTGAAGGGCTTGGTCCATTGCAGGTTGTCACGGGCCAGGCCCGCCCAGAATCCCTCGAAATCCTGTTCGACCTGCGCACACAGCGCGCGGTAGGCATCCATGCCGGAAATCGCCGCGCCTTCGACCGCGCGGGCGGGCGGCGGGAAAACGCGGGTTTCCACCAGGACGGATTCAATGGCCTTGGACATGATGTTGTCTCCAATCGGTTGATTTTGTGTATGCAGCTATTTTTCCAATGGCAACCGTATCGCCACGCTCTTACGGGCACCTTACGCAAAAATGCGAGCGGCAGACACAAGCAGAACGGCGCAAGCGCGAAACGTGTCGCGCGGCGGCTGGCGGGCCGCCGCGCTGGCATGCCATAAGGATAGCAGCCGCCGGCCCGGCAGGCGGGCCGGATCAGGCGTGCGTATCGCGGCGCGCCAGGCCGGCCTTCATGTCCACGCGCGCCAGCAGCGCCAGGCCGCCCACGAAAAACAGGCCCGTCACCAGAATGGCGAGCCGGTGGTTGCCCTCGGTGGCCCAGGTCACCAGGCCGTAGGTAATGGGGCCGACCACCGCCGCCAGTTGCACGGCGAAGGTCCACAGCGAAAAGAATTCCGCCAGCCGGCGCGGCGGGGCCAGCGCCCCCGCCATGGCCCGCCCCGCGCTCTGCGTCGTGCCCATGCACAGGCCGGCCAGCGTGGCGGCGATCCAGAAAACCGGGGCGGTGGTCGCCGCGTAGGCCACCAGCACCATGGCGATCCAGCCCGACAGCGTGATGGCCAGCGCGCGCCGGTGGCCGATGCGGTCCTGCACGTAGCCGAAGCAGAATGCGCCCGCCGCGGCCGCGATGTTCACCGTGAACACCAGCAGCATGATGCGGGGCGTGGTGAACCCCATGACCTCGGACGCGTACACCGCTGCCAGCGTGATGACCACGGAAATGCCGGCCTGGTAGCAGGCGATGCACATCAGCAGGCGGCGGAACTCCGGGAAATGCGTACCCGTTTCGCGCCAGGCGTAGGCCAGCCGCCGCAGCAGGTCCATGGCCTGGGGCTGGGGACGCGGAACGGCCCGCTCGCGCAGCAGCAGGAACGAGGGCAGCGCCGCCGCCGCGAACACCGCGCAGGTCACGACGACGATCCAGGGCACGAACTGCTGGGCCGCCAGGCCGCGGCTTTCGGCGCGCGTGGCCACTACCAGCGACAGGCCCAGCGTGAGCATGCCGCCGCAGTAGCCGAAGCTCCAGCCCCAGCCCGACACCCGGCCCAGGGCCTGCGGCCGGGCCAGTTCCGGCAGGAAGGCCGCCACCACGGATTCGCCCACGCAATAGCAGTAGTTGGAAACGGCCACCGCCGCCAGCGCCAGCCAGACGTCGCCCGGCCCGGCCTGGGTCAGGACCAGGGTGGCGGCCACGCAGCCCGCGGTACTGGTGAAGAGCAGCCGCCGCTTGCCGGCGCGGGCGTCGGCGCGCGCGCCCAGCGCGGGCATGGTCAGCATGATGGCCAGGTAGGACAGCGACAGGGCCGCCGTCCAGGCCAGCGTGGCCCAGGGCGCGCTGCCCCCCACCACGCCGACGAAGTAGGTGCTGAACACCGCCGTGAGAATGACGGTGGTATAGCCCGAATTGGCGAAGTCGTACATGGCCCAGGCCCAGACTTCGCGCTTGGCGACGCCGGGGTTGAGCGGGCTGTCGTCTTCCCCGCGCCCCGGGGCGTCCGGCGCGCCGGAAGGCCCGCCCGCGGGCGTGTCCTCCGGCGCGCCGTTGCGCGGCGCTGCGCTCACAGGCCCAGCGCTGCGATACCGGCCCGCGCGATTTCGGCGTCTTCGGACGACTTCACGCCCGAAACGCCCACCGCGCCCACGACCTGCCCGTCGGCCACCACCGGCACGCCGCCTTCCAGCATGCCTTCCAGGGTCGGCGCCGACAGGAAGGAATAGCGGCCGTTGTTGATTATTTCCTCGTACGCGCGCGATTCGCGGCGCCCGAGGGCCGCGGTGCGGGCCTTGGCGGGAGCGATGTGCGAGGAAACGGGCGCGGCCTCGTCCAGGCGCAGCATGCCCAGCAGATGGCCGCCGTCGTCCACGACGGCGATCGCGACGGCCCACTTGTTCTTGGTGGCGTGGGCCTCGGCCGCGGCCAGGATCTTCTTCACATCGTCGGCGCTCAGCACCGGTTTGGTCTTCATTGCAGCGATTCCTTGATTTGTTCCAGGGCGGTTGGGTCTTCGATGGTGGTCAGGTCGCCCGGATCGCGCCCTTCGCAGACCGCGACGATGGCCCGTCGCAGCACCTTGCCGGAGCGCGTCTTGGGCAAGGCGCCCACGAAGCGGATCCGCGCGGGGCGCGCCACGGCGCCGAGCTGTTCTTCCACCAGCCGCATGATATCGCCTTCGAGGGTGCTCGCGCCCTCCTCGGTGTCCGCCCCCGCGGGATTTTTCAGCACCGCGAACGCCATGGCGACCTGCCCCTTGAGCGGATCGGCCACGCCCACCACGGCGCATTCGGCCACGCCGCCGTGGCTGTTGACGGACTCCTCGATCTCGCGGGTGCCCAGGCGATGCCCTGCCACGTTGATGACGTCGTCGGTGCGCCCCAGGATGAACCAATACCCGTCCTGGTCCACCAGCCCCCAGTCGAAGGTGGAATACACCTGGCGTCCGGGGATGGACGTGAAATAGGTCTGCACGAAGCGCTCGTCGTCGCCCCAGATGGTGGACATGGCGCCCGGCGGCAGCGGCGGCTCGATCGCCACCACGCCCTTGGTGTCCGGACCCAGGTCCTGGCCGGTGGTTTCGCTGACGATGCGCACGTCGAAGCCATACACCGGAAACGAGGGGCTGCCGAAGCGCGTGGGCGCTTTCTCCACGCCGGGCTGGGCCGAGAGTATCGGCCAGCCGGACTCCGTCTGCCAGTAGTTGTCGATGATGGGCTTGCCCAGCCCCTGCGAAATCCACTGGGCCGTGGGCTCGTCCAGCGGCTCGCCGGCCAGGTAGACGGCGCGCAGCGTGGACAGGTCGTGCTTCTTCAACAGCGCCGGGTCCTGCCGCTTGAGCACGCGCACCGCCGTGGGCGCCGAGAACAGCGTATTGACGCCGTGCTCCTCGACCAGCCGCCACAGGATGGCGCCGTCGGGCCGCACCGGCGTGCCCTCGTAGAGCACGGTGGCCTGCCCGCCGATGAGCGGCCCATACACGATGTAGGAATGCCCCACCACCCAGCCGATGTCGCTGGTGCAGAAAAAGGTGTCGCCCGGCTTGCCGTCGAAAATGTATTCCATGGACGAGGCCAGCGCCACCGCGTAGCCGCCCGTGTCGCGCTGCACGCCCTTGGGTTTGCCGGTGGTGCCGGACGTGTAGAGGATGTAGCTGGGCTCGGAGGATTCCAGCCACTGCACCGGCACGCGGGCGCCCTGGTGGCGCGCGCGCAGCGTGGCGTAGTCCAGGTCGCGCCCGGCCACCGGCTCGAAGGGCGCCAGCCCGCGGTCGAATACCACCACCGAGGCGGGCGGCGCCTTGCACAGTTGCAGCGCCCGGTCCAACAGCGGCTTGTACGGAACCGCCTTGCCCGCGCGCGAGCCGCCGTCCGTACACACCACCACCTTGGGCGCGGCATCGTCGATGCGCTGCGCCAGGTTCACCGAGGCAAAGCCGCCGAACACCACCGAATGCACCGCGCCGATGCGCGCACACGCCAGCATGGTGAAAACGGCCTCGGGCACCATGGGCATGTAGAGCAGCACACGGTCGCCGCGCGCCACGCCCAGCTCCTTGAGCATCGCGGCCGCCGCGTTCACTTCCTCGTAGACCTCCTGGCGCGTGTAGCTGCGCTCGCGCTCCACCTCGGTGGAGACCCAGATCAGGGCGGGCTGGTCGGCCTGGGTGGGCAGCCATCGGTCGACGGCGTTGTAGCAGAGATTGGTGCGCCCGCCCACGAACCACTTGGCGAACGGCGGGCGCGAGAAGTCGAGCACCGACTCGAACGGCGTCTCCCAGTGGATGCGGCTGGCCTCCTCGCGCCAGAAGGCGTCGCGGTCATGGACCGAGCGGTAATGGAAATCCCGGGTTTTTTGCATGCCTGTCTCCTGTTATCTTCCCTACGCCATATGGCTGATTGCGTGGTTTTGTAATTTTTTTCGGCCATTGTGGAAGGCGAACCTTGCATGAGGCTTGCCGTATATCAAGACATTCTGCCCGACCTGACGCCCCGCGGGCGAAGTGGCTGGTTACCATAGCGTACCGGTCATTAAAGTTTGGTAGAATCCCCGCGAAGTTGTACACATATCCGTTGGTCTTGTTGGAAGATCGGTCAAGAACGGGGGGTTTCCCTGCGTTTTCGATATTTCCGGCGAGTCATCCCAGGCGAATGCATCGACACTCCAAACGCGCGCTATCTGCATGTATCTTCGGCCAGGCAAGCCGCGGCGCGCGCTTGCTGGCGTTGATGGCGTGCTTGGGAGTCATGGCCGGTTGCGCAAGCACTCAGCAAAAGTCAACCGCCTATTCGTCCGATACCGACCCCTACGATTCCGAATGGATCGCCACCGCCGATGACCCCATCGGCATGCTGGTGGTGCAGAAATTCAAGCGCGACCGCCGCCAGGTGCAATCGGGCGTCGGCAGCGACAATCCCCTCGTAAGCGAAGCGCTCAACTACCTGGGCATCCGCTACCGCTTCGGCGGCAACAGCCCCGATACCGGCTTCGACTGCAGCGGCCTGGTGGCCTATTCCGCCGAGCGCTCGCTGGGCCTGAAACTGCCGCGCAGCGCCGCCGACATCGCCCAGCAGGGTATCTCGGTCCGCAAGAACGAGCTCAAGGCCGGCGACCTGGTCTTCTTCAACACCATGGGCCGCCGCTACTCGCACGTGGGCATCTACCTGGGCGACGATCGCTTCGTTCACTCTCCCAGCGCCGGCGGCGTGGTGCGGGTCGAGAACATGAACATGGCCTACTGGAGCAAACGCTACAACGGCGCGCGCCGCCTGGACAACAGCCTGCTGGCCTCCGCCCGCGCCGCCGCCAACTGACGCGCCGAGCCGCACACGCCTGCGCGCCGGCCGCGCTCCGGACCACGATAACCAAAAAGCCGCCAGACTGTTCCAGTCTGGCGGCTTTTCGATTCTCTCTTCGCGATCCGCGCGAACCGCGACCCGCGGGCCTTGCGGCCTCCCCAGTTTTCTTTGTGCCGGCGGCGCGCTCAGTGCATGGAGCACAGGCCGCATTGTTTCAGGGCCTGCTGCATGCTGCATACGGAACGGCGACACGCCACGACCCGGATGCCGCCGCGCTGCGCGGCGTTGCGGAAGGTCTTCATGACGTTGTGGCCGAGGAAATCGGTGAGGAGAATGACGAGCTGCGTGCCCGAAGGCAGTTGGAGCGTCTTTTTCTGGTGGGAGGGGTCGCGCCCGCTGATGTGGTGCGTGATGGAGATGTTGTGACCTTTGAGTAGGTCGGGAATGTTGCCGAGGCGATCCGCGCCGACGATCACTGCACTCAGTCCTGCCGTCATGATGAACCTCACTGGGTCGTTGAGTCTGGATGTAATGATAATGATTCCCATTTTTTAGTCAACTCAAATGAGAGACATTCTTATTTAATTGTTTTTATGAGCCCGCTCCACCGCATAGCCCCACGTCTTGCTGCAGAGCGAAAAAAAGGGGCGCTTGCGCGCCCCGCCAGGGAAATCGATGCCGCCGGGGCCTGTCCTATCTGGGCGTGCCCTGCACCGCCTCGGTGACGACCGCGCGGGTCAGCGAGGGGGCCAGCATCTCCAGGAAGGTATAGACGTAGTCGCGCAGGAATACGCCCGCCTTCACGCCCACCCGCGTGGTGTGGGTGCCGAACAGATGCCCCACGGGCAGCCCCACGAGGTTGGCGTCGCGGCGCGGATCGTAGGCCACGCCGGCGATGATGCCGATGCCCAGCCCCACGTCCACGTACGTCTTGATGACGTCGGCGTCGATGGCTTCCAGGACGATGTCGGGATGCACGCCCTGGTTGGCGAACACCTCGTCGATGGTCGTGCGGCCGGTAAAGGCGCGGTCGTAGGTCACGATGGGATATTCCGCCAGCTGTTCCAGGGAAATCTGGCGCGCGGCGCTGGATGTCAGCTCGGCCAGCGGATGGTCGGGGCGCACCACCACCGTGTGCTCCCAGGCATAGACGGGCAGGGTGGCCAGGCCCGGCGTGAGCGCCAGGGATTCCGTGGCCAGCGCCAGGTCCGCCTGCTCGTGCAGCACCATTTCGGCGAGCTGGGCGGGACTGCCCTCCGCGAGCGACAGGTGCACCTTGGGAAACTGCTGGCGGAACGCCGGAATCACGCGCGGCAGCAGGTAGCGCGCCTGCGTGTGCGTGCAGGCGATGACCAGCCCGCCCTCGTCGCGCCGGGCGAATTCGTCGCTGACTTTCTTGAGATTGTCGACCTCGCGCATGATGCGGTCGATGACCTGGGACACCGCCAGTCCCGGCTTGGTCAGGCCCTTGATGCGCTTGCCGTGGCGCTCGAAGATCTTGATGCCGAGCTCGTCCTCGAACTCGATGATGGCCTTGGACACCCCGGGCTGGGAGGTATAGAGCATCCGGGCGGCTTCGGTAAGGTTGAAGTCGCGCCGGATGGTCTCTCGCACGAAGCGAAATTGCTGGAGGTTCATTGATTGGCCCCTGGTAACAAGGGGCCAATTATAAGTAATAAGGAAGCCTTTCAATATTACTTATTTGCATAAGCTTAATTGCAAGGCGTCCCTGTTTCAACGCATGGTGATGGTGGTGTTGACGCTCTTGCCGTGGGACGACCAGCGCGCCGTGACTGTCTTGGTCTGGGTCCAGAACTGCACCGCCTGCTTGCCGTTGGGCCCGAGGTCGCCCAGCTTGGAACCGCGCGAGCCCGTGAAGCTGAACCAGGCCACGGGCACCGGAATGGGAATGTTGATGCCCACCTGGCCCACGTCGATGTTGTTCTGGAAGTAACGCGCCGCGCCCCCGTCCTGCGTGAAGAGCGCCACCCCGTTGCCGTTGGGATTGCGGTTGATGAACGCCACCGCTTCCTCCAGCGTTTCCACGCCCACCACCGACAGCACCGGCCCGAAGATTTCCTCGGTGTAGATGGTCATGTTTTCCGTCACGCCGTCGAAAACCGTCGGCCCCACGAAATTGCCCTGCTCGAAGCCCGCCACCTTGATGTTGCGGCCGTCCAGCAGCAGCCGGGCGCCTTCGTCCACGCCCTTCTGGATCAGGCTCTCGACGCGCTTCTTCGCGTTGGGCGACACCAGCGGGCCCAGGTCGGCCTCGCGGTCGGTGCCGACATTGACCTTGAGCTTCCTGGCGCGCTCGACGAAATCGGGCAGCCAGTTGCGGGCCTCGCCCACCAGGACCGCCACCGAAGCCGCCATGCAGCGCTGGCCGGCGGCGCCGAAGGCGGCGCCCACAAGCTGGTTGAGCGCCACGTCCGGATCGGCGTCGGGCAGGATCACGCAGTGGTTCTTGGCGCCCATCATGGATTGGCAGCGCTTGCCGGCCGCCGACGCGCGGTGGTAGATCTCGGTGCCTACGCGCGTGGAGCCGATGAAGGACACCGCCTTGATGTCCGGATGCTCGCACAGGCCGTTGGCGATCTCGGGCCCGCCATGCACCACATTCAGCACGCCCGGCGGCAGGCCGGCTTCCAGCGCGAGCTGGGCGAGGAACAGCGACGACGAGGGATCCTGCTCCGAGGGCTTGAGCACGAAGGTGTTGCCGCAGGACACTGCGATGGGGAACATGAAGCACGGCAGCATCACGGGGAAATTGAAAGCCGTGATGCCGGCGCACACGCCCAGCGGCTGGATCAGGGTATAGACGTCGATGCCGGACGCCGCGTTCTCTGCGTACTCGCCCAGTTGCAGGTTGGCGATGGAGCACGCGTGCTCCACCACTTCCAGGCCCCGGCCCACCTCGCCTTCGGCGTCGGGCAGCGTCTTGCCGTGCTCGCGGGTGATCATCTCGGCCAGCTTGGCCGTGTTGGCGCGCAGCAGCTCCTGGAACTTGAGCATGACGCGCATGCGGGCGCCCTGCCCGGCGTTGCGCCAGGTCTTGTAGGCTTCCTTGGCGTTGGAAACGGCCAGGTCCAGCTCTTCGCGCGTCGCGAACGGAACCTTGGCCACGACTTCCTGCGTGGCGGGGTTGATCACGTCGCGCCACTCGGTGGTTTTGGATTGGACCAGCTTGCCGCCGATCAATAGCGGAACGCGGGGGACTTCGCTCATTTGATGCTCCTCACACTGCCTGTGTCGATGCGGACGGATCCGCGTTCATGAATGCACGGAGCCGGCCGGCGCGGCCGGCTCCCGTTTCGGCTCCTACTTCTTGACCAGCGGGCACGTCGAATCCGCCAGCGGCTGGAAAGCCTCGGCGGCGGGAATCGTGGCCACCAGCTTGGAGTAATCCCACCCGCCCTTGGATTCGCCGGGCTTTTTCACCTCATAGAGATACATATCGTGAATCACGCGGCCGTCGGGGCGGATGGACGCGTTGCGCATGATGGGGTCCTTGATGGGCAGCTCGCGCATCTTGTCGGCCACGGTCTTGCCGTCGGTGCTGCCAGTGGCGGCCACGGCGCGCAGGTAGTGCAGCACGCTGGAATACACGCCCGCCTGCGTCATGGTGGGTTTCAGGCCGCGGAACGCCTTCTCGAAGCGGGACGACCACTGGCGCGTGGCGTCGTCATAGTCCCAGTAGAAACCGTCGACATACGACAGCCCCTGCGCGTTCTCCAGCCCCAGCGCCCGCAGGTCGGACAGGAAGATCAACAGCGACACCAGCCGCTGGCCGCCCGCCACGATGCCGAATTCGCGCGCCTGCTTGACCGCGTTGACCGTGTCCTGGCCGCCGTTGGCCAGCGCCACCACCTGCGCCTTGGAACTCTGCGCCTGCAGCAGATAGGAAGCGAAATCGGGAGCGTTCAGCGGATGCCGCACGCTGCCCGCCACCGTACCGCCCAGCGCGCGCACGGCCTTGGCGGTATCGGCCTCCAGCGAATGGCCGAACGCATAGTCCACCGTGATGAAGAACCAGGACTTGCCGCCCGACCTCACCGTGGCCTTGGCGCCGCCCGCGGACTGCGAATACGTGTCGAACATCCAGTGGAAACCCACCGGCGAGCAATCCTTGTTGGTGAGCGCCGTGGTGGCCGGCCCGGAAAACATCACCACCTTGTTCTTCTCGCGCGCAATGCCCTGCACCGCCAGTGCCACCGCGGAATTGGTCAGGTCGGCGATGGCCGTCACGCCGTCGCGGTCGAACCATTCGCGCGCGCGGGCCGCGCCCACGTCGGCCTTGTTCTGGTTGTCCGCGGACACCAGCTCGATTTTCATGCCCTTGCACTCGGCCGCCAGGCAATCGTCGATGGCCAGCTGCGCCGCCGCCACCGAGCCCGCTCCCCCCATGGCGGCATACGTGCCCGACATGTCCGTCAAAATGCCGATCTTCACCGGAGGCTTGTCGGCGGCCTGCGCGGAAGCGCCCAGAACGGCGCCCAGACACAAGCCTGCGGCCAGCCCGCGTGCGTGCAGTTTCATGGATTTGTCTCCTGAGTGTTATGCGTTGTGGCGCCGTCTTTGCGGCCTACCGCTCTCCGGAATGCGCCCGGGAGCTGCCGGTCCAGTGTAGATGTGTGAAAATCAACAAGCAACACCAGAAATGCACATTCCTTGTGCATTCATGCACATACCGAAACCGCGGGGAAAACGTGCTCGATTGGGACAGCCTGAGGTATTTCCTGGAGGTGGCGCGCACCCAGCGCGCCAGCGCAGCCGCCCGCCGCCTGGGGGTGGAGCACACCACCGTGTCGCGGCGCATCCGCGCCCTGGAAGCCGAGCTGGACACCCTGCTTTTCGAGAAATCGCGCAGCGCCGGCTTCGTGCTCACCGACGACGGGCAGCGCCTCTTCGTGCACGCCGAGCAGATGGAAAGCGCGGTCCACACCGCGCGCGAAAACCTGTCCGGCATCGGCCAGGCCCTGTCCGGGCACCTGCGCATCGGCGCCACCGAAGGCTTCGGCAGCTATGTGCTGACGCCGCTGGCGGCCGACTTCCAGCGCCGCTATCCGCACATCACGCTGGACATCCTGCCCGTGCCGCGCTTTGTCAGCCTCTCCAAGCGCGAGGCCGACCTGGCCATCACCATCGAGCGGCCGCAGCGCGGGCCCTATGTGTGCAGCAAGCTCTGCGACTACACGCTGCGCCTGTACGGCACGCCCGGCTACCTGGCGCGCCACGAACCCATACGTTCGCGCGAGGACCTGTCCTCGCACACCTTCATCGGCTATGTGGACGAGCTGCTCTTCAGCGAGCGCCTGCGCTATCTCGAAGACCTGCTGCCCGCCAGCAAGGTGGTGCTGCGCAGCACCAGCGTGGTGGCGCAATACCACGCGGCCCTGCAGGGCCAATCGCTGGCCATCCTGCCGTGCTTCATCGCCGCACAAGACCCGCGGCTGGCGCCCGTGCTGGAAAACGAGGTGGAGATCACCCGCTCGTTCTGGATGTACTGCCACGAAGACCTGCGCAAACTCAAGCGCGTGCATGCGCTGTGGGAATTCATCCGCAAATCGGTGCTGCGCAACAAAGACCTGCTTTCGGGCCGCAAGGGCAGGATGAAATACCTGCCGTAGGCCGCGCGGGAGCCGGCGCCTGACGGCCGGGCCGCGCCCCGCCGGGGCGGCCCGGCCGTGGGCCGCATGCCGCCGTTCATTGCGGGTTGCGCCTGGCGCGCACTCAGCCGTTCTGATTGCGCGGGGCTTTCACGCGCAGGCGGCGCATGAGCAGGAAGGCGGTGAGCGCCGCGACGATGCCGTGGATCAGCCAGACGCCCACGCCGAAGCTGAGCTTGCCGTTGGAAATCCAGGCGCGCGAGAGATTGATGAGATTCATGTAGAGCAGGCCCACCAGGCCGGCGATGAGCAGATCGCCCGAACGGCCCAGGCGCGGATTGACCGCCCCCAGCGGAATGGCGAGCAGCGCCAGGTTCAGGGCGGCCAGCGGCAGCGCCAGGCGCCACATTACCTGCGACCAGCTGCTGTTGGTGTTGTCGGCGATGAGCTGCCCCGTGGAGCGCGCCTTGGACGATCGCTCCGCCGCGGCGCGGGCTTCGGCCACGGGATCGCCGCCGGACTTGCTCTCCAGGCGGATGCCGTATTTCTCGAAATGCACCAGCCGGATCTCGGGCGTACCGGGCTTCAGGTCGTAGCGGTGCCCTTCGCCCAGCACCAGGAAGCGGTCGCCATTGGGCTTGGTTTCGGTGTGCGCGCTGGCCGCGGTCAGCACGCTCAGCCACTCGGGCCCGATCTCGCGCGCGAACACATTGCCCAGTTCGTCGGTGGGCCGCTCGGGATTCTCGGCGAAGAACACGCGCTTGCCGCCGCTGGATTCGGCGAACTGGCCCGCGGTAACCTTGGCCAGGTCGGAGCGCTGCTCGAAGCGTTCGCGGTATTCGCCGATCTGGCGGTAGGCCCAGGGCGAGGCGACCAAGGTCAGCGCCGACACCGCGAGCGCCACCGGCACCGCCACGCGCAGCACCGGGCGCAGCCAGTCCGCCAGCGACAACCCGCTGGCGAACCACACCACCATTTCGGACTCGCGGTAATTGCGCGTCACCGTGGTCAGCACCGCGATGAAGATCGACACGGCCAGAATGGTCGGCAGCGCGGTGATGGTGGACAGCGCGGCCAGCACCACGACGACGTCCGCCCCGATGTTGCCCCCCGCCGCTTCGCCGAGCAGGCGCACCAGCAGCACGCTGAGCCATACGACGATGAGGGTGGAGAAGACCACGCCAGCGTGACTGGTGATCTCGCTGACGACAGAGCGCTTGAATAGAGACATGGGAGAATATGCGGGATAATGAGCCGACCGCCACGTTGAGAAACAGACGCACACGGGAAACCCTCATGGAATTTAGCACACAGACCACCGCTTCCCTGCACCAAATCAAAACCGCCGCGCTGGGCATCGGCATCTATGCGGACAGCGTGCTCTCGCCGGCCGCCGACCTGATCGACCGCGCCAGCAACGGCGCCGTGCGCGCCGTGGTCAAGGCCGAGTTCCGCGGGCGCGCCGGCGCCACGCTGGTGCTGCGCAACCTGCCGGGCGTGAGCGCCCAGCGCGTGGTGCTGGTCGGCCTGGGCAAGCAGGACGAGTATTCGGCCCGTGCGCACGCCTCGGCCGAACAGGCCTTCGCCTCCGCCTGCGTGGCCGCGCAGCTCGCCGAGGGCGTGTCCACGCTGGCCGCCAACCCCATCGAAGGCGTGCCGCTCGCGGCCCGCGCGCGCAGCGCCGCCGTCGCGGCCGGCGCCGCCTCCTACCATTACGACGAAACCTTCGGCAAGCCCGACCGCGACGCCCGCCCCAAGCTGAAGAAAATCGTGCAGATCGTCGAACGCGCCGAGGCCGCCCAGGCCCAGCGCGGCCTGCGCGAAGGCGCGGCCATCGCCAACGGCATGGCGCTCACCCGCACCCTGGGCAACCTGCCCGGCAACCTGTGCACGCCCACCTACCTGGGCGAAACCGCCAAGCGCCTGGCCCGCGAATTCAAGTCGATCAAGGTCGAGGTCATGGACCGCAAGAAGGTCGAGGCGCTGGGCATGGGCTCGTTCCTCTCGGTGGCCAAGGGCTCGGACGAAGCCCTGCGCTTCATCGTGCTGCGCCACGCCGGCGCTCCCGCCAAGAAGAGCGGCAAGGGCGCGCAGGGCCCGGTAGTGCTGGTCGGCAAGGGCATCACCTTCGATGCCGGCGGCATCTCGCTCAAGCCGGCCGCCACCATGGACGAAATGAAGTACGACATGTGCGGCGCCGCCAGCGTGCTGGGCGCCTTCCGCGCCCTGGCCGAGCTGAACCTGCCGCTGGACGTGGTGGGCCTCATCCCGGCCTGCGAGAACCTGCCCAGCGGCACGGCCAACAAGCCGGGCGACGTGGTCACCAGCATGTCGGGCCAGACCATCGAAATCCTCAACACCGACGCCGAAGGGCGCCTGGTGCTGTGCGACGCCCTTACCTACGCCGAGCGTTTCAAGCCCTCGGCCGTGATCGACATCGCCACGCTCACCGGCGCCTGCGTGGTGGCGCTGGGCCACGTCAACTCGGGCCTTTTCACCAAGGACGACGCGCTGGCCGAGGCCTTGCTGTCCGCGGGCCGGCAGTCGCTGGACCCCGCGTGGCGCATGCCGCTGGACGATGCCTACCAGGAGCAGCTCAAGTCCAACTTCGCCGACATGGCCAATATCGGCGGCCCCCCGGCCGGCGCGGTCACGGCGGCCTGCTTCCTGTCGCGCTTCGCCAAGGCGTACCGCTGGGCCCATCTGGACATCGCGGGCACCGCCTGGAAGGGCGGCAAGGACAAGGGCGCCACCGGCCGCCCCGTGCCGCTCCTGATGCAGTACCTGCTGGACCAGGTTTGAACCGCGAGGCCGGAGCCCGGGCATGACGCGCATCGATTTCGCCTTCGGCGCGCCCGACCGCCTGCGCACGGCCTGCCAGGTGGCGCGCAAGCGCTATCTGGCGGGCCAGCGGCTGCTGGTGTATTGCAGCGACGGCTCCCGCCTGGCGACCTTCGACCGCATGCTCTGGGCGTTTGACGACACCTCTTTCGTGCCGCACGTGCTGGCGAACGACCCGCTCGCGCCCGATACGCCGGTGGTCCTCACCGCCGCCGACCCGCAGCAGGCGGCCGCCAAGGCCGCGCCCGGCGATGCTCCCAGGCCCTGGCTGCTCAACCTGGACGACGGCTGCCCGCCCGGCTTCGACGCTTTCGAGCGCGTACTGGAAATCGTGTCCGACGACCACGACGACAGGCAGGCCGCGCGCCAGCGCTGGCGCGCCTACCAGGGCGCGGGGCACGTCCCGCGCAGCCACGACCTGGCCCGCCGCGCGTCCGCCCCCTGACACCCGCCGCGTCTTTTCCCGACCGTGAGGTCCACCATGCCCCTACACCGCGACGATGCCGGCATCCCCACGCTCACCGAGCGGGCCGAGCCGGCGCTTGCTCCCGCGGCCGGCGCCGCCGGCGATCCGTTCCCCGTGCTGACCGAACAGGTGTCCGCCGCCCCGCGGCCGGCGCCCGAACCCGTCGCCCCCCCGCCCGACGCCTCCGTGCTCGCGGCCCGCCTGCAGGCCGAGGTCGAAGCCCTGATGCAACAGGCGCTGGCCGACGCGGTCGAACAGATCCAGGCCCGCATGGACGCCGAACTGCCCGCCATCGTGGCGCGGGTCATGCAGGGCACCCGACGGGGCTGAGGCCGTCCGCGCGCCCTCGCCACGTTTCGTCCCGCGCCTCGTCCCCGTCTCGTCCATTTGGCGCGGCACTGGATTATTAAGGGAACTGTAAGGTATCCTTGGCATCTAAGCTTATCGGGCAATACCCATCTTGCCGCACACAGGAGTCCTCCATGAACGAATATCGTCCGTCCCCTTTTAACCGTTCCGGCGCGCTCGCCGGCGCGCCGGGCGAGGTCGTGCGCAACAAGGTGCTGCGCAACACCTATTGGCTCTTGGCGCTGTCGCTGGTCCCCACCGTGCTCGGCGCGGCGGTCGGCCTGTACACCGGCATCAACCAGGCCATGGGCGCGAGCCCGGGGCTTTCGGCCATCGTGTTCCTGGTGGGCGCGTTCGGCCTGATGTTCGCCATCGAGAAAAACAAGAACAGCTCGCTGGGCGTGGCGCTGCTGCTGGCGTTCACCTTCTTCATGGGCGTCATGCTGTCGCGCCTGCTGGGCTTCGTGATGGGCATGGGCAACGGTTCGCAGCTCGTCATGACGGCCTTCGGCGGCACCGCCATCGTGTTCGGCACGATGGCCACACTGGCCACCACCATCAAGCGCGACCTGTCCAGCCTGCAGAAATTCCTGTTCATCGGCGCGGTGGTCATCCTGGTGGCCGCGCTGGCCAACATCTTCCTGCAGCTGCCGGCCCTGATGCTGACGATTTCCGTCCTGGCCATCGTCATCTTCTCGGCCTTCATGCTGGTGGACCTGCAGCGCGTGGTCAACGGCGGCGAAACCAACTACGTCTCGGCCACGCTGGCCATCTACCTGGACGTCTACAACGTTTTCTCCAACCTGCTGATGCTGCTGGGCATTTTCGGCGGCGACCGCGAATAAGCGGCACAGCCAGGCATGAGGGGCCCGCGACGATGCGGGCCCTTTTTCTTTCCGGCGCGGCGCCTGTAAAAAGGAGGCAACGCCAGCCGGATCCGCGGGCCGTGCGGCCGACGCCGGCGCGGCCGCTTCGTCGTCGGGAGTAACGCCCATGCCAGACCGCCGCCAGTTCCTGCAAGCCGCCGCCTGCGCCGCCCTGGCGGCGGCCAGCCCCCCTGTTCCCGCCGCCCCGGACGGCATGCTGCAGCGCAAGATCCCTTCAACCGGCGAGGCCCTGCCCGTGATCGGCCTGGGCACCGCCGACACCTTCGATGTCGCGCCGGACGACGCCGCGGCCATGGCGCCGCTGGCGCAGGTGCTGGACGCGCTGCTGCAGGCCGGCGGCACACTGATCGACACCGCGCCCAGCTACGGCCGCGCGGAAGCCGTGACCGGAACGCTGGTGGAGCGCGCCGGGGGGCGCCGACGCGTCTTCCTCGCCACCAAGATCGGCGCGAGAGGCCGGGACGCCGCCCTGGAGCAGGTCGCCGGATCGCGGCGCGCGCTGCGCGCCGACACGCTGGACCTGATCCAGATCCACAACCTCATCGACACCGCCAACCAGCTTGCCCTGCTGCGCGAGCTGAAGCGGCAGGGCGTCACGCGCTATATCGGAATCACGCACTATGCCGACCACGCGCATGACGAACTGACCGCCCTGGTGGAACGCGAAAAACCGGATTTCGTGCAGGTGAACCTGTCGGTCGGCGCGCGCAGCGCCGAGCGCAGGCTGCTGCCCGCCTGCCTGGCGCAAGGCGTGGCCGTGCTGATCAACCGCCCTTTCCAGGACGGCGCGCTGTTCCGCCAGGTGCGCGGCAAGCCGCTGCCCGGCTGGGCCGCGGAATTCGATTGCGCCTCCTGGGCGCAGCTCTTCCTGAAATTCATCGTGGCACACCCCGCCGTCACCTGCGCGATTCCCGCCACCTCCAAGCCCGCCAACATGGCGGACAACGCTCGCGCCGGCTTCGGGCCGCTGCCCGGCGCGGCCGGGCGCGAACGCATCGCGGCCCTGTTCGCCTGACGGCCCGGCGCATGGACGAGCCTCCCGCCGCGCCCGAACCGTCGCGCGCCGAACGCCTGCTGGGACTGGGACGCGGGGAACTCGCGCCCGCCACCTGCGGCTTCGCGTTCTTTTTCTTCCTGTTCTGCGGCTACTTCATGTTGCGGCCGCTGCGCGAAACCCTGGGCATCCAGGCGGGCGTGGACCAGTTGCAGTGGCTCTTCACCGCCACCTTCGCCGCCACGCTCGCGGTGGTGCCGCTGTTCGGCTGGTTTTCGGCGCGGGCGCCCCGCGCGCGCCTGCTCACCTGGATCTACGGCATTTTCGCGCTGGCCATGGCGGCTTTCGGCGCCGCCCTGCACACCCGGCCCGACAGCGTGTGGATCGCGCGGGTTTTCTATGTGTGGCTATCGGTGTTCAACCTGTTCGTCGTCTCGCTGGGATGGAGCCTCATGGCCGACGTGTTCCGCATGGAATCGGCCAAGCGGCTGTTCGCGCTCATCGCCGCGGGCGCCAGCGCCGGCGGCCTGTGCGGCCCCTTGCTGGGCGGACTGCTGGCCGGCGCCCTGGGCCCGGCCGGCCTGCTCCTGCTGTCCGCGGGGCTGCTGTGCGCCACCCTGCCCCTGAAGCGCTGGCTGCTGCGCTGGCGGGCGGCGCGCGACGGCGCGCAGCCGGGCGACGACATCCGCCGGCCCCTGGGCGGCTCGCTGTTCGCCGGCCTGTCGCGCCTGGCTCAGTCTCCCTTCCTGCTGGGCATGGCGGCGCTCGTGGTGCTGCTTTCGGCCCTGAACACATTTCTGTACATGGAACAGGCCCGGCTCGTGGCGGATGCGTTTCCCACCGCCGCCCAGCGTATCCGCATCTTCAGCGCGCTGGATTTCACCGTGCAGGCGCTCTCCCTGCTGTCGCAGGTGTTTTTCACGGGGCGCGCGGCGGCGCGCCTGGGCGTGCGCTTCCTGCTGGCGGCGGCGCCGCTGACGGTGGGGATCGCCTTCCTGGCGCTTGCCGCCCATCCGGTCTTCGGCGTGCTGGCCGCCGCCATGATCGTGCGCCGCGTGGGCGAATACGCCCTGGTCAAGCCCGGCCGCGAAATGCTTTTCACGGTGGTGCCGGCCGAAGACAAGTACAAGGCCAAGAACGCGATCGATACCGTGGTGTACCGCGGCGGCGACGCGGCCAGCGGCTGGGTCAAGGCCGGCGTGGACGCGCTGGGCTACGGCGCCGCGCTGATCGCGCTGATGGGCGCGGCCTGCGCGCTGGCCGCGGCGGCGCTGGGCTACCGGCTCGGACGCCGGGCCGACGCCGCGCGCCCGGACGCAGGCACGCCCTGAAAGCGTGTTGACGCTGGGCTGCGCCTGCCCCGATTCGCTTTTCCTGAACATCCATATCAGCCAGGCGAACAACCTTGCCGGGCGTGGCCGCCACAATGGCGTACGCCAAAACATCAAGGGGAACCGCCATGACACGCAAGCTCTTCGGGCTCGCTGCCCTGTTCCTGTGCCTGGGCGCGCACGGCGCCCGGGCCGAATACCCCGAGCGCGCCATCACGCTCATCGTGCCCGCCGCGGCGGGCGGCAACGCCGACATCACGGCGCGCCTGATCGGCCAGGAGATGAGCCGCGAGCTGGGCCAGCCGGTGGTGGTGGAAAACCGCGTCGGCGCGGGCGGGCGCATCGGCACCCAGGCGCTCGCGCGCGCGCCCGCCGATGGCTACACCATCGGGTACGCCCACGTCGGCACCCTGGTGCTGCATCGCTATCTGTTCAAGCAGCAGCTCTATGACCTGGACCGGGATTTCGCTCCCATCGGCCTGGTGGCCGAGACGCCCAACGTCATCGTCGTCAACGCTGCCTCGCCGTACCGCGACCTGCCCGCCTTCATCGCCGCCAGCAAGGCCAGGCCCGACCGCCTCACCATGACCTCGGCGGACCCCGGCACGACCAGCGAGGTCGGAGTGAAACTGTTCATCGCCCAGACCGGCGCCGCGGTCCGGCAGATTCCCTACAAGGCCACCTCCGCCCAGCTATCGGACCTGCTGGGCGGCCACGTGGACGCAATGATGGAAAACCTGCCTCCCCTCATCGGCAACCTGAAGGACGGGCGCCTGCGCGCACTGGCCGTCACCACCCGCCAGCGCGCGGCGTCCAACCCCGACGTGCCCACGGTGGCCGAGCAGGGCTATCCGGGCTACGAGCAGTCGGCATGGAGCGCGCTGATGGCGCCGGCGGGCACCCCGCCCGCCGCCATTGCCCGGCTCAACGATGCGCTGAACCGCGCGCTGCGTTCGCCCGCCGTCGCCCAGGAGCTGCGCAGCCGCTCGCAGGAACCTTTGGACGGACCGCCGGAAGCGGTGCGCGACCAGATACGGCGCGAAATGCCGAAGTGGGAACACCTCATCAAAGCCGCCGGCACCACGCTGGACTGAAAGGCGGAGCGCATATCCATGGCTACCACGCAACGAGAGGATTTTTCCTGCGCCGCGGCCACCAACGACTCCGCGTATCGGCGCATCGCCACTCCCGTGCTCAGAATAGACGCCGGCCCGGGCCCCGCCGTGGCGCTGATGGCCGGCGTGCATGGCGACGAATGGGAAGGCCAGGCCGCCATTCTCGAACTGTGGCATCGGCTTCCGGACCTGCTGCGGCGGGGCACGGTGTACCTGCTGCCGGCGGCGAACGCGGAAGCCTCGCTGGCCGGCGCCCGCCTTTCGCCTTCCGACGGCGGCAACCTGAACCGCGCGTTCCTGGGCGCGCCGGCGCGCGGCTACACCGAAAGCGTGGCGGCGGCCCTGGAAGCGCGGCTGCTGCCCCGCATCCAGACGCTCATCGACGTGCACAGCGGCGGCGCGTCCCTGCGCTACCTGCCCGCCTCCGTCATCACGCGGCAGGGCGACGACCCTTACGACGCGCGGCTGCCGGCGCTGGCCCGGGCCTTCGGCCTGCCGCATTGCATCTTCTTCCGGGGCGGGGAGCCCGGCTCCATGCCCGCGGCGGCCAGCCGGCACGGGGTGCTGCGCCTGAGCGCCGAGATCGGCGGCGGACGCGAATCCAGCCAGGCGCTGGTCGCGCGGTGCCGCGACGGGCTGCTGGGCTGCCTGGCGGAACTGGGCCTGCTCGACCGCGGCCCCCGCGCACCGGCCGCCTCCCCCGCCCTATACGACCTGAACGCGGACGCGGCCACGCTGCGCGCGGCCGAAGCCGGCGTCTTCATTCCGGAAGCCTGCCTCGGGCAGACGCTGGAAGCTGGCCAGGCGCTGGGCACGCTCATCGAACCCGCGCGCCCCGAGCTGCCGGCCCGCGCCGTGCTGCCGTCCCAGCCCGGCACCGTCGTCTGCCTGCGGGCCATCGCCCGCAGCCATCCCGGCGATTGCCTCGCCCAGGTCGCACGCGCGCTTTCCCTGGATTCTCTTCCCGACTTGTACCGACCATGCTCATGAATCCCCGCCTCACGGGCCTGCGCTGCATCCGCTGCGCGCAGGTCCTGCCGCCCGGAGACTATTTCGAAGGGTGCCCCGCCTGCCTGCGCGCCGGCGACCCCGCCTCGCTGGAATGCCTGTACGAACCGGCGCCGGCCGGCGCGGCCGCCCTGCCCCTGCCGGTGCTGGACGCGATCACCCTGGGCGAGGGTGCGACGCCCTGCCTGGACATGCCGGCGCTGGCGGGCGCCGCCCACGTCGGCCGTCTGTGGATCAAATGCGAAAGCGCCAATCCCACGGGCAGCCACAAGGACCGGATGTCGGCGCAGCTGGTATCGCGCGCGAAACTGGCGGGCGCGCGGCGGGTGGCGGCCGCCTCCAGCGGCAATGCGGGCGTGTCCCTGGCCGCCTATTGCGCGGCCGCGGGCCTGGAGGCGGACATCGCCATCATGCGCGGCTGCCCCCCTCTGCAGCGCGCGGCCATGCTCGCCTTTGGCGCGCGGCTGACCGAATTCGAAGACAGCCTGGCGCGCTGGCCCCACGTGGCCCGCCTGTGCCGCGAGGAAGGCGCGTTCGCCGGCACCAACTATCTGAATCCGCCGGTGGGCACGCACGCCTACGGCGTGGAGGGCTACAAGCCCATCGCGGCCGAGATTCTGCAAACCTGCGGGCTGCCCACCGACATCGTGGTGCCCGCCGCGCGCGGCGACCTGATCTGGGGCATTGCGCTGGGCTGGGAAGCGCTGCGGCGCGCCGGCGCCATCGAGCGCCTGCCGCGCCTGCATGCCGTGGAACCCTTTGCGCGGCTGTCGCGGGCGCGCGCCGCCGGGCACGCCCGCGGCCAGTGGCTGGGCGACACGGCACAGTATTCGACCGCCGGCGGCACCTGCACGCTGCAGTCGCTCGCCGCGCTGGCCCGGACGGGCGGCATGCCGGTGGAAGCCGGCGACCAGACCGCCGGGCGCGCGCGGGACATGCTGGCCAGCCTGGGCATCGCGGCCGAGCTGTCGTCGGCCGCCGCGCTGGCCGCGCTGCCGGCGCTGCGCCTGGCCGGGGCGCTGGATGCGGAATCGCGGGTGGTGGCGGTGCTCACCTCGGATGGGCGGCGGGGCTGAGCGCCTCGATGCCGAAGGCTTCCGCCAGCGGGGCGAGCGCCGCGCGCAGGCAGGTGGCCCAGTAGCGCCCCGCCTCGGACAGCGGCCTGCCGTCGTGCAGGATCATGTGGCATTCGAAATGCACGGCGGCCGCCAAGGGCCGGTGGGCCAAGCCGGCGGGCTCCAACCCCACGGCCGTCGCCGGATTGGCCACGCCCACGCCATGGCCCGCGAGCGCGAGCTGGCACACGGTGTGCGAATACGGCGTCTCGATCGCCGGGCGCAGCGGCGTCCCGGCCTGCCGGGCCAGCGCATCCAGGCGCTTGCGCGAGCCGTCCTCGGCGTTGAGCGCGATGAGCGGCACTTCGGCGAGCTGCGCCAAGTCCACCGTCTGCAGGCGCGACAGCGGATGGGCGCGGGGGAACACCGCCACCGCACGCAGGCAGGCCAGCCGGTGGCCGCGCAGCCCCTCCAGTTCCGACTCGTCGGCCACTACGGCCAGGTCCAGCTCGCCCGACACCACCATGTCGCGCAGCGTGTTGGAATCGCGGATCTGCAGGTAGAGCGGCGTGTCGGGATAGCGCTCGCGGAACCGCGACAGCGTGCCGCTGAGCACCGCGCCGCCATAGGCGTGGATGCAGCCCACCCTGAGGCGTGGCTGCGCGACGCCGCGGATGGCCCGTACCTTGCGGCCCAGGCTTTCCAGCCCCAGGTTCAGGCGCCGGATCTCCTCGTACAGCAGGGTGGCTTCGGGTGTGCGGCGCATGCGCTGGCGCACCCGCTCGAACAGACGCAGCTCCAGGGCGGCCTCCAGCGCGGCCAGCGTGGCGCTGACCGTGGCGGGCGAGACGTCGAGCCGGCGCGCCGCCGCGGTGACGCTCTCCGTCTCGTAGACCGTGCGGAACGTCTCGATCTGGCGCAGCGTGAAGCTCATGGCCGCTTAGAGGCGCTGCAGGTCCAGCAGCACCCGCCGGGTGGAAAGCGGGCGTCCGGCGAGGTTTTCTTCGAGCCGGGTGCGCAGGTCGCGCCGCAGCCCGGGCTCGACGGCCGGGTCGTCGAAATCGGGCGGCTCGCTGTCCACCCCGTATCCCGTCTCGTTGAGCAGCGTCCATTCGAAGCGCCGCAGCGCGCCGGCCGCGCGGGAGCCGCCGGCCAGTTGCTGCAGGGCCGTATCGTAGGCGTCGAAGAGCAGCGGATGCGCGTCTTCGCGCGGCAGCAGGCGCAGCAGCAGCTCGTTCATGTACCAGGCGGACATGAGCGCCGTGCCGTTGAGCAGGCGCACGCCCACGATCTCGGCGCGGGTGAGGGTCTTGACCTCGCCGTTGCCGGTCCAGGAAAGCAGCAGGGGCTGGAAGGCCGAGAGCACCGGCCGCAGCGTGGAGTATGGGCGCTTGGCGCCCTTGGCGACCATGGCCACACAGCCGTGGTCGCGAGTGAAGGTCTGGATGACGAGCGAGGTCTCGCGCCAGGCCGTCGCGTGCAGCATGTAGCCCGGATGGTCCTGGACGCGCGGCGCCCTTCTACTCATAGCCCAGGTCGCGCAGCGCGCCTTCGCGCTCGGACCAGCCCTTGCGCACCTTGATGTACACCTCCAGGTGCACGGGCTTGTCCAGCAGCTTGGCGATGTCCTGGCGCGCCTCGGTGGCGATGCGCTTCATGTGCATGCCGCCCGCACCCAGCAGGATGGGCCGGTGGCTTTCCCGCTCGACCACCACACAGGCCGCGATGCGCGCGCCGCGGTCGTTTTCTTCCCATTGCTCGATGACCACGGTACAGCCGTAGGGCAGCTCGTCGCCCACCAGGCGGAAGATCTTCTCGCGCACCAGCTCGGCGGCGATGAAGCGCATGGGCCGGTCGGTGAGCGTGTCTTCCTCGAACATGGGCTCGCCTTCGGGCAGGCGGGCGGCGATCTCGTCGAGCAGCTGGTCGAGCTGCTGGTTGCGGGTGGCGCTCACGGGCACCACGGCGCCGTACGGATGCAGCGCCATGATCTTGGACACGAAGGGAAAGAGCTCGTCGCGGTTCTTGAGCGCGTCGATCTTGCTGATGGCGAGGATGGTGCGCTCGGGTGCCGGCAGCAGCGGCAGCAGCTTGGCGTCGCCTTCCGACCACTTGCCGGCCTCGACCACGTGCACCACCACGTCCACGTCCGCCAGCGCCTGCGTGACCACGCGGTTCATCATGCGGTTCATGGCGCCGCCGTGGCGCGTCTGGAAGCCCGGCGTGTCCACGAACACGAACTGCTCGCGCTCGCGCGTCAGCACCCCATGAATGCGATGGCGGGTGGTCTGCGCCTTGCGCGAGACGATGGAAATCTTGGAACCGATGAGGGCGTTGGTCAGGGTGGACTTGCCCACGTTGGGGCGTCCCACGATGGCGACGAAGCCGGTGCGGAAAGGGGTATCGCTCATTTGATCTCTTGCGCCACTGCCACCGGCAGCGACAATTGCGCGGTCTTGCGCGCCTTGCCCGACTTGCGGGCGCTCTTGGCGGCCGGGCCCAGGGCCTGCACGGCCTCCAGCGCCAGCTTGGCCGCGGACTGCTCCGCCGCCCGCCGGCTCGCGCCCGCCGCCGTGACTTTGATTTCCAGCGCGGCGATGGCGCACTCGACCTCGAACTGCTGGCTGTGCGCCGCGCCGTGCGTGGCCACCACCGTATAGGCCGGCAGGGCCAGCTTGCGGCCCTGCAGGTATTCCTGCAGCAGCGTCTTCGCGTCCTTGCCCAGGGTCTTGGGATCCATGGAAGCCAGCACCGGCTGGTACTGGCGCACGATGACGCGGCGCGCGGCGTCGAAGCCCGCGTCCAGGAACACCGCCCCGAAGATGGCCTCGACCGTGTCGGCCAGGATGGAGGGGCGCCGGAAACCGCCGCTCTTCAGCTCGCCCTCGCCCAGCCGCAGATACTGCGACAGCTCCAGTCGCTGCGCGATGTCGGCCAGCGACGCCTGCTTCACCAGGTTGGCGCGCAGGCGCGACAGGTCGCCCTCGTCGATCTTGGTGTACTTCTCGAAGAGCATGGCCGCCACCACGAAATTCAGCACGGAATCCCCGAGGAATTCCAGCCGCTCGTTGTGGCGCGCGCCGTGGCTGCGATGCGTCAGCGCCTGTTCGAGCAGTGCCTGGTCGCCAAAATGGTGATCCAGGCGGTTTTCTAGCGTGGCTAGCGACATGACGAGTGGAATCAGTTGAATCGGCCGATGCGGCTGAGATCGCTGAAGTTCATCCAGATGAAGAAGGCCTTGCCCACGATATTGGCTTCAGGCACGAAACCCCAGTACCGGCTGTCGGCGCTGTTATCCCGATTATCGCCCATGGCGAAGAAATGGCCGGCCGGCACCTTGCAGCGTACTCCATTCCGGCTGTACTGACAGTTTTCTTTTCCAGGAAAACCCCAGATCGGGGCATATTCTTGCGATTTACCTTCATCCAGAAGAATTTCATGCTCAACATCACCCAGTTTTTCGGTGTACTGTGCGATATAGGAGACACGGTCGGGCTCGAAGTAGTCGCCGTCGCGCACGTGCGGCACGAGCTTGCCGTTGACGTAGAGTTTCTTGTCCAGGTAGGCGATCTCGTCGCCCGGCAGGCCCACGATGCGCTTGATGTAATCGACGTCCGGGTCCACCGGGTAGCGGAACACGAACACATCGCCGCGCCGCGGCTCGCCCACATCGATGATCTTCTTGTCGATCACGGGCAGGCGGATGCCGTAGCTGAACTTGTTCACCAGGATCAGGTCGCCGGACTGCAGCGTGGGCAGCATGGAGCCGGACGGGATGCGGAACGGCTCCACCACGAACGAACGCAGGAAGAACACGAAGAGAATCACCGGAAAGAAGCTGACGGCGTACTCCACCCACCACGGCACGCGGCGTGCGGCGTCGCCGGCTTCGCGCCGCAGGCGCTCGGCCTCCTGGGCATCGCCGATGAGGGCCGTATCGTATTGGGCCATGGCCGCCTGCGCGCGGCGCTCCCGCCCCTTGCGCAGCACCGCCAGGTCCAGCACCCAGATTGCGCCGGTAAGCACCAGCAGAACGAACAGGATCAGGGCAAAGTTCCAACTCATCAGCTAACCGCCTTACTAGGTTTCTATTTGTCTTCGACCTGCAGGATCGCAAGAAATGCTTCCTGCGGAATCTCCACGCTGCCTACCTGCTTCATGCGCTTCTTGCCGGCCTTCTGCTTTTCAAGCAGCTTCTTCTTGCGCGTGATGTCGCCGCCATAGCACTTGGCCAGCACGTTCTTGCGCAGGGCCTTCACGGTTTCGCGGGCGATGATCTCGGCGCCGATGGCGGCCTGGATCGCCACGTCGAACATCTGGCGCGGGATCAGGCCGCGCATGCGGCTCACCACGTCGCGGGCGCGGGCGCGCGCGTTGCTGCGGTGGACGATGATGGCCAGGGCGTCGACCCGGTCGCTGTTGATGAGCAGGTCCACCCGCACCACGTCGGCCGGACGGTATTCCAGGAACTCGTAGTCCATCGAGGCATAGCCGCGCGACACCGACTTGAGGCGGTCGAAGAAGTCGAGCACGATTTCCGCCAGCGGCATTTCGTAGGTCAGGTGCACCTGGCGCCCGTGGTAGCTCATGTTGGTCTGCACGCCGCGCTTGTTGTTGCACAGCGTCATGACCGGGCCCACGTAGTCTTGCGGCATGAAGAGCGTGACCTTCACGATGGGCTCGCGGATCTCGGCGATCTTGCCTACTTCGGGCATGCGCGAAGGGCTTTCCACGGTGATCACGGTGCCGTCGCGCTGCTCGACCTCGTACACGACCGAAGGCGCGGTCGTGATGATGTCCATGTCGAATTCGCGCTCCAGGCGCTCCTGCACGATTTCCATGTGCAGCAGGCCGAGGAAGCCGCAGCGGAAGCCGAAGCCCAGGGCCTGCGAAACCTCGGGTTCGAACATCAGGGCCGCGTCGTTCAGCTTGAGCTTTTCGAGCGAATCGCGCAGCTGGTCGTACTCGGAGCTTTCCACCGGATACAGGCCGGCGAACACCTGGGGCTTCACTTCCTTGAAGCCGGGCAGCGGCTCGGCGGCCGGCTTGTTCGCCAGCGTGATGGTGTCGCCCACCTTGGCATGCTCGAGCTCCTTGATGCCCGCGATCACGAAGCCCACCTCGCCGGCGGACAACTGCGGGCGCTGCACGGACTTGGGCGTGAAGACGCCGATCTGCTCGCACAGGTGAGTGGCGCCCGACGCCATCAGCAGGATCTTGTCCTTGGGCTTGAGCGTGCCGTTGACGATGCGCACCAGCATCACCACGCCCACGTAGTTGTCGAACCACGAATCGATGATGAGCGCCTGCAGCGGCGCCTCGGTGTCTCCCTTGGGCGGGGGCACCTTGGCCACGATGGCTTCGAGGATCTCGTCGATGCCCATGCCCGTCTTGGCGCTGGCGAGCACCGCCTCCGACGCGTCGATGCCGATGACGTCCTCGACTTCCTGGCGCGCGCCCTCGGGATCGGCCTGGGGCAGATCCATCTTGTTCAGCACCGGCAGCACTTCCACGCCCAGCTCGATGGCGGTGTAGCAGTTGGCGACGGTTTGCGCCTCCACGCCCTGCGAGGCGTCCACCACCAGCAGCGCGCCCTCGCAGGCCGACAGGGAGCGGCTGACCTCGTAGGAGAAGTCCACGTGCCCCGGGGTGTCGATGAGATTGAGGTTGTAGATCTTGCCATCCTGCGCCTTGTATTGCAGGGCGGCGGTCTGCGCCTTGATGGTGATGCCGCGTTCGCGTTCGATGTCCATCGAATCGAGCACCTGCGCGGACATTTCCCGATCCGCCAATCCGCCGCAGCGCTGGATCAGGCGATCGGCCAGGGTCGATTTGCCGTGATCGATGTGGGCAATGATGGAAAAATTGCGGATATGCTGCATACGTGAATTAAAGAGGGACGGAATTCGGCTCAATGCCGCGGAAGATCCGCCGCGCACGAACGCGCGGTTGACGAAACGGGCCCGGGCCGCAGGTCCGGGCCCGTACTGGACTGCCCGGGCCGCCGCAGGCCGGCAGACGCCGGAACGGGCCGCTTCCGCGGGAGCAACCGGGCAAAAACGAGGGGGCGCCATGCGCCCCCTCTTTGCGGCAACCAGGCATTTTAGCCGGTCTTGAGGCTTATTTGCTGGGAGCCACGGCCACCCACTGGGTCTGGTCGCCGCGGCGCACCAGCAGGCCCACGGAACGGCTCTTGTCCAGCTTGGCCACCAGCTCCGCGAACTGCCTGGCGCTCGTCACGTCGCTGTCGTTGACCGCCAGCACGATGTCCCCTTCCTGCAGGCCCGCCTTGGCGGCCGCGCCCTCGGCGGCCTTCACCTGCACGCCGCCCTTGATGCGCAGCTTGCGCTGCACGTCGGCGGGCACGTCCGACACGGCAAGGCCCAGCGCGTTGGTGGCCGCGAGCGCCGGCCCGGCGTCCGGCTTGCCCGCGCCGGCGGCCTTTTCGGTGGGAATCTCGCCGACCTTGACGGTCAGGGTCACGGTCTTGCCCTTGCGCCAGACTTCCATGGTGGCGCGGGTGCCCGGCTTGGTTTCGCCCACGATGCGCGGCAGATCGGACCAGCGCTTGATGGTTTCGCCGTTGAACTTCAGGATCACGTCGCCCGGCTGCACCCCGGCCTCGTCGGCGGGGCCGTCCTGCTCGACGCTGCTCACCAGCGCGCCCTCGGCCTTGGGCAGGCCGATGGCGTCGGCCACTTCCTTGCCCACTTCGCCGATCTGCACGCCGACTCGGCCGCGCGTGACCTTGCCGGTGGTGCGCAGCTGCTCGACCACGCGCATGGCCTCGTCGATGGGAATGGCCAGCGAAATGCCCATGAAGCCGCCGCTGCGCGAAATGATCTGCGAATTGATGCCCACCACGTCGCCGTCCAGGTCGATCAGCGGGCCGCCGGAATTGCCCGGGTTGACGGCCACGTCGGTCTGGATGAACGGCAGGTATTCGCCGGTGTCGCGGCCGATGGCGCTGACGATGCCGGCGGTCACGGTGGAATCCAGCCCGAACGGCGAGCCGATGGCCAGTACCCACTGGCCCTTCTTGAGGGTCTTGGGGTCGCCGATGACCAGCGGCGTCATGCCCTTGGCGTCGATCTTGATGAGGGCCACGTCGGTGCGCTCGTCGGTGCCGATGACCTTGGCCTTGAATTCCCGGCCGTCGGTCAGCGTGACGTAGATGTCGGTGGCGTCGCTCACCACGTGGTTGTTGGTGAGGATGTAGCCGTCATCGGAGATGAAAAAGCCGGAACCCACGCCGCGCGGCACCGTGCGCTCCTCGGGCTGCGGCTGCGGACGCTGGCGCGGCGAGGGGATCTGCGGCATGCCGGGCGGCTGGAAGTCGGGCCCGAAGAACCAGCGGAACAGCTCGTAGGGATCGCTTCCGCTCGTGGGGCCGCGCACCGGCACGGTGGCCGTGGTGCGGATGTTGACCACGGCCGGCTCGGTTTTCTCCACGACGGCCGTGAAATCGGGCAGGCTCACCAGGGGAGCCGCGCTCGCGGGAGCCGCGGCCGACAACAGCATGCCCGCCGCGGCCAGCGCCGCCAGCGCGCGCCGGAAACCCAGGTTCGACACCGTCAGAAATTTCATAGATGAACACTCCGCAATTGCTGCCTGCCAGTACAGGACTGGTCTTATTTGACTCCGGCCGCCGGCGCCTGCGCCGCGGGCACGTATTCCGTCGATTCCGCGAGCTGCTCCAGCGTGGCCACGGGCACCTCGCCCACGGCGGTCAGCCAGAAATCCGCGATGCGGGTAGCGTAGACCGTGAGCGCGCCGCGTTGCAACGCGCCGGCCGGCGGATGATGCCCGCGCTGGTTGTCATAAGGCTCGATGAAAACCGAAATGGCGGCCAGCCCGTCGGACAGCACCATCTGGTTGACCGGCGCGCCGTGCCCCATGGTGCGCGAAACCTGCATGACCACGCTGAACCCCTTGGGCGCGTGGATGCGCCAGCCCAGCGCGGAGAGATCGACCGGCGTCATGGACGATTCCATGACCTTCCAGTCGCGGGTGCTCCAGCGGGAGGCCAGGTCCTGGGGATCGACCTCGGAGCCCAGCCTGAGGGAGGTGAAGGACACCTGCTCCACCACGCCCTTGGCCGCGTTGAGCGTCTGGGCCTTCAGGAGCAGGCTGGTATCGACGTCGGCGCACAGCCGGTAGCCATAGCGCAGCTTGTCGCGCGGCTCGATGGTGATGAGGCGGCACTGCCGGCCCGCCACGCGGTGCAGCGTCTTTTCGGCGCGAATGTCGTACTGCTCGGACAGGCGGGCGGGGTCGCCCAGCAGCAGGCCGGGGAAGCGGTCGCCGCGCCGGCGCTCCAGCAGCACCGTCTTGTGGTCGGGCACCAGGCATTGGACGTCTTCGTTGTGCCGCAGGTATTCGCGCGGCTGGCCGTCCAGGATCTCCAGGCGCTCGCGCTCGCCCGTGCCGTCCACCACGTGGACCAGGCGGGAAGACTGGATGAATTCGCCCTGCTGGTACATGAACACGCCGGAATAGTCTTTCTGGCGCGCGGCGTCCTGGATGCGGGACAGCAGTTGCGCCATGTCCTCGGCAGGCGCGGCGCCGCCCGGCGGCGCGGCGAGCGCGCTGGCGTGCGCGGCGAAGAAGGAGAGGAGGAGCAGCGAGGCGGCGAACCAGCCGGCGCGGTGGACATGCCCGGAGTCGGAGCGTCCGGCCGGCAGCCAGCGGATCGGAAGCCTGCGGGCCATCAACGCCCCGTCCTCGTTTCAAAGGAAACCTGGCGCACCGCGCTGGGGCCGGCCATCTGCCGGTGGGCTTCGAGGTAGTCGCGCAGGCCGGCGTCATCGGCCGCCTGAGCGCCGAGGGACGGATTGCCGCCCGCATCGGCCAGCACCCGGGTTTCCGGACCGGAGCCCGCGAGATAGGGCTGGGCCACCCAGGCCACGGTGGCCACCGCGGCGGCCACCGCCAGGCCGGACAGGCCCAGGCGCAGCGGCGACCGGCGCCGCGGCGCCGCCACGATGGGCAGCTCGGCGTCCAGGGCGCGCGCCAGGCGCGCCTGGAAGTCCGCGCTGGGCGTCAGCGCCAGGTCGGCGTTGCGCAGGGAATCGCCTATCAGGTGATAGGTGTCCCAGGTCTGCCGTCCCTCTTTGGACAACAGGCCGGGAAAAATATCGTCGGACTCTTCTTCCCCATCCATCCAGGCGGAAAGCGACTCTTCCCAGGAGGTCGGGTCGGTCTCGACGGACTTGGCTGCTGTTTGCATGACTGCCACTCCTTACCAGCGACGCTCGGCATCGGTGTCCAGCAACGGACGCAGACGGGTGGCGATGGCTTCGCGCGCACGAAAAATGCGGGAGCGCACCGTACCTATCGGGCAATCCATGCTCTGGGCGATGTCTTCGTAACTCATACCTTCGATTTCACGCAGGACGATTGCTGTGCGCAATTCCTCGGGCAGCTCCGCGATGGCGGCATTCACCGTTTCGGCGATCTCGCGGCTGGCCATCATGGACTCCGGCGTGCTTATGTCGGTTAGGTTGTCCGTTTCGTTAAAAGTTTCACCGTCTTCCGTTTCTATTGCATTGGGCGCGCTGGGGCGCCGCCCCTGGGAGGCGAGCCAGTTGCGGGCGGTGTTGATGGCGATGCGGTAGAGCCAGGTGTAGAAGGCGCTGTCGCCCCGGAACTGGGGCAGCGCCCGGTACGCCTTGATGAAGGCCTCCTGGGCCACGTCCTCGATTTCCGCGGGATCGCGGATCATGCGCGCCAGCAGGCGGAGGATCTTGCGCTGGTACTTGAGCACCAGCAGGTCGAAGGCCTTCTTGTCGCCGCGCTGGACGCGCTCGACGAGTTCGGCGTCGACTTCGCGCTCGCTCATGAGGCCTCCCGCAGGCGGACCGCAGGCGCGTGCCGGCGCGACGCCGCGGCCAGCAGGCGCAGGCGGCGCCAGGCTTCAGGCCGCAAGGCATGGCGCCAGACGGTGAAAGTGACGATGGTGGTCTCGAAGGCTGCGCTCCCGGCGGGCAGAACCCGCATGGTCAGTGTCAGCCAGGCCGGTCCGGCATGCTGCTCCAGGAGGACGGCGTCCCGCCAGCGTCGGGACAGGCGGACTTGCCAGGGCCCGGCGCCGGTGGAGGGACGCAGCGCGGATACCGGGGACGGGCTGCTGCCGGTCAAGTGTAACAGGCCCGCGGCCAGCGCCGGCAGGGCCAGCCAGGCCAGCGTCGTCCCGCCCGCACCCGCGAACAAGGCGGCCTGCGCCACGCAGGCGACGGCCACGCAAAGCGCGCCGCCCGACAGGGCCTTCAGGCCGCCGGGCCTGCCCATGGCCACGAGGCCGGTCCGGCGTTCTCCGGAGGAGCCGGCCAAATCAGACCCGGCGAACGGCCATCGAGCCGTTGGTGCCGCCAAAACCGAAGGAGTTGGACAGACCCACGTCGATCTTCATCGGACGCGCCTCGTTGGCGCAATAGTCCAGGTCGCATTCCGGATCCTGGTTGAAGATGTTGATCGTCGGGGGCGAAACCTGGTGATGCACGGCCAGGGTGGTGAACACGGCCTCGATGCCGCCGGCTGCGCCCAGCAGGTGGCCGGTCATGGATTTGGTGGAATTCACCACCAGCTTCCTGGCGTGGTCGCCGAAGGCGAGCTTCAGGGCGTCGGTTTCGTTCTTGTCGCCCAGCGGCGTGGAGGTGCCGTGCGCGTTGACGTACTGCACGTCGTCGGGGTTGATGCCGCCGTTGCGCAGCGCGTTGATGATGCCGCGGCGCGGGCCGTCCTTGTCGGGAGCCGTGATGTGGTGGGCGTCCGAACTCATGCCGTAGCCGGCGAATTCGCCGTAGATGCGGGCGCCGCGCTTCTTGGCGTGCTCGTATTCCTCGAGCACCAGCACGCCCGCGCCTTCGCCCAGCACGAAGCCGTCGCGGTCGCGGTCCCAGGGACGGGAGGCGGTCTGCGGATCGTCGTTGCGGGTGGACAGCGCGCGCATGGCGGCGAACCCGCCGATGCCCAGCGGAGAAACGGTGGATTCGGCGCCGCCGGCGATCATGACGTCGGCATCGCCGTACTCGATGAGGCGGGCGGCATCGCCGATGCAGTGCAGTCCCGTGGTGCAAGCCGACACCACCGCGTAGCTCGGCCCCTTCAGCCCGTACATGATGGACAGATGGCCGGAGATCAGGTTGATCAGCGAGCCCGGCACGAAGAACGGGGAAATGCGGCGCGGTCCCTTGGACAGGTATTCGATCTGGGTTTCCTCGATGCGCGGCAGGCCGCCGATGCCGGAGCCCACGATCACGCCGATGCGGTCGGCGTTCGTTTCGGTGACTTCCAGGCCGGCATCGCGCCACGCCTGCATGCCGGCAGCCATGCCGTAATGGATGAAGGTATCCATCTGGCGGGCTTCCTTGGCGGGAAGATAGGCGGTGACGTCGAAATCCTTGACTTCGCCGGCGATGTGCGTGGTGAGGGCCGAGGGATCGAAACGGGTGATGCGGCTGACGCCAGAACGTCCGTTGACGATATTGTCCCAGGCGGTGGCAATGTCATTTCCCACGGGGGAAACGATGCCCAGGCCGGTGATGACGACTCGTCGCTTCACGGATGACTCCTCAAACTGACAAAAGAAAGGCGGTTTTCGGGAGGCGTTGCACGCGCGGCGCGCCAATGTGCGGGCCGGGCCTCAAAGCGCCCTGACCCGCGCGAGCCGCACGGCAAACTCCTGAAACCGCCCCGAGCCCCGGCGGCTTCCGATGGTTGCGATCGGAAACCCGGGTGAATACAGGCTGACTGCGTACAGGCTTACTGCTTGCCGTGCGAATTGATGTAGTCAATCGCTTGTTGCACGGTCGTGATCTTTTCGGCCTCTTCGTCGGGGATCTCGGTCTCGAATTCGTCTTCGAGCGCCATGACCAGTTCGACCATGTCGAGCGAATCGGCACCGAGGTCGTCAAGGAAGGAGGACTCGTTCTTGATCTCGGCTTCGTTCACGCCAAGTTGTTCAGCGACGATCTTCTTGACGCGCTGTTCGATGCTTTCCATGCAGATCTCCAAATGGGAAAAATCCCGCGAATTATAGCCAAGCGCAGAGGAATGCGACGCCTGGCCTGACAAAAATAACACCGCCTGACCGCTCCCGCGCCGGCTGGCGCCGGAGCGCCGCAATGCGGCGCTTCGTTGTGACACGCGCGGAAAGCCAGGCATTCCGCGCGGATCGTGACTTATTGCATGTACATGCCGCCGTTGACGTGCAGCGTCGTGCCGGTAATGTAACCCGCCTGGGGACTGGACAAAAAGGCCACCGCATGGGCGATGTCGGCCGGCGAGCCCAGGCGGCCCAGCGGAATCTGCTGGAGCAGGGCCGCCGTCTGGTTCTCGCCCAGGGCGCGGGTCATGTCGGTATCGATGAAGCCGGGCGCCACGCAGTTCACCGTGATGTTGCGGCTGCCCAGCTCGCGGGCCAGGGCGCGCGACATGCCCGCCACGCCCGCCTTGGCGGCGGCATAGTTGGCCTGACCCGCGTTGCCCGACGCGCCCACCACCGAGGTGACGTTGATGATGCGGCCCCAGCGCGCCTTCATCATGCTGCGCAGCACGGCGCGCGACAGGCGGAAAACCGACGCCAGGTTGGTGTCGATCACGGCCGACCAGTCTTCGTCCTTCATGCGCATGGCCAGCGTATCGCGGGTGATGCCGGCATTGTTGACGAGAATGTGCGGACCGCCCTCCTTGCCCAGCGCCTCGACGAGCGCGTCGCAAGCCTGGGCATCGGTCACGTCCAGCACCACGCCGCGGCCGCCGTGCGGCGCCAGCGCCTCGGTGATGGCGGCGGCGCCGGCCTCGGACGTGGCGGTGCCCACGACCGTGGCGCCGCGCGCCGCCAGCTCTTCGGCGATGGCGCGGCCGATGCCGCGCGTGGCGCCCGTCACGAGGGCGATCTTGCCCTGCAGTTCCTTCGAGGTGTTGTCCATGGTGTCAGTTTCCATTGACCGCGGCCAGCGCCGCTTCCAGCGAAGCCGGATCGGTGATGGCCAGCCCGGTGAGTTCCGGATCGATACGCTTGGTGAGGCCGGCCAGCACCTTGCCGGGGCCGCATTCGATGACGTGCGTGACCCCCTGCGCCTTCATGGCGCGCAGGGTTTCCACCCAGCGCACCGGATGCCAGGCCTGGCGCACCAGCGCGTCGCGGATGGCGCCGGGCTCAGACGGGGAAGCCACGTCCACGTTGTTGATGACCTGCACCCGGGGCGCGGCCACCTGGACCTGCGCCAGCGCCTTGGCCAGCACCTCGGCCGCGGGCTTGAGCAGGCTGGAGTGGAACGGGGCCGAAACCGGCAGCAGCAGCGCGCGCTTGGCGCCCGCGGCCTTGGCCTGCTCGCAGGCGCGTTCGACGGCCGCCTTGTGCCCGGCGATGACGACCTGGGCGGGCGCGTTGAAATTCACGGCCTCGACGACTTCGCCCTGGGCGGCGGCCGCACAGGCGGCGCGCACGGCGTCGTCGTCCAGGCCCAGGATGGCCGCCATGGCGCCCGTGCCCACCGGCACCGCGGCCTGCATGGCATCGGCGCGCACGCGCACCAGGCGCACTGCGTCTTCGAGCGACAGCGAGCCCGCGGCGGTGAGCGCGGCGTACTCGCCCAGGCTGTGGCCCGCGACCACGTCGGGCTCGCGTCCGCCGGCCGCGCGCCAGGCGGCGTAGAAAGCCGCGCCGGCGGTCAGCATGACGGGCTGCGTGTTGGTGGTCAGGTTCAGTTCTTCGGCCGGGCCTTGCGCGATGAGGGCGCCCAGGTCCTGTCCCAGCGCCTGCGAGGCGCGGGCCACGGTATCGGCAACCGGCTGCACGCCGCTCCAGGCATCCAGCATGCCGACCGACTGCGAGCCCTGGCCCGGAAAGACAAATGCGATTTTCATGATTGACCGTGTAGTGATTTTGGATCTTTAAGGATTGTCAGGCGCGGCCACCTGGCAAACACGGCGCGGCGGCCGCCCTGCCTTTCGGCGGCTACATGCGCGCCAGCACGGAACCCCAGGTGAAACCGCCGCCCACGCCCTGCATCAGCACGAGCTGGCCGCGCTTGACCCGACCGTCGCGGCGCGCCACGTCCAGGGCCAGGGGCACGCTGGCCGCCGACGTGTTGGCATGGCTGTCCACGGTGATGACCACCTTGTCCGTGGACACGCCCAGCTTGCGCGCCAGGAAATTCAGGATGCGCACGTTGGCCTGGTGCGGGATCAGCCAGTCCACGTCGTCGATCTGCACGCCGGCCTCGGCGCAGGTGTCGCGCGCGGAACGGTCGAGCACGGTGACGGCCTGCTTGAAGACGGCCTGGCCGTCCATGCGCAGGAAGGGATCGCCGGTGACGTCGCCGTAGGCCACGTTGCCCGCCGCGCTCAGGATGCGGGTCTGGCTGCCGTCGGCGTGCAGTTGCGCGGCCATGATGCCCGGCTCGTCGGCGGCCTTGAGCACCACGGCGCCCGCGCCGTCGCCGAACAGCACGCAGGTGCTGCGGTCGTTCCAGTCGAGGATGCGGGAGAACACTTCGGCGCCGATGACCAGGGCGCGGCGCGCGCGCCCGGCGCGGATGAAGCTGTCGGCCGTGGTGAGGGCGTACACGAAGCCGCTGCACACGGCCTGCACGTCGAACGCCGCCGAACCCTTGGCGCCCAGGTTGGCCTGGACCAGGCAGGCCGTGCTCGGGAATACGTAGTCGGGGGTGGAGGTCGCCAGCACGATGAGGTCGAGCTCGGATGCGTCCACCCCGGCGTCGGCCAGCGCGCGGCGCGCGGCCTCGGTGGCGAGCTGGCTGGTGGTGACGCCGCGCTCGGCGAGGTGGCGCTGCCGGATGCCCGTGCGCTCGACGATCCATTCGTCGGAGGTGGCGATGTTCCGCGTTGCCAGTTCCGCGGCAAGCTGGTCGTTCGAAACCACGCGTTCCGGCAGGAAGCTGCCGGTGCCCGCGATTACGGAGTATTTCATTGCGGTATCCATCAAGCGGTGTCTCCAGCCACGTTCCCCGCGGGCGGCGCCACGCCCTCTCCCGATTGAACGCGCTTGGTAATCTGCGCGACCGTCTGCGCGGTGCGCTCCAGCAGTTTACTCACTACGGCCTCGCGGGCGCGCTGCAAGGCGAAACCGAACGCGTAGGCGTCGGCCGAGCCGTGGCTCTTGATGACCACGCCGCGCAGGCCGAGCAGCGCCGCCCCGTTGTAGCGACGGTTGTCCACGCGCTCGCGCAGGCGGTTGAGCACGGGCTTGGCGACGGCCCCGGCAAGCAACGTGATCAGGTTGCGCTTGAATTCTTCGCGGATGACGCTGGACAGCATCTTGGCCAGCCCTTCGACGGACTTGAGCACCACGTTGCCGACGAAGCCGTCGCAGACGACCACGTCCACCGTGCCCTTGAAGATGTCGTTGCCTTCCACGTTGCCGTAGAAATTGAGCGGACTGGCCCGCAGAAGCTCGGCGGCTTCCTTCACGACCTCGTTGCCCTTGATGATTTCTTCGCCGATGTTGAGCAGGCCGACCGACGGGTTCTCGCGATGGTCGACGGCCTGGGCCAGCGCGGCGCCCATGATGGCGAATTGCAGCAGATGCTCGGCGCTGCAATCGACGTTGGCGCCCAGGTCCAGCACCGTGGTGGCGCGGCCGGTCTGGTTGGGAATCGAGGTGGCGATCGCGGGACGGTCTATGCCCTCCAGCGTCTTGAGGACGTAGCGGGAAATAGCCATCCAGGCGCCGGTGTTGCCCGCGGAGACGCAGGCATCGGCGCGCCCGTCCTTGACGGACTGGGCGGCCAGGCGCATGGAGGAATCTTTTTTGCGGCGCAGGGCGACCTCGACGGGGTCGTCCATGGCGACGACCTCCGTGGCCGGCACGATTTCAAGGCGATCGCGGTCCACGCCGCGGTGCTCGGAGAGCGCCGCTTCGATGGCGTCGGGAAGCCCGACCAGCAATAGCCGGGTATCCGGAAATTGCCGGGCGAACTCGATCGCAGCCGGAATCGTGACGGGCAGGCCGAAGTCGCCGCCCATGCAGTCTATGGCGATGCGTATCACGGGAGCCAGGTATCAGCGCTCAGCCGAAATGGTCCGGGTACGAGTCCGGCCCGGGGGCCTTATTCGTCAGCCTTGGTCTTCAGGACCTTGCGGCCGCGGTAGAAGCCGTTGGGGCTGATGTGGTGACGCAGGTGCGTTTCACCCGTGGTGGGCTCGATGGCGGTCGAGGGGTTCACCAGAAAATCGTGCGAGCGGTGCATGCCGCGCTTGGACGGGGACTTCTTGTTTTGTTGAACAGCCATGATGACTCCTAGAAACGGGGCGCATTGTACGCCAAGCGACCCGATGTTGATCTCAATCTTTGTGCTTCAGTTGTTCCAGCACCGCAAACGGCGACGGACGTTCGGCGGCCGGCTCCTGGGGAGCCCCGCCCTCGCTGGCCTGCGCGCCCGGGCATACATCATGCTTGGGCACGTAAGGAACGCTCAGGATGAGCTCGTCCTCGACCTGGGCCAGCAGGTCGAAATGACGCGATCCCACCACCTTTTCAGGCTGGCCGGACGCGAAATCCTGTTCTTCGGCGCCGTCGTCCTCGCCGGAAGCGAATTCGTCTTCCAGGTCGGCCTCCGACTTGACCAGCTGCAGCGTCACGCGGCTGTCCACCGGGTAGGTGAACAGCTCGTTGCAGCGCTGGCAGACCAGGACCGGATCGGCCTGGATGTGCAAATGCAGCAACGGCTCGCCTTGCAGCAGGCCGCTTTTCGCCTCCTCGCCGCGCACGCTCCAGCGCACGAGCCCCGCCTCGCCTTCCGGCTGCGCGGGCAGCCCCTCGGCAAAACGCAGCAGTCGCGCCAGAGGCACGACGCCGTGCGCTTCCCTGCCCTGGCGGGCAAAAGCAAAAGCGTCTATGCGAGTATCCATGCCCGAGCCCGGCGTTCCAGCGGTAAAAAGAAAAACGAAATCAAGGCCAAGCCGCGGCAGCAATCAAGGCCAGCCGCCAGATCCGGCAACAGATCCGTCCGGCTTGCGCCCCCGCCTGCGCCCCTCGCGCCACCGTGTCCACAGATGGTCGGCAGCCCTGCCGGCACCGACGGCCCAGGAGCCTGCCCTGCTTAAAACACGACGGCCGCGCCGCGGCAAAAAGCGTCGCGGCAAACCCAGGGCAAAGCAAATTTGCCGCAAAACGTTAGATAATACTGTGACTTACGCAACATCGTCAAATATCGCATGCCCCAGAACACGCCCCGCCTGATCCTCGCCTCGAGCTCGCGCTACCGCAGGGAACTGCTCGCGCGCCTGCGCCTGCCCTTCGAGGCCATTTCTCCCGATGTCGACGAAACGCCTCGGCCGGGCGAAGCGCCCGAAGCGCTGGCGCTGCGGCTGTCGGTGGCCAAGGCCATGGCCGTCGCGGCCACGCGCCCCGGCCGCATCGTGATCGGCTCCGACCAGGTGGCCACGATGGATGGCCGGCTCATCGGCAAGCCCGGAGATTTCGCCCGCGCGCAGGCTCAGCTGCGGGCGCTGTCCGGCCAGACGGTGGAATTCCACAGCGCGCTGGCCGTGACGGACGGCCAGCGGGTGGAAAAGGCCGACGTGGTGACGCGCTGCCGTTTCCGCACGCTCTCGGCCCAGGCCATAGACACCTATCTGCGGGCCGAAGAGCCCTACGATACCGCAGGCAGCGCCAAGGCGGAAAGCCTGGGCATCGCGCTGATGGAAAGCATCCAGAGCGACGATCCCACCGCCATCATCGGCCTGCCCCTCATCGCGCTCACCCGCATGCTGGCGGGGTTCGGGCTCGACCCGCTGGAAGCGCCGGGAGCCGGCGCATGAGCGGCGCGCTGCACCTGATTCCCGTCGGCCTGGGCGATGCCCCCATCGAGCGCTGGCTGCCCGCCGAAACGCGGGCGCTGGCCGGCCGGCTCGACACCTATATCGCCGAAAACGCCAAGACGGCGCGCGCCTTCCTGAAGCTGGCGGGCACGACGCGCCCCCTGCAGGAAATCGCCATCCACACGCTGGACGACAAGACCGACGCGCGGCAGATCCAGTCCTGGCTGGAGCCGCTGCGCCAGGGCGCGGAAATCGGGCTGGTTTCGGAGGCCGGCTGCCCCGCCGTGGCCGACCCCGGCGCCAGGGTCGTGGAAGCCGCGCACCGCATGGGGCTGACCGTGCGTCCCTGGGTGGGGCCCTCGTCCATCCTGCTCGGGCTGATGGCCAGCGGCCTGGACGGCCAGCGCTTTGCCTTCCACGGCTACGCGCCGGTGGACGCGGGCGAGCGCGCGCGGCAGCTGCGCGCCTGGGAGCAACTGTCCGCCCGACAGAACCAGACCCAGCTGCTCATCGAAACGCCCTACCGCAACGCGGCCATGTTCTCCACCCTGCTTTCGGCGCTGCGGGGCGACACGCGGCTATGCGTGGCGCGCGCGCTCACCACGCCGGACGAATGGATCGCCACGCATACGGTGGCGGAATGGAAGCAGCGCCCGCCCCCGGCGCTGGACAAGATGCCCACCCTGTTCCTGTTCCTGGCGCGCTGAGCCATGCCGCGATATGTCCTGATCGCGCTGGCCGCGGCCTTGCTGGCGGGCTGCGCCCACCGCGGGACGCCCGGGCTGGACGTGGACACGTCCGTAACGGCGGTCAGCCAGGGCAGCCGCGTGCGCAGCATCGTGCTGCACTACACCACGCTCGACGACGTACATTCGCTGGAAGAACTCTCGCGCGGCAAGGTCAGCGCGCACTACCTCATCCAGGAAAACGGCAAGACCTGGCAGCTGGTGGACGAGAACCGCGCCGCCTGGCATGCGGGAGCCAGCGCCTGGCAGGGCATCACGGCCATGAACAGCACGTCCATCGGCATCGAATTGGTGAATCCGGGCTGGACGCCGGGGCCGGACGGCGTTGCCGTCTGGCGCCCCTACGATCCGCGGCAACTGCGCTCGCTCGTCCTGCTGGCGCGCGATATCGCCCAGCGCCACGGCATCGCCCCCGAGAACATCGTGGGCCACAGCGACATCGCACCGCAGCGCAAGGTGGACCCGGGCCCGCTATTCCCCTGGAAGTGGCTGGCCAGCCAGGGCATAGGACGCTGGTACGACGAGGCCGCCGCCGCCGCCCACCTGGCGCGGCTGCAGCAGGAGCCGCTGCCCGGCATCGCATGGTTCCAGGCCCAGTTGCAGCGCCTGGGCTACGCCGCGCCCCAGACAGGCCAGGCCGACCGCGAAACGAGCAACGTGCTGGCGGCGTTCCAGATGCACTACCGGCCCTCGCGGCACGACGGACAGCCCGACGCCGAAACCGCGGCCATCATGCTCGCCCTGCCCTGACCCGGGCCCATTGCGTCAGCGCCGGGCGCGGCCGCGCAGCCATGCGGCCACCCGGTATCCCAGCAACAGCGCGAGCACCGCGCCGTACAGCGCGGGCTGGGTGAAATCGTTCTTGCCCGCCTTGTGCCACCAGTAGTGCAGGATGGCGAGCAGCCCGATCAGGTAGACCGCCCGATGCAGCGCCTGCCAGCGCCGGCCCATGCGCCGCATGGCCCATTGCGTGGAGGTGGCGGCCAGGGCGCACATGAGCACAAAGGCGGAAAACCCGGCCAGGATGAAAGGCCGCTCGCCCAGATCCCGCAGCATGGAGGCGGGATCCAGGCCGCGGTCCCACCAGACCCAGGCAAGAAAATGCAGGGCGCCGTAGAAAAAGGCGTACAGGCCGCACATGCGCCGCACCCGCACCAGCGCCGGCTGGCCGGCGAGGCGGCGCAGCGGGGTGATGGCCAGGGTGGCCAGCAGGCAGACCAGGGTCCAGGTGCCGGACGAGCGCGTCAGGAACTCCACCGGGTTGGCGGTCAGGCCGTCGTGCAGCCCCAGCCACACCCAGCGCAGCAGCGGCGCCAGCCCGAGCAGGAACAGCACGGGCTTGAACCGGCCCACCGCCCGGGCGGACCACTGCGCGCCGCGCGCGGCGGCAGGAGCGGCATCAGGCATGGGCGCTCAGTAATTGGCCTTCAGGTCCATGCCCTGGTAGAGCGACGCGACCTGCTCGCCATAGCCGTTGAACATCAGGGTCTTGCGCTTGGGGGCGAAGAAGCCGTCTTCGCCGATGCGCCGCTCGGTGGCCTGGCTCCAGCGCGGATGCGGCACGTTGGGGTTCACGTTGGCGTAGAAGCCGTATTCCTGCTGGGCGGCCTTGGTCCATGACGACACGGGCTGCTGCTCCACGAGCCGGATCCGGACCAGCGACTTGGCCGACTTGAAGCCGTACTTCCAGGGCACGGCCAGGCGCAGGGGCGCGCCGTTCTGGTTGGGCAGCACCTTGCCATACACGCCGAACACCAGCATGGTCAGCGGATGCATGGCCTCGTCCATGCGCAGGCCCTCGACGTAGGGCCAGTCCAGCACCCCGCTGCGCACGCCCGGCATGTTCTCGTGCTGCACGACGGTGGTGAATTCCACGAACCTGGCGTTGGCCGTGGGCTCGACCTGCTTGAGCAGGTTGGCCAGGGAGTAGCCCACCCAGGGAATCACCATGGACCAGCCTTCCACGCAGCGCAGCCGGTACACCCGCTCTTCCATGGGCGCCAGCGCGAGCAGGTCTTCGATACCGTAGGTGCGCGGCCGGGCGGCCTCGCCTTCCACGCTCACCGTCCACGGACGCGTCTGCAACCTGCCGGCATGCTCGGCCGGATCGCTCTTGTCGAGGCCGAATTCGTAGTAGTTGTTGTAGGAAGTGACATCCTTGAAGGGAGTCGGCTTGTCCAGCACGCTGAGCCCGGCGTTGGGCTTGCCCGGCAAAGCCCCCGGCCCGGCCGCCCGGGCCGGGCGCGGCAGCCAGGCGGGCAGCGCCAGGGCGGTTGCGGCGGCGCCGCCGCGCAGCATGAGTTCCCGGCGCGCCCGCCAGACGGGCTCGGGCGTGATCTCGGAAGGCGGGATATCGGCGGGTCGGCGTATCAGCATCGGGGGCTCCCGTAAGGCGGCCGGCGCCGGGCAGCGGCGCGCGCCCGATTCCGTCCGCCGGTGATCTCGTCCTGCCGCGCGCGAGCGCGCCGCAGGCCATGCAGTAATAGACCGCGGGCGGACGCCGGCGTTCCGCGCCGCCCGGGCCCGCTACGCGGCGCCGTCCAGGCGCCGGTGGATCCACTCGTGCAGCAGCGGCACGCTGTCCAGCACGGCCTGCGGCGAACATCCCTGAAGCTCCTTCAGGGTGTGGGCGCCATAGGTGACACCCAGGCCGTGCACGCCGGCGTTGCAGGCCATCTGCAGGTCGTGGGAGGTGTCGCCCACCATGACCACCCGTGCGGGGTCCACGTCCAGTTCGTCCATCAGTTCGTGCAACATGGCCGGATGCGGCTTGCTGAAGGTTTCGTCGGCCGTGCGGGTGGCGTCGAACATCGGCCCCAGCCCGGTGGCGGCCAGCGCCCGGGCAAGCCCCACCCGGCTCTTGCCCGTGGCCACGGCCAGCCGCACGTCGCGCTCGGCCAGCGAGGCCAGCAGCTCGCGCACGCCGTCGAAAAGCCGAAGCTCGGGATCGCGCAGCAGGTAGTGGATGCGGTAGCGCTCCAGGAAACGGGGCATCATGGCCGGCGTCAGCTCGGGCACGGCCTTGCGCAGGGCGCTTTCGAGCGACAGGCCGATCACCCAACTGGCCGAGGAAGCCGAAGGCACGGGCAGGTCCAGGTCGCGGCAGGCGCCCTGGATGGCGGCCACGATGCTGTGCGTGGAATCCATCAGGGTGCCGTCCCAGTCGAATACGACCAACGAATACATATCAGGCCGACTCCAGTTGTTTCAGCAGTTTCAGGCAGGCCGGAGGCAGTTCGGCCCGCAATTCCAGCATGTCGCCGGTGAGGGGATGCGGCAGCGTCAGCGTGTGCGCGTGCAGGAACATGCGGTTGAACCCCCGGCGGGCGAAGTCGGCGCGCACCTCGTCGTGCCCGTATTTGTCGTCGCCCACGATGGGATGGCCGCTGGCCGCCAGGTGCACCCGGATCTGGTGCGTGCGCCCGGTGCGCAGCTCGGCGTCCACCAGGCTGTAGCTGCCGTAGCGTTTGCGCAAGGTGACGATGGTGTGCGCCTTCTGGCCCTGCGCGTCCACCTTGACGCGCCGCTCGCCCGACTGGGTGGTCCATTTGGTCAGGCCCAGGCGGATATGCTGGCGGTCGTTGACCCAGTCGCCCTCGACCAGGGCCAGGTAGTGCTTGCCGCCCTTGCCCTCGCGCAGCATGGCGTGCAGGGCGAGCAGCGCGCTGCGCTTCTTGGCCACCATGAGCAGGCCGGACGTTTCGCGGTCGAGCCGGTGCACGAGCTCCAGGAAGCGGGCCTGCGGGCGCGCCGCGCGCAATTGCTCGATGACGCCGAACGACACCCCGCTGCCGCCGTGCACCGCCACGCCGGCAGGCTTGTCGATGACCAGGATGGCGTCGTCCTCGAAGACCACGGGGAACTCCGCGCCGGGCACGGGCCGCGGCTGGCCGGGATCCGGCAGGCGCAGCGGCGGGATGCGCACGGTGTCGCCCTCGGCGATGCGGTAGTCGGCCGAAGTCCGTCCCTTGTTTACGCGCACCTCGCCGCCCCGGATCGCCTTGTAGATGTGGGTCTTGGGCACGCCCTTGCACAGGCGCACCAGGAAATTGTCCAGGCGCTGCCCGGCCAGTTCGGCGGGCACCTGCACGAGGCGGACCGCCGGGGCGGCCGCTGAGGGGGAAGATTCTTTGCGCATTGCGGAAAGCGACATATAATCGGGACAGCCTGAAGGGGCTGAACCAGCCGCCTGGCGTAGAGATGCACAACACGCAACTCCGTCGAGCGCGCGCGGGCCGCCATTGTACTGCCTGCTCATTCAACCCCGGGGTCTCTTGGTCGCCGGCGCAACCGCGCTCCGCCGTACAGTGGTGTGGCATTCATTTTGCCCGCTGTCTCCGCGGATCCGTTGCCTGCCGCAAGCGGCTCTGAAGCACTGCAAGAATCGTCGCTTATTTGATTTAAAGCACCAGGTGCGCGTGGGCATCCATTCCCATCGCACCTGCCGTTCACAGCACATCCCGTCAAACCACAAACAGTGAAGCTGACCCCCCTGCTGACAGAACCCCGTGCCACACGGCACGACGTGCCCGCCTGACCCGCGGCGGATACGCCTGGGCGCACGTCCCAGGTACGGTCCGCGCCCTTCTTGCCCGCTTCAGCCGCAGCCCGAGTGACCCGAGGTCACGCGCCGATATCGGCGCGTCATGACAACGGAGAACCTCTCTCATGAAGCGCATGCTGTTTAATGCGACGCACCAGGAAGAATTGCGCGTCGCTATCGTCGATGGGCAGAAGCTCATCGACCTCGACATCGAGACCGCCGGCCGCGAACAGCGCAAAGGCAATATCTACAAAGGTGTCATCACCCGGATCGAACCCGGCCTCGAAGCCTGCTTCGTCAACTACGGCGAAGACCGCCACGGCTTCCTGCCCTTCAAGGAAGTGGCGCGCAGCTACTTCAAGGAAGGCGTGGACGTCCGCAGCGCCCGCATCCAGGACGCACTGCGCGAGGGCCAGGAGCTGATCGTCCAGGTCGAGAAGGAAGAGCGCGGCAACAAGGGCGCCGCCCTCACCACCTTCATCTCCCTGGCGGGCCGCTACCTGGTCCTGATGCCCAACAACCCCCGCGGCGGCGGCGTGTCGCGCCGCGTGGAGGGCGAAGACCGCCAGGAACTGCGCGACACCATGGAGCAGCTCGACCTGCCCCAGGGCATGAGCATCATCGCCCGCACCGCCGGCATCGGCCGCAGCGTCGAAGAGCTCCAATGGGACCTGTCCTACCTGCTGCAGCTCTGGACGGCCATCGACGGCGCCGCCCGCGACAACGCCGCGCCCATCCTGATCTACCTCGAATCCAGCCTGGTCATCCGGGCCATCCGCGACTACTTCTCCCCGGAAATCGGTGAAATCCTCATCGATACCGACGAGATCGCCGACCAGGCCACCGCGTTCATGAGCGTGGTGATGCCCGACAACGTCCAGCGCGTGAAGCGCTACCGCGACGACATCCCTCTTTTCTCCCGCTTCCAGATCGAGCACCAGATCGAGACGGCCTACTCGCGCACCGTGCAGCTGCCGTCCGGCGGCGCCGTGGTCATCGACCACACCGAAGCGCTGGTGTCCGTGGACGTGAACTCGGCCCGCTCGACGCGCGGCGCCGACATCGAGGAAACCGCGCTGCGCACCAACCTGGAGGCCGCCGACGAAGTCGCCCGCCAGCTGCGCCTGCGCGACCTGGGCGGCCTGATCGTCATCGACTTCATCGACATGGAGGACAGCAAGAACCAGCGCGCCGTCGAACAGCGCCTGCGCGACGCCCTCCATTTCGACCGCGCCCGCGTCCAGATGGGCAAGATCTCGCGCTTCGGCCTGATGGAACTGTCGCGCCAGCGCCTGCGTCCCGCCCTGAACGAGGGCTCGCACATCACCTGCCCGCGCTGCAACGGCACCGGCGTGATCCGCGACGCGGAATCCAGCGCCCTGCACGTGCTGCGCCTGCTGCAGGAAGAGGCCATGAAGGAGAACACCGCGGCGGTCCACGCCCAGGTGCCCGTCGAAGTGGCCACTTACCTGCTGAACGAAAAGCGCGCCGACATCACCAAGATGGAAGCCCGCCTGAAGGTCAACCTAGTGCTCATCCCCAACAAGCACCTGGAAACCCCGCACCACCACATCGAGCGCCTGCGCCACGACGATCCGCGCCTCGAAGAGGTGAAGACCAGCTTCGAGCTGGCCGAAGCCCCCGCCACCGACGCCGCCTGGCAGCCGCGCGAACACGAGGTGAAGAGCCGTCCGGAGGCGCTGGTCAAGGGCATCACCCCGTCGCAACCCGCCCCCGTTTCCGCGCCCGCCCCCGCGCCCGCCCCGCAGCCCGCGCCGGCCTCGCCTCGCGTCGGCGGCCTGTTCAAGCGCCTGTTCGGCTGGCTGACCGGCGGCGGCGAAGAAGCCAGGCCGGCGCCCGCGCCCGCCAAGGAAGAACCCGCCAAGCGGGCCGCCGGCAACCGTGGCCGTGGCCGCGGCGCCCATGACGGCCAGGAACGCCGCGGCGAACGCCATGGCTCCGACCGCGGCCGCAACCGCCGCGGCGAAGGCCGCGCCGACGCCGCCGAGGCGGCCGAAGGCGCCCGTCCCCATATCCGCGGCAATCGCCGCGCCGAAGGCGAACGCGCCGAACGCCCGGCCCGCAACGAGCGCGTCGAACGCGAAAACCTGCCGGCCCAGGCCGCCGCGGCCGCCAGCCGCGCCGACACCGCCCAGGACGCCGCCGACGATACCGGCGCCAGCCGCAACCGCCGCCGCGGCCGCGGCCGCAACCGCCGCGAGGAAGGCCAGGCCGACGCGCCGATGAGCGAACAGGAAAGCATGGTCGCCGCCCTGGCGCAGACCGTGGCTTCCGCCCTGCCCACCGCGGCGTCCGCCGGCAAGCCGGAAGAAGCAGCCCTGGAAGCCTCCGCCCCGGCGCCGGCCGCCGAGGACGCCGAAACCGAGATCGGCGCCGAGAACGGAACCGAAGCCGGAGCCGAAACCGGGGTCGACCCCGAGCGCAAGCGCCGTCGCCGCCGCAGCCGCCGCGGCCGCCGCAGCCAGGAAGACGCCGTGCAGGCTGGCGACGAGCAGCTCGAAGAAGGCGCCACGCTCGCCGAGGCCGACACCCTGACGGCGCAAGCCGACGAGGCAGCCGCGGCGCCGGCCGAAGCCGCCCTGGTGGAAGCCTCCAAGCCCGAAGCCGGCACTGCCGCGCCTGCAGAGGCGGCCGCCGTCGAGCCCCTCGCCGCCGAGCCCGCCGCCGTTGCGGCTCCCGCGCAGCCCGACCTGCCGCAGGCCGCCGCCGAACCGGCCGCCGAGGAGATCCAGCCCGAGGCCGAGCCCGTCCAGGCGTCCGCCGAACCCGTCCCGGCTCAACAGTCCGAAGCGCCCGTGGCCGAAACGGCCCAGGAACCCGCGCCGGCCGCCGCCGAGCCCGCGTCCGCGGCTGCCGTCCCGCAGACGCCGGCCGAGCCGCTGGCCGAGGCCGAAACCGCCGCGCCGCCGGCCGCCGAGCCCATCGTGGTTCCGCCCGCCACGCCTTCGGCCAAGAGCCAGGCGCTGCACGAGGTGGTGAATGCGGCGGGGCTGCAATGGATCGAAACCGATCCCGAGCGCCACGCCCAGACCCAGTTGCGCATCGCCGCCTCGCACACGCCCGTGCGCCTGGGCCGCGAGCGCAAGCCCGTGCCGCCGGTTTCGAGCGAACCGCTGGTGCAGGTCGAAACGCGCCATTGACGCCGGACGGCGCCCTCGCGGCGCCCCGGCCCGCGCCCGCCCCGCGACAAATCGTCGCGGGGTTTTTTTTTGCGCGCGCCGCAGGCTCGGCGCGGACAGGAAACGCCCCGCGCCCCGACCGCCCGCAGGCTTGCCGGCCCCAATGAAACGCCGCGGACCGGGCACCAGGCGCACGAAGAACATGGACCGCCCTTTTCCTGCCCTGGGGTCCGGAAGCATTCCCTGCCTGGCGGCCCAAACAAAAAACCCTCCGGACGGAGGGTTTTCTTCGCTGGACTCGGCGGGGATCAGAACTGGTAGGTGTACGTGAACTGCACCGTGTCCAGGCCGGGGTTGGGGCGCTTGATGCTGGCGTTGGAGAAGTGCGAGTAGCGCAAGCCGATGCGGTTGTTGGGCGTCAGCAGAAAGCCCAGGCCCACGTGATCGCCGAACTGGAAGGCGGTGCTGATGTTCTCGTCGGCGAAGCGCGTCTTGGAGAACAGGGTAGCGCCGATGCCGGCCTCGATGTAGAAGCGTTCGCCGGTCCACCAGCGGAACATCGGGATGGCGCTGAACTGCCAGACATGGCCCGGCGAGCGCGAACCGTCGGCCCACCAGTACGAGGCGCCGAGTTCGGGGGACAGCTCCAGGCGGCCCCAGTTGCCGCCGAACTGGTACGTCCAGAGCGTGGGGGTTTCGTAGTTCAGCGTGAAGCGCTGGTAATGGTCGCCAATGCCATAGTGCGCGCTGATGCCGCCCTGCGAGCCGCTGGTCTGTGCGCCAGCAAGCGTGGCGTAGCCGGCAAGTGCCAGGCCGGCGAGGCGGGTGAGCATTTTCTTCTTGGTCGACTGCATTGGGACTCCGGTAAACATAAAGAGTTTCTGTACCCGGCAACATAGCAAAAAGCGCGCCGGCCCGGTCGCTCGATGTCGCGGCCTTGCAACATCCTGCATGGAAAACACTGTTCCGCCGCCGAACCGCAATTTGCCGTGACAAGCCGGCGCCTCTTGCCGCGCGGCGCCAGCCTGCCGGGGCGCCGGCGGGCCCGGCCGTTCAAGCCGTGACGACGTCCGCGGGCTGGCTGGTGAGCAGGGCCAGCAGGCGCGCGATTTCCTCGCGCAGCTGGCGGCGGTCCACCACCATGTCGATGGCGCCCTTCTGCAGCAGGAACTCCGCGCGCTGGAAGCCTTCGGGCAGCTTCTCGCGCACCGTCTGCTCGATCACGCGCGGACCGGCGAAGCCGATGAGCGCCTTGGGCTCGGCGATGACCACGTCGCCCATGAAGGCGAAACTGGCCGACACGCCGCCCATGGTGGGGTCGGTGAGCACGCTGATGAAAGGTAGCCGGGCCGCGGCCAGCCGCGTGAGCATGGCGTTGGTCTTGGCCATCTGCATCAGCGACAGCAGGCTTTCCTGCATGCGCGCGCCGCCCGAGGCGGCCACGCAGATGAACGGGGTCTTGTTGTCGAGAGCGGCCTGCACGCCGCGCGCGAAGCGCTCGCCCACGACCGAGCCCATGGAGCCGCCCATGAACTCGAATTCGAAGCAGGCCAGCGTGGCCGGAACGCCGCGGATGGAACCGCTCACGACCACCAGCGCGTCGGTTTCGCCGGTCTGCTTCACGGCTTCCTGCAGGCGCTCGGGATACTTGCGGGTGTCCTTGAACTTCAGGGAATCGACCGAGCGCGTGGTCTGGCCGATTTCGACGCGGCCTTCCATGTCGAGCAGCGAGTCGATGCGCGCCCGCGCGCCGATGCGCATGTGATGGTCGCACTTGGGGCAGACGTGCAGGTTGGCCGCCAGGTCTTCGCTGTACAGCACCGATTCGCACGAGGGGCACTTGACCCACAGGCCTTCGGGCACGCGCCGCGCGGTGTTGTCGTTGTTCTTGTTGATGCGAGGAGGCAGGAGTTTGTCGATCCAGCTCATTGATTTTTCATCCCGTTAGCGTCTCGCGCCCTGGCCGCTCAGGCCGGCGCGTTTTCTCGTTTGACTTGATCCAGCGCTTGCCGGACGGTGCGCAGCCAGCCGCCGGCGGCGGCCACCGCCGCTTCGGTCCGCCGGCCCTCGGGGGCCTGGGCCACCGCCTGCTCCATGGTCTCGATGAGCTTGCTGCCGATGACCACGGCGTCCGCCTCGCGCGCCACGCGGGCCGCGCTCTCGGCATCGCGGATGCCGAAGCCCACGCCCACCGGAATGCGGACGTGCTTGCGGATGAGCGCCACGCGGCGGGCCACATCGTCGGTGTCGAGCGAACCCGCCCCCGTGACGCCCTTGAGCGACACGTAATACACGTAGCCGCGCGCCACCTTGCCGACCGCCTCGATGCGCGCTTCGGTAGTGGTGGGAGCCAGCAGGAAGATCGGCGCGATGCCCGCCTCGTCGAGCAGGGCCGCGAATTCGACCACCTCTTCGGGGGGATAGTCCACCACCAGCACGCCGTCCACGCCCGCCTCGCGGGCGCGGCGGACGAATTCGGCCTGTCCCATGCGCTCGATGGGATTGGCGTAGCCCATCAGGACCACGGGCGTATCGGCGTCGCGCCGGCGGAACTCGGCCACCAGTTCGAGCACGCGGGCCAGGCCCACGCCCTGCGCGATGGCCCGGTCGGCGGCGCGCTGGATGACGGGGCCGTCGGCCATGGGATCGGAGAACGGCACGCCGAGCTCCAGCACGTCCGCGCCGGCCTCGACCAGCGCATGCATGAGCGGCACGGTGGCGGCGGGAGAAGGATCGCCGGCGGCGATGTAGGGGATCAGCGCCGCGGCGCGGCCGGATCCGGCGGTGCGCGCGAAGGCGGCGGCGATGCGGTCGATGGAAGTTGTCATGGTGTTCAGAGCGGGATGCCCGCGCGCTCGGCGACGGTGTGCATGTCCTTGTCGCCGCGGCCCGACAGGTTGACCAGGATGACGGATTCGCGCGGCAGGGTGGGCGCCATCTTGACCGCCTGCGCGATGGCGTGCGAGGACTCCAGCGCGGGCATGATGCCCTCGGTGCGGCAGCAGTCGTGGAAAGCCTGCAGCGCCTCGTCGTCGGTGATGCCCACGTATTCGGCGCGGCCCGAATCCTTCAGCCAGGCATGCTCGGGGCCCACGCCGGGATAGTCCAGCCCGGCGGAGACCGAATGCGTTTCCTGCACCTGGCCGTCCGCGTCCTGCATGACGTAGGTGCGGTTGCCGTGCAGCACGCCCACCTGGCCCGCCGCGAGCGAGGCGGCGTGGCGGCCGGTTTCCATGCCCTCGCCCGCCGCTTCGACGCCGATGAGCCGCACGTTTTCGTAGGGAATATAGGGGTGGAAGATGCCCATGGCATTGGAGCCGCCGCCCACCGCCGCCACCACGTAGTCGGGCTGGCGGCCGATGGCCTCGGGCATCTGCGCCAGGCATTCGTTGCCGATCACGGTCTGGAAATCGCGCACCATGCGCGGATAGGGGTCCGGGCCGGCGACGGTGCCGATGATGTAGAAGGTGTTCTCGATGTTGGTGACCCAGTCGCGCATGGCCTCGTTGAGCGCGTCCTTGAGCGTGCGCGATCCGGAGTCGACGGGCACCACCGTGGCGCCCAGCAGCTTCATGCGGTAGACGTTGGAAGCCTGCCGCCTGACGTCTTCGCTGCCCATGTAGACCACGCATTCCATGCCGTAGCGGGCGGCAACCGTGGCCGTGGCCACGCCGTGCTGGCCGGCGCCGGTTTCGGCGATGACGCGGGGCTTGCCCATGCGCTTGGCGAGCAGCGCCTGGCCGATGCAGTTGTTGACCTTGTGCGCGCCGGTATGGTTGAGGTCTTCGCGCTTGAACCAGATCTGCGCGCCGCCCAGCTTTTCCGACCAGCGGCGGGCATGGTAGACGGGGCTGGGGCGGCCCACGAAATGCTTGAGCTCGTAGTTGAACTCTTCCAGGAAGGCCGGGTCGACGCGATAGCGGTCATAGGCCGCACGCAGCTCGTCGAGCGCGTGCATGAGCGTTTCCGCCACGAAAACGCCTCCGTAGGGGCCGAAATGACCCTGGGCATCTGGAAAATCGTAAGGTTTCACCGAGCATCTCCCCCGGCCGCGGCCGCGGCGCACGCGCGCCGCCGGCGGATCCGGATAGCAACCTGCCATTTTACCTGACGGGCGCGCCAGCGGGCTCGCAGCCGCCCGGCGCGCCCGCCGGCGACTCAGAGCGACTGGCCCAGGCGGCGCAGGAAATTCTCGCAGGCGGCGAGCTGGTCCAGCGCCACGTACTCGTTGGGCTTGTGGGCCTGCTCGATGTGGCCCGGGCCGCAGACCACGGTCGGGATGCCGATGCCCTGAAACAGCCCCGCCTCGGTGCCGTAGGCCACCTTGCGCGTGGCGCGGTCTTCGGTCAGCGCGCGCACCAGCCTGGTGATGGCTTCCTGCTCCGACGCCTCCAGCGCGGGCGCGGCCGCGCCGGTTTCGATCTCGATGCGGGCGTCTTCGTACTCGGCCCGCATGCGCGGCAGCAGTTCCTCGCGCACGTAGCGCTCCACCTCGGCCTGGATGTCGTCGGGTCGCATGCCGGGCAGGTTGCGGAATTCGTAGGAAAACTCGCAGAACTCGGGAATGGTGTTCACCGCGATGCCGCCCCGGATCTGGTTGGTGGTCATGGTGGTGAACGGCACGTCGTAGAACTGGTCGTAGGGGCCCTTGGCCTTGAACCCGTCGGCCAGATCGCGGATGCGGCAGATCAGGCGCGCGGCGTATTCGATGGCGTTGCAGCCGCGCGGCGTCAGCGAGGAGTGCGCCGCTTTGCCATGGACCTTGCAGCGGAAGAGGTTGATGCCCTTGTGGGCCACCACCACCTGCATCCCGGTGGGCTCGCCCACCACACAGCCCTCGGGACGGATGCCCCGCTCCTGCAGGTCGGCCAGCATGTAGGGCGCGCCGGCGCAGCCGACTTCCTCGTCGTACGAAAACGCCAGGTGTATGGGCTTCTTGCGCGGCATGGCCAGGAACTCGGGCACCAGGGCCAGCGCGCCGGCAATGAAGCCCTTCATGTCGCAACTGCCCCGGCCGTAGAGCAGGCCGTCCTGCTCGGCCAGCTTGAAGGGATCGGTGTTCCAGTCCTGGCCGTCCACGGGCACCACGTCGGTGTGGCCGGACAGCACGATGCCGCCCTGCACGCCGCCGTCCCGGGCCGGCAGGGTGGCGAACAGGTTGGCCTTGTTGCCTTCGGGATTGTGCGCCAGCCACGCCTCCACGCCCTGGCCCTTCAGCCAGTCTCGTACGGTTTCGATCAGGGCCAGATTGGAATTCCGGCTGGTGGTGTCGAAGCCAACCAGCGTTTCCAGCCAGGTGCGCGCGTTCATGTCACTGCTCTCACGGGTAAAAACCAGAGTGTAATCCCCGCGAGGGGCTGCGTGGCCGGCTCCGCCCGCGCGGCCCGCTCTCCGGCTTGCTCCTACAATTGCGGCCTGGGACTCATCCCGCCCCCAAGGAGAAACCGTGCAGCACTCTGCAGTACCCACCCGCAACATTGCGGCCGCCGTGATCGGCAACGCGCTCGAATGGTATGACTTCCTGGTGTTCGCGTTCATGACGCCGATCATCTCGAAACTGTTCTTTCCGACCGACCCCAACATTCCGGGCAGCGATCTCAACGCCATCCTGATGACCACGGCCATCTTCGGCGTGGGCTTCTTCATGCGCCCGGTGGGCGGCATCATCCTGGGACTTTACGGCGACAAAAAGGGACGCAAGGCCGCCATGGTGCTGGTCACCTCGCTGATGGCGGTGTCCATCGCCCTGATCACGGTGGCGCCCACCTACCATGCGGCGGGCATCCTGGCGCCCATCGTCATCCTCATCGCCCGGCTGCTGCAAGGCTTCTCGGCGGGCGGCGAATTCGGCACCTCGACCGCCCTGCTCATCGAAATGGCGCCCGCGGGCAAACGCGGCTTCTACGGCTCCTGGCAAATGGCGGGGCAGATGCTGGCGCTGCTGATCGGCGCGGCGTGCGGCACGCTCATCACCGAATTCTTCACGCCGCAGCAGATCGCCGACTGGGCCTGGCGCATTCCGTTCGCGCTGGGCCTGGTGATCGTACCCATCGCGCTCTACATCCGCCGCAACATCGACGAAACGGCGGCCTTCCGGCAAATCCAGGAAGAAGAGCGCCAGGCGGCCGCGCGCGGCATGGCGCAGCGCCTGAGCCTGGGCCAGATGCTCGCCAGCCACACGCGCGAAACCCTGATCGGCGTGGGCCTGGTGGTGACGGCCACGGTGTCCATCTACATCACCTTCACCTACCTGGTCACCTACTCCACCCAGACCCTGAAGCTGCCGCTGGACAAGACCTTCATGGTGCAGATGGCGGGCGCCGCCCTCATGGTGGTGCTGACCCCGTTCATGGGCGCATGGTCCGACCGCGTCGGCCGCCGTCCGCTGGTCATCGGCTCGCTCATCGGTTACCTGCTGGTGCTCTACCCGCTCTACGCCTGGCTTTCCGGCGCGCCCTCCATCGGCCGCCTGCTCACCGTGCAAGTGGTGGTGTGCCTGTTCGTCTCGGCCTTCTTCGGCGTGTTCAGCACGGTCATGGCCGAGCTGTTCCCGGCCCGGGTGCGTTCGGTGGGCCTGTCGCTGGCCTATAACGTGGCCGTGATGATCTTCGGCGGATTCGCGCAGTTCATCGTGACCTGGCTCATCAAGACCACGGGCTCGCCCATGGCGCCCGCCTACTACGTGATGTTCGGCGTGGCCCTGGGCCTGGCGGCCTCGTTCTTCATGCGCGAACGCGCCGGCGACGCGCTGGACCACTGAGCCGCGGGCGTGCGCCCTAGCGGCGCACCGCCGACGATACGCCCGGCACCTCGGCCAGGGCGTCCAGCGCGCGGGACAGGCCTTCGCCGCCGCGCACCTCCACCGTGAACACCATGTGGGCCAGCGACTGCCGGCTCTGGGTGTTCACCCCCACCACATTGAGCCGCAGGCGCGCGAAGACTTCGGAGAGGTCGCGCAGCAGCCCCGGGCGGTCGTGCGCGCGCACGCTGATGTCCACGGGATAAAAAGTGTCCGACGTCTTGCCCCAGGCCACCTCGATGACCCGCTCGGGCTCGCGCGCGGCCAGGGCCTGGTAGCTGTGGCAGTCGCTGCGGTGGATGGACACGCCGCGCCCGCGCGTGACGAAGCCCGAGATGGCGTCCGGCGGGGCCGGCCGGCAGCAGCGCGCCAGCTGCGTGAGCAGCGACCCCACGCCCACCACCAGCACGCCGCTCTTGCCGCTCTTTTCGGCGCTGTCGGCGCTGGCGCCGCGCAAGGCCGCCGGCTGGGGCTCGGCGGCCGGCGCGGGCTGCTGGAACAGCGCGTCAATCTGGCGCAGGCTGAATTCGTCTTTGGCGGCCGCCACGTAGAGATCGTCGGCGCGGGCAAAGCCCAGGTTCTGCGCCAGCTGCTCCAGGTTGACGGCCGTCTTGCCCAGGCGCTGCAGCTCTTTCTCGACCAGCGCCTGGCCCTGGGTGATGCGCTGCTGCAACTCGATGGCGTTGAACCACATGCGTACCTTGGCCCGCGCCCGCGGACTGGCCAGGAAGCCCAGCTGCGGGTTGAGCCAGTCGCGCGAAGGGCCGCCGGCCTTGGCGGCGATGATCTCCACGGTCTGGCCGGTGGACAGCCGCGTCTGCAGCGGCACCATCTGCCCGTCCACCCGCGCGCCCCGGCAGCGGTGGCCGAGGTCGGTGTGCAGGTGATAGGCGAAATCGACCGGCGTGGCGCCGGCCGGCAGCTCGATCACGCGCGCCTGCGGCGTGAGCACGTAGATGCGGTCTTCGCCCTGCGCGGGCGCGGCGGCGGCATGGCGTCCCCGGCCGCCGCCGCGGGGAGCCGGCCGCGCCTCGTCCGGCGCCTTGGGCGCGCCGCCCGCCTCGACCTCGCTGTTCCAGGCCAGAAGCTGCCGCATCCAGGCAAGCTGGCGATCGTATTCGCTCGAAGCCGCCACCTGCCCCCCCTTGGCGCCCGCCTCCTTGTAGCGCCAGTGCGCGGCCATGCCGTATTCGGCGAACTGATGCATCTCGCGCGTGCGGATCTGGACCTCGAACGGCCGCCCGTCGGCGTCGGCCACCACGGTGTGCAGCGAGCGGTAGCCGTTGGGCTTGGGCCGTGAGATATAGTCGTCGAACTCCTCGGGCATGGGCGTCCACATCTCGTGCACCAGGCCCAGGGCGGTGTAGCAGGCGCGCACGTCCTCCACGATGACGCGCAGCGCGCGCAGGTCGTAGAGCTGGGAAAAGTCCAGGCGCTTGATGCGCATCTTGTTCCAGATGCTGTAGATGTGCTTGGGCCGGCCGCTCACTTCGGCCGGGATGCCAGCGCGCTCGAGCGCGCGCTTCAGGCGCCCGACCGCGTCGGCGATGAAGGCCTCGCGCTCGACGCGCTTTTCTTCGAGCAGCCGCGCGATCTGCTTGTACCTGTCGGGTTCCAGGAAACGGAAGGCCAGGTCTTCCATTTCCCATTTGATCTGCCAGATGCCGAGCCGGTTGGCCAGCGGCGCGTAGAGGTCCAGCGTCTCGCGCGCGAAGGCGGCCGAACAGGGCGTCTTGCTCTCGGCATGCCAGCGCAGGGTCTGCAACCTGGAGGCCAGCCGCATGAGCACGATGCGCAGGTCGGCCGCCATGGCCAGCAGCATTTTGCGCTGCATCTCTTTCTGCGTGCCGCTGCCGGCCGCGGCGTCGCTGGCCTGGCGCGCCACCACTCCCAGCCTGAGCAGCGCCCGCGCGCCCTGCACCAGCCGCGCCACCTCGGCCCCGAATTCGGCCGCGACGGGATCGTCGCGCAAGGCGGGCGCGGGCGCGGACAGGTCGGTGGGGATGGCCGCCAGCAAGGCGGCGCCGCGCGTGGCGGCGTCGGTATGCATGCCCGCCAGGATGCGCACCACCCCCGCGCCGTGCGCGGCCATGGGCTCGCCGGTCTGGGCTTTCTGGCCCTCGTACCGGGGTTCGGCCCAGGCCACGGCGCGGTCGATGAGGGTCAGGTCGCCGGGTTCCAGGCCCGCGGTGGCTTCCTGCCTCCAGGAAGCATCGAAGGGCTGGGACGCATCGGGAGCGGACGGGGCGGGCATTACGGGCGCAGCTAGGGTTTGGTTGGGAATTCCGACACTCTACACTAGGGCCTGTGCACTCCAAAAGGAACCCCGCGTAGCCGGCCCGTCCCGGGCGGCGCGGCGGGGCCCGAGGCAATAAGCAAGGAACCGGAATCCATGTTGCGCTGGCTCAAGGGCCTGGGCGCCCGGCCATCGGAAGTGGCCGAGCTGCAGGCCCGCATCGACCCCGAACTGTGGCGCAGGGTGCTCGACGCCTATCCCTTCCTGCGCGCCCTCGACGAAGCCGAGCGCGCGCAATTGCTGGCCCGCAGCGCATGGCTGCTGGCCAGCAAGCACATCAACGGCGCCCAGGGCATGGAGGTGTCCGACTTCATGGCGTTGTCCATCGCCGCCCAGGCCAGCCTGCCCATTCTCAACCTCCCGCCCTCCCTGTACGAGGGCTGGAACGAGATCATCGTCTACCCCGCCGGCTTCCGTATCCCGCGCACCCGCCAGGACGCGGCCGGCGTGGTGCACGAATACGTGGAAGACGCCGCCGGCGAAGCCTGGGAAGGCGGTCCGGTGGTGCTGTCCTGGGAAGACGCGCAAGCGCGCGCGGACGCCTTCAACGTGGTCATCCACGAATTCGCGCACAAGCTGGACCTGCAGGCGGGCGAAGCCGACGGCATGCCGGGCCTGGCGGCGCACCGCGACCTGCCGCCGCGGCAGTGGCGGCGCGTCCTGGAAGACAGCCTGGACCGCTTCACGGCCGCCCTGGACGCGGTCGAGGCCGCCATTCCGCGCCACATCGACCCCGAAAGCGAAGAGGCCGACGCCTGGTACGGACAATTGCCGCTGGACCCGTACGCCGCGACCGACGAAGCGGAATTCTTCGCCGTGAGCTCGGAGCATTTCTTCGTCGATCCCGCGCCCCTGGCCGAGGCCCTGCCGCAATGGTACGGGCTGCTGCGCGCCTACTACCGCCAGGACCCGCTGGAGCGGCTGGCGCGGCTGGATGGCGGGCCATGAGCCGGCCGGACCGCTCCGCAGGCGCCGCCGTCGCGGTCCCCGGAGGCGCGGCCGGCTCCGCCAAGCGCCTGCTCATCGTGTGGCATTCGCGCACCGGCGCGGCGCGCCAGATGGCCGAGGCGGCGGCGCGCGGCGCAACGCGGGCCGCCGAAGAACTGGAAGAAGCCGCGAACTTCGCCGCGACGCTGCGCCGCGCGGCCGACGCCATGCCCGATGACGTGCTGGCCAGCGACGGCTACCTCTTCTGTGCGCCCGAGAACCTGGCCAGCCTGAGCGGAGAAATGAAGGAATTCTTCGACCGCTGCTACTACCCGGTGCTGGACCGCATACCGGGCCGCGCCTACGCCCTGGCCATCAGCGCCGGCAGCGACGGCGAAGGCGCGGCGCGCCAGGCGGCGCGCATCTGCACCGGATGGCGCCTGCGCGAAGCCGCGCCCCCGGTCATCGTGCGGCTCGACGCCCAGACGCCGCAGGCCATCCTGGCGCCCAAGACCGTGCCGGCGGCCGAGCTGGCGCGCTGCGAGGAACTGGGCGGCCTGCTGGCCGGACTGTTGCTGCTGCAGGGGTAGGACATCCCCCTCCCGAAAAACGAACGCCCGCCGGCGCGGCGGCCGGCGGGCGTGGGCAGGAACGGGTGCCGACGCCAGGCGTCGGCGGGCGCATGGCTCCCGATGGCCGTCTCTTAACGGATGGCTCTTAACGGACGGCTCTTAACGGACGTTTCTTGACGGACGGTCCTCGGCAAGCGGACGCTTCTTAAGCGACCGCGGCGGTCACCACGATTTCGACCTTGTAGTCCGGGTTGGCCAGGCGGGCCTCGACCGTGGCGCGGGGCGGCGCGTTGCCGTCGGCCACCCAGGCGTCCCAGGCCTTGTTCATGCCGTCGAATTCCTTCATGTTGGCGACGTAGATCTGGGCCATCAGGATCTTGGACTTGTCGGTGCCGGCCTCGGCCAGCAGGCGGTCGATGGTGGCGAGCACCTGGGCGGTCTGGCCGGTGATGTCCAGCGAGGCGTCATCGGGCACCTGGCCGGCGAGGTAGGCCACGCCGTTGTACACGGCCATGTCGGACAGGCGTTTTTCGACGTTGACGCGCTTGATGCTGCTCATGGGTAATCCCCCGGAAACGGATGAATGGTTGAAAAGAAAACTCGAAATCGGACTGTACCGCGTCCGCGCTCAGGCGGGCGGCAGCTGGAAGACCTGGCGCAGGTAGGCCAGGTAGGCCGGATCGTCGCACATGGTCTTTTCGGGCGCGTCGGACACCTTGGCCACCGGCTGCCCGTTGCAGCGGACCATCTTCATGACGATCTGCAGGGGCTCGTGGCCCAGGTCGTTGGTGAGATTGGTGCCGATGCCGAAAGACACCTTGCAGCGCCCCGAGAACTGCCGCGCCAGCTCGATGGCGCGCGGAAACGTCAGCGCATCGGAAAACACCAGGGTCTTGGCGCGCGGATCGACGCGGTTCTTGCGGTAGTGTTCGAGCAGGCGCTCGCCCCAGACGAACGGATCGCCGGAGTCGTGGCGCGCGCCGTCGAAGAGCTTGCAGAAATACATGTCGAAGTCGCGCAGGAAGGCGTCCATGCCGTACACGTCGGACAGCGCGATGCCCAGGTCGCCGCGGTACTCTTTGGCCCAGACCTCGAGGGCGAACACCTGCGAGTCGCGCAGGCGCGGCCCCAGCGCCTGGCAGGCCTGGAGGTATTCGTGGCCCATGGTGCCCAGGGGCAGCACGCCGTGCCGCTTGGCCAGCAGCACGTTGCTCGTGCCCGCGAAATGCGGACCCATCTGCTCTTTCATGGTGGAGACGACTTCTTCGTGCCACACCTTGGAGAAGCGCCGCCGCGTACCGTATTCCGCCACCCGGAAATCGGCCAGCGCCGGATCGTCGAGCACCAGGTGCATCTTGGACTGCAGCCGCTTGCGGCCTTCTTCCCAGTCGGGGTTCTTGCGCGTATTGCGGAAGTAGACCTCGTTGACGATGGCCAGCACCGGGATCTCGAACAGGATGGTGTGCAGCCAGGGGCCTTTCACCTCGATGGATATCTCGCCCGGCTCCGCGCCCTCGCCCACGTGGATGCAGCGCTCGGGCAGGTGAAACAGTCCGAGGAAATCGACGAAATCGCTCTTGATGAAACGCAGGCCGCCGAGATACTGCAGTTCGTCGTCAGTGAAGCGCAGTTGGCACAGCTGGCGGATTTCCTCGCGGATCTCGTCCAGGTAGGGGCGCAGATTGACGCCTGGCGTGCGGCACTTGTAGCGGTACTCGACCTGCGCAGCCGGAAAATGATGCAGCACCACCTGCATCATGCTGAATTTGTACAGATCGGTATCGAGCAGCGAAGTAATAATCATGGTTGCGCGTATCGTTTCGCGACACCATAGCACAGCGGCACGGGCCCGCGGCAGGCCGGGCCACGCTGACAGCACGGGTATTCGGGGCGCAGTCCTGCGGCATTGGGTAAAATCCCAAGGCAAAACATACATAAAGCCGCCGACCCGGAGTTCCGCATGACCCACGTAGTCACCGAAAACTGTATCAAGTGCAAGTACACCGACTGTGTAGACGTGTGCCCGGTGGACTGTTTTCGCGAGGGGCCGAACTTCCTGGTGATCGACCCCGACGAATGCATCGACTGTGCGGTGTGCATCCCCGAATGCCCCGCCAACGCGATCTACGCCGAGGAAGACGTGCCGCAGGACCAGCTCAAGTTCATCGCCATCAACGCGGAACTCTCGCCGGAATTCCCCACCATCAGCCGGGCCAAGAAACCCCTGCCCGACGCCGACGAATGGAACGGCGTCCAGGACAAGCTGCAATACCTGGAAAAATGACCCGCGCCGGGCCGGGCGCGCCGCCCGCCCTGCGCAACACCCGATGACCGACGAAACCAAATATACGCGCCAGACCGTCACCAGCGTCCATACCTGGGTGCCCGACAAGCTGTTTTCCCTGCGCGTGACGCGCGACCGCGCATTCGAATTCCTGCCGGGCCAGTTCGCCCGCGTCGGTCTGCCGGGCTCCGAAGCCCCCGACGGCCCGCCCACGCTGTGGCGCGCCTATTCCATGGTGTCCGCGCCCGGCGAAAACGCCCTGGAGTTTTATTCCATCGTGGTTCCCGAGGGCGAATTCAGCCCCCGCATGGCGCGCCTCGCCCCCGGCGACGCGCTCTACATCGACAAGACGCCCTTCGGTTTCCTGACCCTCGAGCGCTTCGCGCCCGGGGGCGACCTCTGGCTGCTCGCCTCCGGCACGGGCCTGTCCGCCTATCTTTCCATTCTGCGCGACGAAGCGGTCTGGCAGTCCTACGAACGGATCATCCTGGTGCATGGCGTGCGCACGGCGGCCGAACTGGCCTACCGCGCGGAAATCGAAGCCATGCGCGGGCGCCCGGGCGGCGCGCAGCTCGTCTACCTGCCCATCGCCACGCGGGAGACGCTGCCGGGCATGCCCCGGGCGCGCATCACCACGCTCATCGCCGACGGCGGCCTGGAACGCCTGGCCGGCAGGACGCTGGACGCCGAAACGGCCAAGGTCATGCTGTGCGGCAACCCGGCCATGCTGGCCGACGCGCGCAAGCTGCTGGGCGACCGGGGTTTCAAGCCCGGCCGCCGGGGCATTCCCGGCAACCTGGCGGTCGAGAACTACTGGTAGGCGCCCGGGGCTTGCGCAACGCCGCCCTAGCCCATAAATCATCCATCGGATGCCGCGACGACGCTTGCGCCCCGCCATAAACTGGGGCCAAACGGACTCGGGGGTCGCTTTTTCGCAACAGATGACTGGGTTTTCCGGCTGATTCTTCAGACCAATTCGGAATAACCATACTTCCCGGCGCAATAATCGGGACACACGCAAGCCCGAGGGACATCTAGAAAATGCTGTACCAATTGCACGAAATGCAGCGCGCTTTTCTGACGCCGTTCGCAGCATTCACGGACGCCGGATCCCAGCTGTTCTCCAGCCCCTACAGCCCCCTGGCCTATACGCCGATCTCGCGCCAGATGGCCGCGGGCTGCGAGCTGATGCACCGCATCGGCAAGGAATACCAGAAACCCGCCTGGAACCTGCCCTCCACGCAGATCGACGGCAGGCAGCTGCGGGTGACCGAAGCCGTGGCCATGGACAAGCCGTTCTGCCGGCTGGTGCACTTCCAGCGCGACGTGCGCCGGGCCAGCGCCTCCGACCCCAAGGTGCTGCTGGTGGCGCCGCTGTCGGGCCACCACGCCACGCTGCTGCGCGACACGGTGCGCGCGCTGCTGCCCGCGCACGACGTCTACGTGACCGACTGGGTGGATGCGCGCATGGTTCCGCTGTCGGCCGGCCCCTTCCATCTGGACGACTACGTGCGGTACGTGCAGGAATTCATCCGCCTGCTGGGCCCGGACGTGCACGTGATGTCCGTCTGCCAGCCCACCGTGCCCGTGCTGGCGGCGGTGTCGCTCATGGCCTCCGCCAAAGACCCCTGCCTGCCGCGCAGCATGGTCATGATGGGCGGCCCCATCGATCCGCGCCAGTCTCCCACCCAGGTCAACCGGCTGGCCACCACCAAGCCGTATTCGTGGTTCGAGAACCAGGTGATCCACCCGGTGCCCGCCCGCTACCCCGGCGCGGGACGCAAGGTGTATCCGGGCTTTCTGCAGCACGCGGGGTTCATGGCCATGAACCCCGACCGCCACATGAAGTCGCACTACGATTTCTACCTCGACCTGCTGCGCGGCGACGACAGCGACGCCGAGGCGCACCGCCGCTTCTACGACGAATACAACGCCGTGCTCGACATGCCGGCCGAGTTCTACCTCGACACCATCCGCATCGTGTTCCAGGAATTCCAACTGCCGAACGGCACCTGGGAAGTCGATGGCCAGCCCGTCCGGCCGGCCGACATCAAGGGCACGGCCCTCTTCACCATCGAGGGCGAGCTGGACGACATTTCCGGCCAGGGCCAGACGCGCGCGGCCATCAAGCTCTGCAAGGGCATACCCGCCGAGCGCAAGATGCACTACACCGCGCCGAACTGCGGCCATTACGGCATTTTCTCGGGACGCCGCTGGCGCGAGATGATCTGCCCCAAGATCGCCCAGTTCATCCGCAGCCACGCCTGAATACGCCGCCCGGCGGCGCTGTCCTAAAATGCCGGATGCTTCCGGCATTTTTTTTGCCGGCGCCCGACGAGCCTTTCCCCGCATTTCCATGTCCTGTACCTCCCTCGCCGACCGCATCGACGCCTTGCTGCCGCAGACCCAGTGCACCAAGTGCGGCTTCGACGGCTGCCGGCCCTACGCGCAAGCCATCGCCTCGGGCGAGGCGCCCATCAACCGCTGCCCGCCGGGCGGCGAGGAGGGCATCGCCGCGCTGTCCGGCCTGCTCGGCACGCCCGCGCTGCCGCTGGACCGCAGCCGCGGCGAACCCGGCCCGCTGCTCAAGGCGCGCATCGACGAGGCGCACTGCATCGGCTGCACCCTGTGCATCCAGGCCTGTCCGGTGGACGCCATCGTGGGCGCGAACAAGCGCATGCACACCGTGCTGGACGACTGGTGCACGGGCTGCGACCTCTGCGTGGCGCCCTGCCCCGTGGACTGCATCGAGATGGTGCCCGCGGGCCGCGCCTGGACGACGCACGACGCCGCGCAGGCGCGCCGGCGCCACCAGGCCCGCCAGGCACGGCTCGCGCGCCTGGCCGCCGACAATGCCCGCCTGATGGCGCCCGACCTGCCCGAGAGCCCGCCGGCGCGCGAACCCGACAGCGCGGCCGACGAAGCGGCCCGCAAACGCTCCGCCATCGAGAACGCCCTGGCCCGCGCACGGGCCCGCCGCCACGCCACGCGCTCATGAACGCCGCCAAACGACGAGAAATATTCGCCCGCCTGCAGGCGGCCAATCCGCACCCCACCACCGAGCTGGAATACCAGACGCCGTTCCAGCTGCTGATCGCCGTGCTGCTGTCGGCCCAGGCCACGGACAAGTCGGTGAACATCGCGACCCGCAAGTTCTTCCCGCAATACGGCACGCCCGAGGCCATGCTGGCGCTGGGCGAGGAAGGACTGGCCGGGTACATCAAGACGATCGGCCTCTACCGCACCAAGGCGAAGAACGCCATCGCCACCTGCCGCATCCTGATCGAGCGCTACGGCGGCCAGGTGCCGCGGACGCGCGAGGCCCTGGAATCGCTGCCCGGCGTGGGCCGCAAGACCGCCAACGTGGTGCTCAACACGGCGTTCGGCCAGCCCACCATGGCGGTGGACACGCACATCTTCCGCGTGTCCAACCGCACCGGCCTCGCGCCCGGCAAGAACGTGCTCGAAGTGGAGCAGAAGCTCGAAAAGGTAGTGCCGCGCGAATACATGCAGGACGCGCATCACTGGCTCATTCTGCTGGGCCGCTACGTGTGCGTCGCGCGCAAGCCCAAGTGCCCGCAATGCGGCATTTCGGACCTCTGCGAGTACAAGCAGAAAACGCCCGCCTGACGCGCCGCGCCCCGGCCGGCGCCTCGCCGCGAGCGCCTATTTGCTGCGACGCATTGACCCGGGCCGCGCCCGCCGAGCCCGGTAATCCGCACATTGTCGGCGATCCGACAATTCCCCTTGCCGCACTGCAAAACCTATGACAAACCCTCATGGAATTTTGAGAGGGAGGTGCGCATACTCGCCGGCAACTCTCTGAAAAAGGCGGGCGCGTCCCGGTTTTTTCAGCCGCAAGGGCCGGGCGGATCGCCGGGCGGGGACCCACATAAATAAAATCAACGCTGGTATGGCGGACATGGACGACACGATCCTGGAGACAAAAGGCCTCACCAAGGAGTTCCGCGGTTTCGTCGCGGTCAATGGGGTCGACTTGCGCATCAAGCGGGGCGAGATTCATGCCTTGATCGGGCCGAACGGCGCGGGCAAGACCACATGCTTCAACCTGCTGACCAAATTCCTGGCGCCCACCTCGGGAACCATCAAGTTCAACGGCATCGACATCACCGGCGAGAAGCCTGCGCAGATCGCGCGGCGCGGCATCATCCGCTCGTTCCAGATCTCCGCGGTGTTTCCGCACCTGACGGTGCTGGAAAACGTGCGCATCGGCCTGCAGCGCCAGACCGGACTCTCGTATCACTTCTGGCAAAGCGAGAAGCGGCTGGCCGCGCTGAACGAGCCGGCGCGCGCGCTGCTCGACGAAGTCGACCTGGGCGGCTTCGCCGACGAACTCACCGTGAACCTGCCCTACGGCCGCAAGCGCGCGCTGGAGATCGCCACCACGCTGGCCATGGAACCCGAGCTGATGCTGCTGGACGAACCCACCCAGGGCATGGGCCACGAAGACGTGGACCGCGTCACGCGGCTCATCAAGCGCGTGAGCGCCGGACGCACCATTCTCATGGTCGAACACAATATGAATGTGGTGTCCTCGATCGCCGATACCATCACCGTGCTGGCGCGCGGCTCGGTACTGGCCGAGGGGCCCTATTCGGAAGTCTCCCGCCATCCGGCGGTGATGCAGGCCTACATGGGCACTACCGAAGGCGAATTGCAAGGAGCGCATGCATGAGCACCCCGGCGTTGGAAATCTCGGGCCTGCAGGCCTGGTACGGGGAATCCCACATCCTGCACGGCGTGGACATGCGCGTGGGGCAGGGCGAGGTCGTGACCCTGCTCGGCCGCAACGGCGCCGGCCGCACCACCACCCTGCGCGCCATCCTGGGCCTGACCGGCTCGCGCAAGGGCTCGGTGCGCATCCACGGCACGGAAGCCATCGACCTGCCGACCTACAAGATCGCCCATCTCGGCGTGGGCTACTGCCCCGAGGAACGCGGCATCTTCGCCAGCCTGTCGTGCGAGGAAAACCTGCTGCTGCCGCCCGTGGTGGGCTCGCTGGGCGGCGGCATGTCGCTGGCCGAGATCTACGACATGTTCCCCAACCTGCAGGAACGCCGGCATTCGCCGGGCACACGCCTGTCCGGCGGCGAGCAGCAGATGCTCGCGGTGGCCCGCATCCTGCGCACCGGCGCCAACCTGCTGCTGCTCGACGAGATCTCCGAGGGCCTCGCGCCCGTCATCGTGCAGGCGCTGGGCCGCATGATCACCGCGCTCAAGCAGCGCGGCTACACCATCGTCATGGTGGAACAGAACTTCCGCTTCGCCGCGCCGCTGGCCGACCGCTTCTACGTCATGGAGCACGGCCAGATCGTGGAGCACTTCGAGGCCGGCGAGCTTTCGGAGAAACAGGATACGCTCAATGAGCTGCTGGGTGTCTGAGCCGGCCGCGGCGCGCCCGGCATGGCGATCGGCTGAATAACAACACAATCTGACGTCCGCCGGCTTGCCGGCACACATACACCAAAGGGAAGAGGAGTCATCCCATGAAGCTGCACACCATCACTGCTGCACTGGCCATGGCAGGCCTGGGATTCGCCGGGGCTACCGCCCAGGCTCAAGGTATCTCCGACGATGTCATCCGCATCGGCTTCATCACCGACATGTCCGGCGTCTACTCGGACATCGACGGCAAGGCCGGCCTGGAGGCCGTGCGCATGGCCATCGAGGATGCCGGCGGCGCCATCAACGGCAAGAAAATCGAGGTTTACTCGGCCGACCACCAGAACAAGGCCGATGTGGCCTCGGCCCGCGCCCGCGAATGGTTCGACCAGCAAAAGGTCGACGTGATCATCGCCGGCACCAACTCGGCCACCAGCCTGGCCATGGCCGCCGTGGCGGCCGAGAAGAAGAAGCCCCTCCTGGCCATCGGGGCCGGCGCGTCCGACCTGACCAACGCGCAATGTTCGCCCTACACCGTGCACTATGCCTACGACACCGTGGCGCTGGCGCGCGGCACCGGCTCCGCGGTCGTGAAAGACGGCGGCAAGAGCTGGTTCTTCCTGACGGCCGACTACGCCTTCGGCCACGCCCTCGAACGCGACACCATGAAGGTGGTGAAGGACGCGGGCGGCGAGGTCAAGGGCGCGGTGCGCGCTCCGCTGGGCGCTTCGGACTTCTCCTCCTTCCTGCTGCAGGCTCAGGCCTCCAAGGCGCAGATCCTGGGCCTGGCCAACGCGGGCGGCGACACGATCAACTCCATCAAGGCCGCCAATGAGTTCGGCGTAACCAAGACCATGAAAATGGCCGGCCTGCTGGTGTTCATCAACGACGTGCACTCGCTGGGCCTGCAGGCCACGCAGGGCATGTACCTGACCGACGGCTGGTACTGGGATCAATCCGACGAATCGCGCGCCTGGTCCAAGAAATTCGAAGCCAAGATCGGCCGCAAGCCGTCCATGCTGCAGGCCGGCGACTACTCCGCCGTGGCGTTCTATCTGAACGCCGTCAAGGCCACCGGCACCGACGACGCCGACGCCGTCATGAAATGGATGAAGTCGAACAAGGTGAACGACTTCTTCGCCAAGGGCGGCTACGTGCGCGAAGACGGCCGCATGATCCACGACATGTACCTCATGCAGGTGAAGACCCCGGCCGAGTCCAAGGGTCCGTGGGACTACTACAAGGTCGTGGCGACCCTGCCCGGCGACGAGGTCTACACCAAGCTCTCCGAGTCGACCTGCAAGCTGGTCAAGAAGTAATCCCCATCGCACGATCCCGCGCCGCGGCCCCGGATGCGTTCCGGGCCGCGGCCTGAATCCGCTCGCCTTCATTCGCATGCGCAGGACTTTCACAAGATGAGTGACATTTTCGGCATCCCCATACAGGCCCTGTTCGGCCAGCTCCTGCTGGGCCTGGTCAACGGCTCTTTCTACGCCATGCTGTCGCTCGGGCTGGCCGTCATCTTCGGGCTGCTGAACGTCATCAACTTCGCCCACGGCGCGCTCTACATGCTGGGCGCATTCATCACCTGGATGGGCTTGTCGTACCTGGGGCTCAACTACTGGATCATGCTGATCCTGGCGCCCCTGGTGGTCGGACTGTTCGGCATCGTCATCGAAAGACTGCTGCTCAGGCACCTCTACAAGCTGGACCACCTCTACGGGCTGCTGCTCACCTTCGGGCTGACGCTGCTCATCGAGGGTCTGTTCCGCAGCTTCTACGGCGTGTCGGGGCAGCCCTACCCCACGCCCGAGGCGCTGCGCGGCGCCACCAACCTGGGCTTCATGATCCTGCCCAATTACCGGGGCTGGGTGGTGGCCGCATCGGTGGTCGTGTGCCTGGCCACCTGGTATGTCATCGAACGCACGCGGCTGGGCGCGCTGCTGCGCGCCGGCACCGAGAACCCCCGGCTGGTGGAAGCCTTCGGCGTGAACGTGCCGCGCATGATCACGCTCACCTACGGCTTCGGCGTGGCGCTGGCCGGCTTTGCCGGCGTGCTGGCCGCGCCGGTGCTGCAGATCTCCCCGCTCATGGGATCCAACCTCATCATCGTGGTGTTCGCCGTGGTGGTGATCGGCGGCATGGGGTCCATCATGGGCGCCATCGTCACCGGCCTGGGCCTGGGCGTCATCGAGGGATTGACCAAGGTGTTCTGGCCCGAGGCTTCCAGCACGGTCGTCTTCATCATCATGGCCATTGTTCTGTTGCTCCGCCCGGCCGGGCTGTTCGGAAAAGAAAAATGAATCGTCAATTCCTAGGCTATGCGGTACTGGCCATCGTCGTGGCCGCCCTGCCCTTCGTGGGGGTGTATCCGATCTTCGCCATGAAGGTCATGTGCTACGCCCTCTTTGCCTGCGCGTTCAACCTGCTGCTCGGGTTCACCGGCCTGCTGTCCTTCGGGCATGCAGCCTTCCTGGGCAGCGCGGCCTACGCCACGGGGCACGCGCTCAAAGTGTGGGGCTTTCCCACCGAGATCGGCCTGCTCTTCGGCGTGGCCGTGGCCGCGCTCCTGGGCCTGGCCATGGGCGCGCTGGCCATCCGCCGCAGCGGCATCTACTTCGCCATGATCACGCTGGCGCTGGCGCAGATGGTGTTCTTCTTCTTCCTGCAGGCGCACTTCACCGGCGGCGAGGACGGCCTGCAGAGCGTGCCGCGCGGCACCCTGCTGGGCGTGGTGGACCTTTCCAAGGACCTGAACCTGTACTACCTGGTGATGGCCATCTTCATCCTCGGCTACTTCGTCATCTGGCGCACCGTGCACTCGCCCTTCGGGCAGGTGCTCAAGGCCCTGCGCGAAAACGAGCCGCGCACCATCTCGCTGGGCTACGACGTGGAACGCTTCAAGCTGCTGGCCTTCGTGCTGTCGGCGGCCATCGCGGGCCTGGCGGGGGCGACCAAGACCCTGGTCTTCGTGTCGGCCACGCTGTCGGACGCCACCTGGCAGATGTCTGGCCTGGTCATTCTCATGACCCTGATCGGCGGCCTGGGCACGCTCACCGGCCCCATTCTGGGCGCGTTCATCGTGGTGCTGCTCGAGAACAAGGTGGGCGACTTCGGGCAGGCCATGGCCAGCCTCACGGGCGTGGACTGGTTCCTGCGCCTGGGCGAGTCGGTGACCATCGTGATCGGCCTCATCTTCGTGATCTGCGTGCTGGCTTTCCGCCGCGGCATCGTGGGCGAAGTGAGCGCCTTCATGAAGCGCCGCCGGGCGGCCCGCGCCTGACGCGACGCGCTGCCCGGACATGCCCGGGCAGCGCGCTCTACAATGGCGGGCACATCCCAAGCAAAGGTGCCCGACCATGCGCTACCCCTTGCTCCCGCGGCGCGCCCTGGCGCGTGCCGCCGCCGCGGCCGTCCTGTGCGCCGCCCCGGCCGCCCATGCCGCTGCCGCCTGCGAAGTCAGCCGCCCCGTGCGCTTCAGCGGCCTGAACTGGGAATCGAACCTGGTGCTGGCGGGCATCGAGCGCTTCGTGCTCGAACACGGCTACGGCTGCAAGACCACCGTCGAGATCGGCGAAACCCTGCCCATGCTGGCCGCGCTGCAGCGCGGCGACGTGGACATCACTCCCGAGGTGTGGCCCGGCCAGATCGAAGGCGCCTGGAAGAAAGCGCTGGCCAGCGGCAAGGTCAAGGGCGTGGGGCACGTGTACGACGCCGGCGAAGGCTGGTACGTGCCGCGCTATACGGTGGAACGCCATCCCGGCCTGAAGTCGGCCGCCGACCTGGCGCGCTACAAAGAGGCGTTCGCCGACCCTGAAGAACCCGGGCGCGGCCGCATCTACGGCTGCCCCGCGGGCTGGGCCTGCGGCACGCTGAACGAGAACCTCCTGCGCGCGCTGGGGCTGGAGCGCGACTACACCCTCTTCGCGCCCGGCTCGGGCGCGGCGCAAAAGGCCGCCATCATGTCGGCCTACAAGCGCAAGCGCGACATCGTGTTCTATTACTGGACGCCGACTTCGCTGGTGGGCGCGCTCGACCTCGTCAAGCTGGAGCTGCCGCCCTTCGACCAGGCCGCCTATACCTGCATGACCGATCCCAAGTGCGAGCACCCGGTGCCCACCGAATTCAAGCCCAATCCGGTCGTGACCGGCATGAACGCGGACTTCGCGCGCCAGGCGCCGCGCATCGCGGAGTTCCTCGGCAGACTCAGCATTCCCGCTCCGGCCATCGACGACACGCTGGGCTGGCTCGAAAACGAAGGCAAGGAACCCGACGACGCGGCGCGCTACTTCCTGCGCCGCTACGCCGAAGTCTGGAAGGCATGGGTGCCCGCCGACGCCGCGCAGCGCGTGCAGGCCGCCCTGGACGCGCCGTAGCGGGCCGTCCGGAACCGGGCCCGCGCGGCCTGTTGGTGCCAAGCGGCGCCGGCCCGGTTATCCTGACGGTCCGGCACGCCGGCGCGCCGCGCCGGCGCCACCACATACCGAAGGAATCGACATGGACGCCCTGTTTTGGCACAACGGACACTGGTCTACCGAAAACCCCAAACTGCTCGGCCCCGCCGATCACGCCTTCTGGATGGCGAGCATGGTGTTCGACGGCGCGCGCGCGTTCCGCGGCCTCACCCCCGACCTGGACCTGCACTGCCAGCGCGTGGTCCGTTCGGCCGAGAAAATGCTCATGAAGCCGCAGCTCGGCTGGGAGAAGATCCAGGATCTCTGCCTGCAGGCCGTGGCGCGCTTTCCCGAAGGCAGCGAGCTCTACATCAAGCCCATGTTCTTCTGCGCCGACGGCTTCCTGCTGCCCGAGGCCGACAAGACGCAGTTCGTGCTGCACGTCTTCAAGGTGCCCATGCCGGGCGACCAGGGCTTCTCGGCTTGCTTTTCCAGCTTCGCCCGCTGCTGGCCCAACATGGCGCCCACCGACGCCAAGGCCTCCTGCCTGTATCCCAACGGCCAGCGCGCGATCCGCGAAGCCGCCGCCAAGGGCTTCGATAACGCCATCATGCTCGACGGGGACGGCAACGTGGCGGAGTTCGCCACCAGCAATCTCTGGATCGCCAGGGACGGCGTGGTGAGCACGCCGGCCGACAACGGCACTTTCCTGAACGGCGTCACCCGCCGGCGCGTGCTGGCGCTGCTCCAGGCCGAGGGCGTGGACGTGCGCGAGCGCACGCTGACCCGCGCCGACGTCGAGGCCGCCGACGAAGTCTTTTCCACCGGCAACTACGGCAAGGTGGTGCACGTGAACCGCGTCGAAGACCGGCCGCTGGAATACGGTCCCATGGCGCGCCTGGCGCACCGGCTCTACATGGAGTACGCCGAAAGCACGCGCGCGCGCTAGGGCCGCCTTCCTCCGACTCCCGCTGCCCGCCACCCGCGGGCAGCGTCGCATCCAAGGATTCCGAGCATGCACACTCGACGCGATTTCCTGCGCGGCAGCGCCAGACTCGCCGCCGCCGGCAGCGCCCTGTCGCTCTTTCCCGCCTCGATCCGGCGCGCCCTGGCCATTCCCGCCAACCGGCGCACCGGCACGCTGCGCGACGTGGAACACATCGTCATCTTCATGCAGGAGAACCGGTCTTTCGACCATTATTTCGGCGGGCTGGCCGGCGTGCGCGGCTTTGGCGACCGCTTTCCGATCCCCGTGCCCGACAGTCCCGACCGCAGGCACCGCAGCGTCTGGGCGCAGTACAACGACCGCCCCGACGGCGGGCCGCGCACCGTGCTGCCCTTTCACCTGGACACGCGCCAGGTTTTCGAGACCATGCGCGTGGCCAGCACGCCCCATACCTGGTCCAACGCGCAGGACGCCTGGGACGCCGGCCGCATGGGCAACTGGCCCGCGGCCAAGAAGAACCACTCCATGGCGTACTTCACGGAAAGCGACATGCCTTTCCAGTACGCGCTGGCGCGGGCCTTCACGCTGTGCGACGCCTATCACTGCTCTTTCACGGGCGGCACCAACACCAACCGGCTCTTCCTGTGGACCGGCACCAACGATCCCCTGGGGCGGGGCAACGGTCCGGCGCTGGGCAACACCTACAACAAGCTCTCCGGCGGCGATCCGGCGGGCGGCTACACCTGGACGACCTACCCCGAACGCCTGGAGCAGGCCGGCATCAGCTGGCGCATCTACCAGAACATGGCGGACAACTATTCGCTCAACCCCACGGCCGGCTTCAAGCGCTACCGCGACGCCTACAAAGGCGCGGCCGGCTCGCAAGCCGCGCTCAAGGAAAAGGCACTGACCACGCGCGACCTCGACCTGCTGCGCCGGGACGTGCTGGAGGGCAAGCTGCCGCAGGTATCGTGGATCTGCGCCACCAAGGCCGGCTCGGAGCACCCCAGCCCCTCCAGCCCGGCGCAGGGCGCGGACTACACCGCGCGCGTGCTGGACGCCCTCACGGCCAACCCCGAGGTGTGGAGCAAGACGGTGCTGCTGCTGATGTTCGACGAGAACGACGGCTTCTTCGACCACGTGCCCCCGCCCGCGCCGCCCACCCGCCTGCCGGGCGGGGCGCTGCTGGGGGCATCCACGGTTGACACCACGGGCGAATACCACGAGCTCGTGCGCGGCATCGAAAAAGACGACACCCCCGCGCATCGCCACGGCGTCTACGGGCTGGGGCCGCGGGTTCCCATGTATGTGATCTCGCCCTGGACCAAGGGCGGCTGGGTCAATTCCGAGGTGTTCGACCACACCTCGGTGCTGCGCTTCATCGAGCGGCGCTTCGGGGTGGCGGAAACCAATATCTCGGCCTGGCGCCGCGCGGTCTGCGGCGACCTGCTCTCGGTGTTCGACTTCGCCTCGCCCAGCGACGAGAACCTGCTGCGCAGCCTGCCGGCCACCGCCGGCCAGGCCGCGCGCGCCGCCGCCCTGCCCGGCACCGCCACGCCCCCCGCGCCCGCCGAGCCCGAGCCCGCGCGGCAGTCGGCCGGCACCCGCCCCTCGCGGGCCTTGCCCTATGTCCTGCACGTACATGCCAGCGAAGACGGTGCGCGCCTGAAACTCGTATTCCAGAACGCCGGCAGCGCGGGCGCCGTCTTCCACGTCTATGACCGCCTGGACCTCGCGCGCGGCCCGCGCCGCTACACCGTGGAAGCGGGCAGGCAACTGGAAGGCGAATGGGACACGCAGCCGCGCGACGGCCGCTACGATCTCTGGGTGCTCGGTCCCAACGGGTTCCACCGGCACTTCATGGGCGGCACCTCGAGCGACGTCACCGCCCAGGCCGAGGCCGGCTACGCGCCGCATCCCAGGACGCTGCGCATCGACCTGCGCAACACCGGCTCGGGCGAAATCAGCTTCGAGGTGCAGGCGCGCGCCTATGGCCATCCCGGCGCGTCCTACACCGTGGCGCCCGGGGAAAGCGCCGCGCACGAATGCGTGCTGGACGACAGCGGCGGCTGGTACGACTTCGCGGTGCGGGTGCGCGAAGACGGCGGTTTCCTGCGCCGCTTCGCCGGCCGCGTGGAAAACGGCGCGCCGTCCGTTTCCGACCCCGCCATGGGCGGCGCGCCGCTGCTGGACTGGAACCCCGCCGGCTAGGGGGCGTTTCGGGGCCGGGCCCTAGTCGCCGCCCTTGCCCAGCCCCAGGTAGCTCTCGATGACCTTCGGGTCGCCGGCCAGTTCGCGCGCCGGACCGTGCAGGATGACCTCGCCGGTTTCCAGCACATAGCCATAATCGGCCACCTGCAGCGCCGCGCGGGCGTTCTGCTCGACCAGCAGAATCGCCACGCCGGTTTCGCGCAGGCGCGCGATGATGTGGAAGATCTCGCGCACGATGCGCGGCGCCAGGCCCAGGCTGGGTTCGTCCAGCATGAGCAGCGACGGCCGGGCCATGAGCGCGCGGCCCACGGCCAGCATCTGGCGCTCGCCCCCGGAAAGCGTGCCGGCCTGCTGGCCGCGCCGCTCGCGCAGGCGTGGAAACAGGTCGAACACCTCGTTCAGGGTGTCGCGCCAGCCGCTTTCGCGGGCGCGGTAGCGCCGGAAGCCGCCCAGCAGGAGATTGTCTTCCACCGACATGGACGAGAACAGCTCGCGGCGCTCGGGCACCAGCGACATGCCCGCCGCCACCCGGCGCTCGACCTGCCAGCCCGATACGTCGGCGCCGGCGTACTGCACCGAGCCCTCGGCGTGGCCGGTGTGCGGCAGCGAACCCATGATGGCGTTGAGCATGGTGGACTTGCCGGCGCCATTGGCGCCGATGACGGTAACGATGCTGCCGGCCGGCACGTCGAGCGTGGCGCCCGTCAGCGCGCCCACCTTGCCGTAGCGCGCCGAGAGATTGCCGACCCGCAGGATGGGCGTGTTCTGCGCGCTCATTGCACACCTCCGGACTGCACGGGGCGGGCCTGCACGTCTTCGGGCAGGTCGTCGTCGATGCCGCCCAGATAGGCTTCCAGCACCGCCGGGTTCTTCTGCACCTCGGCCGGCACGCCTTCGGCCAGCTTGGTGCCGAAATCCATCACGACCAGGTGGTTGGTCAGGCGCATTACGAAATCCATGTCGTGTTCCACCAGCAGAATGCTCATGCCCTCGTCGCGCAGTTGCTCCAGCACGCGGGCCAGATCCTGCTTTTCCTTGTAGCGCAGGCCGGCCGCGGGCTCGTCCAGCAGCAGCAGCACGGGGTCGGCGGCCAGCGCCCGGGCGATCTCCAGGATGCGCTGCTGGCCCAGGGCCAGGTTGCCCGCCTGCTCGTACAGATAATCGCCCAGCCCCACGCGCTTGATCTGCTCGGCCGCCTCGTGCAGCAGCTGCGCCTCGCGCGCGCGGTCGGCATGCAGCGCGCCGGCCAGCACGCCCACGTCGGAACGCAGGTGCGCCCCCAGGGCCACGTTTTCGAGCACGCTCATGCCGGGCAGCAATTGCACGTGCTGGAAGGTGCGGCCCACGCCCATCCGGGCGATTTCGCGCGCCGGGCGGCTGTCGATGCGCTCTCCCAGGAAACGCACCTGGCCGCGCGTGACGGGCAGCACGCCGGAAATCAGGTTGAAGGTGGTGCTCTTGCCCGCGCCGTTGGGGCCGATCAGGCCCATGATCTCGCCCGAGCGGACCGTGAAGCTGATGTCGTTCACGGCCACCAGGCCGCCGAACTCCTTGCGGATGGCGTCCACTTCCAGCACGGCCTGGCCCGCCTGGGGCCGCTGGCGATGGGGAAGCGCCGGCGCGGCCGGCGGCGGCGCCATGGCGCGGCGCGAGCCGCCGGCGCCGGTGATGCTTTCCCACCAGCCCGACAGAATGGGCCACAGGCCGTTGCGGGCGTATTGCAGCATCAGGATCAGCAGCACGCCGAAAACGATCATCTCGAAGTTGGCGTTGGTGTCCAGCAGCTTGGGCAGCAGGTTCTGGAGCTGGTCCTTGAGCACCAGGATGACGCTGGAACCCAGGATGGCGCCCCACACGTGGCCCGCGCCGCCCACCACCGCCATGAACAGGTATTCGATGCCGTAGTTCAGACCGAAGGGGCTGGGGCTGACCGCGCGCTGCATGTGGGCATAGAGCCAGCCCGACACGCAGGCCAGCAGGGCGGCCCAGACGAAGATCACCACCTTGTAGGAAGCGGTGTTCACGCCCATGGATTCGGCCATGCCCGCGCCGCTCTTGAGCGCGCGGATGGCGCGGCCCGGGCGCGAATCCAGCAGGTTGCGCGTGGCCCACAGCGCCAGCAGCACGATGACCCAGATCAGGTAGTACATGTGGCGGCCGCTGGCCAGCGACACCCCGAACACGCTGATGGGCTCGATGCCGGCAATGCCGTCGTGCTTGCCCAGCCAGTCGATGTTGCCGAACAGGAAGTACAGCGACAGCCCCCAGGCGATGGTGCCCAGCGGCAGGTAGTGGCCGGACAGGCGCAGCGTGATCGCGCCCAGCAGGTAGGCCACCACGGCCGTGATCGCCAGGCCGGCCGGCAGCGTGAGCCAGGGCGAGACGTCGTACTGCGTGGTGAGGTAGGCCGTGGCGTAGGCGCCCAGGCCCACGAAAGCCGCCTGGCCGAACGAGGTCAGGCCGCCCACGCCGGTCAGCAGCACCAGGCCCAGCACGACCAGGCTGGCCAGCCCGATGTAGTTGAGCTGCGTGACCCAGAACTCGGGCGTGGCGGGCACCAGCGGAAGCGCCGCCAGCACGATGACGAACACGAAAAGCAGAATGCGGTTCATGGCGTTTATTCCTCTTCGTCCACGTGGTGGCTGCTGAACGAACGCCAGACCAGAACCGGGATAATCAGGGTGAACACGATCACTTCTTTGTAGGCGCTGGCCCAGAACGAGGAAAACGACTCCAGCACGCCGACCAGCAGCGAGCCCGCCGCGGCCACCGGATAGCTCGACAGGCCGCCGATGATGGCGCCGACGAAACCCTTGAGGCCGATGAGGAAGCCGGTGTCGTAGTAGACGGTGGTAATGGGCGCGATGAGCATGCCGGACATGGCGCCGATGGCCACCGCGAGGGTGAAGGTCAGGCTGCCCGACATGGTGGTGCTGATGCCCACCAGCCGCGCGCCGCGGCGGTTCACGGCGGTGGCGCGCAGGGCGCGGCCGTACAGCGTCTTGCCGAAGAAGAGCCACAACGCCAGGATGAGCAGCGCGCAGGTGGCGACCACGAACAGGCTCTGCGCCGACCAGGTGGCGAAACCCAGGTCGACCTGGCCGCTCACGAAAGCGGGCGTGCGCCAGCCTTCCGCGCCGAAGAACACCAGGGCCAGCCCGGTGAGCGCGAAGTGCACCGCCACCGAGACGATGAGCAGCACCAGCACCGTGGCCTCGGCCAGCGGCTGGTAGACGATGCGGTACACCATGGGCCCCATGGGAATCACCAGGGCGAGCGTGAGCAGCATGTTCAGCCACAGCGAGTTGCCCGGCCCGGCATAGGAGGTGGTGAGCCAGAGCAGCGCCAGCGGCAATGCCAGGCACAGCAGGAAAACGCGCGGCAGGCCCGCGGCGCTGCGCGCGCGGGCGGCCCGCGCCAGCTCCATCAAGAGGCAGACGAGGCCCAGCAGCGGCAGCAGGTAGACGGTGCCCGGCACCTTGCCGTCCACCAGCATGGCCAGCGTCAGCGCGCCGAAAGCCACGAACTCTCCCTGCGGAATGAAGATCACCCGCGTCACGGCGAAAACCAGCACGAGCGCCATGCCCAGCAGGGCATAGATCGCGCCGTTGACGACGCCGTCTTGCAGCAGGATTAGCGCAATTGAGGAATCCATCTAACAACTACCTTGTGATTTTCCTGGGGTTCCGGCCCCGCCCGGAACCCTGATGCGACACACCGGCCGGAAAGGCCGGTGTGTCGGGTGCCGGATGCGGCGCAGCCCATCCGGGACGGCCGGGGCCTGCGCGCAGGCCCCGCATGGATCAGAGGCCGGGCTGGTACACCCACTTGCCGCCTTCGACCTTGACCATCACGCGCGAGCGCTCGTCGAAGCCGGCATGATCGGTGGGCGACATATTGAACACGCCTTGCGATGCCGGCAAGTCCTTGATGTTTTCGAGGGCATCGCGCATGGCGGCGCGGAACTCCGGCGTGCCCGGCTTGGCACCCGTCTTGAGCGCCGCGGGCAAGGCGGCCACCACGAGCTGGCCGGCATCCCACATGTGGCCGCCGAAGGTGTTGGTGGTGCCTGCGCCGTGGGCCTTCTCGTAAGTCTCGGTGTAGGCCATGGCGGATTTCTTCACGGGGTTGCTGTCGGGCAGCTGCGCGGCCACCAGCAGCGGACCGGCAGGCAGGTACATGCCGTCGCAATCCTTGCCGCAGACGCGCAGCACGTCATTGTTGGCGGCGCCGTGCGTCTGGTAGATGATGCCGCCGTAGTTGCGGGCGCGCAGCTCCTTCTGCGGCAGCGCCGACGGCGTGCCGGCGCCGGCGATCAGAATGGCGTCGGGCTTGGCGGCCACCAGCTTGAGCACCTGGCCCGTCACGCTGGTGTCGGTGCGGCTGTATTTCTCGATGGAGGTGATCTCGATGCCCTTGGCCTTGGCGGCCTTCTGCATCACGTCCAGCCAGCCGTCGCCGTAGGCGTCGGCAAAGCCGATGAAGCCCAGCGTCTTCACCTTGGACTTGGCCATGGCGTCGGCCAGGGCGCCGGCCATCAGGGCGTCGTTCTGCGGCGTCTTGAAGACCCAGCGGCGCTTGTCGTCCACCGGCTCGACGATCTTGGCGCTGGCGGCCACGCTGATCATGGGCACCTTGGCTTCGGCGGCCACGTCCACCATGGCCAGCGAGCCCGGCGTGATGGAGGTGCCGATCAGCACGTCGACCTTGTCGTCCGAGGCCAGCTTGCGCGAGTTTTTCACGGCCTGGGTGGTGTCCGTGGCGTCGTCGAGCACGATCCACTCGATCTTCTGGCCGGCGACTTCCTTGGGCAGGAGCGCAACCGTGTTGCGCTCGGGAATGCCCAGCGAGGCGGCGGGGCCGGTGCTGGCCACCGTCACGCCCACCTTCACCTGGGCGCTCGCCAGCAGGGGCAGCGCCAAGGCAACAGCGGCGGCAGCCGCGGACAAGCCGTAATGCTTGCGCATGTTTTGTCTCCTGTGTCGGCTCTTTATGGGTCCCGTGCCGGGAGGGGCGAGCCTGGTTAAAGTTATACAGAAAAAAATATTATAGAGTTAAAACAGTATCAAATGATGCCGATCAACTCCGGTAATTCCCGAATGCGCTAGGCGGAGCGAATTTCAGCAAACGCATTCGTTAATGGCGAACTTGTACTCGAAAGACCCGGCACCGTCAGTTGGGGGATTCCCTTCCCTCACCGGCCCGGCAGCGGCCAGACGCGCTCGACGCGCGCCGTGACCCAGGCCGCGACCAGGGCCTTGGCCAGGTCGCCGGGCACGAACACCGCCATGCCCCATGCCGCCTTGGACAGATCCATCCTGGCCACCGCGGCCAGCCACGGGATGCCGCAGGCGTACACCACCGCGATGCCCCCCAGCACGCAGGCGGCCGCATAGGCTCCGAACTGCGCCGCCAGGCGGCCGGGACGGCGCGCCCAGGCCCGCGCCAGCCAGCCCGTGACCAGCGCGCCCGCCACCAATCCCACGAGAAAGCCGCCGGTGGGGCCGAAGAACGCGCCCAGCCCGCCCCGCCCGCCCGGCAGCACCGGCAGGCCCACGGCCGCCAGCGCCAGATACAGCAGGCAGGCCAGCGCGCCGCGCACCGGCCCGAGCATGGCGCCGGCCAGCATCGCGCCCAGGGTCTGCAGGGTGACGGGCACCGGGATAGCCGGCAACGGAATGGGCGGAATCAGACTGAGCACGACGATCAGCGCCGCGAAAAGCGCGACCAGCACGGTGTTGTTGGATTTCACGGGACTCTCCCCTGGGTGGTGGAACAACGGGGCGCGCGGCTCAGGGGCTGCGCGCGTCGATGGCCTCGGACACTTCCTGGGCGCGCTTGAGCGTCAACACCAGCAGCGGCACCAGCAGCGCCAGCGGGTTGGCCGCCAGCCCGCGCGCCGCCTGCGCTTCGCGGATGTCCTGGAAGTTGCGCCAGATCTCGGGCACGAAGCGCACCGCCAGCGCCAGCGCCAGGGCCGTCTTGCCGGCGTCGAGCAGGCCCAGTCGCTCCAAGGGCGCCAGCAGCCGCTCGCATACGCCGATGAGGTCCGAGGTGCGCGTGGACAGCGTCACCGCCAGCGCCAGGGCGACCAGCGCCGCCACGCGCAGCAGCACGGCCAGCGCGGCCCGCGCATCCTGCACGGCCCAGGTGAAGGCCGCCAGCGCCGCCAGCACCATGGCCAGGGGCCGCACATGGCGCCAGGCCGTCGCGGCCGTCACGCCCGTGGCCGCCGCGAGCACGGCCGCCACCGCGAAGGCCGCGGCCAGCAGACGCGGATCGTCCACCCGGAAAAGCGCCGCGCCCGCCGCCGCCAGGACCAACAGCTTGAGCCAGGCCGGCAGCCGGTGCAGCGCCGAGTCGCCGGTCAGGTAGAGGGGCTCCATCATGAGCAATGCTCCCGGTACCAGCGCAGCGCGGCGCCCGGGCGGTCGTCGGCCGCGACCAGGCCGTCGCGCACCACGACCACGCGGTCGAAATCCTCCAGCAGCTCCAGGTCGTGGCTGACCACCAGGGCGTCGTGCGGCAGGCCGGCGATGGCGTCGCGCACGCGGTTGCGGTTGCGCAGGTCCAGTTGCGTGGTGGGCTCGTCGAACACGACCAGCGCGGGCTCCATGACGAGCACGGCGGCCAGGGCCACGAGCTGGCGCTCGCCGCCCGACAGGCTGTGGCTGGCGCGGTCGGCCAGGTGCGCCACGCCCAGCGCGTCGAGCCCGGCCTGGATGCGCGCCTCGCGCCGCGCGCGGTCCGGCTCCAGCCGCTTCAGGCCGAATGCCATGTCCTCGCGCACGATGGGGAACACGATCTGGTTTTCGGGATTCTGGAACACGAAACCCACCCGCTGGCGCACGGCCTTGAGATCGGCGCGGGTGTCCAGGCCGTCCACGCGGACGGCGCCGGCCGTGGGCAGCACCAGTCCGTTGACCAGACGGGCGAGCGTACTCTTGCCGGCGCCGTTGGGCCCGACCACGCCGATGCGCCTCTCGGTGAGCCGCAGGTTCACCCCCCGCAGCACCTGGGCCTGGGCGGCGGACACGACCGCCTGGTCAAACTCGATTAACATGGGGCGGGATTATGCCCGAACCATTCCGGGCCAACAGACTCCAAGCACTGTCATGGAAAAAGTACGCAAATCCGACGCCGAATGGCGCGCCCAACTGTCCCCCGAAGAATACGCCGTCGCCCGCCAGAAAGGTACGGAACGCGCCTTCACCGGACGTTACTGGAATACCTTCCAGCACGGCATCTACCGCTGCGTGGGCTGTGGCACTCCGCTCTTCGCCTCGGACACCAAGTTCGACGCGGGCTGTGGCTGGCCCAGCTATTTCGAGCCGCTGGACCCCGAGCGGGTGCGCGAAGAGCGCGACACCAGCCACGGCATGGTGCGCACCGAGGTGCTGTGCAACATCTGCGACGCCCACCTCGGCCACGTGTTCCCCGACGGCCCCGAGCCCACCGGCCTGCGCTACTGCATCAACTCCCTTTCGCTGAAATTCGAGCCCCTCGACGAATGAAGAAGTTCCTGTTCGACCTGTTTCCCCTCCTGCTCTTCTTCATCGCCTACCGGTACACCGACATTTTCGTGGCCACCGGCGTGGCGATGGCGGCGGCCGTGGCCCAGATCGTCTGGCTCAGGCTGACGGGCAAGGCCATCGAGCCCATGCACTGGATCAACCTGGCCATCATCCTGGTCTTCGGCGGGGCCACCATCTGGCTGCACAGCGACGTCTTCATCAAATGGAAGCCCACCGTGCTGTACTGGCTCTTCGGCGGCGCGCTGCTGGGAGGCCGGCTGCTGGGGCGCAACCCCATCCGCCGCCTCATGGAAAAACAGATCCAGATGGCCGACGCCGCCTGGGACCGCCTCAACCTCATGTGGGCGGCCTTCTTCCTGCTGGCCGGCGCGCTGAACCTGTACGTGGCGTTCTCGGGCCACTTCACCGAGTCGCAATGGGTGAGCTTCAAGGCTTTCGGCCTCATGGGGCTGCTGGTGGCGTTCGTCATCGTCCAGTCGTTCTGGCTCGGCAAGCACATCCAGGCCGACGAAAGCTCTTCCGGCAACCCGCCGTCCCGCTCCTGACCCGGCGGCGCCGGCCCCGGCCGGCCCCGCATCCGCCCTCGCATCCGCCCCCGCATCCGCCATGCCCGATCCCGACCGCATCGCCCTGATCCGCGAGCGACTCGCCGTCCTGGAGCCGCTTAGCCTGGAAATCCTCGACGACTCCCATTTGCACGCCGGCCACGAAGGCAGTAAAAACGGCGCCGGCCATTATCGCGTCCGCATCGTCGCCGCCTGTTTCGCCGGCCTGGCGCCGGTAGCGCGACATAGGCTGGTGTATCATCATTTACAAGATTTGATCCCCTATCCGATCCACGCGCTTGCGCTAGACGCACAGGCTCCCCAATAGAAGGTAATAAAGGATTTACATGAAACGCATCGTCATGCTGGCCGCGGCCTGCGCCGTTGCAGTGCCCGCCTTTGCCCAAAACGTGGCCACCGTCAATGGCAAGGCCATTTCGCAAAAGAGCCTGGATCAATTCGTCAAGCTGCTGGTGAGCCAGGGCGCCACCGATTCGCCGCAACTGCGCGACCAGGTCAAACAGGAGATGATCAACCGCCAGATCTTCGTGCAGGCCGCCGAGAAAGAAGGCATCGCCAAGCAGGCCGACGTGCAGACCGAAATCGAGCTGGCCCGCCAGGGCATCCTGGTGCGCGCCCTCATGGCCGACCACCTCGCCAAGCATCCGGTCACCGACGCCCAGGTCACGGCCGAATACGACAAGATCAAGAAAGAGCAGGCCGGCAAGATGGAATACAAGGTCAGCCACATCCTGGTCGAAGACGAGAAAACCGCCAACGACCTGCTGGCCCAGTTGAAGAACGGCAAGGGCAAGTTCGAAGACCTGGCCAAGAAGAACTCCAAGGATCCCGGCAGCGCCGAGAAAGGCGGCGACCTGGGCTGGGCGCCTCCCACCAACTACGTGCAGCCGTTCGCCCAGGCCGTCACGCAGCTGAAGAAGGGCGAACTGGTCGACAAGCCGGTCCAGACCCAGTTCGGCTGGCACATCATCAAGGTCGAGGACACCCGTCCGGTGCAGTTCCCGCCCCTGGACCAGGTGCGCCCGCAGATCGAGGAAATGCTGCGCCAGCAGACCCTGGCCAACTACCAGAAAGACCTGCGCGAGAAGGCCAAGATCCAGTAACGATCGGCGTGGGCCGCAAGGTCCGCGCGTTACGAGCACTGCCCGCGTCTGCGGGCAGTTTTTTTGCGTCTTCGTCGGGTGCGCCGTCGCATAGCGCGGGTCAGCGGTGAGTGGCCGTGGCCAGCGCCGGCCGGACCGCGCCGCGGTTGCGGGGCGCGGCCGTCGCGGCGCTACGCGCCGAGCAGCGCCTTGAGGCCGTCCTCGTCCAGGATGGCCACACCCAGTTCCTGGGCCTTGGCGAGCTTGCTGCCGGCGTCCTCGCCGGCCACCACGTAGGCGGTCTTGCGGGAGACGGAGCCGCTGACCTTGCCGCCGGCGGCCTGGATGCGCATGGCGGCCTCTTCGCGGGTCCAGTTGGGCAGCGTGCCGGTGAGGACGAAGGTCTTGCCAGCCAGGGTGGTGTCCTGCGGCGCGGGCTCGGCCACGGCGTGCACGCCGCGCGCCTTGAGCTGTTCGATGATGTCGCGGTTGTGCGGCTCGGCGAAGAAGCGGCGGATGGACCCCGCCACCACCGGCCCCACGTCGGGCACGGCGGACAGCGCGTCTTCGTCGGCGTCCATGATGGCTTCGATGCTGCCGAAATGGCGCGCCACGTCGCGCGCAGTGGTTTCGCCCACATGGCGGATGCCCAGCGCGAACAGCAGGCGGCCCAGCGTGGGCGAGCGCGCCTTGTCGATGGCGGCGATGAGGTTGTCGGCCGACTTCTGGCCCATGCGGTCCAGCCCCACGAGCTCCAGCGGCCGCAAGCTGAAGAGGTCGGCCAGCGACTTGACCCTGCCGGCATCCACGAGCTGGTCCACGAGCTTCTCGCCCAGGCCCTCGATGTCCAGCGCCTTGCGGCTGGCCGCGTGCCACAGGGTCTGCTTGCGCTGCGCGGCGCAGAACAGGCCGCCGGTGCAGCGGGCGATGGACTCGTCCTCGGGGCGCTCGATGGCCGAGCCGCATACCGGACAGGTCTTGGGCATGACGAATTCGCGGGCGTCGGCCGGGCGCTTTTCGAGCACCGCGCTCACCACTTCGGGGATCACGTCGCCCGCCCGGCGCACGACGACGGTGTCGCCGATGCGCACGTCCTTGCGGCGGATCTCGTCTTCGTTGTGCAGCGTGGCGTTGGTGACGGTGACGCCGCCCACGAACACGGGCTTGAGGCGGGCGACGGGCGTGATGGCGCCGGTGCGTCCCACCTGCACTTCGATGTCGAGCAGCGTCGTGGTGGCCTCCTCGGCCGGAAACTTGTGCGCCAGCGCGAAGCGCGGCGCGCGGGCCACGAAGCCCAGCACGCGCTGCGCGGGCAGCGAATCCACCTTGTAGACCACGCCGTCGATATCGTAGGGCAAGCCGGCGCGCAGGCCGCCCACCTTGGCGTAGTAATCCAGCAGACCTTGCGCGCCCTTGCAGCGATGGTTATGGCGCACATTCACGGGCACGCCCAGCGACGCCAGCCACTGGAGCATGGCGCCGTGCGATTTCTCGGGCAGCGTGGACGTTTCGGCCGCGCCGGCCGTGGCCTCGTCGAACAGGCCCTGCTGCGCGCCCGGCAGGCCGTGCACTTCGCCCCAGCCGTAGGCGAAGAAGCGCAGGGGCCGCTGGGCGGTGATGCGCGGATCGAGCTGGCGCAGGCTGCCCGCCGCGGCGTTGCGGGGGTTCACGAAGACTTTTTCGCCGCGCCGGGCCTGGGCCTGGTTCAGGCGCTCGAAATCGGCGCGGTTCATGAGCACTTCGCCGCGCACTTCCAGCACGCGGGGCGCCTTGCCTTTCAGGCGCAGCGGAATGGCCTTGATGGTGCGGATGTTGGCGGTGACGTCCTCGCCGGTCTGGCCGTCGCCGCGCGTGGCGGCCTGCACCAGCAGGCCGTCTTCGTAGCGCACGCTGATGGCCAGGCCGTCGAGCTTGAGTTCGCAGAAGTAGTCCGCCTCCTGCGCCGGGCCCAGCATGCCGGCCTTGCGCAGCGTGTCGGTGACGCGGCGGTCGAAATCGAGCACGTCCTCGTCGGCGAACGCGTTGCCCAGCGACAGCATCGGCACCGCGTGGCGCACGCTGCCGAAGGCCGGCAGCGGGGCGGCGCCCACCCGCTGGGTGGGCGACTCGGGAGTGACCAGTTCGGGGTGCTCGGCTTCCAGGGCCTGGAGCTGCCGCATCAGCTCGTCGTACTCGGCGTCGGAAATCGACGGCTCGTCGTAGACGTAGTAGCGGACGTTGTGCTGCTCGATATCGGCGCGCAGGCGCGCGGCCGCCTGCGCCGGGCTCTCCCCGGCGCCGGATCCTCCAGCGGCCTTGCCCATCAGGCAAACACCCGCTGGGCGCGGGCGCTGCCTGCGGGCAGGCCGGCCTGCTCGAGCTGGCCGAAGAGCACCTGCAGGCGCTCGTCGATGACTTTTTCGGCGCCGTCGGCCAGGGGCTTGCCCTGGTCGTCCACCAGGTCGGCGCGCAGGCGCGCGGCGAGGTCGCGGCCCACGTCGACCATGCGCCCGAAGGCCCGCGGATCGGCGGGCGCGCAAGGCACGTCCAGCAGCAGGTAGAGGCGCTCGATGCCGCCCATGCCGGCGTCGAAAGCCGCGCCGTCGGCGCGCGAAAGCGTGAAGCGGATGGCGCCGTCCTCGGCCGGCCACAGCAGGCGGTTGCCCTCGGCCGCGAAACCCGCATCGCGCGCGATGTTCAGCACTTCGGCGGCCGGCTGCGCCTGGTGCAGCAACAGCGTCAGCCCGACCTGGGTGTCCAGTGCGGCGCAGGTGTCGTCCAGGCGCGCGGCCTGCTCCAGCACGGCCTGCTGGTCGGGCCCCTCGATGGTGGCGTCGAAGCGCTCGGCCAGGTCCTGCGCGCGCGCCCAGGCCTGCGACCATTCGATGGCGGTCAGCGGGCCGCTGCGGTTGGCCAGCAGCACGGCGAGCTGCATCGCGCCATAGGACTCGGCCGCGTGCAGGCGCGCGCGGTGGCGGCCCTGGTCGGTGGTGGCGAAGACGCGCATGGGCTTGCGGCCCACGTGGCGCAGGCTTTGCATGTAAGGCAACAGGTCGGCGCCGCGCGCCGGCTCGGAGAAGTGGACCTCGATCACCACTTCCGTGGCGGGATCGGGCTCTTCGGCGTCGTCCGCGTCGCTGCCGGGCGCGGCGGCGGGCTCGGCAGGCAGGTGGGCCGCGGATTCGCCGCCCATGCCCGGCTCGCGGCGCGAGGGCGCGGGCGCGCCGGCCCCGGCGCCCAGCCCCGCCCCCAGCAGCGGGTCTTGCTCGCTGGCGGGGAAGTGGGTCTGCATCTTGCGCCGCACCCGGCGGTCCTGCCACCAGTTGAATCCCAGCACCAGCAGGATCAGCAATACGCCCAGGGCTATCAGCCCGATCTGCAAATCACTCATGTGTAAATCCCGCGCCGCCCGGCAGGCCGGCGCCCTTCTCTCTTGGTGTTTATGCCGCTTCGGAAGCCATTTGCACGGCCGAATCTATGTCTACCGCCACGATACGCGAAACCCCTTGTTCTTGCATGGTTACACCGACCAATTGCTTGGCCATCTGCATCGCGATCTTGTTGTGCGAGATGAACAGGAACTGCGTCTGCTCGCTCATGCTGCTGACGAGGTTGGCGTAGCGCTCGGTATTGGCGTCGTCCAGCGGCGCGTCCACCTCGTCGAGCAGGCAGAACGGCGCCGGGTTGAGCTTGAACAGCGCGAACACCAGCGCGGTGGCCGTGAGGGCTTTTTCGCCGCCGGACAGCAGGTGGATGGTGCTGTTGCGCTTGCCCGGAGGCTGGGCCATGACCTGCACGCCGGCGTCGAGGATTTCCTCGCCGGTCATGGTGAGGCGCGCCTCGCCGCCGCCGAAGAGCTTGGGGAAAAGCTCGCCGAAATGCCCGTTCACGGTATTGAACGTTTCCTGGAGCAGCTCGCGCGTCTCGCGGTCGATCTTGCGGATGGCGTCTTCGAGGGTTTCGATGGCGGTCATCAGGTCCTGGTGCTGGGAGTCCAGGAAGCCCTTGCGCTCGCGCGCCGCGTTCAGCTCGTCCAGCGCCGCCAGGTTGACCGAGCCCAGGCTGTCGATCTGCCGGGAGATGCGGGCGACTTCGGACTGCAGCCAGTTCGCGCGGCGCCATTCGTCGCTCTGGGCGGCCAGTTCCTGGGCCAGCGCCTCGCGGTCCACTTCGCGCGCGTTCAGTTGCTCGGTGAATTGTTCCTCGGCCAGGCGCGCCGCCTGCTCCTGCAGCTGCAGCTCGGTGATGCGGGCCCGGCGCGGCTCCAGCAGGCGCTCCTGCTGCTGGCGCTCTTCGTCGGCGCCGCGCAGCAGCGCGCTCAGGTTGTCGAGCTCCTGGCGCGCGCGGGACAGCGCTTCCTCGCGTTCGGCGCGCAGCTCCAGGGCCTCCTGCAGCCCGGCCTGCGAGGCCGAGGCGTCCAGTTCGCCGAGGTCCGCCATGAGCTGCCCGAGCTCGGCCTGGGCGCGCTCGGTCTGGTCGGCCGCCAGCTGGCGGTTGCGCTGCAGGTCGGCGATGCGGACCTGGATGCCGCGCTCGGCGAATTCGGCTTCCTGGGCGGCCCGTTCGAGCTCGCGCAGCCGCGCGCGGGCCTCGTCGGCCTGCGAAGCCAGTGTTTCGCCGTCGATCTCGGCGTCGGCGAAACGCGACTGGTGCTCGGCCAGTTCCTCGTCCAGCGCCTCGAAGCGCGCTTCGGCCTCTTCGCGGGCGGCGCGCAGGTCTTCTTCCTGGACCGCGATCTCTTCCAGGTCTTGGCGCAGGCGCGAGGCGCGCTCGCCGGACTGCTCGGCCTGCTGCTGCAGGCGGGAATGCTCGAGCTGGATGTCGTGCACGCGGCGCGTGACCTCGGCCACGCGCTGGCGCGCCGGGGCGATGGCCTGCGATACCTGCTGCCAGCCGGCCTCGGCGCGGGCCACGGCGGCGCGGGCCTGGTCGGCGATGAGCTGCTGCGCCTTGATCTCGCGCTGCAGGTTCTCGATTTCCTGCTGGCGCGCCAGCAGGCCGGCCTGTTCGGAATCCGGGGCATAGAACCGCACGCTGTGGGCGTCCACCAGGTGTCCCGCCTTGACCACGCAGGCCGTGCCCGGCGGCAGCGACTTGCGCATGGCCAGGGCCTGGGCCAGGTCGCCGGCGGTGTAGATGCCGCCCAGCCAGTCGTTGAGCAGCGTGCGCAGGTCCGGGTCGGTGAGGCGCAACAGGCTGGATAGCGGCGTGAGGCCGGCAGGCGCGGCGGGCGCGGGCGCCGCCGCGGGCAACTGGTAGAACGCCAGCCGGGCCGGCGGGGCGTCGTCGGCGAAGGCGCGCGCCCAATCGAGGCTGCGCACTTCCAGGGCCGCCATGCGCTCGCGCAGCGCGGCTTCCAGCGCGGTTTCCCAGCCCGGTTCGATGTGCAGCTTCTGCCACAGCCGCTGCAGTCCGGCCAGCTCGTGCTTGGCGAGCCAGGGCTCAAGCGCCCCCTGCTTCTGCACGTCTTCCTGCAGCTTGACCAGGGCGGAGAGCCTGGCCTCCAGGCGCGCCAGGCTCTGGGCCTCGGCCTGCGCGGCGGCCTGGGCCTTGCTGCGCTCGGCGTCCGCCTCGGGCACGCGGGCCTCGAGCTCGGCCAGTTCGGCCTGCGCCTGCTCCAGTTGTTCTTCGCCGGCGGCGCGGTCGCCCGCCAACTGCTCCAGGCGCTCGGGATCGGGGCTGTGCAGCTCGCGCAGCTCCTGCTGCAGGCGTTCGCGGCGCTGCTCCAGGGCCTGCATCTGGCGGTCGGCGTCGCGCTGGCTCTGGGCCACCAGCGCGAGATTCTGTTCCACCCGCGCCAGCGCGGCGCGCATTTCGTCGCGACCGGCCGCGGCTTCGCGCACCCGGGCCTCGATGGCCGGCAGGCCGGCCTGCGCGTCTTCGGCGGCGGCGCGCGCCTCTTCGGTGCGCGCGGCGGCGGCGGCCAGGTCTTCTTCGGCCTGCGCGATCTGCTCGGTGCAGTGCTCGCGCTGGCTGGTCCATTCCTCGATCTGCTGCTGGAGCTGGTCGCGGCGGGCCTGCAGGCGGTTGCGCGAGTCCACCACGTGGCGGATCTCGGCTTCCAGGCGGCTGACCTGGGCGTTGGCTTCATAGAGCTGGCCCTGGGCCGCGTGCACGGCGTCGCCGGCGGCGTAGTGCGCCTGGCGGCGCGATTCCAGCTCGGCCTCGCCTGCGCGCAAGCCGGCGATGGCGGCTTCCAGCTCGTTCTGGGCCTGGGCGATTTCCTGGGTCTTGCGCGCGCGCTCTTCGCGCGCCGCGGTTTCCTTGATGAACCAGAGCGCGTGCTGCTTTTTCTCGCCGTCGGCCTGCAGTTCGCGGTAGCGCGTGGCGACTTCGGCCTGCGCCTCCAGTTTCTCGAGCTGCGTATGCAGTTCGCGCAGGATGTCCTCGACCCGGGTCAGGTTCTCGCGGGTGTCGGCCAGGCGGTTCTCGGTTTCGCGCCGGCGCTCCTTGTAGCGCGAAACGCCGGCAGCCTCTTCGAGGAACACCCGCAGCTCCTCGGGGCGCGCCTCGATCAGCCGGTTGATCATGCCCTGGCCGATGATGGCGTAGCCGCGCGCGCCCAGGCCGGTGCCCAGGAAGATGTCGTGGATGTCGCGGCGCCGCACCTGCTGGTTGTTGACGAAATAGCTGCTGGTGCCGTCGCGGGTGAGCACCCGGCGCACCGCGATTTCGGAGTAGGCGCTCCATTGGCCGGCGGCCCGCCCCTCGCTGTTGTCGAACACCATTTCGACGGAGGCGCGGGCGGCCGGCTTGCGGTTGCCCGAGCCGTTGAAAATGACGTCCTGCATGGACTCGCCGCGCAGCTCCGAGGCCTTGGCTTCGCCCAGCACCCAGCGCACCGCGTCGATGATGTTCGACTTGCCGCAGCCGTTCGGACCCACCACGCCCACCAGCTGGCTGGGCACGGGGATGACGGTGGGATCGACGAAGGACTTGAAACCGGCGAGTTTTATCTGGGTAAGGCGCACAGTACGATGACGACGGGGTGGGTTGAACGGATGGCGTTAACGGACCTGCCGCACAGATTGCAAACCGGCCCCTGTAGGGCCGGCTCTGACATGGCCCGTATGATACCGCAGGCGCTCTGTCCCCGAACCGGCGTCCGCCGGGGCGCGGGCAGGGGAAATGCGGAAGCGCCGCGGGGGGGCCCTCCGGCTATACTCGCTGACACTTTACGCTCCATACATGATTTTCACGCGGACTGACCAGGCTCAGGTCGTGGCACGGGGACATTCTTGAAACGAGGTTTTTATCTGGTCATGGCCGCGCAGGCCTTCTCGTCGCTGGCGGACAATGCGCTGTTCATCGCCGCGATCGCCTTGATACAGGAACTGCACGGTCCCGACTGGATGGCCCCCATCATGAAGTGGTCCTTCGCGCTGGCGTACGTGGTGCTGGCCGCCTTCGTGGGCGCCGTGGCCGACTCCTTCCCCAAGGGCCGGGTCATGTTCGCCACCAATGCGCTTAAGGTGGGCGGCTGCATGCTGATGTTCTCCTACGCCAACATCGGCATCGCCCCCCAGTACCAGACCTACCTCGTCTGTGCCGCCTACGGCATCGTGGGCATCGGCGCGGCGGCCTACTCCCCCGCCAAGTACGGCATCGTCACCGAAATGCTGCCGCCCTCCATGCTGGTCAAGGGCAATAGCTGGATCGAGGGCCTGACGGTGTTCTCCATCATCCTGGGCACGGTGCTGGGCGGGCTGCTCATCACTTCCACGGTCTCGGAGGCCCTGCTGGCGCACCCCATGATCAGCCGGCTGGTGCACACCCCGGCCGAAGCGGCCATCCTGGTGATCGCCTGCGTCTACCTGCTGGCCGCGCTGTGCAACCTCATGATTCCCCGCACCCACGTCCGCTACCCGCCCCAGCAGAAAAACCCCGCCCGGCTGGTGCGCACCTTCTGGGGCTATGTGCGCGTGCTCTGGAGGGACAAGCTCGGCCAGATCTCGCTGGCCGTGACCACCCTCTTCTGGGGCGCGGGCGCCACGCTGCAGCTCATCGTCATCGAATGGGGCCGCAGCCACCTCGGCTACCAGCTCGACAAAGCCTCCATGCTCATGGGCGTGGCTGCGCTGGGCACTGTCATCGGCTCCATCCTCGCCGGCCGGATTCCGCTGCGGCGCGCGCTGTCCGTGCTGCCCGTGGGGGCCGCCATGGGCCTGGTGGTGCTGCTGATGCCCTTCGTCTATTCGCCCTGGAGCGTCTATCTGCTGCTGCTCGTCACGGGCGGGCTGGCGGGGTTCTTCGTGGTTCCCATGAACGCGCTGCTCCAGCACCGCGGCCACGTCCTGCTGTCGGCCGGCCATTCGATCGCCGTGCAGAACTTCAACGAACAGCTCAACATCCTGCTCATGGTGGCCATGTACACCCTGCTGCTCTGGCTGGAGCTGCCCATCAACCTCATCATCGCGATCTTCGGCACGGTGGTGACGGTGCTGATGGTGGTGTTCATGCGCTGGAGCCGGCGCAACCTGCAGGCCGACCCCGAACTGCACGACCAGATCGGCCAGGAAGGCCACGGCCGCGCCCTCAATTCCACGCACTGAACCCGGCAGGCGCGCGCCGGGCGGCGCGCGGCCGGCCTCTCCCCTATCTCGCTAGAGCTGCGAGCAGGCCAGGCGCAGATCCTGCCAGGCGCGCGCCTTCTCGGAAGGGCTGCGCAGCAGATAGGCCGGGTGATAGCTCACCACCACCGGAATCTCCCGGCCGCTCTCGTCCTTGAAGCGGTGGATGCGGCCGCGCAGATTGCCGATGGTCGCATCGGTGCCCAGCAGCGTCTGGGCCGCGAAGCGCCCCACCACGAGGATGCGCTCCGGCTTGAGCAGCGCGATCTGCCGCATGAGATACGGGCTGCACGCCGCGATCTCTTCCGGCTTGGGATTGCGATTGCCGGGCGGGCGGCACTTGATGACGTTGGCGATAAACACGTCGCGCTCCCGGCTCATGCCCACCGAGGCCAGCATGGCGTCCAGCAACTGGCCCGACCGCCCCACGAAAGGCAGGCCCTGGCGGTCTTCCTGCTCGCCCGGCGCCTCGCCGATGACCATCCAGCGCGTGGGCTGCCCGCCGTGGCCGAACACCGCATGGCGGCGGCCGTGGCACAGCCCGCAAGCCGTGCAGGCCTGCACCTGCGCGCTCAACTCCTCCAGGCTCGCGTCGCGCACCCGCTCGGCCACCTCCGCGGGCGTCGGGGCGGGCGCCGGATCGGGAGATGCCTCCCGCGTCCTGGCGGGAGGACGCGGAGGCGGGCCGCTGCGCACGGCGGCGGCGGGCGCGGCTGCGGGCGCGGCGGCCGGGGATGCCTTCGCGGCGGCGGGCGCCGCCGGGGCTGCGGCCGGTCCGGCCCCGGCGGCGGGTGCGGACGCAGGCTGCTGCGCCTGCGCGGCGGCGGGACGGGACGGCGCGGCCGGCTCCTGCCGCAGCCAAAGCCGCTCCATGCCGATCTCTCGCAGCCAGAGCCGCTGCAGGGGATTGACGCGAGGGGCGCCGGCATTGCCGGACACGGAAGCGCCCGCCGTGGGCGCGTCTGCGTCAGTCCGGGACGCGCTAGTCCGGGACGCGCCAGTCCGCGCGGCCTGGTCGGGCGGCGTGGCGGCGGCCATCATGCGGCCGCCTCGGCCGGAAAGCGCTTTTGCATGACCAGGGCGTCTTCGCGGCCGCCCTTTTCGGCAGGGTAATAGCCGCGGCGCACCCCGATCTGCAGATAGCCGTGGCGCCGATAGAAAGAGACGGCCTGCTCGTTGGAAGGACGGACTTCGAGCAGCACCCCTTCGAGCCCACGCTCGCGCGCGCGGGCCTCGCACCAGCGCAGCAGCACGCCGCCCAGGCCCTGGCGGTGCAGATCGCGGCGCACGGCGATGACCAGCAGATGCGCCACGTCGGGGGCAAACATGGAAATACAGAACCCCGCCAGTTTGCCGTCCTGGCGCAGCACCCAGGCGTCGTAACCGGCCGCGAGTGCGTCCGAGAAATTGCCGCGCGTCCAGGGAAAGGCCTGCACGTGGGCTTCCAGGGCCACGGCCTCGTCCAGGTCGGCTTCGGTGAAGGGCTCGGGCCGCGGCAGCGGCCGGGCCGCCGCCAGCGCCGGGCGGGCGCGCGGATTGCCGCCCTCGCCCTGCATGCGCTCGGCGGTGGTGAAGGCCACCTTGTCGCGCACGTACAGCGGGGCGGCGGCTTCGGGCGGCACGGTTTCGCCGCGGCGCCAGCTTTCCAGCGCCAGCCGCGCCACGCTCGCCGCATCCGGACGCAGCGCCGCGCCGGCCCGCGCCCATCCGGCGGGCACGGCCATGTCGGCCGCGTAGGCGTCCCAGGCGTCGCCCGCCCGCAGCACGTTCAGCGGACGCCCCGCCGCCTCCGACCACCGCGGCAGGTGATGCGCGGTCCAGGGCGCAACCTCGGCGGCGGCGATCAGCATGGGCGCCTGCAGCTCGACCCAGCCGCCGGCGTGCTCGCCGGCCGCGGCGCGGCGGTACGCGGCCAGGTAGACCTCGTTCATGCGGGCGTCCAGGGCCACCACCACGGCCTGCCCGGGCCCGGGCGCGGCCTGTGCGGCGACCGCCAGGTGCGACACCACCGGCACCACCGGGATGTCCAGGGCCAACGCCATGCCCTGGGCCACGCCGCAAGCCACGCGCAGACCGGTGAAGCCGCCCGGCCCCTGGCCGAAGGCCACCGCCCCCAGGGCGTCCGGAGCCAGTCCGGCTTCTTCGAGCAATTCCTGGGCCATGGGCAGCAGCCGCTCGGCGTGTTCCTGCGAGCCCTCGTGTTCGCGCACGCTCACATCGACGCGGCCGGCAGCCGCCCGCAACAGGGCCACGCCGCAGCGCGAAGACGAGGTTTCCAGGGCCAGCAGGTTTAGTTCCATAGATGCAGATTGTACGAAATTAGGGGCTATGTCCCCGTGAGTAAGGGGGATTTCAACCATGGCTCGCAATGTGTAATATCTTGTGAACGCCCTCTAGCCGCTGGTTCTCGTCACTGTTACATTTCCGGCCATGAATACGCAAAACACCACCCCTACCCGCAAAATCCTCGTCGTCGACGACGATCCGCGCCTGCGCGATCTGCTGCGCCGGTACCTCTCGGAACAGGGATTCAACGTTTTCGTCGCCGAAGACGCGAAAGAGATGGGTAAGCTCTGGCAACGCGAGCACTTCGACCTGCTCGTGCTGGACTTGATGCTGCCGGGCGAAGATGGCCTTTCCATCTGCCGCCGGCTGCGCGGGGGGCACGACAATACGCCCATCATCATGCTGACGGCCAAGGCGGAAGAAATCGACCGCATCGTCGGTCTGGAAATGGGCGCCGACGATTATCTCTCCAAGCCTTTCAATCCCCGCGAGCTGCTGGCGCGCATCAACGCCATCCTGCGCCGCCGCGGCACGGAAGAGCATCCGGGCGCGCCCAGCCAGGAGAACGAATCCATCGTTTTCGGCCCCTATGTGCTGAACCTGTCCACCCGCACGCTCACCCGCAACGGCGAGCAGGTTCCCATCACCACGGGGGAATTCTCCGTGCTGAAGGTGTTCGCCCGCCATCCCAAGATTCCCCTATCCCGCGACAAGCTCATGGAACTGGCCCGCGGCCGCGAGTACGAGGCCTTCGACCGCAGCCTGGACGTGCAGATCTCCCGCCTGCGCAAACTGATCGAGCCGAACCCGTCCAAGCCCGTCTTCATCCAGACGGTCTGGGGCCTGGGCTATGTGTTCGTCCCGGACGGTGGCAGTTGATCTTTACGCCCGCCCAGGGCAGGAGCGCAGCCTCGTGCCCCGTTTGCGCAAAACCTTCAAGAACCTGACATCGCGCCTGCGGCTCGGCCTGTTCGGCCGGACCTTTCTGCTGCTCGCCGCGCTGATGCTCGTCAGCCTCGGGGCGTGGCTGCAGGTCTTTTTCAGCATGGAGCTGGGCCCGCGCGCCAATCAAATGGCGCAGCGGGTGATCACGGCCGTCAATATCACGCGCACGGCTCTCATCTATTCGCACAACGGCGAGCGCAGCAAGCTGCTGCTGGACCTCGCCACCAACGAAGGCATCCAGGTCTATCCGCGCGAAGTCACCGACTTCGCCGAGCCCCTGCCCGACGACGACTACTGGCAGCGCGTGGCCCAGCACATCCGCACGCGCTTCGGCCCCGAGACCCAGATCGCCTGGGGCGTGAACCAGGTGCCCGGCTTCTGGGTCAGCTTCCAGATCGACAAAGACCTGTACTGGCTGGTGTTCGAGCGCGAGCAGATCGGCCTGACGGGCGGCATCGAATGGCTGGGCTGGGGCGCGACCGCCCTGCTGCTCTCCCTGGTGGGGGCGGCCGTCAGCGTGGGCTTCGTGAACCGGCCGCTGTCGCGGCTGGCGCGCGCCGCCCAGGTGTTGTCGCGCGGCGAGACGCCCGCGCCGCTGCCCGAGCAGGGGCCGCTCGAAATCCGCGACCTCAACGCCTCGTTCAACCGCATGGCCAAGGATCTGCGGCAGGCCGAAGCCGACCGCGAACTCATGCTGGCCGGCATTTCGCACGACCTGCGCACGCCGCTGGCGCGCATGCGGCTGGAAATCGAACTGAGCGGCGTGTCGGAAGACGCGCGCCAGGCCATCGACGAAGACCTGGGCCAGATCGACCACAGCATCGGCCAGCTCATGGAATATGCGCGCCCGGCCGGCACGCTGCCGCAGCTTGCCACCGACATCTCGGCCGTGCTGGGCGAGCTCTACGAGCGCGAGCGCAGCCACACCGCCTCCCTGGGCGGCGAGCTGGAGGCTGCGCTCGAACCCGGCCTGCGGGCGCGCATCACCGCGCTGGACCTCAAGCGCATCGTCAGCAACCTCATCGAGAACGCGCGCCGCTACGGACGCTCCGCCGACGGCATGGCGCACCTGCTCATGACGCTGCAGTCCGAGGGCGGGCTCATCGTGATCGAAGTTTCCGACCGCGGCCCCGGCATCGCCCCCGAAGAAGTGGAGCGCCTGCTGCGGCCGTTCTCCCGCGGCGAGGCGGCGCGCACCGGCGTCAGCGGCGCCGGGCTCGGCCTGGCCATCGTGGAGCGCCTGCTCAAGCATGTCGGCGGCTCGCTGCGCATGCTGCCGCGCGAAGGCGGCGGACTGACCGCGCGCATAGAGTTGCCCAAAGCCAGGTTTAGGAATTATCAATTAGACACGGACAATCAATAGCGTAGAATTTAGGGTTTGAGGCACAGCCTTATCTCCACCCAACAACTACTGGGAGTAAACATGAAAACTGTTGGCGACAAACTCGAGCCTTTCAAGGTCACCGGTGTCAAGCCCGGCTTCAACCAGCACGAAGAAAACGGCGTGTCGGCGTTCGAAGACATCACCGAGAGCTCGTTCCCCGGCAAGTGGAAGGTGATCTACTTCTACCCGAAAGACTTCACGTTCGTGTGCCCGACCGAAATCGTCGGCTTCAACAAGCTGGCCAAGGATTTCGAAGACCGCGACGCCGTCCTGCTGGGTGGCAACTCCGACAACGAATTCGTCAAGCTGGCCTGGCGCCGTGAGCACCCCGACCTGAGCAAGCTGGGCCACTACCAGTTCGGCGACACCACCGGTTCGCTGATCGACCAGCTCGGCGTGCGCGAAAAGGCCGCCGGCGTTGCCCTGCGCGCCACCTTCATCGTGGACCCGGACAACACCATCCAGCACGTCTCGGTGAACAACCTGAACGTGGGCCGCAGCCCCGAAGAAATCCTGCGCCTGCTCGACGGTCTGCAAACCGATGAGCTGTGCCCGTGCAACCGCTCGGTTGGCGGCGCCACGCTGTAATTTCCCGGCCCGGCCTGGGGTTCTCGCCACGAGGCCCCGCCGGGCTTTAATTGCGCTAGATTATAGGTAAAAACTATGGAATTTCTAACGACCATTAAGGAACAATTGCCGGATTGGGCCAAGGACATCCGCCTGAATCTGGACGCCGTGATCTCCCGTTCCACCCTGTCCCCCGAAGACGCACTCGCCTCGGCCCTGGCGGCGGCCTATGCCGCGCGCAGCCCGGTGCTGGTGGAAGCCTTCAAGAGCGGTCTTTCCGACACCGACGCCAACGCCGCCCTGACCGCCTCGGCCCTCATGGGCATGAACAACGTCTGGTATCCCTACACCGAAATGTCGGGCGACGCCCAGCTCAAAAGCCTGCCGGCCCAGTTGCGCATGAACGCCTACGCCACCCACGGCGGCGTGGAAAAGAAGCGCTTCGAGCTCTTCGCGCTGGTGGCGTCCATTATCGGCAAGTGCCACTTCTGCGTGCAGTCGCACTACGAGAACCTGAAGAAAGACGGCCTGACGACCGAACAGCTGCGCGATGCCGGCCGCATTGCCGCCGTGGTCAACGCCGCCGCCCTGGCACTGGCCGCGCAGGGCAAGTAAGCACCGTCCGCCCCGCCGGGGCGAAAGCAGAACGGGGCGCAGGAAACCGGCTTTCCTGCGCCCCGTTCGTGTCCGGGCATAGAGCGCCCGGGCCTCAGACGCGCGCCAGGAGCGCCACCACGGTGGCGGCGATGCCTTCCTGGCGGCCCAGGTAGCCGAGCCCCTCGTTGGTCTTGGCCTTGACGTTCACCTCGCCTTCTTCGAGTCCGGTGTCGGCGGCGATGTTGCGCACCATATCCGGCGCGTGCGGGCCGATCTTGGGCGCCTGCGCATGCACCGTGGCATCGATGTTGACCGGCGCCCAGCCCGCCTTGCGCACCTTCGCCACCGCCACGCGCAGCAGCTCGCGGCTGTCCGCACCCCGGTAGGCCGGATCGGTGTCGGGAAAGTGGCGGCCGATGTCGCCCAGGCCCGCGCCGCCCAGCAGCGCGTCGGTAATCGCGTGCAGCAGCACGTCGGCATCGGAATGGCCCAGCAGGCCATGGGTGTGGGGAATGGTCACGCCGCCGACGACCAGCGGCCGGCCTTCGACCAGGGCGTGCACATCGAACCCCTGTCCGACTCGGTAGGGAAATTTCATAGCCATTTTTCCATCAGTTCGAAATCGTCGGGCCAGGTCACCTTGAAGTTGCGCTGCGCGCCCGGCACGAGCAGGGGCGCGAAGCCCGCGGCTTCCATGGCCGAAGCCTCGTCCGTCACGGTTCCGCCGTCCACCGCCGCCCTGGCCAGGGCATCGCGCAGCGCGCCGGCCCGGAACATCTGCGGCGTCTGGGCCAGCCACAGCCCCTTGCGGTCCAGCGTGTGCTCCACGCGCTCGTGGCCGCTCTTGACCGTATCGGCCACGGGCAGCGCCAGCAGGCCGCCCACCGGGTCGGCCAGGCAGGCGTCGATGAGCCGCCTGAGCGCCTCGGGAGGCAGACCGGGGCGCGCCGCGTCGTGCACCAGCACCCAGGCGTCGTCCGGCAGGCCGGCTTCGGCCAGCGCCCCCGCCACGGTATCGGCGCGCGTGGGTCCGCCGCAGGCCCGCCATACCGTGCGCGGCAGGCCCCGCAGGGCGCCGTCCACCCAGCCGTCGCCCGGACTGACCGCCACGCGCACCTGGGCGATGCGCTCGTCCTCGAGCAGGGCGCCCACGGCCCAGCGCAACATGGGCTGGCCGGCCAGCGGCCGGTACTGCTTGGGCACCGCCTGGGCGCCGGGCGCGCTGGCGCGCGCGCCGACCCCGGCGGCCGGGACAATCGCAACGATCGAATCGGACATGAAGGATGGAGGCAGACGAAGTGCGGTGATTTTATAATCGTTCGCCTGATGCCCGCTTCCAGCCTGATGCCGTCTTCTTCCCTATCCGCCACGGCTGCGCCGCCCCTGCCCGCGACCGCCCCCACCCTGTCCGCCCTCAAGGCCGGCTCACGCTACGCCCAGCCGAGGCCGCCCGGCTCGGGCGACGCGTGGCTGCTGGCCTCGCTGGCGCGCGAAGCCGGCGCGCCGCTGGTCGTGCTCACGGCCGACCCGCTGGAAGCCCAGCGCCTGGCCGAGGAAATCCAGCTCTTCGCGCCCGGGCTGCGCGTGCGCCAGCTGCCCGACTGGGAAACCCTGCCCTACGACGCCTTTTCCCCGCACCAGGATCTGATCTCCGAGCGGCTGCACACGCTGCATTCGTTGATGGGCAAGACGGTCGACGTGCTCACGGTGCCCGTCACCACCGCGCTCTACCGGCTCGCGCCGCCCGCCTTCCTGGCCGCCTATACCTTTTCCTTCCGCCAGAAAGACCGCCTCGACGAAGCCGCGCTGCGCGCCCAGCTCACGCTGGCCAACTACACGCACGTGACCCAGGTCACCGCGCCGGGCGAATTCTGCCTGCGCGGCGGCCTGATCGATCTTTTCCCCATGGGCTCGGCCGTGCCCTACCGGCTCGATCTCTTCGACGACGAAATCGAGACCATCCGCAGTTTCGACGTGGACACCCAGCGCAGCCTGTATCCGGTGCGCGAGGTCCAACTGCTGCCGGGGCGCGAGTTTCCCATGGACGAAGACTCGCGCAACCGCTTCCGGGCCCGCTTCCGCGAAGTGTTCGAGGGCGACCCGTCGCGCGCCGTGCCCTACCGCGACATCGGCAACGGCATCCCGTTCGCCGGGGTCGAGTACTACCTGCCGCTCTTCTTCGAGCAGACGGCCACGCTGTTCGACTACCTGGCGCCGGACACCATCACCGTCACCGCGGGCGACATCGACGACGCCGTGCAGCGTTTCGCGCAGGACACGGCCAGCCGCTACAACTTCCTGAAAGCCGACCGCGAGCGGCCCGTGCTGCCGCCGTCGGAACTGTTCCTCGACGCCGAGACCCTGTATGCGGGGCTCAAGGGCTTCCGCCGCCTGGCGCTCTCGGCCGATCAGCCGCACCCGGATTTCCGCCCCGCGCCCGACGTGAGCGTGGCCCGGCGCGCCGAAGACCCCATCGCGCGGCTGCGCGCGCTGCTCGCGCGCGCCGACATGCGCGTCCTGCTCTGCGCCGATTCGGCGGGCCGCCGTGAGACCCTGGTGCAGATGCTGCACGAATTCGGCGTGACGCCGGACGCCCAGCCCGACGCCATCGAGACCTTTCTCGCTTCGGACGCGCGCTTCGGCGTGGCCGCCGCGCCGCTGACGGCGGGCTTCGTCCTGCCGCAGGCCGGCCTGGCCTTTCTCACGGAAAACGACCTCTACCCCGGCCTGGCGGCCACCGGCCGCCGCGGCAAGCGGGCCCAGGAACGCGCCAGCAACGTGGAGGCCATGGTCCGCGACCTGTCCGAGCTGCGCGCCGGCGACCCGGTGGTGCATGCGCAGCACGGCATCGGCCGCTACCACGGCCTGGTCAATATGGACATGGGCGAAGGCGAGATGGAGTTCCTGCATCTCGAATACGCCAACGGCAGCACGCTCTACGTGCCCGTATCGCAGTTGCACGTCATCGCGCGCTACAGCGGCGCCGACCCCGAGGCCGCGCCCCTGCACCAGCTCGGCTCCGGCCAGTGGGACAAGGCGCGCCGCAAGGCCGCCAGGCAGGTGCGCGACACCGCCGCGGAGCTGCTGGCGCTCTACGCGCAGCGCGCGGCCCGCGAAGGCTATGCCTTCAAGCTGCCGCTCAACGACTACGAGGCCTTCGCCGAGGGATTCGGCTTCGAGGAAACCGCCGACCAGGCCGCCGCCATCGAAGCCGTGATCTCCGACATGACCTCCGGCCGCCCCATGGACCGCCTGGTCTGCGGCGACGTGGGCTTCGGCAAGACCGAGGTGGCGCTGCGCGCCGCCTTCCTGGCGGTGGCCAACGGCAAGCAGGTCGCCCTGCTCTGTCCCACCACCCTGCTGGCCGAGCAGCATGCGCAGACCTTCTCCGACCGCTTCGCCGACTGGCCGGTGCGCGTGGTGGAGCTTTCGCGCTTCCGCTCCTCCAAGGAAGTGGCCGCCGCCATCGAAGGCATCAACGACGGCCGGGTGGACATCGTCATCGGCACGCACAAGGTGCTGTCCAAGGACGTGAAGTTCAAGCGGCTGGGGCTGGTCATCATCGACGAGGAGCACCGCTTCGGCGTGCGCCAGAAAGAAGCGCTGAAAGCGCTGCGCGCCGAAGTGGACGTGCTCACCCTGACGGCCACGCCCATTCCGCGCACGCTGGGCATGTCGCTCGAAGGCATACGCGATTTCTCCGTCATCGCCACCGCGCCGCAGAAGCGCCTGGCCATCAAGACCTTCGTGCGGCGCGAAGACGGCAGCACCATCCGCGAGGCGCTGCTGCGCGAACTCAAGCGCGGCGGGCAGGCGTACTTTCTGCACAACGAGGTGGAAACCATCCATAACCGGCGCGCGCGGCTCGAAGAACTGGTGCCCGAGGCCCGCATCGCCGTGGCGCACGGCCAGATGCCAGAGCGCGAGCTGGAACAGGTCATGAAAGGCTTCTACCAGCAGCGCTACAACGTGCTGTTGTGCACCACCATCATCGAAACCGGCATCGACGTTCCCAGCGCCAACACCATCGTCATCCATCGCGCCGACCGCTTCGGCCTGGCGCAGCTGCACCAGTTGCGCGGCCGCGTGGGACGCTCGCACCACCAGGCCTACGCCTACCTGCTCACGCCCGGCGAAGACGCCATCACCGCCAACGCCAAGAAGCGGCTGGAAGCCATCCAGGCCATGGAAGAGCTCGGTTCCGGCTTCTACCTGGCCATGCACGACCTCGAAATCCGCGGCACCGGCGAAGTGCTGGGCGACGCGCAGTCGGGCAACATCCAGGAAGTCGGCTTCTCCATGTACAACGAAATGCTCAACGAAGCCGTGCGCGCGCTGCGCGCGGGCGAAGAGCCCGACATGGACGCGCCCTTCAACCTGGCCTGCGAAGTCAATCTGCACGCGCCGGCCCTGCTGCCGTCGGACTACTGCGCCGACGTGCATGCCCGGCTCGGCATCTACAAGCGCCTGGCGCATGCGGCCGACGAGGACGACCTGATCCAGATCCAGGAAGAACTGATCGACCGCTTCGGCAAGCTGCCCGAGCCCGCCCAGACCCTGCTGGCCACGCACCGCCTGCGCCTGCAGGCCCAGCCGCTGGGCGTGATCAAGATCGACGCCAGCGAATCCCAGGCGCTGCTGCAGTTCGGCCCCAAGACCTCCGTGGAGCCGGCCCGCATCATCGAACTGGTCCAGCGCCAGCGCCACATTCGCCTTGCCGGGCAGGACAAGCTGCGCGCCGAGATCAAGGCTCCGCAGGTGGCGGCGCGCGCCGACGCCGTGCGCGCCGTGCTGCGCGCGCTCAAATGAATCCCGCCCCTACTCACCGGAACCCTATGACTACCCACCATCTCGTCGTCCAATCGCCCGGCCTCACGCTGGAACACGCGGAACAGCTCGCCGCCCTGGCCCAGGCCCAGGGCGTGGCCCGCATCAGCGCCACCGCCGCCCGGCTGCTCGACGTGCAGTACGATGATGCCACGCGCGCCGAGGTCGCCGCCTGGGCCGACAGCCGGGGCGTGGACACGGCATTCGTGCCGGCCGGACTCAGGCTGGCCGACTGCAAAGTGCTGGCCATGGACATGGATTCCACGCTCATCAACATCGAGTGCATCGACGAGATCGCCGGCGTGGCGGGCCTGAAAGACCAGGTGGCGGCCATTACCGAGGCCGCCATGCGCGGCGAGATCAAGGATTTCTCCGAAAGCCTGCGCCGGCGCGTGGCCCTGCTGCGCGGCGTGCCCGCCGGCGCGCTCGAACAGGTCTACACGGAAAAACTGCGCCTGAACCCCGGCGCCGAAACCCTGGTCGCCACGGCCCGGGCGGCCGGCATCAAGGTGCTGCTGGTTTCCGGCGGATTCACCTTCTTCACCGAGCGGCTGCGCGAACGCCTCAAGCTCGACGCCGCGCACGCCAACACCCTGGAAATCAAAAACGGCGTGCTCACCGGCCAGGTACTGGGCGACATTCTCGACGGCGACGCCAAGGCCCGGCACCTGCGCGAGTTCGCGGCCCTGCACGGCGCCGCCCCGTCGCAGATCATCGCCCTGGGCGACGGCGCCAACGACCTCAAGATGCTATCGCTGGCGGGCTTTCCGGTCGCCTACCACGCCAAGCCCCTGGTGCGGCAGCAGACCCGTTACGCGCTGAACGTGTGCGGCCTGGACGGCGTGCTCAACTGGTTCGAAAGCTGAATCCGGCCCGGCGTCAGCGCGCGCCGCGCGCGAACGCCAGCAGCACACCGAAGCCGATCAGCACCGCGCCGAAGACGCGGTCGATGCGCTGGCGGGCCGCCGCCAGCCGCCCGCGCACCGCGCGCGCCGAGAAGCAGAGCGCGACCAGGCTGAACCAGGCAATGTGCGCGGCCGCGATGAAAAGCCCGTAGCCGACCTGCACCGGCAACGCGGTCTGCGGCCCCACCGCCTGCAGGAACAGGCTCACGATGAACACGGTGCATTTGGGGTTGAGCGCGTTGGTCAGGAAGCCCATGCGCAGCGCCGCCGCATCCGAGAGCGCCGCAGGCGCGTCGGAGGAGTCCGGAGCCGCCACCGGCGACGGAGCGCGCCACATCTTCGCGCCCAGCCACACCAGATAGACGGCGCCCGCCAGTTTCACGGCGTCGAACAGCCAGAGCGACTGGCGGATCAACAGGCCCACGCCCAGCAGGGTATAGCCCACGTGCACCAGTACGCCCAGACCGATGCCCAGCGCCGTCAACACCCCTGCGCGGCGCGAGCGCGTGAGGCTGTTGCGCGTGACCATCGCGAAATCGGGGCCGGGGCTCACCACGGCAAAAAGGGTAATGGTGATTACAGCTAACAGTTCAGTCATGATGCGCCAGGCTGGAAAATCGTGAAATTCCGTGTAGATTAATGGCGCTGCTTTCCGCTGAAAAACGATGATTTCTGACAAACATCGTGAGCTGGGCTCACCATTGCAAAATACCCGGCTGCCCTCGTTGCTGGCCCTGCGCTGTTTCGAGGCGGCCGCTCGCCTGGAGAATTTCACCCGGGCGGCCGAATCGCTGCACCTGACGCATGGCGCGGTCAGCCGCGCGATCCGCCTGCTGGAAGACGACCTGGGCGTGCCGCTTTTCGAGCGGCGCAACCGGCGGGTGAAGCTGACGGAGGCGGGCCGCTCGCTCGCACGGGCCGTCAGCCAGGGGCTTGCGCTCATGCGCGAGTCGGTGGCCGAATTGCGCGCCCGCTCGCGGCAGCCGCGCCGCTGGGTGCTTTCCTGCGAGCCCACGCTGCTGATGCGCTGGCTGATCCCGCGTTGGCCCGACTTCCAGGCCCGCCACCCAGGCATGGAGGTGCACCTGGTGGCCGGCGGCGGGCCGTTCAGCTTCGACGATGGACTAGACCTGGCGATCCGGCGCGACGATTTCCCCTGGCCCGCCGGCTACCACGCCGAGGCCCTGTTCCCGGAGCGCGTCGGCCCGGTCTGCCGTCCGGACCGGTTCAACGACTGGTTCGAAACGACGGCTGGCGGCACGCGGCTGCGCGCTGGCGCGCTGCTGCTGCATACGCGCACCCGCCCCGATGCGTGGCGCGACTGGGCCGCGGGCCGCACGGCCCTGCCCGGGTCGCGCGGCCAGGTTTTCGATCATTTCTACTTCAGCCTGCAGGCGGCCGTGGCGGGCCTGGGCGTGGCCATAGGCCCGTGGCAGCTCGTGCGCGACGATCTCGCCTCCGGCGTGCTGGCGGCCCCCATGGGTTTCGAGCCCGATGGCTCGCGGTATGTCCTGCTCTCGCCGGCCGCGCCGGCGCCGGGTTCGCCGCATGCGGACCTGCTGGCCTGGCTGCGGCTCGCTGCCTGAACGGTGGTTGGCCCGCCGTGCGGGCTGGCCACACTTCGGACGGACGAAGAAAAGCCGCGCATTCCGCCGCAGCCCGTCTTGCCCCCTGCCCGCGGGCGCGAACCCGGTCAGAGCTCGGTCCACTCGCGCAGCAGGTTGTGATAGCAGTTGGTGAGCGTGAGGGTCTGCTCGGTTTCGCCCAGCTGGTTGCGCAGCGACTGGATGGTCTGGTCCAGCTCGAACAACATCTGGCGGCGGCCATGCTCGCGCACCATGCTCTGGATCCAGAAAAAAGAGGCGATGCGCGCGCCGCGCGTCACCGGCGTAACGCAGTGCAGGCTGTTGGCCGGATAGAGCACCATGTCGCCCGCCGGCAACTTGACCAGGTGTTCGCCGTAGGTGTCCCGGACCACCAGTTCGCCCCCGTCGTAATCGTCCGGTTCGCACAGGAACAGCGTGGCCGAAAGATCGGTGCGCAGCCAGCCCGGCGAGGCAGGATGGCTGCGCACCGCGCCGTCCACATGAAAACCGTAGGTTTCCGACGATTCGTAGCGGTTGAACAGCGGCGGCACGGTGCGCAGCGGCAGCGCGGCCGCGAAATAGGTAGGGTTGCGCGCCAGCGCGCGCAGCACCATCTCGCCGAGCTCGCGGGCCTGCGCGGACGTCTCGTCCACCTGCCGGTTGCGCTTCACCGCCGCGCCCTGGGTGCCGACGGTGGCGCGCCCGTCCACCCACGGCGCGGCATCGAGCCGCCGCCGCATTTCCTGCACTTCGTCCCGGGACAGAACCTCGGGAATATGTAGCATCATGGGACACCTGCCGAAAAGACGAGCCGCCGATGAAAGCGCCGGCATGGCATGCCTGGCGTCCCATCGGCGGGCCTCGACGAACGCGCGGGGCGCTCAGAAGTGAATGTTGGCCGTCAGCAGCACGGTGCGGGGCGCACCGGGGAAGTAACGGTAGCCGCTCTTGTTGATCGCGGCGACGTAATCCTTGTTGAACAGATTGTAGACGTTGAACTGCAGGTCGAAGTTCTTGTTCACGGTGTAGCCGGCCATGGCGTCGAACACCCAATACGAGCGCACGTAGTTCGGCGTGCCCACCGCGCCATCGGTGCCGCGATGCAGCGTGCCCACGTACCGCGCGCCGCCGCCCAGGCGGAAGCCGTTGGGCAGCTGGTAGGTCGTCCACATCGAGAACGCATGGCGCGGCGTGTAGGTCAGGTTGTTCGAGCCGTCGTTGGCGACGTTGGAACCCTCTTCCACGGTCGCGTGCTGGATGGTGTAGCCCGCGCTGGCCGACCAGTTGTCGGTGATCTGGCCGCTGGCGCTCAGTTCCAGGCCCTGCACGCGCTTCTTGCCGGTCTGGCTGTAGGTGCCGTCGGACTCTGCCTGCACCTCATTGGTGACTTCCGTGCGGAACAGCGCGGCGCCCACCAGCAGCTGGCGGTCGAACAGCTCCCACTTGGTGCCCAGCTCGGCCGTCTTGGCCTTCTGCGGCGCGAAGTCCACGCGGTTCGCGCTGTTGCCGGACGTGGCCAGCTGGAAGTTGGAGCCGCCCGGAGGCTGCTGCGACACGGCGTAGTTGACGTACACGTTGCCGTTGGGCGCCACGCGGTACAGCGTGCCCAGTTTCCAGTCCACCAGGTTTCCGGAAATACGCTCGTCCACCGTGGTGATGGGCGTGCCGGTCGGCGCGCCGTTGCACGGCACCGGGTTGCGGCCCGTGCCGCCGCAGGCGGTGGCGCTGTTATAGCTGGTGCGGTAGTGGTCGTAGCGGATGCCGCCGTTCACCTGCCACTTGTCCGTCACATCGATCGTGTCGAACGCGTAGACGGCGAACGTATCGGTCTTGCCATACGAATTAGCGCCGTTGTCCTCGATGCTGCCCACGCTGATGCTGTTGTCCGGGTCGTAGATGCTGACCGGCGGCATCGACGGCGAAGTCTGGCCATAGCTCTTCTGCGTTTCGCGCGTGAACTCGAAGCCCGCGCTCAGATCGTGCTTGAGCGAACCCGTGCTGAACTTGCTGGTGAGGTTGGTCTGGTTGGTGAAGATGCGATTGCTGATGTTCTTCAGGTTGGGCGTGCGCGTCATGAGCCAGGTCGACGGATCGGACGGATCGCCGATCGTCAGGTTGCTGGCGCCCGCCATGAACGAGGTCAGCAGGTAATCCTGCTTGGTGCGCGACCAGCGCGTCACGTTGCGCAGGGTCGTGTTCGCGTTGAAATCGTGTTCCAGGCGCAGCGTCGCCATGTCGGTGGTCGAATAATCGTGGTCCGACTGCGTGCCGTAGAAATTGTTGGTGTCAACCTTGTCCGCGTCGGCCATGTAGCCGTAGGCGGCGCCCGGCGGCTGGTAGCCCGGCAGGCCGATCGTCACCACGCCGCCGTCGGGCACGTTGTTCTGCTTGACGTGCAGGAAGTCGATGTACGCGCGGTTCGGAGTGCCCAGACCGAAGGCCAGCGACGGCGCCACGCCCCAGCGGTTGTTTTCCACCTGATCGCGGCCGGCGGCGTCCGACTTCAGGCCCATCATGTTCAGGCGGAACGCCGAAGTCTCGCCCAGGGTCTGGTTCCAGTCGAGCGTGGAGCGCTTGTAGCGCGCGCTGCCGATGCCGACGCTGGCGTCGAAACTATCCTCCAGCTTGGGCTGCTTGGTCACCAGGTTGATGGAGCCGCTGGGCGCGCTGCGTCCGTAATCCGAACCCGACGGCCCCTTGATGACTTCGACCTGCCCGATGTTGAACATGTCGCGGTGCACGGTGGAAGTGTCGCGGATGCCGTCCACGTAGATGCTGTTCGAGGTGTCGAAGCCGCGCATGTAGATGGCGTCGCCCGTGGACGTGTTGCCGTTCTCGCCGGCGTAGAACGTGCCCGCGCCCGCCACGTTGCGCAGCGCGTCGGTCAGCGTCGTGGCCTGCTGGTCTTTCATGAGCTGCTCGGTCACCACCTGCACGGTCTGCGTGGTGTCCACCAGCGGCTGCGTGAACTTGGGCGATCCGAGATGGTTGGCCTTGTACGGATTGGCGTCGTCGCCGATGACCTTTACCGGCGACAGCGTGCTCACGTCGCCGGGAGCCGTCTGGGCGACGGCAGCCGTGGGCTGGCCCAGGATGAGCGTGGCCAACACGGAGGCGGCGGCGCCGCCCGCAAGGCTGCCAGCGCCGGCCGGGCGTACCGGTGCGCATTTTCGGTTTTTGATGTATTGCATCTTGGCAATGAGTCTTATAAGCGTTGATAAATGGAAGGCGGCTTCTGCTTGCTGACTGGCTTCCCCCACACCCTGTTTCCAGGTGCGGATGAGATCATAAATAAGAATGATTTACGCAAATCTGAACGCAATCTGAATATGTTGTTTTTTGGCGGCTTGACGGGCAATTCCGCCCGCTGTCCACGGCGGCCGGGCATCCTCACAACCTGACTATTTCCTGAATTTTTAGCCTGAAGGCGGCCCGTCCTGCCGAAACGCCGCCTGTCACGCTGGCAGTGGAACGATCTCGAAAGCCGGTTCTCATACTTTGGCAGCCATCCATCCGTATCGGCATTCCGGGCTACGTAAAAATAAAAAAAGCCCCTTTGCGGGGGCTTTCGGAATGCGGCGCCGTCGTTCAGATCCGGGGCCTGGGATGGCGTTTGAACAGATATCGGTACACGAAGCCGGGATACGCCAGCACCAGGTACAGGCTCAGCGTGATGGCGTAAAACTCCCAGGTCTGGGAAAAACGGTTGCCGAGCGCCGATTCAAAGGCAAAACCCAGCGCGCCGACGATGAGGTAGAACACCAGGACTTCGACCAGCCGCAGCCAGAACGGCTTGGCGGCGGGCTGCCCTGCCCGCTTCCACGGCAGCACCGCGAAAACGCGTTCCGTGAGGAACGGCAGGTTCGCGCTGACCAGGGCCAGCGCGATGAGCAGCCACACCGCCAGGGTCTGGTTCATGCCCCGCTCAGAATTTCAGCGAATTCTGGATCACCTGCTCGCACACGGCCATCAGGCCGCCGGGCACGATGCCCAGGATGAGGATCAGGGCGCCGTTGATCGACAGCACGCCGCGCTGGCCGCAGGTGGCCGCGACGGGGGCGGCGTCGGCCGCCGGCTCGTCGAAGTACACCGTCTTCACCACGCGCAGGTAGTAGAACGCGCCGATCAGCGAGAACACCACCGCGATCACGGCCAGCGTGACGTGGCCGGCGTTGACCAGGGCCTGCAGCACGGCCAGCTTGGCGTAGAAGCCGACCAGCGGCGGAATGCCCGCCAGCGAGAACATCAGCAGCAGCACGATGGCGGCGTGCCATGGGCTGCGGCGGTTCAGGCCCTTGAGATCGTCGATCTGTTCGCACTCGAAGCCCTGGCGCGAAAGCAGCAGCACGATGCCGAAGCTGCCCAGGGTGGTGAGCACGTAGGTGATCATGTAGAACAGCGAGGCGCCGTACGCCGCGGCGGCGGCGTCGGGTTTGCCCGCCACGGAGCCCGACATCAGGCCCAGGAGCACGAAGCCCATGTGCGAGATGGTCGAATAGGCCAGCATGCGCTTGAAGTTCGATTGCGCGATGGCGGTCAGGTTGCCGATGGCCAGCGACAGCACCGCCAGGATCATCAGCATGGGCTGCCAGTCGCCGGCCAGGCCGTGCAGGCCATCGACCAGCAGGCGCAGCGTGATGGCGAAGGCCGCCAGCTTGGGCGCGGCGCCCAGGATGAGCGTGACGGCGGTGGGAGAACCCTGATAGACGTCGGGCACCCACATGTGGAAGGGCACGGCGCCCAGCTTGAAGGCCAGGCCGGCAACCAGGAACACCACGCCGAACACCAGCGCCAGCTGCTGCGCCTTGCCTTCGGCGATGACGCGGGCCACTTCAGCCAGGTCGAGGTGGCCGGTGGCGCCGTACACCATCGACATGCCATAGAGCAGGAAACCCGAAGCCAGCGCGCCCAGCACGAAGTACTTCATGGCGGCCTCGGTGGCCACCACGTTGTCGCGGCGCAGCGCGATGAGCGCGTACAGCGCCAGCGACATCAGCTCCAGGCCGAGGTAGATGGAAATCAGGTTGCCGGCCGAGATCATGACCATCTGGCCCAGCAGCGCGAGCAGGGTCAGCACGTACAGTTCGCCGCCGCGCATCATGTCGCGGACCTGCGCATAGACGCGGCCGTAGATCAGCGTGACCGCCACGGCGATGTAGGACGAGATCTTGAGCAGGTGCGACAGGCCATCGGCGACGTACAGGCCGTTGAAGGTCTTGCCCGCCACGCCCGAGCTCCATTGCACGGCCGACACCACCGTGAGCACGACCAGCGACAGGATCGTGAGCCAGAACGTGGGCTTGCGCTCCGGATGGGTGCTGACCGCGTCGACGAGCAGGATAGCCAGGCCGAAAACCAGCGCGAGGATTTCCGGTGCCGCCAGAGCGAAATCGATTTGGGATTGCATCATTGTCTTGTCTTACAGTTTCGAGACGGCAACGTGTTGCAGCAGGGCCTCGACCGACACGTGCATCACGTCGGTAAAGGGCTTGGGATAGATCCCCATGTACAGCACGGCGATCGCCATCACGCCAAGAATCAGGAACTCGCGGCGGTTGATGTCCAGCAGGTCGCGCACGTGCTCGTTGGCCACGTCGCCCAGCACCACGCGCTTCACCATCCAGAGCGAATACGATGCGCCCAGGATCAGGGCGGTGGCCGCCAGCAGGCCGATCCAGAAGTTGTGCTCGACCGCGCCCATGATGACCATGAACTCGCCCACGAAGCCGCTGGTGGCCGGCAAGCCGCTGTTGGCCATCGAGAACAGGATGAAGAAGGTGGCGAAGCGCGGCATCGTGTTGACCACGCCGCCGTAGTCGGCGATGAGGCGCGAGTGCATGCGGTCATAGAGCACGCCGATGCACATGAACATGGCGCCCGACACGAAGCCGTGGGAAATCATCTGCACGATCGCGCCTTCGACGCCGGCCGTGTTGAAGATGAAGAAGCCCAGGGTCACGAAGCCCATGTGCGCCACCGACGAATAGGCCACAAGCTTCTTCATGTCGTCCTGCACGATGGCGACCAGGCCGATGTAGATCACGGCGATCAGCGACAGCGTGATCATCAGGCCGGCCAGGCTGTGCGAGGCGTCGGGCGTGATCGGCAGCGAGAAGCGCAGGAAACCGTAGGCGCCCAGCTTCAGCATGATCGCGGCCAGCACGATGGAGCCGCCCGTGGGCGCCTCGACGTGCGCGTCCGGAAGCCAGGTATGCACCGGCCACATCGGCACCTTCACGGCGAAGGCCGCCAGCAGCGCCACGAAGATCAGGATCTGCGGCGTGTAGCCCAGCTTGGTCTGCTGCCAGGTCAGGATGTCGAACGAACCGCCCGACACGTTCCACAGGTAGATGAACGCCACCAGCGTGAGCAGCGAGCCCATCAGCGTGTACAGGAAGAACTTGAACGCCGCATACACGCGGTTCGGGCCGCCCCACACCCCGATGATGATGTACATCGGGATCAGCGTGGCTTCGAAGAACACGTAGAACAGCATGCCGTCCAGCGCGGCGAACACGCCCACCATCAGTCCCGACAGGATCAGGAAGGCGGCCATGTACTGCGCCACGCGGCTGGTGATGACTTCCCAGCCGGCCAGCACCACGATGATGGTGATGAACGCGGTCAGGAGCACGAACCACAGCGAAATGCCGTCCACGCCCAGGTGGTAGTTGACGTTGAAGGATTCGATCCAGGACGTCTTTTCCACGAACTGCATGGCGGCCGTGGAGGGGTCGAATTCCGTGTAGACCGGAATGGTGACCAGGAAGCCCGCGATCGAGCCGATCAGCGACAGGCCGCGCGTGAGGCCGGGACGGTCGTCGCGGCCCACCGCCAGCACCAGCAGGCCGAATACGATCGGAACAAAGATCGCAAGCGTAAGCCAGGGGAAAGTGTTGGATGCCATCTCGCTTGCCATCATTGGGGAATCAGCACAAAGAAAGTCACCAGCGCCATGATGCCGACGATCATCGCGAACGCGTAGTGATAGATGAAGCCGGACTGCAGGTGGCGGCTGATCGCGGCCACCCAGCCCACCACGCGGGCGCTGCCGTTGATCAGCAGGCCGTCGATGATGCCGCGGTCGCCCGTCTGCCACAGGCCGCGGCCCAGGCAGCGCGCGCCGCGCGCGATGATCTGCTCATTGATCCAGTCGACGTAGTACTTGTTCTCGAGCAGCTTGTTCAGCCCGGACAGGCTGGACTTGATCGCGGCCGGGACCTTGGGATTGATGAGGTAGCAGTACCAGGCGATGACCGCGCCGGCCACCACCAGCCAGAACGGCAGCGTCTGGAAGGCGTGCATGCCGAAGGCGACCCAGCCGTGCCATTCCTCGTGCAGCTCGTGCATGGCCGGATGCTGCGGCAGCACGGTGATGACGCCGTCGAAGAACTTGCCGAACAGCATGGGATCCACCACCCAGGCGCCGATGACGACCGAGGGAATGGCCAGCAGCACCAGCGGCACCGTCACCACCCAGGGCGACTCGTGCGGCGCGCCGCCGTGCTGCCCATGGCCGTCCGGCTCCTCGTCGACGTCGGCGGCGTGATGATGCTCATGGGCGTGGCCGCTGGCGTCGAAGCGTTCCTTGCCATGGAAGACCAGGAAGTACAGGCGGAACGAATACAGCGAGGTCACGAACACGCCGATCAGCGTGGCGTAGTAGGCGAAGCTGGCGCCCCAGACGTGGGCGGCGCCGGCGGCCTCGATGATGTGTTCCTTCGAGTAGAAGCCCGAGAAGAACGGCGTGCCGACCAGGGCCAGCGTGCCCAGCAGGAAGGTGATCCAGGTGATGGGCATGTACTTGCGCAGGCCGCCCATGTTGCGGATGTCCTGGTCGTGGTGCATGCCGATGATGACCGAGCCCGCGCCCAGGAACAGCAGCGCCTTGAAGAAGGCATGGGTCATCAGGTGGAAGATCGCCACCGAGTAGGCCGAGGCGCCCAGCGCGACGGTCATGTAGCCCAGCTGCGACAGCGTGGAATACGCCACCACGCGCTTGATGTCGTTCTGGATGATGCCCAGGATGCCCAGGAACAGCGCGCCGATCGCGCCGATCACGATGATGAAGGACAGCGCCGTGTCCGACAGCTCGAAGAGCGGCGAGAAGCGCGCGACCATGAAGATGCCGGCCGTCACCATGGTGGCGGCGTGGATCAGCGCGGAGATCGGGGTCGGGCCTTCCATGGAATCGGGCAGCCAGGCATGCAGCGGCACCTGGGCCGATTTGCCCATGGCGCCGATGAAGAGGCAGATGCAGGCCACGGTCAGCAGCATCCAGTCAGAGCCGGGCAGCGTCAGCTTGGCCAGCTTGTCGGCCTGGGAGAACACGTCGCCGTAGTGCATCGAACCGGCGTAGGCGAACAGCAGGCCGATGCCCAGCACGAAGCCGAAGTCGCCCACGCGGTTGATCAGGAACGCCTTCATGTTGGCGAAGATCGCCGTGGGACGGGTGTACCAGAAGCCGATCAGCAGGTACGACACCAGGCCCACCGCTTCCCAGCCGAAGAACAGCTGCACCATGTTGTTCGACATCACCAGCATCAGCATGGAGAACGTGAACAGCGAGATGTAGGCGAAGAAGCGCTGGTAGCCGGGATCGTCGGCCATGTAGCCGATGGTGTAGATGTGCACCATCAGCGACACCGAAGTCACCACGACCATCATCATGGCCGACAGCGGATCGATCAGGAAGCCGATTTCCAGCTTGGTCTGGCCGATCAGGCTCCAGGTGTAGACCGCGCCGTCGAAGCGCAGGCCGTTGAGCACGTCGCCCAGCACCACCACCGAACCGATGGTGGAGATGAGCACGCCCAGGATGGTGATCAGGTGGGCGCCGCGGCGGCCGATCGGACGGCCCAGGAATCCGGTGCCGAAGAGGCCCGCGAGGATTGCCCCGGCCAGCGGCGCCAGCGCGATGAGCAGGTAGAGATTGGGTGAGCTAGACATTTTCTTCCAATACCCCGTCAGCCCTTCAGGCGATCGAGTTCGTCAACGTTGATCGTGTTCAGGTTGCGGAACAGCAGCACCAGGATGGCCAGGCCGATCGCCGCCTCGGCGGCGGCCACGGTCAGGATGAAGAACACGAACACCTGGCCGGCGGTGTCGCCGAACCAGCTGGAAAACGCCACGAAGTTCATGTTGACGGCCAGGAGCACGAGCTCGATGGACATCAGCAGGATGATCAGGTTGCGGCGGTTCAGGAAGATGCCGAAGATGCCGATGGCGAACAGGATCGCCCCCAGGATCAGGTAGTGGGCCAGCGTCAGCGTCATTGTTTTTCTCCTTCGGGCGCGGCAGCAGCGGTGGCGGCGCCGTTCCGGGCCTGGGCGCGCTCGCTCTGGGCGGGCATGCTCACCATGCGGAAACGGTCTTTGGCGCGGACGCGGACGGCGGCCACGGGGTCGTTGTATTTGGCGTCGCGGCGGCGGCGCAGCGTCAGGGCGATGGCGGCCACCATGCCCACCAGCAGCAGGGCGGCGCCGACTTCAACGGCGTACACGTACTGGGTGTACATGGCCTCGCCCAGCGCGCGGGCGTTGTTGTAGTCGCCGGCCACGGGCGCCTGCGGACCCGCGCCATACCAGGTGCTGCCCAGCACGAAGGCCATTTCCACCACCATGACGAGGCCGATGACCAGGCCCAGCGGCAGATAGGTCTTCATGCCATGGCGCAGGGTATCCATGCGGATGTCCAGCATCATGACCACGAAGAGGAAGAGCACCATCACGGCGCCCACGTAGACCAGCACCAGCAGCAGCGCGAGGAATTCCGCGCCCAGCAGCATCCAGATCATGGCGGCGTTGGCGAAGGCCAGGATGAGATGCAGCACCGCGGTGACCGGGCTGCGCGCGGTAATCACGCGGAAGGCCGCGATGACCAGCACGGCAGCCAGTATGTAGAACAGTACAGTGGTAAAAGTCATGGATCGGACCCTGGGCGTCAACGGTAGGGAGCGTCTTCGGCCCGGCGGCGGGCGATTTCGGCTTCGTAGCGGTCGCCCACGGCGAGCAGCATGTCTTTGGTGAAATACAGGTCGCCGCGCTTTTCGCCGTGGTATTCGTGGATATGGGTTTCCACGATGGAGTCCACGGGGCAGCTTTCCTCACAGAAGCCGCAGAAAATGCACTTGGTGAGGTCGATGTCGTAGCGCGTGGTGCGGCGGGTGCCGTCTTCGCGCTGGTCCGACTCGATGGTGATCGCCAGCGCCGGGCACACGGCCTCGCACAGCTTGCACGCGATGCAGCGCTCTTCCCCGTTGGGGTAGCGGCGCAGCGCGTGTAGGCCGCGGAACCGCGGCGACGCGGGCGTCTTTTCCTGCGGGTAGCGCAAGGTGACCTTGCGCTTGAAGAAATACTTGCCCGTCAGGCGCATGCCCTTGAGCAACTCGGTCAGCATCAGGCTGCCGAAGAAATCCTTGATCGCTTCCATATCCTGCCTCTGCCTGGCGGCTTAGCGCCAAATATTCCAGGGCGTCTGCATCCAGATCGCCACGATAACCAGCCACACGCCGGTCAGCGGGATGAAGATCTTCCAACCCAAGCGCATGATCTGGTCGTAGCGGTAGCGCGGGAACGACGCACGGAACCACACGAACAACGAGACCACACAGAACGTCTTGAGACCCAGCCAGAGCCAACCCGGGATCCAGGTCAGCGGGGCGATGTCGAGCGGAGGCATCCAGCCGCCCAGGAACATGATCGAGGCCATGCACGAGAGCAGGATCATGTTGGCGTACTCGCCCAGGAAGAACAGGGCGAAGGCCATGCCCGAGTACTCGACCATGTGGCCGGCCACGATTTCCGATTCGCCTTCCACCACGTCGAACGGGTGGCGGTTGGTTTCGGCCACGGCCGAGATCACGTAGATGACGAAGAGCGGCAGCAGCGGCAGCCAGTTCCAGGAAAGGAACGAAATGCCCTTGTCGGCGAACCAGCCGCGGCTCTGGCCGAGCACGATCTCGCTCATGTTGAGGCTGCCCGACACCAGCAGCACCGTCACCAGCACGAAGCCGATGGCCAGTTCGTACGACACCATCTGCGCCGAGGCGCGCAGCGCGCCCAGGAAGGCGTACTTGGAGTTCGAGGCCCAGCCCGCCACGATGACGCCGTAGACGCCGATGGAGGTGATGGCCATGACGTACAAGAGGCCCGCGTTGACGTTGGCCAGCACGATTTCGGGACCGAACGGCACCACGGCCCAGGCGGCCAGCGCCGGCATCAGCGTGACCACCGGCGCCACGACGAACAGCACCTTGTTGGCCTCGCTGGGAACCACGACTTCCTTGGTCAGCAGCTTGAACACGTCGGCGAACGGCTGCAGCAGCCCGCGGAAACCCACGCGGTTCGGACCCATGCGCACGTGCATGAAACCGATCATCTTGCGTTCCCAGTACGTCAGGTAGGCCACGCACAGGATGATGGGCACGGCAATGACGACAATCTTGATGATGGTCCAGAGAACCATCCAGACGGTCGGGCCCAGCAAGGCCTGACCGTGGCTCTCCAAAACATTAAGCCATTCCATCAGGCACGCTCCACGCTGAGTTGACCGAATGCGCCACCCAGGGCCACGGTGTTTTCAAAGGCGGCGGAGATGCGCACGGCGCGGTCGGCCACGGCATCGTCCTGCACGGTTTCGAGTTCGACGGCGCCCTGCGCGCCCGCGACGCGCACCTTGACGCCGGCCGTCAGGCCCAGCGTGGCGAGCGTGCGGCCGTTCATGCGGGCCGTCGGCGGCTTGGAAGCCGTCGTCGCCTGCAGCGGCTCCGAGCGGCGCACCATGGCATCGCTGCGGTAGATGGGCACGTCGGCCACGCGCTCCAGGCCGGAGACGGTCTGCCCCAGGCCCAGCGGCGCCTTGATCTCGTTGGAGAGACGGCTTTCGACGCCGCCGGCCAGCACCGCGTCGCGCACGGACTCGGAAGTCTCGTCGTCGAAGCCGGCCAGGTGCAGCACGTTGCCCAGCACGCGCAGCACCTTCCAGGCCGGACGGGTCTGGCCGTAGGGCGCCACCGTGCCCTTGAAGCTCTGAGGCAGGCCCTGCGCGTTGACGAAGGTGCCGGAGGTTTCGGTAAACGGGGACACCGGCAGCATCACGTCCGCCCATTCGGCCGCGGCCGAACGGTAGGGCGTGAGCGCCACGGCGAATTGCGCGCCGCGCAACGCGGCCAGCGCCTGCTGGCCGTTGTCGGCGTCGAGCAGCGGCTCGGCGTGCAGCACGACGTAGGCCTTGAGCGGCTCGGCCAGCATGGCGGCAGCGGTCTTGCCGCCCTTGCCCGGCACGGCGCCGGCCAGGTAGCCGCCCACCGTGTTGCCGCCCGCGGTCAGGAAGCCGAATTTGCCGCCCGCCAGGCCAGCCACGCAACGGCCGTTGGCGGCCAGCGTGGACGCCTGCGGCGAGGCCACGGCCATGTTGCCCATGAGCACGGCGGTGTTCGTGCCCGAGGCCAGGCTGGCCGCGATGATCTTGGCGTTCTCGCCCGGCGTGACCGAGGCGAACTCGGCCGGCACGGCCTGTTCCTTGGCCTGGGCCAGGGCCACGGCCACTTCGGCCAGGGCGCGCGGCAGCTCGGACGGCGCCACGGTGATGCGGCCGGCGACCGGCAGCAGCGGATCGTCGGCGGCGCTGTCCACCATGAGCACCTGCGTGCCGCGCTTGGCGGCCTGGCGCAGGCGCTGGGCCATCAGGGGGTGATCCTTGCGCAGGAACGAACCCACGATGAGCACGCGGTCGAGGTTGCCGAGCTCGGCGATGGGCATGCCCAGCCACGGCGCGCCGGCCAGCGCGGCGTCGAAACCGGGGTCGGTCTGGCGCAGGCGGAAATCGATGTTCTCGGAACCCAGCGCGCGGACCAGGCGGCCCAGCAGCGCGTATTCCTCGGTGGTGGCGTACTCGGAAGCCAGGGCGCCGATCTGGCCGGCGCCGAAGCTGTCGCGCACGCGGGACAGGCCCTGCGCCACGGCCTGCAGCGCGTCGGCCCAGGAGGCTTCCTGCCACTGTCCGTCGGCGCCCTTGATCATCGGGGCGGACAGGCGGTCTTCGCTGTTCAGGCCTTCATAGGAGAAGCGGTCGCGGTCGCTGATCCAGCATTCGTTGATGGCTTCGTCTTCGAACGGCACCACGCGCATGACGCGGTCGCCCTTGACCTGGACGATGAGGTTCGCGCCCAGGCTGTCGTGCGGGCTGACCGAGCGGCGGCGCGCCAGCTCCCAGGTGCGGGCGCTGTAGCGGAACGGCTTGGAGGTCAGCGCGCCCACCGGACAGATGTCGATCATGTTGCCCGAGAGCTCGGACTCGATGGAGCGGCCCACGAAGGACGTGATCTCGGAGTGCTCGCCCCGGTTCAGCATGCCCAGTTCCATGATGCCGCCGATTTCCTGGCCGAAGCGCACGCAGCGGGTGCAGTGGATGCAGCGGCTCATTTCCTCGGCCGATACCAGCGGGCCCAGGTCCTTGTGGAACACCACGCGCTTCTCTTCCGTGTAGCGCGAAGAGGAGCCGCCATAGCCCACGGCCAGATCCTGCAGCTGGCACTCGCCGCCCTGATCGCAGATCGGGCAGTCGAGGGGGTGATTGATCAGCAGGAATTCCATCACCGACTTCTGGGCGGCGCGCGCCTTCTCGGAGCAGGTGTGGACGACCATGCCGTTGGTTACGGGCGTGGCGCAGGCGGGCAGCGCCTTGGGCGCCTTTTCCACTTCAACCAGGCACATGCGGCAGTTGGCCGCGATGGACAGTTTCTTGTGGTAGCAGAAATGCGGCACGTAAAGCCCGATCTTCTGGGCCGCATGCATGACCATGCTGCCTTCGGGCACTTCGACCTTGTTGCCGTCGACGGTTAGTTCAACCATTGCTGTTCCTGAGACCTACAGATATTGCGGAACCACACACGACTTGTGTTCGATGTGGTGCGCGAATTCGTCGCGATAGTGCTTGATAAAACCGCGGACGGGCATGGCGGCGGCATCGCCGAGGGCGCAGATGGTGCGGCCCATGATGTTGCTGGCGACGTTGTCCAGCAGGTCCAGGTCCTCGGGACGGCCCTGGCCGTGCTCGATGCGATGGACCATGCGGTACAGCCAGCCCGTGCCTTCGCGGCACGGCGTGCACTGGCCGCAGCTTTCCTCGAAATAGAAGTACGACAGGCGCAGCAGCGACTTCACCATGCAGCGCGTCTCGTCCATGACGATGACGGCGCCCGAACCCAGCATCGACCCCGCCTTGGCGATGGAGTCGTAGTCCATGGTGCAGTCCATCATGATGTCGGCTGGCAGCACCGGGGCGCTCGAACCGCCGGGGATCACGGCCTTGAGCTTGCGCCCGCCGCGCATGCCGCCCGCCAGCTCCAGCAGCTTGGAGAACGGCGTGCCCATCGGGATTTCGTAGTTGCCCGGGCGCTCGACGTCGCCCGACACGGAGAACAGCTTGGTGCCGCCGTTGTTGGGCTTGCCGACCTCGAGGTAGGCCTGGCCGCCGTTGCGGATGATCCAGGGCACCGCCGCGAAGGTCTCGGTGTTGTTGATGGTGGTGGGCTTGCCGTACAGGCCGAAGCTCGCCGGGAACGGCGGCTTGAAGCGCGGCTGGCCCTTCTTGCCTTCCAGCGATTCGAGCAGCGCGGTTTCCTCGCCGCAGATGTAGGCGCCGTAGCCGTGGAAGGCATGGAGCTGGAAGCTGAAGTCCGAGCCGAACAGCTTGTCGCCCAGGAAGCCCGCGGCGCGCGCTTCCTCGAGCGCTTCCTCGAAGCGCTCATACACTTCGAAGATCTCGCCGTGGATGTAGTTGTAGCCGACGCTGATGCCCATGGCGTAGGCGGCGATGGCCATGCCCTCGATCACGATGTGCGGGTTGAAGCGCAGGATGTCGCGATCCTTGAAGGTGCCGGGCTCGCCCTCGTCGGAGTTGCACACCAGGTATTTCTGGCCGGGGAACGCGCGCGGCATGAAGCTCCACTTCAGGCCGGTGGGAAAGCCCGCGCCGCCGCGGCCGCGCAGGCCGGAAGCCTTGACCTCGGCGATCACGTCCTCGGGCTTCATGCCCGTGGTGAGGATCTTCTTCAGGGCCTCGTAGCCGCCGCGCTTGACGTAGTCGGCCAGGCGCCAGTTGCTGCCGTCCACGCCCGCCATGATCTGCGGCGAGATGTGGCGGCCATGCAGGCACATGGAGTTGGACAGGTCGTTCAGGGGGTTGGGATCCAGCCCCTGCGAAAGCTGCTTGTAGATATCGGGCGCGTTCATGCCGACTCTCCTTGCGCCTTGAGGGTCGCGACCAGCGCGTCGAGCTTCTCTTCCGTCATGCGCACGCACATATGCTTGTTGTTCACGATGACCACCGGCGCATCGCCGCAGGCGCCCATGCACTCGCCCTCGATCAGCGTGAACTGGCCGTCGGCCGTGGTTTCACGGTAGTCGACGCCCAGCTTGCGCTTGAGGTAGTCGCCGGCACGTTCGCCGTCGCGCAAGGCACAGGGCAGGTTGGTGCAGACGGCGATCTTGTTCTTGCCGACGGGCTTGACGTCGAACATGTTGTAGAACGTGGCGACTTCCTGCACCGCGATGGGCGGAACGCCGATGTAGTTGGCCACGTCTTCGATGATGTCGGTGGCCAGCCAGCCCTTTTCTTCTTGGGCGATGGCCAGCGCGGCCATGATGGCGGACTGCCGCTGGTCGGCCGGGAACTTCGCGAGTTCCCGGTCGATTTTCTGGTAGGCCTGTTCGGAAAGCAGCATAGTTTGAATCCGGGTTATGCGGGCGTGCTCGTGACTGTGCGTGCGGATCAGCGGTCGATCTCGCCGAAAACGATGTCCTGCGTGCCGATGATGGTCACGGCGTCGGCGATCATGTGACCGCGCGACATTTCGTCCAGCGATTGCAGATGCGCGAAACCGGGTGCGCGGATCTTCAGGCGGTACGGCTTGTTGGCGCCGTCGGACACCAGGTAGATGCCGAATTCGCCCTTGGGATGCTCCACCGACGCGTACGCTTCGCCGGGCGGCACGTGGAAACCTTCGGTGAAGAGCTTGAAGTGATGGATCAGCTCTTCCATGTTGGTCTTCATGGCGGTGCGCTTGGGCGGGGCCACCTTGTGGTTTTCGATCATGACCGGGCCCGGGTTGTTGCGCAGCCATTCCACGCACTGGCGGATGATGCGGTTGCTCTGGCGCAGCTCGTTCACGCGCACGAGGTAGCGGTCGTAGCAGTCGCCGTTCACGCCGACGGGAATGTCAAAGTCGAGCAGGTCGTAGACCTCGTAGGGCTGCGTCTTGCGCAGGTCCCAGGCCACGCCGGAGCCGCGCAGCATGGGGCCCGTGAAGCCCAGCGCCTTGGCGCGGTCGGGATCGACCACGCCGATGCCCACCAGGCGCTGCTTCCAGATGCGGTTGTCGGTGAGCAGGGTTTCGTACTCGTCGACGCAGGCCGGGAAACGGTTGGTGAAGTCTTCGATGAAGTCCAGCAGCGAGCCGGAGCGCGCGTCGTTCATGGCGCGCACTTCCTTGTCGCCGCGGTACTTGCTGGTTTCGCCATACTGGGGCATGGCGTCCGGCAGGTCGCGGTACACGCCGCCGGGACGGTAGTAGGCCGCATGCATGCGCGCGCCCGACACCGCCTCGTAGCAGTCCATGAGGTCTTCGCGCTCGCGGAAGGCGTACAGGAACACCGCCATGGCGCCCACGTCCAGGGCGTGCGAGCCCAGGGACATCAGGTGGTTCAGGATGCGGGTGATCTCGTCGAACATCACGCGGATGTACTGCGCGCGCAGCGGCGGCTCGATGCCCAGCAGCTTCTCGATGGCCATGACGTAGGCGTGCTCGTTGCACATCATGGACACGTAGTCGAGGCGGTCCATGTAGGGCAGCGCCTGGATGTAGGTCTTGTGCTCGGCCAGTTTCTCGGTGGCGCGGTGCAGCAGGCCGATGTGCGGGTCGGCGCGCTGGATGACTTCGCCGTCCAGTTCGAGCACGAGGCGCAGCACGCCGTGCGCGGCCGGGTGCTGCGGACCGAAGTTGAGCGTGTAGTTCTTGATTTCTGCCATGATTTAACGCCCCATGCCGTAGGTGTCTTCGCGGACCACGCGCGGGGTGATCTCGCGCGGATCGATGGTGACCGGCTGGTAGATGACGCGCTTCTGCTCGGGGTCGTAGCGCATTTCGACGGTGCCCGACAGCGGGAAGTCCTTGCGGAAGGGATGGCCGATGAAGCCGTAGTCGGTGAGGATGCGGCGCAGGTCGGGATGCCCCTCGAAGACGATGCCGTACAGGTCGAAGGCCTCGCGCTCGAACCAGCCCACCGAAGGCCAGCATTCGATCAGGGAAGCGACCATGGGGAATTCGTCATCCGGCGCCCAGGTGCGCACGCGCAGGCGCCAGTTGTTGGAAATGGACAGCAGGTGCACGACCACCGCGAAACGCGAACGGTGCACCTTGGCGCCCGTCTGGTCGGCGAATTCGCGCGTGCCGTTGCCCCAGGTGAGGTAGTCGACGCCGCAGAGGTCGATACAGGTTTCAAAGCGCAGCCCGGTCTCGGTGCGCAGCTTGGTGCAGACGGAGAACCACTGTTCGGCGGGCACTTCGAGCGTCAGCTCGCCCAGCGCCTCGGTCAGCGCGATGTCCGCGCCGAGGGTGGTCTGCAAATTGGTTTTCAGGGTTTCGAGCCTGGTCATCATCTTGTACGCTTAGGTGAACCGATACGCTGTCCGTCGGGACGGGCGGAGGCCGCGGGGCCTGGCGCCGCCCTGCCCCGCGGGATCAGCGGGCAATCGTGTTGGTCAGACGGATCTTGTTCTGCATCTGCAGCAATCCGTAGACCAGCGCCTCGGCCGTGGGCGGGCAGCCCGGCACGTAGACGTCTACCGGTACGATGCGATCGCAGCCGCGGACCACCGAATACGAGTAGTGGTAGTAACCGCCGCCGTTGGCACAGGAGCCCATGGAAACCACCCAGCGCGGCTCGGGCATCTGGTCGTAGACCTTGCGCAGCGCCGGCGCCATCTTGTTGCACAGCGTGCCCGCCACGATCATGAGATCGGACTGGCGCGGACTGGGACGGAAAATGATGCCGAACTGGTCCAGGTCGTAGCGGGCCGCGCCCGCGTGCATCATCTCGACCGCGCAACAGGCCAGGCCGAAGGTCATCGGCCACATGGAGCCGGTCTTCGCCCAGTTCAGGAACTTGTCCGCGCTGGTGGTGATGAACCCTTGCTTGAGAATGCCGTCTATAGCCATATTCGTCTCTGATAGCGTGCGGAGGATGAGCCTGCGGGCTCACTCCCAATCCAGCGCGCCCTTTTTCCATTCGTAGATGAAGCCGACGGTAAGCACGGCGAGGAACACCATGACCGTCCAGAAACCGACGAGCCCGACCGTGCCGTGGGCGATGGCCCAGGGGAACAGGAACGCGATTTCCAAGTCGAAAAGAATGAACAGAATCGCCACCAGGTAGTAGCGGACGTCAAACTTCATGCGCGCGTCTTCGAAAGCCTCGAAGCCGCATTCATAGGGGGAAAGCTTCTCGGCGTAAGGACGCCGCGGGCCAAGCAGGGACCCAGCCGTCAGGAGCGCGAACCCGATGAGGGTGGCCACTACGATAAACAGCAGGACGGGAAAATACTGTTGCAGGTTCATTCAGGCGTCCGTCAAATGCGCAAACCTTTGGATTGTAGCATTCACGTGGTTACTTCTGGCTGAACTCTGACGCGCAAACAGCGGGTGAAAGACTGCATTCCTCAGGCGAAACAATCCGCTTTATCGGACCTCTTTCCACCCCTGCGCGCGCCGCATCCAGCCCCCATGCCCCCCCGCATGGGCGGACCCGCGATCCGGCTCGCGACACTTCTATTATCGCGCACCCCGGCAACGCGCTTTTCCGACGCCGGACAGAATGCAAAAAGCCACCCCGGAGGGTGGCTTTCAAGCAAGCGGGGCGAAGGACCGCTTGCCCGTCTTCCGATTCAAATCCAGGCAGGGCTTGCGCCCTGCATTGGATTAGAAGCGGTGACGGATACCGACGCCGACGGCGGTCGACTTGACGTCGTCGATGAAGGCGTAGTTCTTGGCGTACGAGCCGTAGGCGTACAGGTTGGTGCGCTTGGACAGGTCGTAGGTGTAGCCCAGCGAGAAGATGTTCATCTTCTCGTCGCCGCCCGTCAGCTTATCGTTCGACGGGTCGACCATTTGCCACGAACCGAACAGGCTGGAAGCGCCGCCGATCGGGGCGGTCAGGCCGACCATGTACGAATTGGCCTTGAAGCCGTCAGCGAACACGTTGGTGGCGTCGTCAGCAAAGGTGGACAGGATCGAGCCGGAAGCGCCGTTCACGCCCGGGCCGGCGAACCAGCCGTCGGTCGTGCGAGCGTAGGCCAGGGCCAGCTTCACGACTTCGAAGTCATACGAACCGCCGATGGTGTACTGGCGCGGAGTAGCGTCGGTTTCTTCGGTGGTCAGCTTGTTCGAAGCGTTCAGTTGGTCATAGGCGAAGGCCACGTTCAGGGGGCCGTTCACATAGCGCAGACCAGCGGTGATGGCGCGGGTGTTGTCAGCGGTGCGGAAGCCGGTTTCGGTGCCGCGGTTCGAATCAGCGTTGAACGAATAGCCAACGCCCAGCTGGAAGCCGCTGAACGACGGGGTTTGGTACATCACCATGTTGTCGTAGCGCTGCGTGTTGGCGGCGCTGATGGCGGTGCCGATGTTGGCTTGGCCGAAGCCGGCGCCGAACGGATCGATCGAGCCGAAGTACTTCGAGGCGATGTTGGTTTGACGACCGAAGTCCAGTTGACCCCAGCTGTTGCTGGCCAGGCCGACGGTGGCTTGACGGCCGAACAGGCGGCCGCCTTGGGCCGACTTACCGTTGCCCGAATCGAAACCCGATTCCAGCTGGAACACGGCGCGCAGACCGTCACCCAGATCTTCCGAACCGCGCAGACCCCAGCGCGAGCCGTTCTGGACGCCGTTGATCATGCCGATGCGGCTGCCGTCGGCAGCGTCGCTGATGCCCTTGATCTTGTTGTAACCAAGGCCGGTATCGATGATGCCGTACAGCGTGACCGACGTTTCTGCCTGGGCGACACCGGCGAAACCGGCGAGCAGGGCGGCAGCGAGCAGAGTCTTTTTCATTTAAGAAATCTCCGTTGATTTGAGTGACAAGAGCAGCAATGCAGCGAACCGGCCTGCCGCCCCCCTAACTCCGCGAAGGGAAGTTGACGCTATTGCATCAAAAATCAGGGGGACTGGCTATGCCCGACGCCAGAAAAGTGCAGGTTTGCGACAGCCATGTTGGGAAGATGCAACACCTCGCACAGGCGTTTTCGATGGGCATTGGGAGTAACCCTCGAGTTTTGCGCCGGCCCGTATTCATGCGATTCCCAGCCCCGACCCCAATTGTTGGAAGCGAATCGCGGCGAGGTTTGGACGTATTTTAGGGACACTTTCGGGCGGTTTGGCCATCCTTTGCCGCCGGCCGGGCGCAGCGTTTCATTGCGAGCCGGTTTCACGTATATTGATAACATCGTTATTTCAAAAGAACATCGCAATGAATCCACCCGCCAAGACTTCCAGGAGGCTGTCTCCGGAGGCGCGCGGCCAGCGGCAGGCGCAGTTGCAGGCCCTGCGCCGGCAGCTCGTGCTGGACGCGGCCCAGCGGGTGTTCGAGCGCGAGGGTCTGGAGAAGACCACGGTGCGGGCCATCGCGCACGAGGCGGGCTGCACCACGGGCGCCATTTACCCATGGTTCGAGGGCAAGGAGGCCATTTACGGCGCTCTGCTCGAAGACTCGCTCAATCGCCTGCATGGCGCGCTGGCGGCGGCGCTGGCCGCCAGCGCGCCCGCGGATGCGGCGCGCAGTGTCATTCAGGCGTTCTTCCAGTACTACGCGGCGCGCCAGGGCGAGTTCTCCCTGGGGCTCTACCTGTTCCAGGGAACCGGCCCGCGCGGGCTGGGCCGCGAGGCGGACGCGCGCCTGAACGCGCTGCTGCTGGCCTGCGTGGATGCGCTGGGCGAGGCCCTGGTCCGCACCCGGCCCGGCCTGGCCCCGGCGCGCGAAACCACGCAAATGAATGTTTTCACCTACCTGATGGGCCTGCTGCTGCTCCTGCATACCCGGCGGCTGAAATCGCTGGGCCAGCGGGCGGAGCCGCTGCTGGACCAGTATTGCCTCGCCCTGGAGCGCCCATGACGCCGACACCTGTCGCGGAGGCGGAAGCCCCGCTCATCAGCCTTGCCGATTTCCAATCCCTGCTGGCGACCCAGCATCCGTTTTCGCTCGTGCTGGGCATCGAAGTGCTGTACGTGGGCCGGGGCGCCGCCCGGGCCGTGCTGCCCGCGCGCGACACCCACCAGCGCCTGGGCGGCATCGTGGCGGGCCCCATGCTGATGGGCCTGGCCGACCTGGCGCTGTACGCGGCCGTGGTGGGCGCCACGGGGCAGCCCCAGGCGGTCACGGCCAGCCTCACCGTCAATTTCATGCGCAAAGGCGTGGGGACCATTCTTGCCGATGCCCGCATCCTGAAGACGGGGCGGCTCTGCACGGGCGAAGTCACGCTCACGGCCGAGGGTTCCGACGAGCCCGTGGCGCACGCCGTGAGCACCTGGTCGGTGCCGCGCGCCTGATCCTCAGCGGATGGCGGCGGCGCACAGCGCCAGCCATGCCAGGCTGACGGCCAGGCCGGCCGCCACGTCGCTGGCGAAATGCACGTGAAGCAGCACCCGGCTCAGCCCGATGGCGCACACCAGCGCGGCCGTTGCCGCCAGGCTGGGCATGCGCCAGGAAGGCGGCGCGAGCCGCCAGGCCAGGCAGCAGGCCGCGCCATAGACCGCCATGGCGCCCGACGCGTGGCCGCTGGGAAAGCTCCAGCCCGACACCGTCGCGTAGTCGTGCGTGAAGTCGGGCCGGATGCGGGCGAAGCCGTGCTTGAGCAGCCAGTTCAGGATGCCGCCGCCCGCCGTGGCCGCGACGCAGAACAGCGCGAGCCGCCCCCGCCCGGCATAGAGCAGGCCCAGCACCATGCACACGCTCAGCGCGATGAGGAAATTGCGGTCGCCCAGCGCGGTGAACCAGGAAAGCGCCCATAGCAGCGGGGCCGGCATGGCCGCGCCGAGCGCGTCGGCCAGCGCATCGTCGAACCGGACCACGCGCCCCGGCGTGGCCACCGCCGCGGCCAGCAGCGCGAACATGGCGAGCAGCAGGCACAACCCGGCCGCCCGGGCGCGCCTGCGGCCGGGCGGCGAAAGACGGCTGGCGGCCTTGGCGACGGCCACCGCCGCCAGGGCCGCCAATGCCGGCAGCACGATGAAGACCGCCAGGGCGTGGGCGGCGATCCATGCGGCGCTGGCTTGCGTCATGGCGGCATCCGGCACGGGCGGTCAGGCGGCCGCGCCGGGCGCCGGCGGCTCGCCGCCCACGCGCGTCGTGTGGACCAGGGCGAAGGCATGGGCCGCATCGGAATAATCCCAACGCTCCACGCGGCATGCGCGCCGCCCGCCCTGCTCCGCTTCATGGACGATGAGGTTCAGCGAATTGGGCACCCTGCCCCGCACGCGCCGCGAGCAGGCGGTGCCGGCCTGCGCCATCCAGGGGCCGCCCGGCCCCGTGGCGGCGCTGGCCGGCAGCACGTAGGGCAGATGGATGTGTCCGCCCAGCACCAGGTCCAGCCCTGCCTGCGCCCAGGCGGCCAGCGCGCGCTCGCGGTTGATGAGCAGGTTGGCCAGATCGGATTCTTCCTTGGCCCGCACGGGATGGTGCGCCACCACCACGCGCAACTGCCCGGGCCTGGCCTGGCGCAGGCGCTGCGCCACGCGGCCGATCTGGGCGTCGGAGATTTCGCCGTCCTTGCGGCGGCGCGGCCGCGTGGTGTTCACGCCTATGGCCAGCAGGCCGGGCGTTTCGAACACCGGTTCGAGCGCCGCGCCCAGCGCGCGCCGGTAGTTGCCATAGGGATCGAGCACCCGCGCAAAGAGATTGAAGAGCGGAATGTCGTGGTTGCCCGGCACCGCCAGCACCGGCAGCGACAACCGCTGCACGAACTTCCGGGCGGCGGCGAACTGGCCGCGGCGGGCGCGCTGGGTGATGTCGCCGCTCAGGACGACAAGATCGGGCTCGATGGCGCGCGCCACGTCGAGCACCGCTTCCACCACGGGCTTGCGCTCGGTGCCGAAATGCGTGTCGGACAGGTGGAGAATGCGCGTCATGGGCGGGCCGGGCGTGGGGAGCCGTCCGGAACGACCAGCGGCAGGGGCTCGGGCGACACCCTGAACTCGAGCGGCGTGTCCATCCAGGAGATTTCGCCGTCCATCGCCACCTTGACGCGGCGGCGATGGCGCACGTTGACGCGCAGGCGGTCGAAGCCGAAATTGACCACGTGTTCGGCATCGCCCAGCCGGCTGAGCAAGCCGCGCAGCAGCAGGCCGTAGAGCGCCAGGGCGCCCACCGGGCGCGCCGCCATGCCCACCAGGCGGCCGCGGTCGAGTTCATCGGCGGCAATGCCGATGTGTTCGAGCTGCAGACGATTGTTTCCCACCACCAGCGTGGGCGTGCGCAGCAGCCGCGACTTGCCTTCGTATTCGAGCTCCAGGCCGAGATGCCGCGGCTCGCGCATGAGCGTGACGATGCCGGACCACAGGGCGACCAGGCGGCTGCGGCCGAACTTCTGCTTATAGGCTTCGCGGTCTTCGAGCAACTGCGGATAGAGGCCCAGGCTGGCGTTGACCAGAAAGAGGCGGCCGTTGAGCAGGCCGACCTGCACCGGCCGCACCTCGCCGCCCAGCAGGCCGCGCAGGGCGTCTTCGGTGTCTTGCGAAATACCGTAGCAGCGACCGAAGTAATTGAAGGTGCCCTGCGGCAGGATGCCGAAAGGCACGCCCTGCCCCAGCACCGCCGCGGCGACCGCGCTGAGCGTGCCGTCGCCGCCCGCCCCCACCACGATGCCGCGCTCGCGCCGGGCGTCCAGCACGGCCTGCTGGGCCGCCTCGCCCAGCCGGGAGGGGTCGTCTACCGGCATCAGCGCATGGCGCCGGCCGGATTCATGCAGCACGCGCCGGATGGTGTCCTGCAGGGCCTGTGCGTCGTTACGCCCCGACCCGGTGTTGAGGACGATGAAGAGGGGTTCTTTTCCCGTCAGCGGGGGAACCCCGGTTCCGGGGCTCGGCGTGTTGGGCGTCATGCGGCAAAGATACCCAAGCCGCCGACACCCCGCAAGCCGCCGGGCGTCCCCCCTATACCGGGCGTCCCTATACCGGGCGTCCCTATACCGGGCCTCCCGGTTTTCAGCGCCCGACTGCGTAGGCCTGCATCAGGCGCGGCGTGGCGGCCGCGTGCAGCAGGCCGTCGGGATCGCGCGAGGCCGCGGTCAGCCGGCCCACCGACCAGGCCGGCACTTCCTCGATGCGGTGGCCGCGCCGGCGCAGCGCCTCGATGGTTTCGGCGCCGAAACTCGCTTCCAGCGCCAGGTGGCCCGGCTTGCGGTCGCGCGGATAGAACGAAGTGGGAAAGTGCATGGTGTGCGACATCGGCAGGTCGATGGCCTCCTGCAGGTTCAGGCCATGGTGCGCGTGGCGCAGGAAGAAGAGCAGTTGCCATTGCTCCTGCTGGTCGCCGCCCGGCGTGCCGAAGGCGAGGCAGGGCTCGCCGTGGCGCAGCGCCAGCGTGGGCGTGAGCGTGGTGCGCGGCCGCTTGCCGGGAGCCAGCGTGCACGGCAGTCCTTCTTCGAGCCAGAACATCTGCGCGCGCGTGTTGAGGCCGAAGCCCAGCTCCGGAATGACGGGCGAGGACTGGAACCAGCCGCCCGACGGCGTGGCGCTGATCATGTTGCCCCAGCGGTCGATCACGTCGACGTGGGTGGTGTCGCCCCGCTTGGCCGAGGCGCGCATGTCGGCCATGGTGGGCTCGCTGGTGGCGCCGCCGGCTTCGGTGATGGGCGACAGGCGGGCCAGCGTGTCCATGACGCGCGCCACCTGCGCCTCGAAGCCGGGAATGCGGCCCGGCAGCAGTTCATGCGAGGCGCGCTCGCCGATCAGGGCGCGGCGGCGGGCGTTGTAGTCGTCCGACAGCAATTGCTCCAGCGGCACGTCCACAAAGGCCGGGTCGCCGTAATACGCCTCGCGGTCGGCGAAAGCCAGTTTCATGGCCTCGGTGAGGCGGTGCACGAATTCCGGACTGCCTGGCCCGGTGGACGCCAGGTCCATGTCGCGCAGCAGCGCCAGTGTCTGGAGGAATACCGGCCCCTGGCTCCAGGGGCCGGCCTTGGCCACGGTATAGCCGTGGTAGTCGTAGGTAACGGGCGCTTCGTAGCTCGCCGACCAGCCGGCCAGGTCGTCGGCCGTGATGATGCCGCGATGCCGCGCGCCGCTCTCGTCCATGGCCTCGGTGCCGCGCGCGAACCGGTCGATGGCCTCGGCCACGAAGCCCCGGTAGAAAGCATCGCGGGCCGCGTCGATCTGCCGGTCGCGGTCGCCGCTGGCGAGTTCGGCCTCTTCGAGCACGCGCCGCCAGGTGCGGGCCAGCGCCGGATTGCGGAAGAGCTTGCGCGCCTGGGGCACGCCGCCGCCCGGCAGGTAGAGCTCGGCGGTGGTGGGCCAGTGCGTCTCGAAGAATTCTTTCAGACCGGCGATGGTATTGGAAATGCGCGGCATGAGCGCGTGCCCGTGCTCCGCGTAATAGATGGCCGGCTCGAGCACGTCGCGCACGCGCATCGTGCCGTGGTCGCGCAGCAGCAGCATCCAGGCGTCGAACGCGCCGGGGATGACGGTGGCCAGCAGCCCGTTGCCGGGAATGAGGCTCAGCCCCTCGGCGCGGTAGCGCTCCAGCGTGGCGGCGGCCGGCGTCGTGCCCTGGCCGCACAGCACCTGCAGCCTGCCCGAACGCTGCGAATAGAAGATGGCCGGCACTTCGCCGGCCGGCCCGACCAGGTGGGGCTCCACCACCTGCAGCACGAAGCCCGCGGCGACACAGGCGTCGAAGGCGTTGCCGCCGCGCTCCAGCAGCGACATGCCGGAGGCGCTCGCCAGCCAGTGGGTGGAGGTGACGACGCCGAAGGAGCCCAGGATTTCCGGGCGGGTAGTAAACATCATGGTGTGTGTCCTGGCGGGCGGCCCGCGGGTGCCTGTTCTGGAAAACGGCGGGGCGGCGCGCGCCCCGCCGCGGTCTTACTTCGCGGCGGTAACGCCCTTCAGGCGGATCAGCCCGTCCGGATACGGCACGAAGCCCTCGATCTTCTTCTGCACGCCGAAGGTCCACGGCAGGTAGAACAGGTACACGATGGGACGCTGGTCCTGCATGATGGAAAGCACCTTGTCGTACAGTTCGCGGCGCTTGGCGGTGTCGGACTCCGCGCGGGCGGCGTTGAGCAGCTTGTCGGCCTCGGGATCGCAGAATTTGCCGTCGTTGAGGTTGCCCTTGCAGCTCAGGTACTGGTGGATGTTGCCGCTGGGGTCCACCCGGCCCGACCAGCCGCTCTGGCCCACCTGGAAATCGCCGCGCGCCAGCGACGATTGCAGCGAGGCGAACTCCACCGGGCGCAGGGTGATGTCGAAGCCGGCCTCGGCGCCCATGGCCTGCACCAGCTCGAACACCTGCTGCATGGTGGTGTTGTTGCCGTAGGTGATCTCGAACTTGACGCGGTCGTAGCCGGCCTGCTTGAGCAGCGCCCGCGCCTTCTGGGGATCGCGGCCGCCGTGCTCGAAAGCCTTGTCGTAGGCGAAGCTCGCCGGCGGGAAAGGCTGGTAGGCGGGCTGGAACATGCCCTCGCCCACCACCTGGTTGAGCACGTCGCGGTCGATGGCGAGGTCCAGCGCCTGGCGCACCCGCTTGTCCTTGGCCAGCGGATTGTCGGCCCGCGCGCCGTTGGCGATATTGACGGAAATCGCCTGGAATCCCAGCCCGGTGACGGGCGCCAGGCGCAGGCTGGCGTCGCCCTTGACGGTCTTGGCGTCGCTGGGCGCGACGCGCTCGATGATGTCCAGGTCGCCGGCGCGCAGATTGTTCAGGCGCACCGTGGAATCGGGCATGGGGGTGAAGACCACGCGGTCGAAATGGTAATTGGCCGCGTCCCAGTATTTTCCGAATTTCTCCAGCACGATGCGGTCGTTCTGGACGCGCTCCTTGAACTGGTAGGGGCCCGAGCAGACGGGCTTGCTGCCGGGGTCCTTGCCGAAGGTCGCGGGCGACAGCATCATGCCGGCGCGGTCGGAGAGCTGCGACAGCAGCGACGCATCGGGCTCGGAAAGCTTCAGCACCACGGTTTCCTTGTCGGGCGCCTCGACGCTGGCGATGGTGGCCAGTTCGCTCTTGCGGTTGCTGTCGGGCAGCGTGCGCGCCCGGTCGAGATTGGCCTTGACCGCCGCCGCGTCCACCGGCGCGCCGTCATGAAAGAGCGCGTCGGTGCGCAGCTTGAGCGTGAGCGTGAGGCCGTCGGGGCTGGTGGACCAGGACCTCGCCAATTGCGGCGCGAACTTCAGGTCGGGCGTGATGTCCACGAGCTTGTCGCACAGAGAGGCGAACACGATGCGGCCCACGAAGGTGCGCGCGCGCGCCGGGTCGAGCACGTCCGGGTCGTCTTGCAGGCCGATGCGGATCGTCGTCTGGGCCTGGACCAGGCCGGCATGACCCAGTCCGCCGGCCAGCATACCCGCCATCGCCATGGCAAGGCAGAATTTACGCATGAAGAATCTCCATCTGGCACCGGCGACGCCCCGCGCAGACGCGGGCGGCATCGCCGGCCGGACGTGTGACGGCTTCGGGCCCATCCCCGCTGCGCGCGTCCAGCCGGGATTCTGCGCCAAGTGTCCGGCGCTTGTACAGCCCGCGTCCGCAAGGCGCGGACAACCGGTCCGCCCGGGTCAGGGCAGGCGGCAGAATGCGGAGAAATCCGCCGCTTTCTCGACCTCCGCGCGCAGCTTGCCGACCAGCGGCCTGCCGTCGTCGCGCCGGTACTGGAACGAATACGGCAGCGCCTCGGGCTCGGGGTCGGCCGTCAGCACCTTCAGGCTGCCTTCCCGCGCCAGCGCGCCTGCCCAGTGGGCGGGCAGCAGGCCCACGCCCATGCCCTCGACCAGCATGCCCACGATCGCCCCCCAGTTATTGCAGCAGAGACGTTCGCCGGGCGCGTCGCGGCCGGCGAGCCAGCCGTCGATGATGCGCGTGGTGCCCGCGCCCGCGGGCAGCGTCACCAGCGCCAGGCGCGCCAGCAGCTCCGGCGTCATGCGGGTTTCGCCGTCCAGTGCGCGCGGCGCAGCGGCCCAGCAGAAGCGCGCTTCGCCGATGGGAACCGATGCCAGGTTCGCGCGCGACGAACGGCCGGCGATGACGGCGAAGTCCAGCTCGCCGTCGGCCACGCGCTGCTCCAGCACCTGGCCGATGTCCACATAGGGCTCCAGCGCCAATTGCGGGTACGCCGCCCGCACGCCGCCGATCAGGCGCGGCAGCCAGGTCAGCGCGGTGAGTTCCCCCACCCCGAAGCGGCAGCGGCCTCGCAGTTCCGCGGTCTGCGCCATGGACGCGCGGATGCGGTCGGCGGCGGCCAGCAGTTCGCGCGCCTGGGGCAGCAGGCGCCGCCCGTCGTCGTTCAGTGCGGCCTTGTGGCCCGCCCGGTCGAAAAGCGGCCGCCCCAGCGCCTCCTCCAGCTCTGCGATGCGCTTGGACAGCGAGGACACCGACAGGTGCAGGCGCTCGGCGGCCACCGCGAAGCTGGCGCAGGTGGCGGCCCAGTAAAAGGCTTCGAGTTGCTTGAGAGTCATGCGGCATTGTAGAAAACCGCGCCGCGCGCGGCCGGGGCGCCGCTTTCCTGGGGAAAACCCTAGCGCGCCGCCTGCGCGCGGGGCGTGACGCGGTAGGCGCAGCGCCGCGCGCCGACGAGCATGTGCTCTTCGCGGTCGACCTGCGCATCCTGGCCCAGCACGTCGCGGAACAGCTCCAGCTCGCTGCGGCAAAAGCCCATGCAGGCCTTGGCCGCCGAACAGATCGGACAGTGGTTCTCGATGAAGAGGAACCCGCCCTCCTCGGCGCGCAGCTCCGCCATGTAGCCTTCGGCCGTGCGCAGCTCGGCCAGCCGCCGCAGCCGGCCCGCCAGGTCGGGGGCCTGGGACATGGCCTGCAGATAGTTGCGCCGCATGGCCTCTTCGCGGGCGCTGATGAGCTTGTCGATGCCCGCCTCGCCGAACACCTGGCGCACGGCCTGGATCATCTGCACCGTCATCTCGGCGTGCGTATCGGGAAAGCGGGCGTTGCCGGCGGCGGTGAGCCGCCAGATCTGGGTGGGACGGCCTCGGCCGGCGCTGTGCGATTCCGACTCGACCAGCCCTTCGTCGTGCAGGCGCGCCATCTGCTGGCGGACGGCCTCGGCGGTAACGTCCAGGACGCGGGCAATGGCGGCGACCGACTGCGGGCCGCGCGTCTTGAGCGCCATCAGCACGCGGTCGGCGGGCTGGTGGGGCTGCTCCCAGTGAGCGGGGTGGGTAGGAATTTCAGGCATGGCGATTTCGGTGTTCCGCATGTTACCCCAAGCCTTCCCACGGACGGCGCCCGCCGCGGGGCCGGCCCGCGCCGCGTCAGTCCCCCTCTTCGGGCGACCACCCGCCGCCCAGCGCCTTGTACAGCGCCGCCAGGCTGGTGTAGGACGCCATTTCCGCCTCGGCCACGGCGTCCTGCGCCCGCAGCAGGGTGCGCTGCGCGTCCAGCACGCCCAGATAGGGGGCCGAGCCTTCCTGGTAGCGCAGCCGGGCCAGTTCGGCGGCGCGGGCGCTCTGCGCGGCGGCTACGGCCAGGCTGCGCAGCCGGTGCTGGGTCTGGCCGTAGCGGGTAAGCGCCGCCTCCAGCTCCTCCACCGCGCGCAGCACGGCCTGCTCGTAACGCGCCGCCGCGCCTTCGGAACGCGCTTGCGCCGCACGCTGCCGGGCCAGCGCCGTGGGCAGGCGCAGCGCCGGCCAGCCGGCCGCGGCGCCGGCACTGAAGGCCCGGCTGGCCGCGGAACCGAAGTCCGCGCCGCGCAGGGCGGCAAAGCCGAGGAACCCGCCCAGGTCGATGCGCGGGTACAGCTCCGCCGTCGCCACCCCCACGTCGGCATTGGCCGCCGCCATCTGCCGTTCGGCGGCCCGCAGGTCGGGCCGGCGCACCAGCAGCCGGGAGGGATCGCCGATGGGCAGCCGCGTGCTCAGGGGCGGCAGCGGCGCGCCCGGCTCCAGTTCTCCCAGCTCGGCCGGGCGCAGGCCCGCCAGCACGGCCAGACGGTAGAGCGCCACGCGCCTCTCGGTTTCGTGCACCGGCAGGCTGGCCTCGACGGTGGCGAGCTCGGCCCGCGCCCTGGCCACATCGCCTGCGTCGCCCCGGCCGCTGGCCGCCAGCGCCTGCACCACGCGCAGGGTGTCGCGCTGGCTGGCGAGACTGTCGCGGGCCACGCGCAGGCGCTGTTCGGCGCCGCGCAGCGCGAAGTAATTGCGCGCCACCTCGGCGGCCACCACCACTGCGGCCTGGGCCAGATCGGCCCGACTGGCCTCGCTGGCGGCTTGCGCGCCTTCTTCCGCGCGGCGCAGTCTTCCGAAGAAGTCGAGCTCCCATGCGGCGTCGAAGCCCGCGCGATAGCTGCGCGCCAGGTTGCGTTCGCCCGCCGCGCCGGGATTCAACTGCGACAGGCTGCGCTCGTAGCCGCCGCTGGCGGTGATCGCGGGCCAGCGGTCCAGCGTTTTCTCGTGCAGCGCCGCGCGCGATTCGGCCAGGCGCGCCTGCGCGAGCCGGATATCGTGATTGCGCGCCAGCGCCAACGCGATCAGCCGGTCGAGTTGGGGATCCTGCAACTGCTTCCACCACTCGCGCTGCACGCGTTCGTGCGAAAACAGCGCCAGCTCCGGGCTGGCGAGCCGCACCGGCGCCTCGGCCGGCGCGCGGTAATCGGGCCCCACGGCGCAGCCGGCCAGCGCGGCGGCCGCCGCCAGCCAGGCGCAGCGGCGGACGAGCTTGGGCAATGTGTTCTGCATAATGACTCCTCAGGCTGGCAGGCTGTCTTGCCGATCCCGAGCCTGGGCGCGCGCCAGTTCGCGCGCCCGCGGCGTTTCGGCGGCGGCCCGGTGGTCGCGGGCGAAAACCGTGTACACGGTGGGCAGCACGAACAGCGTGAACAAGGTGCCCACCAGCATGCCCACCACGATGACCAGCCCCAGGCTGTAGCGGCTGTGCGCCCCCGCGCCGGTGGCGAACAGCAGCGGCACCAGGCCCACCACCATGGCGGCGGTGGTCATGAGAATGGGACGCAGCCGGATGCGCGCGGCCTGTTCCATGGCCGCGCGCCGGTCCAGCCCATGGCTCAGCTGCATTTCGTTGGCGAACTCCACCATCAGGATGCCGTGCTTGCTGATGAGCCCGATGAGCGTCACCAGCCCGATCTGGGTGTAAATGTTGATGGTGGCCGCCCCCAGCGCCAGCGGGATCAGGGCGCCGCAGATCGACATGGGCACGCTGACCAGGATGATGAACGGATCGCGCAGGCTTTCATACTGCGCCGCCAGCACCAGGTAGATCACGATAATGGCGAAAACGAAGGTGGTCATCAGCGCCGAGCCTTCCTCGGTGTACTGGCGCGCATCGGATTGCCAGTCGTAGCTGAAGCCCGCCGGCAGCGACTGCGCCTGTTTCGACAGGAACCGCACCGCATCGCCCATGGTCACGCCCGGCATGGGAATAGCCTGGAAGGTGGCGGCGTTGCGCTGGTCGAACTGCGTGAGCTTGTTGGGCTCCACCCCCATGGTCACCGTGACGAGGTTGGACAGCGGCACCATCCCGCCGGTGGCGCTCTTCACGTAGTAGCGCGCGAGCGCCTCGGGGGTGAGCCGCTGGCCGCGCGGGCTCTGGGGAATCACGTCGTAGGAGCGGCCGTCCATGCCGAAGCGGTTGACGTAGTTTTCGCCGACCAGCACCGCCAGGGTGTCGCCCACGTCTTTCATGGTCACGCCCAGGCTGTTGGCCTTGCTGCGGTCCACGCGGATCCGCGCGACGGGGTTGTTGTAGTCCAGGTCGCTGTCCACCGCCATGAACAGCCCGCTCGCGCGCGCGGCGCGCTTGAGCGCTTCCATGGCCTCGAACACCACCGGATAGTCGGCCGCGCTCATGATGACCATCTGCACCGGCAGGCCGCCGGTGGAGCCGGGCAGCGCAGGAAGCTGGAAAGCGAAGACGTTACTGCCCTCGATGTCGTTGGCCATGGCCTGGATCTCGCCTTGCAGCGCGTCGGCGGAACGCTGGCGGCGGGTCCAGCCCTCCAGGTCCACGCCGCCGATGCTGTTGGACACGCCGTCGGAACCGTTGATGAGCCAGCGCCCGCGCTGCTCGGGCAGCGTTTTCATGACGTCGTCCCACTTCTTGCCGAAGCGCTCCACGTAATCGATGTTGGCCTGCTGCGGCGACTTGATGGCGGTCAGCACCATGGACTGGTCTTCCACGGGCGCCAGCTCGCGCTGCGCCGCGTTGTACAGGAACGGCAGGCTGGCCAGCACGGCCACGGCCAGCAGGCCGGTGAACCAGCGGTGATGCAGGGAGAGGTCGAGCAGCCGCCCGTATGCCCGCCCCAGCCAGCCGAAGAACTGCTCGGCGCGGTGCGCCATCCACCCTTCGGAAACCTTGCTGTGCAGCAGGAAGGAACTCATCACGGGGGACAGGGTGAGCGCGATGACGCCCGACACCGCCACCGCGCCGGCCAGCGTGAAAGCGAATTCCTTGAAAAGCGAGCCGGTCAGCCCACCCATGAGGCCGATGGGCGCATACACCGCCGCCAGCGTGATGGTCATGGCGATGACCGGCCCCGCCACCTCGCGCGCGCCCACCAGCGCCGCGCGCACAGGCGACTGCCCTTCCTCGATGTGCCGGTGCACGTTCTCCACCACTACGATGGCGTCGTCCACCACCAGCCCGATCGCCAGCACCATGGCCAGCAGCGTGAGCAGATTCAGGCTGAAGCCGAACAGCGCCATGATGGCCGCGGCGCCCAGCATGGAGAGCGGAATCGTGACCACCGGCACCAGCACCGCGCGCAGCGATCCCAGGCAAAGGAAGATCACGGCCACCACGATGACAATGGCCTCCAGCAGCGTGTGCCGCACCTCGTCGATGGAAGCGCTGATGAAGCGCGCCAGCTCGAACGGCACCTGCACCGAGACGCCCGGAGGCAGGTTGCGCTCGATGTCCGGCAGCAGGCGCCGCAATTGCTCCACGATGACCAGCGGGTTGCCGACCGGCGTGGCATTCAGCCCGAAGTACACCGCCGGCTCGCCGTCCATGAGCGCGCTGGCGTCGCGGCTCGCCGCGCCCAGTTCCACCGTGGCCACGTCGCCCAGCCGCACGATCGTGGCGCCCTCGCGCTTGATCACCATGTCGCGGAATTCCGCCACGCTCGCCAGATCGGTATTCACCTGGATGTTGGCGGCCACGTACAGCCCCTTGACCTGGCCGGGCGCAGCCTGCACGTTGTTGTCGCGCAGCGCCTGCGCCAGCTCGCCGGCCGACACGCCGCGCGCGGCCATGCGATCGGCATCCACCCATACGCGCATGGCGAGCTTCTGGCCGCCATAGAGGTCCACGCTGGCCACGCCGTCGATAGACGAGAGCCGCGGCTGCACCACGCGGGACAAGTAGTCGGTCAGCGCGGGCGCGCCCAGCGTGGAACTGGAGAATCCCACGTAGGCCACGGCCGTGGCCTCGCCCGACGATTTCTTGATGACGGGGTCGTAGGCTTCGGGCGGCAGCCGGTACTTGACCTCGTTAATCCTGGCCATGACTTCAGTCATGGCCTTGTTCGAGTCCGCGTTCAGCTTCATGCGCACGTTGATCACGCTGCGCCCCTGGGTGGACGAGGACGACAGGTAGTCGATGCCCTCCACCGTGGCCACGGACTGCGCAATGGGCTGGGTGACGAAGCCCTGCATCAGGTCCGGCGAGGCGCCGGGATACTCGGTGGCGATGCTGATGGTGGTGTTCTCGGTCAGGGGGTACTGCCGCACCGGCAGGCCGGTCAGCGCGCGCAGCCCCATCAGCAGGATCAGCGTGCTGACCACCAGCGCCAGCACGGGGCGGCGCACGAAAATATCGGTGAATCGCAATTTCGCCCCCGCCTCAATGAACGGCCGGGCCGCCGGCGGCCCGGGCCAGCGTGTCGGAGGCGAGGATTTCCACCGCCGCGCCGTTGTGCAGCTTGATCTGGCCGGAGGTCACCACGCGCTCGCCCGGCTCGACGCCCTCGGCGAGCACGACGCGCCCGTCGACCCGCTCGCCGGTCTTCACGAACGCCTGGCGCACCGTGGCGGGCGCGCCGTCCTTGTCGGCCGGAACCACCACGTACACCGAATCGCCGTAGGCGCTGTAGCTCACCGCGGTTTCGGGCACCACGATGGCCTGCCTGCGCTCCGGCAGCGTGACTTTGCCCTGCGCGTACATGCCCGGCGCCAGCGCGCCGTCCGGGTTGGGCAGCGTGGCCTGCACACGCAGCGTGCGCGTGCCGGCATCCACCACGGGCTCGATGGTGGTAAGGCGGCCCGCGAAACGCCGCCCGCCATGGGCATCTACGGCGATGGATACCGGCATGCCCGGGCGCACCTGCGAAAGCGCGCGTTCCGGAAGCGTGAGGTTGGCGTACATGAAGGCCGTGTCCGTCAGCGAAACCAGCGGATCGCCCGCGCGCAGGAACTGGCCCAGCTCGACCTGGCGCACGCCGAGCCGGCCGTCGAACGGCGCCCGCACCCGCTTCTGTTCGATGAGCGCCTGCACGCGCCGGATCTCGGCTTCGATCTGCTGGTGGTCGGCCTGCGCCTGGTCGAACTGCTCGCGCGTGGCGGCCTGCTGCGGCAGCAGCCGGCGCGTGCGCTCCAGCACCGCGCGCGCATTGCGCGCTTGCGCCTGGAGCCGGGCCAGCTCGCCCTGCTCGGGCGCATCGTTGAGCTGGACCAGAAGCTGGCCGGCCCGGACCTGCTGCCCGGCCTCGAAAAGGATGCGCGCCACGCGCCCCTCCGCTTCCGCCGGCACCATCACCTGACGCGTGGCCTGCAGGCTGCCGATGCCGGGAATTTCGTTCGGCAGCACGGCCTGCCGCGCCGCCGCCACGGCCACCTTGACCGGCGGCATGGACCACCCCGGCTCCGCGTCCTGCGCCCCGGCCCGCGTGTATCCGTAAACGCAGGCGGCGCCTGCCGCCGCCACCGCCGCCAGGGCCAGCGCCCTCCGCTTCCCGTTCATGACATCGCCTCTCGTAATTATCAAAGAAATTGCTTTGATAATTAATGAAAAGCCCGGGGGTGTCAAAGATAGACACACGAGATGGAGGGATTTACGGAGAGGCCGCGCCTGCCGCGGCGCACGGCGCGTTCAGGATTGCGGGTCGCCGAAAACGATGCGGCGGAAAAAGCCGCGCAGCACCGACTCGGTAAGCTCGGCCGTGACTTCCTGCGGATCGAACGAATAGTTGAACTGCATGCCGTCCGACAGCGCCAGCAGGCCCACGGCCAGCTCTTCGGCGGGCAGCGGCAGCGGCGTGCCCACGCGCTCGGAAAACTGGCGGATGTACGCGGTGGTGGCTTCGCGCAGTTCCCGCAGACAGGCCAGGTAGCCCGCCCGGAAATCGGGATCGCGCATGGCCTGCAGCTTGCCTTCCATCCAGAGCAGGAAGCAGCGGTTTTCGCGGTAGATCGTGCCGTAATAGTCCAGCACCCGGGCTTCCATCTGCGCGCGCGTGGCGCCTTCCTCGAAGATGGCCTGCATCTCGGCCATGACCTGTTCGTGGTCGCGGCGCAGCAATTGCAGGAACAGCTCGGACTTGCTGGTGAAATTGGAATAGAACGCGCCGCGCGTGTAGCCGGCCGATTCGGCAATGTCCTCGACGCTGGCCGCGGCGAACCCCTTGGCCAGGAATATCGATTGCGCGGCATCGAGCAGCCGCTGGCGCGTCTGGTCTCGGCTCTGCTCGCGGGTGAGGCGGACTTTGGACATGCGCGGATTCTAGCACCGGCGGGCATTTCAGATTCATTCTTGTATTTGAATACGATAGCGAATTAGAATTCAGCCTCGTATCGACCTGGCGGCGGCCCGCGCCGCCTTTCCGTTCCGATCTGGACGCCTTTCCGGCGCCGCGAGGTATTCCGTGTTCCGTTCTGGCCCCCGCGCGCCCCATCTGGCGCATTCCCCGGCCGTCCACCCGGCCGCAGCTCCGCTTCCCGGCGCCGGCCGCCGGTCCCGGGCCGCGCGCCTGGCGGCCGGCGCCGCGCTCATGCTGCTGCTTGCGGCCTGCGGACGCGAGCCCGCCGCCCCGCCGGCGCCGCGGCCGGTGGTCGCCATGCCCGCCCGGGCGGACGAGCGCCTGCCGGCCTGGACCCTGCCCGGCGAAGTGCAGGCCCGCTACAGCACGCCGCTGTCTTTCCGCGTGGGCGGCAAGATCGTGGAGCGGCTGGCGCGGCTGGGCGACACGGTGCAGGCGGGCCAAATCGTGGCGCGCCTGGACCCCGCCGATGCCGCCAAGAATGCCGCCAGCGCGCAAGCGCAACTGTCGGCCGCGCGCCACCAGCTCGAATACGCCACCCGGCAACTCAATCGCGACCGCGCGCAGGCGCGCGAGAACCTGATTCCGGCAACCCAGCTCGAACAGACCCGCAATGCCTATGCGTCGGCGCTGGCGCAGCGCGACCAGGCGGCCCAGCAGGCCGCGCTGGCGGCCGACCAGCTCGGCTACACCACGCTGCGCGCCGACCATGCCGGCGTCATCACCGCGGAACAGGCCGACACGGGCCAGAACGTGTCGGCAGGACAGCCCGTGTACACGCTGGCCTGGTCGGGCGCCGTCGACGCGCTGTGCGACGTACCCGAGAACATCCTGGCGCACCTCGCGCCCGGCCAGCGCGCCACGGTGACGCTGGCCCCGCTGCCGGACCGCAGCTTCAACGCCACGCTGCGCGAAATCGCGCCGGCGGCCGATCCGCAGAGCCGGACCTACCGCGTCAAGCTCACGCTGGAGAATCCCGACCCCGCGCTGCGGCTGGGCATGACGGCCAACATCAGCTTCGAGAACACCGCCGGCTCCGCGCAGCCCACCTTCACGCTGCCGGCCACCGCGCTGTTCCACCAGGGCGACGCGCCGGCGGTATGGGTGGTCAAGCCGGGCGACGACACGCTGGAACTGCGCCCGGTGCGGGTGCTGCGCTACGACGCCCGCACCGTCACCCTCTCGCAAGGCCTGAAAGACGGCGAGCGCGTGGTGTGGCAGGGCGTGCATGCCGTGAGCGCGGGCGAAAAAGTCCGGTCCGTGCCGCCGCTGCACCCCGAGGACTTCGCGTCATGAGCGCCGCCCTCCCCCCCGAGGGCGGCCACGCCGAAAGCGCGCACGCCGAAGGCCGCTTCAACCTGTCGGCCTGGGCGCTGCGGCACCAGCCGCTGGTCGTTTTCCTCATCACGCTGGTCACGCTGTTCGGCGTGCTGTCGTACTCGCGGCTGGCGCAGTCGGAAGACCCGCCCTTCACCTTCCGCGTCATGGTCATCAAGACGCTGTGGCCGGGCGCCACCGCGCGCCAGGTGCAGGAGCAGGTGACAGACCGCCTCGCCCGCAAGCTGCAGGAAACCCCCGACACCGATTTCCTGCGCAGTTATTCGCGCCCCGGCGAGTCGCTGATCTTCTTCACCATGAAGGATTCGGCGCCCGCCGGCCGCGTGGCCGACGAGTGGTACCAGGTGCGCAAGAAAGCGGGCGATATCGCCGCCACGCTGCCGCAGGGGGTGCAGGGCCCGTTCTTCAACGACGAGTTCGGCGACGTCTATACCAACATCTATACGCTGGAAGGCGACGGTTTTTCGCCGGCGCAGCTGCACGACTACGCCGACCGGCTGCGCACCGTGCTGCTGCGCGTGCCCGGCGTGGCCAAGGTTGACTATTTTGGCGACCAGCCCGAGCGCATCTACCTCGAGATCTCCAATACGCAGCTCACGCGGCTGGGCATTTCGCCCGCCCAGATCGCGGAAGCGGTCAACGGGCAGAACGCGGTTTCCAGCGCCGGTACGCTCACCACCGCGGACGACCGCGTCTTCGTGCGGCCGTCCGGCCAGTACCAGGACATGCGGGCCCTGCAGGAAACGCTGATCCGCGTGAACGGGCGCTCGATACGCCTGGGCGACATCGCCACGCTGCGCCGCGGCTACCAGGACCCGCCCGCCGAGCAGATGCGCCTGGCCGGCAAGCCCGTGCTGGGCATCGGCATCACCATGCAGCCGGGGCAGGACGTGGTCAAGCTGGGCCAGTCGCTGAAGCAGACCTTCGCCCGGCTCAAGGCCGGGCTGCCGGCCGGGCTGACGCTGGAAGAAGTGTCCAGCATGCCCGAGGCCGTGTCGGATTCGGTGGACGAATTTCTGCGTTCGGTGGCCGAGGCGGTGGCCATCGTGCTGCTGGTGAGCCTGGTGTCGCTCGGCCTGCGCACCGGCATGGTGGTGGTGATCTCCATACCCGTGGTGCTGGCGGTGACGGCCCTCTTCATGGACCTCTTCGGCATCGGGCTGCACAAGGTTTCGCTGGGCACGCTGGTGCTGGCGCTGGGCCTGCTGGTGGACGACGCCATCATCGCGGTGGAGATGATGGCGGTGAAGCTGGAACAGGGATGGAACCGCGCCCGCGCCGCGGCCTTCGCCTACACCAGCACCGCCTTCCCCATGCTGACCGGCACGCTGGTCACGGTAGCGGGCTTTCTGCCCATCGCGCTGGCCAAGTCCAGCACGGGCGAATACACGCGCTCCATTTTCGAAGTGTCGGCCATCGCGCTGGTTACCTCGTGGTTCGCGGCAGTGGTGCTGATTCCGCTTCTGGGTTTTCGCATCCTGCCCGAGCGCAAGCGCGAGACGCACCTGCCCGACCACCACGAGCACGACATCTACGACACACGCTTCTACCGCCGCTTGCGCGGCTGGGTGGCGGCCTGCGTGGACCGCCGCTACCTGGTGCTGGGCGTCACGGTCCTGCTCTTTGCCGCCGCCATGGCGGCGTTCCGGCTGGTGCCCCAGCAGTTCTTTCCGAATTCCGACCGGCCCGAGCTGCTGCTGGACGTGCGCCTGCAGGAAGGCGCCTCGTTCGAGGCCACGCTGCGCCAGGTGGAACGGCTGGAGCGGACGCTGTCCGGCCGCCCCGAGATCCGCCATCTCGTGAGTTTCGTGGGCACGGGCGCGCCGCGCTTCTACCTGCCGCTGGATCAGCAACTGCCCACGCCCAACTTCGCCCAGCTCGTCATCACCGCCAGGTCGGTAGAAGACCGCGAGCATCTTGCGCAGTGGCTGGGGCCGGTGCTGCGCGACCAATACTCCGCCATCCGCAGCCGCCTGTCGCGGCTCGAGAACGGCCCGCCCGTGGGCTTTCCGGTGCAGTTCCGCGTCAGCGGCGGCGAAATCGGCACGGTGCGCGAGGTGGCCGGGAAAGTGGCGGGCCTGATCCGCGCCGACGGCCGCGCCACCAACGTGCAGTTCGACTGGGACGAGCCCTCGCAGCGCAGCGCCCATTTCGAGATCGACCAGAAAAAGGCCCGCGACCTGGGCGTGAGCACCGCCGACATTTCCAGCTTCCTGGCGATGACGCTGTCGGGCTATGCCGTCACCCAGTACCGCGAGCGCGACAAGCTCATCAACGTGGAGCTGCGGGCCCCGCTCGGCGAGCGCGTGGACCCCGCCCGGCTCGAAACCCTGTCCATGCCCACGCCCAACGGCCCCGTGCCGCTGGGCAGCCTGGGCCACGTGCGCTACGGCCTGGAATACGCCGTGATCTGGGAACGCGACCGCCAGCCCACCATTACGGTGCAGGCCGACGTCAGGCCCGGCGCCGAAGGCATCGACGTCACCGAGGCCATCGACGCCCGCCTGCAAGACCTGCGCGGCTCGCTGCCGGTGGGCTACCGCATCGAGGTGGGCGGATCGGTGGAGGAAAGCGCCAAGGGGCAGTCTTCCATCAACGCCCAGATGCCCGTCATGATCGTCGCCGTGCTCACGCTGCTGATGATCCAGCTCCAGAGCTTCGCCCGCGTGCTCATGGTGGTGCTGACGGCCCCGCTCGGCCTGATCGGAGTGGTGGCGGCGCTGCTGCTGTTCGGCAAGCCCTTCGGTTTCGTGGCCATGCTGGGCGTAATCGCCATGTTCGGCATCATCATGCGCAACTCGGTCATTCTGGTGGACCAGATCGAGCAGGACATCCAGGCCGGGCACAAGCGCGTGGACGCCATCGTCGGCGCCACCGTGCGGCGCTTCCGGCCCATTACGCTGACGGCGGCGGCGGCCGTGCTGGCGCTGATCCCGCTGCTGCGCAGCAATTTCTTCGGCCCCATGGCCACCGCACTCATGGGCGGCATCACCAGCGCCACGGTGCTGACGCTGTTTTTCCTGCCGGCGCTCTACGCCGCATGGTTCCGCGTGCGGCACGAGGAGCGCGACGAGCCCGAAGGCGAGCCGCCGGGCGCGCGCGCCGCCGATACCGTGGAGCGAGGAACCTGAGCATGTCCGCATTCCGCCACATACGCCCCGCCCTGCCCGCGCTGCTGCTGGCGCTGGCCGCCTGCGCCTTCGCCCCGGACGGCAAGCCGCCCGCCATGGCGCTTTCCGGCCAGTACGGCGCAGAGCCCGCCCCTGCCTCGGCCGCCGCCGCGCAAGGCGTGGCGCAGCGCTTCGAACAGGGCGCGCGGCCCGTGCCCGAATGGTGGAAACGTTATGGCTCGCCCGCGCTCGACGCCATGGTCGAGGAAGGGCTGGCCAACAGCCCCGACCTGGCTTCGGCGCGGCACAGCCTGGACGCCGCCCGCGAACAGCTGCGCGGGCAGATCGGCGCCTCGCTGCTTCCCTCGGTGGACGCGGGCGGCGAAGTTTCGCGCCAGCGCGCGCTGGGCATGCCCATCCTGCCCGAGCCTACCGCGCTCTACAACATCTACACCGGCCGCATCCAGGCCCGCTACACGCTCGACCTGTTCGGCGCCGCGCGCTATGCCAACGCGGGCCAGGCCGCGCGCGTGGACCAGCAGGCCTTCCAGCTCGAAGCGGCGCGGCGCGCGCTGGCGGCCAATATCGTCACGGGCGCCATCCGGTCGGCCGCGCTGGCCGAGCGCGTCGTGCTGACCGAAAAACAGGCGGCGCTGGCGCGCCTGGTGGCCCGCGACACGCAACGCCGCTACGAATTCGGGTCGGCCTCGCAAACCGAGGCGCTGGATGCCGACCAGGATGCGGCGGCGCTGGAAGCCGCCCTGCCCGGCCTGCGCGCGCAGTGGCAGGCGTCCCGCCACGCGCTGGCCGTGCTCATGGGACGCCGCCCCGACCTGGCGCCGCCCGACCTGGCCTTCAGCGCGCTGCGCGCGCCGGCCAGCGTGCCCGTCGCCGTGCCGTCCGACCTGCTGGCTTCGCGGCCGGACGTGCTGGGGGCGCAGGCCGTGCTGGAAGCCGCCGCCGCCGACGTGGGCCTGGCCACCGCGCAGCTCTTTCCCAGCCTGTCGCTGTCGGCGTCCATGGGCAAAGGCGGGTTCGACTGGCCCCAGGCCCTGTCGGGCGCGGGCTCGATCTGGAGCCTGGGCGCGTCGATCACGCAGCCGCTCTTTCATGGCGGCGCCCTGCTCGCCCAGCGGCGCGCCGCCCGGGATCTCTACGAGGCGGCGGCCGAGCAATACCGGCAGACCGTGCTCACGGCCTTGCGCAGCGTGGCCGACAGCCTGGCCGCGCTGGAGGCCGACGGAGCCGCGCTGGCCGCGGCCGAGGCATCGCGCAAGGCGGCGCAGCGCTCGTATGAGAACACGGCGGCCCGCGTGCGCCTGGGCGCGCTCGCGCCTTATACGGCGCATGCCAGCGAGCAGCATTATGTCCAGGCGCGCCTGCGGGAAGTGCAGTATGCGGAAGCCCGGCTCGCCGACACCGCCGCCCTGTTCCAGGCCATGGGCTCGCCGGTGGCGCCGCTCGCCGCCGGCCAGCGGCGCTGAACCGGCCGGCGCGGCGGCGCGCGGTTCAGCCGCGGCCCAGCATGCGCTTGGCCAGGCTGACCGCTCCCAGCACCACTGCGCCGGCCGCCGCGCCGAACAGCATGTTCAGCGCCGTAGCGGCCACCCCGCCCCACAGGCCGCCGCCGGCGGCGCCGGCCACACGGTCGATGGCCTCGTGGACCGGCGCAATGCCGTGCACGAGAATGGCTCCGCCCACCATGAACATGGCGGCCGTACCCACCACCGAAAGCATCTTCATGAGATAAGGCGCCAGGGCCACGATGCGGCCGCCCAGCCAGGCCGCCCCCGCTGTGCCCTTGCGGCTCAGGTACAGGCCCAGGTCGTCCAGCTTCACGATGGCCGCCACGAGCCCGTACACGCCGATCGTCATCGCGATGGCGATGCCCGACATGACCAGCACCTGCGTGAGAAAAGGCGCGCCCTCGACCGCTCCCAGCGTAATGGCGATGATCTCGGCCGACAGGATGAAATCGGTGCGCACCGCGCCTTTGATCTTCTGCCGCTCGAACGCCACCATGTCCACCGAGGCGTCGGCCAGGGCGCGGGCCCGCTCCGCCCGCTCGGCTTCCTCGCCATGGTCGAAGAACCGGTGCGCCAGCTTCTCCACGCCCTCGAAGCAGAGATAGGCGCCGCCCAGCATCAGCAGGGGCGTCACGCCCCATGGCGCGAATGCGCTGACCAGCAGCGCCAACGGCACCAGGATCAGCTTGTTCACGAACGATCCGCGGGCCACGGCCCAGACCACCGGCAGCTCGCGGTCGACCGGCACGCCGGTCACCTGCTGGGCATTGAGCGCCAGGTCGTCGCCCAGCACGCCGGCGGTTTTCCTGGCCGCCACCTTCGTCATGACGGAGACGTCGTCGAGCAGGGAAGCGATGTCGTCGAACAAGGCAAAGAAACTGCTGCCGGCCATGCGGGCCCTCCGGTGGACTGCGGCGCGCGGGCCGCGGATTCAAGCGTCGAGCATACGACACCGGCTGCCGGCCCGCGCGTCCGTGCATTGAGTTACAACTATTTCATTTATTGGCGCCAAGGCGGGTTGCGCAGCGGCCGGCTCGCGCAAATGGACCCCGGCCCCGCCGCGCCCGGCTTTGGCCGCTCTCTCCAATTTGAATTCAATTTTTCCCATGTTGCGGTCTATTCAACCAAACATGCCTCAACTATCGGCAGATCGCCCTGGATCGTGAATGCCAATGAGCATTTCTTACATAAATGTTAATATGTGATATATTTGTAACAATACGGAGACAGTTCGGGGTTTCCACCTTTGCTGGCGGTTGCGAATGGCGCTCTACACACCCTTATCTTCCGGCATGTTGCCGGGCCGACAGACTGCCGCCATGCAGGCGGGCATCGCAACACGGGCCGGGGGCCCGCGCCTGCCGCGGCCCGGCGCGGCGCCGGAGCGCGGCCCGTGGTCAGCCCGCTGATCCCGGCCAGGCAGCGGCGGGCGGCCGCGCTGCCGCTGCTGACGGCGGCGCTTGCGCTGCTGGGCGCGGCGCTGGGCTGCGCGCTGGGCGACCGCATGGACACGGGCCGGACGGAGCAGGAGCTCCAGGCTTATAACTTCCAACTGCTGCAGCGCGCCGCCGCCGTGGCCGAGGAAGGGCGGCAGGTCCTCGAACGGTTCCGCCATGACGCCGGCCCATGCTCCCCCGCCGACCTGGCACGCCTGCGCGAAGCGCTGTTCTATGCCCGCTACCTCGGCGACATCGCCCGCGTGCGGGACGGCCGGCTTGCCTGTTCGGCCATCTGGGGCGCGCTCGGCGCGCCCGCCGAGCTGCCGCCCGGCGGCTTCCGCGACCCGCGCGGCTACCGCTTCTGGCGCGACACGGCCCATCCCATGGCGCCGTCGCTGCAAGGCGACATTGCCGCCAACGACACGATGGCGGTGTTCACCGCGCCCGATGCGTTCGACGGCTACCCGGCGCAGGACGGCCGCATCGGCTCCGTGCTGCTGACGCGCAACGGCCAGTATGTCTTTCGCCGCTTCCCGGAGCGGGCGGAATCCGCGGCGCCGGCCGGCGGGCTTTCGGCGGCCCTGTGGCCGGCGCTGCGGGCGCGCGAATGCGCCGCGCCGGGCGCCGGCGACATCTGCGCTCAGTCCCGCACCCGGCTGTCGGACCGCACCTACACGCTGATCCTGTCCATGGCGGGGCTGGCGATCGGCGCGCTGGCGGGCGTGGCGCTGGCGCTGCGCAACCAGCAGGCGAATTCGCTCACCGGGGCGCTGGGCGCGGCCATGCGGCGCGGAGAAATCCATCTGGTCTACCAGCCGGTGCGCGAACTGGCCAGCGGCCGCATGGTCGCCGTCGAGGCGCTGGCGCGCTGGACCCACCGCGACGTGGGGCCGATTCCGCCCCAGACTTTCGTGGCCTGGGCGGAGGCCACGGGCCTGGGCCGGGAATTCACGCGCTACGTGGTGCGCACCGCCATCCATGACCTGCGCGACCGCCTCACCGACGACTCCGGCTTCTACGTCACCATCAACGTCTCCGCCGGCGATATCGAAGACCCCGGCTTCCTGCCGTATCTGCGCGAAACCCTGATGGAGCATCGCGTCGCGCCGTCGCGCGTCGGGCTGGAGATTACCGAGTCGGCCACTTTCTCGGCCACGGATCCCGCGCTGGAATTGCGCAAGTACCGCCAGCTGGGCGTCAAGATCCTCATCGACGATTTCGGCGCAGGCTATTCGAATCTCAGCAATCTGGTGCGCTGGACCGTAGACGCCATCAAGCTGGACCGCCTGTTCATCGAATCCCTGCCCACGGTGAAGGCCGCCGGCAAGGTGCTGGACCAGGTGCTGGAAATGGCCCACCAGCTCGACCTGCGCCTGATCGCCGAGGGCCTGGAAACCGTGGAGCACGCGAACTACGTGCTGCAGCGCCTGCCCACCGCCTGCGGACAAGGCTGGCTGCTCGGGCGTCCCTGCGCGCTGCAGGATCTGCCGCGCTGAAGGCGCGCACGGCCTTCAGGCGGCCGCGCGCGCGCCGGCCGGGCGCAGCACCTGTCCCGGGCGGGCGCCGCTGGCCGCCCGGCCGTTCCAGACCAGCGTGCCGTTGACCCACACCGCCTCGATGCCTTCGCTGCGCCGCACCGGCTCGGCAAAGGTCGCCAGGTCGGCAACCGTGTCCGGGTCCAGCAGCACCAGGTCGGCATAGTGCCCGGCCTTCAGCAGCCCGCGGTCGGCCAGGCCGTACTGGCTCGCGGCCAGGCCGGTCATGCGGTGAATGGCCGCGGGCAGGCTGAGCGTCCCCTCTTCACGCACCAGCCGGCGCAGCACCCGGGTGAAGGTGCCCCATTGGCGCGGATGGGGGTGCGGGTCGAACGGCAGGCCGTCCGACCCCACCATGGTGAGCGGGTGCTGGAAGATGCGGGTCACGTCGTCGGGCGACATGAGGAAATAGATGGCGCCCGCCGGCGCCAGCCGCGCCAGCGCGGCCTCGTCGTCCAGCCCGAGTTCGGCCTGCACCTCGCTGAAATCGCGGCCCGTCGCGGCCGGATACCCCTTGGACCAGGTAATCAGCGTCCGGCTGGCCAGGCGTGCGCGGTCCAGCCGCAGCATGGTGGAAGTGGCGGGATACGGATGGCAGTCCAGGCACACGGGCTGCCGCGCGGCCGCCCGGGTGATGAGCTCCAGGGTTTCGCGGCTGCGGCCGTGGTTGCGCTCGCCGGCCAGCTTGTGGTGCGAGAACACGACCCGCGCGCCCGTGGCGCGGCCGATCTCCAGCGCTTCTTCCATTGCCGGGACGATGTGGTCGGCCTCGTCGCGCAGATGCGTGGCGTAGATCGCGCCGCGGCCGGCCAGCGGCGCGCACACGTCGATGATCTCGTCGGTGGGCGCGGCCGCCGCCGGCGGATAGAACGTGCCGGTGGATACGCCGAAGGCGCCCGCCCGCATGGCCTCGTCCAGCAGCCCGGCCATCGCCTCGCGCTCGCGCGGCGTGGCCGCGCGCGCCGTGTCGTCCATGACCGCCACGCGCAGCGTGGTGTGGCCCACCAGCGCGATCACGTTGGTGGCGGCCGGCTGGGCTTGCAGGTGCGCGACCCAGTCGGCGAACGTGGCGAAGCGGAACAGCCCGGGCGGCCCCAGCAGGTCCAGGGGCTGCGGCACGGCGTCGCGCACCAGCGGCGCGAGGCTGATGCCGCAGTTGCCCGTGACCACCGTGGTGATGCCCTGCGACACCTTGGGCGTCATGTCGGGGTGCGCGAGCAGATAGCCGTCGTCATGCGTGTGCGAGTCGATGAAGCCCGGCGCCAGCACCTTGCCGCCCGCGTCCCTCGTGTTTGCGCCGGCGGGCGGCTGGAACTCGCCCACGGCGAGGATGCGCTGGTCCTGGATGGCGAGATTGCCCCGGACCGGCGCCCCGCCAGAACCGTCCACGATCAGGGCATTGGTGATGATGAGATCGGCTTGCATGCGTATGGCCGCGTTTGCGCTCAGTCCAGTTTCTCGATGCCGGCCGATTCGATGATGCCGCGCCATTTGGCGGTTTCGGCGTCGATCAGCTTCTTGAAGTCCGCCGGGCTTCCGCCCGCCGGTTCGGCGCCCAGCGCGGCCAGGCCCTGGCGCACCTCGGGGGCCTGCAGCGCCTTGACCAGCTCGGCATTGAGCTGCCGCACGACGGCATCGGGCGTGCCCCTGGGCGCCACCACCCCGCCCCAGGCCATCGTCTCGTAACCCTTGAGGCCCAGCTCGTCGATGGTGGGCACTTCCGGCAGCAGCGACAGCCGCTTCAGGCTGCTCACGCCCAGCGCGCGCACCTTGCCGCTCTTGATGAGCGGCACCGCTTCCGAGGAATTCACGAAAATGAAGTCGAGCCGGCCGCCCAGCAGGTCCTGGATGGCGGCGGGCCCGCCGTTGTAGGGGATGAACGTCACGTCGATCCCGGCCATGCTCTTGAAAAGCTCGCCGCCCATGTGGCCGGTGGTTCCCACGCCCGACGCGCCGTACGACATGCGGCCCGGCGCCGCCTTGGCGCGGCCGATCAGGTCCTGCACCGACTTCACCGGCGAGGCGGCGGGCACGATCAGCACGTTGTAGAGATCGAACAGGTGCGCCACCGGCGCGAGATCCCGGTCTACGTCGTACGGCAGCTTCTTGAAGAGCGAACGGTTCACCGCCAGCGTGTTGATATTGCCGTAGCCGATGGTGTAGCCGTCGGCGGCGGCGCGCTTGATGAGCGTGATGCCGATGTTGCCCGCGGCGCCCGGGCGGTTCTCGACCACCACATTGGCGCCGGTATCCTTGGACACCTGCGTGGTGACCAGGCGCGAGAGCACGTCGGGCGAGCCGCCCGCGGCGGACGGCACGACAAACGTGATGGGTTTCTCGGGAAAGGCGGCGTGGGCGGCGGCGCAGGCCAGCCCGGCTGCCAGGGCGGCCGCGCGCAGGCCGCGTTGAAGATGGCGGTTCATTCGTATTCCCCTGTTGTGGTTTGATACTGCGCCGGGCAGGTTATCACTGGCGCGGCGCCGCTCCCTCATCGAAAAATGTCCCGAACCTATAATCCGCCGTTATTGCCAGCAATCCCACAGCCAGAGACGAGCAGCCGGTATGCACGATGACGATTCCCCCTCGGCGCTGGCGCCCGGCGGCAGCCGGCCCCTCAACCTGCGCCAGATCGAGGTGTTCCGCGCCATCATGATGTCGGGCTCGATCAGCGGCGCGGGCCGCATGCTCCATGTGTCCCAGCCCGCGGTGAGCCGCGTGCTCGCTCTTACCGAAAGCCGGCTGGGCTATGCGCTTTTCGAGCGCACGCGCAGCCGGCTCGTGCCCACGCCGGAAGCGCGCCGGCTGTATGGCGAAGTCGAGCAGGTCTATGGCGGCATCCAGCGCGTCAACGACCTGGCCGCCTCGCTCGCCCGCGACGGCGCGGGCATGCTGCGCGTGGTTTCCAGCGCCACCTTCGGCCAGCGCCTGGTGCCCCAGGCCCTGCTGCGCATGCGCCGGCGCAACGAGCGCAGCCGCATCGACTATCGCAGCGTCACCTATGACGAGTTGGCGGGGTATTTCCTCACCGGCCGCGCCGACGTTGGCCTGTCCATGTCGCCGCCGCAGCATCCCAACCTGAGCTCCACCCTGCTGGGAACCGTGCCCATCGTCTGCCTCGCGCCGCGCGGCCACGAACTGGCCGGACACGAGGTGGTGCACGCCGGCGACTTTTCCTGCGCGCAATGGATAGGCTATCCCCCCGACACGCCGCTGAGCCGGGCGCTGGCGCCCTTCTTCGGCGGCGAACCGGCCTGCGCGCCCGCGGTCGAAGTCCATTCGCCCGTCACGGCCTGCGCCTTCGTCCTGCAGGGCCTGGGACCGGCGCTGGTGGACCGCTGGTGCGTCACGCCCGAACTGGCCGGCCACGTCGAAATCCGGCCGGTCGAACCGCCCGCCCACGTGCAGATCTGGGCCACCCACACGAATCTCGCGCCGATTCCCCTGCTCGGCCGGCGCTTTCTCGAAGCCGTCTCGCAGATGCTGGCCGACAAGCGGGCGCCGCCCCCGGCGTCCATCGAATTTTGTGCCACCGCCATAACGCCGCGCTATCGCCGGCAGCGCGCCGCTGCTCGAAAACCCAATGGCGGCGCGGACTTGCGCCCTGCCGGCGGCGCGGGCCCGGCCGCCGCGCGGCGGGTTTCGCCGCGGCGGCATAGACGGCATGCTTATGCCCGGACGGCCGGCGTTTCCATGCCGGCCGCAACCGCACACGCGAACACAGACGAAAAGGGACGCAAGCAATGAACGAAAAGGGGAAAGCCGGACGCCGCATCGGGCTGGCCGTGGCCCAGATGGGGCCGGTGCACCTGGCCGATACGCGCCGGCAGGTCGTGGCAAGGCTGGTGGAGATGCTGCGCGACGCGCACGGACGCGGCGCGGAGCTGGTGGTGTTTCCCGAGCTGGCGCTCACCACGTTTTTCCCGCGCTACTGGATGAGCGAGGAAGAAGCGCAGGCGCGCTTCTTCGAGGCCAGCATGCCCAATGCCGACACGCAGCCGCTCTTCGACGAGGCGCGCCGCCTGGGCGTGGGCTTTTATCTCGGCTATGCCGAACTGACGCCGCAGGGCGTGCCCTACAACACCGCCATCCTGGTCGACAGGGCCGGCGCCATTGTGGGACGCTACCGCAAGATCCACCTGCCGGGCCACGACGACCACAAGCCCGATGCGCCCTTCCAGCACCTGGAAAAGAAATTCTTCCGGGTCGGCGACGAGCCCTTCGGCGTATGGGACGCCATGGGCGCGCGCATCGGCATGTGCCTGTGCAATGACCGGCGCTGGCCCGAAACCTGGCGCGCCATGTCGCTGCAGAGCGCCGAGCTGGTGCTCCTGGGCTACAACACGCCCTCGCACAACATTCACTGGCCCGAGCCGGTGCACCTGCGCATGCACCACCACCTCATCACGCTGCAGGCCAGCGCCTACCAGAACTGCGTCTGGGCGGCCGCCGCCGCCAAGTGCGGCTCGGAAGACGGCCATCACATGATCGGGGGCTCGGTCATCGTCGCCCCCACCGGCGAGATCGCCGCGCAGACCGTGACCGAGGATGACGAAGTCATCGCGGCCCATGTCGACCTGGACCTGGCCGAGGCGTTCCGCCGCAACGTCTTCGACTTTGCGCGCCACCGGCGTCCCGAGCACTACGCGCTCATCACCGAGCGCACGGGCCCCGGCCCCGCGCTGCCGCGCAAGCCGCTGTAGCCCGCACGGGAAGCCCAAGCGAACCGCCCCCCGCAGCCGGACGACGATCCGGCCCGCGGGGGGCGGAGCAGGCGCCGCGCGTCCCCGGGGACGCGCGGCGCGCCGGCGCTCAGGCCCGGCTCAGTTGAGCACCCGGCCCTTGGTTTCCGGCAGCAGCAGCGCGGTCACGATCACGATGGCATAGGCCCCCGTGGCGAATGCGCCGATGGCCCAGGCCAGGCCGTGGGTCTGGCTCAGGAAACCGACCAGGCTCGGAAACAGCGCGCCGATGCCGCGCCCGAAGTTGTAGGCGAAGCCCTGGCCGTTGGCGCGCACCTCGGTGGGAAACAGCTCCGTCAGGTAGGCGCCGATGCCGCTGAAGATGCCCGAGGCGGCAAAACCCAGCGGGAAGCCCAGGATCAGCATCTGATCGTCGCTCAGGGGCACCAGCGTGTAGATGTAGACCGACAGGGCCGACAGCACCGAGAAAATCAGCAGATTGGCGCGCCGGCCCAGCTTGTCGGCCATGTAGGCGCCCGCGATGTAGCCGCAGAACGAGCCGAGGATGATCACCATCAGATAACCGCCGGTGCCCAGCACCGACAGGTGCCGCTCGGTCTTCAGGAAGGTCGGCAGCCAGGTCGTGATGGCGTAATAGCCGCCCTGCACGCCCGTGCACAGCACGGCCGACACCAGCGTGGTCTTGATGAGTTCGGGCGAGAAGATCTTCCAGAACGACGGCTTTTCGGCGGACGCGTCCACCTTGGCGCGCGAACGCTGGAACACCTCGGGCTCCGGCACGTGCTTGCGGATGTAGAGCACCAGGAACGCGGGCGCCACGCCGATCCAGAAGAGCGAGCGCCAGGCCCACTCGGGCGGCAGCACCGAAAACGCCACCGTGTACAGAATGGCGGCCACGCCCCAGCCCACGGCCCAGCCGCTCTGCACCGTGCCCACCGCCTTGCCGCGGTGCTGCGCGCGCACGATCTCGCCCATCAGCACCGAGCCCACGGCCCATTCGCCGCCGAAGCCCAGCCCCTGCAGCGCCCTCAGCAGGAAAAGCTGCTCGAAATTCTGCGAGAAGCCGATGGCCACCGTGCAGATCGAGAACCACAGGATCGTGATCTGCAGCACGCGCACGCGCCCGTAGCGGTCGGCCAGGATGCCGGCCAGCCAGCCGCCCACGGCCGAGAACAGCAGCGTCACCGTGCCCAGCATGCCGGCCTGGCCTTTCTCGATGCCCCACAGGTTGATGAGCGTGGAAATCACGAAGGTGAACACCATGAAATCCAGCGCATCGATGGCCCAGCCGCCGAAAGCGCCGATGAAAGTGCGGCGCTCGGTAGGATTCAGTTCTCTATACCACTGCATGATCTGTCTCTTGAGTCGTTGTATGAAGACGGGCCCGCCAGGGCCCGCCAGAAAAGTCGCGGCGCGTCATGCCGCCGGAAAGCCGTAGAGCCGCTGGGGGTTCTCCACCAGGATGCGGCGCCGCAGTTCGGCCTCGGGCGCCCATTGCGCGAGCTGGTTGCGCAGTCGGCCCGTATTCACCATGGGCGAGATGTGCACGTGCGGCCAGTCGCTGCCCCACACCATGCGGTCCGGCGCCGTCTCGATCAGCGCGCGCGCCCAGGGCGTCACGTCGGCATAGGCGTCGAACTGCGTGCCGATGCGGTACGCGCCCGAAAGCTTCACCCACCAGCCATGGTCGGCCACCATGTGCCGCAGCGCCTGGAAGCCCGGGCTCTGCAAGCCCTCGGCCACCGGCATGTGGCCCATGTGGTCCACCACGCCCGGCACCGGCAGCTTGCGCATGCGCGGCAGCAATTCCGGCAACTGGCGCGCGTCCATCAGGAACTGCATGTGCCAGCCCAGGTCCTTGATGCGGCTCGCCAGCGTCTCCATCGCGCCGAAGCCGATGCCGCCGCCGAACAGCACGTTGATGCGCAGCCCGCGCACGCCCGCCGCGTGCATGTCTTCCAGCTCGCGGTCCGTCACGTCGGGCCCCACCACGCCGATGCCCCGCAATTGATCCGGGTGGCGGCGCAGCACCTCCAGCATGTAGCGGTTGTCGGTGCCGTAGACGCTGATCTGCACCAGCACCCCGCGCGACATGCCCTGCGTCCCGAGCATGTCCAGGTACATGGACTCCGTGGCCGGATGCGGCGTATAGGTGCGCTCCGGCACCATGGGATAGGCCGCCGCATCGTCGGCCACCACGTGAGCGTGCGTATCGCAGGCGCCCGGCGGAATCTCGAACGCGGCGGGCTCCTGTTGCGACAGCGGCAGCGGCGCCAGGCAATAGGGCACGTCCGCGTCCGGGCGCGGTCGGATGTCAGTCATGATTTGTCTCCATGGAAATTACCTGCGACGGCTCAGTCTTTGCGCCTGCGCGCGCGTGGCGCGCCGTCGGAAGAGAAAGAAGCGGCGGCGGGCGTCGCGGCCGCCGGGGCGCCGTGCCGCAGGCCGAGGCGGTCCATGGCGCGCAGCAGGTGCGACACTGCCGCCGCGCGCGCCATCACCGCGTCGCGCGCCTCGATGGCCTCGAAGATCGCCACGTGCTCGCGATGCACCTGTTCCGGCAGGCCGGGCTCGCGCTGCGTGTTCTCGCGCGCGGTGCGCACCGTCTGGTAGAGCTGGGTATTGAGGTATTGCAGCAGCCGCAGGTGATATTTATTGCCGCAGGCCGCCGCGATGCGCGCATGGAACTCGATGTCGGCCGCGCTGCTGCCCGCGTCGCGCAGCCCGCTTTCCAGGCGCGCCAGGATCGCCGCCAGCGCGTCCACGTCGGCCTGGCTGCGGCGCTCCGCCGCCAGCGCGGCCACCGCGCTTTCCAGATCGAGCCGCAGCTCGTAGATCGCGGCCAGCTCGGCCGCGTCCAGTTCCTGTCGCCGGGGCAGCTGGAACCCCGTCTCCGGCGTCGTGGCCCGCACGATGCAGCCCACCCCTTGCCGGCTTTCGATATACCCGTGCGCCCGCAGATGCTCGGTGACCTCGCGGATCACCATCGTGCTCACCCCATATGTCGCCGCCAGCTGCTTGCCCGTCGGCAGGCGCTCGCCCAGCGCATACTCGCCGCGCGCGATCCGGCCCAGCAGATCATCCAGGACCTGCCCGGTCAAAGTGCGGGGCCGCTTCAGCTTGAGCATAATGGGGCGGCATCTTACGTCTTCTTATTTTCATAAAACAGCGGGAAAACCCTTATCATCTCCGCGGACGCTCGCCTCCCCGGCCGATCTCCCCCGCGCGCCCGCTCCTGCGGAATGCCGCCGCGACACGCCGGCGAATCGTCCACGCTCCGGACGCAGCCGGCGCAAATTCCGCCGCGGCCCTTTCCGGCAGGCATGGCTCGCGCTTAGACTGCCCGGCATCGACATCGCCCGGAATCGCTCGTGGAACACCGCCTGCACAAACCCATCGGCGTCTTCGACGCCGGCATCGGCAGCTATGCCATCGTCCAGGAAATCCAGCGCGCCCATCCCGCGCAAGACCTGCTCTACCTCGCCGACCGCGCCAGCTTTCCCTACGGAAGCAAAACCAAAGACGAGCTCGCGGCCGCGGTGCTGGCCGCCATCGAAGCGCTGGCCGCGCGCGGCGCCGCCGCCGTCGTGCTGGCCTCCAACGCGCCTTCGGTGGTGGTGCTGGACACGCTGCAAGACCGGCTGCCCTTGCCCGTGGTGGGCGTCTACCCGCCCGTGCGGGAGGCGCTGCGCGCCTCCCGCAGCGGCCACGTCGCCGTGCTCGGCGTACAGTCGCTCGTGTCCAGCGCGGAAATCCAGGCTTACATCCGGCGCGAAGCCGCGGGCGCCCGCGTCGAAACCGCCAACGCCTCGCCGCTGGTGGAACACGTCGAAAACGGCGACTTCCTCGCCCGCCCCGCGCCCACCCAGGCCGCCGTGGACCGCTACATGGCGGACCTGCGGCGGCGCTGGCCAGACGTGGACGCCTGCACCCTGTCGTCCACCCACCTGCCCTGGCTGCGGCCATACTTCGAACGGGCCGCGCCCGGCATGCATTTCATCGACCCCGCCCAAAGCGTGGTGGAACAACTGCGCCCCCGCTTCTCCCAGGGCCAAGGCCGCGTCGTCTGCCTGGCCACCGAATCTGCGGCCCATCCGCTCTCGGGATTGCAGGCCATGCTGGATACGCTGGGGGTGCGGTTGAAGCCGGAGTTGATCTCACTTCAATAAATCTCTGGCCATGAGCATGGCCTCGGGAATGTCTCGACATCGCGTAGACAACCTTTTCGCCGGCCATCGCTCGCATTCGAGCCACCTTTCGCATTACTCCGGTCAAGGGGTCGCGGCTCTTACTATTCGGGCTCGGCGCCAAGTTCAAGCCCTTGTATAGCCCACCCACCACGCCTTCCGTCTCGCCCGGAACAAGAAGTAATGTGTCCGGAACACCGACAAAAGCCAATACCTCACCCCTCATCAAATCCTGCGTCCACATCAGGGCACGCTTCTGGGGCCGGCACGGATACCCGTGCGGAAGGCGTGGAACCTTGATGACAACGGAAACCCTGGATGCATTGGGAATCGTCGCCGCACGGTGAGCAGGAAAACGTCAGCAAACCGGATTTCGCCATGAGCAGAGCGCCCTCTTCCAGTAAGCAATGGCAGCTCACCCCTTCACCACGAGAAATAAAACATCCCCTTCGCCAGCACCAGAATCGCCGCCATATGGCACAGCACGCTGACGTGCAGCCGCTCGCGCAAGGCGTTGCCCAGGCGGTTGCGATGCGACAGGGTGAGCGCCGTGACGACGTGCGCCAGCACGCTCACGGCCAGCACGATCTTGAGGGCGAGCAGCGCGGCGAAAGAGGAGCTGGCGGGATGCGCGAGCGCCGCGCGGTACTGCCACGCCAGGCCCAGCCCGGCGAGGTACAGCGCCAGCACGGCCCAGGGCAGCACGGCGCGCACGCGCGGGCCCAGTTGCCGGCCCAGCGCCTTGCGCACCTCGGCGGGCAGGCGCTTTTGCACGGGTTCGAGAAACAGCACCTCGAACGCCACCGTGCCCACGAACAAGACGGCGGCAAACAGGTGAATGATGAGCAGCAGCGGATAGGTCATGCGGGTGTCTCCTGTGGATGACGGCGGCGGCGCGGCCCGCGGTCGTCCCGCCGGAACTTACGATAGCTTCAAATCATCCGTCCGCCCCTGCCGGGCCCGGCATGACCTGGATCAATCCCGCGCGCACGAAAGGGGCCGGGCCGCGGGTGCCGGCCTCTGACGTTGCCCTCTGACTCCGGCCCCTGGCGCTGCCGCCCGGCCCGAAAAACGGAATAATGGCAGGCACCTTTCCCGCCACGGAGCCGCCATGACCTCCACCGCCGATTCCGGCCGTCCGCTGCCCGACGCGCTGCCGCCGGGCGTGCATGCTTACGGCCACAGCCCGGTATTCACGCCGGAAACCCTCCCCGACGCCCTGAAAGCGGGCCACACGATCAAGGCCGGCACCTGGGGGCTGCTTGAAGTCCGGGAGGGCGCCCTGCGCTTCGTGCTGGACGATCCGCCCCACACCGAAGTGGTGCTGACGGCCGGCCAGCAGATCGTCATCGAGCCGGAAGTGCGGCATCACGTCGCGTTCGAGCAGCCGGGCAGCTTCCAGATCACGTTCTGCAGAGCGTAGGCGCGCCGAAGGGGCTTCTCCCCCCGGCCGGCCGCGCCGCGAGCGGTCCCCCGCCCGAGGGGAAGGACGCATGCCGGGTTGACAAGCCCGGCGCCGCATCGGCAATAATAACGATTGCTATTTATGAAAATAGTATGCGTGTGCGATGCCCTGGCGCCCCGGCTTCCGGCCCCCACGGCTTCATCGAAAGGCCCGATCCTGATGAGTACGCCGGAATGCGTCTCCCCCTCTGCCGTCGAAACGCTGTATAGCGACCATCACTCCTGGCTCAGGCGATGGCTGCACCGCCGCCTGGGCAATGCGGAGCAGGCGGCCGACCTGGCGCACGACACCTTCACCCGCCTGCTCAGCACCGACCGCATGCCCGCGCGGCTGGACGAGCCGCGCGCTTTTCTCACCACGGTCGCGCAGCGCCTGGTGTCCAACCACTGGCGCCGCGAAAAGCTCGAGCGCGCCTACCTGGAAGCGCTCAGCCGCATGCCCGAGCCCGCCGCGTGCTCGCCGGAAGCGCGGGCCATCGTGCTGGAAACCCTGATCGAACTCGACCGCCTGCTCGACGGCCTGCCCGCCATCGTGCGGCGCGCTTTCCTGATGTCGCAGCTCGACGGCCAGACCCATGCGCAGGTCGCCGAAGCGCTGGGCCTCTCGATTCCCACCGTCAAGCGCTATCTCGTCAAGGCGCTGCAACGCTGCTATTTTGCGGATCTCTCTTTTACGGGATGATCCCTGCCTTGGCCGCCTCCTCCTGGTACCGCAGCACCCGCGACGCCGCCGCCGTTTCCCCGGAGGTGGCGGAACGCGCGCTCGAATGGCTGCTGGAGCTGCAGGGCGAGCCCGTGCCGCCCGAGACCATGCAAGCCTGGCGCCGCTGGCGCGCCGCGCATCCCGACCACGAGCGCGCATGGCGGCGCATCGAGTCGGTGCGCGGCTCGCTGCAGCCGCTGGCCTCGCCGCTGAGCGCCGCCGCGGCGCAGGCCGCCCTGGCCCCTTCCGGCTCCCGCAACCGCCGCCGCGCCCTGAAGACACTGGCCCTGGCGGCATTCGCCGGCAGCGGCGCGTGGGGCGTGCGCGAGCACACGGTTTGGTGGCGCGCATGGACCTCCGACTACCGGACGGCGGTGGGCGAACACCGCAATCTGCTCCTGCCCGACGGCACGCGGCTCGTGTTGAACACGGGCAGCGCCATCGACCTGCGCTTCAGCGACGCCGAACGCCGCGTCGTGCTGGTGACGGGCGAAATCTTCATCGCCACCGCCGCCGACGCCCATGCGCCCGCCCGGCCCTTCCTGGTCGAGACGGCGCAGGGCACGGCGCTCGCGCTGGGCACGCGCTACACGGTGCGCCAGCGCGAGCGCGATACCGATATCAGCGTGTTCGAGGGCGCGGTGCAGATCCATCCGCGGCAGCGCGGCGCCGCGGCGCTGATCCTGCAAGCGGGCCGGCGCACGCGCTACACGGCACAGGCCGTGGCGGCTTCCGAGGCCGCCGATGAAGCCAGCGCCGCCTGGAAGGAAGGCTTCATCGTGGCGCGCGGCATGCGGCTGGACGATTTCCTGGCCGAACTCGGGCGCTACAGCCGCGACGCCCTCTCGTGCGACCCTGCCGTGGCAGGGTTGCGCGTTTCCGGCTCGTTTCCGGTACGCGACGCGCGCGCCGTGCTGGCCGCGCTAAGCGCCACGCTGGATCTGCGCGTGGACGAGCGCGACGCATTCTGGCGCGGGCGGACCCTGCGCCTGGCGCCGGCGGCGCGCGCCCCGGGCTGAGAGGCAGTTACAAAAAAGCGGGCGCCAGGCTGATCCGTTTTCTTGTCTCGGGTGTCAGGGGGAATGAAAACCTCCGTTCATTCCCTTGAAAGGCCCGTTCATGAAACTCCGTCGCGCGCCCCGCCGCCCGTCTGCCCGACTTCTCCGACGCACCGCCGCGGCGCGGCTGGCCGGGCAGCTCGCCCTCGGCGCCCTCGCCGCTCCGCTCGCCTGGGCGCCCGCCTCCGCCCTGGCCCAGACCGCCCACACTCGCCAGTACGACATTCCGCCCGGCCCGCTGGAAGACGTGCTGAGCCGCTATGGCCGCGAAGCCGGCATCATGCTGTCGTTCCGGCCCGAAACCACCGCCGGCCTGCAAAGCGGCGGCCTGCGGGGCGCCTATACCGCGCGCGGCGGATTGGACGCGCTGCTGGCCCGCACCGGCATCCAGGTGCGCATGCAGCCCAGCGGCGGCTACGTGCTGGAACGCCCCGCGGCGGGCGGCGGGGTCGCGGTGCTGCCCGCGGTGACGGTCAGCGCCGCTGGCGTCGCGGGCGGCCTGCCCGAGGCCTATGCCGGCGGCCTGGTGGCGCGCGGCGGCGGCCTGGGCGTGCTCGGCACCGCCGACGCGATGGACGTGCCCTTCAGCACCACCAACTACACTGCCCAAGCCATGCAGGACCTGCAGGCGCGCACCCTGGCCGATGTGGTGGTCAACGAGTCGTCGGTGCGCATGCTGACCTCCACCGCCGGCTTCGGCGAAGACTTCCAGATCCGCGGCTACACCGTGCCCAGCGGCGACGTGGGCCTGAACGGTCTCTATGGCCTGACCTCGGCCAGCCGCATGCCGGCCGTCATCATGGAACGCGTCGAAGTGCTCAAGGGCCCCGGCACGCTGATGAACGGCATCGGCCCCAACGGCAGCGTGGGCGGCGGCATCAACATCGTCACCAAGCGCGCCGGCGACGACCCGCTCACGCGCCTCACGGCCACCTACGAGAACAAATCGCAGCTGGGCAGCCAGCTCGACATGGGACGCCGCTTCGGCCCGAACAATGAATGGGGCATACGCGTCAACGGCTCGTACCGCAACGGCCGGACCGCCATCGACGACGGCAGCCAGCGCCAGGGCGTGGGCGCGCTGGCGCTGGACTATCGCGGCCAGAAACTGCGCTGGTCGCTCGATGCCTATACCCAGCAGGAACGCACCGACAACTTCCGCCCGCAGATCGGTTTCCAGTCTTCGGTGGACGAGCTGCCTTCGCCGCCCTCGGGCCATCGCAATTTCTACCCGGGCACCCGGCTGGAGATCGAAGACGCCACGGTGGCGACCCGGCTCGAGTACGACATCACCGACAAGCTGATGGTGTACGGCGCCGCGGGCTATCGCTACGGCACCGCCGAACAGACCTTCCCTTCGGGCCCGGTCGACGAGGACGGCAACTTCACGGTCCGCAACGCTTATTACGACTCCTATTCGCGCACCTCCACGGGCGACGTCGGTCTGCGCGCGAAATTCGACGCCTGGGGCGTGAGGCACGCCGTCACGCTGGGCGCCACCCGGCTGGACCAGGAGGCGGGCAACTTCTACGTGACCTCGGCCGGCACCGCGCCGTCCAACATCTACCGCCCGTCGGACCTGCCGGAAGTGACCGCCCACCGCGGCTCGCCCAGCAAGGCTTCCGACACCGCGCTGACCAGTTACACGCTGACCGACACCCTGTCGTTCGCGGACGACCGGCTGCTCATCACCGGCGGCCTGCGCAAGCAGCGGGTGGCGCTGGACAACTACTCCACGGCCACCGGCGCGCGCACGTCCTCGTATGACGAAAGCGCCATCTCGCCCCTGGCCGGCATCGTATTCAAGCCGGTTTCCAATGTCTCCCTCTACGGCAACTTCACCGCGGGCCTGACGCGCGGCGGCATCGCGCCCGCCACCGCCGCCAACGCGGGCCAGGTGTTCGCGCCGTACAAGTCCAAGCAGTACGAGGCCGGCGTCAAGGTCGACTGGGGCAGCGTCATGACCAGCGTCTCGGTCTTCCAGATCACGCGGCCGAACGCCATGACGGACCCGGCCACCAACATCTACAGCTTCGACGGCGAGCAGCGCAACCGCGGCCTGGAACTGGCGGCCTACGGCGAAGTGGCGCGCGGGCTGCGGATGATGGCCAGCGCCACCTTCTACGAGGCCAGGCTCACCCGCACCGCGGGCGGCGCCAACGACGGCAACAAGGCCAACGGCGTGCCCAGCGGAACGTTCAACCTGGGCGTGGACTGGGACACGCCATGGGTGCCGGGCCTGAGCCTGAACGCGCGCATCATCCACACGGCGTCTTCCTACTTCAACGCGGCCAACACCATCACCCTGCCGTCCTGGACCCGCTACGACGTGGGCGCGCGCTACGCCACCCGCATCCTGGGCAAGTCGGTGGTCTTCCGCGCCAACGTGGAAAACCTCTTCGACAAGGACTATTGGCTCGCCAGCGGCACCTACGCCACCGTGGCCGCGCCGCGCACCGTGCTGCTGTCGGCGCAGATCGACTTCTGAGGGCGGGGCGGACGCGGCGCCCGCGGCCGTCAGCCCGCCACCGGTTCCATGCGGCCGAAGCGGCCCGCATGGAAATCGGCAAAAGCCTGGCGGATTTCCGCCTCGCTGTTCATCACGAACGGCCCATACCCCACCACCGGCTCGTCGATGGGTTCGCCGGACAGCCAGAGCAGCGCGGCATCGCTGTTGGCCTCGATGCGCACATCCGCGCCGTCCCGCCCGAACTGCACCAACTGGCCTTCGCGCGCCACCTCGCTGCCGTTGAGCAGCACCGTGCCGTGCAGGATCACCACGGCCAGCGTGCGGCCCGGCGGCGACTGCAGCGTCGCCGCGCGGCCCGCCTGCAGGCGCAGGTCCCACACGTCCATCGGCGTGTGCGTGCGGGCGGGCCCCCGCGCGCCGCCGTGGTCGCCGGCGATGATCCGCAGCGTGCCCGCGCCGTCTGCCAGCGGCACGCTGGGGATATCGCGCGCAAGCAGAGTCTGGTAGCCCGGATCGGCCTGTTTGTCCCTGGCGGGCAGGTTCACCCAGAGCTGCACCATCTCGATCCAGCCGCCGCGCCGGGTAAATGCCCGGGAATGGAATTCCTCGTGCAGAATGCCCGATCCGGCCGTCATCCATTGCACGTCGCCCGGGCCGACGACCCCGCCCGCGCCCGTGGAATCGCGGTGCTCCACCTCGCCCTGGTACACGATGGTCACCGTCTCGAAACCCCGGTGCGGATGCGCACCCACGCCCCGCGGCCGCGCCGCCGGCGGAAACGCCGTGGGCTGCGCGTGGTCGAGCAGCAGGAACGGGCTGAGCGCCTTGCCGTGGTCCGTATAACTGAAAAGCGAACGCACCGGAAAGCCGTCGCCCACCCAGTGCGGACGAGGCGCGCTGCGGATACCCTGGATGGTTTTCATCATTTGCCTTCTCCTGTGCGGCGGGCGCGGAAGCGGCCGCCTCGATCATTCCGACAGTCTATTTGCGCAACGAAACAAGGATAAGCCCGCAAATTTCATCCTTTGCGTTCCATGACTGGAACGATGAAAGCTCCCGACCTCAACGATCTCCACCAGGCGCGTGGACGTCATCGCCGAGGGCCTGGGCCTCGCCATCCGCGTGCCCCCCGGGCCCTTGCAGGACAGCGACCTGATCCTGAGAACCCTGTCGGACCGCGGCCAATACCTCGTGGCCAGCCCGCGCTCCTGTTCAAGAACCGGCGGCCCATGCCCCGCGACCCGCAGAACCCCGCCGAACAGCCCGCCATGGACGAGGGCCAGCCGCCGCAAGACCATCGCTGGCGGCTCAACGGCCCCGACGGCGCGGGGTCCGAGGGGCGGCACCTCCCCCGCTGCGTCACTCAGAGCGCATGCCTGCCTTGCGCGATGCCGCCCTGGCCGGCGTCGGCATCGTCCAGCTGCCGCGCATGTCCGTGACCGACGACTTCGCCCGCGGCCGGCGAGCCGGCCGCGCTGCGCATCCGCGCCGCGTGGACCGCCGCCCGACAGGCTTAAACTGCGAAACGGATCGAACCAAGCCACACACCAGGCGCGCACCGGGCCCGAAGGCCGCAGGCGCGCCGACGCCCACAGGAGAGGAGACGATGGAGTCGCTGGACGCGGAGCGCCGCATACCCTTGCCCGCCGGCCCGCAAGCGCCGGAACCGGCCAACGGCGCGCCCCCGACATGGCGCGATGCCCTGCGCGAGCTGTCGCCAGCCTATTTCGGACTGGTGATGGCGACCGGCATCGTGTCGCTGGCCTCGGACATGATGGGCCACACGCGCATCGCGCAAGCGCTCTTCGTCCTCAACATCGTCCAATACGTGGCGCTGTGGGCCGCCTACCTGCTGCGCATGTGGCAGTTTCCCCGGCGCTTCTTCGGCGACATGACCGACCACGCCAAGGGCCCGGGCTACTTCACCCTCGTGGCCGCCACCTGCATCCTGGCCAGCCAGTTCATCCTGCTGCACGACGACGTATCGATCGGGCTGGCCATGTGGGTGCTCGCCGTCGCGCTGTGGTTCGCGCTGACCTACACGATCTTCATGGCATTCACGGTCAAGGCCGAGAAACCGCCGCTGGACCGCAGCATCAGCGGCGCCTGGCTGCTCGCGGTGGTATCGACCCAGGCGCTCGCCGTCTCCAGCGCGCTGCTCGCCGCCCGCATCGGACAGCCGTTCCGCCTGGAGCTGAACCTGGTCGCGCTGTCGATGTGGCTATGGGGCGGCATGCTCTACATCTGGATGATGTCGCTGATCTTCTACCGGTACACCTTCTTCCCCTTCTCGCCCGGCGACCTCTCGCCGCCCTACTGGATCAATATGGGCGCCATGGCCATCTCCACCCTGGCCGGCTCGCTGCTCATCCTCAACGCGCCCCAGGCGCCCTACCTGGTGTCGCTCATGCCCTTCCTCAAGGGCTTCACCGTGCTCTATTGGGCCACCGGCACGTGGTGGATTCCCATGCTGATCGGCCTGGGCATATGGCGCTACGCGGTCCGGCGCTTCCCGCTGCGCTACGACCCGCTGTACTGGGGCGCCATCTTCCCGCTGGGCATGTACGCCGCCTGCACCTGGCAGATGAACCGGGCCATGGGATTCGACTTCCTGGGCTTCCTGCCGCCCGTCTTCCTCTTCATCGCCCTGGCCGGCTGGCTGCTGGCATTCTCGGCCATGATCCGGCGGTTGCTGCGGCTGGCGGGGGCGGGGCGCTGAAGTGCCGGGCTGCGCCGGGCCACGCCGCAACAGACGAGCCACGACAGGGCGGGCAGCGTCGGGCCGGGCCGACGTTTTGGCGGCGCGCCGCGCCGGGTGCCGGCCTTGCCGCGGCGGAAAACCCGGATATCCATATGCAAGCTAAATCGTTGGTGCCCATTCCCGCCAGGCTTACGATGCCTGACATAGCCGGGCCTGCTGCCCGGACAAAGGCTCCCATATGCAACGCCTCGTCTCCCCGATCCTGACCCGCCGCCCCGTCCTGCTGGCCGGCCCCCGCAGTTCGCGCCGCTACGACGCCGTCGCGTCGCAGCAGGCTCAGCGCGACGCGCGCCTGCTGCGAGAATCCGCCCGGCGCATTCTTGCGGTGTCCGCGCGGTACATGCTGCCGGCCGCGTGACGCGCGGCCGTTCCGGCACTTCCGATTTATCCGACCGTCACCGCGCCCATCACGGCCCCGGCCGGCACATCGGGCATCCATATCCTCGACCGCCCCGGCATCACGACTTCGCCCGCTGCCCGACATGCCTCGCGGCGGCGCCGAGCACCGCGACCGCCAGGGCCAGCGGCACAAAAGACACCCACAGCACGGTATCCCAATCGTAGGCGGCGAGCAGCCCTCCGGACGCGAACGAGCCGACCGCCATTGTGCCGAAGACGACGAAATCGTTGAGCGACTGCACCCGGTTTTTTTCTTCCGGGCGGTGGCATTCCAGCACGAGCGCGGAAGCGCCCACGAAACCGAAATTCCAGCCGATTCCGAGCAGGACCAGCGTCAGCCAGAAATGGGAGATCCCGATGCCGGTCAGGCCGACGGCCGCGGACACGCCGATCAGCAGCAGTCCGGCCGCCACGATGCGCCCGGCCCCGAACCGGACGATCAGCCGCCCGGTAAAAAAGCTGGGCGCATACATGGCGATGACATGCCACTGCAGACCCAGGTTGGCGTTCTCCTGGGAATGGCCGCAGAGATGCATGGCCAGCGGGGCGGCGGTCATGAGGAAGTTCATCAGCATATAGGAAACGGCGCCGCAGATGACGGCCGTGATGAACCGGGGCTGGCGCGCGATGACGGCCAACGGCCGCCCCAGCGCGACTTCCGCGGGCGTCGGCGTCGGCAGCCGGACTCCCAGCAGAACGAGCGCCGACAGCGCCGCCACCGCGGCCTGCACGAGAAAGGTGGCGGCAAACATGTGCGGTTGCCACAGATACATAGTGTGGGTGACGAGCTGTGGCCCGACCACGCCCGCCGCCACGCCTCCTCCCATCACGAAAGAAAGCGCGCGCGCCCGCAGCGCGGGAGAAACGCCGTCCGCCGCGGCGAACCGGAAAGACAGCACCACGGCCGCGTACGCGCCGCCAAAGAAAGTCGCCAGGCAGAAAAGCCGGAACGAGCTCGACACCACGGCCGCGGCCGCCAGCAGTCCCACGAGCACCCCGCAGCCGGTGCCGGCCAGGAACGCGGCTCTTCTGCCATGGCGGCGCGCGATGGCGCCGGCCGGCATGATGCAGGCCGCCATGCCCACCACGAAAATGGAGATGGGCAAGGTGGCCAACGCCTTGTCCGGCGCCAGCATATCGCCGACGATCGCCCCGGTGGCGTAGACCACGACGGAATTCGCGCCGGCCAGCGCCTGGGCGATGGTCAGCCGTGCGATGTTGCCGCGCTGTTCCTGCGGCGAGAGTTCCTGGACGGGAATGCTGGGTGCTGCGGGCGCAACGGACGACAAGGCTCACCTCGGTAATAACTAAATAATTATTGGTTATTTAGCGAGAGGATAACGCTTTTGCGCAAACGGCATCGGACGTTCGCTGCGCGGCCGGGGGAAGCCGTCCCGGCAGGGCCGGTCAGGCGCTCCGGCGCGTCCGGTCCATGGTGAGAACCGTGCCAGCAGCATGGTTTCGATTCTGGGAAGCGCGTTTACGAGCGCGCTGAGCCTCAGCGCTTTTTCGCTTCCATGCGGCTCGCTTTTTACGCTAAGGCTGTTTCACGTTGAAGCTGTTTTACCTTGAGGCCGCCAAATGCAAAAACCCGCATCCTCGTATGAGAAATGCGGGCTTCATGGATTGCCAGGCACTGCCTGCAGGTACTGCCTGGAATCAGATCCTGGTGCCGACGGCGAGACTCGAACTCGCACAGCTTTCGCCACTACCCCCTCAAGATAGCGTGTCTACCAATTTCACCACGTCGGCAATCTGGGTGGGCACGGCCGGAAAGGTTTTTCTTCCCCCTCTTGGCACGTGCACTTCTGGCCCTGTACTTCCGGCCATGCGCCCAAAAGCGTTACCGGAAAGTCGAGCATTCTAGCACGAAATCTGCTCCGTTGGGAGAACATCGTGCGTGTCAGGGCGAACATTGTCAGGTCCGCCCTGACGGGATTTTACTTCGCGGGCGCGGCCGGGGTTTCGGTCGATTTGTCGCCAGCCGCGGGCTTCTCGGCAGCGGGCTTTTCCTCGCCCGCCGGCTTGCCGCCGGCCGCCGGCGTGGCCGGCGCCGAGGGCACGGACGCGTCGGGCTTGGCGGGAGCCGCCGGCACCGAGGCCGCACCGGGCACGGAAGACGCACCGCCCGTGGCGGGCTGGCCGGGCACCTGGGGCACGGAGCGGTCGGCCGGGTAGTCCTGCATCACGCCGGAATCGACGGCCGCGGGGCTGGAGCCCTTGTGGCTCATGTAGGCCAGGCCGGCGGTGGAGGCGAAGAAAACGACCGCGCACCATTTGGTCATGCGCGACAGGAAGTTGGCGGCGCCGGTGGCCCCGAACAGGCTGCCGGCGGACCCGCTGCCGAAGGCGGACCCCATGTCGGCGCCTTTGCCCTGCTGCAGCAGGACCAGCACGATGATAGCCAGCGCCGATATCACTTGGACGACCAGCAGAAGTTTGAGAATCAAGGGCATTACGAACTCCGGAACGGAAACTTAGATAGCGGCGATACGCAGGAATTCTTCGGCCACGAGCGACGCGCCGCCAACCAGGGCTCCATCGATATCGGGCATGGCGAACAAGCTGGCGGCGTTGGCGGCCTTGACGCTGCCGCCGTAAAGCACCTGCACCCTGGCCGCGCCCAGCGCGGCCAGGGCGGCGCGGATGGCGCCGTGCACTTCCTGGGCCTGCTCGGGCGTGGCGCTGCGGCCGGTGCCGATCGCCCACACGGGCTCATAGGCCAGCACCATGCGCGACACGGCCCCGGCGCCCAGCGCCAGAACGGGCTCCAGCTGGCGCTGGATGACGGCCAGCGTGCTGCCGGCGTCGCGGTCGGCCAGGGATTCGCCCACGCAGACTACGGGCGTCAGCCCCGCGGCCAGGGCGGCGCGGGCCTTGTCGGCCACGATCTGGTCGGTTTCGCCGTGCAGGGTGCGGCGCTCGGAATGGCCGGCCAGCGCCCAGCGGCAGCCGAATTCCTTCAGCATGGGGCCGGAGACTTCGCCGGTGTAGGCGCCCTTCTCGTGAGCGCTGACGTCTTGCGCCCCCCAGGAGACGGCGCTGCCCGTCAGGGCCGAAGCGGCCTGGGCCAGATAGGGAAACGGCACGCAGACGCCGATTTCGCAATGGCTCGCAGCATCCGCGGCGCGCAGCTCGGTCAGCAACGCGGCATTCTCGGCCAGGTTGCCGTGCATCTTCCAGTTGCCCAGCACGAGGCGGGCGCGGTTTTCGACTGAAGTCATGGCGCAAGTATCAGAGAAATAGAGTCCAGGAGGCGAGCCCGCACGCACGGATACGGCCGGTACGCAGTCCGGGCCCGCCACGGCGTCGGGCCTGCGGCCGTCCACCGCGAAGCCGCGGCCGGCTGCCCCGTGAACGGTCCCGCGAACCAGGCATACGCCCACGGGCCGACCTGGAAAAAATTCCAGGTCAAACCTTAGATTGTATCCTGTTGTGGGCCGGCGCGCCGAACGAACCGCAAGGCGCGCCGAGGACGCTTCAGACGGTCAGGATGATCTTGCCGATGTTCTCGCCGCTTTCCATCATGGCGTGCGCCTGCGCGGCCTGTTCAAGCGGGAACGTCGCATGCACGATGGGTCTGATGGCGCCCTGCTCCAGCAGCGGCCACACCCGTTCGCGCAAGGCGCGGGCAATGGCGCCCTTGAACGCCACCGGGCGCGGGCGCAGGGTGGAGCCGGTAATGGTGAGCCGGCGGCGCATCACCTGGTTGGTATCCACCTGCGCCTGCGAGCCGCCCAGTTGCGCGATGATGACGATGCGGCCGTCGTCGGCCAGGCACTGGATGTCGCGCGCGATGTAATCGCCCGCCACCATGTCGAGAATGACGTCCACGCCGCGCCCGTCCGTGGCGTTCTTCACTTCCTGCACGAAGTCCTGCGTCTTGTAGTTGATGCCCTTGGCCGCGCCCAGCGACTCCACGGCGCGCGCGCGTTCGTCGCTGCCCACCGTGGCATACACGGGGTTGCCCATGGCGCGCGCCAGCTGGATGGCCGTGGTGCCGATGCCGCTCGCGCCGCCATGCACCAGCAGCGTCTCGCCCTCGGCCAGCCGGCCGCGATCGAAGACGTTGCTCCAGACGGTGAAATAGGTTTCCGGCAGGCCGGCCGCCTCGATGTCGGACAGCCCCTGCGGAATGGGCAGGCACTGCGCCGCGGGCGCCACGCAATATTCGGCGTAGCCGCCTCCCGCCACCAGCGCGCAGACGCGATCGCCCAGCGCCAGGTCGGTGCCGGCCAGGTCGCCGCCCACGATTTCGCCCGCCACTTCCAGACCGGGCAGGTCCGACGCGCCACGCGGCGGCGGGTAAGCGCCCTTGCGCTGGAAGACATCGGGACGGTTGATGCCCGCCGCGCTCACCTTGATCAGGACTTCGCCGGCGCCCGGCTCCGGCGTGGGGCGCTCGACGGCCACCAGCACCTCCGGCCCGCCCGGGCGCGAGATTTCAACAGCCTTCATGATGTCTCCTTGTGCGGTAAATGGATTATTATTGCGCCCTTTGGTGGGCAAGCCGCGCCCCGCGCCGGCTTTTCGTTTGCCTGGCGGCCGCTTGCCCCACCGGAAGCGTGGCCGAGCGGTTGAAGGCACCGGTCTTGAAAACCGGCAAGGGTTTGCGCCCTTCGTGGGTTCGAATCCCACCGCTTCCGCCAATTTTGCTGTATTTAGTGGGTTCTCCGCATGGTTTTCAGGATGAACCCGCCTAAAAACCCGCCTTCCAGAAAGTGATGGGATGCGACGGAAAATGATGTTGTGAGACGACAACGAGCCGCCCCTTGAGGCGGCTTTTTGTTACTTGGTGACGTCCTGCTGACGTTTGACTTCGCGCAGCCGCTTCGCATGGGGCTTCATCCTCGTGACCACGCGCTGCGTAGCTTCCGGGCTCAACCACTTCGGGCCTGCTTCGGATCGGACGTGCTCCATCTTGAGCATCAATGCCTCGCGCTCCTCCGGGGTTGCCAAGCGCCCGTGGATCAGCTTCCCGCGTGGGCGCTCCAAAAATCGTTGCCGCACATCAGGCAGCGGCGGACCTTCACGCGCGGGTCCCTTGAGCCAAAAGGGCCTGATCGTGCTTGAGGTCAGTCGTCATGTGCGACCTCCTGAAACACGTAGATGCCGCGGCGATACCCAGCCTTGTTGTTGAACCAGTCGTTGTCGGCGGGATTGGCCTTGCCGCTCATGACCTCGTTGCAGTGGTCGAGCATGTGGCGGAACCAAAGCGCACGCGGCGACGTATCGCGCGAGCGGGTGGCCCGTTCGGTCAGTTGGTCGAGTTCGACAAGATCAGCGTCGGCTCCTGGGGCAAATACCGCGGCACGCTGGACCTGTCCACGCCGGTCACCGAAGACGGACGCATCCGCACGCGCCTGGTCGCGTCGCACGAAGACAAGAAATCCTTCTTCGACCGCTACGAACGCAAACGCAGCGGGAAGGCGCGGGCTGGGCCTCGTCCGGGGAATACGAATACCGCGATCACAAGTTCGTCCCTTATGCCGGGGTGGTCTACGGCCTCACCCCGACATACCCGGTCTACGCCACCTACACCAGCATCTTCAACTTCCAGGACGAGCGAGATCGCGCGGGGCTGGCAACTCTTCCTCGGCGCCACGCGCTTCATCGCCCAGGACGCGGCTGGCAAGGACATCAACACCGAGCGCCCGCGCCCCCTGTTGCGTCCGTTCACCGCTTATCAATTGCCCGTAGACTGGCACCGCCTGACGATAGGCGGCGGCGTCAACTGGCAGAGCCGCGCCTACTACGACGGCGTTGGCCCCAACCGCGAGAGCCAGGAACAGGGAGGGTATGCCATCACCAACCTGATGGCCCGCTACCAGCTCTCGCCGGACCTGTCCTTGCAGGTGAACGTGAACAACGTGTTCGACAAGAAATACCAGCGCGCCGTCAACTGGCATGGCCAGGGCATCTGGGGCACGCCCGCCGAAGTCATGGCCACCCTGCGCTATAGATTCTGAGGCGGACGGCGCGGCCCCGGCGGCCGCGCCGGTTGCGGGCCGCATGACTGGCCATGCTTGCGGCATATTCCCTCCGGCCCGGCACGGGCGTAGGATAGAGTTGCGTTTGTCGTCCCGCTGCGCCCCCCAACCCTCGGCGGCGCCCCGCCGCCCATTCCTCCGGAGGCCGTCATGATCAAGCACATCCTCATCCCCATCGATGGATCCAGCCTGGCCGATTCCGGCCTGGCGCAAGGACTGGAACTGGCGCGCGCGTTGCAGGCCAGCGTCACCGTGCTCACGGTAATCACGCCCTTCCAGATGCCCTCCTCGGAAACAGTGCGCTTCGAAGGCATGCGGTCGGTCTACGAGGAACAGTCGCGCGAACTGGCGCGCTCGTATCTGCGCGAGGCCGAAGACAAGGCCAAGGCGGCCGGCGTGCCATGCAAGACGGACCTGCGTGAACACGAGGCCATCTACCAGGCCATTGTCGATGTCGCCGTCACGCAGGGCTGTGACCTGATCGCCATGTCTTCGCACGGCCGGGGCGGCGTGGCGGCGGTGCTGCTGGGCAGCGTCACGCAGAAAGTGCTGGCGCACTCCAAGGTGCCGGTGCTGGTGTACCGCTGAGCCCGCCGCCGGACCGCCTTCGCGCCGTGCGCGCCGGCAGGCTCACGCTTGCCTGGCGCGAAACGTCGGCGGAATGCCCGCCGCCGCCACCCCGCTGCGCAGCGTTTCCCGCGGCAGGCTGGCCGCCAGCAGTTGGCGCGCCTCGATGAGTCGCGCGAGATCCACGCCGGTTCGATAGCCCATGCTTTCCAGCATGAAAACCAGGTCTTCGGTCACGATGTTGCCCGATGCGCCGGGTGCGAACGGGCAGCCGCCCAGCCCGCCGAGGCAGGCGTCGAAGGCGCGTATGCCTTCTTCGAGCCCTGCCAGCGCATTGGCCAGCCCCAGGCCCAGGGTGTCGTGCAGATGCAGCTTGACCAGCCGGGCCCCCACCGCGTCCTGCGTAGCGCGCACGGCTTGGCGCACGCGTCCCGGATGCGCATAGCCCACGGTGTCGGCCAGCGCCAGCTCGTCCACGCCGGCGCGTTCCAGCGCGGAGGCCACCGACGCCACGCGGGCGACGGGCACCTCTCCCTCCATGGAACAGCCGAACGCCGTCGCCACGGCGGCGTCGATACGCACGGGTCGCGGCTGTGCGTGCAGCCAGTCGGCGATGGCGGCCACCACGTCGATCTGCGCCTGGGTGCTCTTGCCCACGTTGGCGCGGCTGTGCGTGTCGCTGACCGATACCGGAATCGCCACCACCTGCGCGCCCGCCTCGTAGGCCGCGATCGCGCCCTTGAGATTGCAGGCCAGCGCGCAGACGGCGATGCCCTCCAGCGCCAGGGCATGCGGCAGCACCTCCCCGGTGTCGGCCATGGCCGGGACCAGCCGCGGCGATACGAAGCTGCCCACCTCGATTTCCGGCAGCCCGGCCGCGGCCAACTGCGCGATCCAGCGCAGTTTGTCGGCCGTCGCCATCGCGCCGCGCGCCATCTGCAAGCCGTCGCGCGGCCCCACTTCGCAGATCCGGACCGTCTCGCTCATTGCCGCCTCCGCTATTGCTGCACCCTGATGCCGGCCGCCGCGATGGCTCGCCGGGCCTTGCCGATGTCCTGGCGGATCAGCGCGGCGAACTGGTCGGAGCTCGCCGGCTCGGCCTCCAGCCCCTGCGAGGCCAGCGCGTCGCGCACGTCCTGGCGCGCGAGCAGCCTGTTGAAGTCGGCGTTCAGGCGCGCCACCACGGCCGGCGGCGTGCGTGCCGGCGCGAGCACGCCATAGTAGGTCACCATGTCGCAATCCTTGTAGCCCAGCTCCGCCACGGTCGGCACGTCCGGCAGGGCGGGATTGCGCCTGGGCGAAGTCACGGCCAGCGCCCTCACCTTGCCCGCCTTGATAAGCGAGGCCGCCGATGAAATCGACGAGCCGGCGAACTGCAAATGCCCGCCCATCAGGTCGGCCAGCGCGGGCGCGGACCCTTTGTAGGGCACGTGCTGCATCTTCACGCCGGCGGAATGCTGCAGCATCTCCATGGCGATGTGCACGCCGCCCCCGGTGCCCGAGGTGCCGTAGGAAATCTTGTTGGGGTCCTTGCGCGCCGCCTCGATAACTTCGGGCAGGCTCTTGTAGGGCGAGCTCTCCGCCACCAGCAGCACCATGGGCGTAGTGGCCACCAGCGCCACGGGAGCCAGGTCCTTGATCGGGTCGTACGAAACCTTCATCAGCAGCGGAATCAGCGTGACGTTGTCGGACTGGCCGATCACCAGGTCGTAGCCCTGCGCCGGCGCCCGGGCGGCCTCGGCCAGCCCCAGCGCGGTGCCCGCGCCCGGCTTGTTCTCCGGCACCACCGCCCAGCCGTTCAGCTCGTGCAGCTTGGACCCCATGAGGCGGCCGATGTAGTCGGTGCCCCCGCCCGGCGTGGACGGAATGATGATGCGGATAGGCTTGCTCGGATAGTCCTGCGCCTGTGCGGCGCAGGCCAGGGCCATGGCGGCCACGGCCAACAGCTTGCGTACCATGTCGTCTCCTCTTCGATGAAAAAGCCGGGCGGTCTGGCGCCGCCTCGGGGCCGGGGCCGCGCCCCGGATCCATTCATGCAATCACGCCCGCCTCGCGCAGCGCGTCGATGCGCTGCGCATCCAGCCCCATACGCAGCAGAATGTCCCGCGTGTGTGCGCCCCGGGCGGGCGGGTCGGAGCGCTTGCCTGCCTTGCGTCCGTCGAATTCGATGGGCAGCGCGGCCGCGGAAATCTCCCCGCCCTCCGGCAGCCGGGTCTTGAGCAGCGCGCCGCCGGCCTTCAGGTGCTCGTCGTCCAGCAGCTCGTGCGGCTGGCGTATCGGCCCGTACGACAGGTTGGCCGCCTCCAGCGCCGCGCACAGGTCGGCGGTCTTCCACGACTTGAGGATTTCGGCCACGCCGGGCACCAGCCACGAACGCGCCGCCTCGCGGTCCACTGCCGTGGCCAGGCGAGGGTCGGCGGCCCACTCCGGCGGCAGAAAGCGCTGCGCGAAATTGCGCCACTGCGCATCGCCCACCACCGCCACGAATACCCGGCCGTCCGCGGTGTCGAACACGTCGTAGACACCCCAGGGCGGACGCCGCTCCGCGCCCATGGGCTTGGGCGCGTCGCCCGTGAGCTGGTATTGCGCAATGAACTGCGCCACCAGCAGCAGGTTGTTCTCGAACAGCCCCGCACGCACGTGCCGTCCGCGACCGGTGGCGTGCCGGTCGTGCAGCGCCGCCAGGGCGCCCACCACGCCGAACGTGCCGCCCAGGATGTCGTTGACCGAAGCGGCCACCCGCTGCGGCGCATCGACGCCGCCATTGATGTAGGCCAGCCCGCCCATCATCTGCACCACCTCGTCCAGCGCGGTGCGGAGTTTGTACGGACCCGACAGGAAGCCCTTGAGCGACACATAGATCAACCCGGGGTTCGCGGCGGACAGCGATTCATAATCCAGGCCGTACTGGGCCAGGCCGCCGTCGCGGAAATTCTCCACCACCATATCGGCCCGCAGCGCCAGCCGGCGCGCGAGCTCGCAGCCCTCGGCCGACTTGAGATCAACCGCCAGGCTCTGCTTGTTGCGGTTGAACACGGGAAAATAGCCGCTGCCCGATCCCTTCAGGCGGCGCGTGCGGTCGCCTTCCATCGGCTCCAGCTTGATGACCTCGGCCCCCAGGTCCGCCAGCGCCAACCCGGCGGCCGGGCCCATGATCATGTGGGAAAGCTCCAGAACCCTGATCCCGCGCAGCGGCAGCTCCGAGCCGTCCATAAACGGGCTACCCGACATCTTTGTCATCCACCTATCCTCATGGCTGTATTTTGGTTGCGGCGCCAGCACGGCCATGATCGCGGGCCCGCTTCCGGCGGAAAAGCGGTCTTTCAGAAACGGGGCATTCTCTTTTCGGAACGTCCGGGTTACCCCCAGGCAGGCCCGGCCTCGGGCCTGCTCTCTGCGGGCAGCACGCCCAGATGCGCGAGCCAGGCCCGCGCCGCCGGGGCGAGCGTGTCCGGTTCCCGCACCGCCACGCAGATGCGCGTGGCCGCCCACGGTCCGCTCAAGGCAATGAAACGCAGCTCCGGCCCTCCGTGCCTGTCTTTGAGATACAGCGGCACCACGCCGACGCCCAGGCCGCGCGCCACCAGCGCGCATATGGTTTCGTGGGCGCTCACCCGCGCGCTGATGCGGCGCCGCACGCCGGCCTCGCGCGCGGCGCGCTCGAACACCTCGCTGATGCCGTTGTCGCGGTTGAGTTCGATCTGCTCGTAAGGCAGCAACTGCGCATAGTCCAGCACGTCGCGGTCGGCCAGCGAATGCTGGGCCGGCACCACCGCCGCCAGCTCGCAATGCCCGTACGGAAACACCTGCAGGCCCTCGTGGCTGAAATCCGAGCCCACGGCCACGTCCGCGCGTCCGTGCAGCACCTCCTGGAACACCTGCCGGGTCGTGTCTTCGGTCAAGGACAGCTCGATCTGCGGGCAGGCGCGCCGGAACGACTGGATGCGCTCGGGCAGCTCGCCCGCCAGCGCCGCCACGCTCACCGCCAGCCGCACCCGGCCGCGGATACCCGTGGCGAACCCCCGCATCTCCCGGTGCATGCGCTCCATGGCGCGCAGCACCATGCGCGCGTGCTCGGCCAGCGCGTTGCCCGCCGGCGTCGCCTGCACCCCGCGCACGCCGCGCTCCAGCAGCGGCACGCCGAACGCCTCTTCCATCTCGGCCATGCGCTTGCTCACCGCCGAAGGCACGAGATTCTCCCTCGCGGCCGCACGCGCCAGGCTGCCCTCCTCGAGCGCGGCCAGGAACAGGCGCAGGGAAACGGGATCGATATCGCGCGGATGCGGGTGTGCGAACGGGAGCGGCTTCATGCCGGAAAGTGTCCCCGCCTGCCGCGGCCCGCGGGATCGGGGTTTCCCCTAGGGCCTGTCAGCCCGGCCGCGTCTGGCCTGACGCCCGCCCGATTGTCCGCCTGTGCGACGCTCCTTTCAGGGTGAGCGCGCCCTGGCCGCAGGCCGCCCTGGTGGTATAGTCTCGCCCTCCGGCGGCCGCGCGCGATGCGTGCGCGCCGGCCCCGCTGCCGCCCCAGGGCCGCGGCGCCCGAGTGGTGAAATTGGTAGACACAAGGGACTTGAACAATTTGAGCCCGCCGGGGGAAACCCCGGCGGTGCAGCCCGTCAAACTCGGCGAACGCCCTGGACCCCGGTCCGAGCCAACGCCGAGCCAAGCCTGGCCCCGCTGGCCAGGAAGGTGTAGAGAGCAGACGGCGGGCGCCTAAGGCCGCGAGGCTATGGCGAAGGCGTGCTCCAGACCACGAACAGCCCTGCTGGCGGCGAAAGCCGAAGTGGTAAGAAAATCCCTCGGCCGCAAGGCCGTACCGGTTCGATCCCGGTCTCGGGCACCATTTCCTCTATTCTTGAGCCGGTGTTGCATGCGCCGGCCCTTTACCGTGACCCCCATCCCACCTTTCATCGTCATCGACGCCTGCGTCCTCATGTCCGGCATTCTGCGGCGGCTGTTGCTGCGGCTGGCGCAGGCGGGGGTGTATGCGCCGGTCTGGACGGACCGCATCGGCGAGGAGTGGCGGCGCAATGCGGCGCGGCTGTGGGAGATTCCGCCGGCGGTGCTGGAAGAGCAGTGGCAGGACATGAATGCGCGCTTTCCGCAGGCGCGCGAGGCGGACACGCAGGCGTACGAGGCCGGCCTGCGGTATAGCGATCCCAAGGATTTCCACGTCATCGCGGCGGGCCTGGCGCGGCGGGCGCGCTGCGGGCTGCAGCAGCCGCCGGCGGTGCAGGTGCTTACCTGGAACCTGAAGGATTTCAACCGTTCGGAGCTGCGTCGCCAGGGGCTGGATGTGTTCAACCCCGACCGCATGCTGTCGCGGTGGTGGGAGGAAGGCGCGGACCGGATGCGGGAGGCGCTCGCGGCGGTGCCGGACGATTATGTGGCGCTGGGGCGCGAGCCCGAGCCGCTTGCGGCCACGCTGCACCGCGAGCGTCTGTACCGGCTGAAGAACCTGCTGGCGCGCGAGGCAGCGGCGCGCTCCTGAGCCTCAGTGATCGTGGTTGCTGGCGTGGAAGCCGGCGGCGTTGAGCATGTCGATCACTTCCTGGATGTGCTCGGGGCCACGGGTCTGCAGCACGAAATCCACTTCCACGTTGCGCACGGGCAAGGCGGTGAAGGCACGCTGGTGGTGCACTTCGGTGATATTGGCCTGGGCGTCGGCGATGAGCTTGGTGGCATGGGCCAGCGCGCCGGGCAGGTCGCGCAGGTCGACGCGGATGCGGGCGAGGCGGCCGGCGCGGACCATGCCGCGCTCGATGAGTTCGCCCAGCATGAGCGGGTCGATGTTGCCGCCGGTGAGCACCAGCCCGATGCGCTTGCCACGGTAGCGGTCGCTGCCCTCTTCCTGCGCGCGCAACAGGGCCGCCAGGCCGGCCGCGCCGGCGCCCTCGACGACGGATTTCTCGATTTCCAGCAGCACCACGATGGCGTGCTCGATGTCGCTTTCGCTGACCAGCTCGATGCGGTCGACGAGCTTGCTGACCACGGGCAGGGTGAGGTCGCCCGGCGATTTGACGGCGATACCCTCGGCGATGGTGTAGGCGCCCTGCGGCAGCGATTCGCCGCGCACGGCGCCGTACATGGAAGGAAAGCGCTCGGTCTGCACGCCCACGATCTCGATGCCGGGCTTGAGCGCCTTGGCCGCCGTGGCCATGCCCGAGATCAATCCGCCGCCGCCGATGGCCACGACCAGGGTGTCGAGTTGCGGCTGGTCTTCCAGCATTTCCAGGGCCACGGTGCCCTGGCCCGCCATGACGGCCTCGTCGTCGTAGGGGTGGATCATGACGAGGCCGCGCTCCCGGGCCAGCTGGTAGCCGCGCGCCTTGGCGTCGTCGAAGGTGTCGCCGGCCAGCACGACTTCCGCGCCGAAGCGGCGGGTGTTGGCGATCTTCACGGTGGGCGTGAAACGCGGCATGACGATCACGGCCGGCACGCCCATGCGCTGGGCATGGTAGGCCACGCCCTGTGCGTGGTTGCCCGCCGAGACGGCGATCACGCCCTTGGCGCGCTCCGCTTCGGTCAGGGTCAGCATGCGGTTGAGCGCGCCGCGCTCCTTGAACGAGGCGGTGAACTGCAGGTTCTCGAATTTCAGCCAGATTTCCGCCCCGAAGATGTCGGACAGCGTGCGCGACAGGGTGAAGGGGGTTTTCAGCACCTGGCCGCGCAGGTTCTCGCGGGCGGTCTGGATGGAGGCGATATCGATCACGTTGGCGATTCCCGGTTAGCGCACAGGCAGGAAATTGAAGAGCAGCAGGCCTTGGGCGTAGTTGATGCCGATGCGCCGTGAATTCTCTCCGAGCAAGTTGGCGATGAGATCCAGCCGGCCGATGATGGCGCCGAATTCGCGCTCGAAGCTCAGGTTGGAGGCGGTGGCGGACATTTCATTGGCCAGCAGGAGAGGTTCGCCCTGCTTGTTGCGGCGCGTCGCCAGCAGCCAGGCGGCCGCCTCGACGTTCCGAGCGGCATTGTAGACCCGCTGGCCGTCCAGCGCGTCGGAAACGTACAGCCGGGTCTTGCCGTTGTGGGCGGTGATGATGGTGTCGGCCAGCCCGTAGATGAAGGCGGCCACCCGATCGCCCGGGTAGCCCGGGTCCAGCGACACCGCGAGGATCTGGATGTCGTGCAGGCCGGACAGATCGGCCGGCGGAACCCGGTTCTCGATGGCGTGTTTCACGCGCGCCACCGCCGCGGCGTGGTCCGGCACGCCGCTCTTGCGCCATTCGCGCGGATTGCGGCGGTAGAGCTTGTCGAGCAGCGCATAGAGGCTGGCGAGATTGTCCCGGACTTCGAGCGTGACGGTGCGGTTGAAATCGGTCTGGGCGAACTGGTCCGCCGACATGGCCTCGCTCCTGGGCCCCGGCTGCCCCGGCTGCCCCGGCTGCCCGCCGGCGCAACCGCCCAGCAGCAAGACCGCCGCCAGCGCCATGCCGCCCAACGCCGGCCTTTTCCTCATGCCCTCACCATCCGAATCCTCCCCAGGCCGCGCCCGGGACCGGGCGGCATCGATTCCACGCGCACGAATTTACCGTAATACCGCCGCCGGGCGCCAACGGCGAAGCGGCGCACGCGCACGGGATGGCCCGCCCCGGGATGGCCCGCCCCGGGATGGCCCGCCCCCGGGGCGCGTCCGCATCGGGTAGGGTGAGGGGTTACCCCCTCAGCCCTCCCACACCACCGTACGTGCGGGTCGCCGCCTTCGCCATCGACCTGCCATGCCCTCTGCTGACTTCTGGCCGCACATCCCGCCGCCTTGCGACTCCGGCAGTCGGGTTTGACCCCGGCATACGACCAGATCTCCCCGGGTATTGCGCACCCGCCTTCACGCTCATGCCTGGCGGATTTACGGGCCAGCGTTCCGTACAAGTATCGGGCTTTGACAAATTTGGCCGCCTTGCCCCGCTGACACGCCTCATCCGCTTCCTGTTCGTCAGGCCAGCGCTTTGCCATCCAGCTTCCTTCAGACCCCCGGTCACCCGGGTTGCCCTTGCCTTCGGCTAACTCTTCCCCTTGTCGGGCGAGTAGAGGTCTTCCACCTCCAAGTGGGTGCGCCCTGCCGGGCGCACCAAAGAAAACGGCGCCCCGCAGGGCGCCGTGGCGTTCAATCGCAAGCAGGCTTATTCGGCCTGTTCCGACTGGGGCGCGGCTTCGGCGGCGGCTTGCTGCTGCTCGATGCCGCCGATGGCCTTGATGGACAGGCGCAGGCGGCCCTTGTCGTCGGCCTCGATGACCTTGACGCGGACCTGCTGGCCGACCTTGAGCACGTCGTTGATGTTGGCGATGCGGTAGTTGGCGATTTCGGAGATGTGCAACAGGCCGTCGCGGCCGGGCAGCACCTGCACGATGGCGCCGAAGTCCAGCAGGCGCAGGACCGTGCCGTCGTAGACCTGGCCCACTTCCACGTCGGCGGTCAGTTCGACGATGCGGCGTTGGGCCTCCTTGGCCTGCGCTTCGTCGACGCTGGCGATCACGATGGTGCCGTCGTCGGAGATGTCGATCTGCGTGCCGGTTTCCTCGGTGAGCGCGCGGATGGTGGCGCCGCCCTTGCCGATCACGTCGCGGATCTTCTCGGGGTTGATCTTGATGGTCAGCATGCGCGGGGCGAAGGCCGACAGCTCGTTGCGCGAGCCTTCGAGCGCTTCTTTCATCTTGCCCAGGATGTGCAGGCGGCCTTCGCGGGCCTGAGCCAGCGCCACCTGCATGATTTCCTTGGTGATGCCCTGGATCTTGATGTCCATCTGCAGGGCCGTGACGCCGTTCTCGGTGCCCGCGACCTTGAAGTCCATGTCGCCCAGGTGGTCTTCATCGCCCAGGATGTCGGTGAGGACGGCGAACTTGCCGTTCTCGAGGATGAGGCCCATGGCCACGCCAGCCACGTGATCCTTGACCGGCACGCCGGCGTCCATCATGGCCAGCGAGCCGCCGCAGACCGAAGCCATGGACGAGGAGCCGTTGGACTCGGTGATCTCCGACACGAGGCGGATGGTGTACTGGAAGTCTTCGGGCGCCGGCAGCAGCGGCAACAGCGCGCGCTTGGCCAGGCGGCCGTGGCCGATCTCGCGGCGCTTGGGCACGCCGATGCGGCCCGTTTCGCCGGTGGCGAACGGAGGCATGTTGTAGTGCAGCATGAAGCGGTCGCGGTATTCGCCCATGAGCGCGTCGATGATCTGCTCGTCCTGCTTGGTGCCCAGCGTGGCCACCACCAGCGCCTGCGTCTCGCCGCGGGTGAAAAGCGCGCTGCCGTGCGCGCGGGGCAGCACGCCCAGGCGCACGCTGATCGGGCGCACGGTGCGGGTGTCGCGGCCGTCGATGCGCGGCTCGCCGTTCAGGATCTGGCCGCGCACGATGGCCGATTCCAGCGAAAACAGGATGTTGTCGACGGTGACGCCGTCGGGCGCTTCCTGGCCCTTCTCGGCGGCCTGGGCGGCCAGCTTCTCGGCCACTTCGGCGTAGACTTCGCGCAGCTTGGCCGTGCGGGCCTGCTTCTCGCGGATCTGGTAGGCGGCGTTCAGGCCTTCCTGGGCGGCCGCGGTCACGGCGGCGATCAGGGCCTCGTCCTTGGCGGGAGGCTGCCAGTCCCATTCGGGCTTGCCGGCTTCCTTGACCAGGTCGTGGATGGCGTTGATGACGGCCTGCATCTGCTCGTGGCCGAACACCACGCCGCCCAGCATCACGTCTTCAGGCAGCTGGTCGGCTTCGGATTCCACCATCAGCACGGCGTTCTCGGTGCCGGCCACCACCAGATCCAGCTTGGAGGACTTGAGCTGCGTGGCGGTGGGGTTGAGCACGTACTGGCCGTCGACGTAGCCCACGCGGGCGGCGCCGATCGGGCCGTTGAACGGGATGCCGGAAATCGCCAGGGCGGCCGAAGCGCCGATCATGGCGGCGATGTCGGGATCGATCTCGGGATTGACCGACAGCGTGTGGATGACGACCTGGACTTCGTTGTAGAAGTCTTCGGGGAAGAGCGGGCGCAGCGGACGGTCGATGAGGCGGGAAGTCAGCGTTTCCTTCTCGGAGGGCTTGCCTTCGCGCTTGAAGAAACCGCCAGGAATGCGGCCGGCAGCGTAGGTCTTCTCGATGTAGTCGACCGTCAGCGGGAAGAACGTCTGGCCGGGCTTGGCCTTCTTGGCCGCCACCACGGTGGCCAGCACCACGGTGTCTTCGATGGACACCATCACGGCGCCGGAAGCCTGGCGCGCGATTTCGCCGGTTTCCAGTACGACCGTGTGCTGGCCGTACTGGAAGGATTTTGTCACTTTGTTGAACATGACGAGTATTCCTTGCAAATGAAAAACCGTGGCCGCCGCGACATGCGTCGCACCGGCCACGGTTGCGTCATGGGGAGCCAGCCCCGTCGATCACTTGCGCAGACCGAGTTTTTCGATCAGTGCGCGGTACGAATCGGGATTGCGGCCCTTGAGATAGTCGAGCAGCTTGCGGCGGCGGCTGACCATACGCAGCAGACCGCGGCGCGAGTGATGGTCCTTCATGTGTTCCTTGAAGTGACCGGTCAGTTCGTTGATACGGGCGGTGAGCAGAGCCACCTGGACTTCGGGGGAGCCGGTGTCGCCTTGGGCGCGCTGGAATTGCGCGACGATGTCGGCTTTGTTGATGTCAGCTACAGACATTGATGACCTCTTCGGACATGCGTCAGGGCCGAGGCGCCCTGACGTGGTTGAAAAAATGCTCCGGTGAAACCGAAGCTTACGCCTTGCAGAATCAATTCGTTTGATAAAGCCCGGTGATTATAGCCGATTCGATAAAATTGCCCCAACCGGGTGTCTGCCCGTCCTGCGAGCGGCGCCCGCGCCCTGGAGAAAGCCATGCCAATCTGTAACAAAGTTGCACAATACTCCGCGGCCGCCGCCCTGGCCGCCCTGCTGGCGGCCTGCACCAGCATGGAACAACTGCCGCCCGGCACCCCGCTCGCCCAGGTGGAAACCCAATACGGCCGCCCCAACTTCGAGTGCCCGCTGGCCAATGGCGGGCGGCGCGTGATCTGGACGCAGCAACCCCTGGGCCAGTATGCCTGGGGGGCCAACGTGGGGCCGGACGGCCGGGTGGACCGGATCGTGCCGCTGCTGACCGACGAGCATTTCAGGGTGCTGGATACCGGCAACTGGACGCCCGACCGGGTGCGCTGCGAGTTCGGGCCGCCGGCCGAGATCACGGAAGCCGGGCTGGGCGAGAAGCGCGAAGTGGTGTGGTCTTACCGCTACAAGGAAAACAGCGTCTGGAACTCGCTGATGTACGTCTACATGGGCCGCCAGGGCGACCACGTGACGCACCATCATCCCGGACCGGATCCCATGTACGACGACGAGCGCTTTTTCTGGCGCTGAGCCGGGAACCGGCCGTGGGGGGCGGACTGCCCGCCTGCGGTCCCGCCTTCAGGACGAGTGCCCGCGGCGCTCCTGCTGCAGCCGGCGCGCGCGGTTCCAGCGCCACAGCCAGGTGATCCAGCCCGACAGCCCGTACAGCACGAACAGGCCGAACAGCACCACCGGCGGGTCGCTGGACACGAAGACGAACACCGCGACCACCAGCAGGATGCCCCAGAAGGGCACGCTGCGGCCCAGGGCGAAACTCTTGCCGGAGAAGAACGGCGCGTTGGACACCATGGTGATGCCCGCGTACATGGTGAGCGTGAACGCCACCCACGCCATGACGCTGTCGTGGATGGGCAGCTTGTTGTCCACCGCCAGCCACACGAAGCCGGCGACCAGCGCCGCGGCGGCGGGGCTGGGCAGCCCCTGGAAGTAGCGCTTGTCCACCACCGCGATATTGGTGTTGAAGCGGGCCAGGCGCAGCGCGGCCCCCGCCACGTAGACGAACGCGGCCAGCCAGCCCCAGCGGCCCAGGTCGTTGAGGATCCATTCGTACATGACCAGGGCCGGCGCGACGCCGAAGGAGGTCATGTCGGAAAGCGAGTCGTACTGCTCGCCGAAGGCGGACTGCGTATTGGTGAGCCGCGCAACGCGGCCGTCCATGCCGTCGAGCACCATGGCCACGAAAATGGCGATGGCGGCGACCTCGAAGCGATTGTTCATGGCCTGCACCACCGCGTAGAACCCCGCGAACAGCGCAGCGGTGGTGAACGCGTTGGGCAGCAGATAAATGCTTCGGTGGCGATTCTCGGGATCGCGCATTGAGAAATTGGGCATGAATCTCGGTAACTTCAGACAGACAGTCGAAAGATTAACCCATCTGGCCCTGCTTGCGTGCCGAGGCGGCATGCCCGCGGCAGGCATGCCGCGGGCGATGGCGGCAACGGCGCCGCCCGCGGGCGGCGCCGGCGCGCATCAGTTCTTGGACTTGTCCACCAGCTTGTTGGCGGCGATCCAGGGCATCATGGCGCGCAGCTTGCCGCCCACCTGCTCGATCTGCGATTCCGCGTTGATGCGGCGGCGCGAGGTCAGCGTCGGGGCGCCGGCGGCGTTTTCCAGGATGAACTTCTTGGCGTATTCGCCCGTCTGGATGTCCTTCAGGCACTGGCGCATGGCCTTGCGGGTTTCTTCCGTGACGATCTTCGGGCCGGTTTCGTACTCGCCGAACTCGGCGTTGTTCGAGATCGAGTAGTTCATGTTGGCGATGCCGCCTTCGTAGATCAGGTCCACGATCAGCTTGAGCTCGTGCAGGCACTCGAAATAGGCCATTTCGGGCGCGTAGCCGGCTTCCACCAGCGTGTCGAAACCGGCCTTGATGAGCTCGACGGTGCCGCCGCACAGCACGGCCTGTTCGCCGAACAGGTCGGTTTCGGTTTCTTCGCGGAAGTTGGTCTCGATGATGCCGGCGCGGCCGCCGCCGTTGGCGCTGGCGTACGACAGGGCCACGTCGCGCGCGGCGCCGGACTTGTCCTGGTAGACCGCCACCAGGTGCGGCACGCCGCCGCCCTGCTTGTAGGTGTTGCGCACGGTGTGGCCCGGGGCCTTGGGCGCGATCATGATGACATCGATGTCTTCGCGCGGCACGACCTGGCCGTAGTGCACGTTGAAGCCGTGGGCGAACGCCAGGGCGGCGCCGGGCTTGATGTTGGCGTGCACTTCCTTGTTGTAGACGGCGGCGATGTTCTCGTCGGGCAGCAGCATCATGACGATGTCGGCCGACTTGACGGCCTCGGCCACTTCCTTGACTTCCAGGCCGGCGTTGGCGGCCTTGTTCCACGAGGCGCCGCCCTTGCGCAGGCCGACCACGACCTTGACGCCCGAGTCGTTCAGGTTCTGCGCATGGGCGTGGCCCTGCGAGCCGTAGCCGATGATGGCGACGGTCTTGCCCTTGACGAGGGAGAGGTCGCAGTCTTTGTCGTAGAAAACTTTCATGTTGTGCTCCAGATTCCGTAATTCGGTTATTTGATTGATTTCAGGGGTAGGGTGCGGCGGGTCCGGCGCGCCCGGTGGGCGCCGCCGGTCAAATCTTCAGGATCCGTTCGCCGCGCCCGATGCCGGACACGCCGGTGCGCACGGTTTCCAGGATGGCGCTGCGGTCCAGGGCCTCGAGGAAGGCCTGGACCTTTTCCTGCACCCCCGTGAGTTCGATGGTGTAGGACTTGTCGGTAACGTCGATGATGCGGCCGCGGAAGATGTCGGCCATGCGCTTCATTTCCTCGCGCTCCTTGCCGACGGCGCGCACCTTGACGAGCATGAGCTCGCGCTCGATGTGGGCGCCTTCGGTCAGGTCCACCACTTTCACCACGTCCACCAGGCGGTTCAGGTGCTTGGTGATCTGCTCGATGATCTCGTCGGAACCGGTGGTCACGATGGTCATGCGCGACAGCGTGGCGTCCTCGGTGGGCGCGACGGTCAGGGTTTCGATGTTGTAGCCCCGCGCGGAAAACAGGCCGACCACGCGCGACAACGCGCCGGGTTCGTTTTCCAGGAGGACGGAAATCACGTGCTTCATGGGGTGGGCCTCCTCACAGGTCTTCAGAGCCGAGCAGCATTTCGGTCAGCCCGCGGCCGGCCTTCACCATGGGCCACACGTTTTCCGTGCGGTCGGTGATGAAGTCCAGGAAGACCAGGCGGTCCTTGTGCTTCTTGAATGCTTCGCGCAGCGCCGGCTCGACGTCGGCCGGGCGCTCGATGCGCAGCCCCACGTGCCCGTAGGCTTCGGCCAGCCGGACGAAATCGGGCAGCGAATCCATGTACGACTCGGAATAGCGCGAGCCGTAGTCGATCTGTTGCCACTGGCGGACCATGCCCAGGAAGCGGTTGTTGAGGCAGACGATCTTGGGCGTCAGCCGGTACTGGTGGCAGGTCGAGAGCTCCTGGATGTTCATCTGGATGGAAGCCTCGCCCGTGATGACGGCCACGTCCGCGCCCGGATTGGCCATCTGCACGCCCATGGCGTAGGGCAGCCCCACGCCCATGGTGCCCAGGCCGCCGGAATTGATCCAGCGGCGCGGCTTGTCGAACTTGTAGTACTGCGCGGCCCACATCTGGTGCTGGCCCACGTCGGAGGTGACGAAGGCATCGCCGCCCGTGACTTCCCAGAGCTTTTCCACCACGAACTGCGGCTTGATGACCTCGCTGGAGTTGGCGTACTTCAGGCATTCCTTGCCGCGCCAGGCCTCGATCTGCTCCCACCACTTGGCGATGGAGGCCGGCTTGTGCTCGGCCGCGGCGATCTCGTACTGGGCGCTGAGATCGGCCAGCACGTCTTTCACGTTGCCCACGATGGGCACGTCCACGCGCACGCGCTTGGAAATGGAAGACGGGTCGATGTCGATGTGGATGATCTTGCGGGCATTCTGCGCGAAATGCCGGGGATTGCCGATCACCCGGTCGTCGAAGCGCGCGCCGATGGCCAGCAGCACGTCGCAGTGCTGCATGGCCATGTTGGCCTCGTAGGTGCCGTGCATGCCGGGCATGCCCACGAACTGGCCGCTGCTGGCCGGGTAGCCGCCCAGGCCCATCAGAGTGCTGGTGCACGGCGCGCCGAGCTGCGAGACGAGCTTGTTCAATTCCGGCGCGGCGTTGGAGAGGATCACGCCGCCGCCGGTGTAGATCATGGGGCGCTCGGCCGACAGCAGCATCTGCACGGCTTTCTTGATCTGCCCCTGGTGCCCCTTGGTGACGGGCGCGTAGGAACGCATCGCGATCTCGCCCTTGGGCGGCGCGTACTTGCACTGCGCCACGGTGACGTCCTTGGGGATGTCCACCAGCACCGGGCCGGGACGGCCGGTGCGCGCGATGTAGAACGCGCGGCGCATGGTCTCGGCCAGGTCTTTCACGTCGCGCACCAGGAAGTTGTGCTTGACGCAGGGACGCGTGATGCCGACGGTGTCGCACTCCTGGAAGGCGTCTTCGCCGATGGCCGCAGTGGGCACCTGCCCGCTGATGATGACCATGGGAATGGAGTCCATGTACGCCGTGGCGATGCCGGTGACGGCGTTGGTCACGCCGGGGCCGCTGGTCACGATGCACACGCCCACCTTTTGCGAGGCGCGCGAATACGCATCGGCGGCATGCACGGCAGCCTGCTCGTGGCGCACCAGGATGTGCTGGAATTTGTCCTGCTTGAAAATCGCGTCGTAGATGTAGAGCACCGCGCCGCCGGGGTAGCCGAAAACGTGTTCCACGCCTTCTTCGGCCAGGCAGCGCACGACGATATCGGCGCCATTGAGTTCCATGTTGTGTTTCCTTTCTGTACCGGCTCTGCAACCCTGGCTGCTGCCCGCCCGGATACGGCGGCAACGGAACCCATGCCGGCTGCGGCAACATGATCCGGCGCTTAGCGGCTCACGGAGCCACGCCACCCGGACACCCTGCCGACCCGACACACGCTCGCCAGAACGCAGTGCTCGCGCCCCTGGGGGACGCTGGAGGTCGAAATGGAAGCCTTGGCAACACACGCTTGTGGCGCGGCCAACGGCAGGTATCGCTGCTGCGGAAAAGGCCGGGAGGTGACCCGGAACCACCGCCTCATCGCGCCGGTTTCGGATAGTCAGCCCGGCGCAGGTGGACGACTTTACCGCGTTGCGTCATCGGGAGCAAATCGGCCGCCGCCGCGCCGCTCGCGGCGACGCGCCCCCATCCGGCCCTGAATAGCGGCGGCCGGCTTTTGCGCCGCGGCATGCCGTCGCCGGACGCGGGCTGCCGCCCGGCCCCGTCCGGGCCGCCCGCGCGAAAACCGCTGCCGCGCCGGCCGCAAGCCGGCGGCCGGTCTATATACTTGTGCCGTCCCGTCGACGCGAGCCGCCGCTTATGGATTTGCGCATTGCCAGCATTCGCCGCTTCCTCTACAGCCACTATTTCTTCGGAGGAGTGCGCCAGGGCGTCGGCATGCTGCTGCCCGTGCTGGTCGTGGGGGGCCTGCTCGGCCACTACACCACGGGGCTGGTCGCCACCTTCGGCGCCCAGTGCCTGGCCATCATCGACCAGCCCGGCGGGCCGCACCGGCACCGCATCAACGAAATGCTGGGCGGCGCCCTGCTGGGCACCTTCACCGTCATCGTCACCGGGCTGGCCTCCACCTACCCGCTGATGCTGTGGCTGGTGGTCATCGCGCAGTGCTTCGCCTATTCCATGTTCACGGTGTTCGGCAAGCGCGGCGGGCTGATCGGCTTCGCCGGCCTGCTCCTCATGACGCTCACCATGCACTCGCCGCTCGAACCCGACGAGGTGCTGGCCCACGCGGCCGCCACGCTGGGCGGCGCGCTGTTCTATGTGGCGTTCAGCCTGGGCTTCAGCCGCCTGCTGTGGCTGCGCGAAGAGCAGCAGGCCATGTCGGTGGCGCTCTTCGCCACCGCCGACTACGTGGCCGCGCGCGCCGCCTTCTACGACGAAACCACCGATCTGGACGAGTGCTACCGCGACGTGATCCAGCGCCAGTCCGTCATGACGGAAAAGCACCAGGCCGCGCGCGACATGGTGCTGCGCGCGCTGCCGCGCGGCAAGGGCGTGGGCGACCGGCGCCGCGTCATGCTGTGGAACATGTTCGTGGACATGCTCCAGCTGCTGGACACCCTGGTGGCCACGCATACCGACTACGCGGCCCTGCGCCGCACCCTGGCGGGCAACGACTGCCTGATCTTCATGCGCGACGCCCTGGTGAAGATGTCGCTGGAGCTCAACCGCATCGCGCTGGACGTTTCGCGCGGCAGGCAGGTGCAGTACCGCAGCAGCGCCAAGGCGGAACTGCGCGCCATCGAATACGAAATCGAGCAGCTGAGACAGCAGGGGCTGGGCGAGCGCGAGCCGGAAATGCTCGCGCTCATCATCCAGGTGCTGCGCCGGCTGCGCAATTCGGCGCGCATCGTCGACCGGCTGGCCGACCACACGGCGGCCTCGCCCGACGCCAAGCCCACCGACACCCTGCGCATCAACAAGTCGCTCACGCGGTTCATTTCGCGGCAGGAGTTCCGCTTCGGCCTCATCACCAGCAACCTGCGCCTGGACTCGCCGCACTTCCGCTACGCGCTGCGCGTGACGGCGGCGGCGGCCATCGCCATGACGCTGGCCAGCCGCTGGCTGTCGCCCGCCTTCTCGGCGCACAACTACTGGATCATGCTGACCATCATCATCATCATGAAGCCGGGGTTCGCGCTGACCCGCCAGCGCAACGGCTGGCGCCTGATGGGCACCCTCATCGGCTGCCTGTGCGCACTGCTGCTGTTCAACTTCACCGCCCGCCCCGCCGTCCTGTTCGCCGCGCTGCTGGGCGCGTGCATCATGGGCAACAGCCTGGTCCAGCTCAATTACATGGCCAGCGCCATCTTCAACACCCTGTTCGTGGTGCTGGTGTTCCACTTCGTGTCGCCGGGAACCGTCTCGCTCGACGTGATCGGCGAGCGCGCGCTGGACACCCTGCTGGGCTGCGCGCTGGCCCTGGTGTGCAGCTACATCCTGCCGTGGTGGGAAGCGCGCTATCTCAAGCCGCTGGCCGCGGCGGCCACGCGCGCCAATCGCGAGTACCTGCTGGCCGGCCTGCGCTACGTGGAGGCCATGCAGGCGCATGGCGCGCCGGTGGGGCGTTCCGCTGCCGACACGCCCGCCGTCAGCGAAGCCGACATCGCCTGGCGCCTGGCGCGCAAGAACGTGCACATCGCCTTCAGCAACTTCGCCGAGGCGTTCTACCGCATGATGAGCGAGCCCAAGTCGCACCAGGTCAACGTGCCGGAACTGAACAACCTGCTGATCCAGAACCACGTGCTCGCCTCGCAGATCACGGCGGCGATCCCGATCCTGGCCGCCCTGCCCGCCACGCCGGAGCCCGTGGCCCGGGCGCTGGCCGGCATGGCCGAGCAACTGGACGAGAACCAGCCCGCCCCCCGCCCCCAGCAGCCCGCCCTCGACACCTCGGGCGAGCTGGCGGCGCTGGCCTATCCGCTCAAGCAGATGCTGAGAGCCGCCCACATGATCCGTCAGGAGCTGATGGCCCTGGACGACCCGCTGCATGCCCGGCCACGCCCGGCCGCCGCCTGACGAGCGCCGGCCCCGCCGGGCTCAGGCCTTGCGGCGGAACACCAGCTTGTCGGGCGACGACGCCCCGGCGTCGTAGGCGTAGCCCTCCAGGTCGAAGCCCTGCAGCCCTTCGGGCCTGGACACCTTGTGCAGGATGGCATAGCGGGCCATGAGGCCGCGCGCGCGCTTGGCGTGGAAGCTGATGACTTTCCAGGCCCCGCTCTTCCAGTCCTGGAACACGCACTGCACCACGCGCGCCTTCAGCGTCTTCAGGTCCACCGACTTGAAATACTCTTCGGACGCCAGATTGACGATCACCGGCGTCTTGTCGCCCTGCAGGCGTTCGTTGAGGTATTCGGCAATGGTGCTGCCCCAGTACTCGTACAGGTTCCTGCCCTTGGGCGTGACCAGCCGCGTGCCCATTTCCAGGCGGTAGGGCTGCATCAGGTCGAGCGGACGCAGCACGCCGTACAGGCCGCTCAGGATGGCGACGTGCTCCTGCGCCCAGTCGAGCTGCCTGGCCGACAGCGTGGAAGCTTCCAGCCCTTCGTATACGTCGCCATTGAAGGCGAGCACGGCAGGGCGGGAGTTTTCCTGGGTGAAGCTGCGCTTCCAGTGCGCGTAGCGCTGCGCGTTGAGTTCGGACAACGCCGGGCTCAGGCTCATGAGCTCGCCGATTTCCTCGGCGGACTTGGTCTTGAGCACCTTAATGAGCGCGGCGGCCTGGTCCACGAACAGGGGCTGGGTATGCGCCTGCACGTGCAGCGGCGAATCGTAGTCCAGCTTCTTGGCGGGAGAGAGCAAAAACAGCATGGGGTTCGTTTCCTTGTCAGCGCGCCGTCCAGCCGCCGTCGACGGAGATGGTGGTGCCGGTAATCTGCGCGGCGGCTTCGGAAGCCAGGAACACGGCCGTGCCGCCCAGTTGTTCCGGCGTCACGAATTGCAGCGACGGCTGTTTTTCGCCCAACAGCTCGCGGGCGGCGGTTTCCTGGTCCACGCCGTTTTGCCCGGCGAGGGCCGTGATCTGTTTCTCGACCAGGGGCGTGCGCACCCAGCCCGGGCAGATAGCGTTGGCGGTAATGCCCTGGCCGGCGGTTTCGAGCGCCGTTACCTTCGTGAAACCCACCACGCCGTGCTTGGCAGCCACATAAGCGGACTTGTTCACCGAGGCAACCAGCCCGTGCGCGGAGGCAATGTTGATGATGCGGCCCCAGCCCTGCTTCTTCATGTGGGGCAGCGCGGCGGCCGTGCCGTGGAACACGGCGGACAGGTTCAGCGCGATGATGGCGTCCCACTTCTCGACGGGAAATTCCTCGATCGGGGCCGTGTGCTGGATGCCGGCATTGTTCACCAGGATGTCGATGCGGCCGAGCTGCTTCACGGCGTTGTCGATGAGGCCGCGCACGGCCTCGCCGCGCGAGAGGTCGGCACCGTCGTACACCACCTTCACCCCGTGCCGGTCCGCCAGCCCGGCGCGCACTTTCTCGATCTCGGCGGCGTCGCCGAATCCGTTGAGCACGATGTCGGCGCCCTGCCGCGCGAAGGCCGTGGCGATGCCCAGGCCGATTCCGCTGGTGGAACCCGTGACGACTGCGACTTTTCCTTTGAGCATGAGAATTCTCCTGTCTGGCGCAAGAAACGGGCATCAGTGTAGCGGGCCCGGGACGGCACAATAATGCCACGACCGCGCGCGCCGGGGTGGCGGGCGGCTCAGGAGGAAGGCGGCCCGCCCTCCTCCTTGCCGGCCGGCGCCCGCGGCGGCGCGGGCAGGTCGGCCATGCCGCCCATGCTCTCCGGCAACCGCTCCAGCAGCTTGATCAGCATGGGCACCACGCCCATCGACACCGCCACCACCATGGAAAGCACGTCGCGCTGCACTTGGTTCACCAGGTGGTTGTCCCAGGCTTCATTGAAAATCGCGAAACTGAACTCGCCGCCCTGCGCCAGCACCATGGCGAACAGCAGCCGGTGATAGCGCGGCAGGCCCAGCAGCCGCGCGAGCCCGTACAGCAGCGCGCCCTTGATGAGCAGCAGTGCGGCCACGCCCACCAGGATGAAGCGCCAGTAGTCTTCCACCACCCGCAGGTTGACCGACATGCCGATCGACAGGAAGAACAGCCCCAGGAGCAGCCCCTTGAACGGCTCGATGGACGCCTCCAGCCGGTCGCGGTAGCGCGATTCCGCCATGAACACGCCCGCCAGAAAGCCGCCCAGGCCCGCCGACAGCCCGGCAAAGTCGAACAACTGGGCGGCCCCCACCACCAGCAGCAGCGCCGCCGCCGTAAACAGCTCGGGCAGCCTGGCCTTGTCGGCCCAGCTCAGCATCTTCAGGCGGTGCCCGACGGCCAGCACCGCCACGGCCACCAGCGCCATGGTGAACGAGGGCGCCGACGTGCCGTCCGAACCCAGCAGCCCCGCCGCCAGCAGCATGGGAATCGCCGCCATGTCCTGGAACAGCAGAATGCCCAGCGCCGACCGCCCCAGCGGCGCCCGGGTCAGGCCGCGCTCGTCCAGCAGCCGCAGCGCCACCGCCGTGGACGACAGCGCCAGCGACAGCCCGCAGATGACCGCGCCCTGCCACGGCATGCCGGCCAGGTGCCGCAGCGCCATCCCCAACGCCACGCCCAGCACCAGCCCGCAGGCCAGCATCTGCATCGCGCCCAGCGCGAACACTTCCATCCGCATCGCCCACAGCCGCCGCGGCGCCAGCTCCAGCCCGATCACGAACAGCATCATCACCACGCCCCACTGGGACACGTTGACGATGGTGTTCACGTCCGTGACGAGCTTCAGGCACGACGGCCCCACCAGCAGGCCGGCCAGCAGGTAGCCGGGTATGGCGCCCAGACCGAGCACCTGTGTCAGGGGCACGCAGATGACGGCGGCAAGCAGGAGAATGAGGATCAGGTCCATGGCGCGTCCCGGCGAAAGGAAGGCACAGCGGAAGAAGAGGCACGAGCGCATTCTGCGGCATGCAGCCGCCGGCGCGAAAGCCGTCCGCGGGCCCCGGCCCCGCCCGGTGTGGCTTTTCCGACAAGCCAGGCCGGGCGCGCGCGAATTCTTTACACGCCTTCCAAAATTGCTGTATAGTTACTGGCTTAGCTGCTTTGCGTGCGCAGGCTCACCGACCAAGAGCCTGACCGCGGAAACGGCTTCGGGATTTGCGCCGCTGTTTCTCTTGCAAGGTACAAGGCGCGCTTGCCGGATCCGCCATGCCGCCCGCAAAATCCAGCCACGGAGAGGTGGCAGAGTGGTCGAATGTACCTGACTCGAAATCAGGCGTACGGTTTCCCCGTACCGTGGGTTCGAATCCCACCCTCTCCGCCAGTTGCACGTCCAACGGCGTCCGGCCGAATCCAGAAAACCCGCACCAGCCAAGGCTCTGCGGGTTTTTTCTTGCCCGATGCGCCCCCCATCCCTTGCCCTCCCACTCAAGAGAGCCAGGCATCCGAGCCCACTGAGCAGCATGCCTTTCTGGCCGCGCTCAAAACGCTATTGCGCCCGGCGCACTCCCCGGCGCGGCCTGGACGGCGGGCTTGGCCTGCGTGTCCACCTGGAGCCGGAAGACGTCGGGCCGCGCGTAGTGGCCCGACACGTCGAAATCGTATTTGCCGCGCAGGATCTGGTTCGGATCGATGTCGGCGTAGAGGATAGTCTCGCCGGCATAGTCGGGCCCGGCCAGGATCTGGCCCAGCGGGTCGATGATGGCGCTGCCGCCGCGCATCAGCACGGTTTCCGGCGCGTCGCCGAGGGCGCATTCGAAATCCTCGGGATAGGCGTCGCGGCGCAGGTGCTGGCATGCCGTGAGCACGTAGCAGCGGCCTTCGAGCGCGATGTGGCGCATGCTGGGGATCCAGGTGTCGCGGTCGTCGGCGGTGGGCGCGCAATACAGCGCGACGCCCTGGCTGTACATGTACATGCGCAGCATGGGCATGTAGTTTTCCCAGCAGATGACGGCGCCGATGCGGCCGTAGGGCGTGTCGATGACGGGCAGGGTGGAGCCGTCGCCGAAGCCCCAGATCAGCCGCTCGCCCGCGGTGGGCATGAGCTTGCGGTGCTTGCCCGCCAGGCCGCGGTGTCCGTTGAAATACAGCGCGGTGCAGTACAGGGTGCCGCCATCGGCCTCGATGCAGCCCAGCACCACGACGCTGTCGGTGTCGATGGCGGCCTGGGCGATGATCGCGACTTCGTCGCCGTCCAGGCGGACGGCCTGGCGGTGATAACTGGCGTAAGCGTCCCGCCCTTCGGGCTTGCGCATGCCGATGGGCGCGCCGAAGGTGTTGCCCTTGGGATAGCCGCCCAGGAAGGCTTCCGGAAACACCAGCACTTTCGCGCCCTGCCCGGCGGCCTCGTGGATCAGCGCGGCCGCCTTGCGCGCGCACGCGATGCTGTCGGTGGGAATCGAGGCCGCCTGGATGACGGCCGCCTTGAACGTCTGCGGCATGGTTGTCTCGCTCCTGAGGGTCCATGTTGGAGATTCCGGCCGATGGCCTGGACCATGCATGGCGCCACCGGACCGTGCTCCATGGTAACAACGGCCGCGGCGGGAGGAGAATGAAGAACGGCGGCGGCTGCCGCGTCAGGCCGCCTGCGCCCGGGCCGGACGGACCGCCCCCGCGCCATGCCGGCGGTAGAAGCGGATGAAGTCGCCGGCCTCCATGGGCTTGCCGAACAGCCAGCCCTGGCCCAGGTCGACGTCGCGGGCCTTGAGGTAGTCGGCCTGCTCCTGATGCTCGATGCCTTCGGCGACGATTTTCAGGCGCAGGGACTTGGCCATTTCGATGACGTGGTCGGTGACGTTGTGGGTGGCGGAGTCGGTGCCGATGGTGTCGACGAAGGATTTGTCGATCTTCAGCGCGTCCAGCGGCAGGCGCTGCAGGTACGAGAGGCTGGAATAGCCGGTGCCGAAGTCGTCGATGGCGATGATGTGGCCGAGCTCCCGGGCCTCCATGATCGTGGCGCGCGCCCGCTCCACGTCGAGAAAGCCGGCCTCGGTGGCTTCCAGCCATATCTGTTGCGGCGCGATGCCGGTGTCGCGCAGCATTTCGTGCAGGGCATGCAGGGAGCCGAGGTCTTTCATGTCGCCCGCGCTCAGGTTGATGGCGATGTGCGCGTTGCGGTCGCGGGCCAGCAGATCGCCCATGTCGCGGATGGCCAGGCGGAACACCTCGCGCGTGATGTCGGTAATGAGGCCATGGGCCTCGGCCACGGGGATGAACTGGTCGGGCCGCAGCAAGGCGCGGCCCGGGCGCGCCCAGCGCACCAGGGCTTCCGCGCCGACGCACGTGCCGGCGCGCAGGTCCATGATGGGCTGGTAATGCAGGACGAATTCGCGGCGGCGAATGGCGATGGCCAGCTCTCCCCGCAGCGACAGGCGCCAGCACGAAAGCCAGACGACGAGCGCGATCAGGACGGCCGAGGCGACGGCGCCCAGGGGCAGCCACAGCCAGTGTTCGCGGCGCAACGCGGCCAGAGCCTCGCTCTGCGGTTCGAGCATGACCACGGCCAGGTCGCTGCTGCGCGCGACCGAGGTCAGGTAGTCTTCCTCCAGCCGCAGCGTGCCTCCGCCCAGGGCCTGGGCCACCAGCACCAGATCGGGATTGGCCACCGAACCCAGCAGGCCCACGCCCGGCAACACCAGCGCGAGCTGCACGCCGTCGGGCAGCACCACGTCGGTGAAGCGGCCCGGTTCGATCAGGGCGCTGTAGGCGCCGTCGCGCACGGCCACCATGCGCAGCGCGGCGCTGACCACCGGCACGGCGTCGAGCTTGAGGCTGGCGCCGCTGGACAGCTTGAGGTCGGGCGGCGCCAGCGACGTCTGCGCATCGGGCACGCCCCAGGTGGTGCATCGCACCAGGCCGCCCTCGACGTATGCGATCTCGTCGATGGCGCGGTCGCGCAGCGCCAGGGTCTGCATGTGCCGCACGTGCTGCCGGCTGCAAGGCTCCAGCGCGAGAGCGTTGAGCCCGCGCAGCGCGGCCGCCGTATTGTCCAGCACGCCTTGCGCGTGGGCGCGCACGCGCTCGGCCTGGTTATCGAGGTGATGCTGCTCCTGGGCGACGGCGCGGCTCCAGGACATGTGCAGGACAAAGCCGATGGGGAGCAGGGCTCCCGCGGCGGCCAGGATTACGGTTATTCCGATTACATACTTGCGCGTCATCGACGCTCGTCCCCAGGATTTTCGCAGCGACGGCGAAAGTCATACCTTTTTACACTTTTTCATGCGTCCGAGTAAGGCAATTTTGCCGCCTCGCGCATCCTGGAAAACCAGGGAAATACCGGATGGCGCGGCGTCCCGGCGTTGCGGCCCGGCCGACGGCAGTCCGGGGGCAGGCTCCATGTCCTGGTTTTTTATTTCATTCATGGTTCTTTTTGCTGGGCCATGCGTCGGCCTACGCTGCAAGCCTCTCGGTTTTGATCGGTGACCTGTCATGCAAGAAAGAATTTTCCTCGCCGGCGCCACCGGCGCCATCGGCACGGCGCTCATCCCGCTGCTTCGCGCGGCCGGCTACGAGGTATACGGCAGCACCCGGCATGCGGACCGGGCCGCCCGGCTGGAAACGGCAGGCGTGCACCCGGTGGTGGTGGATGTGTTCGACGCCGAGGCGCTTGCCGTCGCGCTGATGCGCATCCGCCCGGCCAGCATCATGCACCAGTTGACGGATCTGGCCACGCTGCACGACCCCGCCCGGGCCGCCGAGACGGCGCGCCGCAACGCGCGCATCCGTGAAACCGGCACGCGCAACCTGGTCCATGCGGCGAGCCAGGCGGGCGCCGTTGGCATGGTGGCGCAAAGCATCAACTGGATCTATGCGCCCGATGCGCCGCGCCCCTGCGACGAAACGGCCCCGCTGGACCTGAATGCCACGGGCGACCGGCGGGTCAGCGTGCTGGGCGCGGCGGCGCTGGAGCGGCAGGTGCTGCAGGCGCCCGGCCTGCGCGGCACGGTGCTGCGCTACGGACGGCTGTATGGGCCGGGCACCGGCGTCAAGGCGCGGCCCGTGTCCAACGGGCTGCACGTGAACGAAGCGGCCAGGGCCGCGCTTGCCGCGCTGCGGTATACGGGCGGCGGCGTCTTCAACATTGCCGAGGACGAAGTAGAAGTCAGTTGCGCCCGCGCGCATGCGATGCTGGGCTGGCGCCCCGCCGGAGCGGCGCCTGCCGGCGCAGGCTGACCCCGCCGCCCGCGGCAGCTGGGACGGAGTCCGGTCGCGGCGTCCGGTCGCGGCGTCCGGTCGCGGCGTCCGGTCGCGGATCAGGCCGGCGCGTCGCGGCCGTCGCGGGCGACCACGTTGCCGCCTGCGATGACCAGGCGGCGCGGGGCGCGGCGCGCCACGGCTTCCGCCACACAGGAGGCATCCACCAGCACGAGGTCCGCCCGCGCTCCGGGCTCCAGGCCGTAATCGGCGAAACCGCAGGCGCGCGCGGCCGCCGCGCTCACGCAGTCGAAGGCCCACAGGATCTCCTCGTCGCGCCGCAGATCGTTGCGCAGCCCGATCAGCATGGCCCGCGCCAGCATGTCGGGCTCGCCGTAGGGCGTCCAGGTATCGCGGATGCCGTCGTTGCCGCCGAACAGCGTCACCCCCGCCTGCCGACAGGCGCGCAGGGCTGGCACGGGGCGCGACGGCGGCGCGGTGGTCAGCAGGGCCACGTCGAGCCCGGCCAGGCGGCCCAGCAGGCCGTGCAGGCGCCGCTCGTCCACAGCGCCCAGGCAGAATGCGTGGCTCACTACCGCCCTGCCCTGCATGCCCAGCGCCTGGACCCGGTCCAGGATCAGCTCCAGCGTGAACGCGCCCAGCTCGCCGGGCTCGTGCAGGTGGATGTCCACCGGCTTGCCGTGCCGGTCGGCCAGGCCGAACAGCGTATCGAGCGAGCGGACGGGATCGCGGTCGATGGCGCTGGGATCGAGCCCGCCCAGCACGTCGGCGCCGGCGGCCAGCGCCGTATCGAGCAGCTCGGCCGTGCCCGGCCGGACGAGCAGGCCGGATTGGGGAAAAGCGACGAGCTGGATGTCCACGCGCCCGGCCAGTTCCTCGCGCACGGCCAGCAGCCCTTCAAGGTGCCGCAGGCCCGCATCGGTGTCGATGTCGACGTGGCTGCGGATGCGGGTGACGCCGTTGCGCAGGAAGGCCAGCGCCAGCGCCCGCGCATGCGCGCCGGCGTCGTGCCCGGTGCGGGCGCGCCACGCGCGTTCGTTGTCGATGCGGTCGGCCAGCGCGGGGCCGACGTCGTTCACGTACCAGGGCGAGCCCCAGGTCGTCTTGTCCAGATGGGTATGGCCTTCGACCAAGCCGGGCAGCAGCAACGCCCCCGCACCGTCCTCGACCCGCAGCGGGCCGGTTGCGGGCAGGCCCGCGCCCAGCGCCGCGATGCGGCCGTCGCGCACGAGCACGTCCACCGCGCTCCCGCCCAGCGGGCGCACATTGCGAAGCAGCAAGCCGCTCGCTGGACGACCTTCGCGCCGCGCACGGCGGTATTCGCCCCTGGAGCTGTCCGGCAACGTCATGCCGAGGTCAGACCTTGGGAGGTTCGATCCAGAAGAAACGCTCGCCCTGGCGGATCATGTCCGCCACCCCTTCGGGAGCCAGGCGGTAATCGGTGCCCATGAGCGTGGCCCCGCCGTCTTCATGAATGTGAATGACGGCCAGCGGGTCGTTGGCCATGGTGTACCAGTAGTACCCGGGTTTGAGATCGTGCGGTGAAGTCGTAGTCATTCGTCGAGTATACAAACAACGCGCCGCCCGGCGCGGGGCCCGCGCCCGGGGGCGCAGCAAAAATAACGCGGAGACTGACACGATGCTTATGACGCGTCATACTCTGCGTTCCGCCGGGCCCAGACACGCGTACGCGGCGCGTCCGGCGAAACGCATAGCGGATATGCTCGCGCTGCGTTATCGACGAGAGGGGGGTGACGTTCCAATGAAGAGGCAGGCACTTCAGTTCAGCGAACCGCTCAAACAGGCGATATTGGACGAGCACAAAGTGCAGGCCCGCCGCATCGTCAAGCCGCAGCCGTCCAAGCCGACGACGGCCTGGTTCGCCGATGCCTCCGATTCGAGCCGCTGGATCGCCATGGGGCCTGCCGACGGCTGCGCCGAACTGCGCCGCACCTCCAACTGGATCACCTGCCCTTTCGGCAAGACAGGCCAGAGCATCGAGCTCGAGGACGAAAACGGCGTGCGCTTTGCCACGGCGGTGGTGGTGGGGGTCCGCATCCAGCGCCTGCAGCAGCTTACCGAGGCGGACGCGCGCGCCGAAGGCACGCAGGCCATCTACCAAAGCAGCGCCCTGCTGCCGGGCGTGCCCCTGCTGACGGCCTTTGCCATCAACTGGTGCGAGCGCTATGGCGCGCATGCCTGGGCCGCCAATCCCTGGGTCTGGGTGGTGGAATTCCGGCGCCAGCATCCCGGCACGGCCCCTGATTTCTGAAGATGCGGTTTTCCCGCCGGCGTTGGTTACCAGATGAAACTTCGCCGTCGAGGCCGGGCCCGAACCGCCGGATTTCAGTTGATTTCAAACCGGGGGTTTCCAGAGTGACGGACACCTGACGCAATGCAGCAAGCTGCCGGGATTCATTCGGGGGACGGTTGCGGATTGTCGCCATTGGGCCCGGGGCGCTTACGATCGGCGGGCGTGAAAACCGCGAAAATACGCCCATCGATACTCAACTTTGCTGCGTCAGCAGCAGGCAGGTGCAAGATGAAGAAGTGGCTGATAGCCGGCGCGGGCGCCGCGGCCATGCTGATTTCGGGGGTTGCGTCCGCCCGGGTGGACGTGGGCATCTCGATCGGCGTGCCGGGAATCGTGTATCCCGCGCCCGTCTACGTGGCGCCGCCTCCGCCGGTCGTCGTTGCCCCGCCGCCGCCCGTTTACTACCGGCCGGCGCCGGTTTATGTGGCGCCGCCGGTCGTGTACCCCGCGCCGGTATATTACGGCGGACGCCCCCACTGGCATGGCCACCGCCCTCCGCACGGGCATGGCCGGGGCTGGGGCCCTCCGCCTCCGGGATACCGCGGCGGTCCGCACCGGCACTGAACCGGCGCTCGTTAATACATTAACCAGCATGCCCGGATACCGCCTGGCATACCGCAAAGCAAAAAAGCCGCTCAACATGAGCGGCTTTTTTGCTTTGCGGCGCGTAGCCGGCGCACCGCATCCGCCGATTATGCGATGGGCGTGCGTCCGACCTTGTCGGCGGTTTCGGCCGCAGGCTTGCGCAGGGTTTTGGGGGCCTTGCCGTCCACGGCAAGGCGGGGGGGTTCCTGGATCAGGTCGATCCAGCGGCGCGGCGTGCTCGACGCGCGCCACCAGCCATTATGCGGACGCATGGGCAAACTCCGGTTCACCGTTGAAACGAACCCCGTTGATGCCATGGAAAAGCTGCTCGCTCTCGCGCTGCGCCTCGTCCAGGCTGGCAAAGGGGCGCTGGCCGGGTACGGTCCAGCATTTTTCCGGCGCGTTCATGCCGACGCGGCGGGTCCATATTTGCACGCGATATCCCTGGCCGTCTTCGCGGGCCACGGTGCATCTCACGCGAAAATCTCCGATCATTCTTGAAGTCATGGACAAACTCCTTGTTATATAAGCTGAATGAAGCGTGTCGAACACATTGGTATTGTGCCGCAACTATCCGGCCCCACTTCCCGGATTACACACTTTCTAACATCAGAATCAGGGCTTTTACGCAAAATCAGATTAACTGCCAAACGCGACAGAAATATGGCTAATGATAAAAAAAAAGCGGAACCCGAGGGTTCCGCTTTTTTATCGTCCATAAGGCCGATGGACAAACGGGCCGGTTCAGGGCTTGAGCACCTCGACCCCGCCCATGTAGGGCCGCAGCGCCTGCGGGACGCGCACGCTGCCGTCGGCCTGCTGGTGGTTTTCGAGCACCGCGACCAGCGCCCGGCCCACGGCCAGGCCGGAGCCGTTCAGGGTGTGCACGAACTCCGGCTTGCCCTGCGCGTTGCGGAAACGCGCCTGCATGCGGCGGGCCTGGAAGGTTTCGCAATTCGACACCGAGGAAATCTCGCGCCAGGTATTCTGCGCCGGCAGCCAGACCTCCAGGTCGTAGGTCTTGGCCGAGCCGAAACCCATGTCGCCGGTGCACAGCAGCACCACGCGATACGGCAGTTCCAACAACTGCAGCACACGCTCGGCGTGGCCCACCATTTCTTCCAGCGCCTCGTAAGAGCGCTCGGGGTGCGTGACCTGCACCATTTCCACCTTGTCGAACTGGTGCTGGCGGATCATGCCGCGCGTATCGCGCCCGCCGCTGCCGGCCTCGGAGCGGAAGCAGGGCGTGTGGGCGGTGAGCTTCATGGGCAGCGCCTCGGCCGGAAGTATGGCGTCGCGCGCCACGCTGGTCAGCGTGATCTCGGAGGTGGAGATGAGGTACTGGTCTTCGCGCACATAGGCCTTGCCGTGTTCGTCGACCTTGGGGTCGTCGTCGCCGCCGCCCTTGGACACGGCGAACATGTCGTCCTTGAACTTGGGCAGCTGGCCCGTGCCGTACAGCGTCGAGGCGTTGACGATATAGGGCGTGTAGCACTCGGTGTAGCCGTGCGTGCCCGTCTGCAGGTCGAGCATGAATTGCGCCAGCGCGCGATGCAGGCGCGCGACGGGGCCGCGCATGAACGAGAAGCGCGCGCCCGAGAGCTTGGCCGCGGTGTCGAAATCCAGGCCCAGCGGTTCGCCCAGGGCGACATGATCGCGTGGCTCGAACCCCAGCGGCGGCGGATTGCCGTCGGGGCCGGCCTCGGCGGGCAGCCAGCGGCGCACCTCGACGTTGTCGTCGGCCGATTCGCCCACCGGCACGCTGGCGTGCGGCAGGTTGGGCACCGACATGAGCAGTTCGGCCAGCGGCTGCTGCAGCGCGGCCAGCTCGTCCTCGAGCTGCTTCAGGCGCACCGGCACGGCTTGCGACTCGGCCATGACGGCGCTGGCGTCCTCGCCCTTGGCCTTGAGCTGTCCGATCTGCTTGGCCAGCGCGTTGCGCCGGGCTTGCAGGGACTCGGTTTCGGTCTGGACGGCCTTGCGGCGGGACTCCAGGTCGTTGAACCGTTCCGTGTCGAAGGACACGCCGCGGGTCTTGAGGCGGTCGACGACGGTTTGCAGGTCTTTGCGCAGCAGTATCGGGTCTAGCATGGTGATGTCGGTGAGGTTGCGGAAAGCAACGGGCGCGGCCCGTTACCGTTTCCTGGCGCGTTCCTGGGCGTCCAGTTCGCGCAGGAAGGCCAGCTTTTGCTGGATTTTAGCCTCCAGGCCGCGATCGGTCGGGCGATAGAAGGAAGGGTTCATGCCATCCGGGAAATACCGCTCGCCGGCGGCGTAGCCGTGCGGCTCGTCGTGCGCGTAGCGGTAGGCCTTGCCGTGGCCCAGCTGTTTCATGAGCTTGGTGGGGGCGTTGCGCAGGTGGATGGGCACCGGCGCGCTGCCATGCTCGGCGGCAAACTTGCGGGCGGCGTTGTAGGCGTTGTAGACGGCGTTCGACTTGGCGGCGCAGGCCAGGTAGACCACCGCCTGGGCCAGCGCCAGCTCGCCTTCGGGCGAACCCAGGCGTTCGTAGATGTCGGCGCCGTTGAGGGCCAGCTCGGTGGCGCGCGGGTCGGCCAGACCGATGTCTTCGATCGCCATGCGCACCACGCGGCGCGCCAGGTACCTGGGATCGGCGCCTCCGTCCAGCATGCGGCAGAACCAGTAAAGCGCCGCGTCCGGGTCGGAGCCGCGCACGGATTTGTGCAGGGCGCTGATCTGGTCGTAGAACGCGTCGCCGCCCTTGTCGAAGCGGCGCAGGTTCTGCGACAGCGAGGTTTCGAGCCAGGCGGCGTCCACGGTGCCGCGGCCCGCGGCCTGCGCCGATTCGGCCACCACCTCCACCGCGCTGATGAGGCGGCGCGCATCGCCGTCGGCCCACGCGGCCAATTGCTCGCGGGCCTGCTCGTCCATGCTGATGCGCGCGCCCTCTTCGGCGTCTTCGTTGAGGGCCTGCAAAGCGCGGTCCACCAGTTGCAGCAGTTCTTCCTGCGTGAGCGATTGCAGCACGTACACGCGCGCGCGCGACAGCAGGGCGGAATTGACCTCGAACGAGGGGTTCTCGGTGGTGGCGCCGATGAAGGTGAACAGCCCGCTCTCGACATAGGGCAGGAAGGCGTCCTGCTGCGACTTGTTGAAACGATGCACCTCGTCCACGAACAGAATGGTGCGGCGGCCCTGCCCCTGCGCCACCTGCGCGGTGACGACCGCGTCGCGGATGTCTTTCACCCCGCCCAGCACGGCCGAGATGGCGATGAACTGGGCGTCGAAGCCGTCGGCCATCAGCCGGGCGAGCGTGGTCTTGCCCACGCCCGGCGGCCCCCAGAAAATCATGGAGTGCGGACGGCCGGACTCGAAGGCCACGCGCAGGGGCTTGTCCGGGCCCAGCAGGTGCGACTGGCCCACCACGTCGGAAAGCGTGCGCGGCCGCAGGCGCTCGGCCAGCGGCACATAGGGCCGGTGCTTGGGGTCGGCCGCAAAGAGATCGTTGCTCATTGACAGCAGATGGGGGAAAAAGGCGGGAAATTCAAGCCGCTATTACACCATGGGCGGCGTCCCGGCCGCCGGCGGTCAGGCCAGCTCCGGCGGGCCGAACCGTCGGTTGGCCAGCGCGGGCAGCACCTTGCGGGCATGGTCCAGGCGCTGCCTGTCGATGTCGGCCAGCAGCAGCACGGGCGCTTCGCCGGCCCGCGCCGTGACCACGCCCAGCGGATCCACCACCATGCTGCAGCCAATGTTGCGTTCGCCGCATTCTCCCGTGGCCACCACGTAGCAGGTGTTTTCCAGGGCCCGCGCCGTGACCAGCACTTCCCAGTGGTGCTCCTTGAGCGCGCCCCGCACCCAGGCGGAGGGCAGCACCAGCACGTCGGCCCCGTCCAGGGCCAGGCGGCGGGCCAACTCGGGAAAGCGCACGTCGTAGCAGGTCATGAGGCCGACCTTGAAGCCGTCCACCTCCACCAGCGGCGGGATCTCGTCGCCGGCGGTGACGTTGGCGGATTCCTTCATGTTGAAGGCGTCGTACAGGTGCAGCTTGCGGTAGCGCGACAGGATCCGCCCATCGCGCAGCGTGACGAGGGTGTTCCAGACCCGACTCTCGCCGGTGGGCACGTGCACGCAGAACATGGTGGTGAGCGACGGCGTCGCGCGGCTGGCCTCCAGCAAGCGGGTCACGAAGGGGCCGTCCAGGGGCTGCGCGGCTTTCAGCACGATCTGCGGATCGGTAATATCGCGCGCCAGCACGCCTTCGGGCAGCACCAGCAGCCCCGCGCCCGCGGCGGCGGCGCGCGCCATGAGGTCTGCGCAGACCTGCGCGTTTTCTTCCCAGACTCGGCTGACGGCGAACTGGCCCAGGGCGACTTTCAGCATGGCGGTTCCTCGTAGAAGCATGCGCGGGCGGCGCCCCGCGTCGATGCGGCTATTGTCGCGCGATCGGCGGGGTCTGTGCGCCCCGGGGCCATGCGGACGCTGGAAGAAGCCGCGCACAGGTCCTAGGGGTTAGTCCCAACTGCTGTCTGTAAATTATTTTCAAGATAATCTCCAACATCAGCGTCTGATTAAATAATTTTTCAAGACACGCCGAGGCAGACATGACAAAGGGCGCCCCTTCCACTCCCGCTGTACCGCTGGATCCCGACGGCAAGGGCCTGGGCGCGTTTCCGCCCGCCTGTACCACGGCCGGGGCGGCCGGCCTCGGCTGGAATCTCCTGGCCGAGGACGTCAGCCTGCCCGTGGCCGTGCTGTACGAAAGCCGCGTGCGCCACAATCTCGCGTGGATGCAGCGGTTCATGGAAGCCTACCGCGTCAAGCTCGCGCCGCACGGCAAGACCACCATGAGCCCGGCGCTCTTCCAGCGCCAGATCGACGCGGGAGCCTGGGGCATCACGCTGGCCACGGCCCCGCAGACCCAGGCCGCCTACCGCCACGGCATCCGCCGCGTAATCATGGCCAACCAACTGGTGGGCAAGGCCAACATGGCCATCATCGCGCAGTTGCTGCGCGACCCCTCGTTCACCTACTTCTGCATCGTCGACTCCGCGACCAACGCGGCGCAGCTGGGCCGCTATTTCGGCGACCAGGGGCTGACCCTGCCCGTGCTGATCGAGCTCGGCCCGCCAGGCGGGCGCACCGGCGTGCGCGAGCCGGCGCAACTGCGCGAGGTGGCCGCGGAAATCGCGCGCTGGCCCGCCCTGGCCCTGGCGGGCGTCGAAGTCTACGAGGGCGTGCTGCAAGAAGAACCGGACATCCGCGCCTTCCTGCGGCGCGCCGCCGACGCCCTGCGCGAACTGGCCGCCGCCGGGCGGCTGCGCCGCAATGGTCCGGCGCTGATCTCCGGGGCGGGCTCGGCGTGGTTCGACGTGGTGGCCGAAGAATTCTCGCAGATCGACATCGGCGCCCCGCTGGACGTGGTGCTGCGCCCGGGCTGCTATCTGTCGCACGACGTGGGCATCTACCGCAGCGCCGCCGAGCGCATCCAGGCCCGGAACCCGGTGGCCCGCGGCATGGCGCCCGGCCTGCTGCCGGCGCTCCAGGTATGGGCCTACGTGCAGTCGATGCCCGAGCCCGGCCGCGCCATCGTGGCGCTGGGCAAGCGCGACGCGGCCTTCGACGCCGGCCTGCCCGAACCCGCGCGGCATTACCGGCCCGGCGCGCCGGCCGGCGCCCGGCCTCTGCCCGCCCCCCCGCAATGGAAGCTCACCGCCATGATGGACCAGCATGCCTTCATGCAGGTCGGGCCCGGCGACGACATCGCGGTGGGCGACATGATCGCATTCGACATTTCCCATCCCTGCCTCACCTTCGACAAATGGCGGCAGGTGCTGCTGGTGGACGACGACTACCGCGTCACGGGCGTGGCGCCCACCTATTTCTGACCCGCGTTACGTATCTCATCGCTGTTCCCCACCCATAGCCTGGAGAGAGCATCATGAACTTGCGCACCATCCGGCGCGGCGGGCTGAAGCGCCTGCTGCTGGCCGGCGCCGTCGGCCTGGCCGCCCTGTCGGTTTCCGCCCTGAGCGCGCAGCCCGTCAAGGGAGGCGCCATCACGGTCGCCACCATCGGCGAGCCGCCGACACTGGACCCCATGATCAGCACGGCGGACCTCGTCAGCATCCTCACGCAGCATGTCTTCGAAACCCTCTATACCTTCGATGCCAAGTGGAACCTGACGCCGCTGCTGGCGGAGAAGCTGCCCGAGATCAGCCCGGACGGGCTGGTCTACACCATCGCGCTGCGCCAAGGCATCAAGTTCCACGACGGCTCCGACATGGACGCCTCGGACGTGCTGGCCTCGCTCGAGCGCTGGACCGCAGCGGCCTCGCGCGGCAAGATGGCCAGCCGCGTCATCGCGGGCATCGACGCGCCGGATGCGCGCACGGTGCGCATCACGCTCAAGCAGCCCTATGCGCCGCTTACCGCGCTGTTGGCCATGACCAATAGCGCGGCGGTCATCCTGCCCAAGGAGAAGATCGAGCCCGTGCTGAAAGAGTTCGTGGGCACGGGGCCCTACCAGCTCAAGGCGCGCGTGCCCGACCAGTACATCCAGCTCACGCGCTTCGACGGCTACAGGCAGCGGGCCGGCGAGCCCGACGGCTACGGCGGCGCGCGCAAGCAGTACGCGGACGAGATCCGCTTCGTGCCGGTGGCCAACGCCAACACGCGGGCGGAAGCCGCCGCGGCCGGCCAGTTCGACTACGTGGACTCGCTGCCGGTGGAAGCCATGGGCAAGCTCGAAGGCAGCCGGTCCGAGGCCGTGCTGCTCAAGCCCTTCGGCTGGCCGCGGCTGGTGCTCAACACCAAGGCGGGCATCATGTCCAACCTGGCGGCGCGGCGCGCCGTGCAGCTCGCGCTCAACGAAGAAGACATGCTGTACGCCGCCTTCGGCAACAAGGACTTCTACAAGCTCAACGGCGACCTCTACCCCGAGGGCTATCCCTGGGCTACGTCGCTGGGCGGCAAGGTCTATAACCAGGGCGATGCGGCGGGCGCGAAGAAGCTGCTGGACGAGGCCGGCATCAAGGACCGCAAGATCCGCATCCTGACCAGCCAGCAATACGAGTTCCACTACAAGATGGCGCTGGTGGCGGCCGAATACCTCAAGGCGGCCGGCTTCACCGTGGACATGCAGGTCGTGGACTGGGCCACGCTCACGCAGCGCCGGCAGAATCCGGCCGTGTGGGACATCTTCATCACCCACAGCGTATTCCTGCCCGAGCCGGCGCTCATCGACTTCCCGTCCAGGGACGCCCCGGGCTGGTGGGACACGCCGCGCCGCGCGCAGGTCATGGACGCCTTCAACCAGGCCCGCACGCAGGAAGAGCGCGTCAAGCGCTGGGCCGACGTGCAGCAGGCCGTGTACGACGAGGTGCCCTTCGTGAAAGTGGGCGACTTCAACGCGCTGGCCGCCCGCTCGCCCGCGCTGCAAGGCTTTACCCCTTCGGCCTGGCCGTACTTCTGGAACACCTGGAAGGCCGCCGCCCGGCCCTGAAGCCCGCCGCCGAACCGCAAGCAGGATACCGCCCGTGCTCCGCTATCTCTTGAACCGCCTGGTCGGACTGGTGGCCGTGATGTTCATCGTGGCAACCATCGTGTTCGTCATCATCCGCCTCACGCCCGGCGATCCCGCCGCCGTGATGCTGGGGCCCCAGGCCAGCCAACAGGACATCGATGCGCTGCGCGCCCGCCTGGGGCTGGACCAGCCGCTGGCCGCGCAGTACGTGCAATGGCTGGGCAAGCTGGCGCAGGGCGACCTGGGCCAGTCCATTTTCCTGAACAAGCCGGTGCTGGCGGCCCTGGCGGACCGGGCCGAACCCACGCTGCTCCTGACGCTGATGTCGCTTGCCATCGCCGGCGCCATCGCGCTGCCGGTGGGCATTCTGTCGGCGGTGCGGCGGGGCACGGTCCTGGACCAGTCGGTGCTGAGTTTTTCCATGTTCACCTCCAGCGTGCCCAGCTTCTGGCTGGGCTTGCTGCTGATGCAGCTTTTCTCGGTCAGGCTGGGCTGGCTGCCGGTGGCGGGCTACGGCGGCCCCGACGCGTCGCTGGCCACCCGGCTGTCGCATCTGGTGCTGCCGGCGGTGGTGCTGGGGCTGGTGAACTCGGCGCTCATCACGCGCTTCATCCGCGCGAGCATGCTGGACGTGTTGCGCGACGACTACGTGCGCACCGCCCGCGCCAAGGGTCTGCCCGAAAGCAAGGTGATACTCCGGCACGCGGTGCGCAATGCGCTGATTCCCATCCTGACGGTGCTGGGCCTGACCACCGCCCTGCTCATCAGCGGCGCGGTGGTCACGGAAACCGTGTTCGGGCTGCCCGGCGTGGGCAACCTCGTGGTTTCGGCCGTGCTGCGGCGCGACTACCCCGTGATCCAGGGCGCGCTGCTGGTGATCGCCGCCATTTACGTGCTCATCAATCTGTTCATCGACCTGCTGTATCTGGCGGTCGACCCCCGGGTGCGCTACTGACATGACAACCGCGACCCTGACTCCGGCCGGCGCCGAGAAATGGCAGGCGCTGCGCCTGCTGGTTTCGCGCAAGACCGTGCTGGCCAGCCTCATCGTGCTGGCGCTGCTGGTGGCCGCCGCGCTGCTGGCGCCCTGGATCAGCCCCTACGATCCGTTCAAGCTCTCCATCATGAACCGGCTCAAGGCGCCCGGCGCCGCGCACTGGTTCGGCACGGACGATTTCGGGCGCGACGTGTTCAGCCGGGTGATCTACGGCGGGCGCCTGTCGCTGCTGGTCGGCTTCTCGGTGGTGGTGCTGTCCAGCGCGCTGGGCATCGCGCTGGGACTGGTGGCGGGCTTCTTCCGCTCGGCCGACAAATTCGTATCGCGCCTGATCGACGCCATGATGGCCTTCCCGGACATACTGCTGGCCATTTCCCTGGTGGCGGCGCTGGGGCCCTCGCTCGTCAACGTCATCGTGGCGCTGGGCATCGTCTACACCCCGCGGCTGGCCCGCATCGTGCGCGCCTCCACGCTGGTGATCCGCGAACTGCCTTTCGTGGAAGCGGCGCGCGCGCTCGGCGTGCCCACCTGGCGCATCGTGACGGTGCACGTGCTGCGCAACCTGGTCTCGCCCATCCTGGTGCAGGGCACGTTCATCTTCGCCTACGCCATCCTGGCCGAGGCGGGCCTGTCCTTCCTGGGCGTGGGCGTCTCGCCCGACATTCCCACCTGGGGCACGATGATCAACGCCGGCCAGCAGTACATGGGCTCGGCGGACTGGATCATGATTTTCCCCGGGCTGGCCATCGTGCTGTCGGTGCTGTCGCTGCAACTGGTGGGCGACGGGCTGCGCGACGTGCTCGACCCCCGCCTGCGCAAGGAGCTGTGACATGAGCGCAGGCATCCGCGACATCGTGCTTTCCGTGCAGGGGCTGAAAACCTGGTTCCACAGCCGCGACGGCATCGCCCGCTCGGTGGACGGCGTGACCTTCGACCTCGCCCGCGGCGAAACGCTGGCCATCGTGGGCGAATCGGGATCGGGCAAGTCGGTGACCAGCCTGTCCATCATGGGCCTGCTGCCCGGGCCGGCCGGCCGCATCGAGGCGGGCAGCATCCTGTTCCGCGACCGCCAGGGCCGCGAGCACGACCTGGCCCGGGCCCCGGCGGCAACGCTGCGGCGCATCCGCGGAGCCGAGATCGCCATGATCTTCCAGGAACCCATGACCAGCCTGAATCCGCTGTACACCGTGGGCGACCAGATCGCCGAGGCCGTGCTGCAGCACGAAGGCGGCACGCGCGCGGCGGCGCTGGCGCGGGCGCGCGAGATGCTGGAGCGGGTGGAGATTCCAGCCGCGGCGCGCCGCCTCGGCGAGTATCCGCACCAGATGTCGGGCGGCATGCGCCAGCGGGTGATGATCGCCCTGGCGCTGGCCTGCAATCCGGCCGTGCTCATCGCCGACGAACCCACCACCGCCCTGGATGTCACCGTGCAGGCGCAGATCCTCGACCTGCTGCGCCGCCTGCAGGCCGAGCTGAACATGAGCATTCTCTTCATCACGCACAACCTGGGCGTGGTGGCCGAGATCGCGCACCGCGTGGCGGTCATGTATGCCGGGCGGGTGGTGGAAGACGCCGACGTGTACGCGCTTTTCGAACGGCCTGCCCACCCCTATACGCGCGGCCTGCTGTCGTGCATTCCCACGGCGGCGCTGCGTGCCTCGGGCGAGCGCCTGCGCGCCATTCCCGGCAACGTGCCCAGCGTGCTGTCGCTGCCGCCGGGCTGCGCGTTCGCGCCGCGCTGCCCCATCGCCGCCGGCGAATGCCGGCGGGCCGTGCCCGAACTGGAGGCGGTGCGCGCAGGCCACCGCGCCCGCTGCATCAAGGTGACTGCCGCATGAACGCGCCCTCCGCCGCCCCCCCGCTGGTCCGCGTCCAGGACCTCAAGGTGCATTTCCCCACGTCGTCCGCGCGCCATGCCCCGGTGGTGCGCGCGGTGGACGGCGTCAGCTTCGACGTGCCGCGCAACACTATCGTCGGCCTGGTGGGCGAGTCCGGATCGGGCAAGACCACCACCGGCCGCGCGCTGCTGCGCCTCTTCGCGCCCACCGCCGGACGCATCGAGTTCGACGGCGTGGACATCACCCGCCTGACCGAAAAAGCCCTGCTGCCCTGGCGCCGCCGCATGCAGATCGTGTTCCAGGATCCTTATGCCAGCCTCAATCCGCGCATGACCGTGGCCGAGATCCTGGGCGAAGCGCTGGACACGCACCAGCTTGCCCAACAGCGGCGCGCGGCCCGCATCGCCGAGCTGCTGGAGCGCGTGGGCCTGGACGCCGGCCATGCGCGGCGCTACCCGCATGAATTCTCCGGCGGCCAGCGCCAGCGCATCGGCATCGCGCGGGCGCTGGCGGTGGAACCGGCCTTCATCGTGGCCGACGAGCCGGTTTCGGCGCTGGATGTCTCCGTGCAGGCGCAGGTGCTGAACCTGCTGCAGGACCTGCAGCGCGACCTCGGGCTGACCATGCTGTTCGTGGCGCACGACCTGGCGGTGGTGGACTACCTGTGCGACGAAGTCGTGGTGATGTACCTGGGCCGGGTCATGGAGCGCGGCCCCACGCGCGAGGTCTACGGCAACCCCCGCCACCCCTACACGCAGGCCCTGCTGTCGGCCGCGCCCGTGCCCGATCCGCGCGCGCCCCGTTCGCGTATCCTGCTCAAGGGCGATATTCCCAGCCCAGTGGACCCGCCATCGGGCTGCGTGTTCCGCACGCGCTGTCCGCATGCCGTCGACGCCTGCGCGCAAACCGTGCCGCCGCCGGCCGAAGCGGGCCCCGGCCACCAGGCCGCCTGTCTGCGCCTGGACGCCCTCCAGGCCGAGCCTCTCAACAGGACCATCGCATGAACATGATCCGCGATATCGTTTTCCAGATACGCAGCCGCCGCGACGCGCTCAGCGTCACCGAGCGCAAGGTGGCCGACGCCATCCTGGACGACATCATCTGGAGCGCGAGCGCCACGGTGGACCAGCTTGCGTCCAAGGCGGGCGTCAGCATCGCCACCATTTCGCGCTTCGCGCGCACCGTGGGCTGCGAAGACACGCGCGACCTGAAGATGAAGCTGGCGCAGGCCAGCGCGGTGGGCAGCCGCTTCCTGGACGCCTCCGCGCCCGCCGAGGAAAGCACCTTCTACGCGCGCATCTATGCCGACATCGAGAGCACGCTGCGCGCGCATCTGCCCGAGTTCACCGAGCCGCTGATCGAACGCGCCACCGCGCTGGTGCGCGAGGCCCGCATGACCTACGTCTTCGGCATGGGTGGCGCCTCGGCGGTGCTGGCCCATGAGATCCAGTCGCGGCTGGTGCGCCTGGGCTATCCGGTGGCCGCCTATACCGACGCGGTGCTGCTGCGCATGGTGGCGGCCACGCTGGACGAACGCGACACCGTGCTGGCGCTTTCCGCCTCGGGCCTCACCCCTGAAATCCTGGGCGGCGCCCGCATCGTGAAGCAGTACCGGGCCCGCATCGTGGCGCTCACCGATCCCGCCTCGCCGCTGGCGGACATGGCCGACGTCGTGGTGCCGATACGCACGGCCGAAACCGACTTCATCTACAAGCCCTCGGCGTCGCGCTACGCCATGATGCTGGCCATCGACCTGCTGGCCACGGAACTGGCCATGCTCGACCAGGACGGCAACCGCGAACGCCTGCGCCGCATCAAGCTGGCGCTGGACGAGTACCGCGGCGGCCCCAACCGGCTGCCCCTGGGCGACTGAACGACAACGCGCAACGGACGCTCCCGATGTACGACACCCTGATCGCCCAGGTCCGCGTGCTGGACGGCTCCGGCGGCCCCGAAACCGTCGCCGACGTGGCGCTGGCCGGCGACCGCATTGCCGCCATCGGCGCGCTCGGCGGCCGGCCGGCGGCGCGGCGCATCGACGGCCGGGGCCTGGCGCTCGCGCCCGGCTTCATCGACGTGCACACCCATGACGACACCAACGTCATCCGCACCCCCGGCATGCTGCCCAAGCTTTCGCAAGGCGTGACCACCGTGATCGTGGGCAACTGCGGCATCAGCGCCTCTCCCGTGACGCTGCGCGGCGATCCGCCCGACCCGATGAACCTGCTGGGCGGCCCGGACGATTTCCGCTACCCCGCCTTCGCCGACTACACGCGCGCCATCGAGCAAGCCCGGCCCGCCGTGAACGTGGCGGCGCTGGTGGGCCACACCGCGCTGCGCAACAACCACATGGACCGGCTCGACCGCCCCGCCACGCGCCGGGAGGCGCTGGCGATGCGGGAACAACTCCGCGACGCGCTGGCGCATGGCGCCATCGGTTTGAGCACGGGCCTAGCCTATGCGTCCGCCTTCGAGGCGGACACCGCCGAGGTCAAGCTGCTGGCCGAGGCGCTGGACGAATTCGGCGCGCTGTACGCCACGCATCTGCGCTCGGAATTCGCGGCCATCCTCGAAGCCATGCAGGAAGCCTTCGACGTGGGCTTGCATGCGCGCGTGCCAGTGGTGGTGTCGCACCTGAAATGCGCGGGCGCGGGCAACTGGGGCCGCACGAAGGAGGTGCTGTTCGCGCTGGAGAACGCCGGCCGCATGCAGCGGGTGGGCTGCGACTGCTATCCGTATTCGGCCAGCTCGTCCACCCTGGACCTGAAGCAGGTCACGGACGAATTCGATATCTTCATCACCTGGTCCGCCCCGCACCCGGAACAGGCGCGCCGCACGCTGGCCGCGATTGCGCGCGACTGGAACGTGAGCCTGACGGAGGCCGCCTCGCGCCTGCAGCCGGCCGGCGCGGTGTACCACAACATGCGCGAAGACGACGTGCGCCGCGTACTGTCGCACCCGCTCACCATGGTGGGGTCCGACGGCCTGCCCAACGACCCCATGCCCCACCCGCGCCTGTGGGGCGCGTTTCCGCGCGTGCTCGGACACTACAGCCGCGACGTGGGGCTGTTCCCGCTGGCCGAGGCCGTGCACAAGATGACCGGCCTGTCGGCGCGGCGCTATGGCCTGGCCGGGCGCGGCCTGGTGCGCGAGGGCTATCACGCCGATCTCGTGCTGTTCGACCCCGCGGGCGTGACCGACCGCGCCACCTTCGCCGACCCGGTCCGGGCCGCGGACGGTATCGAGGCCGTGTGGGTCAACGGCGTGCTGTCCTACGACCACGGCCAGCCCACCGGTCTGCGCGCCGGACGCTGGCTTCCCCGCCAGGGCGACCTGCGCGCGGATTTCCGCTGAAACAGACCTGCCACGAGGAGAAAAGCATGAACCAGGCTCCCACCCCCGATCAATACGGCATCACGCGCTACGGCGCGACCGGCGGCGCCGGCCAGGGCGGCTCGCATATGCCGTTCGCGCGCGCCGTGGCCGCCGACGGCTGGCTCCATGTGTCTGGCCAGGTGCCCATGGAAAACGGCGAAGTCGTCGAAGGCGGCATCGTCACGCAATCGCACAAGGCCATCCAGCAACTGCTGGCGATCCTGAAAGAAGCGGGCTACGGACCCGAGCACGTGGTGCGCTGCGGCGTATGGCTGGACGACGCGCGCGACTTCCCGGCTTTCAACAAGGTGTTCCGCGAGTATTTCGGCGAGTACGCGCCGGCGCGCGCCTGCGTGCAGTCGCCGCTGATGGTGGACGCGAAGGTGGAGATCGATTGCGTGGCGTATAAAGGCCCACCCCCTACCCGCTGACGCGGGCCCCCTCAAGGGGGCGGCGCTGGCGGACCGGCCAAGCCGGATCCGCGGCGCCCTGGCTTGGGAAGAGGGGGGATGCAAAGGTGGTAATTGATTGTATGAAGCCCCCCCTACCCGCTGACGCGCGCGCCCTCAAGAGGGCGGCGCTGGCGGACCGGCCAAGCCGGATCCGCGGCGCCCTGGCTTGGGAAGAGGGGGGATGCGAAGGTGGAAATTGATTGTATGAAGACCCCCCTACCCGCTGACGCGCGCGCCCTCAAGGGGGCGGCGCTGGCGGACCGGCCAGGCCGGATCCGCGGCGCCCTGGCTTGGGGAGAGGGGGGATGCGAAGGTGGAAATTGATTGTATGAAGAACCCACCCCCTACCCGCTGACGCGGGCCCCCTCAAGGGGGCGGCGCTGGCGGACCGGCCAGGCCGGATCCGCGGCGCCCTGGCTTGGGAAGAGGGGGGATGCGAAGGTGGAAATTGATTGTATGAAGACCCCCCTACCCGCTGACGCGCGCGCCCTCAAGGGGGCGGCGCTGGCAAGAACGGGCTCGCTTCGGAGGCTGCCGGGGCGCCGCGGATTCCCTGTCGGCCTACATCTTCACCACGTCCACGCCCTTGGGGGGCGCGAACTGGAATTCGCTGGCGGGGAGCTGGGGGTTGGGCGTGATGCCGGACAGGTCCACACGGGTGGTCTGGCCGAAGGAGTCGAGCAGTTCGACGCGCACGGGCAGGTTGTCTTTCATGCCGATGTCGACGCGGGAGAAGCCGGCGTCGGCGTTGCGGGGCTTGGCGCGCAGCCAGTCCACGCCGTCCCGGGAAGGCAGGGCGGACACCTCGAAAGACTGCTCCAGCGAGCCGGAGCCGAACAGGATGGCGGCCGGCGAGGTGCCGATGGCCGCGTCCACGTTGCGCTCCGTGACCTGCGCCAGGTCGGGGTCGTATTGGTAGACCTGGCGGCCGTTGGACACGATGAGCTGCTCGTAGGGCCGCTGCACGGCCCACTTGAACTTGCCGGGACGCTGGAACGAAAACGTGCCCGTCTGCGTGGGCTGCGGACGGCTCTGCTGATTGCCGATGGTGACCTGCGAAAAAGAGCCGGTGGCGGCGCTCACGGTGCCGACGAAGGCGCGCAGTTGTTCCTGGGCGCTGGCGGCGAGCGCCAGCGCGGGGGACAGGCAGAGGGCCGCGGCGGCGGCCATGCCACGTAGGGTAGGCATCATGCTTCCTCTCGGGCGGCGGGCACCAGGATTTCCCGGTTGCCATTGGATTGCATCGCCGACACCATACCCGATTGCTCCATCTGCTCCAGTAACCGGGCCGCTCGGTTGTAACCAATGCGCAAGTGCCGCTGCACGAGGGAGATGGACGCGCGGCGGTGCTTGAGCACCACTTCGCAGGCCTGGTCGTACATGGGGTCGGACTCGGCGTCGCCGCCGATGCCGGTGACGCTGCTGGCGCCGTCGGCGCCGTCGCCGTCCAGTCCGCCTTCCAGCAGGCCCTCGACGTAGTTGGGCTCGCCCTGGGCCTTCAGGTTTTCCACCACGCGGTGCACTTCGTCGTCATGCACGAAAGCGCCGTGCACGCGCACCGGCAGCCCGGTGCCCGGCGGCATGTACAGCATGTCGCCCTGCCCCAGCAGGGTCTCGGCGCCCATCTGGTCGAGGATGGTGCGCGAATCGATCTTGGACGACACCTGGAACGCGATACGGGTGGGGATATTGGCCTTGATGAGGCCGGTAATCACGTCCACGCTGGGCCGCTGGGTGGCGAGCACCAGGTGGATGCCCGCCGCGCGCGCTTTTTGCGCCAGGCGGGCGATGAGTTCCTCGATCTTCTTGCCCACCACCATCATCAGGTCGGCCAGCTCGTCGATGACCACCACGATGGTGGGCAGCGGCGCGAGCGGCTCGGGCTGGTCCGGCGTGAGCGAGAAGGGGTTGGGAATCGGCTCCTCGCGCTTGATGGCGTCGCGGATCTTGGCGTTGTAGCCCGCCAGGTTGCGCACGCCCATCTTGCTCATGAGGCGGTAGCGTTTTTCCATTTCGCCCACGCACCAGTTCAGGGCGTTGGCGGCCTGGCGCATGTCGGTGACGACCGGCGCGAGCAGGTGCGGTATGCCTTCGTACACACTCATTTCCAGCATCTTGGGGTCGATGAGGATGAGGCGCGTATGCGAGGCGTCGGCCTTGTACAGCAGCGAGAGGATCATGGCGTTGATCCCCACCGATTTGCCCGAGCCCGTGGTGCCGGCCACCAGCAGGTGCGGCATCTTGGCCAGGTCGGCCACCACGGGATTGCCCGCGATGTCCTTGCCCAGCGCCATGGTCAACACCGACTGGCTGGCGTGGTAGGTCTGCGAGCCGATGATCTCCGAGAGCTTCACCATCTGGCGGCGCGGGTTGGGCAGCTCCAGGCCCATCAGGTTCTTGCCGGGAATGGTTTCCACCACGCGGATGCTCACCAGGCTGAGCGCGCGGGCGAGGTCCTTGGCCAGGTTAACGATCTGGCTGCCCTTCACGCCCGTGGCGGGCTCGATTTCGTAGCGCGTGATGACGGGCCCGGCCTGCGCCGCCACGACCGTGACGGACACGCCGAAGTCGGCGAGCTTCTTCTCGATGAGGCGCGAGGTGAACTCGATGGTTTCGGCCGACACGGTTTCCTGGTTGGCCACGGGGGGATCGAGCAGGCTGATGGCCGGCAGGTCGCCCTCGCCGCCCGCGGGGGCGAAGAACAGGCTTTGCTGCTTTTCTTTCTCGACGCGCTCGGACTTGGGCACCACCGTGATGGCGGGCTCGATGCGCACCGGCTGCTCGTGCACCAGTTTTTCCTGCTTGGCCTCCACCTGCTCGGTGCGCACGGCCTTGGCCACCTGGCCCGCCTTGCGGTCCTGGCGGGCGGTGTAGGAATCGCGCACGCGGCGCACCAGACCTTCGAGCCAGGCGCCCACGCGCTCGGCCAGCGCGAGCCAGGAGAAGGAGAAGAAGAGGCTCAGGCCGATGGCGACCATGACCAGGAAGGCCAGCGTGCTGCCTGTGAAGCCGATGCTGCGGCTCACCAGGTCGGCCAGGGTGTGGCCGATGACGCCGCCCGCGCCGCTGGCCGTTTCGGAAGCGCCCGGCAGATGCGTGCCATGGCTCGCAAGCCGCAGCGCCTCCATGCCCAGCGATCCCACCAGCAGCAGGAAGAAGCCTATGCCCTCCTCCCAGTGCACGCGGGGCAGCGGCTCGGGTTGTTTACTATTGGTAACGCGCAGGTGGCTGGCCAGGCGGCGGTAGCCGGCGCGCACCCGGTGCAGCAGCAGCACGACCCACCACCAGGCGGAAAAACCGAACAGATAGAGCAGGATGTCGGCCAGGTAGGCGCCCAGCATCCCGCCCCGGTTGTGGATGGCGCCCGCGGACACGGAGTGCGACCAGCCCGGATCGGCCGGATTCCAGGTGGCGAGCACCAGGGTGAGCCAGGCGGCCAGCGCGGCGAAGAGGATCCAGCGGGCCTCGCGCAGCAGCGAAGAAATTCGCGTCTGGAGCGGCGACGGCCCATTGCGGGTATTGCGCGAGGCGCGCGGGGTAGCATTGGAGATACGCGGCATGCGGCTCATTATAATTGGGCGTTACCCTAAAGATACCCGCCCATGTCCACGCCCAAGCACGCTAAAGTTTTGATACTTGGTTCCGGCCCCGCCGGCTACACCGCCGCCGTCTACGCCGCGCGCGCCAATCTCAAGCCCGTTCTCATCACGGGCCTCGCGCAGGGTGGCCAGCTCATGACCACCACCGAGGTCGACAACTGGCCCGCCGACGCGGCCGGCGTGCAGGGCCCCGAGCTCATGCAGCGCTTCCAGCAGCATGCGGAGCGCTTCGAAACCGAGCTGGTGTTCGACCACATCGCCAAGGTGGACCTCTCCCGCCGCCCGTTCACGCTCACGGGCGACACGGGCAACGTCTACACTTGCGACGCGCTCATCGTGGCCACCGGCGCCTCGGCCAAGTACCTGGGCCTGCCCTCCGAGGAAGCCTTCATGGGACGCGGCGTCTCGGGCTGCGCCACCTGCGACGGCTTTTTCTACCGCAACCAGGACGTGGTGGTGGTGGGCGGCGGCAACACCGCCGTCGAAGAGGCGCTGTACCTGTCCAACATCTGCCGCAAGGTCACGCTCATCCACCGCCGCGACAAGTTCCGCGCCGAGCCCATCCTGGTGGACAAGATGATGGAGAAGGTCGAAAAGGGCAATATGGAGCTCAAGCTTTTCCACACCCTGGAAGAAGTGCTGGGCGACGACTCCGGCGTCACCGGCGTGCGCATCCGCCACGTGGACACCGGCGCCACCGAAGACCTGAAGGCCACGGGCGCCTTCATCGCCATCGGCCACCAGCCCAATACCGGCATCTTCGAAGGCCAGCTCGAAATGAAAGACGGCTACATCGTCACCCGCAGCGGCCTGTCGGGCATGGCCACCATGACCTCCGTGCCCGGGGTGTTCGCCGCCGGCGACGTGCAGGACCACGTCTACCGCCAGGCCATCACCAGCGCCGGCACGGGCTGCATGGCCGCGCTGGACGCGCAGCGCTGGCTGGAGAACGAAGGGCAGTGAAAGGCAGCAAAGCCGGCCTAGCCGACCTGAAGCGGCTGAAGAAGGAACTGCAGGCCGCCCAGGAACGCGCCGAACACGAACGCAAGGCGCAGGCCGCGCGCAAGGCCGCCGCCGCGCCCGAGGACGACGTGGCGGCCTTCCGGCGCAGCCTGCAATCCGTCACGCCGCTCCGGCCGCAGACGCGGGTCGAGCACAAGCCCGTCCCGGTTCCGCCGGCGGCCCAGGCCCTGCGCCGCGCCCATGCGCTGGGCGAAACCGCGCCGCGCGCCGACGCCGGCGTGTCCGACGGCAGCGACATCACCCATCTGCTCTCCGAAGGCGGCACCGCCTTCGTGCGCGCGGATGCCGCGCCCGACACCGCGCGCAACCTGCGGCGCGGCCAGTGGCGCGCGGGCGCCGAGCTCGACCTGCACGGGCTGCGCGTCGAACAGGCGCGCCACGCCCTGCTCTCCTTCCTGGACGAATGCCTGGAACACGGCATCCGCTGCGTGCGCATCGTGCATGGCAAGGGCTACGGCTCGCAGGGCCTGGAGCCGGTGCTCAAGGACAAGGCGCGCACCTGGCTGGTGCAGAAAGCCGAGGTCATGGCGTTTTCGGAAGCGCCCGAGCGCGAAGGCGGCGCGGGCGCGCTGCTGGTCCTGATGCGCCAACCCGACGGAGTCCGCAAATGAAATGGCTGTACCTGGCCGTGGCCATCGTGGCCGAGATCATCGCCACCAGCGCGCTCAAGAGCTCGGACGGGTTCAGCCGGCTGATTCCCTCGGCAGTCACGGTCACGGGCTACGTGGTGTCGTTCTATTTTCTTTCGCTGACCCTGCGCGAGATTCCCGTGGGCATCGCCTATGCGATCTGGTCGGGCGTCGGCATCGTGCTCATCTCGCTGGTGGGCGCCGTGTTCTTCAAGCAGCACCTGGACGCGCCCGCGCTCGCGGGCATTGGCCTCATCATCGCCGGCGTGGCGGTGATGAACCTGTTCTCCAAGTCCGTTCCCCATTGATTGCCGGCCCCCGCCGGGCGCCCGCCCCGTCCAGCGCCCCGGTGGAACGCGCCCTCAGGCTTCTTCGCCGGAGGACCGGCCGTTGTTGCGCCCGGGGCTGCGCAAATATTCCACCAGGGCGCGCGTGGCGCGGTCGGGCGCGGGCGTCAGCAGCGACACCACGATAATGGCCAGGAAGGCGACCGGGGCGCCGAACACGCCGGCCGCAATGGGCTGTATGCCCCACCACAGCTGCACCGGCTCGGTGCGCGGAATGCCCATCACCCACTCGCGCAGCCAGGGCTGGGTGTGGGTCATGTAGGCAAAGGTGGTCAGGAGCCCGGCCGCCATGCCCAGCGTGGCGCCCCACTTGTTCGCGCGCCGCCAGAATACGCCCATCACCAGCGCCGGAAAGAACGACGAGGCCGCGAACGAGAACGCCGCGGACACCATGAACAGAATGTCGGCGGGCTTGCGCGCGGCCACCCAGGCCGCGCCGAAGGCCACGACCAGCAGCAGTATCTTGGACACCATCACGCGGCGCGCCGCCGACATGCGCGGCGACACTACGCGGTACCACATGTCGTGCGACAGGGAGTTGGAGAGCGTCAGCAGCAGTCCGTCGGCGGTAGACAGCGCGGCGGCCAGGCCGCCCGCCGCCACCAGCCCCGAAATCACATAAGGCAGGCCGCCGATCTCGGGCATGGCGAGCACCACCACGTCGGCGCCCATGCTGATCTCGCCCAACTGCACGATGCCGTCTCGGTTCACGTCCAGCACTTCCAGCAAGTTGCTGTCGACCGCGCTCCAGGCGTGCACCCAGTTGGGCAGGCTGAGAAAGCTGCTGCCCACCACCTGCGTGTACACCTCGTATTTCACCAGCAGCGCCAGGGCCGGCGCCATGAAATACAGCAGCAGGATGAACAGCAGCGACCAGGCCACCGAGCGCCGCGCCTCCACCACCGACGCCGTGGTGTAGGAGCGCATGAGGATATGCGGCATGCCGGCGGTGCCCAGCATCAGGCACAGCACCAGCGCCAGGAAATTGGCGCGCATGTGGCTGCGCTCCTGCGGGTCCTTGGACGGAAACGGCTCGGCATGCGGCACCGGCGGCGCGGCGCGCGCCTCGAACACCGCCTTGGCCTGCGACCAGGCCGCGCGGGCGTCCTCGACGCTCGCCGGGTAGGCTGCCAGCTCCCGCTCCACCGAGCGGATCTCGACCATGGGCGCGTCCGTGGCGTTCAGCTGCGCGAGCCGGCTGCGCAGCTTGTCGCGCTCCAGCGTCCAGGATTCGGGCAGCGCCTGCACCCGCTGCGCCATTTCGTCGGCGCGTTCCTGCCACAGGCGGCGCACCTCGACTTCGCCCGGATCGTTCTGCAGATAGGCTTCCTTCTCGGCCACCTGCTGCAGCACCGCGCCGCCCGAAATCTGGGGCAAGGGGATGTGCGTGTGCTTGACTGACAGCCAGATCACCGGCACCAGGTAGGCGATGACCAGGATGATGTACTGGCCCACCTGCGTCCAGGTGACCGCGCGCATGCCGCCCAGGAAGGAACAGACCAGCATTCCTCCCAGCGCCACGAAAATGCCCAGCTCGAACGAGATGCCGGTCATGCGGGTGGTGATGATGCCCACGCCGTAGATCTGCGCCACCAGGTAGGTAAATGAGCACAGTACGGCGCAGAACACCCCCGCCAGCCGCGGCAGGTTGCCGCCGTAGCGCGCGCCCATGAAATCGGGAATCGTGTACTGGCCGAAACGGCGCAGGTAGGGCGCCAGCAGCGTGGCCACCAGCACGTAGCCGCCCGTCCAGCCCATGATGTAGGCCAGGCCGCCATACCCGGTCAGGTAGAGCGTGCCGGCCACGCCGATGAAAGACGCCACGGACATCCAGTCGGCCGCGGTTGCCATGCCGTTGTAGACGGCCGGCACGCGGCGGCCGGCCACGTAGTATTCCACCTGGTCCGAGGTGCGGCACACGATGCCGATGCCCGCGTACAGGCAGACCGTGACCAGCAGGAACACGTAGCCGATCCACTGCCGCGGCATGCCCAGCACCTCGGCCAGGGCCATCAGCAGGATCATGAGCAGAAAGCCTGCCGTGTAGAGCACGTACACGCGCCGCAGGCGGATGCGCAATTCCTCGGGACTGCCGCCGCCGAAAGGCATCAGCGGGTCCCCCCGGGGGCGTCCTCGTCGCCGTCCTTGCGGTTCATGACGCGCGCATAGACGACGACAATGACAAGATAGGCCAGCGGCGCGCCGTAGGCTGCCATCCAGAAGGCGAAAGGCCAGCCGATGAAATCGAACGACAGGTCGCGCGCGAAATATGAGGGCAGGAAAGTCAGCGCCGCCCAGACGAGCAGCGACACGAGGATCAGCCGCAGGTTGCGGCGCCAGTAGGAAGGCGGGGCGGAGTCAGGGGAAAGACGGGTTTCCGGCATTGTCAGGGTCTGTGCCACACCACTGATTATCGCGAAACGCGCCGCCTGAAAGCACCTGAAGCTGAATTGCCGGGCTTTTATGCGACAACGGCCGGCACTACCTGGTGCCAGCCGTTGTGCGTTTTGCTTTTTTTGAGTACTGCTTACTTTTTTATATACCGGTGCCGCCGGTTGTTTGCCCATGCAGGGCGTTGTCTCCTCACCTGCATGGGAAGAGATTCTGCACCAGTTACGGGATTGCCACACTAGGGGAATGCCCTAATTCGGCGCATTCATTTACTTATTCAATGCACCAAATCGGTGCATTGAATCACGAAAATCCCAGCTTCTGGGATTTTTTGCCTCGACAACTGATTCTGCCTCAATTTTCGCGCGCCCGGCGCCGGGCGCCGCCCGCCCTGGATCGGACCGGGGTTCCGGCTACGTATTGCCCGGAATTGTGCACGGCGATTTTTACGCCGCCTTTACACCCCGCCGCGAAAGCTATACCCCGTTTTTACCCCCCGCTCCCTAATCTGCCGGTGTCCTGGCGGGCCGCCCGCCGCACGCATGGGAGCCTGGCTCCCGGGAGGAAGAAATGGATGCCGTCTATCTCGCGCTCTTCGCGCTCATGGCGGGGCTGACCTGGGCCCTGCTCCACTTCTGCGCCGCCCTGGCCCGGGGAGGCGCGTCATGACCTGGCTTTACTGGCTGAGCGGCGCAACGGCGGCGCTGCTCTTCGCATACCTGCTGGCCGCCTTGTTCAAACCGGAGAAGTTCTGATGGATGCCGATTTCCTGGGATTGCTGGCGCTGTACCTTGCCGTGCTGCTCGCGCTCGCCCCGCTGCTGGGGCGCTATATCCGCCTGGCCGTCGAAAACGGCCAGTGGCGCTGGACGGCCTGGGGCCGCCCCCTGGAGCGGGCCATTTACCGGCTGGGCGGCGTCGACCCCGCCGCGGACATGGGCTGGAAACGCTATGCCCTGTCGGTGCTCGCGTTCAACGTACTGGGCGTGCTGGCGGTGTACGCCTTGCAGCGCGCGCAGGGCGCCCTGCCGCTGAACCCCGCCGGCCTGGGCCCGGTGGCTCCCGATTCCGCGCTCAACACCGCGATCAGCTTCGTCGCCAATACCAATTGGCAGGGATACGCCGGCGAAAGCACCATGAGCTACCTCACCCAGATGCTGGCGCTCACGGTGCAGAACTTCGTTTCGGCGGCGACCGGCATCGCCGTGCTGTTCGCCCTGGTGCGCGGGCTGGCGCGGCACAGCGCGGCGGGAATCGGCAACTTCTGGGCCGACCTGGTGCGCAGCACGCTATACGTGCTGCTGCCCCTGTCGCTGGCGCTGGCCCTGGCGCTGGTGAGCCAGGGCGTGATCCAGAACACCAGCCCCTATCTCGAAGTGCCCCTGGTGGAAGCGGCGCACTATGAACAGCCGCGCATGGATGCGCAGGGCCGGCCCGTGCTCGACGCGCAGGGCCAGCCCCTGACCGAACCGGCGCTCGCCCGCACCCAGACCCTGGCCATGGGCCCCGTAGCCTCGCAGGAGGCCATCAAGCTGCTGGGCACCAACGGAGGCGGGTTCTTCAATGCCAATTCCGCGCACCCCTACGAAAACCCCACGCCGCTGGCCAATTTCCTGCAAATGCTGGCGATCCTGCTGATCCCGGCGGCGCTGTGCTTCACGTTCGGCGAAATGGTGGGCAGCCGGCGCCAGGGGGCGGTCATTCTCGCCGCCATGACCCTGATGTTCGCCGCCTTCGCCCTGTGCACCCACTACTACGAGCGGCAGCCCAACCCCATGGCGGCGCAGGCCGGCGCGCAGACCCTGCCCGGCGTCGGCAACATGGAAGGCAAGGAAACGCGGTTCGGCGCAGGGGCCACCGCCCTCTACGCCACCGTGACTACCGCCGCTTCCTGCGGCGCGGTCAACGGCATGCACGACTCCCTCAACCCGATGGGCGGCCTGCCTCCCATGCTGTTGATGCAGCTGGGCGAAGTGGTGTTCGGCGGCGTGGGGTCGGGCTTGTACGGCATGCTGGCCTTCGCGCTGCTGGCGGTGTTCATCGCCGGCCTGATGATCGGCCGCACGCCCGAGTACCTGGGCAAGAAGATCGAGGCCTACGACATGAAGATGGTTTCGATCGTCATTCTGGCCACCCCGATGCTGGTGCTGGGCGGCACGGCCCTGGCCGTCACGCTGCCGGCTGGCCTGGCCGGTGTGCTCAACCCCGGCATACACGGCTACTCCGAGATCCTGTATGCGCTGTCCTCCGCGGCCAACAACAACGGCAGCGCCTTCGCGGGGCTGTCGGCCAACACGCCTTTCTACAACGTGCTGCTGGGCATCGCGATGTGGTTCGGCCGCTTCGCCGCCATCGTCGCCGTGCTGGCCCTGGCCGGCTCCATGGCGGCCAAGCGCCGCCTGCCCGCCGGCCCCGGCAGCATGCCGACGACCGGCCCGCTTTTCGTGACGCTGCTCATCGGCGCCGTGCTGATGGTGGGCGCGCTCACTTATGTGCCCGCGCTCGCCCTCGGTCCGGTCGCGGAGCAGCTGCAACCCTGATATGCAGAGGAATCCCCCCGACATGGCCCAGATCGAAACTTCCGCCGCCGGCGCCGCACGCCCCTTCGGGCTGTGGTCGCGCAGCCTGGCCGGCCCCGCCCTGCGCGACAGCCTGCGCAAGCTGTCGCCCGCGGCCCAACTGAAAAACCCCGTCATGTTCGTCGTGTACGCGGGCAGCATCCTGACCACGATACTGTGGCTGGCAGCCCTGGCCGGCCAGGCCGAAGCCCCGCCCGGCTTCATCCTGGCCATCGCCGTCTGGCTCTGGTTCACGGTGCTGTTCGCCAATTTCGCCGAAGCCCTGGCGGAAGGCCGGGGCAAACAGCAGGCCGCCGCGCTGCGCGGCCTGCGCACCACGCTGGACGCGCAGCTGCTGAAGGGCTTTCGCGATGCCGACGCCGAGGGCGCGACGCCCGAGGCGTGGCGCGCGCGGGCCGCGGCCCAGCCCTCCGGCCTGCTGCGCCGCGGCGACGTGGTGCTGGTCGAGGCGGGCGGCACCATACCGGGCGACGGCCAGGTGATCGCCGGCGTCGCGGCGGTGGACGAAAGCGCCATCACGGGCGAATCCGCGCCGGTCATCCGCGAATCGGGCGGGGACTTTTCTTCCGTTACCGGCGGCACGCGCGTGCTTTCCGACTGGATTTTCGTGCGCATCGCGGCCGATCCGGGCGAGAGCTTCCTGGACCGCATGATCGGCATGGTGGAAGGCGCGAAGCGGCAGAAAACCCCCAACGAGCTGGCGCTGACCATTCTGCTGGTGGGGCTGACGCTGGTCTTTCTGCTGGTGGTCGCCACGCTGATGCCGTTCTCCCTGTACGCGACGGCCCAGGCGGGCAGCGGAACAGCCGTCGCCGTCACCGTGCTGGTGGCGCTGCTGGTCTGCCTGATTCCCACCACCATCGGCGGCCTGCTGTCGGCCATCGGCGTGGCGGGCATGAGCCGCATGATGGGCGCGAACGTCATTGCCACCTCGGGCCGCGCGGTGGAGGCGGCGGGCGACGTGGACGTGCTGCTGCTCGACAAGACCGGCACCATCACCTACGGCAACCGGCAAGCCTCGGCCTTCCTGCCCGCCCCGAGCGTATCGGCCGAAGAACTGGCGCGCGCGGCGCGCCTGGCGTCGCTGGCCGACGAAACTCCCGAGGGCCGCAGCATCGTGGGCCTGGCGGACAAGATGCTGCCCGCCCGCGGCGCGCGCCCGGACGCGGCGGTCTTCGTGCCCTTTTCCGCGCAGACCCGCATGAGCGGCGTGGACATCGAAGGCCGCCAGATCCGCAAGGGCGCGCTCGATGCGGTGCAGGCATGGCTGCTGCGGCAGGGCGGCGCCATGCCGGCCGAAGCGCGCCGCCTCGCCGAAGACGCGGCCCGGCGCGGCAGCACGCCGCTGGCCGTCAGCGACGGCAACCGCGTGCTGGGCGTGATCGAGCTGAAGGACATCGTCAAGCCCGGCATCAAATCGCGGTTCGAGGCGCTGCGCCGCATGGGCATCAAGACCGTGATGATCACCGGCGACAACCGGCTCACCGCCGCCTCCATCGCCGCGGAGGCGGGCGTCGACGATTTCCTGGCCGAGGCCACGCCGGAAGCCAAGCTCAGGCTCATCCGCGACTACCAGAGCGAAGGGCGGCTGGTCGCCATGACCGGCGACGGCACCAACGACGCGCCGGCGCTGGCCCAGGCCGACGTGGCCGTGGCCATGAACTCGGGCACGCAGGCGGCCAAGGAAGCGGGCAACATGGTGGACCTGGACTCCAACCCCACCAAGCTGATCGAGATCGTGGAAATCGGCAAGCAGATGCTGATGACGCGCGGCGCGCTCACCACGTTCAGCGTGGCCAACGACGTGGCCAAGTATTTCGCCATCATTCCCGCGGCGTTCGTCACGGTGTTTCCGCAACTGGGCGCACTGAACGTCATGGCGCTCGCCACGCCCTCCTCGGCGATCCTGTCGGCCGTGATCTTCAACGCGCTGATCATCGTCGCCCTGATCCCCCTGGCGCTGCGCGGCGTGCGCTACCGCCCGCTGGGCGCGGCCACGCTGCTGCGCCGCAACCTGCTCATCTACGGCCTGGGCGGCCTGCTCGTGCCGTTTGCCGGCATCAAGCTGGTGGACATGGCGCTGGCCGCGCTGGGCTGGGCCTGAACCGCTTCCGCGCCTCGAATCAGGAGACTCTCATGGAACAGAAAACCCCCGACGCCCGCCATGCCGGCATACTGCGCCCGGCGCTGGCCATCTTCGTCATGCTCTCGGCGCTCGCCGGGCTCGCCTATCCCCTGGCCGCCACCGGCCTGGCCGGGGCCTTGTTTCCGCGCCAGGCGGCGGGATCCCTCATCGAGCAGGACGGCAGGACGGTGGGATCCGCGCTCATCGGCCAGCCCTTCTCGTCGCCGCGCTACTTCTGGAGCCGGCCTTCGGCCACCGCCCCCATGCCTTACAACGCGGCGGCTTCGTCCGGCTCCAACCTGGGGCCGCGCAACCCCGCGCTGGCCGACGCCGTCGCCCAACGCATCGCCGCGCTGCGGGCGGCCGATCCCGGCAACACGGCGCCCGTCCCCGCCGACCTCGTCACGGCGTCGGGCAGCGGGCTGGATCCGCACATCAGCCCGGAGGCGGCCGCCTATCAAGCGGCCCGCGTGGCGCGCGAACGCGGGCTGCCGCTGGCGCAGGTGCAGTCGCTCATCGCCGAGCACACCGCGGCCCCCTGGCCCGCCGTGCTCGGCCGGCCCGCGGTCAACGTCCTCACGCTCAATCTCGCGCTGGACCGGCTGGAGCGGGCGCGGTGACGCGCGCCAGGACGCGCCGGCAGGGGACGTATAGTATGGCGAGCTTCACCTTTCCCTCCGGCGCCCGCGCACATGGCTGAACGCACCGACGAGCGTCCCGACCCGGACGCATTGTTGAAAACCCTGGACGACGAAAGCCGCCAGGCCGCGCGCGGCAGGCTGCGCGTGTACTTCGGCGCCTCGGCGGGCGTGGGCAAGACCTGCGCCATGCTGGCCGCCGCGCAGGCGCAGGCCGCGCAGGGCGTGCCGGTGGCGGCCGGCGTGGTCGAAACCCACGGACGCCGCGAAACCGCGGCCTTGCTCGAAGGACTGGCGGTCCTGCCCTTGCGCCGCGTCGAGCACCGCGGCCGCGTGCTGCAGGAATTCGACCTCGACGCCGCGCTCGCGCTGCGGCCCGCGCTGATCCTGGTCGACGAGCTGGCGCACACCAACGCGCCCGGATCGCGGCACGCCAAGCGCTGGCAGGACATCGAAGAACTCCTCGCCGCCGGCATCGACGTCTGGACCACCCTCAACGTGCAGCACCTGGACAGCCTGAACGAGGCCGTGGGCGGCATCACGGGCGTGCGCGTGCGCGAAACCGTGCCCGATGCGGTGTTCGACGGCGCGGACGAAGTCATCCTGGTGGATATCCCGGCCGACGAACTGCTGCGCCGCCTGAAGGAGGGCAAGGTCTACCTGCCGGAGCAGGCGCGCCACGCGGGCCGCAATTTCTTCCGCAAGGGAAACCTGATCGCGCTGCGCGAGCTGGCGCTGCGCCGCACCGCCGAGCACGTGGACGACGACGTGCAGGCTTACCGCCGCGACCGCGCCATCGAGCCCGTATGGCGCACGCGCGAGGCGGTGGTGGCCTGCATTGGCGCCGACGCCGACGCGGAATACGTGATCCGCAGCGCGCACCGCCTGAGCCAGCAGCTCGAATGCGATCTGCACGTGGTAACCATAGACCGTCCGCGCGCGACGCCCGCGCCGCAGGCGCTGCGCGAGCGCCTGGAGCGCGGCCTGGCCCTGGCGGATTCGCTGGGCGCGCGCACCGAGACCCTGGCCGGCGGCGATATGGTGGAAGCCATGGTGCGCTACGTCCGCCGCCACAACATCACCAAGGCGGTCATCGGCCGCACGCGCGCGAGCGGGCTGCAGCGCCTGCGCCTGTCGGTTTCGGCACTGCTGTCCGCGGCGCTGGCGCCGGGCTGGCTCTGGCGGCTGCAGAGCTTTGCCGACCGCCTGGCGGCCGGCTGTCCGGAAATCGACGTGATCCGGCTGGGCGCCCCGCCCCTGCCCGCCGCCGAGCGCGGACGCGCGCCGCCCGCGCCGGATGCCGCCCGGCCCCGCGGAACGCATCCGCTCGCGGGTTATGCCTGGGCGCTCTGCTATTGCGCTGCGGCCGCCGGCATTTCCGCGCTGGCATTCCCCGCGCTGCACCAGACCAACATCGTCATGCTCTTCCTGCTGGCGGTGGTGGGCGTGGCGCTGCGCCATGGGCGCGGGCCGGCCGCGCTGGCTTCCGTCGTCAGCGTGGGGCTGTTCGACTTCCTGTTCGTCCAGCCGCTGGCCTCCTTTGCCGTTTCGGACGTGCAGTACCTGCTGACCTTCGGCGTGCTGCTGACGGTGGGCCTGCTCATCGGCCAGCTCACCGCGGGCCTGCGCCTGCAGGCGCAGGCTTCGGTCAAGCGCGAGGCCGACGCGCGCAGCCTTTACGAATTCGCGCGCGAACTGTCGTCCGCCCTGCTGCCCGGGCAGATCGTCGCATCGGCCAACGCCTTCATCCACGCCACGTTCGGCTCGCGCTGCGCGCTGTACATACAGGGCATGGACGAGCGCCTGTCGCTGGCCTCTCCCTCCGAGGGCATGGCCGGCCTGGAGCCGGCGCTGGCGCAATGGGTGTACGACCACGGCCAGCCGGCCGGGGCCGGCACGGCCACGCTCTCGCGCAGCGAGCTGCTGTACCTGCCGCTGAAGGCGCCCATGCGCACGCGCGGCGTGCTGGCGCTGGCCGCGCCGCACCGCGGCCTCTATGCCGACGCCGGGGCCCGACGGCAGATCGAGGCATACGCCACCCTGATCGCCATCGCGCTGGAACGCCTGCACTATGTGGAAGTGGCGCAGCAGGCGCTGCTGACCATGGAATCGGAAAGACTGCGCAACTCGCTGCTGGCGGCGGTGTCGCACGATCTGCGCACGCCGCTCACCAGCCTGGTGGGCCTGGCCGACACGCTGCTGCGCCAGCCGGGCGCGCTGCCGCGCGCCGCGCAGGAGACGGCGCGCGCCATGCGCGAACAGGCCCAGCGCATGCAGGCGCTGGTGATCAATCTGCTCGACATGGCGAGGCTGCAGAACCGCGCCGCGCCGCTGCGCAAAGAATGGCAGTCCATCGAGGAGCTGGTGGGCGCGGCGCTGGCCGACCTGCGCGAACCCCTGTCCGGCCACCGGATCGCCGTGGCCCCGCTGTCCGACCTTCCGCTGGTGGAATGCGATGGCGTGCTGATCGAGCGGGTGCTCTGCAACCTGCTCGAAAACGCCGCCAAGTTCACGCCCGCCGGCAGTACGATACGCGTTCACGCCATGGCGGCGGACGGCGAGCTGCGGGTGTCGGTGTGCGACGAGGGCCCCGGCGTGCCGGCGGGCGCCGAGCGCCGCATTTTCGAGAAGTTCACGCGCGGCGAACGCGAGTCCGCCACCCCGGGCGTGGGCCTGGGGCTGGCGGTCTGCGAAGCCATCGTGGCCGCGCACCACGGCCGCATCTGGGTCGAACCGGCGCCCGGCCAGCCGCGGGGCGCGCGGTTCGTCTTTACCTTGCCGCTGGGCGCGCCGCCCCCGGTACAACCCGAAATCTCCTGACGCATGTTCGACTATCAGCCCACCCTGCTACTCATCGAAGACGACGCCGGCATCCGGCGTTTCGTGCGCCAGGCCCTGGAGGACGAAGGCTGTGCGGTGCACGAAGCGGAAACCGTCAGGCGCGGCCTGATCGAGGCCGGCACGCGGCAGCCCGACGCCGTGATCCTGGATCTCGGCCTGCCCGACGACGACGGCATGACGCTGATCCGCGAGCTGCGGGGCTGGACCGAGGTGCCGGTGCTGGTGCTCTCGGCGCGCACGGCGGAAGCCGACAAGGTGGCCGCCCTGGACGCCGGCGCCGACGACTACCTGACCAAGCCGTTCGGCGTGAACGAACTGCTGGCGCGCCTGCGCGTACTGCTGCGCCGGCATGCGCGCGGCGGCGCGGGCAATGCGACGGAGATCCGCTTCGGCGACGTGCGCGTCGATTTTTCCAGGCGCGTGGTCGAGCGCGGCGGCAGGCACGTGCACCTGACGTCGCTGGAATACCGCCTGCTCGCCGCACTGCTCGCGCACCGCGGCAAGGTCATGACCCACCGCGAACTGCTGCGCGAAGTATGGGGCCCTTCGCACGTGGAAAGCCACCATTACCTGCGCATCTACATGGGCCACCTGCGCCAGAAGCTGGAGGCCGATCCGGCCCAGCCCGCGTACCTGCTCACGGAAATCGGCGTGGGCTACCGTTTCGCGGGCTGAATGCCGGCGAAAAAAAGCCCGCCTGTCGGCAGGACGGGCGGGCCCGGGCGCCGGCAAGCCGGCTGCCGCTACATGTTTTCGATCATGACCTGGCCGAAGCCCGAGCACGACACTTGCGTGGCGCCTTCGAGCAGGCGGGCGAAATCATAGGTGACCTTCTTGGACAGGATGGATTTCTCCATGCTGGAGATGATGAGGTCGGCCGCCTCGGTCCAGCCCATGTGGCGCAGCATCATCTCGGCCGAGAGAATCTCGGAACCCGGATTGACGTAGTCCTTGCCCGCGTACTTGGGCGCCGTGCCGTGCGTGGCCTCGAACATGGCCACGGAGTCGGAAAGGTTGGCCCCCGGCGCGATGCCGATGCCGCCCACCTGCGCCGCCAGCGCGTCGGAGATGTAGTCGCCGTTCAGGTTCAGCGTGGCGATGACGTCGTACTCGGCCGGGCGCAGCAGGATCTGCTGCAGGAAGGCGTCGGCGATCGAATCCTTGACGGTGATCTCGCGGCCCGTCTTGGGATTCTTGAACTTGCACCACGGGCCGCCGTCGATGAGCTGCGCGCCGAATTCCTTCTGCGCCAGGGCGTAGCCCCAGTCGCGGAAGCCGCCCTCGGTGAACTTCATGATGTTGCCCTTGTGCACCAGCGTGACCGAAGAGCGGTCGTTGTCGATGGCGTACTGCAGGGCCTTGCGCACCAGGCGCTCGGTGCCTTCGCGCGACACCGGCTTGATGCCGATGGACGAGGTGTTCGGGAAACGGATTTTCTTCACGCCGAGCCGGGTCTGCAGGAACTGGATGAGTTCCTTGGCCTGCTCGCTCTCGGCCATGTATTCGATGCCGGCGTAGATGTCTTCGGAGTTCTCGCGGAAGATGACCATGTCGGTCTTCTCGGGCTCGCGCACCGGCGAGGGCACGCCCTTGAAATAACGCACCGGGCGCAGGCAGACGTACAGGTCGAGCTGCTGGCGCAGCGCCACGTTGAGCGAGCGGATGCCGCCGCCCACGGGCGTGGTGAGCGGTCCCTTGATGGACACGACATAGTCCTTCACCACATCGAGCGTCTCGTCGGGCAGCCAGACGTCGGGGCCGTAGACCTTGGTGGCCTTCTCGCCGGCGTAGACCTCCATCCAGTGGATCTTGCGCTTGCCGCCGTAGGCTTTCTGCACCGCAGCATCCACCACCTTGATCATCACGGGGGTGATGTCGGCGCCGGTTCCATCGCCCTCGATGTAGGGGACGATGGGCTGATCCGGCACATTCAGCGAGAAATCGGCGTTGACCGTAATCTTCTGGCCCCCAGCGGGCACCTTGATGTGTTGGTAGGACATGTATGCTCCATTTGCTCCAGGTGATTTTTTCCGCGCGTGCGCCGCATCGGACGGCGCGGCCGCCGCGGGTGGACCCGTCCGCGGAACGCGCGCCGGCTGGCGGATAGCTCGACCATTCTATATCGCATTGCACGTCCCGCAGCGAGAATCGCCTTCACCGCCCTGGGCCGGTTCTCCCCGCCTTGCCGATTTCCCGGGCCGATAGCACAATGGGGAGCTTCCTCCACCCGCTCCCGCCCTGGCCCTGGCTTTACCATGACCGGCTCCCCCCGCCTGTTCGACAGCGTCCGCCCCCGGCTGCACGCCATCGCCTATCGCATGCTGGGTTCGGTGGAAGAAGCGGAAGACGTGGTGCAGGACGCCTGGCTGCGCTGGCACGAGGCCGACACGCAGGCGCTGGACAATCCCGAGGCGTGGCTGGTCACGGTCACGACGCGGCTGGCCATCGACCGCCTGCGCAGCCTGAAGGCCGAGCGGGCCCGCTACGTGGGCGTCTGGCTGCCGGAGCCCGTGCTGACCGCGCCCCAGGCCACGCCGGAAGAAGCCCACGAACGCGCCGACGACGTTTCCGTGGCCTTCCTGTACCTGCTGGAGCGCCTGTCGCCCGAGGCCCGCGCCGCCTTCCTGATGCGCGAGGTGTTCGATGCCGAATACGCCGAAGTGGCGCGCACGCTCGGCAAGACCGAAACGGCATGCCGCCAGCTCGTGAGCCGGGCGAGACGGCAACTGCGCCAGGGCCCGCGCCGCCTGGCGGTGCCCCGCGCAACCCACCACCGCCTGATGCGGGACTTTGCCGACGCCATGCGGCGCGGCGACCTCCATGGGCTGCAAGCGCTGCTGGCCGACAACGCCGAGCTCATCGGCGACGGCGGCGGCAAGGTGCCGAGTTTCGCAAGCCTGGCGGGAGGCCGGCGGCTGGCCCAGCTGTTCTACGCCGGCAAGCGCCGCTACGGCGACGCGCTGCGCGTGGAAGTGGCCCAGGTGAACGGCCAGTGGGCGCTGCTGCGCTTCATCGAGGGCGCCCTGGAATCGGTGCTGTCCTATGAAACCGACGGAAGCCGCATCGTCCGGGTGCTGGTCCAGCGCAATCCGGACAAACTGGCCCGCGTGGCCGCGGCCTTCGATTCGGCGCCTTCCTGATCCGCCTTTTTTTTCGAGCCGGACGTCACAAAACGCCCCCGGCGGCCGTCTTACGGGGCATGGAAAAGAAAACCTCACCCAGCGCCGCGACGGCCCGCAACGCTTCTCCGCACGGCGGCGCCGACCCGCTGGCGCACAGCTTCGTCACCAGCTATGCCGGCGTGGTGGCCTTCATGGCGGTCGCGGCGGAAGGCAACTTCGCCAGGGCCGGCGACCGCCTGGACATCGGCCGCTCGGCGGTCAGCCGCAGCGTGCAGAAACTGGAAGACCAGCTCGGCGTGCGGCTCTTCGTGCGGACCACGCGCAGCACCTCGCTCACTCCCGAAGGCGAGCGCTTCTACGAAAGCTGCCGTCCCGGCGTGGAAGGCATCGTCCAGGCCCTGGAAACCATGCGCGAACTGCGCGCAGGCCCGCCCGCCGGCCACTTGCGCGTGTGCGCCACCGTGGGCTTCGGGCGCAAGGTCATCGCCCCGTTGCTGCAGGGTTTCCAGGAAGTCCACCCGGACATCGCCATCGACCTGCTGCTGGACGACGGCCCCACCGACTTCACCACGGACCGGGTCGACGTCTCGTTCCGCAATGGCCGCATGGAAGACAGCCAGGTCATTGCCAAGCGCCTGATCCCGATGCAGATGCTGTTGTGCGCATCGCCCGCGTATGCGGCCCGCCACCCCCTGCCCCGCGCCCTCGACGAGCTCGCCGGCCACCGCTGCATCAACTTCCGGCTGGCCTCGGGGCGGGTGTACGAATGGGAATTCAAGGTGGGCGGCCGCATGCGCAAGTTCGCGCCTGCCGCCACGCTGGCCTTCAACGACGCCGACCTCGTGCTGCAGGCCGTGCTCGACGGCCGGGGCATCGCCCAGATGGCCGGCTACCAGGTTTGCGAGCACCTGCGCGCCGGCGCTCTCGTGGCATGCCTGCCGCAATACGCGCCGGACGATCGGGGCCACTACCTCTGCTATCTCAGCCGCCAGCACCTGCCCGGCCGGATCCGCGTCTTCATCGACTACATGACCGAGCGCATCCGCGCGCTGGACCTGCAGATCCTGGACAGCCTGCTGCCGGGGCAGACATGAGCCGGCGAACCTGCTGCGTCGGCGCCACCACGCTTTCGATTCCCTGCCGCGCCATCTTGGCATACGGGCAGTGGCGCTCGGCATTGCGCACCAGCGCTTCGGCCACGGCCCGGTCCAACCCCGGCAGGTGGATGTCGATATGCGCGGCCAGCGCGTAAAGCCCGTCGACCGGATCGCGCCCGAAAGTAACGCGGGCCCGCACCTCGGCTTCGGCAATGCACAGGCCCGCCCGGGCGGCCAGCAGCGCCAGCGCGCCATGGAAGCAGGCGGCATAGCCCGCTGCAAGGCGCCGTCGTCGGAACGCGCGCGGCCCGACGCGCGCCCGTGCGCGGCCTCGCCGCCCCGCACCGCGACGCGGGCGGTGTAAAGCGGCCGGAAGTCGTCTCCGCGGTTTTTGTCCGGGAGGCTGAGCGGGGCGGCTGCAATCGGCTCATGCCGGTCTGTCCGGAGATGCCGAGGTTCCGCCGGCAGCCGGGATTTTCATGGCCTGTCCTCAGTCCAGCTTGGCCTTGTCCAGGCCGTAGGCCTTGTCGACCGAGCCTGGAACGGTACGCAAGCCCACGTTGAGGCGGTTCCATCCGTTGATGGCCATGATGGCGAAGCTCAGGTCGGAGATTTCCTTTTCCGACAGCTGCGCGCGCACGCGCTCGTAGATCTCGTCCGGCACGCCCTGCTCGGGCAGTTTCGTCAGCGCTTCGGTCCATTCCAGCGCGGCGCGCTCCCGCGGCGAGAACAGGGGGGATTCGCGCCAGATGGCCACGTGGTGCAGGCGCAGCTCGCGCTCGCCGTGGATCTTGGCCTGCTTGACGTGCATGTCCAGGCAGAAGGCGCAGCCGTTCATCTGCGAGGCGCGGATCTCCACGAGGGTCAGGATGGACTCCTCGATCGCGCCCGACCTGACCAGCAGGCCGAATTCGATGAACTTCTTGAACAGCTCGGGCGATTGCGCGAAAGCGTTGAGACGTTGGGTCATGATGATTCCCTCGATGGTGGGTAGCCGCCCGCTTCACGGATCCGGAAGCGGATCCGGAAGCCGGGCCGGAAAACGGGAGCCAAGCGTGGTTGCGTAAGTCCAGGCAACGGACAAATCGTAGGCTTCGGGGAATCGGGGCGGTAGAGGCGGGCGCGGGATCATGGTGTTGCCCTGATTGCAACAATTGCCGCCGCAGCCGGGCGGCCGGCGTCCGGGCGTTAAAATAGGATTCTTCCAGTCCGCTTTTCCCCTCCCCCGATGTTCAATCCCTCCCGCGACCAAGTCCGCGAATTCTTTATCGAAACCTGGCGCAAGCACCGCTCGGCCGAGGTGCTGAGTCCGCTCGAAGCCATGGCGCTGGATTGGATCATCGAGCATCCGGAATATCACGGCGACCTGGAGAATCCCCAGGCCATGAGCGAGGAATACTCGATCGAAAAGGGACGCACCAATCCCTTCCTGCACCTGTCCATGCACCTCGCTATCGCGGAGCAGCTCTCCATCGACCATCCTCCCGGCATCCGCCGGGCCTACCAGAAGCTCGTCTCGCGCACGGACGCGCACCAGGCCGCCCACGAAATCATGGAGTGCCTGGGACAGGTGGTATGGGAAGCCCAGCGCCTGGGCAAGCCGCTGGACAGCGACACCTACATCGATCTCATCCGCCAGCGCGCGGAACGCTGAGGCGCCCTGCGCCTCAGGGCTCGCGGACTTCGGGGCCGCCCGGACGCAGCGCCGCCGCGGCGGTGCACGCCATGACGGGCCAACCGGGAGCATGCGCGCTGTGCGCGGGAGTCGGCCTGGCGGCGCTGGCCTTCCGGACCGCCAGGCTGCGGTTCATGCCGGGCGCGGCGCGCGGGCCGGAAGCCGCCCCTGCCCGGCGGCGGAGTCAGCGGCGCACGCCCAGGTCGCTGGGCAGCGAAGCCAGCCAGGCCGCCACGTTGCTGATGTCCTGGTCGGACAGCTGGGTGGCGAAGGCGCCCATGATGGGGTTCTTGCGCACGTTGGCGGTGGCGGGGCTGCCCGAGGCGCCGCGCTTGTAGGCCTTGAGCGCGTGGGCGATGTAGTCGGCGTGCTGGCCCGCCAGCGTGGGGTAGGACGGATCGACGGCGGTCTTGGCGTCGGCGCCGTGGCACGAGGCGCAATTGAACTTGTCGAACACCGCTTTGCCGGCGGCCAGGTCCTGGGCCTGCGCGGCGGCGCCGCACGCGGCCAGCACGAGGCCTGCAACGGCAGACAGAATGCGTTTCATGTAGGCCCCCTTGTTATTTGAGATTCGAGTAGTACGCGGCCAGGTCGGCGATGTCCTGGTCGCTCAGGCTGCCGGCAATGGCGTCCATCGTGGGATGGCTGCGCGCGCCTTTCTTGTACTCGTTGAGGGCGGTTTCGATGTATTTGGCGTTCTGCCCGGCGATCTTGGGCACGTGGTAGAGCTCGGGGAACGTCGCCTTGTAGCCCTCGATGCCATGGCAGCCGATGCACATCGACACCTTGTCCCGGGCGTTTTTGATGTTACCGGCCGGCGCTGCATCCGCAGCGTTTGCCTGGCCGGCGATCGCACAGGATGCGATCGCGGTCAGTGCGCCGGCCATGCACTTCAGTGAGGTTCGCAACTTCATTGACTGACTCTTCCTGTTAGGGCTAAGGACAGGGCAAACACGTTGCGGGTCGAACCCGGCTGCAAAACCGCCTGATTGTACGATAATTGACCAGGATTCAAACCCCACGATGGCATTGCGCCGCGTCAACCACGACCAGTACAGCCCACCATGCCCGCAGCCTCGCACGCCTCTTTCGCCCCGTCCGCCCGCTTCGAAGGAACCGACACCTACGTCGCCACCGACGACCTCAAACTCGCCGTCAACGCCGCCCTCACACTGCAGCGCCCGCTGCTCATCAAGGGCGAGCCCGGCACCGGCAAGACCATGCTGGCGGAAGAAGTGGCCCGCGCGCTGGGCCGGCCGCTGCTGCAATGGCACATCAAGTCCACCACCAAGGCGCACCAGGGCCTGTACGAATACGACGCGGTCTCGCGCCTGCGCGACTCGCAGCTCGGCGACGAGAAAGTGCGCGACATCCGCAACTACATCGTGCAAGGCACGCTGTGGCAGGCCTTCGAGTCCGACGAGCCCGTCGTGCTGCTCATCGACGAAATCGACAAGGCCGACATCGAATTCCCCAACGACCTGCTGCGCGAGCTGGACCGCATGGAGTTCCATGTCTACGAAACGCGCCAGACCATTGCCGCGCGCCACCGCCCGCTGGTCATCATCACGTCCAACAACGAGAAAGACCTGCCCGACGCGTTCCTGCGCCGCTGCTTCTTCCACTACATCCGCTTCCCCGACCGCGAAACCATGCGCGACATCGTCAACGTGCATTTTCCCGACCTGAAGCAGGAGGTGCTGCGCGCGGCGCTGGACACGTTCTTTGCGCTGCGCGACACCCCCGGCCTGAAGAAGAAGCCCTCCACCTCCGAGCTGCTCGACTGGCTGCGCCTGCTGCTGGCCGAAGACATCCCGGCCGCGCAGATCGACGCCCACAACGCCACCGCGGTGCCGCTCATGGCCGGCGCGCTGCTCAAGAACGAGCAGGACGTGCACCTGCTCGAGCGCCTGGCCGCCATGACGCGCGGCAGCGCGCGCCGCTGAACGCTTCCGCCCGCCGCCCATGCTCATCGACTTCTTCTACCACCTGCGCGCGCACAAGCTGCCGGTCTCGGTCAAGGAATACCTGACCCTGGTCGAGGCCCTGCGCCAGGACCTGATGGCGCCCACGCTGGACGATTTCTACTTCCTCGCGCGCGCCACGCTGGTCAAGGACGAGTCCCTGTACGACCGCTACGACCAGGCATTCGGGGCCTACTGCAAGGGCATCGAGGCGGCGCTGCCGGCCGGCAAGGAAATCCCCGTCGACTGGCTCGTCAAGCAGTTCGAGAAAAGCCTGAGCCCCGAAGAAAAAGCCGCCATCGAGAAACACGGCTGGGACAAGCTCATGGAGCTCTTCAAGCAGCGCCTGGAAGAGCAGAAAGAACGCCATGCCGGCGGCAGCAAATGGATAGGCACGGGCGGCACCTCGCCCTTCGGCAATGGCGGCTACCACCCCGAAGGCATGCGCGTGGGCGGCGCCTCGGCCGGCAACCGCACGGCGGTCAAGGTCTGGGACATGCGGCAGTTCCGCGACTACGACGACCAGGTCGAGCTGGGCACCCGGAATTTCAAGGTGGCGCTGCGGCGCCTGCGCCGCTTCGCGCGCGAAGGCGCGGAGCTCGAACTCGACCTGGACGACACCATCGCCAGCACCGCGCGCAATGCGGGCCACCTGGACCTGCGCATGGTGCCGGAACGCCACAATACCGTGAAGGTGCTCATGCTGCTGGACGTGGGCGGCAGCATGGACGACCACATCGCGCGGGTCGAGGAGCTGTTCTCGGCCGCGCGCAGCGAATTCCGCAACCTGGAAGTCTATTACTTCCACAACTGCCCTTACGAAACGCTGTGGCAGAGCAACCGCCGCCGCCAGAGCGAACGCTTCGACACCTGGGACGTGCTGCGCAAGTACAACCCCGACTGGCGCCTCATCATCGTGGGCGACGCCACCATGAGCCCCTACGAGATCCTGCAACCGGGCGGCTCGGTGGAGCACTACAACAAGGAAGCGGGCGCGGTCTGGATGCGGCGCCTGCTCGACGCCTGGCCCAAGTCGGTGTGGCTCAATCCCGAGCCCACGGCCTCGTGGCAGTACCGGCAGTCCATTGCGCTGATGCGCGACATCATGCAAGACCGCATGTACCCCGTCACCGTCTCCGGCCTGGAACAGGCCATGCGCATGCTGTCGAAATAGCCGCCGCTCAGCCGTCCACCGGGTGCTCGGGCGTGTCCAGCGCCAGCCGGTAGAACACCAGGTCCAGCCAGCGCCCGAACTTGAATCCGGCCTGCTCGATGGTGCCGCAGCGCGCGAACCCCAGCCGCTCGTGCAGGCGGATGCTGCCGGCATTGGCCGCGTCGATGGCGCCGATCAGCAGATGCACCTGGCTGGCGCGGGCCCGCGCGATCAGCTCGCGCATCAGGGCCTCGCCCAGGCCCCTGCCCCGGAACCGCGCGTCCACGTACACCGAATGCTCCACCGTGTACTTGAAAGCGGGAAACGCCCTGAACGTGCCGTAGCTGGCGAATCCCATGAGATCGCCGTCCGCATTCTCGTAGCCCAGCACAGGGAACCCGCCCTGCCGCTTGGCCTCGAACCAGCCCCGCATGGCTTCGGGCGGGCGCGGCTTGTAGTCGTACAGCGCGGTGGTGTGGACGATGGCGTCGTTGAGAATGGCCAGGATCTGCCCGGCGTGGCGCTCGGGCGTGCAATCGACCAGAATGGCGCCCGGAGGCGTGGAAGTGGCGGCGGCGTTCATGGCGGCATTGTATCGGCGGCCGGCCGCCGCCAGAAGCGGAGGGTTCAGCGCGCGGCGTCGAAGGCGGCCCGCAGCCGCTCTGCCTGCGCGCGCGCCTCGTCCGCGCTTTGCAGATTGGCGAACCCCAGCAGCAGCCCGCCGGCCGCGGATTTGCGGATGCGCCAGTCGCTCAGCGCCTGCACGGCCAAGCCCCGGGCGCGTGCTTCGGCCGCGATCGCCCGGTCGCTGCGCCGCCCGGCCAGATGGGCCAGCACGTGAATGCCCCCGGCCTGGGGCTGGACGTGCAGGCGCCCGCCGAAAACCGCGTCCAGCGCATCGACCAGGAAGCCGCGGCGCACCGCGTACAAGGCGCGCATCCGGCGCAGATGCCGGGCGAAGTGCCCCTGGTCCATGAAATCGGCCACCGCGGCCTGCAGCGGCACGGCTCCCGGCCCGGGCAACCGCTGCGCGGCCTCCTGGAGCCGCGCGGCCTGCGCCTGCGGCGCCACCAGGTACGCCAGGCGCAGCCCCGGAAACAGCGCTTTGCTGAACGTGCCCGCATAAAGCACCCGCCCCTGGGCGTCCAGGCTCTTGAGCGCGGGCAGCGGCCGGCCGTGGTAGCGGAATTCGCTGTCGTAATCGTCCTCCACGATCCATGCCGCGCTCCGGCCGGCCCATTCGAGCAGCTCGAGCCGGCGGGGCAGGCTGAGCGCCATGCCCAACGGACTCTGGTGCGTGGGCGTGACGACGGCGAACCGCGCCCGCGCGGCGCGGCGGATGCCCTGGCCCACGTCCAGCCCCTCTTCGTCCACCGCCACCGGCGCCAGGCGCATGCCCTCGTCTTCCAGCAGCCGCCTCGCGTATGGATAGCCCGGGTCTTCGTACCAGCCCTCGTCGCCCGGCTCGAGCAGCGCGCGGCACGCCAGCTGCAGCGCGCCCCGGTAGCCGTTGGTGACGAAAACCTGCGCGGGCGTGCAGGCGATGCCGCGCGAGATGCCCAGATAGGCGGCGATGGAACGCCGCAGGGGCTCGTAGCCCGCCGGATCGGGATGGACCATTGCGGCCATGCCCAGGGAGCGCAGCGTCCGGCCGGCCAGGCGGACCCAGGTCTTGCGGGGAAAGGCGTCCAGCGCGGGCAGCCCGAGCTGGAACGGGCGCGGCGCCGGGACGGCGGCCATTCCGGTCGGCGCGGCCGCCGGGCGCGCGCCGCGCGCCGCGCGGGGCGTTTGCGCCAGGGGCTCCAGTCCCGGCGACACGAACGTGCCGGCCGGGCCCCGCGCCAGCAGATAGCCTTCGCTCGCCAGCATCTGGTAGGCCAGCTCCACGGTGCCGCGCGCGAGATTCAGCTCGCTGGCCAGGCTGCGCACGGCCGGCACGCGATCGCCCGGGCGCAGCTTGCCCGCCGCGATCGCGTCGCGGTAGCGGCGGTACAACTGCAGGTAGATCGGCCCGCCGTGGTTCCGGTCGGGCCGCAGATGGCGCAGGTCCATGGCCATGGCCCATTCAACTCGTCAAAACTTGCCTCTGTGGCATAGGGCATGATTTTCTTAGAGTGAAGGCTGCGCGACAAGGAGATCATCTTGCATCCCATCACTCTCAGCCATGTCCACACCGGACCCGACCTGCTGGCCTGCTTCGAGGTCATGCGGTCGCTGCGGCCCCACCTGGAAAGCGCCGCCGCGTTCGCCGCGCAGGTCGCGCGCCAGACGGAACAGGGCTACCGCTTGCTCGCCGCCTGGCGCGAGGGACGCGTGGAGGGCCTGGCCGGCTACCGCCTGCAGGAGAACCTGATATACGGCCGGTTTCTCTACGTGGACGATCTGGTCGCCATGGAAGATTCGCGCTCGCAGGGCCTGGGCGCCCGCCTCGTCGATGCCGTGCGCGAAGAAGCCCGGCGGCACGACTGCGCCTTCCTGGTGCTCGACACCGGCCTGGGCAACGCGCTGGCGCAGCGCTTCTATTTCCGGCAGGGCCTGCTCGCCATGGGACTGCATTTCCGCCAGGCGCTGCGGGCGGGTTAGGCCATGAAATCCCTGCTGTTTCTCGAATCCAGCCCGCACGGCCATGCCTCGCGAAGCGCGCGCCTGGCCGCATCGGCCATGGCGGCCCTGCAGCGGCGCCATCCGGGCATACGCATCGTCAGCCGCAGCCTGGCCCGGGATCCGCCTCCGCCCATCTCCGCGGCGTATGCGCGCGCCATCACCGGCGGCGCGCCGCGCGACGCCGCCGTGTTCGCGGAGTCGGAGCGCCTGATCCGCGAACTGGAAGACTGCAATGGCCTGCTGATCTGCACGCCCATGCACAACTTCACGGTCCCGGCCGCGCTGAAGCTGTGGATAGACCATGTGCTGCGCATGGGCCGCACCATGACGTCCACGCCGCACGGAAAGGCCGGGCTGCTGGCCGACCGGCCCACGCTGGTGCTGGTGCGCGCCGGCAGCCGCTGCGCCGGCGAAGACGCGCGGCAGCCGGACTTTCTCACTCCCTATCTGGGCCGGGCGCTCGCCGCCATGGGCATTCATCGCACCCGGTTCGCCTATCTCCAGGGCCCCCGGCCCGCCGCGCGGGACGAGGCGGACGCGCTGGAGGCGCTGGCCGCGCTGTTTCATGCCGTGTCCCGCGAGGGCGCGGCGGCCGCCTGATGCCTCTCAGGCGGCCCTGCCCTGCGCCCGCGGCCTGGCGATGGCCGCCGGCCCCGGGCACTCGTGCCAGGACAGCTCGTCGGCGTCCATGTCCAGGTCGAACAGGTCATTGGCCGCCGGCCAGGGATGGCGCCGCGCGGCCGCGCCCTCCATCTCGAGCACGTGGCCGGCGAAGCCGCAGGGCGAGCCGCCGCATTCGGCGAAATAGCGCCGGCTGTTCAGGTCCACCACATAGGTGGTCATGTCGTGGGCGAGTATGGCTACGAATTGGCCGTCATCGCTGGCATAGGCGTACTGGAATTGCCCCTTGATGCCCTCACCGGTGAGGGGGGTGCCGGTGAGCTGGGACAGTGCGCGCGTGACGATCTCGGTCAGCATGGGTCGTTCCTCCGGAAAGTGCGCCGGCGGAAGGCCGGCGGCGAAGGCGCGAACGACAAGCGCCGGCGCGGCGCCCGGGGCGAGGCGGGGTCGGCGTTGGACGGGAAGCCTGTAGCCGGGCTGCCGCGCGTCCCGTCGGCAACGTGTGCTACATGCGTGAAATCGTACACCCGCGGCCGAGGCCGCCTCAAATCGCCGCGTCACGCCCGCGGATACCGCATCGCAACAAACCGGCCGGCCTCAGGCGGCCGGCACGGGCGCCTCGTCGGCCGGCGCGGGCCCGGCGCAGCGGGCGCGCCAGTCGTCGCGGCCCAGGCGGTAGAGCACGTGGCGCCTGAGCGGATGGCCGTCCGGCACGCCGGGATGATCGAACTCCTGCGCATCCTGGTGCATGCCGAGCCGGCGCATGACCGCGCGCGAGCGCGTGTTGGCCGGGACGGTCATGGCCACGATCTCGGGCAGGCCGACCTGCTCGAAACCCACCCGCAGCGCGGCCCGCGCCGCCTCCAGCGCGTAGCCCTTGCCCCAGTGGCGATGGGCCAGCCGCCAGGCGGCCTCGACCGCGGGCGCGAAAGGAAACGCCCCGGCCAGAGGCTTGATGCCCACGAAACCGACGAACGGCGCCACGCCGGGCGCCTCCACGGCCCAGCATCCCCAGCCGTATTCGTCGATACCGGCCGCCAGGCGGTCGGCCAGCGCGTCGCTTTCCGCCCGCGACAGCGGCAGCAGGCAGGCCATGACGCGCGGGTCGGCGTTGAGTTCGGCAAACGGGGCGCGATCGGCGGCTCGCCACTGGCGCAGCACCAGGCGCGGGGTCTCGATGGCGAGGGGCAGGGAAGACATAGGACGGATTCCGCAGAACGGCTCGCCGCTTGAACCATCGGCAGCGTATACACTCCAACGGATTCTGCCATGCCTAAGGAATGATCTGCCATGCGCTTGTCCTTGTCGAAGCTGCCGCGCCCGGTGGGCCTGCTGCTGTTTTCGTCCTTCCTCGCCTTCCAGGCGGGGGCCGCCAGCCTGCCCGCGGGCGTTTCCGAAGCCGCCTCGATCGAAGGCATCACCGAATACCGCCTCAGCAACGGCCTGCGCGTGCTTCTCGCGCCCGACGACTCCAAGCCCTCCACCACGGTCAACATGACCTACCTCGTGGGCTCGCGCAACGAGAACTACGGCCAGACCGGCATGGCGCACCTGCTCGAGCACATGCTGTTCAAGGGCACGTCCACCACCCGCAACGCCATGGGCGAGTTCTCGCGCCGCGGGCTGCAGGCCAACGGCTCCACGTCCAGCGACCGCACCAACTACTTCGCCAGCTTCGCCGCCAACCCCGACACCCTCAAGTGGTACCTGGGCTGGCAGGCCGACGCCATGGTGAACTCGCTGATCGCCAAGGAAGACCTCGATTCCGAAATGACGGTCGTGCGCAACGAGATGGAAAGCGGCGAGAACAGCCCGTTCCGCATCCTCATGCAGAAGATGCAGTCGGCGGCCTACCAGTGGCACAGCTACGGCAAGAACACCATCGGCGCGCGCTCCGACGTCGAAAACGTGGACATCGGGCAACTGCGCGCCTTCTATCATCAGTACTACCAGCCCGACAACGCCGTGCTGATCGTGGCGGGCAAGTTCGATCCGCAGGCCACGCTGGCCGACATCGCCGCCACGCTGGGCAAGCTGCCCAGGCCCGAACGCAAGCTTCCGCGCGAATACACGGTCGAGCCCGTGCAGGACGGCGAGCGTTCGGTCACGTTGCGCCGCGTCGGCGGCACGCCGCTGGCGGCGGCCATGTACCACATCCCGGCGGCCGGCAGCCCCGACTTCGTGCCGTTCGACCTGGCCACCACCATCCTGGCCGACACGCCTTCCGGCCGCCTGTACCACGCGCTCGTGCCCACCAAGCAGGCCTCCGGCGTGTTCGGGTTCACCATGGAGCAGCTCGACCCCGGCCTGGTCATGTTCGGCGCCCAGCTCGCGCCGGGCAAGAACCCCGACACGGCGCTCGCCACGCTGACCAGCACGCTCGAATCCGTGGGCAAGAAGCCCTTCACCCAGCAGGAGCTCGAGCGCGCGCGCAGCAAATGGCTCACCGCCTGGGAGCAGACCTACAGCGACCCCGAACAGGTGGGCGTGGCGCTTTCCGAGGCCATCGCCGCCGGCGACTGGCGCCTGTTCTTCCTGCAGCGCGACCGCGCCCGCAAGGCCACGCTCGACGAGGTCCAAAAGGCCGCCACGGCCTATCTCGTGCGCAGCAACCGCATCGAGGGCCGGTACATCCCCACCGAGAAGCCTGAGCGCGCCCCGCTGGCGCAGCGCGTGGACCTGACCGAGGTCTTCAAGAACTACAAAGGCGACCCCGGCTTCAAGCCGGCCACCGCCTTCGATCCCACCCCCGCCAACATCGACAAGCTGACGCAGCGCAAGACCCTCGAGCTGCCCAACGGCCCGGTCGAGCTTGCCCTGCTGCCCAAGGCCACCCGCGGGCAGCGCGTGCAGGCCCAGATGCTCATCCAGTTCGGCAACGCCGAAGACCTGCGCGGGCAGCGCGTGAACGCCGCCGCGGTGGCCGACCTGCTCATGCGCGGCACCGCCAAGCTCACGCGCCAGGACATCCAGGACCGTCTCGACAAGCTGCAGGCCGAACTCGGCTTCAGCGGCGGCGGCACCACGCTGAAGGTCGCCATGTCGACCAAGGGCGAGAACCTGCCCGAGCTCACCGCGCTCGCGCTGGACATCGTGCGCAACGCCAGTTTCCCGCAAGCGCAGCTCGAGGAATACCAGCGCCAGTTGGAAACCTCCATCCGGAACGCCATGACGGAGCCGACGGCGCTGGCCTCGCGCGCGCTGGCGCGCCAGAACAATCCCTGGCCCGCCGACGACGTGCGCTACGTGCCCAGCTTCGAAGAGGCGCTGGCCGACGTGCGCGCCCTCGGGCGCGACAACCTGCTGAAATTCCACAGCCGTTTCTACGGCGCCGGCAAGATCGAATACACCGCCGTGGGCGACTTCCAGCCCGAGGCCGTGGAAGCCGCGGTCAAGAAGGGCCTGGCCGGATGGAAGCGTGCGCCGGCCTACACCCGCGTGAGCGATCCCTATCGCGACGTCCCGCCCAAGCGTTTCGACATCGAAACGCCCGACAAGGCCAACGCGTTCTATCTCTCGCGCCTGCCGCTCAAGCTGCAGGACACGGACCCCGACTACCCCGCGCTGTATCTCGCCAACTATCTGCTGGGCGCCTCGGAAACTTCGCGCCTCTGGAACCGCGTGCGCGAGCAGGAAGGCCTCTCGTACAACGTGCGCAGCTCGCTGTCGGTCTCGTCGTTCGAGCCCACCGCGAGCTGGAGCCTCTACGCCATCTACGCGCCCCAGAACCGCGAGCGGCTTGAAAAAGCCATCAGCGAGGAAATCGCCCGCGCGGTCAAGGACGGCTTCTCCGACAAGGAAGTCTCCGACGGCATCACGGCGCTGCTCAATTACCGCAACCTGGCCCGCGCCCAGGACGACGTGCTCGCCGGCGCGTGGCTGGATTACCTCCAGCTCGGCCGCACGTTCGCATGGTCGGCCGACATGGACAAGAAAATCTCCGCGCTGACTCCGCAAGCCGTCAACGCGGCCATGCGCAAGTACCTGCGCCCCGACGCGTTCAGCACCGCCGTGGCGGGCGACTTCAAGAAGGAAAAGGCCGCCCCTTGATTTGAAGCCACCGCCCCTGCGAGCCGCCGCCATGAGGCCATCGCCTCAAGGCGGCGCTTTCAGTACACCGCTTCATGACGGTTTCTTCCGGCTGCGGTTCGTCCGCGGCGCGCCTGCGATGCGTCTGCGATTCATCTGCGATTCGTCTACTACTCTGCGTCTTCGAACCCGGGCCGGCCCCCCTCGTCCCCACTCGGCAGCCCCGCCGTATTCAAGCGGGGGCTGATATGTCCCGCGCCCTGCCGCCCGCGGCGCGCCATGGCGTCGGCGCTCACTTCATATGAATACGGGATATACGCCATTAATAAGATTAATTAGCCATGATTTTGGAAAAATCATTTCGGTAAATACGGGTTTATCCTGACTCGCTGCTGGACCACAATACGTTCATCGGGAACAAGAAAACGAACCACGGCACCGCCCCCGGGGCACAGAGCGCGCAAGCGCCGGCCATCGGGCCAGACCGCTGGATACGTTTCCCATCATCAACAATTGGAGGTCCATCATGAAAACCCTTGCTACCGCCCTACTGATGTCGCTGGCCCTTGCCGGCGCCGCCCAGGCCGCCGATCTCGGCCAACCCAAGACCAGCGCCCAGGTGGCTGCCGAGCTGCAACAGGCCAAGGCCAACGGCCAATACACGTTTGGCGAGCTCGACTACCCGCCCGCCATCGCCCAGAACACCAGCCTGGGCTCGCAGGAAGTCCGGGCCCAGCTCCAGCAGGCCAGGGCCAGCGGCCAGTACACCTTCGGCGAACTGCAATACCCGCCCGTGGTGGCCGCCGCGGCCAGCGCCAAGTCGAGCGCCGACGTCCGGGCCGAACTGGCCCAGGCCAAGGCCAGCGGCCAATACACTTTCGGCGAACTCGAATATCCGCCGATCTCCCGGTGAGCTGCTTGCTGTAGCCCGGCCGGCCTCAGGCGGCATCATGGCCTGGGGCCGGTTTTTTCCGGCCACAGCGGCAACCTGCAGCACCTCCGCGGCGCAAGCCGCGGTTTTTTTTTGCGAGCCGCCGGCCCTCCCCGCAACAAGAGCGCCCTCCCGGGCGGCGGCAAGCCCGCACGTCAGGCGTCGCGCGGAGCTGCCTGCGCGGGCCCGCCAGTGCAATCGCCCGTTTCCCGCCGGCTCTTTCCGCTCATCCAAAAAAAACCGCGGCTTGCGCCGCGGTTCGTTTTTGTGAAGCAACGATCAGCTAAAGAATTCCTTCACCCGGTCGGTCCAGGACTTGCTTTGCGGCGAATGGCGGTCGCCGCCGTCGTTCAGGGAGGCCTCGAACTGGCGCAGAATGTTCTTCTGTTCCTCGCTCAGCCGCACCGGGGTTTCCACGACGACGTGGCAGTAGAGATCGCCCGGATAGCTGCCCCGCACGCCGCGGATGCCCTTGCCGCGCAGGCGGAAGGTCTTGCCGGACTGGGTGCCTTCGGGAATGGAGATCTCCGCCTTGCCACCCAGCGTCGGCACCTGCAGTTCGCCGCCCAGAGCGGCCGTGGTGAACGGAATGGTCAGCTCGCAATGGAGATCGTCGCCGTCGCGCTGGAAGATCTTGTGCGGCTTGATGTGGATTTCCACATACAGGTCGCCCGGAGGCCCGCCGTTGATGCCGGGCTCGCCGTTGCCGCTGGAGCGGATGCGCATGCCGTCGTCGATGCCGGCCGGAATCTTGACCTGCAGGGTCTTGTTGCGGCGAGTGCGGCCCACGCCGTCGCAGGCGGGGCACGGATCCGTGATTTCCTTGCCGTTGCCGTGGCAGGTGGGGCAAGTCTGCTGCACGCTGAAGAATCCCTGCTGCATGCGCACCGCGCCCGAGCCGCCGCAGGTGCGGCAGGTCTTGGGCGAGGTGCCGGGCTTGGCGCCCGAGCCGTGGCAGGTGTCGCAGTTTTCCCAGCTCGGCACGCGGATCTCGGTGTCGAAGCCGGCGGCCGCTTGTTCCAGCGTGATTTCGAGCGCGTACTTCAGGTCGGCGCCGCGATAAACCTGGGGGCCGCCGCCACGGCGGCCTCCGCCGAAGATCTCGCCGAAGATGTCGCCGAAGGCATCGGCGAAACCGCCGCCCATGCCGCCGCCCATACCCGCCGCATTGGGATCCACGCCGGCGTGGCCGTAGCGGTCATAGGCCGCGCGCTTCTGCTCGTCGCCCAGGACCTCGTAGGCTTCCTTGGCTTCCTTGAATTTCTCTTCGGCCTCTTTGCTGTCCGGATTGCGGTCCGGATGATACTTCATGGCCAGCTTTCGATAGGCCTTCTTCAGTTCGTCATCCGAGGCGTTTTTCGCCACGCCCAGGACGTCGTAATAGTCGCGTTTTGCCATGATCGGTGGGCTCGGCAACGAGCCTTCTTTTCAGTGCTGCAGAATGAGCCCGCCCGGTAGCCGGAAAATCCGGTTACCGGGCGGCAGAGGAAGGTCAGGAGGCGGCCATTATTGGTCGCGCTTGACTTCCTTGAAGTCGGCATCGACCACGTTGTCGTCCACCGGCTTCGCATTGTCGGCGGCCTGCTGCGCCTGCATGTCGGCATACATCTTCTCGCCGAGCTTCTGCGAAGCGGCCGACAGGGCCTCGACCTTGGCGTCGATCGCCGCCTTGTCGCCGTCCTTGAGCGTTTCCTCCAGGGACTTGATGGCGGCCTCGATGCTTTCCTTTTCGGAAGCCTCGAGCTTGTCGCCGTATTCGGTCAGCGACTTGCGGGTGGCGTGCACCAGCGCGTCGGCCTGGTTGCGCGACTGGGCCAGCTCGGCCAGGCGATGGTCTTCCGCGGCGTTGGCCTCGGCGTCCTTCACCATGCGCTGGATCTCTTCTTCCGACAGGCCGGAGTTGGCCTTGATGGTGATCTTGTTTTCCTTGCCGGTGCCCTTGTCCTTGGCCGACACGTGCAAGATGCCGTTGGCGTCGATGTCGAACGTGACCTCGATCTGCGGCACGCCGCGCGGCGACGGCGGGATGCCCTCGAGGTTGAACTCGCCCAGGGCCTTGTTGCCCGCGGCGATTTCGCGCTCGCCCTGGAACACCTTGATCGTCACGGCCGGCTGGTTGTCGTCGGCAGTGGAGAAGGTCTGCGAGAACCGGGTCGGGATGGTCGTGTTCTTCTGGATCATCTTGGTCATCACGCCGCCCAGGGTTTCAATGCCCAGGGAGAGCGGGGTGACGTCCAGCAGCAGCACGTCCTTGCGGTCGCCCGACAGCACGGAACCCTGGATGGCGGCGCCGGCGGCGACGGCCTCGTCGGGGTTCACGTCCTTGCGCGGATCCTTGCCGAAGAACTCCTTCACCTTTTCCTGGACCTTGGGCATGCGGGTCATGCCGCCCACCAGGATCACGTCGTCGATGTCGGAAACCTTCACGCCGGCGTCCTTGATGGCCACGCGGCACGGCTCGATGGTGCGCTCGATCAGGTCTTCGACCAGGGCTTCCAGCTTGGCGCGCGTGATCTTCAGGTTCAGGTGCTTGGGACCGGACGCGTCGGCCGTGATGTACGGCAGGTTGATCTCGGTCTGCTGGCTGGAGGACAGCTCGATCTTGGCCTTCTCGGCGGCTTCCTTCAGGCGCTGCAGGGCCAGCACGTCCTTGGACAGGTCCACGCCCTGTTCTTTCTTGAACTCGGCGATGATGTAGTCGATGATGCGCTGGTCGAAGTCTTCGCCGCCCAGGAAGGTGTCGCCGTTGGTCGACAGCACTTCGAACTGCTTCTCGCCGTCCACGTCGGCGATCTCGATGATGGACACGTCGAACGTGCCGCCGCCCAGGTCATATACCGCGATCTTGCGGTCGCCCTTGTCGGACTTGTCCAGGCCGAAGGCCAGCGCGGCCGCGGTCGGCTCGTTGATGATGCGCTTGACTTCCAGGCCGGCGATGCGGCCGGCGTCCTTGGTGGCCTGGCGCTGGCTGTCGTTGAAGTACGCGGGCACGGTGATGACGGCCTCGGTCACCTCCTCGCCCAGGTAGTCCTCGGCGGTTTTCTTCATCTTGCGCAGCACGTCGGCCGACACTTGGGGAGGCGCCATCTTCTTGCCGCGCACTTCCACCCAGGCATCGCCGTTGTCGGCCTTGACGATGCTGTAGGGCATCAGGTCGATGTCCTTCTGCACCGCTTTTTCGTCGAACTTGCGGCCGATCAGGCGCTTCACCGCATAGAGGGTGTTCTTCGGATTGGTCACGGCCTGGCGCTTGGCCGGGGCGCCGACCAGCGTTTCGCCGTCGTCCATGTAGGCAACGATGGACGGGGTGGTGCGGGCGCCTTCCGCATTTTCGATGATCTTGACCTGGCCACCGTCCATGACAGCCACGCAGCTGTTGGTCGTGCCCAGGTCAATGCCGATAATTTTGCTCATGGTGGGTTACCTTGGTTGAATCCGTGAAAATAGAAAGAAAATTCCGTCTACCCATAACTGGGGCCCGCGGCAGGGTTTTCAAGACGCCCCGCCGGAATTTTCCGCCGTTTTCGCTTCCTGCAGCCGGCGGATCGCCGCGGTGAACTGCGGCAGGCCGGGCCAGCCGGTGATACGGCCCAGCCGCTTGCCGGCGCGGTACAGCATGAAAGTGGGGACGCCATGCAGCGAAAAGCGCCGCCCCAGCGGCTCGTCGGCGTAGACATCCGCCTCGAACCACGTAAGACCGAGTTCCAGCAAGGCCGCCCGCTGCATGAGGGCCGCCTGCTTGAAAAGATTGCAGTTATAGCAATCTTCGCCCCACAGAAACACGCAGCGCAGGTCGTCGCCGGGCGCCTGCACCACGGCGGCGTCGAACCCCTGGGAGTCGACGCGGCGCATGCCGAACACTTCGAATACCTGGGAGGGATCGAAACCCTGCGCGCTCATCGGGAATCCTTGTAACGAATGGGACCGGTAGGGGCCGGGGATCAGCCTTCGTCGGCCTGCCCGGCCGACACCACGACCAGCGCCGGTCGCAGCGTGCGGTCGGCGATCGCGTAGCCCTTTTGCAGCAGCTGCACCACCGTATTGGCGGGCTGGTCGGCCGGCACGGACGAAATGGCCTGGTGCAGGTGCGGATCGAACTTGTCGCCCTGGGCCGGCGCGATTTCCTTCAGCAGGTTGCGTTCGAAGGCCGCGGCGAGCTGCTTCAGGGTGACTTCCACCCCCTCGCGCAGGGTTTCCACGCTCTGTTCGGCCTGGGCCAGGGCGGCCTCCAGGCTGTCCTTGACCGGGACGAGGCTTTCGGCAAACGACTCGATGCCGAACTTGCGGGCCTTGGAAACTTCTTCCTGGGCGCGGCGGCGGACATTTTCCGCCTCGGCATGGGCCCGCAGCAGCTGGTCCTGCTGCTGCTGCACGGTGGCCTGGGCGGCGTCCAGCTGGGCGCGCAGCTCCTTCAGCTCGGCTTGCACGGGATCCTGGACCTCGGGCGACGAGGCGGTGTCGCCACCGGCTTCGGGCGTCTGGTCTACAGGCTCTTGGGGTGCCGTCATTGGGGAATCCTCCGGATAAGAATGGCTTTCGCAGACATGAATGGGGGCCAATACCCCTATTTCAAGCCCGGGAAAACGAAAATTCCCCCTTGCTGCCCCTGCCGGGCGCCAGCCGGCGGCGCGCAAGAAAGAACGGCCCCGCAACCGGGGCCGCTGCCGGGGGACGGGAAATGCGCTACTTCTTGCCCGGCTGGGCGGGAGACGACGCGTCGCTGGCCGGAAAGCTGTCTTTCGAGGCGCGATCGACCTGCTTGTCCGTTTCCTCGGGCTCGGGGTTGATGGCAATCGGATCGCTGGCGGGAAACGTTTCGGCCAGGGCCTCGTCCAGCTCGTGCTCGACGAGATCCTCGTTCACGGGCGTGGCTACCGTCCCTTTTTTTACGATCTTGCCGGTCTTCGGATCATGATGCATGCGCCTTCTCCTTCAAGTCCGTATGAAGGCCCGGCCAGCCTTGCAAATGGCGCGCCGCCAGGCCTGCCAGCCCCCGGATCCAGGCCGGATCGTCGTTCAGGGCCGGAATGTACCGGAAGCGTCTGCCGCCCGCCGCCAGGAAGGCGTCACGGCATTCGAGGCTGATTTCTTCCAGCGTTTCCAGACAGTCTGCCACAAATCCCGGACAAACCACATCGACTTCCTCGACCCCCTCCGCCGCCAGCGCCTTCAGGGTGGGCTCGGTGTACGGCTCCAGCCACCGGGCGCTGCCGAAACGGCTCTGGAACGTCACCTCGGTCTGGGCGCGGGGCAGCGACAGCCGTTCGGAAAGCAGGCGCGCGGTTTCCATGCAGTCGCGGTAGTAGGGGTCGCCCAGCTCGACGCTGTAGCGCGGCAGGCCGTGGAAACTCATCACGAGCTTCTGCGGGCGGCCGTGCTCCGCCCAGTAGCGTTCGATCCGGGCCGCCAGGGCGTCCAGGTAGACGGGATCGTCGTGGAACCGTTTGACGAAGCGCAGCTCCGGCTGGTCGCGCAGCCGCGCGGCATGGCGGCTGACCGCGTCCACCGCCGTGGCCGTGGTGCTGGCGGCGTACTGGGGATAAAGCGGGATGGTCAGGATGCGCTCGCAGCCCTGCGCCTTCAACCGCTCCATCGCCTCGGCGATGGAAGGGTTGCCGTAGCGCATGCCCAGCTCGACCACGGCATCCACGCCGGCCTCGCGCAGCGCCGCCGCCACGCCCTCGGCCTGCCTGCGGCTGTAGACCATGAGCGGAGAGCCCTCGTCCATCCAGATGCCGGCATAGCGCGGCGCGAGGCGCTTCGGGCGCCTGGCCAGCACCAGGCCATGCAGGATGGGCAGCCAGAGATAACGCGGAATCTCGATGACGCGCGGGTCGGAAAGGAATTCGCCCAGGTATTTGCGGATGTCCCGGGGCTGCGCCGTATCCGGCGTGCCCAGGTTCACCAGCAGCACGCCCGCCCTGCCCGGCGCGCGCGGCGGCGGATCCTCGTCGAACGGATCCTGCTGCGCGGGCTCCGGCAGGTAGCGTTCCGGCCACAGGTACTTGAACAGGCGTAAAAACACAAAAACTCCCCTTCCTCCGCCGGGAGGATGTCCGGCTGGGACGATTTACTGGTTGTGGCTGAGCGCGTTGGACAGCAGGCGGGCCGTGATGTCCACGATGGGGATGACCCGTTCGTAGGCCATGCGCGTGGGGCCGATGACCCCCAGCGTGCCCACGACCTTGCCGTCCACCCCATAGGGCGCGGTGATGACGGAGACATCGTCCAGCGGCACGAGCTGGGAATCGCCGCCGATGTAGATCTGCACGCCCTGCGCGCGGCTGGAGACATCCAGCAATTGCAGCAGGTCGGTCTTTTTCTCGAACAGCGAGAACATCTTGCGCAAGCGGTCCATGTCGGAAGCGATGTCGGCCACGTCGAGCAGCTTGCGCTCGCCCGAAATCACCACCGCATCGCCGTCCTCGGCGGTCTCGGCGCTGGCTTCCACCGCCGCCTGCATCAGGCGGGAGATGTCCTCGCGCAGCTGGGCGAGTTCGGTGGACAGCGTGCGGCGCACGGCGTCGAAGGACTTGCCCGCGAAGTGCACGTTGAAGAAATTGCCCGCCTCCAGCAGCTCGGACTCGGAATAATCGCGCTGCACGAAGAGGATGCGGTTCTGCACGTCGCCGTCGGGCGTAACGATGATGAGCAGCACCCGCCTTTCGGACAGGCGGATGAATTCGATCTGGCGGAACACCTGCGAACGCTTGGGCGTGAGCACCACGCCCGCGAACTGGGTCAGGTTGGACAACAGCGCGGCGGCGGCATTGACCGCGCGCGTGGGCTCGGCCGCGGGCAGCATCTCGCCGATGTTCTGGGGCTCGAACTGGTAAGGCTGCACAGCGAGCAGCGAGTCCACGAACATGCGGTAGCCGCGCGGCGTGGGCACCCGCCCCGCCGAGGTGTGCGGGCTGTGGATGAGGCCCTGCTCTTCCAGGTCCGACATGACGTTGCGGATGGTGGCAGGCGACAGGTCGAACACCTTGGAAAGCGTGCGCGAGCCGACAGGCTGCCCATCGGCGATATAGCGTTCTATCAACGCTTTCAATAGTGCGCGTGCGCGATCGTCCATGGAACCTATTTTAGGGAATCTTTCCACTTAAGGCGATTTTTGTCCCGCAAGCCCATATGCGGCCCCATATAATCGGCAAACGGGCTCCAACAAGCGCTTAACCTACCGACTCATCGTCCGCCATGCATTTTCCCACCGTCGCTCTCATCGGCAGATACCAGGACACCGGCCTGGACGCCCCGCTGCGGGCGCTCGCGCTGGCCTTGACGGGCGCGGGCAGAAAAGTCCTGGTCGACGCCGATACCGCCCGCAATACCGGCGTGACGGAATACCCCGTCGCCACGCTGGAAGAAATCGGCCGCCAGGCGACGCTCGCCGTGGTCATGGGCGGCGACGGCACGGTGCTGGGCGCGGCCCGGCACCTGGCGCCCTACGGCGTGCCGCTGGTCGGCATCAACCACGGGCGGCTGGGCTTCATCACCGACATCCCGCTGCAGGACGCCCACGAGGCGCTGGCCCGGGTGTTCGAGGGCAAGTTCCAGACCGAGGAGCGCATGCTGCTCGAGGGCAGCGTCTGGCGCGGCGAGCAGCAGATGTACTCGGCCTCCGCCCTGAACGACGTGGTGCTCAACCGCGCCGGCCGCGGCGGCATGATCGAAGTGCGGGTGGAGCTCGACGACGCCTACATGTACACCCAGCGCGCCGACGGCCTCATCATCGCCACCCCCACCGGCTCCACCGCCTATGCGCTGTCGGCCAACGGCCCGCTGCTGCACCCGGGCCTGAACGCCATGGTGCTGGTGCCGGTGGCGCCGCAAACGCTGTCCAACCGGCCCATCGTCATCCCGGACTCGGGCGTGCTCAACATGACGCTCACCGCCATGGGCCGCGTGGAAAGCGGCGCCAGCGTGCACTTCGACATGCAGACCTGGTCCGACCTGCAACCGGGCGACCGCATCGTGGTGCGGCGCGCGCCCTACACCATCCGCTTCGTGCATCCGGAAGGCTACAGCTTCTTCGCCACCCTGCGCCGCAAGCTGCACTGGAACCTGATGCCGCAAGCTTCCGACAACGTAGAGTAAGCAAGTCAGTTAGCTGGCGCCTCCCATGCTGCGCACCCTGCACATCCGAGACTTCGTCATCGTCGAGCACGCCGAAATCCATTTCGGGCCGGGCTTTACCGTATTTACCGGGGAAACCGGCGCGGGCAAGTCCATCCTGGTGGACGCGCTGGCGCTCGCCCTGGGCGAACGCGGCGACGCCGGCATGCTGCGCGAGGGCGCCTCGCGCGCGGACATCACCGCGGTGTTCGACATGCCCGAGAACCTGCGGGACTGGCTGGCCGAGCGCGAAATAGACGCCGACGAATCCCTCGCGCTGCGCCGGGTCATCGACGCCCAGGGCCGCAGCCGCGCCTACATCAACGGCACGCCCGCCACCGTCTCGCAACTGCGCGAGCTGGGCGACGGGCTGGTCGACATCCACGGCCAGCACGCGCACCAGAGCCTGATGCGGGCCGACGCGCAACGCGACCTGCTGGACGCCCACGGCGGACATGCCGAACTGCGCCAGGAAACCGCCTCCGCCTGGAAGGCGTGGCGCACCGTGGCGCGCCAGCTCGAGGCCGCCGAAAAAGACGCCCAGGCCCTGGCCGACGAGCGCGACCGCGTGCAGTGGCAAGCGGAAGAGCTCGACCGCCTGGACCTGCAACCCGACGAATGGGACGCCTTGCAGGCCGAGCACACCCGGCTTGCCCACGCGCAATCCCTGCTGGAAGGCGCGAACCAGATCCTCGAAGCGCTGGACGGCGAAGGCGACTCCGCCCGCCACCGCATCACCGCCGCCAGCCAGCGGCTGCAGCAGATGCTGCGCCACGACGCCGCGCTGCAGGGCGTGTGCGACGAGCTGGAATCGGCCGGCATCGCCATTGCCGAGGCGGTGTCCGACCTGAACAACTACGTAAGCCGCGTGGACCTCGATCCGCGACGGCTGGCCGATGTCGAGGCCCGGCTGGGAGCCGTTTTCGAAACGGCGCGCAAGTTCCGCACGGAACCCGAAGCGCTGTGCGGGCTGCGCGAGTCGCTGCACGCCCGGCTGGCGGAACTGCAGGCGGCGGGCGACATCGACGCCCTGCGCGCGCAGGCCCAGGCCGCCCAGGCGCGCTACGACGCGGCGGCGGCCAGGCTGGGCGCGGCGCGCCGCAAGGTCGCCAAGGATCTCGGCAAGCGCGTCACGCAGGCCATGCAGACGCTCTCCATGCAGGGCGGCCGCTTCGAGGCGGCGCTCGCCCAAGGCCCCGCCTCGGCCAGCGGCAGCGAGATCGTGGAATTCCTCGTGGCCGGCCATGCCGGGGCCACGCCGCGCCCGCTGGCCAAGGTCGCCTCCGGCGGCGAGCTTTCCCGCATCTCGCTCGCCCTGTCCGTCATCGCCAGCCGCGCGGCGCGCGTGCCTACCCTGATCTTCGACGAAGTGGACAGCGGCGTAGGCGGCGCGGTGGCCGAAGTCGTGGGCAAGCTGCTGCGCGAACTGGGCGAGCGCCATCAGGTGCTCTGCGTCACGCACCTGCCCCAGGTCGCCGCCTGCGCCGCCACCCAATTCCAGGTCAGCAAGCAGGAATCCGACGGCGCCACGCGCTCGCGCATCCAGGAACTGGACGCCGAAGCCCGCGTCGAGGAAATCGCGCGCATGCTGGGCGGCATCAAACTCACCGCCACCACGCGCGAGCACGCCCGCGAAATGCTCGCAGGCGGCCCCCCCGCCGCGCAAGCCGCCCCTGCCCCTTGACCCCGACGGTCCGTCGGTCCACGCCACGCACGGACGAAAAAAACCCCTTCAAGTCGAAGGGGCTTTGGATCTCGACGGCCCGCGGCGAGCGCGGCCACGGGCCTGGAGCGGGAAGGCCGCGTTCAGCGGTTCTTCATGCAGGGGCCGCAAATGCCGTACAGCACCATGGCATGGCTTTCGAGGGCGAAGCCGTTGTCCTTGGCGATCTTCTGCTGGCGCTTTTCGATGTCGGGGTCGGAAAATTCCACGACCTTGCCGCAATTGGTGCAGATGAGGTGATCGTGGTGATCGCCGTCGTTCAGTTCGAATACCGCCTTGCCGCTGTCGAACTGGCTGCGCGCCAGAATACCCGCCTGCTCGAACTGCGTCAGGACGCGATACACGGTGGCCAGGCCGATTTCGACGTTCTCGTTGATGAGGGCGCGGTAGACGTCTTCGGCGCTGAGGTGGCGCTGATCGGACTTCCGGAAGATGTCAAGAATTTTCAGGCGGGGAAAGGTCGCCTTCAAACCCATGTTTTTCAGTTCGCTCTGGTCGGTCATGGTGTAATCGCTCTCCGTCCGCGTTGGCATGGGCTTTCCGCAGGAGGCGCAAGCCGGACTGCCGAATTCGTGCCGCCTCGCGGAACTCTCCTGATGAAACCTTTATGATAACGGTTTTGTCTGCTTCCAAATAATAGGGGCGCGAGTGTCCATGATTGCACGTATTCCCTCCCTGCCGCTGAAGACGGCGCTGGCCGCCGTCGCCCTGGCCGCCGCGCTGGCCGGCTGCTCTTCCGACAAATGGGGCTTCCCCTACAAGGCCAGCGTGCAGCAGGGGAACTGGATCACCCAGGAACAGGTGGCCCTCCTGCAGCCCGGCATGACCCGTGAACAGGTCCGATTCGCCCTGGGCAGCCCCACCCTGACCAGCGTGCTGCACGCAGACCGCTGGGACTACCCCTATTACTTCAAGCCCGGCTACGGCAAGGCGCAGGAGCGCAAGTTCACCGTCTGGTTCGAGAACGACCGCCTGGTGCGCTGGGAAGGCGACAAGCAGCCCGAGCTGCAGCCCTACCAGATCAACACCCCCAGCCCGACCGGCGACGAAAAGGCGGACGAACGGGCGAGCCAGGACGAAAAGCGCCTGCAGGAAGAAGCGCAAGAGCGGAAGTCCGACGCCAACGCGCCGGTCAACCCCACCACCCAATACCCCGGCCAGCCCGGCAACGCGCCCGAGCCGCTGCGCTGATCCCCAAGGACACTCACATGCGTATAGCCATCGCCGGCGCCAGCGGCCGCATGGGCCAGATGCTGATCGAAGCCGTACTCAACGCCGACGACGCCGGGCTGGCCGTCGCGCTGGACCGCCCGGATTCGCCCTCCCTCGGAAAAGACGCCGGCGCCCCGCTCGGCAAACAGACGGGCGTGGCCATCACGGACGACCTCGGCGCGTTGGCCCAGGCCGACTGCCTCATCGACTTCACCCGCCCCGAAGGCACGCTGGAACACCTGCGCGCCTGCGTGCAGCACGGCGTGAACCTCGTCATCGGCACCACCGGCTTCGACGACGGCGGCCGCGCGGCCATCGAGGTCGCGGCCCAGAAGATCGGCATCGTCTTCGCCCCGAACATGAGCGTGGGCGTGAACGCCACGCTCAAGCTGCTGGACATGGCCGCCCGCATCCTCAACAGCGGCTACGACGTGGAAATCTTCGAGGCCCATCACCGCAACAAGGTGGACGCCCCTTCGGGCACCGCCCTCAAGATGGGTGAAACCATCGCCTCGGCATGGGAAGTCGCGCTGCCCGACGTAGCCACCTGGAGCCGCCACGGCGACACCGGCGTGCGCAAGCCGGGCACCATCGGCTTCTCGGTGCTGCGCGGCGGCGACATCGTGGGCGATCACACGGTGTCCTTCTGCGGCATCGGCGAACGCATCGAGATCACGCACCGCTCCTCCAGCCGCGCCACCTATGCGGCCGGCGCCCTGCGGGCCGCACGCTTTCTTTCGGGCAAGCACAACGGGCTGTACGACATGCAGGCCGTGCTGGGGCTGTAGCCCGCCTCAGCGGCCAGGCAACGAAAAGCCCGGACAGTGAACTGCCCCCGGGCTTTTCCTCTTGCGGACGCGAGCCCTACACCACCGCGGGCTCCGGCTCCAGCGCCACGCCGTAGCGCCGCGCCACGTCGTCCTGGATCGCGGCGGCCAGGCGCATGATGTCGGCCGCCGTGGCGCCGCCCCGGTTCACCAGCACCAGCGCCTGGCGGTCGTGCACGCCCGCCGGCCCCAGCGACTTCCCCTTCCAGCCGCACTGGTCGATCAGCCAGCCGGCCGCCAGCTTGCAGCGTCCGTCCGGCATGGCGTATGACACCAGCCCCGGAAACCGGGCCGCCAGCGCGTCGCGCTGCTCGGCGCTCACGACCGGGTTCTTGAAAAAACTGCCGGCATTGCCGATGACCGCCGGGTCGGGCAGCTTGGCGCGGCGGATCTCGCAGACCGCCTCGAAAATATCGCGCGCGCCCGGCGCTGCCTGCGCCAGCCTGGCCGAACGCTGCAGGTCCGGATAGTCGAGCTGCGCCCGCCAGGGCCGGGGCAGCCGCAACCTGACCGACACGATCACCCAGCGCCCCGGCTCCGCGTGCTTGAACACGCTGTCGCGATAGGCGTAGCGGCAGTCGCCGGCGCGCATTTCCACGAACCGCGCCGCGCGGACATCCCAGGCCGTGAGGCTCTCGAAGCGGTCGGCCAGCTCCACGCCGTAGGCGCCGATGTTCTGCACCGGCGCCGCGCCCGCCGTGCCGGGGATCAGGGCCAGGTTCTCCAGCCCGTCCCAGCCCTGGGCCACGCACCGCGACACCACGCCGTGCCAGCTCTCGCCCGCGGCGGCCTCCACGATCCATGCGTCGCTGCGCGCCTCCACCAGCCTCAGGCCGCGAAACGCCACGTGCGCCACCAGGCCCGGCACGCGCCCGGGCAGCACCACGTTGCTGCCTCCGCCCAGCACCAGCAGGCGCTCGTAGCCCGCGGCAAGCTCGGAGAACGCGGGCAGCCGCGACGCATCGTCCAGCGTCACGAAAGCGGGCGCGGCGGCCGCGAGTCCCAAGGTGTTGAAATCGGAGAGGTCCTGGAAACGGGGAAGCAGCGTATCGGCTGCTTCTTGTGCGTTTGACATGTAGGGGGAAGGCTATGCTATAGTTTCTGTCTTTCCCAGTTTACTTGATTGGCCTGCCTGATTTCTCATCGGCCGGACGTCGGTTTCTGGGGCGGCCGGGCCCGCGGGCTTCGTGATCTTCATGTGGCAATCGCGTGAAAATCATGTAGAATACGCGGCCTTTCGATCGATAACCAGATCGATCGGCCCGAGGTGCATGTCGGCAGCCATGCCGCAAGTACGTCGGACGCCATAAAATGGTTCAGCACGATTTGGTTGAACGCCATTTTTCTGCCGAACCCATGCGGGAATAGCTCAGTTGGTAGAGCGCAACCTTGCCAAGGTTGAGGTCGCGAGTTCGAGACTCGTTTCCCGCTCCAGATTCCGCCGCGCAGCGCACGCCTGCGAGGCATGCAAGCAAGGGGCCATACGGCCCCTTCTTTCTTTTCCCCCTTCTTCTCATCCCTTCTTCTCTCGCCCGCTTCTTCACTTCCGCTCCGCATTTCCCGCGGCGTCTCCACGCTAACCGCCCCGCCCCGCCCGCATCGTCGCGGCCAACGCCTCGAGCATGACGCCGTCGGGCCGCGCCAGGTCGTCGAGCAGCGAAAAATGCGCGCAGCCGGGCACCTGCAGCCCGCGCACCGGCTCGCCAGCAGCCTCGCAAGCCCGGACGTAGTCCTCGGTCTGGCGCACGAGCTCCGGCAGTTCGGCCGCGCCGACCGCCGCCACCGCCGGCGCGCCCGGACCGATGTGAAGCAGCGGGCTGCAGGCGCGCGCCTCGGCTTCGGACAGCCGCAGTTTTTCGTTCAGCCAACAGAGCCGGATCGGCTCCAGGTCCACCAGTGCGCTGATGGCCAGGCCCCAGGCGACGGCGGGGTGCGCGCGGTGCATGGCGGTCAGGTGGCCGCCCGCGGAATGGCCGCTCAGGCACAGGGGCTTGCCGCGCGAGCCCACGCCATCGGGATCCACCGCCAGGTGATCCAGCAGCCCGCCGATTTCCGCCACGATGTCCGTCAGCGAGGCCTGCGGCGCCAGCGTGTATTCCGCCAGCGCCACATTGAAGCCGCGTCCCAGCGGGCCGCTGGCGACAAAAGCGAAATCCTCCTTCTCGCAATGCTGCCAATAGCCGCCGTGGATGAAGACGAAGGTAGGCGCGCCCGCCTGCCCGCAGGAAAACCAGTCGTAGCGCTGGCGCGGCCGCGCGCCATAGGAAAGGTCGCGCCGGCACACGGCCGACTCGTAGAGCCGGGCGCTGCGCGCCTGGAAATCGGCCAGGATCCCGGCAAAGTCCGGCGCCGCCGCGACATTGTTGTAGGCGGCGTCCAGCGCCGCGCGGTCCATGCCGCGATAAATTGCCGTCATGATTGCTCCTGGGGCCGCCCGAAAATCCGATTCTACCCAGCGCCATTCGCGCGCTGTTGCGGTGCCCGCCGCTTGCTCCATGCGAATTTTGCGGTAGAATCTCGCCTTTCCGACGCGGCGGCGCCGCGTCGGCCGGTCGCCGAGGCTGCATCGCGCAGCAAGCGCAACGCGCAAACGCGGCGAACACAAACACGCGGGAATAGCTCAGTTGGTAGAGCGCAACCTTGCCAAGGTTGAGGTCGCGAGTTCGAGACTCGTTTCCCGCTCCAGATCTTGATCGGCAGACTTCCACTGGCGTCTGCAAGTCGTTGAAAAAGGAGCTTCGGCTCTTTTTTTTCGTTCCGGCAGAACCCATGCGAGCCGGCCCGCAGCCGGCGTTGTCGAGGCGGGGACGGCAGTCCTGAAGCCGTGGATGTCCGCGATCACCAATGGGTCACGATGCCGCCAGCCACGCCTGCAGCAATTCGTCTCGAATGCCGGTCAGAATCCGGCAGAACACCCCGGCCGGCAGCGAGGTCGTCGCGGCTTCCTTCCGCCCCGTGTCGTGGATGAGAACCAGCCCGCTTGTCGATAACAGCGCTCTCTGCAGTCCTGCGGACTGACGGATCCTCGCCCGTATGGCGGCTTCGATGAGCCGATGATGTTGCATCGAGCCATAAGGCAGGCATTGCCCGTTCCAATAGGCGCCGCCGCGGTCCGCCTGCTCTCCGAGATGCTTTGCTTCCCAGCCGCTCAGGTTGAAGGCCTGCAGCCGCCGCGGATCGTTCTCGGGAAACTTGATGCCTTGTATGAATCCCTCGACGGATGCGAACAGCATGCCGTTGAATATGAATGGCGATAGTCCGAAGTTGGAAAGCGCCAACCCGCGCCAGTCATCGGACGTGCTGGAGACATTCAGAAAGGTCGTCTTGCTGCTCATTTCGATGCATCACGAATCCATGGTTCCGCAGGCGCGGGCCGCCCTGACGCGGGCCGCCCTGGCGCATGCCAGCGGACCGCACATGAATGGCATTAGCGGCGAGCCTGCGGGTGCTCGATCCCGATCGTGCGCGAACGGCCTGCGAGCAAGCCAAAGATCGTCATCACGACCGCGAGGGCCACGCCGATGTGCAGCACGGCGATCCAGCTGCCGGTGAGGTCGTGGAGCTTGCCTGCAAGCGTCGGGCCGCTCGCGGCCAGAAAATAGCCGACACATTGGGCCATGCCGGACAGCGACGCGGCCTGATGGGCGTTGCTGGCCCGCAGGCCCATGAACATCAACGCCAGCAACACGCCGCCGCCCGAGCTCAGGCCGAAGCAGAACGCCCACAAAGAAGCCCAGGAAGGCGCCAGGCAGAATCCGACAAGCGCCACGGCCATCAACCCGCCCATGGCGGAGGCGACCAGCCGCTGGTCCTTCATGCGGCTGACGATAGGACCGAGCAGTAATCCCGGCACGGCGGATGCGAACTGCATCACCCCGTGAAGCGAGCCGGCAGCCTCGGGAGAAACCCCCGTGGAGGTCAGGATGGACGGCAGCCACGCGACCAGCACGTAATACACCAGGGAATTGATGCCCATGAACAAGGTTACCTGCCAAGCCAAGGCGGAGCGCCACACCCGCCCTCCATGCGGCGCCGCCGCGGTTCCCCTGGCCGGGCCGGTATGTCCGCCCAATTGGCCGGCCCACACCAAGGCGGCAACCAGCGGAAAGACAGCCGTGGCGCCCAGCGCGCCTTGCCAGCCGAAGGCATGTCCCAGCGGCACGGCGCCCGCGGATGCCAGCGCGGCCGCACCGCCCATGGCAATGGAGCAGACGCCCATAACGGTGGGCACCTTTGCCGGGAAGTCGCGTTTGACCAGGCTGGGGAGCAGCACATTGCCCACGGCGATGCCGGCGCCGATGATGGCCGTGCCCAGATACAGGGTCCACACGGGCCCGGTGGATCGGACAGCCACGCCGGCCCCGATAAGCAGCAGCGCCCCGAACAGAGAGCGCTCCAGGCCGTACTCCCTCGCGAACATCGCGGCAAATGGGGAAATGACGCCAAACGCCAGCAACGGCAGCGTCGTCAAGAGCCCCGCTTGAGCCGGCGACAGCGCAAACGCCGATTGCAGCGTCTCCAGTACGGGGGCGACGCCCGTGATGGGCGCACGCAGGTTGGTCGCGATCAACAGTAGGCCCGCGATCAGCAAAGCGGGCCGCGCAACCACCAAGGCTGCGTCACGATGGCTCATTCATGACTCCAAAAAACAAACAGGCAGGCTTGAAAGTTATCGCTTGGGCTCACATATGAATTTAGATAAGATGACAACAGATCACTAAATTCTGCCAAAGTGAAGACAATGGCCATGTCGCTGGAACCGTCGTTGAGAAATTTCGACGAAACCCGGGTCCGTGGCCCGGTGGCTGGTATGCGCGTGGATGTCGCCGAGCACCGCAGCGAAGTCCCGGTCCATCAACATCGCCAAGGGCAACTGGTTCTTGCGCTTAAAGGCGGCGTGACCTGCGAGGTGCCGAACGCGATCTGGATGGTCCCTCCGCGATGCGCCGTGTGGATCCCCGGGCAAATGCCCCACAGCGTTCGCGCCACAGCCAACGCGCGGATCTGCTATCTCTTCGTGCAGCCGGATGCCGCGCCGCTTCCGGAGCAATGCTGCACGCTTTCCATTACCCCGCTGGTGCGGGAACTGGTGCTGCACATGGCCGGCCAGCCTCCCGAGTACGCTCCGGACAGCCCCACGGGACGCAAGGCTGTCGTGCTTCTGGATGAGCTCGCCCAAATGCCGGTCGAACAGCTGTACCTGCCGACATCGAACGAGCACCGGATGCGCAAGATCGCGAAGATGCTGTCCGACAACCCGGCGGATCGAAGGACACTTGCTGACTGGGCCCGGCTCGTGGCCATGAGCGAACGCTCGCTGGCCAGACTCGTCCTGCAGGAAACCGGCTTGACGTTCGGACGCTGGCGCCAGCAACTGCATCTGATCGTTGCCATGCGCCAGCTTTCCTCCGGGCAGACGGTGCAGCGCGTAGCGGACCAATTGGGCTACGACTCAGTCACCGCCTTCATCACCATGTTCAAGAAGGCCGTCGGGAAGCCTCCGGCACGCTACTTCTCCGAACTCACGCAGGTCGATGAGCCATAGCGGCCTGCAGATCACTCGAACTTGTGGGTCACGTTCACCATGAAGTTCCGGGGTTCGCCGTAGAGGCAGTGGTTGCAGGGGATTCCCCGATATCGCGCCATCCTCCCGACAGCGTCCATCGCCCATCGCCTGTTTCCTTCTCCGGTAGAACACGGCCCTGTCGTCACGCACGCGCGCCGACGTCCGGCTTCGGCGTCGCGCAATTCCCGTCGTATGCGATCCATTCAGCCACCTTTTCGGCCTCGATGTCCTCCGGTTTCGACAACAGCTCCGCGCCTGGCCATCGAAGTTGACGGGACCGATCGATGTCGAACGCATCCTTGGAATACGCCAGGCCGATCTGGGCGACGTTCGGCGTCTTCACGATAAACCCGAGGATCTCCTTGGCGGGAACGCCATTCTGCCTTTCGACCATCACCATCACCATCAGCGCTGCGAAACGCCGCAGTAGACATTCAATGCCACGTGCAGCCGCTTCCTGAAGCGGCTGGCAATGGCTGCCGCCATCAATCCGCCGATAAGCGACGTATGCTCCAAAGCCCAGTACAGGGCCTGCGTGGCCTGGGCATTTTCAAGCGCCCAGAATCGATGAACGATCGGAACGGTCAGCAGCAGAAACGTGGCCAGCACGGCCGCGCCCAGCCAAAGCGCCCTGTCCAGCATGATCAGCGCCGCGCCGGCGATCAGTACGGTGGCCGTGGCTGCGTTGAAGAACCACTCCGGCTGCAGGCCGGCGGCGCGCATCTCTGCCCGGCCGCCCTGGAAATCGATGAGCTTCGCCAGTCCGGATGAAAGAAAAACGACCGCCAGCAAAATGCGCGCCGTGACCCACAGCCACCGGCTGTCCAATGCGTGTCCGATGCGATGGCGCATCATGTGTCTCCAGGTGAGATCAAAGCCATGCCCTCGACGAGAACGGCCTGAAGCGTTGAAGGAAAGCAGGCAACAGTGCTTGCCCATATGGATTCGCAGCACTATAAAACCTCAAGTTAAGTTAAGGTCAACAGGCATGGCAGCAAAGAAACCCATCGACTTTTCCCGCTTGCTTACCGTAGGCGAGGTCGCGCACCGTTCGGGCGTGGCGATATCGACCATCCATTTCTATGAGGCGAAGGGGCTGATCGCCGGTACGCGCAATGCCGGCAACCAGCGCCGTTTTCCATCGACCGTGCTGCGCTATGTCGCCATCATCAAGGTGGCGCAACGCACCGGCATCCCGCTGGAAGAAATCAAGGAAGCGCTGAGCCGCTATCCGGCCGGCAGCAGGCTCACGGCCGCGCAATGGCGTGCGCTATCCTCGCGCTGGAGAAAAAGCCTGGATGAACGGATCCAGCGGCTCACCCGCCTGCGCGATGAGCTGGACGGCTGCATTGGCTGCGGTTGCCTGTCCTTGAAGGACTGCCCGTTGCGCAATCCCATGGACGCCCTGGGCGCGCAGGGGCCCGGGCCGAGGATTCTTGAACGCCCCGGCAAAATGCTCGACAGAGACGCTGTCAGGCACCCGCGAGCAAGCCAGGACCAGCCAGAACCGGCAGCACCAGGAATTCCGGGCTGAACCGCTCCAGCCGGCGGTCCTGCTCGTCGTTGCGTTCCGCGCCGCGAGCTAACCGTCGCCCCGCGCAGCGCCGGTTCGTGCGCGATGCGCACCAGGCCAGGCATCGATCATTCCTGTCGCGCATCGGCCCCGCACACTCCCCCTGCCACCCTCTCGCGGCCGCGAACGCTCAGGCAGCCGACGGCAGGGTATGGGGCACCTCTTCTCCCGCAAGCCACGCTTCGATATTGCGCTGAACGCCTCGGGCGAATTCGGCATAGACCTGCTTGCTGAGAAAACCGTAGTGCGGCGTCAGCAGCACGTTGGGCAGGCCCAGCAGCGGGTGGCCGCCGGGCAGCGGTTCGCTGTCGAACACGTCGAAGGCGCCAAAGCCCGGTCTTCCCGCCCGCAGCGCTTCAACCAGGGCGTCGGTATCGACGAGTTCGGCGCGCGAGGTGTTCACCAGCAGGCTGTCGGGCCGCATCAGGGCCAGGCGCCCGCGATCGAGCAGGCGGCGGGTGCCCGCCGCCGGCACGAGGTGCAGGCTGACCACGTGCGAGCCGGCCAGGAGCTCGTCCAGGTCGACCGAACTCGCGCCGTGCTCGCGCGCGCGTTCGGGCGTCATGTGGGGGCTCCATGTCAGCACTTCCATTCCCAGCGCGCGGCCGACCGCGGCGACCCGCTGGCCGATCTGTCCCAGCCCGATCAGGCCCAGACGCTGCCCGTGCAACACGCCGGGCAGGAACGCCGAGGCGCCGGGATCGCGCCAGACATTGCGCGCCGGCGTGAGCATGAGCTGCGGCAGGCGCCGCGTGGCGGCCAGGATCAGCGACCAGGTCATCTCGCAGGTGCTGGCTTTGGAAGGCCCCCATTCCGTATGGCTGACCAGGATGCCGGCGCGCTGCGCCGCCGCCGCGTCCAGCGTCTTGTTGCGCGTGCCGGTGAACACGATGTGGCGCAGGCGCGGCAGCCTGCCCAGCAGGGCGGCGCCGACGGGCGTGCGGTCGCGCAGCAGCACGACGCAATCGGCCTGCGCGAGGGCGGCCAGCAGCGCATCGCCGCGCAGCGCGACGTTGTGCAAGGCGACGTCGGCGGCGCGCCGGATGGCGCTCCAGTCCACGCCGTCGCGCAGGCCGTTCTCCCAATCGTCCAGGACGACGATGGACGGACGGCGCGCGCTCACTGCGCCGCCTTGCGGGCCAGCGCGGCCAGGGCGCGCACGTCCTGCGCCTTGCCCAGGCTCCAGCACGCGTCCATCAGCTTGCGCACCTGGCCCGCTCCCAGGATGGGATCGGCCTGGCTGCTGAACTTGGCTTCCAGGTCCTGGTCGGACATGGGGCGCTGCAGCGAGCCGATGGCGTGTTCGACGAACACGTGGACCTTGCGGCCGTCCTTCAGCGTGGCCACGGCGTCGACGGCGGCTTCGTCGATGCTGTCGTCGACAGTGGCGACCACTTTGCGGCGCACGGCCACGACGTCTTCGCGCGTGACGATGTCGTCGGCGTACTCGCTTTCCGACGCGCGGCCGAAAATCAGGCCGGCCGCGCAGCCATGGTAGACGCTGAACTTGCCTTGCAGACCGTCGGCGGGTTCCTTCTTGCCGGTGAGCTCCAGCACCAGCGAGTGCACGCGCAGGTCGATGCGCTCCAGGTTCTCCGGCGTCACGCCCTGAGCGCGCAACTGCACGCAGGCGTCGATGCTGGGATGGATGACGATGCCGCAGGCAAAGGGTTTGTAGGTGTTGAAGGAAATCTCGAAGCGCTTGCCCAGCTCGTCGGTGATTTCGTTCCAGTCGAACTTGGTCGACAGCACCTGGGCAAAGCCGCGCGGCGCTTCGATGGCGCGCTTGCTGGAGGTAAAGCCCTCGCGCGCCAGCAGGGCCGACATCAGGCCCGCGGACGCGGCGCCGCCCGGATGGAAGGGCTTGGTCATGGTGCCGAACTGTTCGCGCAGGCCGACCGGCTGCGAGGCCGCGATGCCCAGCGCCATCTGCGTTCTGTCCGCATCCAGGCCCAGCAGGCGGGCGCAGGCGGCGGCGGCGCCCAGCCCGCCCGTGGAGCCGGTGATGTGCCAGCCGCGGTCATAGTGGTGCGGATAGATCATGTTGCCGATGCGGCACGACACATCGATGCCCAGGACGATGGCGTCGATAAGCTGGCGGCCGCTGGCGCCCGTGTGCTCGGCCAGCGCAAGCACCGCCGAGCACACCGGGCCGGCGGGGTGAATGATGGTCTTGAGGTGGGTGTCGTCGAAATCGAAGGTATGCGAACTGATGCCGTTGATCAGCGCGGCGCTGGCGATATCCACCCGCTCGCTGCGGCCCAGCACGCTGGCCTGGGCGGCGGGCTGCAGCACCTGCACGGCGCGCAGCGCGGCTTCGCCGGCTTCGTGATGGGCGGCGCCGACGGCGCAGCCCAACCAGTTCATGAACGTGCGGTGCGCCTCGTGCTCGACGGCGTCGTCCCATCCGTGCGACGGATGGTTGACGACGTGTTCGGCCAGGATGCGGGTGACCGGCGGGGCATTGTGATCGGCATCGATCTTGGTGTTGAGGGCCATGTTGTCTCTCGGGGTGCTACGGAAATCGGGGCATGGAAGGCAGGAATCCCGGCAGGAAGGCATTCCGGCCGGGCTCGGCTTCAGGCGTCGAGATGGATGTTCTGGTCTTTCGCCACCCTGGACCAGCGCGCATAGTCCTTGCTCACGTAGGCGGCGAACTGCGCGGGCGACATCGGCATGGGCACGATGGCTTCGGTGTCCAGCGCCTTGGTCAGGCCGGGGTCTTTCAGCACTTTGTTCAGGGCGGTGTTCAAGGTCTGCACCACGCCGCCGTCCATGCCCGCCGGGCCGGACACGCCGTACCACTGCAACACGTCGTCGAAACCCTCCAGACCCAGCTCCTTGAACGTCGGCACGTCGGGGAATGCCTTGTTGCGCGCCTCGCCGGACAGGGCGATGGCGCGCACGGTGCCGGCCCGCAGGTGCGGCACGGCGGCGGCCAGGCCCGGGCACATGAACTGGGTCTGCTGCGACAGCAGGTCGGTGAAAGCCGGGGCGATGCCTTTGTAGGCGATGTGCACCATGTGGGCGCCGACCTGCTGCAGCAGCAGTTCCATCAGCAGATGGGTCAGCGAACCGGCGCCGGCCGAGCCGTAGTTCACGTTGTCCTGCGACTTGGCGTAGGCGATGAACGCTTTCAGGTTGTGCACGGGCAGCTTGGCGTTCACCACCAGCACATTGGGCGTGCCGCCTATCATGCCGACCGCGGTGAAGTCCTTGATGGGATCGTAGGGCACCTTGCGCGTGGCCGGACTCGTTCCCAGCGTGGCGACGTAGCCCTGCATCAGCGTGTAGCCGTCGGGCTTGGCGCGCATGGTCTTCTGGCACGCGATCACGCCGCCGGCGCCGCTCTGGTTCTCGACGATGAATGTGGCGCCCAGCGCATTGCCCAGAGCGTTCGCGGCGGCGCGGCCCACATAGTCGCTGCCGCCGCCCGGCGCCACCGGGACGATGTAGGTGACGGGGCGGTCGGGATAGGCGGACGCGGCGAAGGACGGCAGGGCGCAGGGCAGGCCGGCGGCGGCCGCGCCTGCGCCGAGCAGGAAGGAACGTCGATTCATGGGTTTGTCTCCTCGTAGGAATTTTTTTGGGTATGGGCCGGGACGCCAGGGACGCCGTCCCGGCTGCGGGGGCGAGCGCCCTGATCAGGGCGGATCGGGCGCCGCCAGAGACGCGAGGCGCGGCGCGCGCATCACAGCACCGACAGGCGATCGTGGGCGTTGATGACGTGCCTGGCCAGCAGTTCCGCGTATTCGGCGGCCTGGCCGGACGACGTCACCTTGCGCAGGGCGTCGACGATTTCGCGGTGTTCGGCGTTGGAGCGGAGGCGGTGCGCCTCGGTGGACAGGTTCTTCAGGCGCGCCAGGTGCAGTTTCTGGATGATCTCGCGATAGGCCTTGGCGATCTCGCGATTGCCGGCGTATTCGATGAACAGCCAGTGGAACTCCAGATTGAGGCTGTAGTAGCCCTGGGCGTTGCCTTCGCGGATGGCCGCGTCCATAGCGGACACGCAGTTGTCCAGCTCGCGCACGAGCTCCTCGCGCTCGTCGTCCGGCAGTTGCGCCGCCATGCGGCCGGCATGGCTGTCCAGCAGGGCGCGGAACTGGTAGAGATCCCTGACCTCTTCGTCGCTCAGTTCGCGCACGTAGACCCCGGAGTGCTTGCGCGACACCACCAGGCCGGAGCTTTCCAGCTCGCGCAGGGCTTCGCGCACCGGCACGCGCGACACCTTCAACTGCTCCACCAGCTCGGACTCGCGCAAGGCCTGGCCGGGCGCATAAGCGCCGGAAAGAATACCGCTGAGCAATTGGTCGCGCACCAGTTTGCCCAGCGAGGTGTTCTTGATGTCCTCGAACGTTGCCTGGCCGGTGCTAGAGGCAAGCCATTTCATGAACAGGCTCCTGCTTGATGTTTCGTATAATCGTATACGATTAGACAACTACGTCAGGAAGAATGTCAATCCGGCAGGCTGCATGACGCAGGCACGCGCCGTAAGAAGAAAACGCAAGAAAAAAAGCAACGGGCGGGCTGGCCCGCGCCCCCTCAGCGGCCACCGCCCTGCCCGATCAGGCGTGCGCGGCCCGCCAGGTCGCCGAACGCGGCCATGGCCCCCCCCACCCGGCCAGGGGCACCGCGACGGCGGACGCCAGCCGCCGCGCCGCCCATGATGAGGGCGCACACCCCGTAATGGTCGGCACGCGGAAAGGAGAATCGCGCTTGACGAGACTGGGCAGCAGCACGTTGCCCACCGCGATGCCCGCGCCGGTGACGGCGGCGCCCGGATACAGCACCAGGCCGGGCCCAGCGACCGCACGGCGATCCCGCCCGCGACGAAAACCAGGGCGGCGAAAAGGGATCGCTCCAGGCCGTACCCGTGCGAACAGCGCCACGAAGGGAGAAATGAAGCCGAACGCCAACAGCGGCAGCGTCGCCAGCAGCCCGGCCTGCGCGGGCGACAGCGCAAAGGCTTCCTGCAGGGTTTCCAGCACCGGCGCCACGCTGGTGATGGGCGCGCGCAGGTTGGCGGCGATGAGCAGCAGGCCCGCAAGCAGGCTCAAGGGGCGCGTAGCGGCCAGGGCGGCCTGTCGTTAAGTCATGGAAACACGTCGGAATCGGATCGGGCAAGGCTCCCACCTTGCCCCAACGCGCGCATCTGCCGCCGCTTCGCACAGCCCGGCGCGGCCGCGCTGCTGGAGCAACTGGCGCGCATACCGGTCGAGCGTCTCTACCTGCCGGTGTCCGGCGACGAACGGCTGCGCCGCATCGCCCAGCGGGCTTTCCGGACATCCCGAAGACCGGCGCGAAAAGCGATTCCACCCACGACCACTGCACAAGCCCGGAAAACCGTGTATAATTGCTGTCTTTGGTTGACACGCGATGTTTTTCGGCAACGCGGCCTGATGAAGAAAGCAGGCGAATGAAGAAAGCAGGCAAATCAAGCCCGTCGAAAAAGCAAGCGGCGCGCCCCCGGCGCACCCAAGCGTGAAATCCACGCGGGAATAGCTCAGTTGGTAGAGCGCAACCTTGCCAAGGTTGAGGTCGCGAGTTCGAGACTCGTTTCCCGCTCCAAATATACAAAAAGGAAGCAACGGCCCTCCCCGCGCTTCCTTTTTTCTTGCAGTACTGGCGCAATGGCAGAGTGGTTATGCAGCGGATTGCAAATCCGTGTACGTCGGTTCGATTCCGGCTTGCGCCTCCAAAGAATCCCATCAAGGCCCGCGATCTTCGCGGGCTTTTTGTTGCGGGTTCCGTGGCCGCAGGCCGGCCCGCGACAACCCTGCCCGTCTTTTCGAGTCGGTCATCCGTCGGGCCGCCTCCCTTCCCGTCGTCAAACCGGCAGGCGATCCCGCGCCTGCCTGGCCATTCGTCGCCAGCCCCGGAAATAAAACGACTGATCCACTACCTTTTTTTACCCTCGTAAGGTATATTCCCGCATAGAGTTACATAACGCTACATAAAGATATGTTGACGGCGGATTGGGATCACTTGCGTGAAGCGGCTGCGAACACGATGCAGCTCGCCCTGGAAACGGTCAGAAACCTCGAGGTAGAGACTTCCACGATGGTTGCCGCGGGCGTCATGGCGTATCTCGCCAGGCGCATCTGGAGACGACGCGCCGCCCGGATCGCCGAACTGAACGCGCTGATTCCCATCTACGGCAAGAAACTCTCGCACCAGATTCTGCGCGACCGGCGCGCCTCTTCCAACTACATCATGCCGCCCCGCTCGGACGATGACGAGCCCTGGAGCTGGCGGAGCTGAAGGCGGGCGATCCGAGACGCGCTTGCGGATCCGCGGGCCTGCGGACCCGCACGCCCGAGCAGCAGCATCCGGTTACCCTCGCCTACGCCCAGTCAGGCAATGGCCTGTTAAGGTGGCCCCGTTTTCCACTGACGGTCACGCCCCATGCGCAAACCCTCGCTCTCCCGACCCTGTACCGGCCTGCTGAACCTGTCCGCCGCGGCGCTGCTCGCGCTCGCGCCATTCGCCGCGGAGGCCGATCACGACCGCCACCGGCACGGACGCGAATACAAGGAAAAATACTGGGACGGCGCCTGCAAGGTGGAGCGGCAATGGAAGCGCAACGGCGAATATCGTGAAAAGCGCAAATGCCGCCCCGACTACGGCTATGCTTATGCCGTGCCCCGCGCGGCCGTGCAGCCGGTCGTGCCCGCCATCGTGATCAATCCGCCGCCCATCGTCATCCGGCCCTGACCCCATGCCATGGATCCCTCGGTAAAAGATGCGCTCGCGCGCTGGCCCAACGTCCCGGCCGTCTACGGCTGGCTGTCGCTGGACGCGCGCGGCCGCTGGCGCTTCCATCCCGAAGGCCGGGCGGCCGAAGGCGGGCCGGGGGAATCCATCACCAATACGCAGATCCTCGGCTTCATCGACCGCAACTACGGTCATGACGAGCAGGGGCGCTGGTTTTTCCAGAACGGGCCGCAGCGGGTATACGTCAGGCTGGACGCGGCGCCGTGGGTGCTGCGGCTGTCGGACGACCAGCGCAGGCTGCTGACCCATACGGGCCGGCCGGTCCAGTCGGTGCTGGGCTGGCGGCTGGACGAGGACGGCCGCCTGTATGCGCGGACCGAGGCGGGTGCGGGTGTGGTGCTGGACCGCGATCTGCCCATGCTGCTGGAAATCCTGCGTACCCCCGACGGCCGTCCGCTGCTGGACGCGCTGGAGGGCGCGCCGCCTCCGGCTATTTCGTTTCCGGGCGCATACGAGCCGGCCCCCCTGGCCTCTCTTGCCCGGGCGGAGGCGGCCGCATGCCTGGGCTTTGTGGCCGACCCCGCGCCCGCCCCGGAATGACTCCGCCCGCGCAAGCCGTGGGCATCCGGATCGCGCACCCCTAGGCGGCGGGCCGCTTGCCGGGCGCGAGCGCCAGCTTGCCATCGCCCAGCAAGGCCAGCGCGAGCGCCGCTACCGCCAGGAAGACCGGATACTCCCAGCCGCCGCCGGGGTTGCCGAAGCCCCAGCCATTGCCGAAGTGCACGGTGGCGGCCACGAACAGCTGCACAGCCCCTACGGCGGCCACCCAGCGCGGCGCGACGCCCAGGATCAGCAGCGCGCCCGCCCCGATCTCGAAGAACGTTACCGGATAGGCCAGCCAGGAGGGAAAGCCGATCTGGCCGAAGAACCCGGCCGTGCCGGGCAGCGTGAAAACCAGCAGCTTGGTCAGGCCGTGGGCCAGGTACATGACGCCCAGCGCCAGGCGCAAAAGCAGGGCGGCGTACGGAGCGGTGCGGGAATCGATCATGAACAACCTCTGTATCGGATACGGGATAGGACTCGCCGCCCACGCGGGAGCCGTCTCGGCGCTATTCTTCCCATTCCGGAAAAGGCGATAAAGATGCAAAATCGCAAATTATTGTTCCTGTTCGGGAAATAATCGTGGATACGCATGCCGCCATGCAGACCTTTGCCAAGGTCGTGGAACTGGGGTCTTTCGCCGCGGCGGCGGACAAACTGGACCTCGCCCGCTCGGTGGTGACGCGCCAGATCGCGCACCTGGAGCACCGGTACGGCGTGCGCCTGCTCAACCGGACCACGCGCAAGCTCAGCCTGACCGATGCCGGACAGGCTTTCTACGAGCGCGTGCGCCCCATCCTCGCCGAAGTGGCCGACCTGGAACTGGCGCTGCAGGCGCAGGGCAGCACGCCCAGCGGCCGGCTGCGGGTAAGCGCGCCCGTGTCCTTCGGCATCCTGCACCTGGGACCGGCCATCGCGGAGTACCTGCAGCAATATCCCGAAGTCACTATCGACCTGGATCTCAACGACCGGGTGGTGGACCTGGTGGAAGACGGCTACGACGTGGCGGTGCGCATCGGGCCGCTGCTGGACTCGTCCCTGGTGGCGCGGCCGCTGGCGCCGCAGCGGCTGCACGTGTGCGCTTCGCCCGGCTACATCGAGCGCCACGGCGCGCCGCGGGTTCCCGAAGACCTGAAACGGCACCGCTGCCTGCACTATGCCTATGCCAGCACCGGCAACGAATGGCGCTTCGAGAAAGACGGGATCAGCCACCTGGTGCGCGTGAACGCGGCCCTGCGCGCGAACAACGGAGACGTGCTGCGCACGGCGGCCCTGGCCGGCCACGGCATCATCTTGCAGCCGGAATTCCTGATCGGCGCAGACCTGCGCGCCGGGCGCCTGGTCGCGCTGCTGGAAGACTACGCCCACACCGAGATTTCGATGTACGCGGTGTACCCGCACCGGCGGTTTCTGTCCCCCAAAGTGCGGTCCTTCGTGGAGCACCTGGAGCGCCGCTTCGGCGCCTCGTCCGAGGATCGCGCAGGGCCGCGCCGCACCCGTTAGAATCGTGCCCATGACCGACAAACCGCCTCTCGTCTATTTTCCCGCGCCGCGCCGCGCCAATTTCTGCAGTCAGTGCGGCTCGCCGGTCAGCCGGCGCGTGCCGGAAGGCGACAACCGCGAACGCGACATCTGCGACCATTGCGGCGCCATCCATTACCAGAATCCGCGCCTGGTGGTGGGCACCGTGCCGGTGTGGCAAGACCGCGTGCTGCTGTGCCGCCGCGCCATCGAGCCCCGCTACAACACCTGGACGCTGCCGGCGGGCTTCATGGAGCTGGGCGAAAGCACCGCGCAGGGCGCGGCCCGCGAAACCCTCGAGGAATCGGGCGCGCGCGTGCGGCTGGGCGAGATCTACACCATCATCGACGTGCCGCAGATAGAACAGGTGCACGTGTTCTATCTCGCGCACGCCGCCGGCCCCGAACTGGACCCCGGGCCCGAGAGCCTGGAAGCCCGCTACTACGACGAAGCGGAAATCCCCTGGGACGACCTGGCGTTCCGCACCGTCGTCACCACGCTGCGGCACTTTTTCGAAGACCGCAAGCGCGGCATGTTCGGCCCTCATCACTACACGCTCGAATCGCACCGTTGAAGCTGCCCTGGCTCGCCGCAGACACGCCTTTCCCGCCAGCCTACACAGCGCTGCGCGACCCGGACGGCCTGCTCGCCGCGGGAGCCGATCTTTCGCCGCGCCGCCTCGCGCAGGCGTATTCCAACGGCATCTTTCCCTGGTACTCGGAGGGCGAACCGATACTGTGGTGGAGTCCCGATCCGCGCATGGTGCTGGCCTGCCGGGACTTCGCACCATCTCACTCGCTGCGCAAGCTGCTGCGCCAGATCGCGCGCCATGAACATGAGGCTCCGCGCGTGCGGGTCCGGGTCGACACCGCCTTTGCGGAAGTCATGGCGCAATGCGCCTCCCCCCGCGAGGGACAGCCCGGCACCTGGATCACGGCCGCCATGCAGCAGGCGTACCGCCAATGGCACGAGGCGGGCTTCGTGCACAGCATAGAAACCTGGATCGACGGCGAACTGGCCGGCGGGCTCTACGGCATCAGCCTGGGACGCATGTTTTTCGGCGAATCCATGTTCACCCGCGTGCCCAACGCCTCCAAGATCGCGCTGGCCTATCTGGTGCGGTTCCTGCAGGCGCAGGGCGTGGCCTGGATCGATTGCCAGCAGCAGACCCGGCACCTGGCCAGCCTGGGCGCGCGGCCCGTGCCGCGCGCCGCGTTCCTCGAACACGTGCGGCGGGCGACGGCGCGCGCGCCCATCGCCTGGACGCGCGGCTGGCTGGACAGCGCCGGCCGCCTGCATCCCGGAAGCGGCGCGGAACCCGCCCCCGGCGGCGTTAATATGTAGGCATCCCTTGCGGGCAGGCGTGCCGGCGGGATACGGGGATATTCATGAGCCAGCTCAAAGAGTTACCTTTCTCCACGCTGCAGTTCTACGCGACCGCGCCCTACCCCTGCAGCTACCTGCCCGGGCGGCAGGCGCGCTCCCAGGTCGCCGCGCCCGGCCACCTCATCAACGCCGGCACTTATTCGCAGCTCGTGGAGCAGGGCTTCCGGCGCAGCGGGCTGTTCACGTACCGGCCGCATTGCGATAACTGCCAGGCATGCGTGCCCGTGCGCGTCGATGCCGCGGCCTTCGCGCCCAACCGAAGCCAGCGGCGGGCGTGGCGCAACCATCGGAATCTGCGCGCCTTCGTGGCCGAGCTGGCCTGGTCGCCCGAGCATTACCGGCTGTACACCCGCTACCAGCAGGGGCGCCATCCGGGCGGCGGCATGGACGAGGACAGCCGCACCCAGTATGCGCAGTTCCTGCTGACCAGCCGCGTCAACACGAGGCTGGTCGAATTCCGCGACGGCGAAGACCAGTTGATGATGGTGTCCATCATCGACGTGCTGGACGACGGCCTTTCCTCCGTCTACACCTTCTATGACCCCGACGTGCCGGGCAGCCTGGGCACCTACAGCATCCTGTGGCAAATCGAGCAGTGCCGCACGCTGGGCCTGCCCTGGCTCTATCTGGGATACTGGATCCGCGACAGCCGCAAGATGTCGTACAAGTCCGGCTTCCGGCCCGCCCAGCTCCTGGTGCGTGGCGCCTGGCGCGAGGCGGATTTCGACCCGCCCGCCTAGCCGGATCTGATCTGGCGCGGCCGGCGAGGCGCGGCCGGCAAGGCGCGGCCGGCGAGGCGCGGCCTGCCCCAAGTCGCTCTACAATCGCGCCTTATGTCTATTCTCTTCCACGCCTATCCCCTGGCCCGCACGGCGCTCTTCGCCATGGATGCGGAAACCGCCCACGAAGTCACGCTGTCGGGGCTGCAGCGCGCCTATGACTGCGGCGCCACGCGCAGGCTGCTGCATGCGCAGCCCAAGGCGCCCTGCACCCTCATGGGCATGACACTCTCGAACCCGGTCGGACTCGCGGCGGGGCTGGACAAGAACGGCGCCTACATCGACGCGCTCGGCAACCTGGGCTTCGGCTTCGTGGAAGTGGGCACGGTCACGCCGCGCGCCCAGCCGGGCAATCCCAAGCCGCGCATGTTCCGCCTGCCGCGCGCGCAGGCGCTCATCAACCGGCTGGGGTTCAACAACCAGGGGCTGGATGCTTTCCTGGCCAACGTGCGGCGCAGCCAGTGGCGCAGCCAGGGCGGCGTGCTGGGGCTCAACATCGGCAAGAACGCCGACACCCCCATCGAGAACGCGGCGAGCGACTACCTGATCGGGCTGGAAGGCGTATACCCCCACGCCGACTACGTCACGGTGAATATTTCTTCGCCCAACACCAAGAACCTGCGCGCCCTGCAGGGCGGCGACGAGCTGTCGGCACTGCTGGACCGGCTGGCGGACAAGCGCCGCGAATTGGAAGACCGGCATCAGCGGCGCGTGCCCATCGCCGTGAAGATCGCGCCCGATCTGACCGAAGAGCAGATCGACGCCATTGCCGGAATCCTGCCGCGCCACGGCATCGACGGCGTCATCGCCACCAACACCACGCTGTCCCGCGAGGCGGTGGCCGGCATGGCGCACGCCGACGAGGCGGGCGGCCTGTCGGGTGCGCCGGTGCACGAGCTGTCGCTGGCGGTGATCCGCCGCCTGCGCCAGAAGTTGGGCGCGGACATGGCCATCATCGGCGTGGGCGGGGTAATGTCGGGGCGGCATGCCCGCGAGAAGATCGAAGCCGGCGCCAACGCGGTGCAACTGTACACCGGCCTCATCTACCGGGGCCCGGCCCTGGTCGGCGAATGCGTGAGCGCGCTGGCGCGGGCGTAAAAAAAGGCCACCCGTGGGTGGCCCTAATTCCAGCTCTGCTCTGTCACTCAACAGTACTACATAACTGCGGTTTGCGCACCGCCTGCGTTCGGCCCGGGATGTAAATCCCGGACCAGGCCCCATGATCCGTTACCGGACTCAGGCGCTGCGGCGGCTGCGGCTGGCAACCTTGGTGGCGGCGTCGGCGGCGTCCGAGGCAGCCTTGAAGGTCGCGTTGGCGGCGGCGTTCAGGTTCGATTCGGCGACTTCGGCGGCCTGCTTGGCAGCCTTGGACAGCGAATCGTAGGCGCTGGTCGCGGTGGCCAGCGAGGACTTGATCAGCGCGACGGCGCTTTCCGAGCCGGCGGGAGCGTTCTTGGAGAACTGCTCGACGGCGTCGGACAGCTGCTGCTGCGTTTCGGCGATCTGCGCTTCGGTCAGCTTGGCCAGGTTGCCCTGCACGCCGGCCACGATGTCGTAGACGTGCTTGCTGTAGGCCAGGGCCTTCTCGGCGCCGGGCTGCAGCAGGCCGGTGGCGAAGGCGGCGGCTTCCTGCGGATCCTTGACTTCGACGGCCTGCTGCGACTTCTGGGCGACTTCGTCCAGGGTGGCGCGCACAACCTTCAGATTCAGTTCAACGAGCTTTTCGAAGCCCGCGAAAACGGCGGATTGGGCAGCCAGAAAGGTGTTGACGCTGGCTTTCTGACGGTCCAGGACTTGTTGCGGAATAGTGCTCATAGGATGCTCCTATCGGTGCCGGACGCGCCGGCAAGGTGGGTGTCTGCGACGAAAGAAAAAAACGTGCGCGGATACTGGTACTACACGCAACCGCCGGCTCGTTTGATGCACTGCACAATGCACATTCTAGGGGCCTCAAAAAACTTGTCAAGCAGTTTTTGTGCAACGCAACAACTGTTTGCACTTTCGTGGGGCATGCGGGCTCGGGCCTTGATCTGGCACAAGATTCCGCTTCGCGTTGGGGAAATACCGGACTGACTCCGTACCCAGTCTTCCCTACACTCGCGGCACACTGGTGTGATTCAAACTATTACAAACCGGTATCCCATAACGACTACGCAGCACAGCAAACCCTGCATTGGAGACCCCATGAATTTCCTCCCCCGCACGCTTTCGGCTCTCTTCGCCGCCAGCGCCCTGCTCGCGGCCGGCGCTGCCCACGCCGAATACCCGGACCACCCCATCAACATGGTGGTGCCTTTCGCCGCGGGCGGCCCGACCGACAACGTCGCGCGCTCGCTGGCTGAGGCCATGCGGACGTCTCTGGGCCAGACGGTCGTGGTCGAAAACAAGGGCGGCGCCGGCGGCACGATCGGCACCACCCAGGTCGCGCGCTCGCAGCCCGACGGCTATTCCGTCCTGCTGATGCACGCCGGCTTCTCGACGGCGCCCTCTCTCTACAAGAACCCCGGCTACGATCCGTACAAGAGCTTCGAGCCCATCGGCCTCGTGGTGGACGTGCCCATGACCGTCATCGCGCGGTCGGACTTCCCCCCCAACACCATCCAGGAACTGGCCGAGTACGTCAAAAAGAACAAGGACAAGGTTTCGCTCGCCAACGCCGGCATCGGCGCGGCCAGCCACCTGTGCGGCACCATGCTCCAGGAAGCCCTGGGCGTGCAGCTGCTGACCATTCCCTACAAGGGCACCGCTCCCGCCATGAACGATCTGCTGGGCAAGCAGGTGGACGTGCTCTGCGACCAGACCACCAACACCACGCAGCAGATCGACGCCGGCAAGGTGAAGGCCTATGCCGTCACCAGCCTCAAGCGCGTGCCCACGCTGCCCAAGCTGCCCACCATGGACGAGTCGGGCTACAAGGGCTTCGAAGTCGGCATCTGGCATGGCATGTGGGTGCCGAAAGGCACGCCCAAGCCCGTGGTGGACAAGCTGGTCAAGGCATTGCAGGCCGGCCTGGCCGATCCCAAGTTCCAGGAGCGCATGAAACAACTGGGCGCCACCGTGCTCACCGCGGAAGCCAATCCGCAGGCGCTGGAAGCCAAGGTGAAGCAGCAGGTGCCGCAGTGGGCCGAGCTTTTCAAGAAGGCGGGCGTCGAGCCGCAGTAAGCCGCGCGGCCGCCCCTCCCCGGCAAACGCCCTGCGATTGTGAACTGCCCCCGAAGGTTGGATTCGTCCAACTTTCGGAGGGCAGTTCAGATGCGGGGCGTTTTCTTTTCAAGAAGGCGGTTCTTCGCGCGATGCGCGGCGCGCGGGCCGGGCGGCGGAATGCCGCGGCTACACGCGGGCGGTGGTTTCGGGCGCGGGCAGGCCGTTGAAGCCGCCGGGGCCCGCGCCGGGCGGCTCGTAGCCCAGCGCCTCGGAAATTTCGGCGGCGGTGTCCACCAGCGCCTTGATCCATTCGTCCTGCAGGCGCTCCGCCGGTGCCGAAATGGACAGGCCGGCCACCAGCTTGCCGGTGTCGTCGTAGATGCCGGCCGCGATGCAGCGCACGCCCAGTTCCAGTTCTTCGTTGTCGCGCGCGTAGCCGTGGCGGCGCACCAGCGCCAGTTCGCGCTCGAGGCGGTCGAGGTCGGTGAGGCTGTTGCGGGTGTGGCCGGCCAGCCCGGTGCGCAGCGCGTAGGCGCGCACCTGGCGGGAGTCGGCGGTGGACAGGAACAGCTTGCCCGTGGAGGTGAGGTGCAGGGGCGCCCGGCCGCCGATGGCCCGCACCACCTGCATGCCGGAACGCTCGCTCCAGGCGCGCTCGATGTAGACGATTTCGTCGCCCTGCTGCACCGAAAGGTTGATGGTCTGGCCCGTGAGCTTGTGCAGCGAACGCATGGCCGAGATCGAGGCCTCGCGCACGTTGAGCCGCCCCTTGACCAGCGAGCCCAGTTCCAGCAGACGCATGCCGAGCTGGTAGAGGCCGTTATCCACGCGCTCTACGTAGCGCCCCACCACCAGGTCGTTCAGGATGCGGTGGGCCGTGGAGGCGTGCAGGCCCGTGGTGGCCGAGAGCTCCTTCAGGGTGACGGGGTCGGGCTGGGCCGCCAGCGCGTCGAGCAGCCGCATGGCCCGCTCGATGACCTGGATGGCGATGGGATGGGACGAGGCGCCATCGTGCTCGGCGTCCGGGGCATTGCGTGAATTGGGCAGACGGGACATAGATTGACGGAAAGGGCTTGGCGGCACGGCCATGGCACAGGGGTTTTGCGGCAATGCAGCAAACAAATCTTTCCCGTATTGTGAAATTTAGCGACCCGTTTGGCAATTGGTTTTTTTAATCGGATTGCGACGGATCGCAACGCCGGACGCTCAGGCGGCGGGCGGCGCCAGCTTGCCGCCCAGGCGCAGCACCTCGGCGCGCAGGTATTCCAGCGCGGCCGCCGCCGCCTCGGGCTCGCCCTTGACGCCCAGGTCGATGTGCGGCGTGCCGCCCGCCTCGCCCACGCTGGGCAGGCTGAAGGCGCGCACCCCCGGCCAGCGGCTTTCGACCGTGAGCATGGCGGGCGTGATGCGCGATTCGGGCATGCCGAACACCAGGAAGGAATGCTCGACGTGCGCGCGCGCATGCTGCAACGCACGATAGCGGGTGTCCAGCGTCCATTCGAGCATGGGCCAAGCCATGACCGGAAATCCAGGCACGAAGGTGTGATCGCGGATGAAGAAGCCGGGAATGCGGTTGTACGGGTTGGGCACGATTTCACAGCCCCGGGGAAACACGCCCATCTGCAGCCGCTGCTGGTTCTCGGGCGTGCTCATGTCGGCCGAGCCCTGGCCCTTGGCCGCCATCTCGGCAGCCCGCTGCGCGATGGCCTCGGCCGCCTGGGGATGCAGCTCCAGGGGCAGCCCCAGCGCCTCGGCCGCTGCCTGGCGGGTGTGATCGTCGGGCGTGCCGCCGATGCCGCCGCAGGAGAACACCACGTCGCCGCTGGCGAAGCTGCGGCGGTAGGCCTCGACCAGGCGGGCGCGGTCGTCGGGCAGGAATTCGGCCCACCCCAGCTGCATGCCGCGCGCCGAGAGCATTTCCACGACTTTGGAAAAATGCTTGTCCTGCCGGCGGCCGGAGAGGATTTCGTCTCCGACGATGATAAGGCCGATGCGGCGGGCGGCGGTTTCTGCGGACATGATGGGGTTCCGGATAGCGGTGAAAGGGGAAGGATCAGACGTCGATGGTGCGCTGCTGGCGCAATTGCCGCAGCGCGTCCAGCCCGTAGTGCGCATACACCAGCGCGGAAAACACGGGCAGCACCACCCAGGCCGGCGGCAGCAGGTTCAGCAGCGAGCAGACCAGGCCGATGATCCAGAAGCCGACGTTGTTGCGCTTGAGCAGGTTCTGGCGCTCGGCGGGACTGGCGTGCTCGACGATGGCGTCCACGCGCATCATCCGCGAAAAAGCGAAGGCCCACCAGAACACCGACAGCACCACGGCCATGGGAGGCACCAGCCACAGGGGCAGCGTCAATACCCACCCCAGCGCGAACGCGAGCGACACCCACACGGCGTTCCACACGCTGACCGCCGTGGAAAAACGGCCCTGCCGCGCCACGCCGGCGTACTCGCGCTCGCTCACGTGCCGCAGCACCAGCGGCATGACGAACACCGCCGCGATGGCCAGGCCCAGGATGCCCGACACGGGCAGCAGGATTCCGGCCGCGATGACGGGCACCAGATAGAGCTTGAGGGAGAACAGCCCCACCGCGACCAGCCAGTCATCCACGCGGTTGACCATGTCCCATTGGGAGGCTTCCATGCGCAGCCAGTCGGTCAGGGGCGTCCAGAACAGCCAGAGCAGAACGATGGCGCCCACCAGCGCGATCAGGAACGGCAGCAGCACGGCGAACAGCATGCTCGGATGGCATTGCGACACCAGGGCGCGCTTGAATGCCTGGGCCACGCCCGCCGCGCCCGCGCTCGCGCGGGGCGAAAATCCTGGACGCGATTCGGACGTATCGGACTCGGGGCGCAGTGCGTTCATGGCAGGCAGGCGTGAATGGACAACCCGGGTATGATAGTCAAACACGTCCTGATCTGCTTCACATGCCCCTACTCGTTCCCGGCGCCGACCTGGGCGCCCTGCGCGATCGCCTCGGATCGCCCGATACCTGGCTCATTGCGTGTTTCTGTGCCGCCTGGTGCGATACCTGCGGACAATACCGCCCCCGTCTCCAGGCACTTTCCGACACCCTGCCGCAGCACGTCTTCGCATGGATAGACATCGAAGACCATGAAGAACTGCTGGGCGAGGAAGACGTGGAGAACTTCCCCACTCTGCTGGTGCAGGCCGGCCCGCGCACGGTGTTCTACGGCCCGATGCTGCCCCACATCGGCCACCTGGAGCGGCTCCTCGACAGCCTGGGGCCGGACAGCCCGGCCGTGGCGACCGCCCTGCCCGACCTGCGCCGGCTGCTGCGCGGCTGAACCTTCCGGCCGCGCCAGGCGCGGCCCGCTGCGGGGAGCCTCGAAAGCCGCGTACGAACGACCGCGAGGGCTCAGGCCTTGCGGCTGCCGCCCAGCAGGACGGCAAGCTGGCGCTTGGGCGCCGCGCCGTTCTTGGGCGCGGGCGCGTCTTCGGCGCGCGGCGCCGGCGC